>Ga0268254_10000003_pt1 | contig 689265 bp, 635 predicted proteins | sample AgamicOrSfrz_FD_200251 | JGI IMG/M metagenome (GOLD analysis project Ga0268254, IMG submission 200251) | Agave microbial communities from Guanajuato, Mexico - Or.Sf.rz (v2) (version 3) | ecosystem: Host-associated > Plants > Phyllosphere > Phylloplane/Leaf | place: Guanajuato, Mexico...
GTACCCAGGTACGCAGTATCTGGATGATCGGCCTGCACGCGTTTGCCAAACGCGAAACCCGGATGTACCCGGAAGAGCCGGTATATCTGCCGCCGCGCTACCGTGGCCGTATCGTGCTGACGCGCGATCCAGACGGCTCAGAGCGCTGCGTTGCCTGTAACCTGTGTGCGGTAGCCTGTCCGGTAGGCTGTATCTCTCTGCAAAAAGCCGAGACGGTAGACGGTCGCTGGTACCCGGAGTTCTTCCGCATCAACTTCTCACGCTGCATCTTCTGCGGTCTGTGCGAAGAAGCGTGCCCGACCACGGCGATTCAGTTGACCCCGGACTTCGAGCTGGGCGAATACAAGCGTCAGGACCTGGTGTACGAAAAAGAGGATCTGCTGATTTCCGGTCCGGGCAAATACCCGGAATATAACTTCTACCGGATGGCGGGTATGGCAATCGACGGCAAAGATAAGGGCGAAGCAGAGAACGAAGCCAAGCCTATCGACGTCAAGAGCCTGTTACCGTAAGGAGAGGGGCAATGGAATTCGCTTTTTATATCTGTGGCCTGATCGCCATCCTGGCTACGCTGCGAGTGATTACGCACACCAACCCGGTGCATGCGCTGCTCTATTTAATCATTTCGCTGCTGGCCATTTCCGGGGTGTTCTTTGCGCTGGGCGCACACTTTGCGGGTGCGCTTGAAATCATCGTTTACGCCGGTGCCATTATGGTTCTGTTCGTCTTCGTGGTGATGATGCTGAACCTGGGCGGCTCGGAAATCGAACAGGAACGTCAGTGGCTGAAACCGCAGGTGTGGATTGGTCCGGCAATTCTGTCGGCCATCATGCTGGCGGTGATCGTCTACGCCATTCTGGGTGTCAACGACCAGGGTATCGACGGTACGCCAATCAGCGCCAAAGCAGTGGGTATCACCCTGTTTGGGCCATACGTACTGGCGGTTGAACTGGCCTCGATGCTGCTGCTGGCAGGTCTGGTTGTCGCGTTCCACGTGGGCCGCGAAGAGCGTAGTGGTGAAGTGCTGAGCAACCGCAAGGACGACAGCGCGAAAAGAAAAACGGAGGAACGCGCATGATTCCTTTACAACATGGACTGATCCTCGCAGCGATTTTATTCGTGCTGGGCTTAACCGGTCTGGTTATCCGCCGCAATCTGCTGTTTATGCTGATTGGCCTGGAGATCATGATCAACGCTGCCGCGCTGGCCTTTGTGGTCGCCGGGAGCTACTGGGGCCAGACCGATGGTCAGGTGATGTACATTCTCGCCATCAGCCTTGCGGCTGCCGAAGCGAGTATTGGCCTGGCGCTGTTACTGCAGCTCCACCGTCGCCGCCAGAACCTGAACATCGATTCAGTAAGTGAGTTGCGTGGATGAACATGCTTGCCTTAACCATTATTTTTCCGCTGATTGGCTTCCTGCTGCTGGCATTTTCTCGCGGCCGCTGGTCTGAGAATCTCTCTGCTACCGTTGGCATCGGCTCTATTGGTCTGGCTGCGCTGGTTACAGCGTATGCGGGTATCGACTTCTTCAGTAACGGACGTCAGCCTCACAGCGTGCCGCTGTGGACCTGGATGTCGGTCGGTGATTTCAACATCGGTTTCAACCTGGTGCTGGATGGTCTCTCCCTGACCATGCTCTCCGTGGTGACCGGCGTGGGCTTCCTGATCCACATGTTCGCCTCCTGGTATATGCGCGGTGAAGAGGGTTACTCCCGCTTCTTCGCCTACACCAACCTGTTTATCGCCAGCATGGTCGTTCTGGTGCTGGCCGATAACCTGCTGCTGATGTATCTCGGCTGGGAAGGCGTGGGTCTCTGCTCTTACCTGCTGATCGGTTTCTACTACACCGATCCGAAGAATGGCGCAGCAGCCATGAAAGCGTTCGTCGTGACCCGTGTGGGTGACGTCTTCCTCGCCTTCGCGCTGTTCATTCTCTACAACGAACTGGGCACGCTGAACTTCCGCGAAATGGTGGAACTGGCGCCAGCGCACTTCGAAGCAGGCAACAACATGCTGTGGTGGGCAACGCTGATGCTGCTGGGTGGTGCTGTGGGTAAATCCGCACAGCTGCCTCTGCAAACATGGCTGGCCGACGCGATGGCGGGTCCAACCCCTGTCTCCGCGCTGATCCACGCCGCGACCATGGTTACCGCTGGTGTTTACCTGATTGCGCGTACCCACGGTCTGTTCCTGATGACCCCGGAAATTCTGCACCTGGTCGGTATCGTCGGTGCAGTGACGCTGGTGCTGGCAGGCTTTGCCGCGCTGGTGCAAACCGACATCAAACGCGTTCTCGCTTACTCCACCATGAGCCAGATTGGCTACATGTTCCTGGCGCTGGGCGTACAGGCGTGGGATGCGGCGATTTTCCATCTGATGACGCACGCGTTCTTTAAAGCGCTGCTGTTCCTCTCGTCCGGTTCGGTGATCCTTGCCTGCCACCACGAGCAGAACATCTTCAAGATGGGCGGTCTGCGCAAATCCATTCCGCTGGTTTACGTCTGCTTCCTGGTGGGCGGCGCGGCGCTGGCGGCACTGCCGCTGATCACCGCGGGCTTCTTCAGTAAGGACGAAATTCTTGCGGGCGCCATGGCAAATGGTCATATCAATCTGATGGTTGCGGGTCTGGTCGGTGCATTCATGACCTCTCTGTATACCTTCCGTATGATTTTCATCGTCTTCCACGGTAAAGAACAAATTCACGCTCACGCAGGGAAGGGGATCACCCACCACCTGCCGCTGATTGTGCTGCTGGTGCTGTCCACCTTCGTTGGCGCGATGATTGTGCCACCGCTGCAGGGCGTACTGCCGGACACCACCGAGCTTGAGCACGGTCGCGTTCTGACGCTTGAAATCACCTCCGGTGTGGTCGCTATCGCGGGCATCCTGATTGCTGCATGGCTGTGGCTGGGCAAACGTACGCTGGTGACTGCCGTTGCCAACAGTGCGCCGGGCCGTCTGCTGGGCACCTGGTGGTACAACGCGTGGGGCTTCGACTGGCTGTACGACATTATCTTCGTGAAACCATTCCTCGGCATTGCGTGGCTGATTAAACGCGATCCGCTGAACTCACTGATGAACACTCCGGCGATCCTCTCCCGCTTTGCAGGTAAAGGCCTGCTGTTCAGCGAGAACGGGTATCTGCGCTGGTATGTGGCGTCAATGAGCATCGGTGCGGTTGTGGTGCTGGCGCTGCTGATGGTGTTGCGTTGATCGTTAAGTGAATTTATTCGAATTCGTTGAAAATCAGGCCCCTGCAGGGGGCCTTAAAAAGGAATGCAAATCGCCATGTTACTACCCTGGCTAATATTAATTCCCTTCATCGGCGGCTTCCTGTGCTGGCAGACCGAACGCTTTGGCGTGAAGATGCCGCGCTGGATTGCGCTGATCACCATGGGATTGACGCTTGCGCTTGGCCTGCAACTCTGGTTGCAAGGCGGCTATTCTCTGACCCAGTCTGCGGGTATTCCGCAGTGGCAGTCTGAATTCATTCTGCCGTGGATCCCGCGCTTCGGTATTACCATTCACCTGGCGATTGATGGTCTGTCGCTGCTGATGGTCGTGCTGACCGGTCTGCTCGGCGTTCTGGCGGTCCTGTGCTCCTGGCGAGAAATCGAAAAATACCAGGGCTTCTTCCACCTGAACCTGATGTGGATCCTGGGCGGCGTTATCGGCGTGTTCCTTGCCATCGACATGTTCCTGTTCTTCTTCTTCTGGGAAATGATGCTGGTGCCGATGTACTTCCTGATCGCGCTGTGGGGCCATAAGGCGTCCGACGGTAAAACGCGTATCACGGCGGCAACCAAGTTCTTCATCTACACCCAGGCGAGTGGTCTGGTGATGTTGATTGCCATCCTGGCGCTGGTGTTCGTGCATTACAACGCGACCGGTGTCTGGACCTTCAACTATCAGGACCTGCTGAAGACCCCGATGTCACACGGTGTTGAATACCTGCTGATGCTGGGCTTCTTTATCGCGTTTGCGGTGAAAATGCCGGTGGTTCCACTGCACGGCTGGCTGCCGGATGCGCACTCCCAGGCACCAACGGCGGGTTCCGTTGACCTGGCGGGCATCTTGCTGAAAACCGCGGCCTACGGTCTGCTGCGTTTCGCTCTGCCGCTGTTCCCGAACGCCTCCGCAGAGTTCGCGCCAATTGCCATGTGGCTCGGCGTGATCGGTATCTTCTACGGCGCGTGGATGGCCTTCACGCAGTACGACATCAAACGTCTGATCGCCTATACCTCCGTTTCCCACATGGGCTTCGTGCTGATTGCTATCTACACCGGCAGCCAGCTGGCGTACCAGGGCGCGGTGATCCAGATGATTGCGCACGGTCTGTCCGCAGCCGGCCTCTTCATCCTGTGCGGCCAGCTTTACGAACGTCTGCACACCCGTGACATGCGTCAGATGGGCGGTCTGTGGGGCAAAATGAAATGGCTGCCAGCGATGTCGATGTTCTTCGCTGTTGCCACCCTCGGGATGCCGGGTACCGGTAACTTTGTCGGCGAATTCATGATCCTGTTCGGCAGCTTCAAAGTGGTGCCGATGATCACCGTGATTTCGACCTTCGGTCTGGTGTTCGCTTCGGTTTACTCACTGGCGATGCTGCACCGCGCTTACTTCGGTAAAGCGAAGAGTGAAATCGCTGCCAAAGAGCTGCCGGGGATGTCGCTGCGCGAGCTGTTCATCATCCTGCTGCTGGTCGTACTGCTGGTGCTGCTGGGCTTCTATCCGCAGCCGATTCTGGATACCTCGCACTCCGCGATGGGCAACATCCAGCAGTGGTTTGTTAATTCTGCTTCTACTACAAGGCCGTAAATCGCCATGACAATAACTCCACAACAACTGATTGCGCTGCTACCGCTGCTGATCGTCGGATTGACGGTGGTGGTTGTGATGCTCTCCATTGCGTGGCGACGCAATCACTTCCTGAATGCCACCCTGGCGGTTCTGGGTCTGAACGCTGCGTTAGTCTCCCTCTGGTTTGTTGGCCAGGCGGGTGCGATGGATGTCACTCCGCTGATGCGCGTTGACGGCTTCGCCATGCTGTACACCGGGCTGGTGCTGTTAGCCAGCCTGGCAACCTGTACCTTTGCGTACCCGTGGCTGGAAGGCTACAACGACAACAGAGAAGAGTTTTACCTGCTGGTTCTGATTGCCGCCCTGGGTGGTATTCTGCTGGCGAACGCAAACCATCTGGCGGCGCTGTTCCTCGGTATTGAGCTGATCTCTCTGCCGCTGTTCGGCCTGATTGGTTATGCCTTCCGTCAGAAGCGCTCTCTGGAAGCGAGTATCAAGTATACGATCCTGTCTGCTGCTGCTTCGTCCTTCCTGCTGTTCGGTATTGCGCTGATCTATGCTCAGTCCGGTAACCTCTCCTTCGAAGCGCTTGGCAAGAGCCTCGGCGACGGCATGCTGCATGAGCCGCTGCTGCTGGCAGGTCTGGGCATGATGATTGTAGGCCTCGGCTTTAAACTCTCTCTGGTGCCGTTCCACCTGTGGACGCCAGACGTTTACCAGGGTGCTCCGGCACCGGTCTCCACCTTCCTGGCGACAGCGAGCAAAATCGCTATCTTCGGTGTGGTGATGCGTCTGTTCCTGTACGCACCGGTAGGCGAGAGCGAAGCGGTTCGTGTGGTTCTGGGTATCATTGCCTTCGTCTCCATCATCTTCGGTAACCTGATGGCGCTGAGCCAGACCAATATCAAACGTCTGCTCGGTTACTCCTCCATCTCGCACCTGGGCTATCTGATGGTGGCACTGATTGCGCTGCAGAGCGGCCAGATGTCCATGGAGACCGTAGGTGTCTACCTGGCCGGTTACCTGTTCAGCAGCCTCGGCGCGTTCGGCGTGGTAAGCCTGATGTCCAGCCCGTACCGTGGCCCGGACGCAGATTCACTGTTCTCCTACCGTGGTCTGTTCTGGCACCGTCCGATCCTGTCCGCGGTGATGACCGTGATGATGCTCTCTCTGGCGGGTATCCCGATGACGCTGGGCTTTATCGGTAAGTTCTACGTGCTGGCAGTGGGTGTGCAGGCGGGTCTGTGGTGGCTGACAGCGGGTGTCGTTATCGGCTCCGCGATTGGTCTCTACTACTACCTGCGCGTGGCCGTGAGCCTGTACCTGAGCGCACCTCAGCAGCTCAACCGCGATGCGCCAGGCAACTGGCAGTACAGCGCCGGGGGTATTGTGGTGCTGATCTCGGCCTTGCTGGTACTGATCTTCGGTATCTATCCGCAGCCGCTGATCACCATCGTGCAGCACGCGATGCCGCTGATGTAAGCAAGGTAAAAACAAAAACCCGCCTCGGCGGGTTTTTTTATGGTCTTCTCCCTCTCCTTGTGGGAGAGGGCTGGGGTGAGGGCAACAGCCCGCACTGAACGAAAACCCGCCTCGGCGGGTTTTTTTTATGGTCTTCTCCCTCTCCTTGTGGGAGGGGGCCGGGTGAGGGCAACAGCCCGCACTGAACGAAAACCCACCTCGGCGGGTTTTTTTATGGTCTTCTCCCTCTCCTTGTGGGAGAGGGCTGGGGTGAGGGCACCAGCCCGCACTGAACGAAAAAAACCGCCTCAGCGGGTTTTTTTATGCTTTCTATTTGCTGCCTCTGCCCGTGCAAGCGACGCACTGCCGGGCAAAAAAACGCAAATCAGGCCAACTGCTTACGACTAATCAACGGTCCATCAATCTTCTTCGTCGAGCGCTCCAGCACCTCTTCAATCACCGAAGACAGCTCATTCAGCTCGAACTTCGCCACGTAGCCATCGGCTTTCACCTTGCGGATATGGTCTTCGTTGGCGTTGCCGGAAAGGGAAGAGTGGATCACCACCGGAATGTCCTTCAGGATGGCGTCGGTTTTAATTTTGCGCGTCAGGGTAAAGCCGTCCATCTCCGGCATCTCAAGGTCAGTCAGGACCAGAGCGATCTTATCGGTGATCGGTACGCCTTCTGCCTGCGCCTGCGCTGCCAGCACGCCAATTTTCTCCCACGCCTCTTTGCCGGTGATATGCATCAGCGCCGGGATCGCCATCGCCTGCAGCCCTTTTTCCAGCATCGAACGCGCCACTTTGGAGTCTTCCGCCACAATCGCCACGGCACCCGGCTTAATATTAAATTGGGTGGTTTTCAGGTCGGTCGCGTGCAGGTCATGATTGGCCGGGGTGATGTCATACAGGATCTGCTCAACGTCCAGCACCATCGCCAGATCGTTGGTATCCGTCTTCTCGTCCAGGCAGGCAATACTGGTGATATAGCGTCCGCTGACGGCGGTTTCAGCCGCATGCACCTGCTTCCAGTCCAGTCGCATAATGTTTTCGACCGACTCGACGGCAAAGGCCTGCACGCTGCGGGCATACTCGGTGATCAGCAGAATGTTCAGACCCGTCGCCGGTTTGCAGCCGGCCACTGCGGCCAGGTCGATAACCGGGATCACCTGGTCACGAATATTGACCATCCCCATCAGGGGTGACTTCATGCCCGCCGGTTTGGTGAACGCTGGCATGGGCACAATCTCGCGAAGCTTAAAGACGTTGATGCCAAACAGCTCAGATTTATTTTCGTTCATCGATGTGCCGAGACGGAACAGCAACAGCTCAAAACGGTTCGACAGAGTAAGATTTGCCCTGTCATCAATGTCTTTCTGGAAATTATCCATTCTACCCTCGAGTGAAAAATACCTGCCTGTTAAGGGTTATCGGCAGACCCGGGGAAAAATAGAGCGTTAAACGCGCACCACGGCAAAATCTTCTGCAAGCTGACTGTCGGCAAACAGGTCGCGGCACTCGGTCAGCAGCATGGCGCAGCCCCCGGCGTCATAGCGCGAGCTGACGTGGGTGATCACCAGTTTTTTCACCTGCGCTTCGCGGGCCAGCATGGCGGCCTGACGCGTTGAACTGTGGCCGCGGCTGTTGGCTTTCTCCTCCATCGCCGATTCCAGGGTGGCTTCATGCACCAGCAGATCGACGCCCCTGGCCAGCGCGAGGGCGTTCTCACAGGGGGCGGTATCCCCGAAGATAGCCAGTTTCTTGCCCGGGCGGGGCGGCGAGAGATAGTCTGCGCCATCGATCGTCCGGCCATCGTCCAGCGTGATGCGTTCACCGCGCTTGAGCTGCTGGAACAGGGGGCCGAAAGGAACTCCGGCGGCAATCAGCGCCGCGCCATCCAGGGCGCCGGGTTTATCCTGCTCTTCAATGCGATAGCCGTAACACTCCACGGGATGATTCAGCGCGGCCGCGGTCACGGTCCAGGCATCATCGCTGAACACCACTCCTGCGCTTATCTCGACAATCTCGAGCGGATAATCGGTCCAGGAGCCGCTGATGCGCAGGCTGGTTTCGACAAATTCACGGATCCCGGGCGGGCCGTAAATGGTCAGCGGGTGGAGATTGCCCGCCATCGAGCGACTGCACAGCAGCCCCGGTAGACCAAAAAGGTGATCGCCATGCAGGTGGGTAATGAAGATTTTATCCAGCTTGCCGGGATGGCTGGCGGTCTGGAGCAGCTGATGCTGCGTGCCTTCCCCACAGTCAAACATCCACAAGCCACCGCGGGTCGGGTGCTGTAAATCCAGCAAAACTGAGGTGACGTTGCGCGTCCGGGTCGGCACGCCAGCAGATGTTCCTAAAAAAAGCAGCTCCATAATGCACTCAGCCTCTGTGCCAGGGACGAAAAGTCATTAGTATAACGGCTACCGACACGATAAGGAGACCCCCATGATCCAGTGGCAAGATCTGCACCATAGCGAGCTGACCGTTCCCGTGCTTTACGCGCTACTCAAGCTTCGCTGCGAAGTCTTTGTAGTGGAACAAACCTGCCCTTACCAGGATATTGATGGCGACGATCTGGTGGGGGAGAACCGGCACATCCTCGGCTGGAAAGATAACCAACTGGTGGCGTATGCGAGGATTCTGAAAAGCGACGACGATTTTTCTCCCGTTGTGATTGGCCGGGTGATTATCAGCCAGCAAGCGCGGGGCGAAAAGCTCGGATATGCGCTGATGGAGCACACCCTGCATTCCTGCGAAAAACAGTGGCCGAACAAAGCGTTATATCTGGGCGCGCAGGCCCATTTGCAGGCATTTTATGCCCGTTTTGGCTTTGTGCCCGTGACGGATATTTACGATGAAGATGGCATTCCGCATATCGGGATGGCGAAAGAGGCAGAACAAGCGTAGCAGGCAGAATCGGCAAGGATTGTCTATAGTTAGCGAACTGATGCAACTACAAGGAGAAAACTATGTCCTTCCAATCTTCGGAATCGCACGTTGATGATGATCTGACGCTGTTAAGTGAAACGCTGGAAGAAGTCCTTCGTTCTTCAGGCGATCCGGCCGATCAAAAGTACATTGAGCTAAAGGCGCGTGCTGAACAGGCACTGCATGACGTGAAAACGCGCGTAAGCCATGCGTCGGACACTTACTATTATCGGGCGAAAAAAGCGGTCTATCGTGCGGACGATTATGTCCGTGAAAAACCGTGGCAGGGTATCGGAGTAGGCGCCGCCGCCGGTCTGGTGCTCGGTCTGCTGCTCGCCCGCCGTTAATTCTACACGCACGCTTCTCCCTGCCAAATCGTGGGTACTGCTTTTTCCAGCCAGTACCCCGTATAATGTAAGGTCTTTGAGCTGGGAGAAGTTCGCGTGCACTCGATTTCCACCGCGCTGGCAGGCCTTTGCCACCAGTTAGCAGACGATATTCCTGATGTACCTGGCCTGCATCACCTCGATGTTTCCTTTGCGCTCAACGATGCGTTTGACCCGCTCGCCTGGCTGAATGCCCAGCACTGTTTTCCTCAGTTCTACTGGCAGCAGCGTAACGGTGATGAAGAGTACGCCGCGCTGGGGGCCACAAAACACTTCGCCTCTCTCTCTGATGCCCGTCATTTTTTGCACTGTTATCCGCAATGCCCAGACGTTCGGGTGGTGGGGGTTAACGCCTTCGATCCGTACCAGGGCAACCTGTTCCTGCCGCGTCTGCTGTGGCAGCGCAGCGGCGGAACCGCGACGCTGCGCCTGATACTTTGCAGCGCAACCTCGCTGAAAAACGATGCGCAACACGCACACGAATTCCTGCGTTCCCTCAGGGACAGCCAGCCCGTTAAGGCGCTTAACCAGCCGGTGGTGAGCGAAACCCACCGGCCTGAGAAATCCGGCTGGCTGACGTTAATCACCCGCGCAACCGACGCCATTGCCCGCGGGGAGTTCGATAAAGTAGTGCTGGCCCGGGCAACGGATCTGCATTTCAACCTGCCGGTCAACCCTGTCGCTCTGATAGCCGCCAGCCGTCGGGTGAATTTCCAGTGCTACCACTTTCTAATGCGCCCTGATGCTACCCGGGCCTTTCTCGGTTCGTCGCCGGAACGTCTGTGGCGGCGGCGTGGAACCCTGCTGCGTACCGAGGCGTTGGCCGGTACGGTCGCCAGTCACCCGGATGATGCCCAGGCCGCCCGCATGGGGGACTGGCTGATGCATGACGATAAAAATCAGCGTGAAAATATGCTGGTGGTCGAGGATATCTGTCAGCGCCTGCAACGTGATGGCGGCGTGCTTGACGTGCTGCCGCCGCAAATTGTGCGCTTGCGTAAGGTGCAGCATTTACGCCGCTGCATCTGGACTGCATTGCAACAGCCGGACGATGAACAGTGCCTGATGCGGCTGCAACCTACCGCCGCCGTCGCCGGTCTGCCGCGCCAAAATGCGTGGGATTTTATCGCCCGCAATGAACCCTTCGATCGGGAGTGGTATGCCGGGTCCGCTGGCTATCTGTCGTTAGCGCAAAGCGAGTTCTGCGTGGCATTGCGTTCGGCCAGAGTGCAGGAGACCTGCGTGCGCTTGTACGCCGGGGCGGGGATCGTCAGCGGTTCCGACCCTGAACAGGAGTGGCAGGAGATTGAAAATAAAGCTGCCGGACTGCGTTCTCTCCTCCTAAAGGATTAATACTGAGTCGTACTTACCCGATTCATATCAAAATTACATCTTTTCCTATTATTTATACTTAGTCGCAATATTGATACCGGACAATTCCATGTCAGTGAGTTCCTTTAACCGGCGCTGGGCGGCGGTGATCCTTGAAGCCCTGACCCGCCATGGCGTCAGGCACATTTGCATCGCACCCGGCTCGCGTTCAACGCCGTTGACCCTGGCTGCCGCAGAGAACCGTGCTTTTATTCATCACACCCATTTTGATGAACGCGGTCTTGGGCATCTGGCGCTGGGGCTGGCCAAAGCCAGTAATACCCCGGTGGCGGTTATTGTAACTTCCGGTACCGCGGTGGCTAACCTCTATCCGGCTCTGATTGAAGCCGGTCTGACCGGCGAAAAGCTGGTGCTGCTAACGGCGGATCGTCCCCCGGAGCTGATCGACTGTGGCGCAAACCAGGCCATTCGTCAGCCGGGTCTCTTCGCCTCACATCCCTCGGAAACGCTATCCCTGCCGCGTCCGACCCGGGATATTCCCGCCCGCTGGCTGGTCTCCACAGTGGATAACGCCATGGGCGCATTGCGCGCGGGGGCGCTGCACATTAACTGTCCGTTTGCCGAGCCGCTGTATGGCGAAATGGATGATACCGATCTTGCCTGGCACCAGGCGCTGGGTGACTGGTGGCAGAGCGATAAACCCTGGCTGCGCGCCCCCGCAGCGCTTTCAAGCCCTGAACAGCGCGACTGGTTCTTCTGGCGGCAAAAACGCGGCGTGGTGCTGGCGGGCAGAATGAGCGCGGCGGAAGGAAAAAAGGTGGCAGAGTGGGCGCAAACCCTGGGCTGGCCGCTGATTGGCGACGTACTCTCCCAGACCGGGCAGCCGCTGCCGTGTGCGGATCTATGGCTGGGCAATGCGAAGGCCGTTACCGAACTGGAGCAGGCGCAGATTGTGGTCCAACTGGGCGGCAGTCTGACGGGGAAACGGCTGCTGCAGTGGCAGGCAACCTGCACGCCGGAAGAGTACTGGCTGGTCGATCCGCGGGAAGGGCGGCTGGATCCGGCGCACCATCGCGGTCGTCGGCTGGTCTCGAATGTCGCCGACTGGCTGGAACTGCATCCGGCGGAAAAACGCGGCCCCTGGGCCACGGCGATCCCGGAACTCTCCCGCCAGGCCTGGCAGCTGACAGCGCAACACGGCGAGGCGTTTGGCGAGGCGCAGCTGGCGCACCGCATTCGCCACTATCTGCCTGAGCAGGGGCAGCTGTTTGTCGGCAACAGCCTGGTGGTGCGTCTGATTGATGCCTTTTCCCGCCTGCCGGCAGGCTATCCGGTGTTCAGTAACCGTGGCGCCAGCGGCATTGACGGGCTGATCTCCACCGCAGCCGGGGTCCAGCGTGCCAACGCACGCCCGACGCTGGCGATTGTTGGCGATCTGTCGGCGTTGTACGACCTGAACGCGCTGGCCTTGTTACGTCAGGCTTCGGCGCCCTTTGTGCTGCTGGTGATCAACAACAACGGCGGGCAGATTTTCTCCCTGCTGCCGACGCCGCAGAGTGAGCGTGAGCGCTTCTATCTGATGCCGCAAAACGTGCAGTTTGAACACGCGGCAGCCATGTTCAGCCTCCGCTATCAGCGCCCTACAAGCTGGGGGGAGCTGGAGAGCGCCCTGAACACGGCGTGGAGCAAACCTCGCGCCACGCTTATCGAAGTGGTGGTTAACGACAGCGATGGCGCGCAGATGCTGCAAAACCTGCTGGCGCAGGTAAGCCATCTATGATCCTGCAAGGCACGCACTGCACCGGCGCGGCAGGAAAACCCTGGCTGGTTTTCCTGCACGGCTTTTCCGGCGATCGCCTTGAATGGCAGTTGCCCGAAGCGTGCCTGGAGGATTACCCCCGCTTATATCTTGATTTGCCGGGACACGGCGAATCGGCGCACGTTGCGGTGCACGATTTCAACGACATGCATACATTGCTAAATTGCACCCTTTTTAGTTACAACATACTAACGTACTGGCTGGTGGGGTACTCCCTCGGCGGCCGCATTGCGATGTATCACGCCTGCCAGCGCCCGAAAGGGCTACAGGGATTGATTGTTGAAGGGGCGCATCCGGGGTTGCGTGATGATGACGAACGGGCAAGGCGTCGCGCCTCTGATGCCCACTGGGCTGCGCGTTTTCGCCATGAACCCTTAGAGGCGGTGTTTGCAGACTGGTATCAACAGCCGGTCTTTGCCTCATTAACTGACGCGCAGCGTCGGGCGCTGGTTGCCCTGCGCAGCCGTAACAACGGCGCGACACTGGCCGCCATGTTGCAGGCGACCTCCCTGGCCGAACAACCCGATTTAAGGGCTGCGCTCGCTGAGTGCGCAGTTCCCTTTTTCTATCTGTATGGCGAGCGGGACGACAAGTTCAGGGCGATTGCCCGGGAGCTTCCCGCGATCGGCCATCAAATTTCCCATGCCGGACATAACGCCCATCGGGAAAATCCCGTTGCGGTGGCCGAGCGTCTGGCTCAGATACTCCGTTTATCCATAAAGGACACTCTATGATCTACCCTGATGAAAACATGCTCTACGCACCGGTGGAATGGCAGGACTGCTCCGAAGGTTACACCGACATTCGTTACCACAAATCGGCAGACGGGATCGCCAAAATCACCATCAACCGTCCCGAGGTGCGTAACGCGTTTCGTCCGGTCACCGTTAAAGAGATGATCCAGGCGCTGGCAGATGCCCGTTACGACGACAATATCGGCGTGATTGTCCTTACCGGGGAAGGCGAAAAAGCGTTCTGTTCCGGCGGCGATCAGAAAGTGCGCGGCGACTACGGCGGATACCAGGATGACTCTGGCGTGCACCACCTGAACGTGCTCGACTTCCAGCGTCAGATCCGCACCTGTCCAAAACCGGTTGTTGCGATGGTGGCTGGCTACTCCATCGGGGGCGGTCACGTGCTGCACATGATGTGCGACCTGACGATCGCGGCAGAAAATGCCATCTTTGGCCAGACCGGCCCGAAAGTCGGCTCCTTCGACGGCGGCTGGGGTGCCTCCTACATGGCCCGTATCGTGGGTCAGAAAAAAGCACGCGAGATCTGGTTCCTGTGCCGTCAGTACAATGCCCAGGAAGCGCTGGACATGGGGCTGGTTAACACCGTGGTGCCGATTGCCGATCTGGAAAAAGAGACCGTGCGCTGGTGTCGTGAAATGCTGCAAAACAGCCCGATGGCGCTGCGCTGCCTGAAGGCGGCACTGAACGCCGACTGCGATGGTCAGGCCGGGCTGCAGGAGCTGGCAGGAAATGCCACCATGCTGTTCTACATGACCGAAGAGGGTCAGGAAGGGCGTAACGCGTTCAACGAGAAGCGCCAGCCGGACTTCAGCAAATACAAACGGAATCCGTAATGCGCAGCGTACAGATCTACCGCTGGCAGGTACCGATGGACGCGGGTGTGGTTCTGCGCGAACGGCGGTTAAAAACGCGCGACGGTCTGTTCGTTCATCTGCAGCAGGGCGATCGGCAAGGGTGGGGCGAAATCTCCCCCCTGCCGGGCTTCAGCCGCGAGTCGCTGGAGGAGGCAGAAGCCTCGCTGCGGGCCTGGTGTCTGGCCTGGCGCGACGGCGCAGATCCGCAGTTGCCCGGTCTGCCTGCGGTGGATTTTGGCATCAGCTGTGCGCTGGCCGAGCTGGGCGGTATGCTGCCGCAGAAAGCCGATTATCGCGCAGCCCCGCTCTGTACCGGGGATCCTGACGAACTCTTTGCCGTGCTCGCCGCCATGCCGGGCGAAAAAGTGGCGAAGATCAAAGTGGGGCTGTACGAAGCGGTGCGCGACGGCATGGTGGCGAATCTGCTGCTGGAGGCCATCCCGGATCTGCGTCTGCGCCTTGATGCCAACCGTGCCTGGACTCTATTGAAAGCGCAGCAGTTTGCGAAGTACGTTAACCCGGCGTATCGGGATCGCATCGCCTTTCTTGAGGAACCCTGTAAAACGCGCGCGGACTCGCTGGCGTTTGCCCGGGAGACAGGGATTGCCATCGCCTGGGATGAAAGCCTGCGCGAGGATGATTTTGCGTTTGTTGCCGAGCCGGGTGTCAGCGCCGTGGTGATCAAACCGACCCTGACCGGCAGCCTGGAGAAAGTGCGCCAGCAGGTCTCTGCGGCACAGGCGGCAGGCCTGACGGCGGTGATAAGCTCCTCCATTGAATCCAGTCTTGGGCTGACACAGCTGGCACGTATCGCAGCCTGGCTGACGCCAGACACTGTCCCCGGTCTGGACACGCTAAACCTGATGCAAGCTCAGCTTATCCGCTCCTGGCCTGACAGTACGCTGCCGCAACTCGACGTCGAGGCGCTGGAGCCGCTGCTATGAGTTTTACCGACTGGCCGTGGCGGCACTGGTGCGCGCGGCAGGCTGATAAACCTGCGCTACGCCTGAACGAAGAGACGCTCACCTGGCAACAGCTGTGCGATCGTGTAGATCGCCTGGCGACGGGTTTTCATCGTCAGGGCGTACAGGAAGGTGACGGCGTGATGCTGCTCGCCCACAATCATCCGCACACCCTGCTGGCCTGGCTGGCGCTGCTTCAGTGCGGGGCGCGCATTCTGCCCGTTAACCCTCAGCTGCCGCGTCCGCTGCTGGATGTCTTATTGCCGCAAATGACATTGCGTTTTGCGCTGGTATTGACCGGCGTGTTCGATGGGCTGCCTGGACTGGCTTTACGCGATGACAGGGGGCACTACAGCGTTGCATGGCAACCAGAACGTCTGGCCTCCATGACGCTTACGTCCGGCTCGACCGGTTTACCCAAAGCGGCGGTGCATACCTGTTCGGCCCACCTTGCCAGCGCGCAGGGCGTTCTGGCCCTCATGCCGTTTAGCGGCAACGATGACTGGCTGCTTTCGCTGCCGCTTTTTCATGTCTCCGGGCAGGGCATTTTATGGCGCTGGCTGCATGCGGGCGCGCGCCTGACCGTGCGTGAGAAACAGCCGCTGGAGCAGGCATTGCAGGGCTGTACTCACGCCTCGCTGGTACCAACTCAGCTGTGGCGCCTGATCAATGGCGAGCATCGCGTCGCCCTGAAAGCCGTCCTTCTCGGCGGGGCGGCCATTCCTGTGGCGCTGACGGAGAAGGCACGCGAGCAGGGCATTCGGACCTTCTGCGGTTACGGTCTGACTGAATTTGCCTCCACCGTCTGCGCCAAAGAGGCGGACGGGGAACCGGATGTCGGTGTCCCTTTGCCGGGGCGAGAGATACAGGTCGTCGAGGGGGAAGTCTGGATCAAGGCACGCAGCATGGCTGCGGGTTACTGGCGAGACGGCGCATTGCTCCCGCTGACCAATGCGCAGGGCTGGTTCGCCACCCGCGATCGCGGTGCGTTGTGCGACGGTCGGCTGACTATCCTGGGTCGGATGGATAATCTCTTTTTCAGCGGCGGGGAGGGGATCCAGCCGGAAGAGCTGGAGCGGGTGATCGGCACCCATCCTCAGGTAAACCAGGTGTATGTGGTTCCCTTCGATGATGTCGAGTTTGGTCAACGGCCGGTGGCGGTCGTCGAGTGCGAAGCGGGAACAGATATCGCCCAGCTACCCCACTGGGTGAGCGATAAGCTGGCGCGCTTTCAGCAGCCGGTGCACTGGCTCATGCTCCCGGCTGAACTGAAAAATGGCGGAATTAAAATTGCCCGCCGCGCCCTGCAACAGTGGGTTCATCAGTCGTTACGAGGTTGAATTGCAACTCTTCCCGGTGATCGGCTGCGGGTAAAGGGCAGGGCGCAGGCATTCATCCTGCGATAAAAACGGGAGCCCAGGCTCCCGTTTCGTTTTCAACGTCGCTGCCATTCAACGCATCCGTGCCGTTAAACTGACGTCGCTGGCATCCTCAGGGTAACGCTTTTTCCGAATTTAACATTGTTAAAACCTGTAAGTATCAACTCGTTACAATCTAATTTTTTTATTATCTCGCCGCAGCGTTGATCGCAGGCCGACTCACGTTAAAATCTCGCGGTTTTGAATAATTCTAATCACATTGCGCGGGATCACGACAATGAAAAAAGTGGCATTACTGGGCTTAGGCCTGATGTTTGCGTCGGCAGCGGCAAACGCAATCTCTTTTAACGGCTCGGCGGGTAAGGACTATACCCACCTGGGCTTTGGCCTTGGCACCGAGACGTCCGGTCTGGCGATGACCGGTGGCTGGACCCATAACGACGATGATGGCGATGCCGCCAGCCTCGGTCTCGGTCTGAACGTTCCTCTCGGTCCATTCCTGGCCACCGTCGGCGGAAAAGGGATCTACACCAACCCAAACAACGGTGACGAAGGTTACGCCGCGGCGGTGGGCGGCGGTCTGCAGTGGAAGATTGGCGACAGCTTCGGCCTGTTTGGCGAGTACTATTACTCTCCAGACTCGCTCTCCAGCGGCATCAACAGCTATAAAGAAGCCAATGCCGGTGCACGCTGGACCATCATGCGTCCAATCACTATTGAAGCCGGTTATCGTTATCTGAACCTGGCCGGTAAAGACGGCAATCGCGATAACGCCCTGGCCGATGGCCCGTATGTTGGCGTGAGCGCGGGCTTCTAATCTATTTCGGCGCAGTGCTCTGCTGCGCCAGTTTCTCTTTTCACCCATCACCATTGCGCTATAGTGTTTTGACCATAGAAGTGGGAGAACACAATGATTAACGTGGAAATGTTATCCACTGGCGACGAAGTGCTGCATGGGCAAATTATTGATACCAATGCGGCCTGGCTTGCCGATTTATTCTTTGAGCAGGGATTACCACTCACGCGCCGCAATACGGTGGGCGACAATCTTGAGTCACTGGTGAACATTCTGCGCGAGCGCAGCGAACAGGCTGACGTGCTGATTGTGAACGGCGGACTCGGCCCGACCAGCGACGATCTTAGTGCTCTGGCCGCCGCGACAGCGAAAGGCGAAGGGCTGGTGATGCATGAAGAGTGGCTGGCGCAGATGGAGCGCTTTTTCTCCGATCGTGGCCGCGTCATGGCCCCGAGCAACCGCAAACAGGCTGAGATCCCCGCCAGTGCCGAACTGGTTGATAACCCGGTTGGCACCGCCTGCGGGTTTGCCATTCAACTCAACCGCTGCCTGATGTTCTTCACGCCGGGCGTGCCGTCTGAATTTAAAGTGATGGTTGAGCAGCAGATCCTGCCGCGCCTTCGTCAGCGTTTTACCCTGCCGGAGCCGCCGCTGTGTCTGCGCCTGACCACTTTTGGCCGCTCTGAAAGCGATCTGGCCCAGAGTCTGGATCACCTGCAACTCCCGCCGGGCGTGTCGATGGGCTATCGCTCCTCGATGCCGATTATCGAGCTTAAGCTCACCGGCCCGGCAACAGAGAAAGCCGCCATGCTGGCGCTGTGGCCGGAAGTGCAGCGTGTCGCGGGTGAAAGCCTGATTTTTGAGGGCACCGACGGGCTGCCAGCGCAGATCGCCCGTGAGTTGCAGTCCCGCCAGTTGAGCGTGACCCTGAGCGAGCAGTTTACCGGTGGATTGCTGGCATTACAGCTTTCACGCGCCAGCGCGCCGCTGCTGGCCAGTGAAGTGGTGCCGTTCCAGCAGGAAACCCTGGCGCAGACCGCTCGCTGGGCATCAGAACGCAGAGTGAAACATTTTGCCGGACTGGCGCTGGCTATCGGTGGCGTGGATGACGAGCACCTTAACTTTGCGCTGGCGACGCCGGAAGGCACACACGCGCTGCGGGTGAAAATGAGTGTCACCCGTCACAGTGTGGCGGTGCGTCAGGAGGTGTGCGCCATGATGGCACTCAACATGCTGCGCCGCTGGCTGAACGGGAAAGAGGTCGCCAGCGAACACGGCTGGATTAACGTTGTTGAGTCGGTGTTTGTCGAGTGATGAATCTGCCGGGGCGGATACCCCGGCAACCTCTAGCCCAGCGCCTTTGCCAGTAAGGTAATGGGATGCTCGCAACGTTTGCGGGTGGACATCTCAATCTGCCATTTGCAGGTTTCGCAGTCCGTCACCACGATATCTGCGCCGCTCTCTTCAATCTGACGAAACAGCGGCGCGCCAATCGCCTGCGAGGTGGGGTAGTTTTCTCGCTTAAACCCGTAGGTGCCCGCGATGCCGCAGCAGCGCGAATCCAGCACCGTCAACGTCAGCCCCGGTATCAGCCGCAGCAATTCCAGCGTATACAGCGACCAGCCCATTTTTTCCATATGACAGGGCGTGTGATAAACCACGTTCAATGGCAATGGGTTCAGTGGCAGGGTCTGTCCACTGTCCAGCTTGCGCCACAGGAAGCGAGTCGCCAGTTCAATATGGTCGCGCAGGTCGGTGTTATCCACATCCAGAAGATGCGGATATTCATCCCGCAGTGTGAAGGTGCAGGTAGACGACGTGGCGAGTACCGGGATCCCTTTTCCGACAATGGCTTCGCGCAAGGCGGTGACGTTGCTGGTCGCCTGCTTGCGCGCTTTATCCGTGAAGCCGTTGGCAATCAGCGGCACACCGCAGCACTTCTCTTTATTCAGTAGCTGTACGCCAGTGCCCATCGCATTCAGGACGTTGAGCAGATCTTTTCCCAACTGAGGGTGATTGTAATTCACGTAGCAGCCGTGGAAGAAAGCCACCTGATCGCTAAACTGCGCCTGTTCCGCCGCCACGGATTTGTACCAGCCGCGAAACGTCCCCTGGGAATATTTCGGCAGACTGCGACGGTGGTCGATTTTCAGGGTGGCATCCAGCAGCTGGCGTACCGGTTTCAGCGAGGTCGCAGCGTTCACCAGCGGAGCGAACGGCGTTGAAACAGTGCCCATAAGGTCGGTATGGCTGAGGATGGCATCACGCAACGTCGGTTTTTGGGTGCTATAACGCGCGCGGGCACGCTGAATGATATCGCCGATTTTGACATCTGACGGGCAAGCCACTTCGCAGCGCTTGCAATTGATGCAGTATTTCAGTGCTTCATCGTATAGCGCACCGTCCTTCAGGCGCAGGCGCTCACCGTCTGGACCGGCCTGCTTCGGCCCGGGGTATTGCGGGTTTACGCCGCTGACCGGGCAGACCGTGGTGCAGACCGTGCATTTAATGCAGCTTTCAAAGCGGGTGTCGTTCATTGTTCGGCCTCCATGCTGTGGATAATCTGCCCGGCGACATGCAGTGCCGTTATCGCGCATACGCCCCCGCCGCAACCCTGGGCAATAGGATCGTAGCCACCCAGAATCGAGCCGATGGCGTAGAGATTTTCAACGGGTGTACCGGAGAGTTGGGGACGCAGACGTTCATCGACGATCACCCCGAACTGTTGCCAGGGCTGCGGCGTGAAGAAATCGCTCTGGTACCAGTCTGCACGCGAGGCGCTTTGACGAACATCCAGCCCGAGGATGGCCTCGCGGATGCCTTCCCGGCTGCTCAACAAGCCGTTGCTGAAGAAACTGCCGCTGGCGAGCACCGTATGGCGGGCGCGCAACGGAATATCGCCGTGGTTACGGGTCCAGATTTCGCTTACCGCGCCCTGCGCCAGCGTGATTTTTTTGACCTCGTCGCCTGCCATCCATACGCCACCCTGGGCAATAAATTGCCGCTGGAGCTGGTTATGCAGACGAATGCCCGGCACCGAAGGGGGAAGCGTCGGCAGTAAACCCAGAGAGCAGGGCAAGCGATCGGACAGCCAGCGCCAGAGGCGATTGTCCGTTAAGCCGAAACAGGCCGGCATAAACAGAGCATCGCAGGTTTCGCCGAGCGGCCGGAGTGCCTCATACAGTTGCGGCCATTTATCTTCATGATCCAGCAGGCGGGCAATATTCACCGCACGAAACTCGCTGGGGTTGTCACGCAGTACGTCGAGTTCAGGAAGGTCGATCTCAGCGGCATCGACGTTAATCCCCCGCTGGCTCAGTGAGGCGGCGGCCAGGTGCGGCTGGAAATCAAGAAAACCGCTGATCCCGACCACCAGCACAAGCTTCGCGTCGAAGGGGGCGACGGGGACCTCTTCCGGGCTGAGCCAGGCAGATCGCAGGGTGCCAAGTGGGGTCACACGCTGATGATTTTGCTGCGCGTTGCCCTGTAAGCCCGCGCCGCTGCGTGCCAGCAGCGTTTCCGCTTCCCTGGCGTAGCGTATAACGTTTTCGACGCCCGTCAGGCGGTAGGGGTGCGCTGGCGGCAAATCGTCAAAGGCCATCGGCCCTAACAGATCCAGCGAGCCGGACGAGAAATGCAGCGCGCTCTGGCCCCGGGTCACGATGGCGCAGCGAAGCCCGTGCGTCGTGAGTTTGATGCCGCAGAGCAAACCCGCAAGGCCACCGCCGACAATCAGGGTATCAAATTTCATCCTGCGTCTCCTTCTCCAGACCACAAAGCCCCTGGTAGACCCAGCGGGTAAACTCGCTTTCACGCAGGGCATCGCCCCAGGCGACAGGCTGAATGCCTTTCCAGCGCTCGTTTAAAAATTCACTCAACTGGCTCAGTGACTGGCTTGAGGTAGTGACATGAAAGCGCTGTAACAGCCCTGCTGCCCGGCAGGCGCACAGTTCGCCCTGACAGGTTCCCATGCCGACGCGGGTACGGCGGCGCAAGTCCAGCAGATTGTTCACCGTCAGATTCTCCACGGCGTATTGAACCTCCCCGGCGGTCACCGCCTCACACTCGCACACCAGGCTGCGGCTAAGCTGCCCTCCGCCAAGCCATGCGGGTGTTCTGTCACCGTGGCGATAGAGGGCAGAGCCGCGCAGCGGGGCGGGGAGCGAGATGATTTTTTGCAGGGTTTTTTCGGTTGCTTCACGCGAGCCGGGCAGAGGCTTTTCCGCCGTGACGCACGTTTTGGTGTTGCCCAGTTTCCGGCACACGGCATCGGTGGTCCATTGCGCCATCAGGCGATAGGTCATCAGCTTGCCGCCGGTAATGGTGATAAAGCCCTCCATCCCGTCACGTTCGGCGTGATCGAGCAGCACAATGCCGCGGCTAACGTTACGTCCACTCGGATCGTCATCGCTGGCCACCAGCGGACGAACGCCGGCATACGCGCGCAGAATACGGGTTTGTGCCATGACAGGTGCCAGTTTTTCACCTTCACGCAGCAGAATATCCACTTCGTCAGCCGTCACCCGGTTGGCGTCAATTTCGCTGTAGTCAACGTGGGTTGAGGTGGTGCCAATCAATGAAATGGTATCCCCCGGCACCAGGATATCGGCATCAGAGGGTTTACGGCAGCGGTTAATGACGTGGTTGTTGATGCGGTGATCGAGGATCAGCAGGGAACCTTTTGCCGGAAACATACGAACGGAGAGGTCGGCATATTCCGCGATGCGCTGACCCCAGATCCCCGCCGCGTTCACCACGACAGCGGCAAACAGATCGCTGTGTTCTTTGTATTGCGTATCAAATACCCGCACGCCGCGAACGGTGTTGCCTTCGCGGATCAGCCCGGTGACCTCATGCCCGGTCAGGATACGCGCGCCGCGCTCGCGGGCGTCCAGCATATTGGCGGCCGTCAGGCGGAAGGGATCCACCGTGCCGTCCGGGACCGTAACTGCGCCGATCAGGGCAGGGTTTACGGCGGGTTCTATACGGCGGGCCTGCGCAGGGTCAATCGCTTCAGCAGCGATCCCGGCTGCGGTACAGGCGGAAATAAAGGTTTGTTGAAACGAAAGATCATCTTCAGGCAGCGTGATAAACAGACCGTTGGTTGGTTCAACGCAGTGACGGGCGATGCGCCTGAGGATCTGGTTTTCAGCAATACACTCCCGTGCGGATTCCGCATCCGTGACCGCATAGCGCGCGCCGCTGTGGAGCAGGCCGTGATTACGCCCGGTTGCCCCTGTCGCGATATCATGGCGTTCAAGAAGTGTAACGCTTAAGCCCCGCAGCGCACAGTCCCGGGCAATCCCCGCCCCGGTTGCGCCACCGCCGATGATTATCACATCGCTGTAACGAGGATCCTGAAGTGTCATCGTCTTTCCTCTATGTTCGTTTTTCTATCATTTAGCCACATGAAAGTTGTGGTTTGTTTGATTTCGAACATAAACGCGCCTGATACGAAAATGAAACGCCATTCCATGCGTCTTTATGCGCATTCTGTCATATTTCTGTAACAATCTGTGCGTTGATTCACAGTAACAATCGCTGTGATTTCTTAACATCCCCGCCTCTGGAATCAGGTGCGAGCCACCTGCTCACTTTCTCTAAGGCCACGGAGGCTGTCATGCTCAGTATCTTTAAACCTGCGCCGCATCAGGCGCGTCTGCCAGAGGCAGAAATAGATCCGCTTTATCGCCGCCTGCGCTGGCAAATCTTCCTGGGGATTTTCTTCGGGTATGCGGCTTATTACCTGGTGCGTAAGAACTTTGCGCTTGCCATGCCCTATCTGGTGGAGCAGGGCTTTTCGCGCGGCGATCTGGGGTTCGCGTTGTCAGGGATCTCCATTGCCTATGGTTTTTCCAAGTTCATCATGGGGTCGGTGTCGGATCGTTCGAATCCGCGCGTGTTCCTGCCTGCCGGGCTGATTCTGGCGGCAGCGGTGATGCTCTTTATGGGCTTCGTTCCCTGGGCGACCTCCAGTATTGCGGTCATGTTTGTGCTGCTGTTCCTCTGCGGCTGGTTCCAGGGGATGGGCTGGCCGCCGTGCGGACGCACCATGGTGCACTGGTGGTCGCAGAAAGAGCGTGGCGGCATCGTGTCGGTGTGGAACTGCGCGCATAACGTCGGCGGCGGTATTCCGCCACTGCTGTTCCTGCTCGGTATGGCCTGGTTCAACGACTGGAAAGCGGCGCTCTATATGCCTGCCTTTGGCGCCATCGTGGTGGCGATTATCGCTTTTGCCCTGATGCGTGATACACCGCAGTCCTGTGGCCTGCCGCCGATCGAAGAGTACAAAAACGACTATCCCGATGATTACAGCGAGCAGCACGAAGAAGAGCTGTCGGCAAAACAGATCTTCATGAAATATGTGCTGCCAAACAAACTGCTGTGGTACATCGCGGTGGCGAACGTGTTTGTTTATCTGCTGCGCTACGGCATTCTCGACTGGTCGCCAACCTATCTGAAAGAGGTGAAGCACTTCGCGCTGGATAAATCTTCCTGGGCCTACTTCCTGTATGAGTATGCGGGGATCCCGGGCACGCTTCTATGCGGCTGGATGTCGGACAAAGTCTTCCGGGGCAACCGTGGTGCGACGGGCGTCTTCTTTATGACTCTGGTGACCATTGCGACCATCGTTTACTGGCTCAACCCGCCGGGTAATCCATCCGTAGACATGGCGTGCATGATCGTCATCGGCTTCCTGATCTATGGCCCGGTAATGCTGATTGGCCTGCACGCCCTGGAGCTGGCACCGAAAAAAGCGGCAGGGACAGCGGCGGGCTTTACCGGTCTGTTTGGCTATCTGGGCGGTTCGGTCGCGGCCAGCGCCATTGTTGGCTATACCGTTGACTTCTTCGGCTGGGACGGCGGCTTTATGGTGATGATTGGCGGGAGCGTCCTGGCGGTACTGCTGCTGATTGTGGTCATGATCGGGGAAAAACGTCACCACGCTGAAGTGCTGGCACGTCGTCAATAAGGAGAAGGGCTTTGAAACTGACCCAATTAGCGACTGGCCTGCTGCTGGCGGGGCTGATGACCGGCTCCGCGCTGGCGGCCGATAAAATTGTTATCGCCCACCGTGGCGCGAGCGGTTATTTGCCGGAGCACACGCTTCCGGCAAAAGCGATGGCCTATGCACAGGGCGCGGACTATCTGGAGCAGGATCTGGTGATGACGAAGGACGACCAACTGGTTGTCCTGCATGATCATTATCTGGATCGCGTGACGGATGTGGCGGAACGTTTCCCGGACCGCGCCCGTAAAGATGGCCGTTATTACGCCATCGACTTTACGCTGGCGGAAATCCGTTCGCTGAAATTTACCGAAGGTTTTGAGATCGAAAACGGCAAGAAGGTGCAGGTCTATCCGGGACGTTTCCCGATGGGCAAATCTGACTTCCGCATTCACACTTTCGAAGAGGAAATAGAGTTTGTTCAGGGGCTGAACCACTCCACCGGTAAAAACATCGGTATCTACCCGGAAATCAAAGCGCCGTGGTTCCACCATCAGGAAGGCAAAGATATTGCGGCGAAAACGCTGGCAGTGCTGAGGGAGTATGGCTACACCCGCAAAGAGGACAAGGTGTATCTCCAGTGTTTTGATGCCGCTGAACTGAAACGCATCAAAACCGAGCTGGAGCCGAAGATGGGGATGGACCTCAATCTGGTGCAACTGATTGCCTACACCGACTGGAATGAAACTCAGGAGAAACAGCCTGACGGCAAGTGGATCAACTACAGCTACGACTGGATGTTCAAACCGGGAGCAAAGCAGCAAATTGCGCAGTACGCGGACGGTATTGGGCCGGATTACCACATGCTGGTGGCGGACGGCTCAACGCCGGGTCACGTTAAGCTGACGGCGATGGTAAAAGACGCCCATGCCAGCAAGCTGCAGGTGCACCCGTACACGGTGCGTGCAGACCAGTTGCCGGATTATGCGACGGACGTGAATCAGCTTTACGACGTACTGTATAACCAGGCGGGTGTGGACGGGTTGTTTACGGACTTCCCGGATAAGGCGGTCGAGTTTATTCAGCGGAAGTAGATTTGGTTGGTCGGGTAAGACGAAGACATCACCTTAACCCTCTCCCACGGGAGAGGGGATAAGGGCGCTTACATTTCGATTTCGATATCCCCTTTTGCCCGGCAGCAGCAGGGCAAAATTTCCCCTTCGTTAATGAAGGCCAGCGGCTCGGTGATCCAGTCGACCTGGCCTATCACCAGACGGCAGCGGCAGGAGCCGCAGTAACCTTCACGGCACTGGTATTCAACTTCAATCTGGTGAGATTCCAGCGCAACGAGCAGGGAAGGGTGCTCTTCCTGGCACAGGAGCTCTGTGCCAGAAAGACGAAGCGTCACGCGGCTCATCAGAGCTGGAAATCGCTCAAATCGTCAGTGTTGACTTCGGAGTCAATCTGACCGACGAGGTAGGAACTTACTTCCACTTCCTGCGGCGCCACCTGCACGTTATCGGAAACCAGCCAGGTGTTGATCCACGGGATCGGGTTGGAGCGGGTCTGGAACGGCAGATCGAGACCAACCGCCTGCATACGGATGTTGGTGATGTACTCCACGTACTGGCAGAGAATATCTTTGTTCAGGCCGATCATGGAGCCGCCCTGAAACAGGTATTCCGCCCACTCTTTCTCCTGCTGCGCCGCCTGAACAAACAGGTCGTAACTTTCCTGTTTGCACTCTTCAGCAATTTCGGCCATCTCGGGATCGTCCACGCCGCTGCGCAGCAGGTTCAGCATATGCTGGGTGCCGGTCAGGTGCAGGGCTTCATCGCGGGCGATCAGGCGGATGATTTTGGCGTTGCCTTCCATCAACTCGCGTTCTGCGAAGGCGAAGGAGCAGGCAAAACTGACGTAGAAGCGGATCGCTTCCAGCGCGTTCACGCTCATCAGGCACAGGTAGAGCTTTTTCTTCAGCTCACGCAGGTTCACGGTCACGGTTTTGCCGTTCACGGTGTGCGTGCCTTCACCCAGCAGATGCCAGTAGCTGGTCATCTCGATCAGGTCGTCATAGAAGTGAGAAATGCCTTCGGCGCGCTTCAGGATCTGATCGTTGGTGACGATATCATCGAACACAATCGCCGGATCGTTGACGATGTTACGAATGATATGGGTATAAGAGCGGGAGTGGATCGTCTCGGAGAACGCCCAGGTCTCAACCCAGGTTTCCAGCTCCGGGATAGAGATCAGCGGCAGCAGCGCCACGTTCGGGCTACGGCCCTGGATGGAGTCCAGCAGCGTCTGATACTTCAGGTTGCTAAGGAAGATGTGCTTTTCGTGTTCCGGCAGAGCCTGGAAATCGATACGGTCGCGGGAAACGTCAACCTCTTCCGGGCGCCAGAAGAAGGAGAGTTGCTTTTCAATCAGCTTTTCGAAGATGTCATATTTTTGCTGATCGTAGCGTGCCACGTTGACCGGCTGGCCGAAGAACATCGGCTCTTTGAGCTGGTCGTTTTTCGTCTGTGAAAAGGTGGTGTATGCCATGAGTGTGTCCTGTTGAGATTGTACTGCCCGGCGGGCCGGGCCTACAAAAACGTAGGCCGGGTAAGCGTTACGCTACCCGGCAAAATTACTTAGATCTTACATGCGCCGCTTTCGCAGCCATCATCCTGAATGGACGGGACCAGATCGTCCTGCGCATCTTCCGCACCGTCACGGGTGTTTTGATAGTACAGGGTTTTCACGCCAAATTTATAGGCGGTAAGCAGGTCTTTCAGCAGCTGCTGCATCGGTACTTTCCCTGACGGGAAGCGTGATGGATCGTAGTTGGTGTTCGCAGAGATCGACTGGTCGATAAACTTCTGCATGATGCCCACCAGTTGCAGGTAGCCGTCGTTGTTTGGCATTTCCCACAGCAGCTCGTAGTTGTTTTTCAGCAGCTCGTAGTCTGGCACCACCTGGCGCAGGATCCCGTCTTTCGACGCTTTGATGCTCACGTGACCGCGCGGCGGCTCGATGCCGTTGGTGGCGTTGGAGATCTGCGAGGAGGTCTCGGACGGCATCAGGGCAGAGAGCGTAGAGTTACGCAGGCCGTGGGTTTTAATCGACTCGCGCAGGCCTTCCCAGTCGAGGTGCAGCGGCTCGCTGACGATCCCGTCCAGATCTTTCTTGTAGGTATCGATCGGCAGAATGCCTTTGGCGTAGGTGGTTTCGTTGAACCACGGGCACGCGCCCTGTTCGATGGCCAGTTCGTTAGAGGCTTTCAGCAGGTAGTACTGAATGGCTTCGAAGGTCTGGTGCGTCAGGTTATTGGCGCTGCCGTCGGAGTAACGTTTGCCGTTTTTTGCCAGCCAGTAAGCGTAGTTGATCACGCCAATACCGAGAGTACGACGACCCATTGCCCCGCGTTTTGCCGCCGGGATTGGGTAATCCTGGTAGTCCAGCAGGGCATCCAGCGCGCGAACCGCCAGCACTGCCAGCTCTTCAAGCTCGTCCAGGCTATTAATCGCACCCAGGTTGAACGCAGAGAGCGTACACAGGGCGATCTCGCCGTTTTCGTCGTTCACATCTTCCAGCGGTTTGGTCGGCAGGGCGATCTCCAGGCACAGGTTAGACTGGCGCACTGGTGCAACGACCGGATCGAACGGGCTGTGGGTGTTGCAGTGGTCAACGTTCTGGATGTAGATACGGCCCGTGGAAGCACGTTCCTGCATCATCAGGGAGAACAGTTCAACCGCTTTCACACGCTGCTTACGGATGCTGTCGTCGTTTTCATACTGAACGTACAGACGCTCGAACTCATCCTGATCGGCAAAGAAGGCGTCGTACAGGCCCGGGACGTCGGATGGGCTGAACAGGGTGATGTCGCCGCCTTTCAGCAGACGGGTGTACATCAGCTTGTTGATCTGAACGCCGTAATCCATGTGACGTACGCGGTTACCTTCCACGCCACGGTTGTTTTTCAGTACCAGCAGGCTTTCGACTTCCAGATGCCACATCGGGTAGAACAGGGTGGCTGCGCCACCGCGTACGCCGCCCTGAGAGCAGGATTTCACCGCAGTCTGGAAGTGTTTGTAGAACGGAATACAGCCGGTGTGGAACGCTTCACCGCCGCGAATCGGGCTGCCCAGCGCACGGATGCGACCGGCGTTAATCCCGATACCGGCGCGTTGGGAAACGTATTTCACAATGGCGCTGGAGGTGGCGTTAATGGAGTCCAGGCTATCGCCACACTCGATCAGTACGCAGGAGCTGAACTGACGGGTAGGGGTGCGCACGCCGGACATGATCGGCGTCGGCAGAGAAATCTTGAAGGTGGAAACCGCATCGTAGAAACGCTTCACGTATTCCAGACGGGTAGCACGCGGATAGTTAGAGAACAGGCAGGCGGCCACCAGAATGTAGAGGAACTGGGCGCTCTCGTAGATTTCGCCGGTCACACGGTTCTGGACCAGGTATTTCCCTTCCAGCTGCTTCACCGCGGCGTAGGAGAAGTTCATATCACGCCAGTGATCGATAAACCCGTCCATCTGCTTGAACTCTTCTTCCGTGTAGTCTTCCAGCAGATGCGTGTCGTATTTGCCCAGCTCTACCATCTTCACCACATGATCGAACAACGCTGGCGGCTCAAACTGGCCGTAGGCTTTTTTACGCAGGTGGAAAATGGCCAGACGGGCTGCGAGGTACTGATAATCCGGTGCTTCACGGGAGATCAGATCCGCCGCGGCTTTGATAATGGTTTCGTGGATATCAGACGTTTTGATGCCGTCATAGAACTGGATATGGGAGCGCAGTTCCACCTGAGAAATGGATACGTTATTCAGTCCTTCTGCTGCCCAGTCGAGAACACGATGGATTTTGTCCAGATTGATACGCTCGGTAGCACCGTCGCGCTTTGTCACCAGCAGACTCTGATTCATGTGGGTTTTTACCTGTCCGTGAAAAAAGAAAATATCCCCCGCTTATCCACAGACCTCTGTGGATAAATACTACATATAGGGGTTTTACGATAAGGATAACGCAAGATGGTGAGTATTCTAGTAAGGATTCTTTTCAGTACAAGAGTTGATTTTGAGGTTAAATTGAGGTTGTGAAAGAGTAAAAAAGCGTAAGTCCTCGTACCGTAAGGCCTGGACGTGATGTCAATAATGTAGAAAAAAAAATGAAAAATTGATCGACTGCTGATTTCTTCAACGGGTGGTCAAAAATGCGCAACAAACTGCTGCGCATTCTTAGAAAAAGAGTAGATAACCTTAGTCTTTTTTGGCGGTGGTATGGAGCATGTAGTTAACGTCCACGCCTGGCGCCAGTTTGAACTTGTCGGTCAGAGGATTGTAGTGCAGACCGGTCATGTGCTGCTCTTTCAGGGAGGTGCCATCGACCCAGCTCAACAACTCTGCCGGTTTGATGAATTTTTTCACATCGTGGGTGCCTTTTGGCACCATCCGCAGCACGTATTCTGCGCCGACCACGGCCATCAGCCACGCCTTGCCGTTGCGGTTGATGGTGGAGAAGAACACCTGGCCGCCCGGTTTAACGAGTTTTGCGCAGGCGTTCACCACCGATTGCGGGTCGGGCACGTGCTCCAGCATCTCCATGCAGGTGACGACGTCATACTGTTGGGCAAACTTCGCGGCGTGTTCTTCAACCGTTTCCTGCACGTACTCCACCTGAATACCGCTTTCCAGCGCATGCAGTCGCGCCACCTGTAGCGGCTCGAAGCCCATATCCAGCCCGGTCACGGTAGCGCCTTCGCGCGCCATACTCTCTGCCAGGATACCGCCGCCGCAGCCTACATCGAGCACCTTTTTACCGAACAGGCCGCCGGAGCGTTCCGCGATATAGCCCAGACGCAGGGGGTTAATGCGGTGCAGGGGTTTAAACTCACCTTCAAGATCCCACCAGCGCGAGGCGACGGCTTCGAATTTGGCGATCTCTTCATGGTCAACGTTGGGAGCCACCGGGGATTTTTCCGCATTCATGGACGCTTTTACTCCGTAATTTAAAGACGAGGAAGTATATCAGGATAACAAAGCAAATTAGTTTAAACCTAAGCGGGTGTGTTATAATTTCCGACCTTTGAATCCGGGATACAGTAGAGGGATAGCGGTTAGATGAGCGACCTTGCGAGAGAAATTACACCGGTTAACATCGAGGAAGAGCTGAAGAGCTCCTATCTGGATTATGCGATGTCGGTCATTGTTGGCCGTGCGCTGCCGGATGTCCGCGATGGACTTAAGCCGGTACACCGTCGCGTACTATACGCCATGAACGTATTGGGCAATGACTGGAATAAAGCCTACAAAAAATCTGCCCGTGTCGTTGGTGACGTAATCGGTAAATATCACCCGCATGGTGATACCGCCGTGTACGACACCATCGTCCGTATGGCGCAGCCATTCTCCTTGCGTTACATGCTGGTAGATGGTCAGGGTAACTTTGGTTCGGTCGATGGTGACTCCGCGGCGGCGATGCGTTATACGGAAATCCGTATGTCGAAAATCGCCCACGAGCTGATGGCCGACCTGGAAAAAGAGACCGTTGATTTCGTCGATAACTACGACGGCACCGAGCGCATTCCCGATGTGATGCCAACCAAGATCCCTAACCTGCTGGTAAACGGTGCGTCCGGTATCGCAGTAGGTATGGCGACTAACATTCCGCCGCACAACATCACGGAAGTGATCAACGGTTGCCTGGCCTATATCGACGATGAAGACATCAGCATTGAAGGGCTGATGGAACACATCCCCGGCCCGGACTTCCCGACCGCCGCCATCATTAATGGCCGTCGCGGCATTGAAGAAGCGTACCGTACCGGTCGCGGCAAGATCTATATTCGTGCCCGCGCAGAAGTCGAAGCCGACGCCAAAACCGGCCGTGAGACCATCATCGTCCACGAAATACCGTATCAGGTGAACAAAGCGCGCCTGATCGAGAAGATTGCCGAGCTGGTTAAAGAGAAACGCATTGAAGGTATCAGTGCGCTGCGTGATGAGTCTGACAAAGACGGCATGCGTATCGTGATTGAAATCAAACGTGACGCGGTAGGGGAAGTGGTACTGAACAACCTCTACTCCCTGACTCAGCTTCAGGTCTCCTTCGGGATCAACATGGTTGCGCTGCACCATGGTCAGCCGAAGATCATGAACCTGAAAGACATTCTGAGCGCGTTCGTGCGTCACCGCCGTGAAGTGGTGACTCGCCGTACCATTTTCGAACTGCGTAAAGCCCGCGATCGTGCGCACATCCTTGAAGCGCTGGCCGTTGCGCTGGCGAACATCGATCCGATCATCGAGCTGATTCGCCGTGCGCCAACCCCTGCGGAAGCGAAAGCGGCGTTAGTGGCTCAGCCTTGGGCGCTGGGTAATGTCTCAGCAATGCTGGAACGTGCGGGCGATGACGCTGCGCGTCCAGAGTGGCTGGAACCCGAGTTCGGCGTGCGTGATGGCCAGTACTATCTGACCGAGCAGCAGGCTCAGGCGATTCTGGATCTGCGTCTGCAGAAACTGACCGGCCTTGAGCACGAAAAATTGCTCGACGAGTACAAAGAGCTGCTGGAACAGATTGCCGAGCTGCTGCATATCCTCGGCAGCGCCGATCGTCTGATGGAAGTGATCCGCGAAGAGCTGGCGCTGGTTCGCGATCAGTTCGGCGATGAGCGTCGCACTGAAATCACGGCCAATACCGCTGATATCAACATCGAAGACCTGATCAACCAGGAAGACGTTGTTGTGACCCTGTCTCACCAGGGCTACGTGAAGTACCAGCCGTTAACCGACTACGAAGCACAGCGTCGTGGCGGTAAGGGCAAGTCAGCGGCACGTATTAAAGAAGAAGACTTTATCGACCGCCTGCTGGTGGCAAACACCCACGACACCATCCTCTGCTTCTCAAGCCGTGGCCGTCTGTACTGGATGAAGGTCTATCAGCTGCCGGAAGCGAGCCGTGGCGCACGTGGACGTCCAATCGTCAACCTGCTGCCGCTGGAGCAGAACGAGCGTATCACCGCCATTCTGCCGGTTCGCGAGTACGCAGAAGGCGTGAACGTCTTTATGGCAACCGCCAGCGGTACGGTGAAGAAGACCGCCCTGACCGAGTTCAGCCGTCCACGTTCTGCCGGTATTATCGCCGTCAACCTGAACGAAGGCGACGAACTGATTGGTGTGGATCTGACCTCCGGTTCCGACGAAGTGATGCTGTTCTCTGCCGCCGGTAAAGTGGTGCGCTTCAAAGAGAGCGCAGTGCGCGCCATGGGTCGTACTGCGACCGGTGTTCGCGGCATCAAACTGGCGGGCGAAGACAGCGTTGTCTCCCTGATTGTTCCGCGCGGCGAAGGCGCAATCCTGACCGTTACGCAGAACGGCTACGGTAAACGTACCGCCCAGGACGAGTATCCAACCAAGTCCCGCGGCACCCAGGGCGTTATCTCGATCAAAGTGACTGAGCGTAACGGCTCCGTGGTTGGCGCGGTTCAGGTTGATGATACCGACCAGATCATGATGATCACCGATGCCGGTACGCTGGTGCGTACTCGCGTGTCCGAGATCAGCGTGGTAGGCCGTAACACCCAGGGCGTGATCCTCATCCGTACCGCGGAAGATGAGAACGTGGTGGGTCTGCAGCGCGTCGCTGAGCCAGTGGATGACGAAGAGCTCGACTCCATCGACGGCAGCGTAGCAGAAGGTGACGATGAGATCGCACCGGAAGCGGATACTGACGACGATGCAGCGGATGACGCTGAAGAGTAATGTCTCCTGACGATAAAGGGCCGGTCTCCGGCCCTTTTCTTTTGCCGGTACACGCAATTGCAGACAACCGAACATTGCGACTATGCGCGTTTACCGCTACCTTAAAGCCCATTCCTTTTGACCCTGATGGCGGAGCCTCGCCCCCTTGAAATACCTCGTCTCCTTTCGAACCACGCTGAAAGTTTCTCGCTATCTGTTCCGGGCGCTGGCGCTCCTGATTTGGGTGTTGATCGCCCTGTTTTCGGTGTTTTACATCGTCAATGCGCTGCACCAGAAGGAGTCGGAGATCCGCCAGGAGTTCAACCTTAGCTACGAACAGTCCCAGCGCTACATTCAGCGCACCGCAGACGTCATGAAGGAACTCAAGTACATCGCGGAGAACCGTCTGACGGCAGAAAACGGCGTACTGGCCACCCGCGGACGCGACAGTAAAACCGAGGTGCCCAACTTTGAGCCGCTGTTCCCCGATTCTGACTGTTCTGTTATGGGGCCGGCATGGCGGGGTTCGCTGGCGTCACTGGCCTGGTTTATGCGCTACTGGCGCGATAACTTCTCGGCAGCGTACGATCTGAACCGGGTCTTTCTGATTGGCAGCGAAAATCTCTGTATGGCCAATTTTGGCCTGCGTGACGTGCCGGTCGATCGCGAAAACGCCCTGAAAAGCCTGCGCGAACGGATCACCAAATACCGCAACGCACCGCAGGATGAGCGCGGCAACAACCTGTTCTGGATTGGCCAGGGGCCGCGTCCAGGGGTAGGGTACTTCTATGCCATGACGCCGGTCTATCTGGCGAACCGCCTGCAGGCGATGCTCGGCACTGAACAGACTATCCGCATGGAGAACTTTTTCACCCCCGGCAATCTGCCGATGGGCGTAACCATTCTCGATGAAAATGGCCACAGCCTTATCTCGCTGGCGGGGCCAGAAACACGTCTCAAGGTCGACCCTCGCTGGATGCAGGAGCGTTCGTGGTTTGGTTATACCTCCGGTTTCCGCGATCTGGTACTGAAAAAGAGCCTGCCGCCATCGTCCCTGAGCATCGTCTATTCCGTTCCGGTGGATCTGGTCCTGGAACGTATCCGCATGCTGATCCTCAACTCGGTGCTACTCAACGTGCTGGTGGGGATTGCGCTGTTTACCCTGGCGCGGATGTACGAGCGCAAAATATTTATCCCGGCGGAGATCGATGCTCAGCGCCTCGAGGAGCATGAGCAGTTCAACCGCAAGATTGTCGCCTCTGCGCCGGTGGGGATCTGTATTCTGCGCACCCTGGATGGGACTAACATCCTCAGTAACGAGCTGGCGCATAACTATCTCAATATGCTGACCCACGAGGATCGGCAGCGGCTGACGCAGATTATCTGCGGACAGCAGGTCAACTTTGTCGACGTGCTCACCAGCAACAACACCAATTTGCAGATTAGCTTTGTGCACTCGCGCTATCGCAACGAGAACGTCGCCATCTGCGTGCTGGTGGATGTCTCCGCACGCGTCAAAATGGAAGAGTCGTTGCAGGACATGGCCCAGTCGGCTGAACAGGCCAGCCAGTCGAAATCGATGTTCCTTGCGACGGTCAGCCACGAGCTGCGTACCCCGCTGTACGGTATTATTGGTAACCTCGATCTGCTGCAGACCAAAGAGCTGCCCCGGGGCGTAGACCGTCTGGTGACGGCGATGAATAACTCCTCCAGCCTGCTGTTGAAAATCATCAGCGATATTCTCGACTTCTCCAAAATTGAGTCCGAGCAGCTGAAAATTGAGCCGCGCGAATTCTCACCGCGCGAGGTGATGAACCATATCAGTGCCAACTACCTGCCGCTGGTGGTACGTAAGCAGTTGGGGCTGTACTGCTTTATTGAGCCGGACGTGCCGGTATCGCTGCAGGGCGATCCGATGCGCCTGCAGCAGGTGATCTCCAACCTGCTCAGCAACGCCATTAAGTTTACCGACATGGGCTGCATTGTGATGCATGTCTCCAGGGCAGGGGACTATCTGAGCATTCGCGTACGCGACACCGGGGTCGGTATTCCGGCCAAAGAGGTGGTCAAACTCTTCGATCCGTTCTTCCAGGTAGGGACCGGGGTTCAGCGCAACTTCCAGGGCACCGGTCTGGGGCTGGCGATCTGTGAAAAACTGATCAGCATGATGGACGGCGATATCTCGGTGGATACCGAACCCGGTATGGGTAGCCAGTTCACCATTCGCATTCCGCTGTATGCCGCGCAGTCTCCGGCCAACGGGCTGGTAGAGGGATTAAGTGATAAACGCTGTTGGTTAGCGGTCAATAATGCCTCGCTGTATGCCTATCTGGAATCCCTGCTGACGACACACGGTATTCGCGTGGCACGCTACACAGGCCAAACGCCGGATGCGGAAGACATGCTCATCACCGACGATGAACTGACGCAGCCGTGGCAGGGTAAAGCGGCGGTGATCTTCTGCCGTCGCCATATTGGCATTGCCCAGGAGCGTGCCCACGGTGAATGGGTGAACAGCGTGGCCTCGCCGCACGAACTGATTGCGCTGCTGGCGCGGATCTACCGTGTGGAGATGGAGACAGCCGACGGCACGACGGCGCTACCGTCACCGGAATCGGTGCAGTCGATGAATGAAGACATGATGATCCTGGTGGTGGATGACCATCCGATTAACCGCCGCCTGCTGGCTGACCAGCTTGGCTCGCTGGGCTATCAGTGCAAGACCGCGAACGATGGTGTGGATGCGCTGAATGTGCTGAGTAAAAACCATATCGACATCGTCCTGAGCGACGTGAACATGCCGAACATGGATGGCTATCGCCTGACCCAACGCATTCGCCAGCTGGGGCTGACGCTGCCGGTGGTGGGCGTCACCGCTAACGCCCTGGCGGAAGAGAAACAGCGCTGTCTGGAGTCGGGGATGGACAGCTGTCTTTCCAAGCCGGTAACGCTGGACGTGCTGAAACAGACGCTGTCGGTGTACGCGGAGCGGGTGAGGAAGACGCGAGTATAAAAAAAGCCCACTTGTGGTAATGCCAGGCAGTTAAGCCCGGCGGATTGTTCCGTTCACCTCATGTTCAGCAGAACATGGCATTACACAACCCGCGAACGTGACAAGGGGGGCCGCCGGGCCCCCCTTGTCAATCCCCGCGGCCCCGCAATGAAACCGGTGCTTCGCACTGCGCTCACCTCCCGACCGGCTGCCTGCGGTCGGCTCAACTCGACATCCTGTCTCGATTCGCCTCTGGCCGCCATCCCTGGCGTCCAGCCCTTGTCATCCGGTCTCCGTTTCGCCGGGGAATCAACACCTGTGCCACATTCAGGCGACTGAGAAGCGTGAGGGTGGGGGAATCCGGCTGAAAATCGCCGAAGCGTTGACCGCAGGCCGAGAGGGCATAGCCTGCCGGGAGCAGGGGTAGCCAGGGAGTGGGAGGCGGCGAGCCCCCTGGCACGTTCACCGCAGCGGAGGGGGCATAAAGTAGAGGTGCTTTAGTGAACGTAACCCCTCCACTTCAGTCATTTAGGACTACCGAATCGTTTAACTGACTGGCATTCCCCACTTGTGGGCTTTTTTATTGCCCGCTGGCGCGGGCCTGTGGGGTGCTCTTTCTTCCTGGAAACAGAGGCCAGGGTGGTGTGAACATTCCCAACTGCCTGAAAGCGGGGCATAAAAAAGGCAACTTACGTTGCCTTTTTACGTTGACCTGCCGGTTACTCTTTATCTGCCGGACTCAGAGTCACGGAGGAGAGATAGTTCAACAGGGCGATATCGTTTTCCACGCCCAGTTTCATCATTGCAGATTTCTTCTGGCTACTGATGGTCTTGATGCTGCGGTTCAGTTTCTTGGCAATTTCGGTAACCAGGAAACCTTCTGCGAACAGACGCAACACTTCGCTCTCTTTCGGTGACAGACGTTTGTCGCCGTAACCGCCAGCGCTGATTTTTTCCAGCAGGCGGGAGACGCTTTCCGGGGTAAATTTCTTCCCTTTCTGCAGCGCGGCCAGCGCTTTTGGCAGATCGGTAGGTGCGCCCTGTTTCAGGACAATCCCTTCGATATCGAGATCCAGCACGGCGCTTAAAATGGCCGGGTTGTTGTTCATGGTCAGCACGATGATCGAAATGCTTGGGAAGTGACGCTTGATGTATTTGATCAGCGTGATCCCGTCACCGTATTTATCTCCAGGCATGGAAAGGTCGGTGATGAGCACGTGCGCATCAAGTTTCGGGAGGTTATTAATCAGTGCTGTGGAATCTTCAAATTCGCCGACTACATTCACCCACTCGATCTGTTCAAGTGATTTGCGAATACCGAACAGTACAATCGGATGGTCATCGGCAATAATTACGTTCATATTGTTCATGTATAAGGCTACCTTGCTACAGCAAGCTTTTGACATAGTCGTCAATGTCGCTGATGTATTTTTCTATGCTGGCGGCATCTTTCTCGCGAATAAGATGTTCCAGCGTTTCACATAATTGCTTGCCTGGAACCAGATTAAGCATGGCAAACACCCCTTTGAGCCGGTGTGCTGTCTGAGCCAGCGCCGCAAAGTCGTTCGCGGCGGATTCAGTATACAACCTCTTAACATCATCTGGTACTGTGTCTACGAAGAGAGAATAATAGCCGCTAGCCTGCAATTCGGCATTTTCATTGCCGCCCAGTGGGGATTCCGGGATCGTTTCTTGCGCCAGTTGCTCCTCTATAAGTTGTAGTACAGCTTCCTGCATGGCATTGCTCATATTAAAGTTGACGCGCACCTGACCGGGGCCAATTTTTCGCACGCCTGGCTCATCATCGCTTAAAAGCAAGCCCGAGGCAGTAAGATTAGACGGATTATCTGTTAAAAAGAGATCATATTCTTGACTTGCCAGTCTTTCATCCGGGGAAATACAGGTTGCTCCCCAGTTTTCCAGCTGACGCACAACGATATTGCGGATCTCATTGGAGGTGACGTCTACCATGATCACCACCTCATCCAACAGACGTTCATCCTCTTCCGCATCCTGCGGTGTAGCAGGCATCTTCACGTGCAGTGAATAACGGGTGCCCAGCGATTCACGGGCTTTGATATTCAGATGACCACCGAGCTTACGCGCCAGCTGATCGCAGAGCCAGAAGGTGAGGGCGTTAGCTTTGCCGTAATTGTCACCCTGGGTATCGTTCAGGAACGGGAAGTGCAGATTATCGATTTCGCTGGCAGTGACCCCTTCGCCGGTATCGAGGATACGGAAAGTGAGGCGGTCCTCGGCCGATTCATCGCTGCTCACTTCAAGGGTGATTTTGCCGATCTGGGTGGTCGTGACGGCGTACTGGATCAGCATCAGCAGAATGCGACGCAGCGCGTCACGGTCGCCGTGGCGTTCATCGTTGGCCCGCAGCGGGTTGTTGATCAGTAGCTGCAGCCCTTTACGCTTGATCACCGGCAGCACTTCCGGGACCACTTCATCGATTAGGTCCTGAATCGAGAACAGGGTTGCGTTGCTCTTCCAGCTGTCATTTTCCAGCATATTGGCGAGCTGGATCTCATCCACCAACCGAACCAGCGTATCGGCATGGCTCGACAGTTGCAGGCTTTCCGGGCTGGTTAACTGGGCCGCTTCGCTGGCCAGTGCCTTCAGCGGCAGTTTGAAGGCATCGCCGATATTTTGCATAAATGCCGCCCGGCCCTGCTGGTTCTTCTCGTACAGCCTCTGTGCCTGCTTGAGCTTTTTATTGACCAGCACCTCGCGATCCTGATCGCGAATGATAAAGATCTGCGTGCGTGACGCCACCTGGCTGCGGAACTGGCGGATTTCGTACAGCTCATTATTGACGGTCGCCTGAATCACGCCCTGATGCTGATCGGCCATGCTGGTAATGTTTTGCAGATTCAGGTGCGGCAGCAGGTGATCGGCAATTTTATTGCTGATTATCGTGCGGTTGGCCTCCTGGTCATGCACCAGCAGCCCGAGCGGCAGCACCGAGACAATCTCTTCATTCAGGGCGCGCAGAACGCGCAGCTCATTGCTGGTGCCAGCGGCGACGGGAACATCGCTCTGGCGACCCGGCTGCGAGCGGAAGGTGCTGTAACCAAACAGCGCCAGGGCCAGCAGACCGATATTAAGCAGCAGCGGCAACAGAATATTTTGCAGGGTATCCAGCAGCAGCGTACCGAAAGGCACCTGCCAGACCAGACGCATGCCGGTGGTGTTCAGCGAGGAGGCAATCTCGATTTTCGAGCCATTAAAGGAGATAGAGACGCTATCCGGGCTTTCTTTGTCCGTCGGCGCACGCAGGTTTTGCGCTGCGGTGTCCTGCTCCAGACGGAAGCTTTCGAGCGGCATATCCGGGGGGATCAGGTCGTTAATCGGCAGATCGAAGGCCACCACCGTCGCCAGATGGCCCGGCTGATTAAAGGTGGTGCGCAGGGTAAAGTAGTAGCCATTTTGCCAGGCCAGCCGACGCAGGGAAGAGAAGCTTTCGCGCTCGTCCAGGGCATTGGCCTGCTGCAGCATCTCTGCGCGCCGGGAGTCGACTACCGTGCCGACCGAGGACTCTTTAAAACCGGAAGAGAGATCTTTCAACGGCAGGGTGGAGATCAGGATCATGCTGTTGTCCTGACCGTTGAGGTAGTACATCGACCAGGGAATCGTCTCCGCGCCCCACAGCGTATCGAGATAGGTCGACATGCGCTGGGTCATCTCCAGCGTGGCGCTGTCGTGGGAGCCAAAGATCAGGGCTTCGGTTTTGCGCCGCGCTTTCTCCAGATAGTAAACATCCTGCTTCAGGCGCGTCTCCTGCAACCCATCTGCGGATGAGGTGGTTGGCGTGGCTGCGATGTTGTCGTAAATCTGCCAGGTTGCGTAACGCCAGGTGTCGATGCGTTTATGGAGCGCATGGGTGATATCGACAATCTGATAACTTCTGTCTTTTAACCAGGTGTTCACCGCGCTCTGCACCATTACGCCCATGGTCACTAACAGCACAACGATCAATAGAAGAAAGAAACGGGTAATGCTGCCCGGAAGCAGGGAGAATTTGTTCGCGGCTGTGGTATCAGACTGACTCATGGATGTGTTTAACCTGTTATGGCTGCGCTTCAGGCGAGTAGGGCAGTATAAAGCGTAATAATCGAATTTCCAGCCTCACGCCACCTTAGAGGCTGACTTTTTCGCTTCGCTGTGCGAGGAAGGCGGGGTGAGTTAAATCTGTACGGTCAGACTGATATTGTACAAATAAGGGACAATACGGGAAAAAAATCGCACGAATTAACAAGAAATTAAATTACCCGTCCATTTTTTGCGTCTAAAAATAGCGCGCAATGATTTAATTAATAGTCGTTATAGTTTCGGGTGGGTAGCACAAATAATTCAGATTTGCGTAAAGAAAGGTAAAAAAAAACCGAATGCAGTGCATTCGGTTCAATTCTGGATAAACAGACATTCAAATTTGAATGACGGTAATAAATAAAGTTAATGATGATAGCGAGAGATATTTTAGTAGCGAGGCGTCATTTTGTTTTGTCAATCAGTGCTATAATTTATTTTTTCTTAACTCGTTGATTTGTATGCTTAATTTTAACTTTTTGATTTTTGGTGCTTTATTTTTTGGCTTTATGTGCGCCCAAAAAGTTCCCTTGTTTTTACAAATTGAAACATCTATACGGCAATATGAAACATCTTAAAAGTTTTCGTATCATATTCTTATTGGATTATTCTGTATTTTTGAGGAGAATGAGATTGCCGACTGGTTAAGAGGGTTAATCAGTAAGCAGTGGTAATAAAAGACATATAACAGAGGGTTAAAATAATGAAAGTTAAAGTACTGTCCCTCCTGGTGCCAGCACTGCTGGTAGCAGGCGCAGCGAATGCGGCTGAAATTTATAACAAAGACGGCAACAAATTAGATCTCTACGGCAAAGTAGATGGTCTGCACTATTTCTCTGATGACGACGGCGCTGATGGCGATCAGACCTACATGCGTCTCGGCTTCAAAGGCGAAACTCAGGTTAACGACCAGATTACTGGCTACGGTCAGTGGGAATACCAGATTCAGGGCAACACCACCGAGAGCGACAACCAGTCCTGGACACGTGTGGCCTTCGCTGGTCTGAAATTCGCTGAAGCAGGTTCTTTCGACTACGGTCGTAACTACGGCGTCATCTACGACGTCACCTCCTGGACCGACGTACTGCCAGAATTCGGCGGCGACACCTACGGTTCCGACAACTTCCTGCAATCCCGTGGTAACGGCGTTGCAACCTACCGTAACCAGGACTTCTTCGGTCTGGTTGATGGCCTGAACTTTGCTCTGCAGTACCAGGGTAAAAACGGCAGCGTCAGCGGTGAAAACGACACCGGTCGTAGCCTGCTGAAACAGAACGGCGACGGCTTCGGCGGCTCCCTGACCTATGACCTGGGCGAAGGCTTCAGCGTAGGCGCGGCAGCAGCATCCTCCAAACGTACCGCAGATCAGAACGGCCCGCGCGTTTACGGCCGTGGCGACCATGCTGAAGTGTACAGCGGTGGCCTGAAATACGACGCGAACAACCTGTATCTGGCAGCGCAGTACACCCAGACTTACAACGCGACCCGTTTCGGTGACTCTCAGTCCGGCGGCACTAACGCTGTTTATGGCTTCGCTAACAAAGCACAGAACTTCGAAGTGGTAGCACAGTACCAGTTCGACTTCGGTCTGCGTCCATCCGTGGCTTACCTGCAGTCCAAAGGTAAGGACATCGAAGGTAATGGCGACCAGGATCTGCTGAAATATGTTGATGTTGGCGCGACTTACTACTTCAACAAAAACATGTCCACCTATGTTGATTACAAAATCAACCTGCTGGATGAAAATGCCTTCACCGACCGTGCCGGCATCAGCACTGATGACATCGTAGCGCTGGGTCTGGTTTACCAGTTCTAAGTCTTACGTACTATTGCAAAAGGGGCCAAATGGCCCCTTTTTTTAGCCTTACTATCAGGCCCTTACAAAGCGTGTTTTTTAGTGTACTCTTGCCGGTCTCAGGCTTGAGGATAATAACGAATGGAAATTACTTTTCTGCGCGCCGGTTTTCTGGCGACGCTCTTAATGCTATCTGCATGTGATGATCCCACTCCTCCGGCTAAGGCCGACACCGCCGCTGCGACGGTGCTGGAAGGGAAAACCATGGGCACCTTCTGGCGCGTTAGCGTCATTGATCTCTCTGCTGACCGGGCTGAAGAGCTGCGCGGGAAGATCCAGTCCCAGCTGGATGGCGACGACCAGCTGATGTCCACCTATAAAAACGACTCTGCCCTGATGCGCTTTAACCAGTCCCAAAGCACTTCTCCCTGGCCGGTGAGCGAAGCGATGGCGGATATTGTCACCGAGTCGCTGCGGGTGGGGTACAAAACCAACGGTGCGATGGATATCACCGTCGGCCCGCTGGTGAATCTGTGGGGCTTTGGCCCGAACAAGCAGCCGGTGAAAACCCCTGACCAGGCGCAGATTGACGATGCCCGGGCGCAAACGGGCCTGCAACATCTGACGGTCATTAATCAGGCCGGCAAGCAATACCTCGAAAAAGACATCCCCGATCTCTATGTCGATCTCTCGACGGTAGGGGAGGGGTATGCCGCCGATCACCTGGCCCGGCTGATGGCCGAGGAGGGGATCCCGCGCTATCTGGTGTCGGTGGGTGGCGCGCTGGTCAGCCGCGGCATGAATGCCAGCGATAAGCCCTGGCGCGTGGCGATCCAGAAACCCACCGATCAGCAAAATGCGGTCCAGGCCATTGTCGATATCAACGGCCACGGCATCAGCACCTCCGGGAGCTACCGCAACTATTATGAGCTGGACGGTAAACGTATTTCCCATGTGATCGATCCCCAGACCGGCCGCCCGATTACGCATAATCTGGTGTCGGTGACGGTGATTGCCCCCACGGCGCTGGAAGCCGATGCCTGGGATACCGGCCTGATGGTGCTGGGCACAGAAAAAGCCAAAGAGATTGTGCGTGAACAAGGGCTGGCGGTTTATATGATCACCCGCGAAGGGGAAGGGTTCAAAACCTGGATGTCCCCGCAGTTCGCCAGCTTCCTCGTCAACGGCGCGAATTAAAAAGCAAGGTTGCGGGTTTTTGTCGGGTGGCGTTCAGGCAGGCTAGGCGTATGCTTAGATAAGGAGCCGATCATGAAAAAGCCGAACCCGATGAATGACGATCAACGCTGGCTGGCGGTGCTGGCCCGCGATGGCAATGCCGATGGTCAGTTTGTGTTTGCCGTACAGACTACCGGCATCTTCTGCCGTCCCTCCTGCCGCGCGCGCCACGCCCTGCGTGAAAACGTTCGCTTTTACGCCGATGCCGGTCAGGCAGCGCAGGCGGGATTTCGTCCCTGCAAACGCTGCCGCCCGGATCAACAGGATCCGCAGGCGCAGCGGGTCGCCACCATCGAAAAAGCCTGCCGGTTACTGGAGCAGGAGCAGCCTCTGACCCTTGGGACGCTGGCGCAAGAGGTGGGGATGAGTCCGTATCACCTTCACCGACTTTTCAAAGCGTTTACTGGCATGACCCCGAAAGCCTGGCAGCAGGCGGCCCGGGCGAAACGGCTGCGTCACGCGCTGGCACAGGGCGATAAAATTACCGATTCGGTGCTGGCGGCGGGGTTCCCGGACAGCAGCAGCTATTATCGCAAGGCAGATGCCACCCTGGGAATGACCGCGAAGCAGTACCGCAACGGCGGGGACGATACCACCGTACGCTACGCCCTGAGTCACTGCACGCTGGGGCGGTGTCTGGTGGCTGAGAGCGTGCGGGGTGTCTGCGCCATTTTACCCGGGGATGATGACAGCGCCCTGATCGCCGAACTCGAAACACTCTTCCCCCACGCCCGGCGAGAACAGGCCGATGCCGCCTTCGCCGCGCGCGTTGCCCAGGTGATCGCCAGCGTGGATAACCACGATGTCGCTCTCGCCCTGCCGCTGGATATTCGCGGCACCGCCTTCCAGCGTCAGGTCTGGCAGGCGTTGCGCGCCATTCCCGTGGGCGAAACCGCAAGCTATCAGCAGGTGGCCAACGCCATTGGCCATCCCGGCGCGGTGCGGGCAGTGGCCCGGGCCTGCGCTGCTAATACGCTGGCGATTGTCATCCCCTGCCACCGGGTGATTCGTCGCGACGGCGGGCTGTCGGGCTACCGCTGGGGCACAGTTCGCAAGGCGGCGCTGCTGCGTCGCGAAGCCAACAAAGAGGAGGTGTAATGCTGGATCTTTTTGCTGATGCTGAACCCTGGCAGGAGCCGCTGGCACCCGGGGCAGTGATCCTGCGCCGCTTTGCCCAGGCGCGGGCCAGCGCCTTAATGCAGGGGATCGAACAGGTCGCCAGCGCGTCGCCGTTTCGGCAGATGGTCACCCCCGGGGGATACACGATGTCGGTGGCGATGACCAACTGCGGCGGACTGGGCTGGACCACCAACACGCGCGGCTACCTCTATTCACCCGTCGATCCGCTGACCGACGCGCATTGGCCGCCGATGCCGGATGTTTTTGCCGCCCTGTGCCATGATGCGGCCTGTGCGGCCGGTTATCCTGACTTTCAGCCGGACGCCTGTCTTATCAACCGCTACGCCGTCGGGGCTAAACTCTCTCTGCATCAGGATAAGGACGAGGCAGACCTGCGGGCGCCGATTGTTTCGGTATCGCTCGGCCTGCCCGCGGTCTTCCAGTTCGGGGGATTACGCCGCAACGATCCGCTTCAACGCCTGCTGCTGGAGCACGGTGATGTGGTGGTGTGGGGTGGGCCTTCCCGCCTGTTTTATCATGGCATTCAGCCGCTTAAGCCGGGGATGCATCCCCTCACGGGCGACTGTCGCTACAACCTCACTTTCCGGCAGGCGGCGAATAACGAATAAAAATAAGAATTATTCTTGATGTAAGTGGCGGGCAGTTTACACTGCTGGCTGATTTTTCTTGTCTGGATTGCTCTGTATGGAACTCCTGTTACTGGTCTGGCGTCAATACCGCTGGCCGTTTATCGCGGTAATGGCATTGAGCCTGCTCAGCGCCGCGTTGGGTATTGGGCTTATCGCCTTCATTAACCTGCGTTTAATTGAAACGGTGGACACCACCCTGATGGTGCTGCCGGAATTTCTTGGGCTGCTGGTGCTGCTGATGGCCGTCACTCTGGGTTCGCAGCTGGCGCTCACCACCCTCGGCCACCACTTTGTTTACCGCCTGCGCAGCGAGTTTATCAAACGTATTCTGGATACCCAGGTTGAACGTGTCGAGCAACTGGGCAGCGCCTCACTGCTGGCCGGGTTGACCAGTGATGTGCGTTCAATCACCATCGCTTTTGTGCGTCTGCCGGAGCTGGTGCAGGGGATTATCCTGACCTTCGGCTCGGCTGCTTATCTGGCCTGGCTCTCCACCAAAATGCTGGCAATCACCGCCCTGTGGATTGTGATCACCATCTGGGGCGGCTACATGCTGGTGTCGCGGGTCTATAAGCACATGGCGGTGCTGCGTGAAACCGAAGATAAGCTCTATAACGACTATCAGACGGTGCTGGAAGGGCGCAAAGAGCTGACCCTCAATCGCGAGCGCGCCGAGCATATCTTTAATAATCTCTATATCCCGGATGCCCGCGAATATCGCCACCACATTGTGCGCGCCGATACCTTCCACCTCAGCGCGGTTAACTGGTCAAATATCATGATGCTGGGCGCGATTGGCCTGGTCTTCTGGATGGCTAACAGCCTCGGCTGGGCAGATACCAACGTCGCTGCCACCTACTCGCTGACGCTGCTGTTCCTGCGCACGCCGCTGCTCTCAGCCGTCGGCGCGCTACCGACCCTGCTCAGCGCTCAGGTGGCCTTTAACAAGCTGCGCAAGTTCTCTCTCGCGCCCTATAAAGCCGAATTCCCACGTCCGCAAGCCTTCCCGGACTGGCAGACCCTGGAGCTGCGAAACGTTACCTTCCAGTATCAGGACAATGCCTTTTCCGTCGGGCCAGTGAACTTAACTCTTAACCGCGGCGAGCTACTGTTCCTGATTGGCGGCAACGGCAGCGGTAAATCGACGCTGGCGATGCTGCTGACCGGCCTGTATCAGCCGCAGTCGGGGGAGATCCTGCTGGACGGTAAATCCCTCAGCGCCGAAAAACCGGAAGATTACCGCAAGCTGTTTTCCGCCGTGTTCACCGACGTGTGGTTGTTCGATCAACTGCTTGGCCCGGAAGGCAAACAGGCCGATCCGGCGCTGGTGGAGAAGTGGCTGGCGCATCTGCAAATGTCGCACAAGCTGGAGTTGCAGGATGGCAAGATCCTTAACCTCAAGCTGTCGAAAGGGCAGAAGAAGCGCGTGGCGCTGCTGCTGGCTCTGGCGGAAGAGCGCGACATCATTCTGCTGGATGAGTGGGCTGCCGATCAGGACCCGCATTTCCGCCGCGAGTTTTACCAGGTACTGCTGCCGCTGATGCAGCAGATGGGCAAAACTATCTTCGCGATCAGCCATGACGATCACTACTTTATTCATGCCGACCGCCTGCTGGAGATGCGCAGCGGCCAGCTGAGTGAGTTGACCGGCGCCGAGCGCGATGCCGCCTCGCGTGATGCGGTGGCCCGTACCGCCTGAGTGTCAATGTGCCGGGTGGCGGCTTCACCTCACCCGGCCTGCGTTTTATCAGCCCGGGCAGGTGCAACGCCGCCGGGCCATTCCCCCTCATGACTGCTGCTTTTTTATTCTTTCCTCTCATCCGTTTATTAAAAATTACAAAAGCCCGCGCTATGCTTAATGCCAACTCATTTAATGGATTTATGATTAATGTCTGCATTAAGCAAAAACAGCGCACGGCTGCGCGATGAAGAGCGTGCGCGCCTGATCTGGCTGATGACCACCGACAAAGCGCTCACGTCCACTCTGCTGGGTAAACTGACCCTGGCTGAGCAATATGACGTCGGCACATTAGCCGACGATATTGCTGAGGTAGGGGCGTTGGTGGCGCATTTACCGCCACCGGATCTGGCTGACACCCTCGAAGCGTTACCTTCGGAAGAGCGCCATGCCTTGTGGCGGCTGGTGCAGGATCACGAGCGCGGGCAAGTCCTGGTAGAGGCCTCGGAGAACGTCTGGGAAGATCTTATCGATGAGATGAGCGACCATGCGATCCTTGATGCCCTGCGCACCCTGGATATCGACGACCAGATTTACCTCGTTCAGCATTTGCCGCGTAACCTGACCGGACGCCTGCTGGTGTCGCTGCCACCGCAGGAACGCGCCCGCGTGCACCAGGTCCTGCACTATGAGCAGGACCGCGTCGGGGCGATCATGGAGTTCAGCGTGATCACGGTGCGCCCGGATGTGACCCTGGGCACGGTACAGCGCTACCTGCGTCGGCTCGGCAAAATGCCGAAAAACACCGATAAACTTTTTGTCACCTCCCGGGATAAAACCCTGCTCGGCGAGCTGGCGCTACAGACCATTCTGCTTAACAGCGCCCAGAGCAAGGTCAGCGAGGTGATGGACACCCAGCCGATGCTCTTCTCCCCGGAAGATGACGCCGAGAAAGCGGCCCGTACCTTTGAGCGCGACAACCTGCTCAGCGCCGCGGTAGTAGACGCGGTGGGTAAGCTGATGGGGCGACTGACCATCGATGAGATCGTGGATGTGGTCTATAAAGAGACCGATAACGATATGCGTGCCCTCGGGGGCCTTAGCGCGGAAGAGGATGTCTATGCCCCGGTAAGCAAGGCGGTGAAAACCCGCTGGGCCTGGCTGGCGATCAACCTCTGCACCGCCTTTATCGCCTCGCGGGTGATCGACGGGTTTGAACATACCATTTCGCAGCTGGTGGCGTTGGCCTCGTTGATGCCTATTGTGGCAGGCATTGGCGGCAATACCGGTAACCAGACCATCACCATGATTGTGCGCGCCCTGGCGCTACAGCACATTCAGCCCGGCAACTTTACCTTCCTGATCCTGCGTGAGCTTGGCGTGGCGCTGATTAACGGTCTGGTGTGGGGCGGCATTATGGGGGGCGTCACCTGGTGGCTGTACGACGATATGGCACTGGGTGGGGTAATGACCCTGGCAATGGTGCTTAACCTGCTGGTGGCGGCGTTGATGGGGGTCATCATTCCAATGGTGATGACCCGCCTCGGACGCGACCCCGCAGTGGGGTCGAGCGTGATGATCACCGCCATTACCGATACCGGCGGGTTCTTTATTTTTCTTGGGCTGGCGACGCTGTTTCTGCTGTAGCGGCGCTGTGGCGGCGCAGACGGGCAGGGAGGATCGCCATGAGGATAATCCCACCCAGCACGCCAATGGCCAGATTGCCGGTTGAGACGGTGGCCGCGACGGTCACCAGCATCACCAGGGTTTCCGCAACGGGCGCACCTTTCACCGTGGCAGGGCGAATGCTCTGCCAGTTAAAGGTTTTGATGGCGACAATAGCCATGATCCCCGCCAGCACCGCCATCGGAATTTTTGCCATTACTTCGCTCAGGGCGGTGACCAACAGCAGCAACACCAGCCCGGCCGCCAGGGTGGAGACGCGGCTGCGACCTTTACCCATTTCGACGTTAACGATGGTCTGACCGATCATCGCGCACCCGGCGATCCCGCCGAAGAAGCCCGCCAGGATATTGGCTACGCCCAGCCCTATGCTCTCGCGGCGCTTGCTGGACGGCGTGGCCGTTAGCTCATCCACCAGTTTTGCCGTCAGCAGCGACTCCATCAGGCCGACGAAGGCAATGCTCAGCGCGCAGGGCCAGATAATGCTCAGGGTTTGCAGGTTGAGGGGCACCAGCATCTGGGTGATACCCGGCAGGCCGCCGCCGATAGATCCTTCGTCGCCCACGGTCGGCAGCAGCTGGCCGCTGGTGACGGTGTAAAGCGTCAGGACCACAATGGCGATCAGTGGGGAAGGGATACTTTTAATGTAGCGGGGTGCCCACAGCACAATCAGCAGCGTCAGAACAAAGAGCCCGACAATCAACGGACTTCTGCTCCAGAAATGGGGCACCTGGGCAAAGAAGATTAAAATCCCCAGCGCGTTCACAAACCCGGTCATCACCGACTGGGGAATAAAGCGCATCAGGCGCGCCATTCCCAGCGCGCCGAACAGGATCTGGATCAGGCCCGCCAGCAGCACCGCAGGCAGAATATACTGCGCGCCATGCTGATGCACCATCGGCCCAATCACCAGCGCCACCGAGCCTGCGGCAGCGGTCACCATCGCCGGACGTCCACCTATCACCGACAGCGACAGACAGAGCACCACCGAGGCGAACAGGCTCACTTTCGGATCGACACCCGCCACTACCGAGAAGGAGATCACCTCGGGGATTAACGCCAGCGCGGTGATCACACCGGCCAGGGTTTCGCGCATTAACAGCGACGGGGAACGCAGGACCGATAAGGTCCGGGGAGAGGCATGGGTATGAGACATTGTTTTTCGCAAGTTAGTGGCGGTTGGCTGGATCTGTGCGGTCGATCACAAAGGGCTGCATAGTAGCGGGAAAATGCGCATCTTTCCAGCGCAGCAGCGCCTCGACCCTACAAACATAGCGACATTGATTATCATAATTACAATAATTATTTAACCTTTAAACAATATTTAAATGTTGCTACCGTGGCGCCGCACTCGACTTCATCTGCATAAATAGCGAACAATACGCTTATTACGAAGGCATTAATTATGAAAAAAATGACTGCCCTGTTGCTGGCTGCGGCGGCAAGCTTTAGCGCTGCTCCGATGGCGGCGAAGGCTCAGGCATCGCAGGACCAGGAAACGGACGTTCTGTTAATTGGCGGCGGGATCATGAGCGCCACGCTGGGAACCTATCTGCAGGAGCTTCAGCCGGACTGGTCAATGACCATGGTTGAACGTCTGGACGGCGTAGCCCAGGAAAGCTCTAACGGCTGGAATAACGCCGGTACGGGCCACTCGGCTTTAATGGAGCTGAACTACACCCCGCAGAAAAAAGACGGCTCTATCAGCATTGAGAAAGCCGTGGAGATCAACGAAGCGTTCCAGATCTCCCGTCAGTTCTGGTCTCACCAGGTTAACAGCGGCGTAATGCATGATCCGCACAGCTTTATTAACACTGTGCCGCACATGAGTTTTGTCTGGGGTGACGATAACGTTAACTTCCTGCGCGGCCGTTATGCTGCCCTGCAGCAAAGCACGCTGTTCCGTGGGATGAAATACTCCGAAGATCACGCTCAGATCAAGGAGTGGGCGCCGCTGGTGATGGAAGGGCGCGACCCGAACCAGAAAGTGGCCGCGACCCGTACCGAAATCGGTACCGACGTTAACTACGGTGAAATTACCCGTCAGCTGGTGGGTTCTCTGCAGAAAAAAGAGAACTTCACTCTGTCGCTGAACAGCGAAGTGCGCGGCTTTAAGCGTAACGCAGACAACACCTGGAGCGTGACCGTTGCCGATCTCAAGCACAATGAAGAAGAGCACGTCATCAAGGCGAAGTTCGTCTTTATTGGTGCCGGCGGCGCGGCGCTGAAGCTGCTGCAGGAGACCGGTATCCCGGAAGCGGAAAACTACGCGGGCTTCCCGGTTGGGGGTCAGTTCCTGGTGTCTGAAAACCCGGACGTGGTGAACCGTCATCTGGCGAAGGTATATGGTCAGGCTTCCGTGGGCGCACCGCCGATGTCAGTGCCACATATCGACACCCGTATTCTCGATGGTAAGCGCGTGGTGCTGTTCGGGCCGTTTGCGACCTTCTCAACCAAGTTCCTGAAGAACGGTTCGCTGTGGGATCTGCTGAGTTCTACCACCACCTCGAACGTGGGGCCAATGGTTGATGTTGGTCTGGATAACTTCGATCTGGTGAAATACCTGATTAGCCAGGTGATGCTCTCCGATGACGATCGCTTTGAAGCGCTGAAAGAGTACTACCCGGACGCGAAGCAAGCGGACTGGCGTCTGTGGCAGGCGGGTCAGCGCGTGCAGATCATCAAGCGTGACGAGGAGAAAGGCGGCGTGCTGCGTCTGGGCACCGAAGTGGTTAGCGATAAAGAAGGCACCGTAGCCGCGCTGCTGGGTGCATCTCCGGGCGCATCCACTGCCGCGCCGATCATGCTGCATCTGATGGAAAAAGTGTTCAAAGACAAAGTCGCCAGCCCGGAGTGGCAGGCGAAGCTGAAAACGATCATTCCATCTTACGGTACGGCGCTGAACGGCAACATCGATGCTACCGAGCAGGAGCTGGAGTACACCAGCCGCGTTCTGCAGCTGAAGTATGAAAAGCCGCAGGCCCCGGATGCGGCGCCTCAGGCTCAACCGCAGGCGATGTCCCAGCCGGAAAGCAAACCGGTCGCGGATATCGCGCTCTGATGTAAAAAAAGCCGGGTTAACATAACCCGGCTTTTTTATTAACGCGCGACGGCGTTTTCGATCTTCTCACCTGCCTGCCAGACGCGGTATTTCACCTCGATGTTGTCCGGCGTATAGATCACAATCGGCAGCTTGCTGTTGTAGCGCAGCAGACTGTGCTCACCCAGATTCGCAGTCACAAATTTAGCGGTTTTCTTCCCTTCCGGGCAGGCCATCATCGTGGAGACCGGCGAGGTGACCTTATCAAAGACGTAATAGTCGTAGCCCCAGCCTTCCAGCGTCTTGCTGGTTAACTGGCCGCCCAGGCGATGCAGGTTGCAGTCCACGTCCAGCGTCTGGCCGATCAGCAGTTCTACTTTGTAATTCGCTTCATCTTTCTGGGCGGGCAGGTCGATAACCTGGCGCTTCATCCCGTGCTCCGCCTGCGGATACGGGGCCGTTTTCTCAAGGGGTTGAGCGGCAGGGGCGGCATAGGCACTGGCGCAGGCCAATGCCAGAAGGGCGACGATGCTTTTAGGTGCGTTTTTCACAGTCATTCCTTTTTATGTCAAACGGTTCCTGCTTACACTATCATAAGTGGTGTTTTTTGCCTTTATTTTATTTTTATCTGGTTTATATCACTAACAATTTACCTTTGTTGTGGTTTTAAATTCTGTATTGGTACGGCAGGCACGATCGTGGTAGGGTGAGCGGCAATCATTGTTATTCATCTGTGAAGGAAGAGACGCATGGTACGCCAAAAACTTAACACCCCGGCGGGGAAAAAATTTCTGCTGGCACTGCTGACGGTGTTTCTCATCGCGGTAATGGGGGTAGGCCGTGTAACGATCATCGGTGTGGTTGAGCAGTACAACATTCCGCTGACGTCGTGGACCACCAGCATGTACGTTCTGCAATCGGCAATGGTGTTAGTTTACAGCACGGTCTTTACCGTTCTGCTGGCCATCCCGCTGGGGATCTTTTTCCTCGGTGGTAGCGATAAGCACTAAGCTTTCGCGCTTCGCTTTTACGATATTGATTCACATTCCCTTCTGCTACTTTTTCGGGTTAAATGACGGTTTTCCCGGTAGCAGGAGCGGAGCATGGCCTCCCGGTTTTCCACGCTGAGCCAGATCCCCAAAGGGGTCTGGATCGTTGGCGGCGTCAGCATGTTGATGGACATCTCCTCGGAGATCATCCATAGCTTATTGCCGCTGTTTATGGTGACCACGCTGGGAGCCAGCGTCATCTTCATTGGCCTGATCGAAGGGCTGGCGGAAGCCACGGCGCTGATTATCAAGGTTTTCTCCGGTGCCATCAGCGACTATCTGGGGAAACGCAAAGGGCTGGCGCTGCTGGGCTACGGGCTGGGGGCGGCCAGCAAGCCGCTGTTCGCGCTCGCCTCCTCGTCGGGGATGATCCTCGGGGCACGGTTAATTGACCGGGTAGGGAAGGGGATCCGCGGCGCACCGCGTGATGCGCTGGTGGCCGACGTAACGCCACCCGAACTACGGGGTGCCGCCTACGGGCTGCGTCAGTCGATGGACACCATCGGCGCGTTTCTTGGCCCGCTGCTGGCGGTCGGCATGATGCTGTTGTGGCATAACGATTTCCGCACCATTTTCTGGATCGCCGTGATTCCTGGCGTACTTGCCGTCGCGCTACTCTTTTTTGGCCTGCATGAACCCGCCTCTCCTGTCGCCCACAAACGCACCAATCCGATTAAAAAAGCGAACCTGAAACGCCTCGGTGCCAGCTGCTGGTGGGTGGTCGGCCTGGGGGCAGTCTTTACCCTGGCCCGCTTCAGCGAGGCATTTCTGGTGCTGCGCGCCCAGCAATCCGGTATCCCGCTGGCGTTGATCCCGCTGGTGATGGTCGCCATGAACCTGCTGTACGCCTTTTCAGCCTATCCCTTCGGTAAACTCTCCGATGCCATGAGCCATACCCGCCTGCTGCAAGGGGGGCTGGTGGTATTGATCGCGGCAGATATCGTGCTGGCCCTGAGCACCCACTGGGTGGGGATCATCGTCGGCGTGGCGCTGTGGGGCATTCATATGGGAATGACGCAGGGGCTGCTGACGGCGATGATTGCGAAAACAGCTCCCGCCGACCTGCGCGGAACCGCCTTTGGCCTGTTCAGTATGGTGAGCGGCGTGGCGCTGCTGATTGCCAGCCTCGGAGCGGGCATCATCTGGGAAACGTGGGGCGCGGAATATACTTTCTATACGGGGGCCGTTATCTGCCTGATAACCCTGGGGTATCTGCTTAAGCGTCCGGCAGCGTTGTAAAGCACGTTACAGCGGAAAATCATTTCGTAAATCATTCGGAGAGTGAACGCCGTTTTGTTACCAATGTGGGCCTTTCTATCAGGAGATCTCTATGAAAAGGACCACAGTTTATACTGCGCTGGCATCCGCCCTTTTGCTGCCATCGCTTTATGCGCATGCCGCCCCGCAGGCGCACGTTGTCTGCGGGTATAACCACACCCTGGGCGATGATGCCATCATGATGTTCGGCAAAGCCAACCAGGCGATGTGGCATGACTTTTTTGGCAATACCCGCACGGATGCCCATTCCACCTCTTCGTCGCTGCGTAAGCAACCGGACACCACCTGCGATAACAAAGCCGACAGCTCAGCCTACTGGGTGCCGTCGCTGCGCCTGCCAAATGGGACGGTGGTAAAGCCTGCCTACCAAAAAACCTACTATCAGGCTTCGCAGGTCGATCAGTACCCACTCAGCCCGTTCCCGGCCGGGCTGGCGTTGCTGGCGGGCGATCACCGCGGCACTAAACCCAACTCCCGGATCACCTTTTTATGCGCCAACGGCAAAGGCTACACCAATAAAGTCGGTGAAGTCTGTGGCCTGAGAAAAGCCAAAGATGCGGTGCAGTTCAATATCGGCATTCAGTTCCCTAACTGCTGGGATGGCATTAACCTCAAGCCGCACCACGGGATGGCTAACGCCGCCTACGATGTGAAAGGGGATTGTCCTTCCGGCTTCCCGGTGAAGATCCCGACGGTAAATATGAACGTGGCCTGGGTGCTGCACGGCATCACCTCTCTGGATACGGCGAAAGCGCAGCTGTCGCTCGATCCCACCATGAATGGCGATGCGCGTGAGGAGCACTGGGGTAGCCTCTATACCGCCCATGCCGACTTTATGAACGGCTGGACCGAAGAGGGCGCCCGCTTTATGACGGAGATGTGCATGAATCAGGGCATGGATTGCGGTACCAACGTGCCTTATGGCTATTCGAAGGCGCTGGCAAACGTCCGGGTGAGCAGCGAGACGGCGAGCGCCCCGGCGCAGACCTTATTAGTCCAGGATAACTGGCAAAACGGGGGGCGTACCCACAACAGCGAGACCCTGAGCCTGGTCAAATTCAAGATCCCACCGCTGCCGACAGGCCAGGATCCCTCTCTCTTCAAGTACAAAATTCGTATCTATGGCGGGAAAGTCGAAGCCAACGGCGCGGATCAAATCTTCTTCTACCCGGCCAGCAACGACTGGGATCCGGCTACCGTCAGCTGGAAACAACGGCCTGCCTGCAACTACAGCTCCGATGCAAAACTGTATCTCAACAACAAGCGTGAGTACCGGATGGTGGATGTCGACAAGGCGGTGCGTAAAGCGCTGGCCGCAGGAAAGACGGAAATCTCCTGGTACATCGGGGGCGACCGACAGGGCAACCACTACGAGTTCAGCCCGGCGGATTCGAAAGAGAGCCTGATGCTGATATTGACAGGGTATAAAAAGACGCCGGAAATTTAAGCGCGCATTGAAGTGTTATCTCTGAAGCCAGGCATAAAAAAACCAACCGTAAAAGGTTGGTTTTTTTGGGATTTTTGGTCGGCACGAGAGGATTTGAACCTCCGACCCCCGACACCCCATGACGGTGCGCTACCAGGCTGCGCTACGTGCCGACGCATGAGAATTTATACTACCCATTTCCGCGCTTAATGCAAGGCCAGTCCAGGCTAACTGATTAATTTTAAATCAGTTAGCAATGAACCGTTTTTCATCCGTCAGCACCTGGAGCAGCAGGCTGAGCTGCGGCGTCTGATCGTTGAGTTTCTCACCCTGCAGGTTGTACGTCTTGTAGCTGCCGTTGCTGTTCAGTACCAGCGTCAGGGCTGGCGTCGTGACGGCCAGCGTATTGTTGCTGGCAGCGGTCACCCAGTTATGGCGACGTGTGGCGCTGAACAGATCCTGACCCTGAGAATACTCATTGGCTGGCGTGCTGACGTGGAGCAGGCGTTGCATCAGGGTGGTCATCACATCTTTATGATCGGTGAGCATGTTAATGCGCTGCGATGGCGTCCCCGGCCAGTGGATAACCAGCGGAACGTGCAGGCGAGGGCGCGACCAGTCAACATCCGTGCGCTCGTTGCCCAGCGGCACACCGTGACCTGCGGTGATCACCACTACCGTGTTCTCCAGCTTGCCGGATTCACGCAGGGCTTTCAGTACCCGGGCGATCTGGGCATCCACATCGCCTGCTGCCTGAGCGTAGCGGCGGGCAAAGGTTTTCTGGTTGCTGTTATCCAGCGTGGTGCCGTTGAGGGCAACCCAGGAGAACCAGCGGTTATCGTCCTGCGCATAGCGGTTCAGCCAGCTGATCCACTGCCCGGCGGTCTGGGCGTCGGACTGACTCTGGGTGGCCGGCAGCGAGAAATCGGATAACAGTGCCTGACGGTATAGCGGGCTGCTGAAACCATCTGACGAGAAGAGCCCCAGCTGGTAACCCTGCTGGTTCAGACCGGTGATCAGCGCCGCAGGAATACGCGACGACAGTACGCCGTCCATATAGCTCGGCGAAATACCGTAGAACAGGCCGAAGATCCCGGTATCGGTGGCGTTACCGGAGCTCATATGCTGGGTAAAGTTAATGTTCTTATCGGCAAACTCCGCCAGCGCTGGCATCTGCTTCTCAAAGCGCGAGTAGTTCAGCCCGTCAACGGTGATCAGCAGGACGTTCTGACCCTGGCCCATGTCACGGTAGCGTAGATCGCTGAGCGGATACTGTACCGATACCGCTTCAGGATCGCCTTGCTCGATCAGGCGGCGCTGATACTCCTGCGCATCAAGCAGGCCGTGTTTCTCGAGGAAGCGGCGGGCCGTCATCGGATAGGAGAGCGGCAGGTTCGCGCGCTGCATGGTGACTGGGCGGTAGAAGTTGGCGTCAGCCCAGATATACATGAAATGCGAGCCGATAAAGGCCACGAAGAAGAGGGCGGCAACCGGTTTGGCGTAGCGACGACGACGCGTCAGGCTGCGCAGCTTTTGCCAGCTCCAGGTGGCAAACAGCATCTCAATCAGCAAAATAATCGGCACGCTGATAAACATCAGCTGCCAGTCACGTGCCGTTTCGTTCTGGTCGGGGTTAATCACCAGTTCCCAGACGACAGGATTAAGATGCAGGTGAAAACGGGTAAAGACTTCGCTGTCGATCAGTAACAGCGTCATGCCCACCGTGGCGAGAATGGCGGAGATAAACCGCATCAGCCGCTGCGACATGACGACAAACGTCAGCGGGAACAGGATCAGCAGATAAGTGGCGAATACCAGGAAGCTGAAATGGCCAATGACGCTCATCCAGGAGTAGATACGCCCGGCAAGCGTTGTCGGCCAGTCGGCGACAAACAGGTAACGACTGCCAAGCACCATCGCCAACAGAATGTTGAACAGGGCAAACCAGTGCCCCCAGCTAACCATCTGGGAGACTTTTTCACGGTAGCGCTGACGATTCGTCACCATAAACTGTCGTTCGTTTCCCTTAGTGTGCCTGGTCGTCGTTAACCGAGGACTGTAAGGCCTGAGCGAAAGATTTTGCGATTGCCTGGCGCTGGGCCGGCGCAACGCTGGTATTGATAAGGTTAGTCACCATATTTCCCAGAACCATCAGGGAAAGGTCGGTGGGTGCCTTATGTTTTTCCAGTACGTTGAGCAGCTCACTGAGCATTTGTTCAACGTGTTCATCACTATAGCGGGAGAGTTGTGGCATAAATCGAAATCTGTTTGTGAAGGAAAGGGCAACATATTACCGTAGCAACAGCTTTTTTTCCCCTTTTTTATCTTCGGTTGCATACATGTCTGGCGGGTGGTTGAATACGGCCCGGTCTAAAAGGAGAGTTTATCATGAGTCTGGATATCAACCAGATTGCCCTGCACCAGCTTATCAAGCGTGATGAGCAAACCCTTGAGCTGGTGCTGCGCGATTCGTTACTGGAGCCTACGCCTACCGCTGTTGACATGATCGCGGAGCTGCACCGGGTTTACAGCGCTAAAAACAAAGCCTATGGCCTGTTCAGTGAAGAGAGTGAACTGGCGCAGGCGCTGCGCCTGCAACGTCAGGGCGACGAGGATTTCCTCGCCTTCAGCCGGGCCGCCACCGGCCGCCTGCGCGATGAGCTGGCAAAGTACCCATTTGCCGATGGCGGGATCGTCCTGTTCTGCCATTATCGTTACCTGGCGGTGGAGTATCTGCTGGTGGCGGTGCTGAACAACTTAAGCAGCATGCGCGTTAATGAGCAGCTGGATATCAGCTCCACCCACTATCTGGACATCAACCACGCGGATATCGTGGCGCGTATCGATTTGACGGAATGGGAAACCAATCCGGAATCGACCCGCTATCTGACCTTCCTGAAAGGGCGGGTAGGGCGCAAGGTGGCCGACTTCTTTATGGATTTCCTCGGTGCCAGCGAAGGGTTGAACGCCAAGGCGCAGAACAAAGGCCTGCTGCAGGCGGTAGATGATTTCACCGCAGAAGCCGAGCTGGATAAAGCGGAACGCCAGAACGTGCGTCAGCAGGTGTACGCCTACTGCAACGAGCAGCTGCAGGCGGGAGAAGAGATCGCTCTGGAGTCGCTGTCAAAAGAGTTAGCGGGCGTCAGCGAAGTGAGTTTCCAGGAATTTACGGCTGAGAAAGGTTATGAGCTGGAAGAGAGCTTCCCGGCGGATCGCAGCACGCTGCGTCAGCTCACCAAATTTGCCGGTAGCGGCGGTGGGTTAACCATTAACTTTGATGCCATGCTGCTCGGCGAGCGCATTTTCTGGGATCCGGCGACCGACACGCTGACCATTAAAGGCACCCCGCCAAACCTGCGCGACCAGCTGCAGCGTCGCACCTCCGGCGGTAAATAACGGCCATAAAAAAACCCCGCAATGCGGGGTTTTTTCTCAACCTGTAAGCGATTACGCGCGAACGAAGTCGATGTGAGCCAGTTTTGGCTTGAACGGGTGACGCTGAACAGCCTGAACCTTCACTTTTTCTTCTTTACCGTCAACAACCAGGGTCAGAACTTCGCCATAGAAACCAGGCTTGTCCTGCAGGTTCCACACTTTGTCGTGGTCCAGTTCGATTGCGATTGGCGCAGCTTCGCCGCCATAGATGATGGCAGGGAATTTGTTTGCTACACGCAGGCGGCGGCTCGCACCCTTGCCCTGCTCTTTACGTACTTCTACATTGATAGTTAACATTGATTTCTCTCTGTACATATTATTCCTGCTACAGGCGACCCAGCAGCAGGTAAGTGTTCTGCCTCACGGATGTGAAGCGGGCGGCATTTTATACTCAAATGGCCTGCACATCAATGAAAAGTCCCTTTATCCACGCAATTCGTTAGCCCGGCGATAGCGGCCTTCATAATCAAAAACCTTTTCGCGTACCTGCCAGAACTGGCCTTTTTTCCGCGCTACCACGAAGTCAGGGTGGCGCAGCAACGGCTGCTGATGAACGATATCGGCCGCGGTGATCCAGCGCAGCGGCACGCCGGGCGTGCGGGTATGCGGACGGATAAACAGCTGCTCAAAGGCGGTACGCTGGGCGGGCGTCTGCAGACGGAAGCGCTCACTGACATCGGTGCCATCTTCGTCGTAATAGGTAATTTTCAGCCATTCGCCTTTCTCGTCCGCGCCATGAGCCAGCACCATCCCGCTGCAGCGCAGCACCAGCGCGTCTTTCAGCTTGAGGGCCGCTTTCAGCATATCGTCGGGATCGACCAACACCGCATCGCAGGCGCGACAGCGACGGGCGGCAATGTCGTTTTCAGCATTGCACTGCGGGCAGTTTTTAAAGCGGAAACGGTAGTCACACTGTTCCCGATGGCCGTCGTCATCTTCAAACCAGCCCTGACAACGTCGGCCAAAGTGCTCAATCAGCGTGCCGTCGGCGGTCGTTTTGCCCCAGAAGGTGTTGGCAAATCCGCAGCCGGGACAAAACACCTGCACGGGTACGTTGTCACTTTTTCCTTTTGGCGCACCCACTTCCGGGGCGTACAGGTCGTGTGGGTTGCCAGCGTAATCCAGAATCAGGCAATCGGTTTTACCGGGGGCTAAACGCAGGCCGCGACCGACAATCTGTTGGTAAAGGCTGACGGATTCGGTGGGGCGCAGAATAGCAATCAGATCGACGTGTGGGGCATCAAACCCGGTCGTGAGCACTGACACGTTGACCAGATAGCGGAACTGCTGTGCCTTAAACGCCTCAATCAGCTGGTCGCGTTCGTTGCCCGGCGTCTCGCCGGTGATAAGCCGGGCCTCGCTGGCGGGCAGCAGGCCGGTGATTTCCCGGGCGTGTTCAACGGTGGCGGCAAAGATCATCACCCCTTTGCGATCGGCGGCAAACTCCACAATCTGGCTGATGATGTGGGGGGTAATACGATCCTGCTTTTTCAGCTCACGGTTAAGATCCGCTTCGCTGAACAAGCCGTTACTCTGCACCTGCAACCGGCTGAAATCGTACTGCACCACCGGCATATCCAGCCGCTCTGGCGGCGTCAGGTAACCGTGTTTAATCATGTAGCGCAGCGGCAGCTCGTAAATACAGTCGCGAAACAATGCCTTTTCATCGCCACGTACCATGCCGTGATAATGAAAGCGGTAGATCCAGCCTTTTCCGAGGCGGAACGGGGTGGCGGTCAGCCCCAGCAGACGGATGTGCGGATTCACGCTCTTCAGATGGGTCAGGATCTGCTGATACTGACTGTCGTTGTCATCGCTGATACGATGGCACTCATCCACGATCAGCAGCGAGAACTCGCTCTGAAACTTGTCCAGATTGCGCGCTACCGACTGCACGCTGCCAAACACCACTTTGCCGTGGCTCTCTTTACGCTGCAATCCGGCGGCAAAAATATCAGCCTCCAGGCCCAGCGCCAGATACTTGGCGTGGTTTTGCGCCACCAGTTCTTTGACGTGCGCCAGCACCAGCACGCGACCGCGCGCCAGGCGCGCCAGCTCGGCGATCACCAGGCTTTTGCCCGCCCCCGTGGGCAGGACGATGGCGGCCGGTTCTTTATGCTGACGAAAGTGGGCGAGGGTGGCGTCCACGGCTTCCTGTTGATAGGGGCGAAGTGTAAAGGTCATGGTTACTCAGCTTTGTTATCCCGCATATAGTATGCCACGAAACTTTTTCCCTTGAGTGGCGCGGATAGCCCGTTATACTGGGCTGTTGTTAACTGCTTCTTTTCCGGGCGCCTCGTCCGGCTCCTGGCACCTTTAAGGCTAAAATTATTTCATGCGACTTGATAAGTTTATCGCTCAGCAACTCGGCGTAAGCCGCGCTATTGCTGCGCGTCTGATTCGCGGCAGCCACGTTACTGTGGATGACGATATTGTGCGAGACAGCGCGTTCAAACTCCAGCCCGAGCATCAGGTGGAATATGACGGCAATTCGCTGACCCAGCAGAACGGCCCGCGTTACTTCATGCTCAATAAGCCGCAAGGCTATGTCTGCTCGACTGACGATCCCGATCACCCGACCGTGCTCTATTTCCTCGACGAGCCAGTGGCGCACAAACTGCACGCCGCCGGGCGTCTGGATATCGACACTACCGGCCTGGTGCTGATGACCGATGACGGTCAGTGGTCGCATCGTATTACTTCCCCGCGCCACCATTGTGAGAAGACCTACCTGGTGACGCTGGAATCCCCGGTGAGCGACAGCACGGCAGAACAATTTGCCCACGGCGTTCAGCTGCACAATGAAAAAGATCTGACTAAGCCCGCCGTGCTGGAAGTGATCACCCCTACCGAAGTGCGTCTGACCATCAGCGAAGGGCGCTACCATCAGGTAAAACGCATGTTTGCTGCCGTGGGTAACCACGTTGTGGGTCTGCATCGCGAACGGATTGGGGCGATCGCCCTTGACCCGGATCTTGAGCCAGGCGAATACCGCCCGTTGACGGAAGAAGAAATTGCCAGCGTTGGCCTCTCTTCACGCTAATTTCAGGAGCTAACTGTGACCACCAGGCCACAATCGTCGTTCAGCATTGTCTTTATCCTTGGTCTGCTGGCTATGCTGATGCCGCTGTCCATCGACATGTATCTGCCTGCGCTGCCGGTGATCGCTGAGCAATTTGGCGTGCCGGCGGGTAGCGCGCAAATGACCCTCAGCACCTATATTCTCGGCTTTGCCCTCGGCCAGCTGCTGTACGGCCCCATGGCCGACAGCCTGGGCCGCAAACCGGTGGTGCTGGGCGGGACGCTGGTGTTTGCTGGTGCGGCGGCGGCCTGTGCGATGGCGCAGTCCATCGATCACCTGATTGTGATGCGTTTCTTCCACGGCCTGGCGGCAGCGGCCGCAAGCGTGGTCATCAATGCCCTGATGCGCGATATCTACCCCAAAGAAGAGTTCTCCCGCATGATGTCCTTCGTCATGCTGGTCACCACCGTTGCGCCGCTGGTGGCGCCGATGGTCGGGGGGGCTGTGCTGGTGTGGTTCAGCTGGCACGCGATTTTCTGGCTTCTGGCGCTGGCGGCCCTGCTGGCCTCGGCGATGATCTTCTTCTTTATAAAGGAAACCCTGCCTGCGGAGCATCGGCAGAAGTTTCATATCCGTACCACCCTTGGCAACTTTGCCTCACTGTTTCGCCATAAGCGCGTGCTGAGCTATATGCTGGCCAGCGGCTTCAGCTTTGCCGGGATGTTCTCATTCCTCAGCGCCGGGCCGTTTGTCTACATCGAACTCAACCACGTCTCCCCGCAGCATTTCGGCTACTACTTCGCGCTGAACGTGGTCTTCATCTTTGTGCTGACTATGATCAACAGCCGCTTCGTCCGTCGGGTGGGGGCGCTGAACATGTTCCGCATTGGTCTGTGGATCCAGTTCGTCATGGCGGTGTGGATGGTGGTGACGGCCTTCTTTGATGTGGGCTTCTGGACGCTGGTGATAGGGATTGCGGCCTTTGTAGGCTGTATTTCGATAGTGTCGTCCAACGCGATGGCGGTGATCCTCGATGAGTTCCCGCATATGGCCGGGACGGCCTCTTCTCTGGCAGGCACCTTCCGCTTCGGGATTGGCGCCATTGTCGGGGCGTTGCTCTCCCTGGCGACCTTTACCACCGCCTGGCCGATGCTCTGGTCAATTGCCTTGTGCGCGACCTGCTCGATCCTTTTCTGCCTCTACGCCAGCCGGCCACGAAAAGCAGTAAAATAGTGCAGCGATAAGGGTCCCGACGGGGCCCTTTTTTGATGTTGGTCAAGCAAAGCACGTTTCACCGCTCCCCTGTTTGTTTCTTTTATGTAAAATCTATTTGTGTAAATAGTCACAGCCTTGTAGTTAAAAAGGTTGTGTTAGATCACAGAAACGGGTACATATAGCGCCGCTATCAACCTGAAACACTGTCAAAAAGCCCTGATAAATTAGACGCCAACCCCCGTGGAAACAGGTGTAAGCGTTTTCTTATTAAAAACAGAGCAGGTAAGTGTTGATGTGTTACTATAAATGTAAATAGATTGTGAAGTATATTTTGCTTCCGGGGAACAAACGTGAATACATTACAGCTCTCCATTGTGCATCGCTTGCCGCAGAGCTATCGCTGGTCGGCGGGTTTTGCAGGTTCCAAAGTTGAACCGATTCCGCAAAGCGGAGCAAACAGTGATAACTGTCTGGTAGCGCTCAAGCTGCTAAGCCCGGAAGAGGGCAACGCATGGCCGGTAATGGAAAAGCTGAGCCAGGCTCTTACGGACATTGAGCTTTACAGCTCGGTCCTAGAGTGCGAAGGCGAGCCGTGCCTGTTCGTGAAAAGCCAGGACGAGTTCGCGGCGACCTGCCGCCTGAAAAACTTCGGGGTGGCGATTGCCGAATCTGTAGCAGGTCAGGATCCTGTCTGAGCGTCAGCGTAACGCTAATAGCTGACGCGTATACTCCTGCGTCGGCGCGGCAAACACGCGCTGACACTCCCCTTGCTCGACCACCTCTCCCTGACGTAACACAATCACCTGGTGACACAGCGCGCGTACCACCTGCAGGTCGTGGCTGATAAAGATATAGGCCAGCCGGTGTTTCTCCTGCAGATCTTTCAGCAGCGCCAGGATCTGCGCCTGTACGGTTTTATCCAGCGATGAGGTGGGTTCATCCAGAATAATCAGCTCCGGACGCAGGATCAGCGCGCGAGCAATGGCGATCCTCTGACGCTGGCCGCCGGAAAAGGCGGCAGGATAACGATGCCGGGTCTGCGGATCCAGCCCCACTTCGCCCATCACCCGAATGACCTCCTCCTCCCGCGCCTGCACGCTGAGCGTGGGCTGATGCACCCGCAGCCCTTCTTCGATAATTTGCTGCACGTTAAGACGTGGATTCAGGGAGGAGTTTGGATCCTGAAACACCACCTGCATCCGGTGGCGGACGGGCAACATCTGACGGCGATCCCAGCGATGCAGCGGCTGACCATCAAACACAATATCCCCTCTGGAGGCGATCAGGCGCAGCAGCGCCAGCCCGGTAGTGCTTTTACCGGAGCCGGATTCGCCTACCAGCCCCAGGGTTTCACCGGGGTGCAGGTTAAAGCTGACGTTTTTTAGCACCTGCTTGTTATCCACCACCCGACGCAGGAGGCCTTTGCGCACCGGAAAAGCCACCGAGAGATCTTTCACGCTCAGCAGCGGTTGTGACGCGTCCGGCAGCGGGACGGGATCGCCAGCTGGCTCGCTGTTGAGCAGCCGCTGGGTGTAAGGGTGCTCAGGTGCGGCAAGCAGCGTCGCGGCCCGGTTCTGCTCCACGCAGCAGCCGTTCTGCATCACCGCGACCTGGTCGGCCAGCTTTCTCACGATGCTGAGGTTGTGGGTGATAAACAGCAGGCTCATGTTCAGCTCGTCACGCAGCTCGCGTAACAGCTGAAGGATCTGCGCCTGTACCGTGACGTCCAGCGCGGTAGTCGGTTCATCGGCAATCAGCAGCTCCGGGCGGGTCAGCAGTGCCATGGCGATCATCACCCGCTGGCGTTCACCGCCGGAAAGTTGATGAGGAAAATCGGCCAGCCGTTTTGCGGCGTTGCGGATCCCGGTGCGTTCGAGACAGTCGAGCATCTCTCCGCGTGCCGCCTCTTTGCGCATGCCGCGGTGCAGGGAGAGTACTTCATAGAGCTGTTTTTCGAGGGTGTGCAGCGGGTTCAGCGACACCATCGGCTCCTGGAAAATCATGGCGATCTTGTTGCCCCGCACCCCGCGCAGGGTGCGCTCGTCGGCATGCAGCAGCGACTGCCCATGAAACAGGATATCGCCCTGCGGATAGACTACCGGCGGGGCGGGGAGCAGGCGCAGGACGGAAAGCGCGGTAACGCTCTTCCCGGAGCCAGATTCCCCCACCAGCGCCAGCGTTTCCCCGGCATCTATGTGCAGGGAGACATCATTGACCACGGTACGCAGCTCGCCCTGTTGGCGAAATGCGATGGAGAGGGCGTCAATGTGAAGGAGAGGCTGGGTCATCTTAAACCGCCTTATTCGGGTCAAAGGCATCGCGCACCGCTTCGCCAATAAAAATCAGCAACGAGAGCAGCACGGCAACGGAGAGAAAGGCGGCGATGCCGAGCCACGGCGCCTGCAAGTTGTTTTTCCCCTGTAACAGCAGCTCGCCCAGCGACGGCGAACCCAGCGGCAGGCCGAAGCCGAGAAAATCGAGCGAGGTAAGGGTCGTGATGGAGCTGCACAGGATAAACGGCAGGAAGGTCAGGGTCGCCACCATGGCGTTCGGCAGCATATGACGGAAAATGATCCCGCGATCGCTGACCCCCAGCGCCTGGGCGGCGCGAATGTAGTCAAAGTTACGGGTGCGCAGGAACTCCGCGCGCACAACCCCCACCAGCGCCATCCAGCCAAAGAGCACCGTGATGGCCAGCAGCCACCAGAAGTTAGGCTGTACCACGCTTGAAAGCAGAATAATCAGGAACAGCGTCGGCATCCCGGACCAGACCTCGATAAACCGCTGGCCCCAGAGGTCGATTTTACCGCCGTAATAGCCCTGGATCGCCCCGGCCAGCACGCCCATCACGCTGGAAAACAGGGTCAGCATCAGGCCAAACAGAATGGAGATCCGCGTGCCGTAGAGAATGCGCGCCAGCACATCCCCGCCGTTGGCATCGGTGCCCAGCCAGTTTTGTGCCGAAGGCGAGGACGGGAAGGGCGTGGTGGTGGCAAAGTTAATGCTGGTGGCACCAAAGCGGACCGGGGCCCACAGCACCCAGCCGTGCTCGTTGAGCTGCGCCTGTAACCAGGGATCCTGATAATCCGCTGCGGTGGCAAAGGGGCCGCCAAAGTCGCTTTCGCTGTACTCTTTGATCACCGGGACGTACCAGCGATCGTTAAAGTGCACCAGCAGGGGTTTATCGTTAGCAACCAGCTCCGAGCACAGGCTCAGGGCGAAAAACAGGGCAAAAATCCACAGCGACCAGTAGCCGCGGCGATTGTGACGAAACCTGGCCCAGCGGGCCTGATTGATGGGGCTTAAGCGCGGCATCAGCGACCCTCAAAATCAATACGCGGATCGACCAGCGTATAGCAGATATCGCTGAGGATATTCAGCAGCAGGCCAATCAGGGTGAAAATATAGAGCGTGCCAAACATCACCGGGTAATCCCGCGAGACGGTGGCCTCGTAACCCAGCAACCCCAGCCCGTTGAGGGAGAACATCACCTCAATTAACAGGGAGCCGGTAAAGAACATGCTGATAAAGGTGGCGGGAAAACCGGCGATCACCAACAGCATGGCGTTGCGAAAAATGTGTTTCCACAGAATGCCCCGCTCACTGACCCCTTTGGCGCGGGCGGTGACCACGTACTGCTTGCGGATCTCATCGAGGAAGGCGTTTTTAGTCAACATGGTCAGAGCCGCAAACCCGCCGATCACCGTCGCCAGCACCGGCAGGGTAATGTGCCACAGGTAGTCGGTAATTTTCTCGTACCACGGCAGGCTGCTGAAATCGGTCGAGACCAGCCCGCGCAGCGGGAAGAGGTCGAAGTAACTCCCCCCGGCAAAAAAGACAATCAGCAGAACGGCAAACAGAAACGCCGGTATCGCATAGCCAATAATAATGAAGGTACTGCTCCAGATATCGAACCGGCTGCCGTTATCCATCGCTTTACGGATGCCGAGCGGGATCGAGACCAGATAGATAATCAGGGTGCCCCACAGGCCCAGGGTGATGGAAACCGGCAGGCTCTCTTTAATCAGATGCAGTACCGAGGCGCTACGGAACAGGCTGTCGCCAAAATCAAAGCGCAGATAGTCCCCGAGCATTTTGAAGTAACGCTCATGGATCGGTTTATCAAAGCCGTACCGCTGGGTGATCTCGGCGATCACCTCGGGATCCAGACCGCGTCCACCGCGATAGTGGCTTTCGTTGATATTGCCCACCCCGGTGCGGGCGTGGCTGGCGCGCATGCCTTCATCGCCCCCGCCGGGCATCGCCCCACTGTTACCAAATTCGATGGCGGCAATCGCCTGATCCACCGGGCCGCCCGGGGCAATCTGCACGATAAAAAAGTTGATGGTGATAATTGCCCACAGGGTGGGGATCACCAGCAGTAAACGACGAAGTAAATAAGCGCCCATTGCGTATCCTTAACGCCGCTCGGCGGGTAATTTCGCCGCTTTGTTAACATCATACCACCAGTTTTCGAACCCGAGGGAGTAGACCGGGCGCTGGGCCGGAAGACCAAATTTATCCCAGCGGGCCACCCGGTCCTGGCCCATAAACCACATTGGCAGCATGTAATAGTTCCAGGTCAGGACCCGATCCAGCGCGCGCCCGAGGGGCAGCAGCTTCTCTTTATCGCCCTGCGCGGCAACGATTTGCGCAATCAGGGCGTCGATGACCGGGTTTTTTACTCCCGGTGAATTATAGGTTGAGTCAATGTACTGGGAGGCCCAGGAGATCTGCAGGTCCGAGCTCGGCCACGGCATGGCCCGCCACAGGCGCGGCATCATATCGTAATCGCGGTTGCGCATCCGGTTGGTGATTTGTGAGTTATCCACCTGGCGAATGTTCATGGTAATGCCCAGCCGTTCAAGGTTGTGCTGGAACGGCAGCACCCACTGGTTATTCCCCCCGGAGGGCAACAGCAGTTCAAAACTGAGCGGTTTGCCGGTTTGCGTGTTAACCCGCAGCTTATTTTTGATTGTCCACCCGGCCTCGTCCAGCAGCTGGCTGGCTTTCAGCAGGTTGTTACGATCGTAGCCATCGCCTTTAGAGACCGGCGGCTGAAAGACGGTAGTAAACACCTCGGCGGGGAGGGCGCTCTTCAGCGGGGCGAGGAGCGTCAGCTCCGCGGCATCCGGGTAGCCCTTGGCCGCATACTCTGTATTCTGGAAATAGCTGTTAACCCGACTGTAGGCGCCGTAGAACAGCGCCTTGTTCATCCACTCAAAATCAAAGGCGAGGGTAATGGCCTGGCGGATCCGGCGATCGCTGAATACCGGGCGCTGAATATTAAAGGCCAGCCAGCGCGTGTCCTGAGCGGAATCATTTTTAAGCGCTTCTTTCACGATAAAGCCGCTGTCAAAGTTTTTCCCGATGTAGCGCGTGGCCCAGTTTTTGGCGCTGCTCTCTACCCGCATATCAAAAGCGCCCGCTTTGAACGCCTCGAAGGCCACGTTGTCGTCCAGATAGTAGTCGTAGCGCAGGGTATCGAAATTCCAGCGACCCCGGTTCACCGGCAGGTTGGCCGCCCAGTAATCCTTCACCCGGGAGTAGATAAGATATTGCCCCATACGCCAGCTCGTGATGCGGTATGGCCCGCCCGCCAGCGGTGGGGTGGAGAGAGGATCGCTGAGCTTATGATCTTTCCAGAACTTTTCAGGCATAACCGGCAGGGTAAGCAGGCTCAGCATGTCCTCTTTGTTAGGGTTGGCGAGCGTGATGCGCACCGTCAGCGGGGCGATGGCCGTCACCGTAGCCCCTTTATAGACCAGCCGGAACTGCGGCACCCCTTCGGTCATAAACTTATGGAAGGTAAAAGCCACGTCGCTGGCCTTCACCGGTGTGCCGTCATGAAAGCGCGCCAGTGGATTGAGGGTCAACTCCATCCAGGCAAAATCATCGGCGTAGCGGGCCTGCTCGGCCACCAGCGGATAATAGCTGCCTGGCTCATCATCAGACGTCGTAAAAAGGGTGTCGTAGAGGGCGTCGGTACGCTCGGCCGCCACGCCGCGCAGGGCATAGCGGTTGAAGTTATCGAAGGTGCCGTTGGCGGCAAGGGTAAGATTGCCCCCTTTTGGCGCGGCAGGGTTAACGTAATCGTAGTGATCGAAATTGATGGCATATTTCGGCTCGCCAATCACCGCGAACGCGTAGCTCTCTTTAATGGTTTGCGCCTGGCTGAGTCCACTCATCATCGCCATCAGCAGCACTATTATGCGCACAATCATTCCGCGACATTTTCCTCTTGCAGTCTGGCCGGGCAGGATACCTGAATAATAAGTGACGTAGCGGTGGTTGGGAAATTATTCGCTGCCGGGGTGAACGTCAGGCTGCCAGACCAGCAGCTGCTCCAGGCGCATCGGGCGGCTGATCCAGTAGCCTTGCAACATATTGACGCCGTGATCGCGCAGCCACTTCGCCTGCTCGGGCGTCTCGACACCTTCGGCAATGGTCACCATATTCAGCCGCCGGGCGAGCGTCAGCACGGTATCCAGCACCGGGGAGGTCACGGTCTCCAGGCCGATGGCGTTGACAAAGCCGCGGTCGATTTTCAGATAGTCCATGGTAAAACGCTCAAGGTAGATGAGGGCGCTGTGCCCGGTACCAAAATCATCCACCGCGATTTCAAACCCTTCCAGATGCAGCCATTCAAAGAGCTTTGTGGCTTCCCGCTGATTCAGCATATCGCGCTCGGTAATTTCGAGCACAATCTGGAAATGATCCGGCGGCAGCGAGGCGGCGAATTTACGCATATCTTCCTTGAAGCTGTCGGCGTGCAGGTGGCCCGGGGAGAGATTAATGCCCAGCTTGGAACCCGGCGGAAGGCGTTTTTTCAGCGTCGGGGCGTCGCGCAGGATCAGGTCGAAAAGATGCAGCGTCAGCGGCACAATTAACTTCTGTGCTTCCGCAAAGCCAATAAAGGCATCTGGCGGGATCTCCCCGGCACCGGGATGGTGCCAGCGCATCAGTACCTCCACGCCGCCCATCTGCAGATTATTCGCGTCCACGACCGGCTGATAGACCACGTGAAACTGGTTCTGCTTAATCGCGGTGAGGATCTCTTTTCGCGGATTGGCGTGGTTCATCAGCCCATAGAAACAGAGCACCCCGATGCTGGAGCCGCACATCAGACCAAACAGCAGGGCAAAATAGAGATCGGCCATCGTCCAGGTATCGGCATACAGATTAATGGTCAGCGGCAGTCCTTCAATCCGGCTGGAGCGCACGGGGTGTTTATCCAGATCCGAAATGTGAATCAGCCGGTTTGAATAAGTCGAAAAAGAGGTATCGCCGATAATAAGGGCAATACCGGCAAATTCATCCTGGCGGGCGGTATATAACAGGTAGGGAGTCAGGTTGAGATTAATAGAAGTAAATACGCCGCCACTGTCCAGCAGCGGGTTTCGGTGCCACAACACAATGGCCGGTTTTTTCGGCATCATCGGCGTACCGGGCAGCAGAGCCATATCAACATCTTTATTCACGTCGATATTCGGCACCAGTTCGCTGAGGGGGACATTCAACGGCCCGGTTGCTGACGAGCAGAAGGCAATTTTATCTTTTACCAGCAGGAAGGCACGGACGTTAAGGCTGAATGCAGCGCGGGAGGTCAATTCGGCGCTGACCTCGTGGCACTGGCTTAAGGTCAGTGGCTGCAATCTATCGATGGAGATGCGCAGCTCTTTAAAATAATCTGCCATGTAGTCATGGAGGTCGGTAATCAGGTTATCGTATTTCACATCCCGTTTGTGATAACTGAAAAAAAACTGCATACCGCCACAGAGCAGGGCGACAATAAGTCCGGCAAGCACGCTGAGCATCAGCACTTTTCGTCGGGTTGATAAATGGCGGGTAAACATAAATGTAATCGGATCCTGATATGCCGCCCGCGTTATCATGACGGCTAAACTCACGTTACTACCAGACTATAGCCTGGAACGACCAGCCCTGAATGTGTTGTTGAGTTATAAAAAAAAAGCACTGCCGTAGCAGTGCTTTTTTAGCATGCTGTCAGTCAAGGGAAACGGACAGCACTGGCGGTTAACTGCGAGTTAATACACGGCGCGCTTCATTGTAGCGCTTCTTCCAGTAGGGCTCGTTCATACTGGAGATCGTCACACCACTGCTGGTGGACGCGTGAACAAACTGGTCGTTACCAATATAGATGCCGACATGACGGCCGGTTGAACCCGCTCGGAACAGCACTAAATCGCCGGTGCGTAAGCTGCTACGCGAGATCGATTTGCCCATTTCCTGTTGTTCATAGGTTGAACGCGGAAGTTCTAAACCAAACTGTTCGCGGAAAGTACGTTGTACGAAGCCGGAACAATCAATCCCTTTACGTGTATCGCCGCCAAGGCGATAGCGCACGCCTTTCCAGCTAGCATACTGGTCCATTAATCGGGATTTGATATCCAGATTGCTGACCATTTTTTCAAATTCATCCTGAGAGGCTTGCAGTGAAGAGGCGTCTTCTGACCCCACAACACGCGTCTCAGGATGCATATTCTTTGCGGTATTCGATGCGCTACAAGCTGAAAGCAGAACCGCTACTGCAATCGCCGGGATCACCCGTGAGAAGTATCTCAAGATCGGTTGAGATTTGACCATGTTGTTTATTATCCCTTGAAGTCCTTAACGACAAATATCGTTATAAAAAATGCCAAGCGAGACGAGACTAAATACCTGCGCACTATCAGACAATTCTTTATGGTCAAATCTGTGGCGAATCGCACAAATTTATTTACAACGATAATAATTGTAGCGCTGAGGTAAAACGAGTTTGAGAGTACCCGATCGACACGGTCATTGCGAGCAAAAATTGCCAAATTTTTATAAGAAAATGTGATACCAAAAGTTTGCTGCCGGGAGAGCAAAATTGCGGGTTAATTTAGGTTAAGGAATAACCAAACTGTTAATTTCTAACGTGATTATTATGACAGGAAAATGACAGGCTGGGGCAGTGCAAGCAAATAATACATGAGGGATCTGCATTGATCCCTCATTGATACTGTTAATTTCGGTTAGTAACTTGTTTTAAAAATGTTGAATCAGCCAGGCAGGTAGCGATCAAAGAATGCTATTAAACGGTCGCTCAGTGGGGTCATCAGACACCATGGAAGCCCAATCAACGCCACTGAAAGAGAACCGACGGCAATATCGCTGAACCAGTGCGCGCCAATCATTACCCGTGGAAAAGAGAAAACCATAAAAATAATGAGGGCTAATGCGAAAGTCTTATGACCAAAATAACGCCACATAAAAGCGGTGAAAATAAGCAGCATCATCCCGTGATCGCCCGGGAAACTGTCCTTCGAGGCATCTTTTGTCGAAATATGCAGTAATTCACTGACGCGGTAGATGTCAGGGAAAAATAGCGTCGGACTTGAGCGTTTCACCGGAATCAGAGCCTGCGCCAGCTGGTTCAGAACCACGGCAGTCAGCAGCATCACCAGGCCAATCATCAGAATGCGTCGACGCCCGGCCGCACTCTCGTTCCGCCAGAAGGTCAGCATCAGGTAGCCCATCGCCAACAGGGAACAGACGTCAAAGGCCCGATTATTGGTGATCGCCACCAGCCACAGGAAGGGGCGACTCTCTGCCAGTTTCTGGTTAAAGAAGTGGAATATCCCGCTGTCCAGCGGGAACCAGAAACCGTGGTTGACCGGCAGATACCAGGATAAAAAGAGGCCCAGGCCAGCAAGGTTAAGCAATAAAACAGGTAATAGTCGGGTTTTCATCATTAAGCCGTAAGCAGTTAAACCAGGGCAACGTTAGTTGCCCGAACTTAAACGAAGCTTCAACAAGCTGGACTGTAAGGCGTTCCAGTCGGTGTTAACCGCACTAATTAACTCTATTCGGCTGTCCGGTGGCGTTACACCCTGCGTTTCGATGTGAAAATCGGCACCCTGGCGATTGACCTGTAACAGCCCCTCGGGAATACGCATAACACCTTTCACGCGTTCAACCGGTGCCAGTCGCACCCACTCCAGTAAACCGATGGTGTCGAAGCAGGTATCCGCATCGAACACCCAACCACAGGCCTGGTGACCCTGGCCGCTGTTCAGGCTGCGACGCCAGCGCTGGTGAGCAGGCAGACTCAGCGCGGCCAGACCCTGTTTTTCGCCGTGACTGTGGGTATGGGCGGCACTGGCAGGTAACGCTTTCAGATTACGCCGCGGCAGATCGAGCAGGGCACCATCAATATTTCCCTGCGTGGTACAGGAGAGCTGACGTTCGCCGCCGAAGTGCTGCCACCAGATATCCAGCGCGGCGCGGCTTTCTGCGGTGGCGCGATCCTCTTTATTGGCAATGATGATATCGGCGGCGGCGAGCTGGTCGCGGAAGTTTTCGTTCTGGACATATTTTTCGTCCAGTAGCTGACGCGGGTCGAGCAGGCACAGGGTGGCGCGCAAATCGATCCAGGGCTCATAGACCGGGGCGGTCAGCAGGTCGAGGATCTGCTTCGGGTGGCCCAGCCCGGTGGGTTCAATCAGCAGCCGGTCGGGCTTGCCCTGACGCAGCAGGGTATTAAGCCCCACCTGCATCGGCAGACCGTTCACGCAGCACATGCATCCCCCGGGGATCTCTTTGACCAGTGCCCCGTTATCGGTCAACAGTGCGCCATCAATGCCGATCTCGCCAAATTCATTGACCAGCACGGCCCATTTTTCAGCAGGATCTTTATTCGCCAGCAGGTGCAGTATCGATGTGGTTTTCCCGCTGCCGAGAAAGCCCGTAATGAGGTTGGTTTTAGTCACAGGTGCTCCAGGGGTGATAAATGTAATGCTATAACAATTATCAATAATCCTGGCGCAAAAGAACACCCCTGAGAAGGGGGGAGGGCGAACGGGAGGCTTCCCGCTCGCCTTAAGCGCACCAGAGGTTAAATCTGGAGCGTATCGATAATGGCCTGGCGCGCGCCCGACTGGCTAATGCGCTGGTAAGCCCGGGTGATGGCCTCCACAAACTGCGGATCCTGCGGCAGGTCGGTACCGAAAATTTCAGTGAGCGCCAGCAGGGCGGTAACGCGCTCCTCTTCGCTGCTGGTCTCTACAATGGCGCGGATCTTATCGCTCAGCGGATCGCGTACATCAATGGCGTGGCCTGCATCGTCCACGCCGCTGACGTAGCGCATCCAGCCCGCGACGCCGAGGGCCAGCAGCGGCCAGGCGGTGTCGCGCTGGCGGTGGAGGCGAATACTCTCCAGCATCCTTTGAGGCAGTTTCTGGCTGCCGTCCATGGCAATCTGCCAGGTGCGGTGCTTCAGCGCCGGGTTGGCGAAGCGGTCAATCAGGCTGTCGGCGTAGGCGGTCAGATCCACCCCGGTGATGCGCAGCGTCGGTGCCTGCTCCTCAAGCATCAGGCGACGGGCGGCGTCACGCAGCGCGCTGTCGGCCATGCAGTCGTTAATATGGGCGAAACCGGCCAGATAACCGAGGTAGGCCAGGAAGGAATGGCTGCCGTTAAGCATACGCAGCTTCATCTGCTCCCACGGCAGGACGTCCTGCACCATCTGCACGCCCGCCACTTCCCACTCCGGGCGACCGGCGACGAAGTTATCCTCGATCACCCACTGGATAAAAGGCTCACAGCTGATGGCGCAGGGATCGTCAACTCCCACTTCACGGGCGATCTCTGCAAGGGAATCATCGGTGGCGGCGGGGACAATCCTGTCCACCATGGTGCCGGGGAAGCTGACGTTATCGGCGATCCACTCAGCCAGCTCCGGGGAACGCTTGTGGGCCATGCCCAGCACCGCGTTTTTCACCACATGGCCGTTATCGGGGATGTTATCGCAGGAGAGTACGCTGAACGGCGACAGACCCCGCTCGCGACGGCGATGCAGGGCTTCGACGAGGATCCCCGGCGCGGAGTGTGGCGCATCAGGATGCTCCAGATCGTGCATGATGCGTTCATTGCGGGTATCCAGCTTGCCGGTGGCCGGATCGATGCAGTAGCCCTTTTCGGTAATGGTCAGGGAGACGATTGCCACCTGCGGCTCGCAAAATTTCTCAATAATGGCGGCCAACGAATCAAGCCTGGCGTTCAGGCATTCATGCACTGCCCCGACGATAATTGGCTGATTACCCTCAGCGCCTTTTTCCAGCACCGTAAACAGATGATCCTGCGCGCGCAGCTGGCTCATCAGCGTATCGCCGCTAAACAGGCTAATCTCACATATCCCCCAGTCACCGCCTCTGGCGTTCAGCACCCGATCGGTCAGGAGCGCCTGATGCGCACGATGAAAGGCACCAAAACCGAAATGGACGATACGGGAGCGTAACGCCTGACGATCGTACTGCGGCTGTAACACGTGAGCGGGTAGCGCGGTGGAGGCAATTGTCTTCATGAAATACACACCTGATTAACCATTAATTAACAATGCCAGTGTAAAGTTATATGACAACAAATTGAATTGGTGAGCCGTAAATATCCGGGAACTGTGAGATGGATCAATCAATATAGCGAGACGCATTGACCTGTCTGATCATGCATGTATGGTAGTCGTCATTACGATAGATAATATTGGTATAACAACTTTAGAGGGTGAATCAATGGAACAAACCTGGCGTTGGTACGGGCCGAAAGATCCGGTTTCTCTTGATGATGTGCGTCAGGCTGGCGCAACGGGCGTCGTCACCGCACTGCACCATATCCCCAATGGCCAGGTGTGGCCGGTGGAGGAGATCAAACAGCGTCAGGCGCTGCTGGCAGAGAAAGGGCTAACCTGGTCGGTGGTGGAAAGTATTCCGGTTCACGAAGAGATCAAAACCCACTCCGGCAACTACCAGACCTGGATTGCGAACTACCAGCAGAGCATCCGCAACCTGGCGGCCTGCGGTATTGATACCGTGTGCTACAACTTTATGCCTATCCTCGACTGGACCCGTACCGACCTGGAATATGAAATGCCGGACGGCTCAAAAGCGCTGCGTTTTGACCAGATCGCCTTTGCCGCGTTCGAGCTGCACATCCTGAAGCGCGAAGGCGCGGCGGCAGATTACACCGCGGCAGAGCAGCAGCAGGCGCAGGTGTGGTTCGACACCGCCAGCGAAGCTGATATTGAAAAGCTGACCCGCAACATTATCGCCGGCCTGCCGGGGGCAGAAGAGGGCTACACCCTCGACCAGTTCCGCGCGCGTCTGGCTGAGTATGGCAACATCGACAAAGTGCAGCTGCGGGAAAACATGGCGGTCTTCCTGCGGGCCATCGTGCCGGTGGCGGAAGAGGCGGGCGTACGTCTTGCGGTCCACCCGGACGATCCGCCGCGTCCTATCCTCGGCCTGCCGCGTATTGTATCCACCATTGAAGATATGCAGTGGCTGAAAGAGACGGTCGATAGCATCAACAACGGCTTTACCATGTGCACAGGTTCATACGGCGTTCGGGCCGATAACGATCTGGTGCAGATGATTGAAACCTTCGGTGACCGCATCCACTTTACCCACCTGCGGGCAACCTGTCGGGAAGATAACCCGAAAACCTTCCACGAAGCGGCGCATCTTGGCGGGGACGTGAACATGGTGGCGGTCGTCGATGCGATTCTGGGTGAGGAGCAACGTCGTAAGCGGGCAGGCGATTTGCGTCCGATTCCGTTCCGCCCGGATCACGGACACCAGATGCTGGACGATCTGCGTAAGAAAACCAATCCGGGGTATTCCGCGATTGGGCGTCTGAAAGGGATGGCGGAAGTGCGCGGCGTGGAGCTGGCGTTGAAGATGACCAAATATCCTGAGCTGCTGTAACAGCTATTGCCCGGCGGCGTTATGCTGACCGGGCCGACAAAAAAACCGGCCATTGAGCCGGTTTTTTTATACGTGCTTTTGCAGGCCGGGTAAGGCGAAGCCGCTACCCGGCAAAACAGCGTGCAGGATCAGTCAGCACGACCCATATAGCGTTTTTCTTCGATATGGATGCGGATTTTCTCGCCTGCGGACAGGTATTCCGGCACCTGCACGACCAGACCGGTAGTCAGGGTCGCAGGTTTGTTACGCGCGGAGGCGGAAGCACCTTTAATGCCCGGGGCCGTTTCCACGATCTCCAGATCGACAGTCTGCGGCAGCTCCAGCGCCAGCAGGACGCCATCCCAGGTCAGAACCTGCATATCCGGCATCCCGCCTTCCGGGATAAACAGCAGCTCTTCTTCAATCTGATCTTTGGTGAAGATGTACGGGGTGTAGTCTTCTTTATCCATAAATACGTATTCGTTGCCGTCAACGTAGGAGAAATCGACATAACGACGGGTCAGGGTAACGGTATCCACGATATCGTCGCCTTTGAAACGCTCTTCAACTTTCAGACCGGTACGCACATCAGCAAAACGCATTTTGTACAGCGTTGCTGCGCCACGGGCGCTGGGTGCCTGAATATCGATGTCTTTCACAATCAGCAGCTTGCCGTTGTAATTCAGCACCATACCTTTCTTAATTTCGTTCGCTCTTGGCATTGCAGTAATCCTGTTCACGGGAAGGTCAAAAATATCGCGTCAAAGTACTCGCGCGCGGCATTTCAGGCAAGTGGATTTCGTGGCTTTTGCTATCAATACGCAAAAGGTGTTACTGTGCGCGTCACGCCCGCGGGAGCGGCTTTCTTTCAGGTAACGTACGTATATGGATTGCCGTTCGGACTGCGGAGCATGTTGCACCGCGCCCTCCATCTCCAGCCCCATCCCCGGGATGCCCAACGGCAAACCTGCCAATACCCCCTGCGTACAGCTTGACGCGCAACAGCGCTGCAAAATCTTTGGCTCGCCGCTGCGGCCCAAAGTGTGCGCCAGCCTGCAGCCGTCGCTCGAAATGTGCAGCACCTCGCGTACCCAGGCCATGACCTGGCTGCTTGACCTCGAGACGCTCACCGCGCCTTAAATATCCTTAATACGCGTCAGGCAGAGCGTCGTCAGGATGCACATCCCCAGCGCAATCCAGAACACGGCGTGATAGCTCCAGATCTCGGCGACGACCCCGGCCATGGAGCCGGCGATAATCCAGCCCACGCGGGTGGTATTGGTGTATAGCGTGGTCGCGGCACCCGCTTGTCCCGGCATCAGATCCTGGAAGTAGAGCATGCCGATCCCGGCGAGAATGCCGATATAGATCGCGTTCAGCAGCTGTAACCCCAGCAGCAGCGCGGGGGAGTGGGCGGTCAGCATCCCGACGTAAAACAGGAGTCCGGCGACGGCGGCAATGCGCATCAGGAAGCGTTTCCCGAAGCGTTTTGCGTAGTAACCGGCGATCAGCATGGTCGGGATCTCCAGCCCGGCCGCTGTCCCCATCATCACCCCCGCCAGTTTCTCGGACAGATGCAGCTCATTAATAATGAACAGCGGCATATTGATGATGTACAGGCTGTTGGTGCCCCACATTAACGTGCAGATGGTAAACAGTAGCAGGGCGTCGCGACGGTTGCGGCGCGGTGATTCCAGCACCCCGGTCGCCAGCTTCGGCTCTTTGCGCATCGTCGGCAGGAAAAACCAGACCATCGCCCCACAGACCACAAACGCCACCGCGGCGCTGAGATACATTGCCGGAAAACCAAACCCCATCGCCAGGGCGTAAGCCAGCGGCGGCCCGACGACCCATGCCAGTGACACCTGAGCGCGCAGGATCGAGCTGAACATCACCGCTTCGCGGCCGGTATGGTCTGCGTGTTCGCGGGCTAAGGCAAAGAGCTGCGGGTTGGCGGTGGAGCCAAAGCTACTGAGAAACACGCCGACAAACAGCAACACGAAATAGTTACGGTTCCAGGCGAACAGCAGGCAGGCAAACACGCCCATCAGGCAGCAAAAAACGATCAGGGACTTGCGGTCACCTTTCTTATCCGAACGCCCGGCCAGAAACTGGCTGACCAGAATGCCGATGATGGCGCTGCCGGTAAAGAAGAAGCCAACCATGGCTGGACGGGCATGAACCTCGTTCGTGAGGAACAGACTCAGCGTAGGAGTTTGTAACGCACCGGCGATACCGGTGAGGAAGGCAACAATCAAAAACGCCGATGAGGTCAAATCAAATGACTTCCGGGGGACGGCGGCGGGGGTTGTGTGCATGTTTCTGTATCAGTGATATGAAGAAAGGCGGAGTTTACGCCGCTTGTCAGAAAATAGACAGAAAACCGGATCATTCATCCCACGAAAAATCAAAATCCCCTTTCAAAAGGTTTTCCGCTTTTGCTGAAGTTGCTGAAACAGAGCGGTGGATTTCAAAACAGATTTGTAAAAATGCGCTGCCTGCCAACAAAACGTGCTGCACATCTAATTTTTGTATGCTGAATTGTAACTTTACTTGCAAGCTTTTGTAGAAAGAGCAAGACTTCTTGAAACGTTTCAGCGCTATCCGGTATCTGTTTGCCAACCCAAATAGCGTATTTTTTCTTATCTAAGCTGAATCGATTCAATTTCAGCAGGAGTGGAGAATCATGTTCCAGTTATCCGTGCAGGACATCCATCCGGGCGAGCAGGCCGGATCAAAAGAAGAGGCTATCCGGCAGATCGCCGCAGCGCTGGTGCAGGCAGGCAATGTCGGCAACGGCTATGTTGACGGCATGCTCGCTCGCGAACAGCAAACCTCAACCTTCCTTGGCAATGGCATCGCCATTCCGCATGGCACCACCGATACCCGTGACCAGGTACTGAAAACCGGCGTTCAGGTTTATCAGTTCCCGCAGGGCGTGCTCTGGGGTGAAGGCCAGGTAGCCTATGTCGCCATTGGTATTGCCGCCAGCAGCGACGAACACCTCGGCCTGCTGCGTCAGCTGACGCACGTGCTGAGCGATGACGCGGTGGCTGAACAACTCAAATCCGCGACCACCGCCGAAGAGCTGCGTGCCTTGCTGATGGGTGAAAAGCAGAGTGAAGCCCTGAAACTGGATAACGACATGCTGACCCTGGACGTGGTGGCTTCCGATCTGGTGACCCTGCAGGCGCTTAACGCCGGTCGCCTGAAAGAAGCGGGTGCTGTCGATACCACTTTTGTTGCCCATGCGATTAACGACAAACCGCTGAACCTCGGTCAGGGCGTCTGGCTGAACGACTGTGCTGAAGGCAACCTGCGCAGTGCTATCGCCGTCAGCCGTGCGGCTACCGCGTTTGATACCGCCGGAGACACCACCGCCATGCTGGTGACTGTTTCCATGGCCGATGAACAGCCGGTAGAGGTGCTGAAGCGCCTGAGCGACCTGCTGCTGAACAAAAAAGCTGAACAACTGCTGAAAGCCGATGCCGCTACCTTGCTGGCGCTGCTGACCAGCGATGATGTGAATACCGATGAGCTGCTGAGCGCTGAATTTGTGGTACGTAACGAACATGGTCTGCATGCCCGTCCGGGCACCATGCTGGTGAATACCATTAAGCAGTTCAACAGCGACGTTACCGTCACCAACCTCGACGGCAGCGGTAAACCGGCCAACGGTCGCAGCCTGATGAAAGTGGTTGCGCTGGGCGTGAAGAAAGGCCATCGCCTGCGTTTCACCGCGCAGGGTGCGGATGCTGAACAGGCGCTGAAAGCGATTGGCGATGCCATCGCGGCCGGTCTGGGGGAGGGCGCATAATGAGCAGACGTGTTGCCACTATTACGCTGAACCCGGCTTACGACCTCGTGGGCTTTTGCCCGGAAATCGAACGCGGCGAAGTTAACCTCGTGCGTACCACTGGCCTGCACGCGGCAGGTAAAGGGATTAACGTTGCAAAAGTGCTGAAGGATCTCGGGATTGACGTCACCGTCGGCGGCTTCCTTGGCAAAGATAACCAGGATGGTTTCCAGCAGCTGTTCAGCGAGCTGGGGATCGCCAACCGTTTTCAGGTGGTGCAGGGCCGTACCCGCATCAACGTGAAATTGACCGAAAAAGATGGCGAAGTGACCGACCTGAACTTCTCCGGTTTTGAAGTCACCCAGGCCGACTGGGAGCGTTTTGTGAATGACTCCCTGACCTGGCTTGGTCAGTTCGACATGGTCTGCGTCAGCGGCAGCCTGCCGTCCGGCGTCAGCCCGGAAGCCTTTACCGACTGGATGACGCGCCTGCGTAGCCAGTGCCCATGCATCATCTTTGACAGCAGCCGCGATGCGCTGGTGGCGGGTCTGAAAGCAGCGCCGTGGTTGGTGAAACCTAATCGTCGCGAACTTGAGATCTGGGCTGGCCGTAAGCTGCCAGACTTAAAAGATGTGATTGACGCCGCCCACGCTTTACGTGAGCAGGGTATCGCGCATGTGGTGATCTCTCTGGGCGCAGAGGGCGCGCTGTGGGTTAACGCGTCCGGCGAATGGATCGCCAAACCGCCATCGATGGAAGTGGTCAGTACCGTGGGAGCAGGTGATTCGATGGTCGGCGGGTTGATCTATGGCCTGCTGATGCGCGAATCGAGTGAACACACATTACGTCTTGCCACCGCCGTTGCTGCCCTGGCTGTCAGCCAGAGCAATGTCGGGATTACCGATCGTACCCAGTTAGCCGCGATGATGGCGCGCGTTGACTTGAAACCCTTTAACTGACAGCAGGAGAGGCATAATGAAAACGCTGCTGATTATTGACTCTGCACTCGGACAGGCGCGCGCTTATATGGCGAAAACCTTGCTGGGTTCAGCGGGGCATAAAGCACACCTTGATTTTATCGATAACCCGGGCGATGCCGAACTGGTCATTGTACTGGGCGACACGATCCCGGCCGACAGCTCGCTGAACGGCAAAAAAGTGTGGCTGGGCGATATTAATCGCGCAGTCGCCCACCCGGAACTGTTCCTGAGCGAAGCGAAAGGCCATGCGGCGCTGTATACCGCACCTGTCGCGGCGGAAACGGCAACAGCTGTGACCAGCGGTCCGAAACGCGTGGTGGCGGTCACTGCCTGCCCAACCGGCGTAGCGCACACCTTTATGGCCGCAGAAGCCATTGAAACCGAAGCCAAAAAACGCGGCTGGTGGGTAAAAGTTGAAACCCGCGGTTCAGTGGGCGCAGGCAATGCTATCACCCCGGAAGAGGTGGCGGCAGCGGACCTTGTGATCGTGGCGGCGGATATCGAAGTGGATCTGGCGAAGTTTGCCGGTAAACCGATGTATCGCACCTCAACCGGTCTGGCGCTGAAGAAAACGGCCCAGGAACTGGATAAAGCGCAGGCAGAAGCGAAACTGTTCCAGCCTGCGGGTAATACCGCGTCTTCGGCTTCCGAAGGCAAGAAAGAGTCTGCCGGTGCCTATCGTCATCTGCTGACAGGCGTCTCCTACATGCTGCCGATGGTTGTGGCGGGTGGTCTCTGTATCGCGCTCTCCTTCGCCTTTGGTATCGAGGCGTTCAAAGAGCCAAACACCCTGGCAGCGGCATTAATGCAGATTGGTGGTGGCTCGGCGTTCGCGCTGATGGTGCCTGTGCTGGCAGGTTACATTGCGTTCTCCATCGCTGACCGTCCAGGTCTGACCCCGGGTTTGATCGGCGGTATGCTGGCGGTGAGCACCGGTTCTGGCTTTATCGGCGGGATCATCGCCGGCTTCCTCGCAGGCTACGTGGCGAAGCTGATTAGTTCGAAGCTGAAACTGCCGCAAAGCATGGAAGCCCTGAAACCGATCCTGATTATTCCGCTGTTCTCCAGCCTGATTGTTGGTCTGGCCATGATCTACCTGATCGGTAAACCGGTTGCGGGTATCCTCGAAGGCCTGACCCACTGGCTGCAAACCATGGGTACCGCCAACGCGGTCCTGCTGGGTGCAATCCTCGGGGCGATGATGTGTACCGATATGGGTGGTCCGGTGAACAAAGCAGCCTACGCGTTCGGTGTTGGCCTGCTGAGTACCCAGACTTATGCACCGATGGCGGCCATCATGGCTGCGGGCATGGTGCCACCGCTGGCGCTGGGCCTGGCGACCCTCGTTGCCCGTCGTAAATTCGACAAGGCGCAGCAGGAAGGGGGTAAAGCGGCGCTGGTTCTCGGCCTGTGCTTCATCACCGAAGGGGCTATCCCGTTTGCGGCTCGTGACCCGATGCGCGTTCTGCCGTGCTGTATCGTCGGCGGTGCCGTGACCGGTGCCATCTCCATGGCGGTTGGCGCAAAACTGATGGCGCCGCACGGTGGTCTGTTTGTTCTGCTGATCCCGGGTGCGATTACCCCGGTGCTGGGTTACCTGCTTGCAATTATCGCCGGTACGCTGGTGGCAGGTCTCTCTTACGCGGTGCTGAAACGCCCGGAAGCTGAGGTAGTTGCTGCGAAAGCCGCATAAGCATTCTTCATTCAAAAAGGGCAGAGGCGACTCTGCCCTTTTTTTTGCATTTAAACGTGCAACGAATCAAACGCTTTTGTCGAACAGAAGGGGGCAGGGCGGGTAGCGACACTACCGCGGCAGGTGACGGGCGATGTTCCGCGCCACGCCACCCGCTGCGTGCTGAATAGCTCCCGGATGAGATGAAGATTCAGGGAAGCGAATGTCGGCCATACCTCGCTTATCCATATGGATGGCGCGAGCGCGACATAATCATCCTGTTCGGTGAGGATACAGCCCTTGTCTGTGATCGCCCCTTTGCGCATTCACTCCATGAGGTGTGCAGCAATGCGCGAACGGCTGAGATCAAGGGGCTTGTCAGGCTGTTGAATAAAAGGGGTGCGCCGCAGGATCGGCGTTTCCCTTTCGTTCATCCTTATGCGGTGGCCTCGGTGTACTGTTGTGCTTTCAACCAGGCGATCTCTTCTGCCCAGATATCCGGATTGATGGTTTCCAGCACCATCGGAATGCCGTCGAAACGCGGGTCCTGCATGATAAAGCGGAACGCATCGTGGCCGATGTTGCCTTCACCCAGGCTGTGGTGGCGGTCAACGCGGCTGCCAAAGGCGCTTTTCGCATCGTTGAGGTGCATTCCGCGCAGATACTCAAAGCCAACAATCCGTTCGAATTCCGCGAAGGTCTTTGTACATTCTTCCATGCTGCGCAGATCGTAACCGGCGGCAAAGGCATGGCAGGTATCAATGCAGACGCCAACGCGGGTTTTATCTTCAACACCGTCAATAATGGCCGCCAGATGTTCAAAGCGGAAACCGAGGTTGCTGCCCTGTCCGGCGGTATTTTCAATCACCGCCGTTACCCCTTGCGTCTTCTCCAGCACGATATTGATCGACTCGGCGATCCGCGCCAGGCAGGCGTCTTCATCAATTTGCGTCAGATGGCTGCCCGGGTGGAAGTTCAACAGCGTCAGACCGAGCTGCTCGCAGCGCTGCATCTCATCGAGGAAAGCCTCACGTGACTTATCCAGCGCCTCCTGAACCGGGTGGCCGAGGTTAATCAGGTAGCTGTCGTGCGGCAGGATCTGGCCGGAAGTGAAATGGTATTTTTCGCAGGCCGCTTTGAACTCATCAATCACCTGAGTGGTTAAGGGGGCGGCACGCCACTGGCGCTGGTTTTTGGTGAACAGGGCGAAGGCGGTCGCCTCAATTTCGGCGGCACGAATGGCGGCATTCGCCAGGCCGCCAGCAGCACTGACGTGTGCTCCAACATATTTCATACAGGGACTCCTGTTAACCCACAAACGCTTATGATAGCGGGTTAACAGGAGAAGGATGAAGTGGTTTATGCCAGCAGGCTATGAACCGCCAGGTTAATGGCTCCCCCGCCTACAATCAGCCAGACGAAGAGCAGAAGCGCCATCAGCAGCGGTTTAGCCCCGGCTTTTTTCAGGGCGCTGACGTGGGTGGTTAAGCCCAGCGCCGCCATCGCCATGGCCAGCAGCACCGTATCCAGCGTCACCAGCATATCCACCACGGCTTTTGGCAACAGATGGAACGAGTTGAACACCGCCACCACAATAAACAGGATTGCAAACCACGGAATGGTGATTTTGCTCTTCTCGCCGCTGCCTGCTGGGGCAAGGTGTTTTACCCTTGCCGCCAGGATCAGCAGGAAGGGGGCCAGCAGCATCACCCGCAGCATTTTGGCGATCACCGCCGCATTTTCCGCTTCCGGGTTGATGGCGTGACCGGCTGCTACCACCTGGGCCACTTCGTGCATCGTCGAGCCGATGTAAATCCCGTAGGTCTCCGGGCTAAACCAGTGCGCCACCAGCGGATACATCGCCGGATAGAGGAAGATCGCCAGCGTACCGAAGATCACCACTGTCGCGACCGCAACCGTCACCTTACTGGACTCGGCCTTCACTACCGGCTCGGTCGCCAGCACTGCCGCGGCACCGCAAATGCTGCTCCCGGCACCAATCAACCAGCTGGTCTGTTTGTCCAGCCCGAACACTTTCTGGCCAATAACGCAGGCCAGTGTAAAAGTGCTGGTCAGGGTTAATACGTCGATGACAATCCCGCTGACCCCCACATCGGCAATCTGCGCGAAGGTCAGGCGAAAACCATAAAGGATGATCCCGAGGCGCAGCAGGTGCTGTTTGGCGAAGATCACGCCGCCATCACACGGCTTGTAAATCTGCGGATAGACCGTATTACCGATGACCATCCCCAGCAGGATGGCCAGCGTCAGGGCGCTGAATCCCGCCCCGGCAACCGCCGGAATACTGCCGCCCCATAACGCAACGCCGGTGACCAGCGCGCTCAGCGCTAAACCCGGGATGTAGTGCCACACTGTACGATGATGTTCCAGAGTGAGTGTTGTCATAACCTTCTCCTTTTCTCTGGCTAAAGATTACGGCGCGCTGGTTTAAAAATAAAATTGATTATATATTTATAATTAATCTTTATAAGTGGTAAGCAGGACGCTTATCTTATCGGACGACAACTATGCACATTACGTTACGCCAGCTTGAGGTCTTTGCTGAAGTGCTGAAAAGCGGCTCGACCACGCAGGCCTCGCAGATGCTGGCGCTGTCGCAGTCTGCGGTCAGCGCCGCCCTGACCGATCTCGAAGGCCAGCTGGGGGTTCAGCTCTTTGACAGGGTAGGGAAGCGGCTGGTGGTCAACGAACACGGGCGCTTGCTCTATCCCCGCGCGTTGGCCCTGCTGGAGCAGACCATCGAGATTGAACAGCTGTTTCGTGAAGATAATGGCGCCATTCGCGTCTTTGCCAGCAGCACCATCGGCAACTATATTCTGCCGGAGGTGATTGCCCGCTACCGCCGTGATTTCCCGGGGTTACCGCTGGAGATGAGCGTCGGCAATAGCCAGGATGTGATCAACGCCGTGATCGATTTTCGGGTTGATATCGGTCTTATCGAAGGCCCGTGCCACAACGCCGACATCATTGCCGACCCCTGGCTGGAGGATGAGCTGGTGGTCTTCGCCTCGCCGGCCTCTTCTTTATTACAGCAGGAGGTGACGCTGGAACGGCTGGCGCAGGCGCCGTGGATTTTACGCGAGCAGGGATCCGGCACGCGGGAGATCGTCGATTATCTGCTGCTGTCGCATCTGCCGCAGTTTCATATGGGTATGGAGCTGGGCAATTCAGAGGCGATCAAACATGCGGTGCGCCACGGCCTCGGCATCAGCTGCCTGTCGCGTCGGGTGATTGCCGAACAGCTGGAGAGCGGCACGCTGGTGGAGATCCCCGTTCCGCTGCCGAACAAGCTGGTGCGTACCCTGTGGCGTATCCATCATCGCCAGAAGCACCTCTCGAATTCCTTACAGCGTTTTCTGCGTTACTGTGAAATGTAAGCCCGCCCGGCGGCGTTCTGCCCGCCGGGATCGCGTCCTCGCACCGATTTAATTCTCTGCTTTACTTATAATCCTGGCCCGGTCATGAAGCTCTCTTATAACAGGGCATTTGTGCCGGAAGCGCTGGCGATCGTCTGCTACAATCGCGCCTCATTTTTTGAATGGACAGCATTTTCATATGGTTTCCGAAACTAAAACCACAGAAGCGCCCGCGCTACGTCGCGAACTCAAGGCGCGTCACCTGACGATGATTGCCATTGGCGGTTCTATCGGTACAGGTCTTTTTGTCGCCTCTGGGGCGACCATTTCTGCAGCGGGTCCTGGCGGCGCGCTCTTTTCTTATATCCTGATCGGTTTGATGGTCTATTTCCTGATGACCAGCCTGGGCGAACTGGCGGCGTACATGCCGGTATCCGGTTCTTTTTCTACCTATGGTCAGAAATATGTGGAAGAGGGCTTTGGCTTCGCGCTGGGCTGGAACTACTGGTATAACTGGGCGGTGACTATCGCCGTGGATCTGGTGGCATCGCAACTGGTGATGACCTGGTGGTTCCCCGATACGCCGGGCTGGATCTGGAGCGCTATCTTCCTGGGGCTGATCTTCCTGCTTAACTACATCTCCGTGCGCGGTTTTGGCGAAGCGGAATACTGGTTTTCGCTGATCAAAGTCGCCACAGTGATCATCTTTATCGCCGTGGGTGTGGCGATGATTGTCGGCATCTTCAAAGGCACTGAACCTGCGGGCTGGAGCAACTGGACCCTTGACGATGCGCCTTTTGCCGGGGGCTTCTCGGCGATGATTGGCGTGGCGATGATCGTTGGCTTCTCCTTCCAGGGGACTGAACTTATCGGCATTGCCGCCGGTGAATCCGAGAACCCGGAGAAGAACATTCCGCGCGCGGTGCGGCAGGTCTTCTGGCGTATCCTGCTGTTCTATGTGTTCGCCATCCTGATTATTAGCCTGATCATTCCGTATACCGATCCAAGCCTGCTGCGTAATGACGTGAAAGATATCAGCGTCAGTCCGTTTACGCTGGTGTTCCAGCATGCCGGTCTGCTCTCTGCGGCGGCGGTGATGAATGCGGTGATCCTGACGGCGGTACTGTCGGCGGGTAACTCCGGAATGTATGCCTCTACCCGTATGCTCTACTCCCTGGCCTGTGATGGCAAAGCGCCGCGTATTTTCGCTAAGCTGTCTAAAGGCGGCGTGCCGCGTAACGCGCTGTATGCCACCACCGTGATTGCCTGTCTCTGTTTCCTGACCTCAATGTTTGGTAACCAGACGGTCTACCTGTGGCTGCTGAATACCTCGGGGATGACGGGCTTTATCGCCTGGTTGGGTATCGCTATCAGCCACTACCGTTTCCGTCGCGGCTATGTGAAGCAGGGCTACGACATTAACAACCTGCCGTACCGCTCCGGGTTCTTCCCGCTGGGTCCGATCTTTGCCTTTGTGCTGTGTCTGATCATCACCCTGGGCCAGAACTACGAAGCCTTCCTGGCCGACACCATCGACTGGGGCGGCGTGGCAGCCACCTATATTGGTATCCCACTGTTCTTGATCATCTGGTTCGGCTACAAGCTGACGAAGGGATCGAAGTTTGTCAGCTATAGCGAAATGGAATTCCCGAATAGCTTCAAAAAATAACCGCAACGCCTCTCTTTAACCCGCTCACTCGAGCGGGTTTTTTTTATCTCCATACTATGCAGTCTTGACATAACTTTTAACAATTGAATTGATAATGGTTATCGTTTGCTTTATCATTAGCATAGTAATCAAAAGGATGAAGGAGTCAGCATCGTCGCCCTGGTCAGGGGAAGATGCTGTGCCCACACCTGCAAAAAAATTACCCGTCTGACCCGCCAGAGAAGCGGGCGGCACGCAATGCAATGTGAGCAGTACATATTTGATTTTGCTGTGTTTACCTCATGGAGATATGGAATGTTTAGGTTGAATCCCTTCGTTCGGGGAGGGCTGTGCGCGTCTGCTCTGTCCCTGGCCCTGCCGGTTGTTGCGGCGGAATCTGGCGACACTATGGTGGTGACTGCCTCGGCCAACGAGCAAAACCTGAAAGATGCCCCGGCCAGTATCAGCGTCATCACTCAGCAGGATCTGCAACGTAAGCCGGTGCAGAACCTGAAAGATGTGTTAAAAGAGGTTCCGGGCGTGCAATTAACTGACGAAGGGGACAACCGTAAGGGCGTCAGTATCCGCGGTCTGGACAGCAGCTATACCTTGATCCTGGTTGACGGTAAACGCGTCAACTCTCGCAATGCCGTATTCCGTCATAACGATTTCGACCTCAACTGGGTACCGGTTGACGCCATCGAACGTATCGAAGTGGTGCGCGGGCCGATGTCTTCCCTGTACGGCTCTGATGCCCTGGGCGGCGTGGTCAACATCATTACCAAAAAGATCGGCCAGAAATGGACCGGTACCCTCACCGCCGACTCCACGATTCAGGAACACCGCGATCGCGGCGACACCTATGGCGGCCAGTTCTATACCAGCGGCCCGCTGGTGGATGGCGTCCTCGGTCTGAAAGCCTTTGGTAGCCTGTCCAAACGCGATAAAGACGATCCGCAGACCTCGACAACCAGCGCCTCCGGGGAAACTCCGCGTATCGAAGGCTTCACCAGCCGCGATGCCAACGTGGAATTCGCCTGGACCCCGAACGAGAACCACGATTTCACCGCCGGCTACGGTTTTGACCGTCAGGACCGTGATTCCGACTCGCTGGATCAGAACCGTCTTGAGCGCCAGAACTACTCCCTGAGCCACAATGGCCGCTGGGGCATGGGCAACAGCGAACTGAAATTCTACGGCGAAAAGGTTGATAACAAGAACCCGGGCAACGCCAACCCTATCACCTCCGAAAGCAACTCTGTTGACGGTAAATACGTCCTGCCGCTGGGAGAGATTAACCAGCTGCTCACCTTCGGGGGAGAATGGCGTCACGACAAGCTGAAGGATCCGGTTAACATTACCGGCGGTAGCAGCAGTAGCACCTCGGCCAGCCAGTATGCGCTCTTTATTGAAGATGAATGGCGTATCTTCGAGCCGCTGGCGCTGACCACCGGCGTGCGTATGGATGACCACGAAACCTACGGCGATCACTGGAGTCCGCGTGCTTATCTGGTCTACAACGCGACCGATACCCTGACAGTAAAAGGCGGCTGGGCGACAGCATTCAAAGCGCCTTCGCTGCTGCAGCTGAGCCCAGACTGGACCACCGGCTCCTGCCGTGGGGCCTGTGAAATTGTCGGTAGCCCGGATCTGAAGCCGGAAACCAGCGAAAGCTTCGAGCTGGGTCTTTACTACAGCGGGGAAGAGGGCTGGTTAGAAGGCGTGCAGGGCAGCATTACTGCCTTCCAGAACGATGTGGACGATCGTATCAGCATCCTCCGTACGGCCAACGTCAACCAGGCGCAGGGTTACCCGAACTATGTCGGACTGAATGCCGACGGTGAGCCGATTTTCCGTTATTACAACGTCAATAAGGCGCGGATCCGCGGCCTGGAAACGGAAGTGAAATTCCCGATCGCCGAAGACTGGCGCATGACGCTGAATTACACCTATAACGACGGGCGTGATATCAGCAACGGCGGCAACAAGCCGCTCTCGGAACTGCCGTTCCATACCGCAAACGGCACGCTTGACTGGCAGGCAACGCAGGCGTGGTCCTTCTACGTGCAGGGCAATTATACGGGTGAGAAACGCACTGTTACCGATGGCGAAGCAACGCCGGGTGGCTACGTGGTGTGGAACACCGGTGGCGCATGGCAGGCAACTAAAAACGTCAAGCTGCGTGCAGGTGTCATGAACCTGCTGGATAAAGATCTCAGCCGCGACGACTACAGCTACACCGAAGAAGGACGCCGTTACTTTATGGCGGTGGATTACCAGTTCTGATCGTGAATGCGCCGGGCGGCGCTGCGCTTGCCCGGCCTGTGACAGACCCCTCTCCCTGCGGAAGAGGGGCGAGTGAGGACGTGAAGTCTGCCCTTACTTTAACAACTGCTGCGCATGGAAGCGCAGATGATCTTCTATAAAGGACGCAATGAAGTAATAGCTGTGATCGTAGCCTGGCTGGATGCGTAACGTCAGCGGCCAGGCCTTCTGGCGCGCAGCTTCCGCCAGCACTGCTGGCTGTAACTGGCTCGCCAGGAACTGATCGGCATCACCCTGATCGATAAGCGTCGGGATCGCCTGTTCCGGCTGGCTGGCCAGCATCAACGCACAGCTATCCCACTCCTGCCAGGTTTCTGGATTCTCGCCCAGATAATGGGTGAAGGCTTTTTGCCCCCACGGCACCTGGCATGGGTTCACGATAGGCGCAAACGCCGACACGCTGACGTATTTGCCCGGATTTTTCAGTGCCATTACCAGCGCACCGTGGCCACCCATCGAATGGCCGCTGATGGCACAGCGATCGGCGACCGCAAACTCCGCCTGGATGAGCGCTGGCAGCTCATCGCGCAGGTAATCGTACATCCGGTAATGACGCGCCCAGGGCTGCTGGGTGGCATTCAGGTAGAACCCGGCGCCTTTGCCCAGATCGTAACCGGCATCGTCTGCCACATCGTCACCGCGCGGGCTGGTGTCGGGCATCACCAGCGCGATCCCCAGCTCCGCCGCAACCCGCTGGGCGCCCGCTTTGGTGGTAAAGTTTTCATCGTTGCAGGTCAGGCCGGAAAGCCAGTACAGCACCGGCGGTTTTGCCGCACGCGTAGCCGGAGGCAGAAAAATGCTGAACGTCATCGCGCAGTTCAGCACCGTGGAGTCATGACGCCAGCGCTGCTGTCGACCTTCAAAACAGTAGTGCTCTTCGAGCAGTTCCATGCAAGGCTCCTTCAGGAAGGTGTTTCGATAGATAGACCTCATAATACAGTTAATTCAATAACGCGTGAGTAACTTTCACTTCCGCATTAACGACATATACTGCATCATGAATTTACGAAACTTTAACAACTGGAGTGGTCATGGCGCTGCGTATCGCGCTCAGCGGTTTTGTGGTTCTGGTGGTGGCGATGGGAATAGGGCGCTTTGCCTTTACACCACAAGTGCCGCTGATGATTGCGGCAGGGCAACTGACCCTGACCAGCGCCGGACTGGTGGCGGCGATGAACTACCTCGGCTATCTGGTGGGGGCGTGGGATGCCATGCGCGCGCACCGGTTTGTCGAAGGCCGCCTGTGGCTGGGCATCGTTGGCGCAGTGATGCTAACCCTGCTTTCGGCCATTGCGGATAACGCCGTCGTTCACGGCCTGCTGCGGTTTGTGATTGGCTGCATGAGCGGCTGGTCGATGGTGCTGATCGCTGCCTGGACCAACGAACGGCTGGCCCATTTCGGTAAGCCAGGTCTCAGTGCCGCAGTCTTTGCGGGGCCGGGGGCGGGCATTACGCTTAGCGGCTTGCTGGCGGTGTGGATCCAGGCGCAGGGCTTATCGGCGAGCGCCGCATGGCAAATCTACGGCGTACTGGCGCTGGTACTGATCGCGCTGGTGGCCCGCTATCTGCCGCGTGCCGGGCAATTGCATCGCCCTGGCACGACGCCGGAGCCGTTGACGCTGACCCGCGATCTGCGTCGTCTGGTGTGGAGCTACAGTCTCGCCGGGTTTGGTTACATCCTCCCGGCGACGTTTTTGTCCCAGATGGCGGCGCTGCGTTTCCCTGGCAGCGCGTTCGCCCAGTTTGTCTGGCCAGTTTTCGGCGTAGCCTCGGTGCTGGGCATTGCCCTGAGTATCGCGCTGCGCCATGTCTCCACGACCCATCGCCGACTGGCGCTGGTGTTATGGCTGCAGGCGGTGGGCGTGATTGCCGCCTGGCTGCTGCCGGGAATGGCCGGTCTGGTGACCGGTGCATTGCTGGTGGGCGGCGGATTTTTATGTGCGGTACAGCTTTCGCTGCTTTACGGGCGCGAGCTGGCACCGAATCATACGCGTTACATGGCCGGATTACTCACCACCGGCTATGCGGTTGGGCAGCTTGTTGGCCCGATGACCTCGGCGCTGTCGAGCTGGCTTACCCACCAACTGGAGCCTGCGCTGGGCCTGGCGGGCATCGCGCTTTTCGTGGCGGGCGGGCTGGTCTGGCAGCGTCAGGTTGAAAGGTAACGGCAATTGCAATAATTATCGCGGTGAATACTGGATTATGCTCGCCGCCTCGCGCACAATGACGGCACATTTTGCCCCATGTAGGGCAGAAGCGCGCCACACCTGCAGGAGAAAAGAATGTCAGCAATGAGTAAAGAAGCAGCCCTCGTCCATGAAGCGCTGGTTGCGCACGGCCTTGAAACCCCGCTGCGCCCGCCGGTTCAGGATCTGGACAACGAAACGCGTAAACGTCTTATTTCCGGGCATATGACCGAAATCATGCAGCTGCTGAATCTCGATCTCAGCGATGACAGTCTGATGGAAACCCCGCGTCGCATCGCCAAAATGTATGTCGATGAGATTTTCTCCGGGCTGGATTACGCTAATTTCCCGAAAATCACCGTCATTGAAAACAAAATGAAGGTGGATGAGATGGTGACGGTGCGTGATATCACCCTGACCAGCACCTGTGAACATCACTTTGTGACCATCGACGGCAAAGCGACCGTAGCCTATATTCCAAAAGACTCGGTTATTGGCCTGTCGAAGATTAACCGCATCGTGCAGTTCTTTGCCCAGCGTCCGCAGGTGCAGGAGCGTTTAACCCAGCAGATCCTCATCGCGTTGCAAACGCTGCTGGGGACCAATAACGTGGCGGTTTCCATTGACGCGGTACATTACTGCGTGAAAGCGCGCGGTATTCGTGATGCGACCAGCGCCACCACGACCACCTCGCTGGGCGGCCTGTTTAAATCAAGCCAGAACACCCGTCAGGAGTTCCTGCGCGCCGTGCGTCACCACAACTGATCATCAGGGCAGGGTACATGGAAAGAAATGTCACGCTGGATTTCGTTCGTGGCGTCGCTATTCTGGGTATTCTGCTGCTCAATATAAGCGGCTTCGGTCTGCCGAAAGCCGCTTATCTTAATCCCGCCTGGTATGGCGATATTACCCTCAGCGACGCCTGGACATGGGCGGTGCTGGATCTCTTTGCCCAGGTCAAATTCCTCACCCTGTTTGCCTTGTTGTTTGGGGCAGGCCTCCAGCTGCTGCTAAAACGCGGTAAACGCTGGATCCAGGCGCGTCTTTCACTGCTGGTCCTCCTCGGGTTTATTCATGGCCTCCTGTTCTGGGACGGCGATATTCTGTTGGCCTACGGGCTGGTGGGATTGATCTGCTGGCGTATCATCCGCGATGCGCACGATATTAAAAACCTGTTCAACACCGGCGTGGTGCTCTTCCTCATTGGCGTCGCTATCCTGCTGCTGCTGGGGGTTATCTCCGGCGGCTCCACCAATCGTTCCTGGGTACCGGATGCGGCCAATTTGCAGTATGAGCAGTACTGGAAGCTGGGTGGCGGCATGGAGGCCATCAGCAATCGGGCCGATATGATTGGCAACAGCCTGCTGGCGCTGGGGGCGCAATACGGCTGGCAGCTGGCGGGAATGATGCTGATTGGCGCGGCGCTGATGCGAACCGGCTGGCTGAAAGGCGAGTTTAGCCTCGGTCATTACCGGCGAACCGGTATGTGGCTGGTACTGGTCGGTCTGGCGATTAATCTCCCGGCGGTGATCGCCCAGTGGTATGTCAACTGGGACTACCGCTGGTGCGCGTTTCTGTTACAGGCACCGCGTGAGATTAGCGCGCCCTTCCAGACGATAGGCTATGCTGCGCTGATCTATGGCTTCTGGCCGCAGCTCTGCCGTTTCCGGCTGGTGATGGCCGTGGCCTGCGTAGGGCGCATGGCGCTCAGTAACTACCTTTTACAGACGCTGATCTGCACCACCTTGTTCTATCGCCTCGGCCTGTTTATGCATTTTGATCGCCTGCAACTGATGGGCTTCGTGCTACCTGTCTGGCTGGTGAATATCCTGTTCTCCGTTTTCTGGCTGCGTTATTTCCGTCAGGGACCGATGGAGTGGCTATGGCGGCAATTGACCGCACGTGCTGCAGGGGTTTCACCGGGTAATACATCCGGATAACGATCTGGATCACAATCATTAACAAAACGGATGTAACCGTTTTCATCCTTGTGAGCTTCTTCACGTAGTCCTTCCTTTCTCACTGCCAGAATAGGCACCTTGCTAAACACAGGGGGTGTCTGTGAGTTGCTGCAATCTAAATAAGGATGGTGAATATGATCACCATTCGTGACGTCGCGCGTCAGGCGGGCGTTTCCGTCGCCACCGTTTCCCGTGTGCTCAACAACAGCGCGCTGGTTAGCCCTGAAACGCGCGAGTGCGTGATGAAAGCCGTCACGGCGCTGGGCTACCGTCCCAATGCGAACGCGCAGGCGCTGGCAACCCAGGTCAGCGATACCATCGGCGTGGTGGTAATGGATGTATCGGATGCCTTCTTTGGTGCGCTGGTTAAAGCCGTGGACATGGTCGCCCAGGAGCACCAGAAAAACGTGCTCATCGGCAATAGCTATCACGAGGCAGAAAAAGAGCGTAACGCCATTGAGGTGTTGATTCGTCAGCGCTGTAACGCCCTGATCGTCCACTCAAAAGCCTTGAGCGATGAGGAGCTGTCTGCGCTGATGGAGCAGATCCCCGGCATGGTGTTGATCAACCGCATTGTGCCTGGCTATGCCCACCGCTGCGTCTGCCTTGATAACGTCAGCGGCGCGATGATGGCGACGCGAATGCTGGTGAATAACGGCCATCAGCGCATCGGCTATCTTGCATCAAGCCACCGCATTGAAGATGACGAAATGCGGCGTGAAGGCTGGCAGAAAGCGTTGCTGGAGCAGGGCATTATCGCCTCGGACAGCTGGATCGGCACCGGCGCACCGGATATGCAGGGCGGGGAAGCGGCCATGGTGGAGCTACTCGGGCGCAACCTGCAACTGACCGCGGTCTTTGCCTACAACGACAGCATGGCTGCAGGGGCGCTAACGGCACTGAAGGACAACGGTATTGCGGTGCCACAGCATCTGTCATTGATTGGTTTCGATGATATTCCGATTGCCCGTTACACAGACCCACAGCTGACGACGGTGCGCTATCCGATTGCCTCTATGGCGCGGCTGGCCACGGAGCTGGCGTTACAGGGGGCTGCGGGAAAGCTGGATCTTGCTGCAACTCACTGTTTCATGCCGACTTTAGTGCGGCGTCACTCCGTTGCTCTACGGCAAATTGTGGTGCCGATCACTAACTCATAATTCGTCGTGATGTAACCGTTTTCAATTTGTGAGTAAATTCACAGTAAGTTAACAAGGCGCTGACTATGATGTCAGCGTTTTAGTGACTGAAACGCTATGTAACGGTGAATAATCACTTTCACTATAGCCACGGCACGTTAAACATCCAAAAAAACGCATTCTGGAGCGTTACCGACCAAGGAAGATAGAAATTTTATAAGTGGACTTCGGCCGGCATTAACGTTTCATTAACATTGCCCGCCGATCGTTATTCACACGAACTACCCTGCATAAAAACCGGAGATATCATGAATAAGAAGGTGTTGACTCTGTCTGCTGTTATGGCAAGTATGCTTTTTGGTGCAACCGCGCACGCTGCAGATAGCCGTATTGGTGTGACTATCTATAAATACGACGACAACTTTATGTCTGTTGTGCGTAAAGCCATTGAGAAAGAAGGTCAATCAGCGCCAGACGTGCAGCTGCTGATGAATGACTCCCAGAATGACCAGTCAAAACAGAACGACCAGATTGACGTACTGCTGGCAAAAGGCGTGAAAGCTCTGGCAATCAACCTGGTTGACCCGGCGGCAGCAGGCACCGTTATTGAGAAAGCACGTGGCCAGAATGTGCCAGTGGTCTTCTTCAACAAAGAACCTTCCCGTAAAGCGCTGGATAGCTACGATAAAGCCTTCTACGTGGGCACCGACTCCAAAGAATCCGGCATCATTCAGGGCGACCTGATTGCTAAACACTGGGCGGCTAACCCGAACTGGGATCTGAACAAAGATGGTCAGATTCAGTTTGTTCTGCTGAAAGGCGAGCCAGGCCACCCGGATGCTGAAGCACGTACCACTTACGTGATCAAAGAGCTGAACGACAAAGGCCTGAAAACCCAGCAGCTGGCATTAGATACGGCTATGTGGGACACCGCTCAGGCGAAAGACAAAATGGACGCCTGGCTGTCCGGCCCGAACGCTAACAAAATCGAAGTGGTTATCGCCAACAACGATGCGATGGCAATGGGTGCAGTAGAAGCCCTGAAAGCACACAACAAATCCTCTATTCCGGTCTTTGGTGTGGATGCCCTGCCTGAAGCAATGGCTCTGGTAAAATCTGGCGCAATGGCCGGTACCGTACTGAACGATGCTAACAACCAGGCGAAAGCTACCTTCGATCTGGCGAAAAACCTGGCAGACGGCAAAGGCGCTGCTGACGGCACCAACTGGAAAATCGACAACAAAGTTGTTCGCGTACCGTACGTTGGCGTAGATCAGGAAAACCTGGCCCAATTCACCGGTAAATAAGTTATAGCATTCTACTGGGCGCAGTTTCTGCGCCCTTTTATCACGCGACGCGAGGCCGAGAAGGTATAATTATGGTCAGCACAACGACTCAGTCGTCCGGTGAATACTTGTTGGAAATGAGCGGTATCAACAAGTCTTTTCCCGGGGTTAAAGCACTGGATAATGTTAATTTAAAAGTACGGCCTCACTCTATTCACGCCTTAATGGGTGAAAACGGTGCGGGTAAATCAACATTATTGAAATGCTTATTTGGGATCTATCAAAAAGATTCTGGCAGCATTCTTTTTCAGGGGAAAGAGATCGATTTCCATTCCGCTAAAGAAGCACTGGAAAATGGTATTTCGATGGTTCACCAGGAACTTAACCTGGTACTTCAGCGTTCTGTCATGGACAATATGTGGCTGGGTCGTTATCCGACCAAAGGCGTATTTGTCGATCAGGACAAAATGTATCGTGACACCAAAGCGATTTTTGATGAACTGGATATTGATATCGATCCGCGTGCGCGCGTCGGTACGTTATCCGTTTCTCAGATGCAGATGATTGAAATCGCCAAGGCTTTCTCCTATAACGCCAAAATCGTTATTATGGATGAGCCTACTTCGTCGTTAACGGAGAAAGAGGTGAACCATCTGTTCACCATTATCCGTAAGCTGAAGGAGCGCGGTTGCGGCATCGTCTATATCTCCCACAAAATGGAAGAGATCTTCCAGTTGTGCGATGAAATTACAGTGCTGCGCGATGGCCAGTGGATCGCCACCCAGCCGCTGGAAGGGCTGGACATGGACAAGATCATCGCCATGATGGTGGGTCGTTCCCTGAACCAGCGCTTCCCGACCAAAGAGAACAAGCCGGGCGAAGTGATTCTGGAAGTGCGCAACCTGACGTCGCTGCGTCAGCCTTCTATTCGTGATATCTCCTTCGATCTGCATAAAGGGGAGATCCTCGGGATTGCCGGTCTGGTAGGCGCCAAGCGTACCGATATCGTGGAAACCCTGTTCGGTATTCGCGAGAAATCCGGCGGGACCATTACCCTGCACGGCAAAAAAATCAATAACCATAACGCCAACGAAGCCATTAACCACGGCTTTGCGCTGGTGACGGAAGAGCGTCGCTCAACCGGTATTTACGCCTATCTGGATATTAACTTTAACTCGTTAATTTCTAATATTCATAACTACAAAAACAAAATCGGTCTGTTGGATAATTCCCGCATGAAGAGTGATACCCAGTGGGTAATTGATTCGATGCGTGTAAAAACCCCAGGACACCGCACGCAAATTGGCTCGCTCTCCGGCGGTAACCAGCAGAAGGTTATTATTGGACGCTGGTTGTTAACTCAGCCTGAAATTCTGATGCTGGATGAACCCACCCGTGGTATCGACGTGGGCGCAAAATTTGAAATTTATCAGTTAATAGCTGAGTTAGCCAAGAAAGATAAAGGGATTATTATTATTTCGTCCGAAATGCCGGAATTGTTAGGGATCACAGATCGTATTCTGGTCATGAGCAATGGTCTCGTTGCCGGAATTGTAGAAACCAAAACGACAACGCAAAACGAAATTTTGCGTCTTGCGTCTTTGCACCTTTAAGATTAGGGGCTTCTCATGAGTGCGTTAAATAAGAAAAGTTTTCTTACTTATCTGAAAGAAGGCGGTATTTACGTTGTTCTTTTAGTCTTGCTGGCCATTATTATTTTCCAGGATCCGACATTCTTAAGTCTCCTGAACTTAAGTAACATTCTGACTCAGTCTTCCGTACGTATTATTATCGCGCTGGGCGTGGCGGGTCTGATCGTCACCCAGGGTACTGACCTGTCAGCCGGTCGTCAGGTCGGCCTGGCGGCGGTTGTCGCGGCCACGCTCCTGCAGTCGATGGAAAACGCCAACAAGGTGTTCCCGGAAATGGCGACCATGCCGATTTTCCTGGTGATCCTGATTGTCTGCGCTATCGGTGCGATCATTGGTCTGATTAACGGCATCATCATTGCTTACCTGAACGTAACGCCGTTCATCACTACCCTGGGTACGATGATTATCGTTTACGGTATCAACTCCCTGTACTACGACTTCGTAGGCGCATCGCCAATCTCCGGTTTCGACAGCGGCTTCTCCACCTTTGCGCAGGGCTTTATCGCGCTGGGCACATTCCGCCTGTCTTACATCACCTTCTACGCCCTGATTGCGGTGGCCTTTGTCTGGGTGCTGTGGAACAAAACCCGCTTCGGTAAGAACATTTTCGCAATCGGTGGTAACCCGGAAGCGGCAAAAGTCTCTGGCGTTAACGTGGCGCTGAACCTGCTGGTCATCTATGCCCTGTCCGGTGTGTTCTATGCGTTCGGTGGTTTGCTGGAAGCAGGCCGTATCGGCTCTGCCACCAACAACCTCGGCTTTATGTATGAGCTGGATGCGATTGCTGCCTGCGTCGTGGGTGGTGTGTCGTTCAGTGGTGGTGTGGGTACCGTGCTGGGCGTGGTAACCGGTGTAATCATCTTCACCGTTATCAACTACGGTCTGACCTATATCGGCGTGAACCCTTACTGGCAGTACATTATTAAGGGTGCCATCATTATCTTCGCCGTTGCGCTGGACTCCCTGAAGTACGCGCGTAAGAAGTAAGATATCAACGCTTAAAAAAACCCGCTTAATGCGGGTTTTTTTATGCCCGGGTCATTTCCCCCGGCGGCGCTGCGTTGGCGTGGCTCTAGGGCAGTGCGGGCTTCTTCTTCTGCATGTCCAGCAGTTGCTCTGGCGTAACCGCCGGATAACCCTGGGCATCTTCCGGCACTTCCGGCATCGCCGGGATTGGCACCAGCGGGCCTAAGAAACGCGGTTCACGTTTAAAGACATAGAGATCGGCCAGTGCACCCAGACGCGCACCAAATTCACGCACCCGCACGGTGAGCATGTCTTTGGGGGAGGGGACGGCATAGCACTGCGCCTGAATGCCCATATGCAGAGCAATAAAGAGCGCGCGCTCGCAATGGAAGCGCTGGGTGATGATGATAAAGTCGTTGGTATCAAACACCTTGCGGGTGCGAACAATGGAATCCAGGGTTCTGAAACCAGCGTAGTCGAGCACGATATCCGCCGGATCAACGCCTGCGGCAATCAGATCCTTACGCATGGTGACCGGCTCATTATAGCTCTGCTGCGCGTTGTCACCGCTCAGCAGCAGGTAGTTGACCTTGCCGCTGTTGTAGGCATTGAGCGCCCCTTGAATACGGTAACGGTAATACTGGTTAATCACCCCGGTGCGGTAGTACTTGGCGGTACCGAGTACCACGCCGACCTGGCGGTAGGGCAGATCCTGAAGGTCATCAAAGATATAGGGCGCTGTTTTCCAGCTCATCCAGCGGTCAAGGCCCAGCGCAGTCAGCAGCACAATGGCGATCAGGGCAACCAGGCTGTAAAACACGCGCTTTAACATACAGATGACTCTTACCAAAGGTGAAATTTCACTCAGGCTACTTTACCCGTCTGGTAAGCGCAAGAAACGGCGGTTTAATTGAAGGGATTTTCATCAATTGTGCGGGCATTGCTGCCCGCATCAACGACTTAAGCCAGAAGCACGCGGTCGATGCTGGTGCAACCCAGCGCGCGCAACGTGGCCGCGGTGGCGTCCCACTGGATCAGCGGAGCATCGGGTTTTTCTGCCAGAATGGCGCGCTGAATGTCCGGGTAGTCGTAGCCGTTGAGGCTGAGCAGGTTCAGTGCGCCCTGCAGCGGCGGCAACGTTGGGTTAAAGGCGGCGTTCTCGGCATAGCTGCCGGTGAAGATGCGCCCATCGACACACTCCAGCGCCACGCCGCTCGGGGCCTGGCTATAAGGGGCGTGTGACTTGTTGGCGGCGAGGATAGCGGCCTGGGCCAGCGCATCGCCGCTCAGGGTGTAGCCATGATCCTGTTCATCCATCAGCAGGGATTTAATGTCCAGATCCTTCGGGCCGAAGGCATCCGGCAGGTAGTCGGCCAGAGTATGCGGGGCGCGGCCCGGCAGGTTGATACGCAGTTGCAAACCGCTGTTAAGCTCGTTCATAAACTGACGGCAGTGGCCACACGGCGTGTAGTTCACGGTAATGGCCTGCAGGGATTTTTCACCGCGCAGCCAGGCATGGCTGATTGCGCTCTGTTCCGCATGCACGGTCTGCTGCATGGTCGCCCCGATAAACTCCATATTGCCACCGAAGTACCAGGTGCCGCTCACGCCGCGCGCAATGGCACCTACGTTGAAATGGGACAGGTCGGCGCGGGCGCAGGCTGCCGCCAGTGGCAGAAGCGCAAAGGCCAGCGCGTCATCATCCAGATCCGTGGCACGTTTCAGGGCGGTGACCTGTTCAGCCGTCAGCAGGGCGGGGAAATGTGCATCCGCCAGAACCGGGGCCAGGGCTGACTGCAAATTCTCTGCAAGCTGAGTGAAAGCTGAGTGAAAACGTGGATGCATGGCGTTGCCTCATAAAGGTTAATGGATCGGTAGTGTACGGAGCCACAAGGGCTTTATATGTGACCCAGATCTCATTATGTGTGCAACTTATGAAACTCAAATGAAAAATGCGCGACACGTCGCAAATTTTAGCCCATGACCGCCAGAATAATCGGGAAGAGGAACGGCGCAATCAGCGAGGTCATGATCCCGCAGATCACCAGCGCCAGGGAGCTGAAGGCTCCTTCCTGATAATCCAGCTCCGCACAGCGGGCGGTACCGAGGGCGTGCGAGGCGGTGCCCATCGCCAGACCACGGGCCGATTTAGTACGAATGCGCATGGCATTCAGCAGCGTATGGCCCAAAACCGCCCCGAGAATACCGACATAGATGACGCACACAGCGCTGATCGCCGGGATGCCGCCGAGACTGCCGCCTACCGCCATCGCAATCGGGGTGGTTACCGATTTCGGTAAAATAGAGGCGGCAATTTCCGGGGTTGCCCCCATCAGCAGCGCCACCGAGGTGCCGGTAATCATCGCTACCAGGCTGCCAACCAGACAGATAGTGATGATCGACTTCCAGCGGGCGCGGATCTGGTGCAGCTGTTCATACAGCGGGAACGCCAGCGCCACCACCGCAGGTTGCAGCAGATCGTTAAGCACCTTGCTGCCCTGGAAATAGTTCGCGTAGGGGATGCCGGTCAACAGCAGGAAAGGAATAATCACCACCATCGCCACCAGCAAGGGGTTAAGCAGTGGGAACTTCAGACGCACTGCCAGCTTGCGGGCGGCAAAGAAGACCGCCACGGTGAGCGGCAGGGACCACCAGATATTGGCCATCATTTTTTCTGTCCTTTTTGCCCAACCACGTTACGTTCCCCATGCGCCAGATGTGTGCTCCAGCTGACCACCAAGAAGACCACCAGCGTACTGATAGTGCAGGAAACAAATATCGGGCCGAACTGCGCGCTCAGCAGGTCGTAGTACTGCATGACACCCACGCCAATGGGCACGAACAGCAGCGCCATATAGCGGATCAGCACCGAGCAGCCGGGTTTAACCCATTGTGCCGGGAGGATTTGCAGCGCGAGCAGCACAAACAGGATCAGCATGCCAATAATGCTGCCGGGAATAGTAATTGGCAGCAGAGAGGCGAGGAATATTCCCGCATACAGGCAGGCATAAATCAGGATGAACGCGCGCAGGTACTGCCAGACAACTATCAGTGATTTATTCATGGTGAAAGCCCTTGATGAAACGCATTCATCATACAATTAAAACCCTAAACGTGCTACGGATCACATCATGACTTTTGAGCATACCAGACATTACTTATTGGAACGTTGGGCATTTCCCCAAACCAGAAGTGACAATGCCGCGCCCCTGATATACGATTTATATATGAATCATAATGGAACATATATATGGGCATCGTAAAAATCTCCGATCTTCTGCATGACGACATTCGTGATGCCAGCAAAGCCATGTCGCGTTCGGTCAACGCGCAGGCGGAATACTGGATCCGCCTCGGCATGATGAGCGAACTCTATCCTGACCTTAACCATCAGCAAATAAAGATGATGATGCTGAAATCTGGCTCCGACCGTTTACTGGAGGTGATCAATGCCATCAATTCTCATTAAGAGTGCCGATGAGTTGGCCCGTCAGCGACACGCGGGTGAACTGCTGGCGTCCGTGTTCACCATGCTGGATGAGTTTATCAAGCCTGGCGTATCAACCATGGAGATCAACAATCGTGCGGAGGCATTTATTGTGGATCAGCTTCAGTCCCGCCCCGCCAGTAAAGGGCAGTATGGCTACCCGTACGTGCTGAACACCTCGGTGAACGACGTGGTCTGCCACGGGATCCCGAAAGAGTCGGAGCACCTTAAGTCAGGCTCTATTGTCAACGTCGATATCACCCTCGAAAACGCGGGCATGATCGCCGACTCCAGTAAAATGTATCTCATTGGTGAGGTTTCCCCGCTGGCGCGCAGGTTAGTGAAAACGACTCAGGAGGGGATGTGGAAGGGGATTAAGGCGGTGAAACCGGGCGCGACCCTGGGCGATATTGGCCACGCGATCCAGTCATACGTTGAAAGCCATGGCTACAGCGTGGTGCGGGAGTATTGCGGGCACGGCATTGGCAAAGAGATGCACGAAGAGCCGCAGATCCTGCACTACGGCAAACCCGGTGAAGGCCCTGTTTTACAGGAGGGGATGGTCTTTACCATCGAACCGATGATCAATCAGGGCGACAGCCGGATCAAAACGAAGAAAGATGGCTGGACAGTGGTGACCCGTGACAAAAAGCTCTCTGCACAGTGGGAACACACCATCGCCGTGACCGCAGACGGTTTTGAGGTGCTGACGCTGCGCCCTGACGAAACCATCCCCGATTAGGGCCCAAACCCTACACGCATCGCTTTCCTGACGCTTCCCACCTTTCGCGGGAGCGGCTACTATAGCGCGTCTTTTTTTACGGGTACTGATATGCGTGTATTACTGGCACCGATGGAAGGTGTGCTCGATTCGCTGGTGCGTGAGCTGCTGACCGACGTTAACGATTATGATCACTGCATCACCGAGTTTCTGCGGGTGGTGGATATGTTGTTGCCGGTAAAATCGTTTTACAGACTCTGCCCGGAGCTGCATCACCAGAGCCGCACCCCCTCCGGCACCCGGGTGCGGATCCAGCTGCTGGGGCAATATCCCGAGTGGCTGGCGGAAAATGCCGCCCGCGCCGTCGAGCTGGGTTCCTGGGGCGTGGACCTGAACTGCGGCTGTCCATCGAAAATGGTCAACGGCAGCGGTGGCGGTGCCACGCTGCTTAAAGATCCTGAGCTTATCTACCGCGGCGCGAAAGCGATGCGCGAGGCGGTGCCATCCCACCTGCCGGTTACGGTGAAAGTCCGTCTGGGCTGGGACAGCGGCGACAGGCAGTTTGAAATTGCCGATGCGGTGCAGCAGGCGGGGGCCAGCGAGCTGGTGGTTCATGGCCGCACCAAAGAAGATGGTTACAAAGCCGAGCGCATTAACTGGCAGGCTATCGGCGAGATCCGCAAACGGCTGACCATCCCGGTGGTTGCTAACGGCGAAATCTGGGATCGCGAAAGCGCGCTGGCCTGTATGGCGGCGACCGGCTGCGATTCCATCATGATTGGGCGCGGGGCGCTCAACGTGCCTAACCTCAGCCGGGTGATTAAATACAACGAGCCGCGTATGCCCTGGCCAGAGGTGGTGACGCTGCTGAAGAAATACACCCGCCTCGAAAAGCAGGGCGACACCGGGCTGTACCACGTCGCGCGTATCAAGCAGTGGCTGAGTTACCTGCGTAAAGAGTACGACGAGGCCCTGGAACTGTTTCAGGAGATCCGCGCCCTGCAATCCTCCGCGGAGATTGCCCGGGTTATCCAGTCCAAATAAGCCGGGTTCGATCTGCGTCACATTTTTTAGCGGGGCGCATTGAGGCGAAGCGCGAAACTGGTAAAGTGCGTTAACTGGATTGTTACTGCTGCGGCAGGCAAAACCTGATTTTCTGGCATCTGCCGGAGGTCAGGTTTTTTTGTTTCTGGGTCATGGAATGAAAATTGCCAAAATACTGAATAACAATGTGGTGGTAGTTCTGGATGAACAGGGGCGCGAACAGGTCGTGATGGGCCGCGGGCTGGCCTTTCAAAAGCACCCTGGCGACGTGATCCCGAAAGAGAACATTGAGAAAGTGTTTGCCCTGCAAAGCGACGAGCTGGTGCATCGGCTGGGAGAGTTACTCAGCCAGATCCCGCTGGAGGTGATGACCACCTGCGATCGCATTATCGGGCTGGCAGCACAGCGGCTGGGCAAACTGCAGGAGAGCTTGTACATCACCTTAACCGACCACTGCTATTTTGCGATTGAGCGGCAGAAGAAGGGGCTGGCGATCAAAAACGTGCTCCTGTGGGACATTAAGCGGCTCTACCCACGCGAGTTTGAGCTGGGACAGCAGGCCCGGGCCATTATCGCTACACGGCTGGGCGTGGCGCTGGAGGAAGATGAAGCCGGGTTTATCGCACTGCATCTGGTCACGGCCCAGTTGCACAGCGAGATGCCGGAGGTGATGCACGTCACCCGGGTGATGCAGGAGATCCTGCAGCTGGTGAAATACACCTTACAGCTGGAGTATGACGAAGAGTCGCTAAGCTATCAGCGCTTCGTCACCCATCTGAAGTTTTTCGCCCAGCGGATGCTGACCCGTACCGTGGTTGCGGATGACGATGCCTCGCTGCATTCGGCGGTAAAAGACAACTACGCGAAGGCGTGGGTATGCGCCGAGAAGATTGCCCGGCATCTGCAAAAGAGTTATCAGCGCGAGCTGACTACCGAAGAGATTATGTTTCTCACCATTCATATTGAGCGCGTGAGAAAAGAGGGGCGCTAAGCCCTCACGACAAACGGATTGTTACTGCACTGTGCAGGCAAAACCTGAGCGCGGCTCCCGAAAGGGCGTCGTTCTCGGGTTTTTTTATTTTTAGGACTCAGTCAAACCCTGCCTGCGGGCAGCGAAGAAGGATACAGAGATGGAATATCAAGCACTGGCGAAGGATATTCTCGGCCACGTTGGCGGCAAAGAGAACATTGTCAGCCTGGTTCATTGCGCTACCCGGCTACGTTTCAAACTGAAAGATTCTCAACGTGCGGATGCTGAAGGGCTGAAGAACAATCCCGGGGTCATCATGGTGGTCGAAAGCGGCGGCCAGTTCCAGGTGGTAATTGGCAACCACGTTCACGACGTCTGGCAGGCTGTCTGTCAGGAGGCCGGGCTGGCAGATGACGCAGGACCCGCCGCAGAGGAGAAAGGCGAAAAAACCAGCCTCGGCGGCCACCTTATCGATATTGTCTCCGGCATCTTTACCCCCTTTATCGGCGTCCTCGCCGCCTCGGGGATCCTGAAGGGGCTACTGGCGCTGGCCGTGGTGTGCGGCTGGCTGACCACCGACAGCGGCACGTACAAAATCTGGTTTGCCAGCAGTGACGCGTTGTTCTTCTTCTTCCCGCTGGTGCTGGGCTACACCGCCGGGAAAAAGTTTGGCGGCAACCCGTTTATCACTATGGTGATTGGCGGGGCGCTGGTGCATCCAACCATGATTCAGGCCTTCGAGGCCAGCCAGCAGGCGGGCGCGGCGGCCAATGCCTTCCTCTCTATTCCGGTGACCTGGTTTAATTACAGTACATCAGTCATTCCGATCATCCTCGCCGCCTGGGTTAGCTGCTGGCTGGAAAAGCAGGGCAGCAAACGTCTGCCGTCGGCGATGAAAAATTTCTTTACCCCGCTGATCTGCCTCGGCGTCACGGTACCGCTGACCTTTCTGGTGATCGGCCCTGTCGCCACCTGGCTCAGCCAGATGCTGGCGAACGGCTATCAGTGGATCTACGTGCTTGCTCCCTGGCTGGCGGGGGCGGCGATGGGCGCGGTATGGCAGGTGTGCGTTATCTTTGGCCTGCACTGGGGGCTGGTGCCGCTGATGATCAACAACCTTGCCGTGCTGGGTCATGACTCCATGCTGCCGATGCTGCTGCCAGCGGTATATGGCCAGGTGGGGGCGGCGTTAGGCGTCTTCCTGCGCAGCCGCGATGCACGGCAGAAGATGCTGGCGGGTTCTTCAGTGACGGCCGGGATCTTTGGCGTCACCGAACCAGCGGTGTATGGCGTGAACCTGCCTTTACGTCGTCCCTTTATCTTTGGCTGCGTGGCCGGGGCGGTGGGCGGCGCGATTGTCGGTTTCTTCGACACCCATGTCTACTCCTTTGGCTTCGGCAACATCTTCACCATCGCGCAGATGATCCCGCCGGGTGGGGTGGATGCCACGCTGTGGGGCGGGATTGCAGGCATGCTGGTGGCGCTGGTGCTGAGTTGTGTCCTGACGATGATGGCCGGGATGCCGGGTCGTGCGACAGAAACGGCACCGGTGGCCGTTACCCTCGATGAAAACACTGTTCTGTCACCGATGCGTGGCACGGTGCTGGCGCTGGACCAGGTGCCGGACGCCACCTTTGCCAGCGGCCTGCTCGGTCAGGGCGCGGCTATCGTGCCTGCCGATAACAAAGTGATTGCCCCCTTCGCCGGGGAAGTCGCCTCGCTATTTGCCACCAAACATGCCATCGGCCTGCTGAGCGACAGCGGCATCGAAGTGCTGATCCACGTCGGAATCGACACCGTGAAGCTCGACGGCAAGCCGTTTACCGCCCACGTGAAGGTGGGGGACAAAATACAGCCGGGCGATCTGCTGCTGGAGTTCGACCGTCAGGCCATTCTTGATGCCGGATACGATCTGGCGACCCCGATTATTATCAGCAACAGTGACGACTACCGTGATGTCGCGACCGTGGCGGCAACCGCCGTCCAGGCCGGCGCACCGTTACTTTGCGTCAGCCATCAGTAACAGGAGAACCGAATGAAAACTTTCCCGAATGATTTTTTATGGGGCGGCGCGGTTGCCGCGAATCAGGTCGAAGGGGCTTACCTGGAGGATGGCAAAGGGTTGTCCACCTCTGACGTCCAGCCGCAGGGGGTGTTTGGCCCGGTCGTGGAGCGGGTGGCTGGCGACAGCGGCATTAAAGACGTGGCGATCGATTTCTATCACCGCTACCCGGAAGATATCAAACTGTTCGCCGAAATGGGCTTCAACTGCCTGCGCGTCTCCATTGCCTGGACACGTATCTTCCCGAACGGCGATGAGCAGCAGCCGAACGAGGCCGGACTGGCCTTTTACGACAAGCTGTTTGACGAGCTGGCGGCGCATAACATCACCCCGCTGGTGACGCTCTCACATTACGAGATGCCGTGGGGGCTGGTGAAACAGTACGGCGGCTGGGGCAACCGTCAGGTGATCGGTTTCTTCGAACACTATGCCCGCACCGTCTTCACCCGCTATCAGCATAAGGTCAAGCTGTGGCTCACCTTTAACGAGATCAACATGTCCCTGCACGCGCCGATGACCGGTGTCGGTCTGCCGGAGACCAGCAGCAAGGCGGAGGTTTATCAGGCGATCCACCATCAGCTGGTGGCGAGCGCGCTGGCGGTAAAAGCCTGCCACGAGATTATCCCGGACGCGAAAATCGGCAACATGCTGCTGGGCGGCCTGGTCTATCCGCTGACCTGCAAGCCAGACGACGTGCTGGAAGCCCTGCAGGAGAACCGCGCCTGGCAGTTCTTCGGGGATGTACAGTGCCGCGGGGCGTACCCGAGCTATATGCTGCGCTTCTTCCGCGATAATGGCATTACCCTTGAGATCACCGAGGCCGATCGCGAGGCGCTGAAATCGACTATCGACTTTATCTCCTTCAGCTACTACATGACCGGCTGTGTCACCACCGACGCCGAGTTGAACCAGCAGGCGCGCGGCAACATCCTGAGCATGGTGCCGAACCCGCATCTGGCCAGCTCGGAGTGGGGCTGGCAGATTGACCCGGTTGGCCTGCGCACGTTACTGAACGTGCTTTGGGATCGGTATCAGAAGCCGTTGTTCATTGTTGAGAACGGTCTGGGCGCGAAGGACAAGCCGGACGCGGACGGCATGGTGCAGGACGATTACCGTATCAGCTACCTCAACGACCATCTGGTGCAGGTGCGCGAGGCGATTGAGGACGGCGTAGAGGTGATGGGCTACACCAGCTGGGGGCCGATCGATCTGGTGAGCGCCTCCAGAGCGGAGCTTTCCAAACGCTACGGTTTTATCTACGTCGATCGTGACGACAGCGGGGCAGGCTCGCTGGCGCGCAGCCGCAAGAAGAGTTTTTACTGGTATCAGGAAGTGATTGCGACCCATGGCGCTTCGCTGAAAGGCTAAGGATCGCCAGGGCACCCGGCGGTGCGCCGGGTGCCTTTTCTGAATATATCCAGGTATGACAAAGTGTGGATTGCCACCGATTCCTAAAAAAACGAAGCGCTGTGAGCGTATGTTGCAGCCTTCTTTTTTTATGTGAATAACCCGATGAAACGTTCACGTTTTTACGGCTTCTGCCTGCCTCTCTCCCTGTGGCTTGTTGCCTGTGCCCCTCACCACGATACGACTGCATCGCTTAAACAGCAGGTCCCCGCCGCGACAATTGCCTCTGGGCTGGCCGCCGGTCAATGGCCAAAAAATACGTGGTGGGAAGAATTCCACGATCCGCAGCTCACTGCCCTGATTGTCAAAGCGCAGGCCGACGCGCCAGATATGCAAATTGCCCGTCAGCGCATCGCCCTTGCCGAAGCCCAGGCCAAAATGGCGATGGCCGCAGAAGGGCCGGACGTTGATTTTTCTGCCGATGTCGAACGGCAAAAAATGTCAGCAGAGGGGCTGATGGGGCCTTTCGCGATCACCGACCCTGCGGCTGGCACCACCGGCCCCTGGTACACTAACGGCACCCTGGGTTTAACCGCTGGCTGGGATCTGGATCTGTGGGGCAAAAACCGCGCCCAGGTGGAGGCCCGCATCGGGAAAGTCAACGCACAACGGGCAGAGCTGCAACAGACCCGCCAGCTGCTTGCTACCAGCGTGGCGCGCCTCTACTGGGAGTGGCAGACCCAGGCTGCGACCAGGCAGCTGTTAACTGCCATAAAACAGGAGCAGCAAAATATCATCAGTACCGACCGGGAGCTGTATCAGCAGGGGATTACCTCATCCGTGGAAGGGGTCGAAACCGATATCAATGCCAGTAAAACCGAAGAGCGGCTCGCAGAAGTAAACGGCAACATGAAAGCCATTGAGGCGCGTCTGCAGGCCCTGACCAACACCGCGTCGATAACCCTCACTCCGCACGCCTTACCCACCGTCGAGACAAAATTGCCTTCCTCGCTGGGCTACTCACTGCTGGCCCGACGCCCCGATCTGCAGGAGGCCCACTGGTATATCGAAGCTTCCCTGCGGGACGTGGATGCCGCAAAAGCCGCGTTTTATCCCGATATCAACCTGATGGCGTTCCTGCAACAGGATGCGCTGCACTTAAGCGATCTGTTCCGCTCCTCGGCGCAGCAAGTGGGGGTTACCGCCGGTCTGACCCTGCCTATTTTTGACAGTGGACGCCTGAATGCAAATCTCGATATCGCCCAGGCGCAAAGCAACCTGTCGGTAGCGAATTACAACAAGGCGGTGGTGGAAGCGGTGAATCAGGTGGCCCGTACCGCAAGCGAAGTCGAAACCTTAATGGCAAAAAATCAGCATCAACAGAAAATTGAAGCCGATGCCGAGCGGGTGGTGGCCCTGGCGCAGGCGCGCTACAGGGCGGGGATTGTCGCCGGTTCACGCGTCAGCGAAGCCAGACTACCCGCCCTCAAGGAACAACTCGCCGGGCTGACGCTACAGGGGCAGTACATCGATGCCACTCTCCAGCTTACCTCCGCCCTGGGCGGCGGCTATCAGCATGGGTAGAAAGTGAGAAGTATCTATACTTATCTCTTTGTATTCTTTTTCGGAGGTGAGTATGGGTTCAAACAATCGTGTGGCTATTGTGACGGCATCGGATTCCGGGATCGGCAAAACCACGGCGCTGATGCTGGCGGAGCGTGGATTTGATATTGGCGTCACCTGGCACTCGGATGAAGAAGGGGCATTGAAAACCTGTCGTGAAATTGAGGCGCGCGGGCAGCGGGCTGAGGCCATTCATCTGGATCTCAGCCAGCTACCGGACGGCGCAAAGGCGATCGAGACGCTGATTTCCCGCTTTGGCCGCATCGACGTGCTGGTTAACAACGCCGGGGCGATGACCAAAGCCGCGTTTCTCGACATGGAATATGACCAGTGGCGGTCCATTTTTAAGGTCGATGTGGATGGCGCGTTTCTCTGCTCGCAGATTGCCGCCCGGCAGATGGTGAAGCAGGGGGAGGGCGGGCGGATCGTCAATATCACCTCGGTGCATGAGCATACCCCGCTACCGGATGCCAGCGCCTATACCTCGGCCAAACATGCCCTCGGTGGCCTGACCAAGTCGATGGCGATGGAGCTGGTGCAGCACAATATTCTGGTCAATGCCGTCGCGCCCGGGGCCATCGCCACGCCGATGAACGACATGGATGACAGCGAAGTGAAGCCGGGTTCTATGCCGAATATCCCGCTGGCACGGCCGGGGCATACGAAAGAGATCGCAAGCCTCGTGGCCTGGCTGTGTGATACGGATGCCAGCTACGCCACCGGACAGTCGTTTATCGTCGATGGCGGTTTTATGCTGGGCAATCCGCAGTTTAAACCGGCAGAGTAAATTAGCTGCGGTCCCGGCGTTTCAGCCACCAGCGTACCGCGACGACCAGCACCAGCACCAGGATCAGCCAGAACCAGTGGCGCAGGTGCTGGTTTACCGAGTGCAGCCACGGCTCCAGCACTTCGCCACCGACGTAGCCTAAGGTGGTGAAGATCAGCGCCCAGACGATAGCCCCCACAATATTCAGCGGCAGGAAAATTTTGGGCGGCAGACGGCTGGCGCCGATTAACAACGGCCCGATGATGCGAAATCCGTACATAAAGCGGGTGCCGATGACGAACAGGTAGGGATGGCGCTGGATCAGCCGCTGTGCGCGGTCGATTTTTTTCTGGTGCCGGGAAAAACGGCGCAGGATCGCCGGACCAAACCGCACCCCGACTAAATAGAGCAGCTGGTCACCGATCATCCCGCCCAACGCGACTGCCGCCACGACCAGCGGGAAACGTAACAATCCCTGATGCGCCGCCACGCCACCCAGCAGGGTGATGGTTTCGCCTTCCGCTATGCTGCCAACAACCAACGCGGCATAGCCATACTGTGCAATGAGAGTATTAATATCCATACGATAAGCGTAGCGCAGGAAACGCTAGTTGCTGAACAGATACCCCACAACCATCATAATGATGGCCACCGCCGCGGCAAAAGCGGGCCAGGTCATAAAGGCATGTTCCGTCAGGGCCTCTTCTTTTTTGATATCGGCCAGACGCGCCAGGGCATGCTGGCTGTCAGAGGCCATAATTTCTTCAAACTGTTTTTCATAACCCTGCTCAAGCAACAACCTGGCTCCCTGCACGTTGGACTTCTCAAGGGCCGAGAGGGTATTTCCTTTTTTAAAAAAGATGAATTCCGGCATGAAAGAGGCCTTTTTGTAACCGCCTGTTTAGTAGGCATTAACATATCAGAACGCCCCGCAATTTGCTGCATTATTACGCTGTACAAAAAATAATCTCAGGCCTGCATTATACTTGAGTTATCGCTAGCGGGCCGACAACAAGGGGGCGTTATGAACCATGTCTGGGGACTCTTTTCCCATCCCGATCGTGAAATGCACGTCATAAGAAGCGAAAACGAAACGGTCAGTCATCACTACACCCACCATGTGCTGCTGATGGCCGCGGTGCCGGTCATTTGCGCCTTTATTGGCACCACGCAAATTGGCTGGGATTTTGACGACGGCAACATTGTAAAACTCTCCTGGACCACCGGCCTGGCGCTGGCGGTGGTGTTTTATGCCCTCATGCTGGCGGGTGTCGCAGTGATGGGGCGAGTGATTTACTGGATGGCGCGTAATTATCCGCAGCGCCCTTCGCTGACGCACTGTATGGTGTTTGCCGGGTACGTGGCAACGCCGCTGTTTCTGAGCGGGGTTGTGGCGCTCTATCCTTTAGTCTGGCTGTGCGCCCTGGTGGGGACGCTGGCGCTGTTTTACACCGGATATCTGCTCTATATCGGTATTCCTACCTTCCTGAATATCAACAAAGAAGAGGGCCGTAGCTTCTCTGGTTCAACGCTCGCCATTGGCGTGCTGTTGCTGGAAGTGCTGCTGGCGCTGACAGTTATTCTTTGGGGTTATGGTTATCGTCTCTTCTGAGGCTCCTGCATTGCTGGTGTAATTGCCAGCAATGCAGCATCTGTTCACGATTAACTGCTGGCAGCAAGGCATCTGGACGGCTATGATGCCTTAGCCAGCCCGCGTTCGCGCTATGACCCGGGCGGTGTACGTTATTACGTGCATGAATAATTATCAGAAATCTCACCATGCTGAAATTCCGCGTTTCTTTACTGAGTCTGGCACTGTTGCTGACTGTGCCAGTGGCGTCCCCGGCGATCGCTAAACCTGCCGCTGTGGCTACTGCCACCCAGCCGGAGATTGCCTCCGGTAGCGCCATGATCGTCGATTTGAATACCAACAAAGTGATCTATTCCAGCCACCCCAATCTGGTGCGCCCGATCGCTTCGATTACCAAATTAATGACCGCGATGGTGGTGCTGGATGCACGACTGCCGCTGGATGAAAAACTGCGCGTCGATATCAGCCACACGCCAGAGATGAAAGGGATCTACTCCCGCGTACGCCTGAACAGCGAAATCAGCCGTAAAAACATGCTGCTGCTGGCGTTGATGTCCTCGGAAAACCGCGCCGCGGCAAGCCTCGCGCACCATTATCCGGGTGGCTATGATGCGTTTATCCGGGCGATGAACGCGAAAGCGAAGGCACTGGGGATGGTTCAGACGCACTTTGTGGAGCCGACCGGCCTGTCGATTCATAATGTCTCGACGGCGCAGGATCTGACGAGACTGCTGATTGCCACTAAGCAGTACCCACTGCTTGGCCAGCTCAGCACCACTCGCGAAGAGATGGCGACCTTCTCGAATCCGGCCTATACCCTGCCGTTTCGTAACACCAACCATCTGGTCTACCGCGATAACTGGAATATCCAGCTGACTAAAACCGGCTTTACCAACGCCGCGGGTCACTGTCTGGTCATGCGTACGGTCTTTAATGGCAAGCCGGTGGCGCTGGTGGTCATGGACGCCTTTGGCAAATATACCCACTTTGCCGACGCCAGCCGCCTGCGTACCTGGATTGAAACCGGGAAGGTGCAGCCAGTACCGGCTGCGGCGCTGAGTTATAAAAAGCAGAAAGCGGCGCAGATGGCGACAGCACAAAACGATTGAGTCGTCTGTCATCGCCGGGTGATGTGATACCGGCCTACGGTTTGTAGGCCGGGAATAATGTGTATTACTCCGGCAGCGTCCAGTCACCCTCGTTGAGGGGACGTTGCAAAATCAGCGTATCGCGCCAGTCGCCTTTTTTATAACCCACACTTCTGAGCTGTCCCGCCACTTCGAATCCGTGTTTTTTGTGCAGGCGTAACGAACCGGCATTGTTTGGTCCATCTCCGACGATAGCGATCATCTGTCGCCACGGTCCCTCTTCGCTACGGGCAATCAGGGCGCTTAACAGCGCGCTGCCAAAGCCGCGCCCGGGCGTGCTGGCCTCGACGTAAATCGACTCTTCAATGGTGTAACGGTATCCGGTGCGCGCTCGATAGTGCGTGGCGTAACAGAAGCCCACCACAATTCCCCGATAGAGCGCCACCAGCCAGGGCAACCCCTGGCTGGTCACCGTATCTATACGCTGGCGCATTTCGTCTACGGTAGGGGGAACCTCTTCAAAGGACGCGCGCCCGTGAAGGACATGCCAGGCGTAGATGGCGGCAATGGCATGCGCGTCCTCCGCCTCGGCATCGCGAACCTGAACATCAGTTTCGGAAAAAGTTTCAATAGCCGACATAGCTGTCCGCTCCTCGCAAAAAAGCCAGAGAAAGTTTTCTCTGGCGACCCGGGGTTACTCTAGTACGATTCCTGAGGGCTTAACAGCAGGTCCAGTGGGCTAACTGGTTTGATCATTGGGTTGCGGGCTATGACCCGCTGCTTCAGGCTGTTCCTTCCAGTTTTTATGCTTGGTTGTTTTTCCAATACCCGGGTTCATGCTATTTGTCGGGTCGTTTTCGCGATAAAACTGCTTTAATGCGGCCGGCGCTTCGTAAATGTGACCCACATTGTGTTCCGCGGGATATTGTGCCCCGCGCGCCCGCAGTAATTCCAGCATCTGCGCCTTCAGGGCATGGGCATCGACCCCTTTTTTGACGATGTAATCCTGATGGAAGACATAGCACATAAAGTGACCGTAATAGAGCTTATGCACCAGCTGGCTGTCGATCTCCGGCGGCAGCGTCTCAAACCAGTCGGTATCGTTGCGGCGCAGGGCAATATCCAGCGCCAGAATATCTTCCACTTCGTCGGCATGTACGGCCTGGTAGCGGATCGCGGCCCCGGCGGCGGCAAAGCGGTGTAAAAAGGCTTTGCTGCCCTCTTCAGGCGTACAGGCGAAGAAGTCGCCTTCGGCGGTTTTAAAGAACTCGGCCAGCCAGCTCTGCGCTTCGGCAATGCCATCGCCTGCCATCTTAAGCAGCAGGTGATGCTCGTACTTATCTCGCCAGCTTTTCATCCGCGGCGGCAGGTGCGCCGGGAAGGCGTTGCCAATCTTTTGCATAAAGCGGTCGGTAAAGTGGGGCTTAAACAGCGACACCTTCTCCAGCATCGCATCGGTGCGCCCCTTCATGGTGAAGAAGAAGGGCATCTTGTCGGTGCCGAGCTTGTCGATCATCAGGAAGGTATCTTTACCGTAGCGTTCGGCAATGTCGTAAATATCCCGGTGCATATACTCCCCGGCGACCGGCAGGTGGGTGAACTCCCCGAGAATATGACGACGAATGGTGGTCAGCACTTCCGGCTGGTTGGTGCCAATGTAAAACACCTGCTGCCGCTTCTCGGCCGGGAAGGTATCCAGCCGCACGGCAAAGACCGCCAGCTTGCCCGCACAGCCGGAGGACTCAAACAGGCGATCCGGGTCAGCGTTATAGCGGGCGGGGGTATCGGCATCGATTTCGCGCACCCGGGTGATGTAGTCATGATCGTGGGCGTGACGCCCGTCATGCAGCACATCGCTGTCCTTAACGCGATCGTCATCCAGCTTGCTGAGGATCTGCTCCGGCGTGACGCCCAGATCGATGCCCAGGTGGTTCACCAGGGTCAGTTTGCCCTGCTCGTCGATACGCGCAAACAGCGACATTTCGGTGTAGGCCGGGCCGCGCTGCACCAGCGAGCCACCGGAGTTATTGCAGATCCCGCCAATCACCGACGCGCCAATACAGGATGAGCCAATCACCGAGTGCGGCTCCCGGCCCAGCGGCTTCAGCGCTTTTTCCAGGGAATAGAGCGTGGTCCCCGGATAGGCCAGCACCTGCTCGCCTTTATCCAGCAGATGCAGCTTGTCGAGGCGCAAGGTGCTGATAATCACAATGTCGCGGTCGTAATCGTTGCCGTTCGGCGTGGAGCCTTCGGTCAGGCCGGTATTGGCCGCCTGCATCAGAATTATTTTGTCTGCCGCCACGCAGGCACTGAGCACCCGCCACAGTTCCAGCAGCGTGCCCGGGAAAACCACCGCCAGCGCGTCCCCTTGACCGGAGCGAAAACCCTTGCGGTAGCGCGCGGTTTTCGCGGCGTCGGTCAGCAGGTGGGCTGACCCCACCAGTCGCGTCAGTTCATTAATAAAGTCGGTGTTATCGTGCGGTTGTTCAAAAGACATCATCCACCCCTTGTGGTCAGTCGAATACGTCGTCCAAAATCATAGCGCGATTAATGTTTAAGCGAACCAGTATTCACCAGAAAAATCAGAGAATAAACCCTGCAAGGTTCACAGGGTTTATGGCACACTGCGCTTTTCGTACGGTCTGGCCGCGACTATCCGGCGGTTATTGATGAGAGAGTAAACGAGATGAAATGGCTCTGTTCTGTAGGTGTGGCAGTAAGTCTGGCGCTACAGCCCGCGCTGGCTGATGACCTGTTTGGTAATCATCCGCTGACGCCGGAAGCCCGCGACGCTTTTGTCACCGATCTGCTCACAAAGATGTCGGTCGATGAGAAAATCGGCCAGCTGCGTCTGATTAGCGTCGGGCCGGATAATCCGAAAGAAGCCATTCGCGAAATGATTAAAAACGGGCAGGTTGGGGCAATTTTTAACACCGTTACCCGCCAGGATATCCGCGCAATGCAGGATCAGGTGATGGAACTCAGCCACCTGAAAATCCCGTTATTCTTTGCCTATGACGTGGTTCACGGCCAGCGTACCGTCTTCCCCATCAGTCTCGGCCTGGCCTCTTCCTTTAACCTTGAGGCGGTGAAAACCGTCGGCCGCGTTTCAGCCTATGAAGCCGCAGACGACGGTCTGAACATGACCTGGGCACCGATGGTTGACGTCTCCCGCGATCCACGCTGGGGCCGCGGCTCGGAAGGCTTTGGGGAAGATACCTATTTAACCTCCATAATGGGTAAAACCATGGTGGAAGCGATGCAGGGTAAAAGCCCGGCGGATCGCTACTCGGTGATGACCAGCGTCAAGCACTTCGCCGCCTATGGCGCAGTGGAGGGCGGGAAAGAGTACAACACCGTCGACATGAGTCCTCAGCGTCTGTTTAACGACTATATGCCGCCGTACAAAGCCGGTCTTGATGCCGGGAGTGGCGCGGTGATGGTGGCCCTCAACTCGCTGAACGGCACGCCAGCCACATCTGATAGCTGGCTGCTGAAAGATGTCCTGCGCGACCAGTGGGGCTTTAAAGGCATCACCGTGTCCGATCACGGGGCGATCAAGGAGCTGATTAAGCATGGCACCGCGGCCGATCCTGAAGATGCGGTGCGGGTGGCGCTGAAGTCTGGCATCAACATGAGCATGAGCGACGAGTACTACAGCAAATACCTGCCGGGTCTCGTGAAAAGCGGCAAAGTCACTATGGCAGAGCTGGACGACGCCACGCGCCACGTGCTGAACGTGAAATATGACATGGGGCTGTTCAACGATCCATACAGCCATCTGGGGCCAAAAGAGTCCGACCCGGCAGACACCAACGCCGAAAGCCGTTTACATCGTAAAGAAGCGCGCGACGTAGCGCGCGAAAGCCTGGTGCTGCTGAAAAACCGTCTGGAAACGCTGCCGCTGGCGAAATCCGGCACCGTGGCTGTAGTAGGGCCGCTGGCTGACAGCAAGCGCGACGTGATGGGCAGCTGGTCTGCGGCGGGCGTGGCCGATCAGTCAGTGACCGTGCTGACCGGCATTAAAGATGCGCTGGGCGACAAGGGCAAGGTAATTTACGCCAAAGGTGCCAACGTCACCGGCGATAACGACATCGTTACCTTCCTCAACCAGTATGAAGAGGCGGTGAAGGTCGATCCGCGTCCGGCGCAGGAGATGATCGACGAGGCCGTTAACGCCGCGAAGCAGTCCGACGTGGTGGTGGCCGTGGTCGGTGAAGCCCAGGGTATGGCGCATGAAGCCTCAAGCCGCACCGATATCACCCTTCCTCAGAGCCAGAAGGCGCTGATTGCCGCGCTGAAAGCCACAGGTAAACCGCTGGTGCTGGTGCTGATGAACGGTCGCCCGCTGGCGCTGGTTGATGAGAACCAGCAGGCTGACGCGATTCTGGAAACCTGGTTTGCCGGTACCGAGGGCGGTAACGCCATTGCCGACGTGCTGTTTGGCGATTACAACCCGTCGGGCAAACTGCCGATGTCCTTCCCGCGTTCCGTCGGCCAGATCCCGGTGTACTACAGCCACCTGAATACCGGCCGTCCGTACAACGCGGATAAACCGAACAAGTACACCTCGCGCTATTTCGACGAAGCTAACGGCCCGCTCTATCCGTTTGGCTACGGCCTGAGCTACACCACCTTCACCGTTTCTGAGGTGAAAATGTCGGCTCCGACCATGAAAGCGGACGGTAACGTCACTGCCAGCGTCGAGGTGACCAACAGCGGCAAACGCGAAGGGGATACGGTGATCCAGATGTACGTCCAGGATGTTACCGCCTCCATGAGCCGTCCGGTGAAACAGCTGCGTGGCTTCGAAAAGGTGCACCTGAAACCGGGCGAAACCAAAACCGTCAGCTTCCCGATTGACGTGGATGCGCTCAAGTTCTGGAACCAGCAGATGAAATACGACGCCGAGCCAGGCAAATTCAACGTCTTTATCGGCGTCGATTCTGCCCGGGTTAACAAGGGTGAATTCGAGCTGCTGTAAACCTTGCCATCCGGCAAGACCCAGGCGGGGCCGCCTCACATCATTGGTGAGCGGCCCCAAAATTTTCTTCCCTTCATCCTGAAAGCCGGTTAATCCTCGTTTTTGGCTCCCTCTTTTCGCAATAGATTGTGAAGGTTTTCACAGTTCATTTCTGGCTGCTGCCGCAAAACATGCACTTCATCAAAAGCGCTTTCTGACACCGTTTTCAGGTTCATCCTTCGCTCAACCTCCGCAAAAAGCGCGCGCAAGCCGGGCGATAAAACCGCGTGTCATGCCTGTCCCTTAACCGCTGACAGCGAGCAATATGACGCGCGAGCCAGACGATTTCGATCCCGACCGCTGCGGTCTTACTTCCGTTACTGCCTCGTTTATGGTCGGGCTGTTGTTCGTCTGCTTTGGCATCCGGGTGCGCTCGCTGTTCACTGTTTCGCCGCCTGCGTGCTCACTGTTACGTTAAAACTGCCGGACCAGGGATAAAACGGCGCTTATCGACTACGCTTTTCTCACAAGCCACTGAAAACGGCGGCAAAAACATGAGGAAAGTGGAATGACTATCTTAAAGGGGATTGTTGGCTCAACGGCATTACTGGCGGCGTTGAGCCTGCCTTTGCAGGCAGCAGAGCCGGTAAAAGTCGGGTCAAAAATTGATACGGAAGGCGCGCTGCTCGGCAACATCATCCTGCAGGTGCTGGAGAGCCACGGCGTAAAAACCGTCAATAAAGTGCAGCTGGGCACCACTCCGGTGGTGCGCGGCGCGATCACCTCCGGTGAGCTGGATATCTACCCGGAATACACCGGCAACGGCGCCTTTTTCTTCAAAGATGAAAACGACCCGGCGTGGAAAAACGCTAAGGCCGGGTATGAGAAAGTGAAAAAGCTCGATGCCGAACAAAACAAGCTGATGTGGCTTACCCCGGCCCCGGCCAACAACACCTGGACCATCGCGGTACGTAAGGACCTGGCGGAGAAAGGCAAGCTCACCTCGCTTGAGGATCTCAGCCGCTACCTGAAAGAGAAGGGCGATTTCAAACTCGCCGCCTCGGCAGAATTTATCGAGCGCCCGGATGCCCTGCCAGCGTTTGAAAAAGCCTATGAGTTCAAGCTCGATCAGAGCCAGCTCCTGTCGCTGGCAGGCGGTGATACCGCCGTGACCATCAAAGCGGCGGCCCAGCAAACCTCGGGCGTGAACGCGGCGATGGCCTACGGCACTGACGGCCCGGTGGCGGCGTTGGGTCTGCAAACCCTTACCGATCCGAAAGGCGTTCAGCCTATTTATGCTCCAACGCCGGTCGTGCGCGAAGCGGTGCTGAAGGCCTACCCGGAGCTGGACACCTGGCTGAAGCCGGTCTTTGAAACGCTGGATGAGAAAACCCTGCAACAGCTGAACGCCAGCATTGCAGTGGAAGGGCTGGATGCCAAAAAAGTGGCGGCAGATTATCTGAAGCAGAAAGGGCTGGTGAAGTAGCCCCAGGACAGTTCGGTGCCGATACGATGTCATAACCGCGTCCTGCTGCTTTTGGCTGTTATAGCCCTGGCCGCAGGCGCGTTACCTTTTGTCAATTTCGCCCCTAACCGGCTGGTGTCCGGGGAGGGGCGTGCCCTCTGGCAGGTGTGGTCATTTTCCCCTGCGTTACTGCTGTTACCGCTGGGCCTGCTGCTGGCGTTGACCCTCGCTAGCGGACGATGGGCGTTAGCGACGACCCTGGTGGTGTGCGAGCTGCTGTTTGCCGCGCTGGTCTGGAGCGCCGGGTTGGCGGCTACTCACCTCGCCACCAGCGAAAGCCCGCTGGCGCGTACCGCGGTCGGGAGCGGCCTGTGGCTGTGGCTGGCGCTCTGCCTGTTGGCCTGCAGCGATGCCATTCGGCGGCTCAGCGCGCAGCCGCTCTGGCGCTGGCTGCTGCAGGCGCAAATCTGGATCCTGCCGCTGCTGCTGTTATTCAGCGGTGAGCTCCACTCGCTGTCCCTGCTGAAAGAGTATACCAACCGCGAAGATACCTTTAATGCGGCCCTCGCGCAGCATCTGACCTTACTGCTGGGCACCCTGTTGCCGGCGCTGTTGATCGGCGTCCCGCTGGGGATCCTCTGTTATCGCCGCCCGACATATCAGGGGCCCGTATTTGCCGTCCTGAGCGTGATTCAGACCGTGCCCTCCGTGGCGCTATTCGGCCTGCTGATTGCCCCGCTGGCCGGGCTGACCCGCGCCTGGCCGTGGCTGTCGTCGCTGGGAATTGCCGGAACCGGTATGACTCCCGCGCTTATCGCGCTGGTGCTGTATGCGCTGCTGCCGCTGGCGCGCGGCGTGCTGGCGGGGTTAAGCCAGGTCCCTGCCGAGGTGCTGGAGAGCGCCGACGCCATGGGCATGAATACCCGCCAGCGCTTCTGGCAGATCCAGCTCCCGCTGGCGCTGCCGGTGCTGTTGCGCGGCCTGCGGGTAGTGGCAGTACAGACGGTGGGAATGGCGGTAATTGCAGCGTTAATTGGTGCGGGCGGATTCGGGGCGCTGGTGTTCCAGGGGCTGCTGAGCAGCGCGCTGGATCTGGTGCTGCTGGGCGTGATCCCGACGATCGCGCTGGCGGTGGTGGTGGATGCGCTCTTTGCCCTGTGGATCGCCCTGCTGCGAAGGAGAACCGATGATTGAATTTCATGATGTAAATAAAACGTTTGCCGGGGAGCCTGCGGTCAGCGATCTGAACCTGACCTTTGCCGAAGGGGCTTTTTCGGTGCTGATTGGCACCTCGGGGTCGGGCAAATCGACCACCCTGAAGATGATCAACCGGCTGGTAGAACATGACAGCGGCCTGATCCGCTTTGCCGGAGAGGAGATCCGCAGCCTGCCAGTGCTGGAGCTGCGGCGGCGAATGGGCTATGCCATCCAGTCCATTGGCCTGTTCCCGCACTGGACGGTGGCCCGCAACATCGCCACTGTGCCGCAGCTGCAAAAATGGTCACGGCAAAAAATTAACGATCGGGTGGACGAACTGATGGCGCTGCTGGGGCTGGAGCCGGTACTGCGCGAGCGCTACCCGCATCAACTTTCCGGCGGGCAGCAGCAGCGGGTGGGCGTGGCGCGCGCGCTGGCGGCCAACCCTGAAGTACTGCTGATGGATGAACCTTTTGGCGCCCTCGACCCGGTGACCCGTAGCGCTCTGCAAGCGGAGATGACCCGTATCCACCGCATCCTCGGCCGCACCATTATTCTGGTCACTCACGACATCGACGAGGCACTTCGGCTGGCCGACCATCTGGTCTTGATGGATAACGGCAGAGTCGTGCAGCAAGGAACGCCGCTGACGCTGCTAACCCAGCCCGCGAATGGGTTCGTGCGGGAGTTTTTTGGCCGCAGCGAGCTGGGCGTACGTCTGCTGTCGCTGCGCACGGTGGGCGAGTCGATGCGCCGGGACATTACGCCGGGCGAGGCCAGCCCGCTGCGCGCCTCCATGAGCCTGCGGGATGCGCTCTCGGCGTTTGTCAGCAGCGGCAGTGAACGCCTGCCGGTGGTGGACGACCAGGACAGGCCGTGCGGTACGCTCTGGTTTCGCGACCTGCTCACCCCGGAGGCGGTAAATGACGTGGTTACGTGAGCCGCTCCTGTGGCTGGTGTTGCTTTTTGTGGCGCTGCTGGTGGCGATGCCTTACAGCGCGCCGCTGTTCAGCGCGCTGTTCCCTGAGCTGCCGCGCCCGGTCTATCAGCAGGAAAGTTTCGTTAGCCTGACGCTGGCCCACTTCTGGCTGGTGGGGATCTCAAGCCTGGTGGCGATTGTGCTGGGGGCCGGGGCCGGGATCGCCGTTACGCGCCCGGCGGGGCGTGAGTTTCGCCCGCTGGTCGAGACCATCGCCGCGGTCGGGCAGACCTTTCCGCCGGTGGCGGTGCTGGCGATTGCGGTTCCGGTGATGGGATTTGGGCAACAACCCGCGATCATCGCGCTGATCCTCTATGGGGTACTGCCGATTTTGCAGGCGACGCTGGCGGGGCTGGCGTCCGTGCCCGTAGCGGCCATCAGCGTGGCAGAAGGGATGGGGATGAGCGGCTGGCAGCGTCTGCGCAACGTTGAGTTGCCGCTTGCTGCGCCGGTCATGCTGGCCGGGATCCGCACGTCGGTGATTATCAATATCGGTACCGCGGCCATTGCCTCTACGGTAGGGGCAAATACGCTGGGGACGCCGATCATAATCGGCTTAAGCGGGTTTAATACGGCCTATATTATCCAGGGGGCGTTACTGGTGGCGCTGGCGGCGATTGTGGTGGATCGCGCCTTTGAGCGCCTGGCTAAGCGTCTCAGCCTACACCGCCACGGACAATAAATGAATACCCTGCCAGCATCACGCCGCCAATACCGCTGATGGCCATGAGTAAAAACAGGGTGATAACCGCGACTTTGGTTGCCTTCATAATGTGCTCCTGATGTTAACAGAGCGATTATACGGTGAAGCACGGCTGTTAATGAACCATTAATTGCCTTTCAGCGGGAACACGGGGTAACCATGCGCCTGCCACTGGGTAAGCTGCTGCTTCTGCGCTGCGGTCGGGGATTCGCCGCACCAGACCAGCAGCGTCTGCCCGTCGAACAGCTCCGGGCGCAGCTGCACCAGCGAGTGGGCCAGCACGTCGACGCGCCAGCCCTCCTGCGCGGCAATCCACGCTTCCAGCCATAGCCGGGTGGTGTCCTGCACGTTCCAGCCAACAACCAGCGCATCCTTGCTGTTCTTCTTACGCGCGGTGGCCAGACAGATGCAGATGTAATTGATTAGCACCCCGTCAAGGGCGCTCAGCAGCGCCTGCAGCGTGGGCTGCTGCGACTGCAACCTTCGGCGTAACGGGACAAACAGGTGCGAAATTAAGGTTTGTGCAGGGTATTCGCTGCCGCGATCCTTGAGCCATACGCGCAGGCGATGCAGATGGCCGGACTGCAGGTAACGCAGCAGCACCTCCTGCTGTTCGCGCCAGATATCCTGCTCCTCCTGGCCTTCCGGGCTGAGTAGCGTTTTGACCTTGCCAACCTGAACGCCGTTATCGATCCAGCCTTTTATCTCCCGGATGCGGTCGATATCCGCATCGGTGAACAGCCGGTGTCCGCCGTCGGTTCGCTGTGGTTTGAGTAATCCGTAACGTCGTTGCCATGCGCGTAACGTTACAGGGTTGATATCACACAGGAGTGCCACTTCCCCAATCGTGTAGAGCGCCATGTTTTCCCCCGGCTTGCACATACCCAGATTAACTGTAGACGCAGAATGCCGAACCAGGAAGGATCCCTCTTTTTTTGCCCGGCGAAGGTGAATTTAAGACTATGTTGGGTTAAAGGTGTGATGCCTGACACGAAAACACATTTTTATCTTCAGGCTGCCAGGAAAGTTAATGCGCTTCGGTGTATGTTACGCGGTTTTACTGTGTGTGGTTTGTGGGCATGTACGAATTTAATCTGGTGTTGCTGCTGCTTCAGCAGATGTGTGTGTTTCTGGTCATCGCCTGGTTGATGAGTAAAACGCGCCTGTTTATCCCCCTGATGCAGGTCACGGTTCGCCTGCCGCACAAGCTACTCTGCTACGTCACCTTCTCTATCTTCTGCATTCTTGGCACCTATCTCGGCCTGCATATTGAAGACTCCATTGCCAACACCCGTGCGATTGGCGCGGTGATGGGCGGGCTGCTCGGCGGCCCGGTGGTCGGCGGGCTGGTAGGCCTGACCGGGGGGCTGCACCGCTACTCAATGGGCGGGATGACGGCGCTGAGCTGTATGATCTCAACCATCGTTGAAGGGCTGCTTGGCGGCCTGATCCACAGCGTGATGGTGCGGCGCGGTCGCCCGGATAAGGTCTTCAGCCCGCTCACCGCAGGCATGGTAACTCTGGTGGCCGAGCTGGTGCAGATGATGATCATTTTGCTGATTGCGCGTCCGTTTGAGGATGCCCTGCATCTGGTCAGCAGCATTGCCGCGCCGATGATGGTCACCAACACCCTGGGTGCTGCGCTGTTTATGCGTATCCTGCTCGACAAGCGGGCCATGTTTGAAAAGTATACCTCCGCCTTTTCCGCTACCGCGCTGAAGGTGGCGGCCTCGACGGAGGGGATCCTGCGTCAGGGCTTTAACGAAGAGAACAGTATGAAGGTGGCCCAGGTGCTGCATCAGGAGCTGGATATCAGCGCCGTCGCCATTACCGATCGCGAAAAGCTGTTGGCCTTTACCGGCACCGGGGACGATCATCACCAGCCCGGCAGACCGATTTCCTCTGCCTATACGCTGCGCGCGATTGAGACCGGAGAGGTCGTCTACGCCGACGGTAACGAAGTGCCGTACCGCTGCTCGCTGCATCCACAGTGCAAGTTGGGTTCGACGCTGGTGATCCCGCTGCGCGGCGAAAATCAGCGGGTGATGGGCACCATCAAACTGTATGAAGCGAAAAACCGTTTGTTCAGCTCCATCAACCGCACTCTGGGGGAGGGGATAGCCCAGCTGCTGTCGGCCCAGATCCTTGCAGGTCAGTACGAGCGGCAGAAGGCGCTGCTCACCCAGTCGGAGATCAAGCTCCTGCATGCGCAGGTTAACCCGCATTTTCTGTTTAACGCGCTGAACACCCTGAAGGCGGTGATCCGCCGTGACAGCGAGCAGGCGACGCAACTGGTGCAGTTTCTCTCGACCTTTTTTCGCAAAAACCTGAAGCGGCCGTCGGAAATCGTCACCCTTGCCGATGAGATTGAGCATGTGAATGCCTATCTGCAAATTGAGCAGGCGCGTTTTCAGTCGCGCCTGCAGGTGTCGCTTTCGGTGCCGGAGGAACTGGCCTGGCAGCAGCTTCCGGCCTTCACCTTACAACCGATTGTGGAAAATGCGATTAAGCACGGCACCTCGCAACTGCTGGGCACCGGTGAAATCGCCATCACCGCCAGCCGCTTTAACCGCTATCTGGTGCTGGATATCGAAGACAATGCCGGACTCTATACCGCGACCAACGAGGGCGGCGGCCTGGGAATGGGGCTGGTGGATAAACGCCTGCGCGCCCATTTTGGCGAGGATTGCGGCATCACCGTTGTCTGCGAGCCGGACTGCTTTACCCGCATAACCTTAAGATTGCCTCTGGAGGAACACGCATGTTGAATGTGCTGATTGTCGATGATGAACCTCTGGCACGGGAAAACCTGCGGTTTTTGCTGCAGGAGCAGAGTGATATTGAAATTGTTGGCGAGTGCGCGAATGCCATCGAGGCCATCGGGGCAGTGCACAAGCTGCGCCCCGACGTGCTATTTCTGGATATCCAGATGCCGCGCATCAGCGGCCTGGAGATGGTGGGCATGCTCGATCCTGAACATCGCCCCTACATCGTGTTTCTCACCGCCTTTGATGAGTACGCGGTCAAAGCCTTTGAAGAGCACGCGTTCGACTATCTGCTAAAACCCATTGAAGAGCAGCGGCTGGAAAAGACCCTCAACCGCCTGCGCCATGACCGCAACGTGCAGGACGTATCGCTGCTGGCGGAACATCAGCAGCCGCTGAAATTTATCCCCTGTACCGGCCACAGCCGCATCTATCTGTTGCAGATGGATGACGTGGCCTTTGTCAGCAGCCGGATGAGCGGGGTGTTTGTCACCAGCGGTGAAGGCAAAGAGGGCTTTACCGAGCTGACGCTACGCACCCTGGAGAGCCGCACGCCGCTGCTGCGCTGCCATCGTCAGTACCTGGTCAACATGGCGCACCTGAAAGAGATCCGCCTGGAGGAGAACGGCCAGGCGGAGCTGGTGCTGCGGGCCGGGCAGACGGTGCCGGTCAGCCGTCGCTATCTGAAAAGTTTGAAAGAGGCGATAGGGCTGTAAAACTGCTACACTGCGCGCCATTGCATCATCGACACTCGAAGGCTCTATGCTCAGTAATGATATTCTTCGTAGCCTGCGCTACACCCTGAAAGCCAACAATAACGACATGGTGCGCATTCTTGCGCTTGCCGATATGGAATCCACCTCTGCCGGATTCGACACCTGGATGACCAAAGAGGATGAAGAGGGTTTTGTTCGCTGCCCGGACATCATCCTGTCAGGTTTCCTGAACGGTCTTATTTATGACAAGCGCGGCAAAGATGAGTCTGCTCCTGAGCTGGCGCTCGAGCGTCGGGTGAACAACAACACGGTGCTGAAAAAGCTGCGTATCGCTTTTTCGCTGAAGACCGACGATATTCTGGCGATCATGACCGAGCAGAAATATCGCGTGTCGATGCCGGAGATCACCGCCATGATGCGCGCACCGGATCATAAAAACTACCGCGAGTGCGGAGATCAGTTTCTGCGTAATTTCCTGCGTGGGCTGACGCATCGGGTGCACCACCCGAAACCGTGATGACTGCCAGGGGTGCGGCTTGACGTCTCGCCCCGATCCTCTTCCACAGGGAGGGGAGAGCAGCGGGTAGTAAAAGGTATAAAAAAAAGCCGGAGATTATCTCCGGCTTTTTTGTTATTTCACCTGATGACCAGGCAGCGCACCGCTATCCGGGCTTAACAGGAAGATATCCTTCCCGCCAGGGCCTGCGGCCATCACCATCCCTTCTGAGATGCCGAAGCGCATTTTGCGCGGGGCAAGGTTCGCCACCATCACCGTATGGCGACCAATCAGCGCCTGCGGGTCAGGATAAGCAGAACGAATACCGGAGAAGACGTTGCGCTTCTCGCCACCCAGATCCAGGGTCAGGCGCAGCAGTTTGTCGGAGCCTTCAACAAATTCCGCGTTTTCAATCAGCGCCACGCGCAGATCAACTTTGGCGAAATCATCGAACGTAATGGTCTCCTGAATCGGATCGTCTGCCAGCGGGCCGGTAACCGGCGCGGCTGCGGCTTTCACCTCTTCTTTCGACGCTTCAACCAGGGCTTCAACCTGTTTCATCTCGATACGGTTATACAGCGCTTTGAACGCGTTCAGCTTGTGGCCGAGCAGCGGCTGGTTAATGCTGTCCCAGCTCAGTTCGGTGTTCAGGAACGCTTCGGTACGCGCGGCCAGCTGCGGCAGCACAGGCTTCAGATAGGACATCAGCACGCGGAACAGGTTGATACCCATAGAGCAGATTGCCTGCAGGTCGGCATCGCGGCCTTCCTGTTTTGCCACTACCCACGGAGCCTGCTCGTCAACGTAGCGGTTAGCCAGATCGGCCAGGGCCATGATCTCACGCACTGCTTTACCGAACTCGCGGCTTTCCCAGGCTTCGCCAATCACGGTAGCCGCGTCGGTGAAGGTTTTGTAGAGCGCCGGATCCGCCAGTTCAGCCGCCATCACGCCGTCAAAACGTTTGGCAATGAAGCCGGCGTTACGGGAGGCCAGGTTGACCACCTTGTTAACGATGTCGGCGTTCACGCGCTGAACGAAATCTTCCAGGTTCAGGTCGATATCGTCGATACGGGAAGAGAGCTTCGCCGCGTAGTAGTAGCGCAGGCTGTCGGCGTCAAAATGGTTCAACCAGGTGCTGGCCTTAATGAAGGTCCCGCGCGATTTGGACATCTTCGCGCCATTCACCGTGACATAGCCGTGAACGAACAGGTTGGTCGGCTTGCGGAAGCCGCTGCCTTCCAGCATGGCTGGCCAGAACAGGCTGTGGAAGTAAACAATGTCCTTGCCGATGAAGTGGTACAGCTCGGCGTCGGAATCTTTTTTCCAGTACTCCTCGAAGCTGGTTGTGTCGCCGCGCTTATCGCACAGGTTCTTGAAGGAACCCATGTAGCCGATTGGCGCATCCAGCCAGACGTAGAAGTATTTGCCCGGTGCGTTCGGGATTTCGAAGCCGAAATACGGCGCATCGCGGGAGATATCCCACTGCTGCAGGCCGGACTCAAACCACTCCTGCATTTTGTTCGCCACCTGCTCCTGCAACGCGCCGCTGCGGGTCCATGCCTGCAGCATTTCGCTGAAGGACGGCAGGTCGAAGAAGAAGTGTTCGGAATCACGCATTACAGGCGTGGCTCCGGATACCACGGATTTCGGTTCAATCAGTTCGGTCGGGCTGTAGGTTGCACCGCACACTTCGCAGTTATCGCCATACTGATCCGGGGATTTACATTTCGGGCAGGTGCCTTTCACAAAACGGTCCGGCAGGAACATGCCTTTTTCCGGATCGTAGAGCTGAGAAATGGTGCGGTTTTTAATAAAACCGTTCTCTTTCAGACGGGTGTAGATCAGCTCCGACAGCTCACGGTTCTCGTCGCTGTGCGTGGAGTGATAGTTGTCGTAGCTGATGTCGAAGCCAGCAAAATCCGTCTGATGCTCCTGACTCATTTCAGTAATCATCTGTTCCGGGCTGATCCCGAGCTGCTGTGCTTTCAGCATGATCGGCGTGCCGTGTGCATCGTCTGCACAGATGAAGTTAACCTGATGGCCGCGCATTCGTTGGTAACGGACCCAGACATCAGCCTGGATATGCTCCAGCATGTGGCCGAGGTGGATTGAGCCGTTAGCGTACGGCAGAGCGCACGTCACCAGAATTTTTTTCGCGACTTGAGTCATAGTGGACATTACTTCTTTGGTAGTGAAAAGGGTTTTGATAGTACCAAAAGGGGCATTATTAAGTAAGCACAAACCACGGCCTTTCAGGTAAACTTGTTCAACAAAGCTCTTATCCACAATAACAAAAGGAGTCGGGATGAGTTCTCAATCCCAGGCCAAATCACCGGAAGCCTTGCGCGCAATGGTCGCCGGGACGCTGGCTAACTTTCAGCACCCCACCCTGAAGCACAATCTCACCGCGCTCAAGGCGTTGCATCACGTGGCGTGGCTGGATGATACCCTGCATGTTGAGCTGCAGATGCCGTTCGTCTGGACGCACGCGTTTGAGACGCTGAAAGAGCAAACCAGCGCTGAGTTGCTGCGGATCACCGGGGCGAAAGCAATTGACTGGAAATTGACCCATAATATCGCCACCCTCAAGCGGGTAAAAAACCATCCGGGCATTAACGGCGTGAAGAACATTATCGCCATCAGCTCCGGCAAGGGTGGGGTGGGGAAATCCTCCACCGCCGTGAACCTGGCGCTGGCGCTGGCCGCCGAAGGGGCGAAAGTGGGTATCCTGGATGCCGACATCTACGGCCCGTCGATCCCCAATATGCTGGGTGCGGAAAACCAGCGTCCGACCTCGCCGGATGGCACCCATATGGCGCCGATCATGGCCTACGGTCTGGCGACTAACTCGATTGGTTATCTGGTCACCGATGACAACGCCATGGTGTGGCGCGGGCCGATGGCCAGCAAAGCGCTGATGCAGATGTTGCAAGAGACTCTGTGGCCGGATCTCGATTATCTGGTGCTGGATATGCCGCCGGGCACCGGTGACATTCAGCTAACGCTGGCACAGAACATCCCGGTTACCGGGGCGGTAGTGGTGACCACACCACAGGATATCGCGCTGATCGACGCCAAAAAAGGCATTGTGATGTTCGAGAAGGTTGAAGTGCCGGTGCTGGGTGTGGTCGAAAATATGAGCATGCACATCTGCAGCAACTGCGGCCATCATGAGGCGATCTTTGGCGCAGGCGGGGCAGAGAAGCTGGCGGTGCAGTATCACACCCAATTGCTGGGCCAGATGCCGCTGCACATTACGCTGCGTGAGGATCTCGACAGCGGGAAGCCAACCGTGGTTAACCGTCCTGACAGTGAGTTTACTGAGATGTATCGCCAGCTGGCGGATCGCGTCGCGGCCCAGCTCTACTGGCAGGGGGAAGTGATCCCGGCCGACATCGCCTTCCGTGCGGTGTAGTTGTTTTACCGGGGCTGCCTGATGCGCCTGTCCTGACCCTTTCTTCCGGGAGAGGGCGCAAAGACAAAAACGGTCACCTCAGGGTGACCGTTTTGCTTTTATCTTGCCACCCGGCAAAAGCATTATTTAACGGTGATAGAAGATATCGCCGTTATACGCTTTGTAGATCTTACCGTCTGTATCACCCACCAGCACATAGTTCTCACCCATGTAGGTCCAGTGTGTGCCAGCTTGCGGTTCAGGCAGGTTGCGCAGTTTGTACTGCTTGATGGTGTACTCAGGTGTCAGATACTGCGCCGGGGCGAAATCACCAATCTTGAATTTCGTAAAATCGGCTACAAACTCCTGTTCCTCATAGGCCTGGATGCCAGAGGGTGCCGCTGCGGCTTGCGGGGCAGCAAACGCCGCGCTCGCCAGTGACATCAATACGCCCAGAAGTAGAATTTTACCTTTAGTCATTTTTTCTCCAGATTAACTGTGGCCATTACTCTTGGTCTGCTGTTTCGTGACCGAGCAACAGATAGTCTATTTTATGTTTTGCCGGCTGGCTGGGTGTGTAAAAAATGTAACAAATCAACACATCCTGACGGTAGACATGGCGCTTTTTAATTATCGATATTGTGAATGCTTTATTATTTAGTGATTAATTAATTCTATTATTTCGTTGATGAAATCCGAAATGAACACCCGGAGACTTAATAGTTATTACATGAGTATGTTATGTTCATTGCGGGATGCTTATGATGTGTTTTAATTAACTGAAAAAAACTCTGGCTTTTATTTATCCGAAAAAACAACCTGGCAGCATGTATCCGGGTTGTTGTTTTCTATTTCAATACTCCTTGTAACTCTCTGATTATAATTGATGTTTTAATTATACTTATGTGGCGATTTTAACGAGAGCTATAGGGGAGCTAATGAGTTTTTATCGACAATAATAGAGTGCCATTTATTAATGACAACAACATTTCGCGCCGGTGCAGGATTGTTTGCCGCCCTTTTATTAGCAGGCTGCACAATTACACCCGGTCAACATATAAATACTTCAGAAAAAAATAACGTTGCTGTTGCCGACGATTCGCTTGATTTAAACAAAAAAGTGGATGTCTGGCCATTAACGCCCTCCGTCATTGAACAACTGCGGGGAAATGGTGAGAAATCTCAGGCAAATCCTACTCTGGATGAGCAGTTAAAGAACTGGGAATACCGGATTGGCCCCGGGGACGTGCTGATGATCACCGTCTGGGATCATCCCGAACTCACCACCCCGGCCGGGCAGTATCGCAGCGCCAGCGACACCGGTAACTGGGTCGGTGCCGATGGCACAATCTTTTATCCCTACGTTGGTCAACTCAACGTTGCGGGTAAAACCATTGCCCAGGTGCGCAATGAGATCACCGCCAGGCTGGACAGGGTGATTGAAAGCCCGCAGGTCGATGTCAGTATCGCGGCGTTCCGTTCGCAAAAAGCCTATATCACTGGCGAAGTGGTCAAATCTGGGCAACAGCCCATTACCAATATTCCATTGACCATTATGGATGCTATCAATGCGGCAGGGGGGCTGTCGGCTAATGCTGACTGGCGCAACGTGGTGCTCACCCACGAGGGCAAAGATACGCCGATCTCGCTGTATGCCCTGATGCAGCATGGCGACCTGACGCAAAACCGCCTGCTCTGGCCGGGCGATATCCTGTTTATCCCACGCAATGACGCACTGAAAGTCTTTGTCATGGGCGAGGTCGTTAAACAGAGCACCCTCAAGATGGATCGCAGCGGTATGACGCTGGCAGAAGCCTTAGCCAACGCCGGTGGTCTGAATCAGGAGAAGGCTGATGCTACCGGTATCTTCGTGATCCGCTCCACCACCGGGAAAAGCCCGGACGGCAAAATTGCGCGCATCTGGCAGCTGAATGCCCGCGACGCGTCAGCCATGGTGCTCGGCACAGAATTTCAGCTCCAGCCCTACGATATCGTCTACGTGACCACGGCACCGGTCTCACGCTGGAACCGGGTTCTGTCGCAGTTGGTGCCTACCATCAATGGCGTGCATGACCTGACGGAAACCGTGCGTTTTATCAGATCGTGGCCTGAATAATGATCCAATCGATTCTGGTGGTGTGTACAGGAAACATTTGCCGCTCCCCGCTTGGGGAACGGCTCCTACAACAACATTTGCCTGCATTGTCCATCGCTTCTGCAGGTACGTGCGGCCTGGCGGGACATCCGGCAGATCGCCGTGCCCGGCAAATTGCGGCCATGCATGGCCTGTCGTTGGCCGATCACGTTGCACGCCCACTGACGGCGGCAATGATGCGGGAATACGATTTGATCCTCGCCATGGAGCCAGGACAGATTAACCGGATCTCGCTCATGGCGCCGGAGGTGCGGGGTAAAGCCTTGCTGTTCGGCCAGTGGCTAAGGGTCCAGGAAATTCCCGATCCGTACGGTAAAAGCATTGAAGCGTTTGACTATGTTTTTCGCCTGCTTGGCGAAGCAAGCCAGGAATGGACCAACCGACTTACAGGAAAGGGATTACGTACATGTCGTCGAAAACCGTAAATGCGCAGGGTTATGTTGCAGATAATCATGAGCTGGATCTGACGCGTCTTCTCGGAGAGTTAATCGATCATCGCGTGTGTATTTTTAGCTGTACGCTGCTTTTTGCGTTGTGTGGCTTGGTATACGCGCTTTTTGCATCGCCGGTATATATCGCGGACGCGATGGTACAAATAGAAGAGAAGCAACAAAACAGCCTGCTTAAATCGTTAGACCAACTCTCACCTGCTTATTCGCCGGATTCATCCGCCGAACTTCAGTTGTTGCGCTCCCGCATGATCCTCGGCGGAACCGTGCGAGCGTTGCGCTTATACGATCAAATTACGCCCATCCGCTTTCCCCTGATTGGCGAGGGTTGGGCAAGGCTCACCGGCCAGCAGCCCGCTATCCTGAGACTCGATACACTGACGCTGCCTCCCGCGCAGGGGAAAGCGATGTCACTCACCATTACTGCTCTAAACAATGGAAAGTATCTGCTGGAAGGGGCCGGGAATAGCATTGAGGGTACGGTCGGTAAGCTGGTACAACACGCGGGGATGACCATTAAGGTCCGTGAGTTGTCAGCGCCTGCCGGAACACGTTTCCGGGTGAAGCAGGCTACGCAGCTTGAGGCAATCAATGCCCTGAGCCAACAGCTTAACGTGACGGAACAGAGTAAAGAGAGTGGCATCCTCACATTGAGCCTGACAGGTGCCGATCCGGTGCTGATTGCCAGAACGCTGAACCACATTACCCAGAGCTACCTGCAACAAAACATTGCCCGGCAGGCAGCGCAGGATTCGCAAAGTCTGGCCTTTTTACAACGGCAAATGCCGCTGGTGCGCAGCGAACTGGAGCAGGCCGAAGAACGGCTCAACACCTATCGTAAACAACGCGATTCGGTGGATTTATCGCTGGAAGCCAAAGCGGTGCTGGAGCAGATCGTCAACGTTGATAATCAGTTGAATGAGCTGACCTTCCGGGAGGCGGAAGTGTCGCAGCTCTATAAAAAAGATCACCCGACCTACCGGGCCTTGAGGGAAAAGCGCCAGACGTTAGAGAAGGAACGTAAACGTCTGAACGATCGCGTCAGTGCGATGCCGACGACACAGCAGGAAGTGCTCCGCCTTAGTCTCGATGTGGACACCGGTCGTGCAGTTTATCTCCAGCTGCTTACTCGCCAGCAGGAGCTTAATATCTCCCAGTCGAGCGCCATTGGCAACGTGCGAATTATTGACCCGGCGGTGACGCAACCGGCTCCAATAAAACCGCGTAAGTCGATGATAATTCTGTTACTCACCCTGACAGGATTTTTTATCTCTACGGGACTGGTGCTGGCAAGAGCGGCCCTGAATCGCGGCATTACCAGCCCGGAGCAGCTCGAAAGCGAGGGGATAAACGTCTATGCCACCTTGCCGCATTCCGAATGGCTAAGCAACAAAACCTCTCTGGGCGGCAAGTCTTTCTTACGCTATTACATCCGGCATAAAACCACGAGAGTGCCTTTTTTACCGGTGGTCAGGCCGATGGATATTTTTGTTGAAGCCGTACGTGGATTACGCACCAGCCTGCATTTTGCGATGATGGATGCGGAAAACAACATCCTGATGTTCAGTGGGCCGAGCCAGGATTGCGGTAAAACGCTGGTCAGTACCTCGCTGGCGGCATTGGTCGCACAGATAGATCAACGGGTGCTGTTTATCGATGCGGATATGCGCAAAGGTTACGTGCACAAGATTTTCGCGCTCAGTAATGAGAAAGGGTTATCGAATGTGCTGTCAGGCAAAGTGGCCTTTGATGATGCCGTGCAAACCTATACCAGCGGCAACTTCGATGTGGTGACCTGTGGACAATATCCGCCAAATCCGTCGGAGCTGTTAATGCACGGACGTTTTCGTGAATTCATGGCATGGGCAAGCGAGCGTTACGACATGGTCATCGTCGATACCCCACCCATTCTGGCGGTGACGGATGCGGCAGTGGTGGGGAGTGTTGCTGCTTCTACGTTGCTGGTGGCGCGTAACAACATAACGACCGTGAAGGAGATCCAGGTCAGCTACGGGCGTTTACAGCAGATGGGCGTCAAAATTAAAGGCGCGATTCTGAATGACGTGGTGAAATCGTCCGTCAGCTATTACAGCACAGCCTATGACGCCTACGGTTACGCCTCTGCGCAAAACGAGAATAAAGAGAAAAAAACCTGTTAAAGGGGAAGGGGAATAAACCCGGCGGCAGAGCGCTGCCGGGTTGAATAACTTACTTCGCCAGCAGCTCGTGCGCCGTGCGTTCGACCAGTGACAGCAGGACTTTAACATCCTCCAGGGTCACGATTGGGTTCAGCAGGGTCAGCTTCAGGCAGGTGACACCGTTATGCTCAGTCACACCGACGTTGGCACGGCCAGATTCCAGCAGCGCATCACCGATTCTCTGGTTGAGCAGCGCGATGGCCGCATCGTCCAGGTTCAGTTCAGGGCGGAAGCGGAACAGCACGCTCGCCAGCTGTGGTGGCATCACCAGTTCCAGCAGTGGCTGTTCGGTGACATACGCGGCAACCTGCTGCGCCATGGTCACACCGTGGTCGATGATCTCCGCGTATTTCTTCTGGCCCAGCGCTTCCAGGCTCATCCACAGCTTCAGCGCGTCAAAGCGACGGGTGGTCTGCAGCGATTTGGATACCAGGTTAGGTACGCCAGCCTCTTCGTCAAACTCAGAGTTCAGGTAAGCCGCCTGATAGCGCATCAGCTCATAGTGACGCGCTTCTTTCAGCAGGAATGCGCCGCAGCTGATGGTCTGGAAGAACTGCTTGTGGAAGTCCAGGGTAACGGAATCCACCAGCTCGATACCGTCGAGGTAATCGCGATACTTTTCAGACATCAGCAGTGCGCCGCCCCAGGCCGCATCCACGTGAACCCAGATATTCTGCTTCGCCGCCAGTTCCGCAATCGCCCGCAGCGGATCAATAGCGCCCGCGTCGGTGGTTCCTGCGGTGGCAACGATCGCCAGAATCTGTTCACCGTTGGCATTGCACTGCGCGATTTTCGCAGCCAGATCGGTCAGATCCATGCGCGAACATTCGTCAGTTTTCACCTGGATAACGGACTGATAGCCGAGGCCCATCAGCGCCATATTCTTCTGCACAGAGAAGTGCGCGCTGTCGGAGCACAGCACCCGGATCTTACGCAGATCGCCCATCAGACCATCCTGCTGGACGGAGTGGCCCTGACGCGCAAAGAAAGCATCGCGCGCCAGCATCAGACCCATCATGTTGCTCTGGGTGCCGCCGCTGGTGAAGACACCGGCGTCGCCTGGCTGGTACCCCAGACGGGTACGCAGCCACTCGATCAGTTTTATCTCGATAATGGTCGCAGACGGGCTTTGATCCCAAGAGTCCATGCTCTGGTTAGTGGCGTTGATCATCACTTCCGCCGCCTGGCTTACCACCAGGCTTGGGCAGTGGAGGTGCGCCACACACTGCGGATGGTGCACCGCCAGGCTGTCCTTCAGGAAATATTCAACGGCACGCTCGATGGCGGTCTCGTTACCCAACCCTTCCGGGCTGAAATCCAGGTTGATACGTTCGCGCAGCTCGGCGACCGTTTTACCCTGGTACATTTCCGGCTGTTTCAGCCACTGCATAACCGCCTGGGTGCTCTGCTCGATGGCCTGTTGATAGGCTTCGATGCTTTGCGCCGACGACGACAAAATCGGGTTTAAATCTGACATTGTATCCATTGTCTCCGGTTAGACTGGGCGAACGCCCGCAGCAAGCAGTGCCTGCTCAAATTTGTCCAGGAACACGTTCAGCTCCTGATCGCTGATCAGCAGGGAAGGCAGCAGGCGCACAACGTTACCGTTACGGCCGCCACGCTCCAGAATCAGACCGGCTTCGAAGCATTTTTTCTGGATCAGCGCAGACAGCTCGCCGTCGCCCGGGAAGCAGCCCATATGGTCGGCAGCTTCGTGCGGTTTAACAATCTCGATGCCGATCATCATGCCCAGACCGCGCACGTGACCAATTACCGGATAACGTTTCTGCAGCTCAACCAGCTTCGCTTTCAGCCACTCGCCCTGGGCGGCAACTTTATCAGCGATGTTCTGCTCGTTGAGGATCTGCAGCGTGGTGAGGCCCGTAGCCATCGCCAACTGGTTGCCACGGAATGTGCCGGTATGGTGACCCGGAGACCAGGCATCGAACTGCTTTTTGATACCGAGCACGGCCAGCGGCAGACCGCCACCGACAGCTTTGGACATTACAATGATGTCTGGCTGGATACCTGCGTGTTCGAAGGCGAAGAATTTACCGGTACGGGCAAAGCCTGCCTGGACTTCGTCGAGGATCAGCAGGATGCCATGTTCTTCGGTCACTTTACGGATGCGCTGCAGCCACTCAACCGGCGCCGGGTTCACGCCGCCTTCGCCCTGTACCGCTTCCAGAATCACGGCAGCCGGTTTACGCACGCCGCTCTCGACGTCGTTGATCAGGTTTTCGAAGTAGTAGGTCAGGGCTTTCACGCCCGCTTCGCCGCCGATACCCAGCGGGCAGCGGTACTGGTGCGGGTATGGCATGAACTGCACTTCTGGCATCATGCCGTCAACGGCTTCTTTCGGCGACAGGTTGCCGGTCACGGACAGTGCGCCGTGAGTCATGCCGTGATAAGCACCGGAGAAGCTGATAATGCCGCTGCGGCCAGTGACTTTTTTCGCCAGCTTCAGTGCGGCTTCAACGGCGTCTGCGCCGGATGGGCCGGTAAACTGCAGGCAGTACTCTTTACCCTGACCTGGCAGCATAGAGAGCAGGTATTCTGAGAACGCGTCTTTCAACGGCGTGGTCAGATCCAGGGTATGTAACGGCAAGCCGCTGGTAATGACACTTTGGATGCTTTTCAGCACATCAGGATGGTTATGACCCAGCGCCAGCGTTCCCGCTCCGGCCAGGCAATCAAGATACTCTTTGTTATCCGCATCGGTGATCCACACACCATTTGCCTTCGTAATCGCTAAAGGCAGCTTGCGCGGATAACTCCTGACATTGGATTCCATGTCGGCCTGACGGGCCAGATAGGTTTCGTTGGTTTTGAAAGAAGAGGCATTCAAAGTATCAATACGGACTTTATCCGTCATCATATCACTCCTACAACCGCAGCTCAGCACGTGGCCACGATTGAATAATTAATTAAGAAAATGAGAAGGGCATCAAAAATCGCGGCCAATATAGAGCCTTTTTGCGCAAGGCTCAATGGTTAATTGTTTATCGTTTTGTTACGCGCGTTGACTCAACGCGCGTAAGCCGTAACCCCGCATGGCGACTGATGTTTCCTGGGGGGCACGCCGGGGAAAAAAGTGGGGTATTTTAGAATGCTTTAGGACTACTTTGGACAACGTTCAGAATTCCATGATCGCGACCATGAGTTCTATTCCATGACGCATCGGTGACGCCGTCCTCATCAAGGGTAATCGACAGGATATAACCGGCACCGCGAATTTCGTAGAAGTTAGCATTTAAACGCTTCACGCTGGCTTTTTTGCCGTTGATGGTGGCCTGGGTAAAACCATTATTGATGGTAGCTTTGATGCCATTGGCGCTAAAAGAGGCTTCCCGCAGCGGGTCGGCAACATGAGCCGCCTGCGCATGTTGTACGGCATTATGGGCATTCTCTAAAGCCTGTTTTTCAGCGGCGGCATTAATTGCGGCCTGACGGTTCTGGTCTGCGATATAGCACGCATCCCGGCTGACGCCTTTTGCTTCACACTGCGCTAACCGCTGCTCTTCAGAGACGCAACCCGCAAGCAGCGCAGCGACCATACCCACCAACAAAATCTTTTTCATACATTAACCTTTAATAAAATAAGGAAATATTCCTTGCCTAATCATTAAGTTAGCCATTTTTCTGTGCGTAGCCATACTTATGTCGTTTCTATAAAAGAAACTATATATGGCGGAGGATGACTATCGCGGAACATGAGGTTTTGCTAGTTGATAGAGATCACATTTAGCACGAATAGCTAAAAAGATGAGAGCAATCCTGGTGAAGACAAGGAGCACCTGAAAGGCTCTTGCTATTGGCAGACGCATCCTCTACGCTGCCATCGTTATATTTTATTATGTAATTTGACTCGGGGTGCCCTTCTTTAGTGAAGGCTGAGAAATACCCGTACCACCTGATCTGGATAATGCCAGCGTAGGGGGCCGAAATTCGGCCTACTTATCATGAGGTTGACTCTCTTTTTGTCCGTGCGTAATGCACTTGAGGTACAAAAAGGGCTTGTCCATGAGGTTAAAATCACTTCCGTACACCTTCAAGAGATACGGTAACTACTACATCCAGATCCGCTTATCTGATGGGCGGTCATACAAAAAATCACTTTCCACTGACAGCTATCGTGAAGCATCCGCTTTGATGATTAGCATCATCCCGCACCTCTCTTTTGTTAAATCATTAGCTACGCCGATCCCTGTGTTCGAATCATTCTTGTCAAATCTGATTGCGTCAGAACGCAAAGCAGCGAGAAATACACTTTTGCCGCAACAACCGATAATTGTTCCTGCTGAAATAGTGGAATCTCAACCGCGAGCCGAACCGGAAAAGGTACTAACCCTTTCGGATGCGTGGACGATGTACAAAGACGAAAAGGGACGCAACTGGACAAAATCGATCTCAATGGCAAATGAGCGCTTTAAAGAAGTGCTGATGATTGTCCTCGGAGCGACAACCGATGTAACGACGATTAACAAACAAGACATTAAGCAGGTGATGGAAGTCGTTGAAAACCTCCCTAAGCGCGTTGTTCAGCCATATCGTTCAATGACGACTCAGCAATTGATAGATTGTGATGATGTGCCACCTGATGATCTGGTTGGTGCTGAGTCAATCCATAAGCATCTGAAGATTTACAAATCGCTGTTCAAAACCTTCCTGACCGACAACAAAGATATTCTGGAGAAGTCCCCGACTGATGGCGTAGTGGCTGCACCATCGAAAGCGAGATTTGGTGCATACAGCAAAGCGGAGATGAAAAAATTTGTAGGGTGGGCGCTTAAGCAGCCTGACAACTGGCAAAAATGGATCACATTGCTGCTGGCATATACCGGAGCCAGAAGAGGCGAGATTGCCAAACTGGAAAAGTCACAAATCAAATTCGACGAAGATAGCCAGCGTTACTATTTCCTGATTGCTGAAGGAGGACAGGGGAAAACTGAGAACGCTACAAGGCAGGTTACTATCCACCCTAAGTTAATCGAATGGGGTTTCATGGATTACGTTGATCGCCAGTGGAAAGAGCGGATTTTTTCAGAAGTGGCAGGTACGAACATGACGAAGATCGGCAAAGTTTTAGCTGATGTTCGTGATCAGCTTGGGATTCCGTATCAGGATGACTACGGGCAGCGCCGCTTGGTGCATAGTTTCAGGCACACAATGATTTCAACCTGTTTAGCTGGTTGGGTAGGAAACCTTGCGCACTTGCAGCAGGTGGTTGGTCATGAGAAAAGCGGAGCAGGCATCACCCAGCGCTATCTGCATACATTCCCCTTATCCTCAGTTTCTTATGTGATTGACGGCCTGTGCTGGGAATCCTGACGGGGCCTTATGGCTTCTATTGTCTTAAATCAGAGAGTTGCATGAACAATGCTTGATAGATAACCTAAGATAAATCTTAAGTTGCAAGAGGTCTTATGATGTCTGCAAAATCAAATCGAACATACAAGTACGGCGACCAACCGATAAGAATCACTACTGTGCAAGTGGTTGAGCAACAGTTCGGAGGGGCGGCAACGGCGAAGCAAGTAGATGATTACCTCAGAAATTTATTTCCGCATTATAAAGACGATACGTGGCTTAATCTTGTGGTTAACACAGTCAACTGTAACCGCAGCTACTGGAGTTTCAACAAAACCGCCCGGCGAACTGATGATGTAACCCATCGCCATCATGAGTATGACCGCTTATTCAAGCGAGGGAACATTTTTGAAATCTATCAACCCTCTGTGCATGGCATTTGGGAATTGTACCAGGATCAACAGGGTAAATGGTGTTACCGTCAAGTGAAGTCGGAGTTTGAAGAAGCAGTAGAGTCTGCTGCTAAATTACCCCCATCTACACGGGAGCGGATTTTAGCAACGGAAAGTAAAACTCCAGTGCTAATCGAAGTAACAACAAGAGTTTATAAGCGAAGCCCGTATGTGGTTGCAGAAGTTCTTTTAAGAGCTAATGGTAAGTGCCAAAGCTGTAAGCGTGATGCACCTTTCCTGAAAGAAGATGGTACACCATTTCTTGAAGTTCACCACATTGAGTGGCTTTCTAAAGGGGGAGAGGATTCCGTGGAAAATGCCATCGCATTATGCCCTAATTGTCACAGGCAAGCCCATTATGGTGTTTTGGAGTTATTGCCAATTAACAAGTAAACCTAAATCTGATGAAGTCGCCAGAGTCTCCGCAAGTTGTCTTACCACCAACGGGCATTAAGGCTTGTATTGTCCAAAATCTGCGCTACGCTACCTTTGATTACCCACAACAAAGGATAAATAAGATGGAAAAAGAACACTTTAAGGCTCATGTCCAGTATGACGACTGGAAGGGAAGCGTTGCAGCAGACAGTGCTGATCAGGAAGACTTTAGCGACTTTCTGAGAGACAAAGGGGTATTGAAAGAAGGTGAGATAGTGAAAGGTATTTCCTTCTACTCAGCAGAGCGTTTCTTTGATGTTGAAGCATTTGTTTCAGACGATGAGCATGGATTAAGAAGGGAAAAAGTAAAAATGACGCTTGAGGAGTTTTTCAAAACCTTCAAACGTTTTTCAGTCAAGATTTCTCGCAATGGGGAACTTGATGATCAAGAAATCGAGTTCGAAGAGTAAGGAATTATCATGAGCATTTACTTTAATGAGCACGGTAGCGCGATTGGATACCAAGTAGAGGGGCGCTGGTTAATTAAGGGGGATTATTTGCAAATTGACCAAGGCCCCAACATTCCAGGCGGTTTGTACAAAATCAACGACAATATGGTGAAATTCCCATTCGACTACAAAGAGGTTGAGGGGGTGATTGACACAGAGAAACTCACCTTCACTGTTTGTGGCATCGAATACAAAATGAGAAAAGCGAAAACAAATCCGTGGGATGTATAGCTGTAAAGAGGGCATTGTGCCCTTCATATCATTCCTGTAAAACCCTTAGCCTCATCATAAGCAAATGAACTTGGCTTCGTGTCATGGCTGGCAATGAAAGAGAAAATTTGATGAAAAGATTAGCTCTACTTTTTTGTTTTATAAGTTCTTTTGTATTTGCTGATGAGGTTGGAGGTACTAAAAAAACGAAGATTGTTATCCCACCTGACTTTTTGAAGGAATTCTTCACAATAACCAGTGTGAAAATTTCAACTCTTGATGGTTATGTTCCTGAATTAGAATTGAATAGAAAAAATGTGAAACTTCCGGCACAACGTATTGATACCCTGAACTACACTGTGAGAGTGGATTCTACTGATGAAAAATTTATAAGTGATGTGGCTAAAGATGAGCACGGCATAAAAGGGATACTGGTGTGTAATAATCCATCAATAAGACCACTGATTATGAGCAAGAATGCTGTTGTTCTTGTATCCGTTGAGAACAAGGAAGGGGAGCCTATGTTTGTTACGCTCTATGACAGTAAAAGCTGCAAGAAAAAATAGTACGCTTGCGCATGAACTGGTGATCGGCTTTCTCCTTTTTCAATAGTTACTCTTCTTCGAATGTAATGGTGTAGCGGCATTGCTGCGATGGTCTGATCGTCACTGTCTAAGTGTAGTTGGCGGTATTGTCTCGTTTGGGGTAGCGTTGCGGGTAGTCATTCTTTGCCTGCACCATAAAGGAAAAACCTGCCGAAGCGAGGTTTTCTTGATAGTGGAAGCTGACCATTAAGCCAGCTTTGTATCCCATTTCATCAGTCACCAGAGGCGGCGGATTAAGGATTGTAGCTGACAATGTATCCCATTTTGTATCTCATTTGAAGCTAATGACACTGAGCGTGTTTTGGCCTTTTCAATATATCATCTAAATGTCTAAAGTGAGCTCCTCCAATACCTACCATCAAAACCTCTGAAAAGAGCCATATCCTCAAGCCTTCTTATCGAGATTGGCTTAGGATGTACATCCCAAGCCAAACTTAATATATTTTTCTAAGGGATCCCCTCGAACATTAAGGCTCAAACTCTGAATCGTCGAGAATAGAATTTAAATAATCTTTAAAGCGAACCTGAATCATCTTACGAGCATCGGTAAGATTGACCCCTACCGGATCAAATGTTTCTAATACCTCTTCAAGAACATTTATACACTGCTCATAAGTCCATTCACTCCTGGCTTGACTCATATAAAGTATATAAAATATTTTTTGCTCAATTTTCTGGATGCTTTCATCAGAAAAAGAATATGCCTTCTTTATTTCGAAGTAACGCTCAATTATCTCAGGAGCATGTGAAAAGTCAAAATTCTTCTCATCAAAAATATCATCGTAATATTTGCCAAAAATATGCTGCTTTTGGTTTGACGACTTTTCAGGGAATCCTTGAGTAGCAAATAAGATCTGACCAAACTGCTCCATGCTAATTTTGTAACGATAGTTCTTTTTGTCATCCATCCCCGTATCACCATTCTTTCGAGAATAGATGATGTCATGTTCATCCAATAACTGTTCGAGCTGTATTTGTAGCGTGCTAAGAGACTTCAAATCGACGCTCGATATTGAATTTTGACTATTTGTATATTCTGCGATTTTATTGGCAGTGTCACCACTTGCAGCATTAAATATCCTTACGAGGATTTCACTTTTTGATAGATATTCAGTAATGTATGACTTATCAGTAGCATTAAAATCATGGAGAGTTCTAAGTGTTTGTCCACCGTTTAACACCTGAATACCTGTAAGACTTATTCTTACTTTCCTATTACCGTTCACTGGAAGTGCTTTTATATCATCAGCAATTACAGTCAACCCATTGTTATACATGAAAAACTTACCTGGCTCCTCGCGTAAGGTTTTAGCGATGGCGGCATTATAGCGAGAGCGTTGAACCAACCCCCTGACGTTATCAAAAAGCACTCCAAAGTCTATTTTTTGCTCAGCCAATTCATCAATATTTTCACAGTTATGATCAAGACGTAAATCTGCGTTGCGGCACGTCATTCTTATAACATCCGCAGCGTTCAGTCTAACAACATAGGATTTTGATGTTGATATTGAACTTTCTGAGTAAGACATCAACGCATCATTATCGATTATCAGCTCTGCATTGATAGGCGCAGGTCGTATGGACATCATACTGGTTATGTGCGGAAGACACACCGACACAACTTCCATGTCATAAAAATTTTTCAACTGCTGTATTGCACTTTCATCATGTTCAATCGGAAATGCTTCATTACTGATCATGTACAATGAAAGTTTCCATACATCATTACCATTGAGTAACTCATTAATGGTATGAACATAATTTTTTAATTTTCCATCCAAACCATCTAAACTATCATTCATAATACAGTTTACAAGTTTAGTAGAAACAAATGCCTCGTTAAAACTTTGCTTTTGCTCAGCTTTAAAACTTTCACGAAATTTGAAATTGAATAATTTTATTTCCTTATTATCCTCATCCATGAAAATAGCATCAATACCATGGTCATCGCAGCGCTTGCCGATTAAGTAAGAATTGAACTCTGTATCCGTAATGTAATCGCTGATTTTATCAATATCTTTTTCATTACAAAGAGATTCAAGCATGAAAAGATAAAAACCGAATCTTTGTTGCAACTTAATTTCATTGACAGACTGATTAAATTTATTCGTTTTACTGAAAAGATCAAAATATTTTTGGCATTTGATATTAAGAAGTTTGAAATCGTTAATACTGACATGCGACATTCGAAAGTTCCTTAGGCAAGTATGCTGTGCCCATTATGCCTCATGAAGATGTCTCATGCTTGTGATCCATGCTCTATAACGAGCATTTTGAGCAAGTAATTTTCGCTGTTAGTGATTGTTAACTAACACGATGAACCACTTTGGAAGAGGAAAAAGGGGGAGCATGCTCTCCATTGGTAGCCACTTGACGATCTGATCTAACCGCCCCATTGCTTAAACCATCGAGCAACCTCAGTTGAGGTCACGTGTCTTAGGATTTTATCTCGCCCAAATATCTCAACATTATCACTGCACAGCTAAGGATCTGCGCGCCCACAAATGAGAATGATTATTGATATGTAAATTAAACAATTAAGTATCACTTGGGTATACCTCAATGGCACAATGATTTAAGTCTCAATAGGGTCTCATAAGTATAGTATTGATAACGCTTTTCGTGCGTTGTATACTTTGGGTATGATAATGCAGCTTCAAAGAGACAAATGATGAATGTACTGATCTATGCTCGAGCTTCTACCAGAGAACAAGATTCCACACGTGCTGTCCCAGCATTACGTGAGTTTGCAGGTGAGCGTGGTTGGGCTATCAGGAAGGAATATGTCGAGAATGCTTCCGGGGCTTCCCTTGAACGTCCTCAGCTATCGCTGCTGCTTGATGAGGCTAACACCGGGGAATTGTTATTGGTGGAGTCTATCGACCGTCTGAGCCGTCTGGAGGCTTCACAATGGGAAAGTTTGAAGCGTACCATTCAGGATAAGGGACTGAAACTGGTGGTGGTGGATTTGCCCACCTCATGGAACATGCTTCAAGGGGAGAAATCATCACCTGTGGTGGATGGCATTATGGCAGCGGCCAATAAAATGCTGATCGATATGCTGGCTACCATGGCCCGTCAGGATTATGAGACTCGTCGTGCACGTCAAAAGCAAGGCATCGAGAAAGCGAAAGAGGCTGGTATGTATGTTGGTAAGGCTAAGGATGAAAGGGCGCGGGAGGTTGTTAAATCATTACTCAATGCTGGACACAAACCCGCTAAAGTAATGGAGCTGGCTGGAGTATCACGCGCCACTTTTTACCGCATCAAGAAGGAAATGGCGTGATTGCTCACGCCTGATTTTAAGCCTCAGAACACAAACTAAGCGTATAGATAGCGGTCTGCCCGTCGTTGTTAGTTGGGCGCATAACGAAAACAGGATCACTACCGTTGTCAATGTAAGTGACCGCAATTCCACCGTCTGGGGTGGCGTACATCTTCGCAATACTTTTCTCTCCAATGAAACCCAGCCGCCAGGTTTTACCACCCATGCTCACTTTCATGCTTTTGTCCTGCACATCGAGGCGAGTCTCGACAGAAGATTTTTGGCTACCAGAATCGATCTGCCCTTCCTGAATGGCCTTACAGGTGAATGTGGTTGCACTTGAGGCGAAGGGGAGGATGAGTAGCACCGCGAGAATCAATCTTTTCATGGTCTTCCTTTTGGTTGCGAGTTAAGAGTACGTCGAGAGCCATTATAAAATTTTTAATTGATAAAAACGATCAATTTATATTGTATCGATCGATAAAATTGATCAACATTGAAACTATAATCCTCGTGCACAGTTGTTATGGAGCGAGGGGTTTTGATAACGAAATCAACGGGAGGACGATGTGAGAGGAGCAATCTCGGTGATATGTGGGCTACTGTTTTCACAGTTGGCAGCAGCAGGACAGATCACAATGACCGATCCCCAGCAGGAAAAGACGGAGAGCGGAAAGACACTTTGCACGTACGAGAACAGCCAGTATGTTTTTACCTACGTCACTAAAGGGCTGTGTCCGTATGCAAAGACATTTGACACTGATGATTCTCAGTAGACGCTGGGATTAAACGCGCCTGGTATTTTAAATTCGAATCAAGGCTGGTTGCTTAACACCAGCATCGTAATGATTTTATTATCACTTCTTCGACTACCGCACGGGGCAAGGCTTTACGCAATGTGCGTGATAGTTTCAATTGTACTATCTTGGTAGGTTTGGCAACTTCAATCCGTATCAATGGCGCTTCTTTACATGTCAATTACCAGCGGATTAGATGCCTGTTTAATGGGTATTCTCTTAAGATTATGGCATTGGCGATTTGGAGTGAGCAGGGCGAGGTCTACCGTTGGGTGAAGTGATGTTTTATCACTCTCAGAGCGATAGGCTCAGGCACTATACCTGATGGGGTAGGGCACTTTACCCGAGGGGGCACAGTTAAAGAACCGGAGGGGGGTCAGGCACTATACCTTACAATAAGATTAATGATTAGATTAGGTTTAAGATTAGTTATTAGATCAGTATATCTATATTTGCGCTGGCTGATGCCAGGCTATGCCGCGCAAGAATGATCTTCTTCATTATCTCTTTTGCTGCTGGCGGCTCTTCGCCGTCACTCAAGGGCAAGCTCACTGGTACGCCTTATGGTGGCTCCCCGTTCGGCCCCGTTCCGCTCATGACGCAGCAAAGCGTTACTCTGTACCTTCTGGATTCGTGCAAACTTCGTTTCTGACGGACGTCAGGCACGAATGATAATTTGCCATCGGCAAGAGATCGTTTTCGCCGTGGGCGAGTACCATTGCGCTGTGCGCGGTATGTAACCATGTACCCAACCATCTAACGATGATTGACCACATGCTAACTCTACCTAACGACAATTAACCCTCCTACGTCCTGTTGTCCGTAGTCGTGCCAATTCTCGAAGGTAGAGCATCTGGGCTAAAGCTCACTTACCCCGTATCCGGTGCAAGTTCACTAAGCCAACCTAACCAATCACCTATTAACCCTCCTACCTCCTATAGTCGTGCTAAGGCTCTTGGGATTGGGGATAAGTGCCAGAGGGCGGCAGTGATGCAAACGGAACGCATCAGACGCGCTGTAGGCGATTTTAAGAGGGGAGGTAATGCAATGGTAGCCTGAATGCGTTAGAACGCCGTAAAAAGCGTTATAGAAGGTTTTGGCTGGTTGATTATCGGTTAACTGCTCGGGTGTGGAGCATACCACAGGTTTCGCTTGACAGATAGCCTTTGTTTTTGGTATAAAGAGCACTAATCGCAAAGCAAAAATATAACGCTTTGAAAAACATCAAGAATATTTCACAAAATCACCGTTGAGGGGTTGACAAAGGTACAAGAAAAATGGTACTATGAGTACATAACACAAAACTTTATCAATACAATCCATCAACGCACTTTGAGCCGTCAGGCTGCAAGGTGTCTTTTTTATATACGCCAACTATAGGAGGCCAAACTGAGATATTTCGACGTTGAAGACACCCTTCAACAATTACGGGACGGTTCAACCACCCGATACCATATCAGAGCATTACGCAACGCCTGCCGCGCTCGCGGCTACCACGAACGAGAAGCCTTTTTCACAGAAGTATTGAAGCGCTGGGATGAAATCCGCACTTTGACCACTGAATAATCCAGGAGAACCAGAGTGATGAACATCCGGTTTAACCCAGAGGTTTTTAATGCGCTGCGCGAAGAAGCTGCCCGAATTGGTCTGAGTATTCCCGCGCTCGTTAATGCCATTGTCAAAAACACTATCCTACAAATTGAGGAACCAAATGCCAAAAAAGAAAAAACTCGTACCTAATTCAGGGAGGTCAATCGCTGAGATTATGAAAGATCACGAAGCGACAAATTCAGATGGACTCATATCTCATGCTTTCACCAAAAATTATGACTACTTCGAAGACATAAACTGCATTTACTCGGAAGAATATCCAGAAGGGAAAATGCTCGAACTTCTCCACATCGTTTTATACTGCCGCTTCCAGCGTTTCCAGAGTAATGGAAAAAAATGTTACGAAAGCCAGGGGCGATTAGGCCAAATATTTAGAAGTGACCCTGGAACGATAGGCGATAAAATTCGAGATTTGGTAGACATGGGACTGGTGACAACAGAACCGAATCCCGATCCCATGTATGACACTCTTCTGTACACTGCGTTACCGCTTACTGATGCTCACGTTATCCCGCCTGATCAGCTAACATCAGCGCCCATTATCGTTTCTGCCGTTATATTTGACCAGCCAGCACAAATGCCAGCACCTGAACCAGCTACCGTAGAGGAAAGGGGAGGTGATGATGTGCCCGATTGGTTCAACAGTAAAGACAATGTTATACCAAGACCAACACCACCGATGAATAAAATGAATGCAGCCTGCGCGATCTTGATTCGGAATATTGACATCCAAGCGGAAACGGAAAGTTTCACCAAGTTTACCGAAAGAGTTTGTAGAAATAATCCAAAGCTAAGGCTACCACAAGGGATTGAGGATTACTTCAAGAATACCCACCCTGAACTCTATAATGTTTTCGACCCAATACCATTTTAACCAGGAGGATTATGATTACCCAGCTCTACATCTTCTTATTCTTCCGTGCTGTTTGGTATATAGCCACCCGCATCCAGAAAAGAAAAAAACGAATACTTAGGGATTACACTGACGAAACTCTTCAGTGACGTTCTCTACACCAGGCGTTTTAAGAAGCACTCCATTAAGATGGATCACAAATTTGTTATCATGGCTGGCATATCCGGCAATTTGGCGACAAACATCTACAGGGACACGAACTGCCAACATGACTTCGGCATCGTCATTTAGCTGAATACCGATAAGGTAATCGAAATCCCAGGAGCGAATTCCGCCTAACTGGGTTTTATTGACTCTGGTTTTAACCTGCAACAGCGTGCCATCGCCTAATCTTACATCGGCGCTTTTATGGGAATTTGGCAATAATTCACCACCATAAAGTTGCTTTACGAGATGTTCACCGTAATCACCAGTGACATTACCACCTCGGGCAAAAATGCCTTTGCAAGCAGTCACCGCATCTCGATACTGCCGATATGCTTCACGCGCACTCATCCATCTAACCTCATTAACTAAACGTAGATACCGATGATCTTGTTAATCACAGCTTCGAGGTATCAAGCCCAGCGGCTTTAAGCCGTTCGGTGAGATTCCTCATTTTGCTGAATTCAGTACCAAAACTGGCTTTAAGTCCCACACCCTCGCAAAACTCTTTTGCAGTGACGTTTTTCAGGTGGTCGGCGTATTTGATCATCTGGAGGTGCATTTCAACCGTTTGACCATTTCGCGGTGCGCTGTTGATGGCTTGCTTAATGTTCTCGTAGATCTGGGTTTCTGTCATTTGCATATCTCGCTTATCAAATTTAGATAAATAATATAAATTAGCTAATTTTGATAATCAAGGGATTTTGTCATACAGATATGGGGTACAAACTGAGGTACAAGATGGGGTACAGCGTGAAGAAGCGATAACCGGAAGGGCGGGCTTGCAACAGCAAGCAACTTGCCCTAAGCTGGCAAAAAGTAAAGAGATTCAATCTTCATGACTCGGGGTGCCCTTCTTTGTTGAAGGCTGAGAAATACCCGTACCACCTGATCTGGATAATGCCAGCGTAGGGAAGTCAGATGCCCTCCGGGCTATCGCTTCTTCGCGCAAGGCAGGAGCGATACCATGCAGCCTGACCTGCTCAATTTACACGCCTTACACCATTTCCGAACCCGCTCTCCGCTGACCCACTGCATGACCAATGACGTGGTGCAGACCTTTACCGCCAACGTGTTATTGGCTCTCGGTGCCTCACCGGCGATGGTGATTGAAGCCGAAGAGGCCGAACAGTTTTCCGCTATTGCCGATGCGCTGCTGATCAACGTGGGTACTCTGACCGCACCACGTGCCCAGGCGATGCGCCGGGCGATTGAAAGTGCAGTGGCGGCAGGCAAACCCTGGACGCTCGATCCGGTGGCCGTTGGCGCGCTGACGTACCGGACCCGTTTTTGCCAGCAAATCCTGGCCCTGAAACCGGCCGCCATTCGCGGCAATGCCTCTGAAATCCTCGCCCTCGCTGGGATGAGCGCAGGCGGACGTGGGGTGGATACCACTGATACGGCCGCCAGTGCCTTGCCCGCAGCCCAGGCGCTGGCTCGGCAAACCAATGCGATTGTGGCGGTGACCGGCGAGGTCGATTACGTGACCGACGGGCTGCGTACCCAGACCCTCACCGGCGGCGATCCGCTGATGACCCGGGTGGTGGGGACCGGCTGCGCCTTGTCAGCAGTGGTGGCGGCCAGCTGTTCGCTGCCGGGCGACCGGCTGGATAACATCGCCGCCGCCTGTGGCTGGATGAAACGGGCCGGTACGCTTGCGGCCGCGCACAGCAAAGGGCCGGGCAGTTTTGCCCCGGCTTTTCTGGATGCCCTGTGGGAACTGGGGGCGCAACGATGAAACGGATCAATGCGCTGACTATTGCCGGCACTGACCCAAGCGGCGGCGCCGGGATCCAGGCCGACCTGAAAACCTTCTCGGCGCTCGGAGCCTATGGTTGCTCGGTGATCACCGCCCTGGTGGCACAGAACACACGTGGGGTACAGTCGGTCTATCGTATCGAACCTGATTTCGTGGCGGCACAACTGGAGTCGGTGTTCAGCGATGTGCGCATCGACACCACCAAGATCGGCATGCTGGCCGAAACGGATATCGTCGAGGCCGTAGCGGAGCAGCTGCTGCGACATCAGGTAAAAAACGTGGTACTGGACACGGTGATGCTGGCGAAAAGCGGCGATCCGCTGCTGTCTCCGTCTGCCGTTGACACGCTGCGTAAAAAGCTCCTGCCGCAGGTGGCGCTGATCACACCCAACTTGCCCGAAGCGGCGGCGCTGCTGGATGCGCCTCATGCCCGCAGCGAACAGGAGATGAAAGCGCAGGGCCAGGCATTGCTGGCGATGGGGTGCGAGGCGGTGCTGATGAAAGGCGGCCATCTGGACGATGCCGAAAGCCCCGACTGGCTGTTTACCCGTGACGGCGCCATGCGCTTTACCGCCCCGCGTGTCAAAACGAAAAATACCCATGGCACGGGCTGTACGCTCTCTGCTGCCCTGGCGGCGCTGCGCCCGCGGCACCAAAGCTGGGCAGAGACGGTGCAGGAGGCGAAAATCTGGCTCTCCCGTGCGCTGGCTCAAGCTGACACTCTGGAGGTCGGGCATGGTGCAGGCCCGGTGCATCATTTTCATGCATGGTGGTAGACGGCTGGTAATTTGACGACCCGCAGACCAGGCTTAAAGGGCTTACAATCCTGTGAGCCTGGATAAAACATGCCGACGCGCCGTCGGCACTGACGGGAGGAAAACCATGACTGATATTACGCAATTGCTTGGCAAAGATGCCGACAGCCTGTTACAGCATCGTTGTATGACCATTCCAGCCGACCAACTCTATCTGCCTGGCCACGATTACGTTGACCGCGTAATGGTGGACAACAACCGCCCACCGGCGGTGCTGCGCAATATGCAGACGCTGTATAACACCGGGCGTCTGGGCGGAACCGGCTATCTGTCGATCCTGCCGGTGGATCAGGGTGTGGAACACTCTGCGGGCGCCTCCTTCGCCGCCAACCCGCTCTATTTTGATCCGAAGAACATCGTGGAACTGGCGATTGAGGCGGGCTGTAACTGCGTGGCCTCCACTTACGGCGTGCTGGCGTCGGTCTCTCGCCGTTACGCGCACCGTATTCCGTTCCTGGTGAAACTGAATCACAACGAAACCCTGAGCTACCCCACCGAATATGACCAGACCCTCTACGCCAGCGTTGAGCAGGCCTTCAATTTGGGAGCTGTCGCGGTGGGTGCCACTATCTATTTCGGCTCCGAGCAGTCGCGCCGCCAGATTGAAGAGATCTCGGCTGCCTTCGAGCGTGCCCATGAGCTGGGCCTGGTGACCGTGCTGTGGGCCTATCTGCGTAACCCGGCCTTCAATAAAGACGGAACGGATTACCATGTTTCCGCCGATTTAACCGGTCAGGCTAACCATCTGGCGGCAACCATCGGGGCAGATATCGTCAAACAGAAAATGGCCGAAAACAATGGCGGCTACAAGGCGGTCAAATTTGGCTACACCGACGATCGTGTCTACAGCAAACTGACCAGCGATAACCCTATCGACCTGGTGCGCTACCAACTGGCGAACTGCTATATGGGTCGCGCAGGGCTTATCAACTCAGGCGGGGCGGCAGGGGGAGAAACCGATCTCACCGATGCGGTGCGCACGGCGGTGATCAATAAACGTGCCGGTGGCATGGGGCTGATCCTCGGTCGCAAGGCGTTTAAAAAATCGATGGCCGATGGCGTGAAGCTGATCAACGCCGTGCAGGATGTCTATCTGGATAAGAAAGTCACCATCGCGTAACCCGCTTTTCGCCCTGTCCCGAGGAAAAGGGCAGGGGAGAAAGCATCAGACCGCAGTGTCGCCACTAAGCCGGGCGGCACTGTCTTAACCCGGCCTGAAAAGGCGAACCTAAACCCACACCCATCCCATTCCGATCCACCTCACATTTCCCTCTCCTTTTGTGAAAACTGTCACTTCCTCCCGTGCATATGCCCAAGAAATGGTCTGCGCTTAGCGGAATTTGTCTAAGGCAGTGGATGAATTTTGCGCTTACAGTTAGTTTCGAAACAGCTTTTCAAATTGCTAAAGGCACTGAACCTACGTTGTTTTAAGGACTCATAATGAAAATCGAATCTGTAAACGTCACCGTCTTTCAGTATCCCACGCGTCGGGTTTCCGATACTGCCGGGCATTCCCATCCGGGACCAGAAAGCCTGGCAAAAATGGCGATGCTAACCATTACCGCAGACGATGGCACCAAAGGGTATTCATTTGCACCGCCGGAAGTGGTGCGCCCTTTTGTGGTCAATACCTTCTTTCGTAAAGTGATGATCGGCCAGGACGCGTTTAATCGCGAGAAGATCTGGCAGGAGCTGGCACACTGGCAGCGCGGCAGCGCCCACCAGCTGACCGAACGCGCGCTGGGGTTTGTTGAGCAGGCGCTGTGGGATCTGATTGGCCGTAAACTCAATATGCCGGTGTGGAAACTGCTCGGCGGCTATCGCGATAAAGTGCCGGCTTATGGCAGCACCATGTGTGGCGATGACCTGCCCGGCGGTCTCTCCACGCCGGAAGAGTACGCCAGCTTCGCCGAAAAACTGGTGGCCCGCGGTTACAAAGCGATCAAGCTGCACACCTGGATGCCGCCCGTCTCCTTTGCCCCCAATCCAAAGATGGATGTCAAAGCCTGTGCCGCAGTGCGTGAAGCGGTTGGCCCGGACATCGACCTGATGATCGACGGCTACCACTGGTACAGCCGCGCCGAAGCGCTCTATATCGGCAAAGAGCTGGAAAAACTCAACTTCGCATGGTTTGAAGAGCCGATGGAAGAGGAGAGCATGTCCTCTTATGCCTGGCTGGCGGAAAACCTCTCCATTCCGATCATTGGGCCAGAAAGCCTGGGCGGTAAACACCACAGCCGTGCCGACTGGGTGAAAGCCGGGGCCTGCGACATCCTGCGTGCCGGTGCCAATGGCGTCGGCGGTATCTCGCCAACCCTGAAAGTGGCCAACCTCGCAGAATCGTTTGGTATGGACTGCGAAGTCCACGGCAACGGCGCGGCAAGCCTGGCCGTCATTGGCGCGATCAAAAACTGCCGCTGGTATGAGCGCGGCCTGCTGCATCCGTTCCTTGATTACGATGAACCGGCAGCCTATCTGCACAGCCTGATCGACCCGATGGACGATGAGGGCATGGTTAGCCTGCCGACCCGTCCGGGACTCGGCGAAGACATTAATTTTGCGTATATCGAAGCCAATACCGTCAGCCACGACTGATAAATAAAACTTCTACCCTACAAACGGTATACACAGATGAAGAAAAACTCCCTCACCGGGGCGTGTTTACTCGCGCTCTCGCTGATGATGGGGAGCGGTGCGGCGTACGCAAAAACGCCGCCCGATCAGCTCATTATTGGCATGAACATGAACAACCTGCTGACCCTCGATCCGGCCGCGATGACCGGTAACGAAGTGGTGGGCATTGTGGTCAATCTTTACGATTCACTGGTGGAACTGGATCCCAATACTCTCACCAACGTCAAACCGGCGCTGGCGAAGTCCTGGGACATTTCGCCGGACGGCAAAACCCTGACCTTCCACCTGCGCGACAACGTGACCTTCCACTCCGGCAATCCGCTCACCGCCGAGGATGTGGTGTGGTCTATGCGCCGCCTGCTGCACCTGAACCTGGCCCAGGCGTCGGTGTGGAAATCCTACGGCTTCTCCAAAAAGAATATTGACCAGCAGATTAAAGCCCTGGATGACTACACCGTGGAGCTCACCCTGCCAAAGGCCAACGATCCGCAGCTGGTGATCTACTCCCTCGGCGCGCTGGGTAACCTCGGCGTGCTGGACCGCAAAACGGTGCTGAGCCACGAGGTGAACAGCGACTGGGGCAACCGCTGGTTGACCACCAACGAAGCCGGTTCCGGGCCGTTTATGCTCGAGACCTGGCAGGCAAAAGACGTGCTACGCATGCAGCGCAACCCCAACTACTGGCGTGAAGAGCCGAAGATGAACCGCGTCGTCCTGCGCCATTTCCAGGAGTCGCAGACGCTGCGCCTGATGGTGGAGAAGGGCGATCTGGATATCGCCAGCAATATGGCGGTGGCCGACATCAACGCCCTGCGTAAGGATCCGCAGCTGACGGTGGAAGCCGTGCAGAAGGGCACGGTCTACTACGTGGCGATGAGCATGAAGGAGGCGCATTTCGCCAACCCGAAAGTGCGCGAAGCGGTGCGCTACCTGATTGATTATCAGGGGATCAACAAAGCGCTGATGCCGGGTTACGGCGTACTGCACCAGCGGCCAATCAAGGCGGGCATGCCGTCCACCTTGCCGGATCCCGGCTATAAGCTGGATATCCCGCGAGCCAAAAAACTGCTGGCAGAAGCGGGCTACCCGGACGGTTTCGACACCACGTTGCGGGTGCTGGCGGATCAGCCGTTCCTCAATATCGCCATCGCGGTGCAATCCACCCTGATGCAGGCGGGCATTAACGCCAAAATCATCACCGGCACCGGCAACCAGATCTACGGTGCGATGCGCGAGCGCAAGTTTGACATGCTGGTCGGGCGCGGCGGCAGCGGCGTGGAGCCGCATCCGCACTCCAGCCTGCGCGCGCTGGTCTATAACCCGGACAACAGTGACGAAGCCCGGCTGACCAACTTCCAGGGCTGGCGTACCAGTTTCTACGACAAGCCGCTGAACGAGATGATCGATAAAGCCCTGCTGGAGCGCGATCCGCAGAAACAAGTGGCGGATTATCAGCAAATTCAGGTGCGTTATGACCAGCTGATCCCGGCTCTGCTGCCGCTGTCGCAGATGGTCGATTCGGTAGTGGTGCGTAACGAAGTCAAAAACTTCCAGTCGCACCCGTCAGCGACCACCTTCCTGCGGGAAGTGTACAAAACCGGAGGTGAAAAATGAGCGTTGCGATCCTCGCGCCTGGCTCCCGCACCCGCCGTTTTTCAAAACGGTTAACCCAGGTGCTGGTGACCCTGTTCGGTCTGCTGGTGCTGACGTTCTTTATTGGCCGCGTGATGCCGGTGGACCCGGTGCTGGCGATTGTCGGACCGGATGCCGACCACAGCACCTATCAACAGGTCTATCACCAGCTGGGCTTTGATCAGTCGTTGCTGACGCAGTTCGGTATCTACCTTAGCAACCTGCTGCAGGGGGATTTTGGGAATGCCCTGCTGACCGGTAAACCGGTGCTGGATGACATTCTGCGTGTCTTCCCGGCGACGCTGGAGCTGGCGACGATGGCGATTATCGTCGGGGCCGGTCTAGGCATTCCGCTGGGGGTGCTGGCCGCTGCACGACGCAACAGCGTCTCGGATTACGTGGTGCGCATCATCAGCCTCGCCGGGTATTCCACGCCGATCTTCTGGGTCGGGATGATGGGCCTGCTGCTGTTCTACGCCTGGCTTGGCTGGGTGGGCGGCGCCGGACGGCTGGATCTGGGCCTGGATGGTCTGGTGCCACGCCGCACCGGGTTAATGACCGTCGATGCCCTGCTGGCAGGCAACAGCGCGGTGTTCTGGAACGCCATCAACCACCTGGTCCTGCCCGCCTCGCTGCTGGGATTCCACTCGCTGGCCTACATCAGCCGCATGACCCGCAGCTTTATGCTGGCCCAGCTGTCGCAGGAGTTCATCATCACCGCCCGGGTGAAAGGTTTAACCGAGCGGCAGGTGATCTGGAACCACGCGTTTCGCAACATCCTGGTGCAACTGCTCACCGTGGTCGCGCTGGCCTATGGCTCGCTGCTGGAAGGGGCGGTACTGATTGAAACCGTCTTCTCCTGGCCGGGTTTTGGCTCCTATCTCACCGGCAGCCTGCTGCTGGGGGACATGAATGCGGTGATGGGCTGCGTGCTGCTGGTGGGGATCATCTTTGTGATGCTCAACCTGCTCTCCGACATGCTGTATCAACTCTTTGACCCGAGGACGAAATCATGACCGTTTCTCTGGATACACCTCTGCAACCTGTCCGCAGCGAAGGGCGCCAGCGTCTGGTGCGGATGGCTCGCCGCACCTTCGGGTTTGTCGGGCAGATGGCGCGTAACCCGCTGACGGCAATCGGTGGCGGCATTATCCTGCTGCTGTTGATCGTGGCAGCCTTCGCGCCGTGGATCGCGCCCTACAACCCGCTGGTGCAGGATCTGAATAACGCCCTGGTGGCACCGAATGCACAGCACTGGTTTGGCACGGACGAGTTTGGCCGGGATATCTTTAGCCGCCTGGTCTACGGCTCGCGCATCACGCTCTATATCGTGCTGCTGGTGTCGGTCACCGTCGGGCCGCTGGGACTGCTGTTGGGCGTGACCGCCGGGTACTTTGGCGGCAAAGTCGATGCGGTGTTGATGCGCGTAACCGATATCTTTATCTCCTTCCCGAGCCTGGTGCTGGCGCTGGCGTTTGTCGCGGCGCTCGGTCCGGGGCTGGAACACGTGGTCATTGCGATTACGATCACCGCCTGGCCGCCGATTGCCCGTCTGGCCCGCGCCGAAACCCTCTCGTTGCGTCAGGCCGACTTTATCTCTGCCGTACGCTTACAGGGCGCGTCCCCGGTGCGGGTACTGTGGCGGCATATCGTTCCCCTGTGCCTGCCGTCAGTGATTATCCGTATTACCATGAACATGGCCGGTATCATCCTGACCGCCGCCGGTCTCGGCTTCCTCGGCCTCGGCGCGCAGCCGCCGGAGCCGGAGTGGGGGGCGATGATCTCCAGCGGGCGTACCTACATGATGGAGTGCTGGTGGGTGGTCACTATTCCGGGGCTGGCGATCCTGATCAACAGCCTGGCGTTCAACTTTTTAGGAGATGGCTTACGTGACATCCTCGATCCTCGCAGCAACTGATGCGCCACTGCTGGACGTGCGTGACCTGCACGTAGACTTTATCAACGGACGCGCGGTCACCAACGCGGTGCGCGGCGTCTCCTTTCAACTCGGGCGAGAGAAGCTGGCGATCGTCGGCGAGTCGGGCTCCGGGAAATCCACCGTCGGGCGGGCGCTGCTGCGCCTGCATCCGGCAAAGGCGCAAATCAGCGCCACCCGGATGCAGTTTGGCGATGTGGACTTACGCACCGTCAGCGAGGCGCAGATGCGCGGCATTCGCGGCAAGCGTATTTCGATGATCATGCAGGACCCGAAATACTCCCTCAACCCGGTGGTGTGCGTCGGGGATCAGATTGCCGAGGCCTGGCTGACCCACCATCCGGGACGCAAGGCGGAGGCGAAAGCCAAAGTGCTTGAGATGCTGGACGTGGTGCGCATTCGCCAGCCGGAGCGGGTGTATCAGCTCTATCCGCACGAGATCTCCGGCGGGCAGGGGCAGCGCATCATGATCGCCATGATGCTGATCACTGACCCGGAGCTGGTGATCGCCGATGAACCGACCTCGGCGCTGGACGTTTCGGTGCGGCTGCAGGTGCTGGGATTACTTGACGATTTAGTCCAGTCCCGCGGGCTGGGGCTGATCTTTATCAGCCACGATATTAACCTGGTGCGCAGCTTCTGCGATCGGGTGCTGGTGATGTATGCCGGACGGGTGGTGGAGTCGATTGCCGCCTGTGACCTGCATAATGCGAAGCACCCCTATACGCAGGGGCTGATCAATGCCCTGCCAGAGATGAACCACCGCCGTCCGGTGCTGCCGGTGTTGCAGCGCCAGGCCAGCTGGCTGACCGAATAAGGAGCGAAGATGATCGAGGTAAAAAACCTGAATCTGGCGTTCGGCGAAGGCGAGAAACGCAGCCAGGTGCTGTATGACGTCAATATTAACGTTCAGCCGGGGGAGATTTACGGCCTGGTGGGGGAGTCCGGTTCCGGCAAAACCACGGTGCTGAAGTGCCTGGCCGGATTGTTCACCCACTGGGACGGGGCGCTGGCGATTAACGGCCAGCCGCTGGCGCGGCGCATCAGCCCGGAGCGCTGTCGGCTGGTGCAGATGGTGTTTCAGGACCCCTATGGTTCGCTGCACCCCCGCCACACCATCGGCGATATTCTGGAAGAGCCGCTGCAAATTCACGGCATCAACGATCGGGATCGGCGCATTCACGCCCTGCTGGATAAAGTGGGCCTCAACCGCGCCTTCCGTGACCGTTATCCGCATCAGCTCTCCGGCGGTCAGCGCCAGCGCGTGGCGATTGCCCGGGCGCTGATTCTGGAGCCACAGGTGCTGCTGCTTGACGAGCCGACCTCGGCGCTGGATGTGTCGGTGCAGGCGGAGATCTTAAACCTGCTGGCGGAGCTGCAACGCGAGTCGAACCTTACCTACCTGATGGTGACGCACGATCTCGGGGTGATCGCCCATCTGTGCCAGAAGGTGGCGGTGATGCAGTACGGGAAAATCCTTGAAACCCTGACGGTAGATGACCTGGTGGCGGGGCAGGCGCAAACGGATTACACCCGGATGCTGGTGAACGCCAGCCAGCAGTATTCCCGCGAGATGGCCCGGGAGGTGGCGGTCTACTGATGACGGATGGCGCTGTGCTTACCCGGCCTACAAAACCCGTAGGCCCGCGTAAGTGCAGCGCTGCCGGGCAGACACTCAGCGCAGAAGCGGACAATCCGGCGGCAACCGACACTGGAGCGTGCCGGGCAAGAGCGTGATGCGGAAATGGTCGCCGCTAAGGGGTTCGCCATCCAGGTTAAAGGTCATGCCGTGCGGGGCGACGATCTCAAACCAGGCTGACTGACCGTCAATGACGTTCGGGCTCTCTTCCGGGTTGGTCAGCGTCGTCAGCAGCGACGGGAGCAGTTCGTTGGCAGAAAAAATGCGCAGCTGTAGCTGTCCATCGTTAATCAACGCATCCGGGCAGAGCTGTTGCCCGCCTCCCGCCTGACGGCCGTTACCGATACCGATCACCAGCGCATCCCCCTGCCAGCGGAAATTCTCGCCGCGAATTTCACAAGTGTCGGGCTTGAGTAAATCCATCCGCGCCAGTCCGTGCAGCAGATACGAGACGCCGCCCAGCGCGGCTTTCATTTTTTCCGGGGTTTCACTGGTGATACGCGTGCCAAACCCGCCCGTCGCCATATTGATAAAGCAGGTTTCATCATTCACCCGGGCAATATCTACCGCCGTGGCTTTACCCGCAATCGCCAGCTGCAATGCTTTATCCAGACTGTCGGGGATCCCGGCGCTGGTGGCAAAATCGTTGGCAGTGCCGAGCGGTAAAATGCCCAGCGCGGGACGCTGCGCTTCTGGCAGGGCAATCAGCGCCGTCGCCACTTCATTGATTGTGCCATCGCCGCCGCCCGCAATGACAGTTTCCACCGCGAGGTCGCAGGCTTCCTGTATATAACGTGCTGCATCACCTTTCTCCCATGTCACGCGGACATGGATCACTACGCCTTCTTCCCGAAGAAGCGTTACGGCTTCGCGCAACAGTTCGTTGCCTGAGCCCTTGCCGTTCAGAATTAATAAACTTGCCGGATAGGTCGCCATCCACATTGCTCCTGTGCTGATCTTTCAAAAGTGTATCGCAGCGCGGAGAAAAGCGGGTAAGAAGAGGACGAAAGGATAAAAATTAAATGAGTGGCGAGCCAAAACGTGCGCCACTCGGACCGCATCGTTTATGACGCTATAGCACCATAGGGGCACAACGCGAACACACAATCCTGGCGATGTTCGCAGCGGGTGAGAAGGGTGCCGTTATTGCCCGGGCACATCGACTTTGCCAGAAATGATGACCAAAAGGGTGGGGTATAAGGGAATGCTCGCAGGATGTGTAACTTTCTGAGTCTGCCATCAACAGCGATTCCGAAGGGGCCGGTCACCAGAACCGAGCCGGGGCTGATGAAGTAATCGCCTTTATACCAGATTATCAGCCTGAGATTTTTAACTGTAAGAACATGAATGAAAATTGTTCCGGTACGCGGGCACACCATCCTGTCTTCAACCACCCAGTACATGTATTTCTCCTTATCCTTAAGTGAAATTCCATTCATAAAGAGAATAGCATCGTACAGGTGCTTGAAAAGCCTTACTTTACGAAATTCATAAATTCCGGAACTTCTCATTGAATATAAAGATAAATTTACGTTAGGGAAACTTAAGCGTGGGGGCAGAAAAGCAGGTGCGAAGGCGGAAGGAGGGCGGGAGGAGGGCGTTTTACAGACAAAAAAATTAGCCTGCGTAAGGGAGATTACTCAGGCTAAGGAGGTGGTTCCTGGTACAGCTAGCATTTATGGGTTATGTTTTTCAGCGTTATCAATAATAACCGTAAAAAACGCAGCGGTATGTGATCGGATTCTAAGAATCATCCCATACCAAAAATAACACGATTGACTAGCCAGCATGCGGATTACGGGTGTTTTCCCCGGTGAAATTACGCATCAGCAGGGCATAATCCAGCGAAATATCTTCCGGCACAGGCAGCCAGACGGTATGTCCATCTCCCGGTGCGACTGATACGGCTTCGCCTTTACTATTCTGCATATGTTCCAGAGTGAAATTCACATTGCCCTGTGGGGTCATCAACTCCAGGCTGTTGCCCACAAGGAATTTGTTTTTCACCGCGACCGCCGCGAGTGGTCCCTTGCGCTCGCCGGTGAACTCCCCGACAAACTGCTGGCGCTCGGAAAGCGAGTGGCCATATTCATAGTTCTGGTAATCGTCATGGGTATGACGACGCAGGAAGCCTTCGGTGTAGCCGCGGTGCGCCAGCCCTTCCAGCGTTTCCAGCAGGGTCGGGTCGAACGGTTTACCCGCCGCCGCGTCGTCGATCGCCTTGCGGTAGACCTGGGCGGTACGCGCGCAGTAGTAATAGGATTTGGTGCGGCCTTCGATCTTCAGCGAGTGCACGCCCATCTGGGTCAGGCGCTCAACGTGGGCGATGGCGCGCAGATCTTTAGAGTTCATGATGTAGGTGCCGTGCTCATCTTCGAACGCGGTCATGTATTCGCCCGGACGCTGGGCCTCTTCAATCATAAACACGCTGTCGGTTGGCGCACCCAGACCTAATGTTGGCTCAATGGTCTGCACCGGAATCGGCTCGTGCTTATGCACGATATTGCCTACCTCATCCTGTTTACCTTCCTGGACTTTATATTCCCAGCGGCAGGCGTTGGTGCAGGTCCCCTGGTTCGGGTCACGTTTGTTGATGTAGCCGGAGAGCAGGCAGCGGCCAGAGTAAGCCATGCACAGTGCCCCGTGGACGAAAATCTCAAGCTCCATTTCCGGCACCTGGCTGCGGATCTCTTCGATCTCTTCCAGCGACAGCTCGCGGGACAGGATCACGCGGGTCAGCCCCATCTGCTGCCAGAATTTCACCGTTGCCCAGTTAACGGCATTGGCCTGCACCGAGAGGTGAATGTCCATCTCCGGGAAGTTTTCCCGCACCAGCATGATTAAACCCGGGTCCGACATAATCAAGGCATCAGGCCCCATCTCCACCACCGGTTTCAGGTCGCGGATAAAGGTTTTCAGCTTGGCGTTATGCGGGGCGATATTCACCACCACGTAGAATTTTTTCCCCTGTGCGTGGGCTTCGTTGATGCCGAGCTGCAGATTCTCGTGGTTGAATTCGTTATTACGCACGCGCAGTGAGTAACGCGGCTGGCCCGCATAGACGGCATCGGCGCCATAGGCGAAAGCGTAACGCATATTTTTCAGCGTTCCCGCCGGGGAGAGGAGTTCCGGTTTAAACATGTTTGTTCTCATTCTGATGACAGGTCAGATGCGCACACCAGGTGGGCGCCGGGAGGAGATCCCATACATTAAGGGCGGGCATTGTAACGCTGCGGGGCAGGGAGGTAAACCGTTATCCCGACAGCCGTTAAGGTTCTGACTTCAGAATTTTCTCATCATTCTGGCGAATGATTCTTAGGCACATCGCGTCCTTTCTCATATATCGCTCAGGCCAGGATACCTATGATATCGCCAGGAAAAGCCGTTCTGGCCCTCAGGGATGATGACCGCGCAGGCTGCGCACAAAAATTTAACGATCACAGCTTATTACCCACAGAAGGCAACCTTCTTGGGTTGAATTTTGAGGACAATGTTTTATGTATGCTTCACGTAGTGTAGCGAATCGTTACGATCCCTTTTCCCGTCTGATGCACTGGGTGGTAGCGGTAGTGATTATTTATGCCATGTGCATGGGATATATTCTTCACGCGCTGGAAGGAACACGCTGGTTCCACTTTTTCTCGGTGGTAAACATGTCGCTGGGGACAATGGCGACCCCCATTATGCTGGTGCGCTTTATCTGGCGCTTCTTTCGCCCGTCAGTGCCCTACCCGGATAGCGTAGCTGGACGTAAAAAACAGCTGGTGGTCTTTCTGCATGAAATCTTTTACCTGACCATCATGCTGGTGCTGGTAAGCGGGTTTTTAATGCTGCATAAAGATTATCAGTTCTTTGGTTTACTGCACGTTTCCCGGCCCGTTAACGTAGACGTGATTAACGATTTCTTCTTCAAAATTCATCGGGTGAGCTGCATTACACTTGGCGTGATTTTGTTCATGCACGTGGCGGCAGTGATTCGATATACCCTTCAAGGCCAGGGGGAAATTTTGCGGCGTATGTTGTAGAGCGATGTAGAGCAACAGTGCTACGGGTTTGGATAAAAAAACGCCGACGGCAGGACAGTACAGTCGGCGTTTAATTCAGCGGGGCGCTCAGAGGTCGTCCTGGGTGTGATCGACAATAATTTCCAGCGTTTTACGGATGATATCGGCTTTGACGACGTCGTGAGTGGACTCAATCTGCTTAATCAGTCGTAAAATAATCGCTTTATTGGTCACCGGTTCCTTCGCAGCATGAATAGCGCCCATCACAGATTCAAGCAGCGCCCACTCTTCGGCTAACAAACCGCCCGCGCTGCGGAAATAGTTGGATAACGCAGCATTAGGCAGTTCTTCGTACAAGTCTGGATTCTGGAGCATAGCCTGGCTCATAGTGTCACACCGGTTAAGTTAATAAATTAATAATACAGTCAGTGTTTTTTGCTGTTGGCGTGCTGGCTATTGCCAAACAGAGGATAAACATTGCTGTTGTTTCGACCATCCGTGTCCCAATCCTGCTGTTCATTCATTGGCTTGCGTTGGGCACCACCTTTACCATCGTTGGAAATTTCCAGGATGATTTGGGAAAGCACGTTCCGACGCTGGCCGTCTCGCTCTGCCGATAACATCTGTTGCAGCCTCTGTAGCAAGAGTTTCATGCTGATGGGGCCGTTATCCTTAAGCAAAGAAAGAGTGGCTTCGCCAATAAGTTCATCAGTTAATCGTTCATGGTCACTTCTGTTCATAACTACGTCTCTGTTGCCACACTTACCTGTTAGAGGAATTGCGGCCTTAAGTCAGTCTGTCGTGACAGTATAAAAAAACTGTCCTGGAGAAAAAACCGACTTGAAAACAATTCAATTAGCGGCTGTGGGCTTACATATCTTAACGTTCAAAAAGCAGGCCAATCAGCGTTTGGTAACGGCTCTCCTCTTCCTGATCGGTTGCCTGTTCCATCCGGTAAAGCAGTCGGGTGCAGATGGCTTTCCGGTTGAGGATTTTTCCTTCCCTCAGTAGCTCCACAACGATTTGTCCCAGCGTCTCCTGCTGAGAAGGCTGGTTAGCTTTATTAAAGTACTGGGTAATGGCATTGGCTGTATTCGGTGCAAACCCGTTCTCGCGCATATGTCACTCCTGAAATCCGCAGAGCTAAAATGGTTAATATCTTGTTAACTGGTGAATACTGTACATACTAATTGTACAAGTTAACAAATATATTTTGATCATTACGTGCTAAACTATATATATCAAAGATTTAATTATAAAAAATTCGGTGAAAAAGGAAGAAAATATTGTACATTCCTGGCGTTTTTAACCGTTATTGTCGGAATACAGAAAGGGCGAGAAAACCCCCGTGTGGGTTAACAAGACGTAACGCCAACCATCTGATACTGTGAACATTCATTCACCTCCGCTATTGGAAACTTATGCTCACTACCATCATTTACCGTAGTCACTTTCGTGATCACGTACCGGTTACTGTGCTGGAAGACATGGTTGTTGCAGCAAACAAAAAAAACAGCGAAGCCGGGGTCAGCGGCATTCTTCTGTTTAACGGAAAGCTCTTTTTCCAGTTGCTTGAAGGACCCGAGGAAAACGTAAGAGCGATTTACCGCGCTATCTGCGAAGACCCGCGTCATCACAACGTGGTGGAACTGCTATGTGACTATTCCCCCGCGCGGCGTTTCGGGAAGTGCGGTATGGAACTCTTTGATTTACGACGATACGATCGCGAAGAGGTGCTGCAAAACGTGCTGGATAAAGGCACGACCAAGTACCAGTTGACCTACAACGACAGGTCGTTGCAGTTCTTCAGAACCTTCGTCGAAGAGAGTGAAAAAGAGAACTATTTTGAGCTGCCTTCGGGGGATCACTGGGACTTTATTGCTGATACCGGCGCCCCCAGCGTTCGTGCGCTGTCGCGGCGCTACAGCGAGGTGTGCAACTTTGCTTTTCAGCCGATTATCGATCCGCTGGCACGGGAAATCGTCTCACTGGAGGCCCTTATCCGTACCCCGGATGGCGGGGTATCCCGGCACTGGTTTGAGGGGTTAGTGGGAGATGAACTCTACGAAGCCGATCTCAAAAGCAAGAGCGTCGCCTTTGCGATGGCCAGCGCGCTGGGGCTGGGAGAGCAGAGCCTCTCTGTTAACCTGCTTCCGATGACGCTGGTCAACGTGCCTGATGCGGTGAGCTATCTGATTCAGGAGATAGAGGCCAACGGGCTGGTGCCCGAGCAGATCGTGGTGGAATTTACGGAGAACGAAGTCATCTCCCGTCTCGATGAATTCACCGGTGCGGTGCGTGAGTTAAAGGCTGCGGGGATTGGCGTGACCATCGACCACTTTGGTGGCGGTTTTGCCGGTCTGTTGCTGTTGGCACAGTTCCAGCCAGACCGGATTAAGATTAACCGTGACCTGATCCGCGACGTACACAAGAGCGGTCCACGTCAGGCCATCGTGCTGGCAATCATCAAATGTTGTACAGCTTTGGAAATTCTGATCTCTGCGGTCGGTGTCGAGCAACCGGAAGAGTGGATGTGGCTCGAATCGGCAGGTATTTCTCACTTCCAGGGACACCTGTTTGCCCACCCTGAACTGGCCGGTATCCCGCCTGTGGCGTGGCCTGAGCTAAAAGAAACTTTCTGAAACTGATCCACACCGGGCAGTGATACAATTCTGTTGTACAATATAACAAGTTGTACACCCCGGTGAGATTCGTTACTTTGGTTAACGAATCTATTGGTCAGACAGGGAGAATCGATGGCCTTTTACAGTATTGGCGATGTAGCAGAACGCTGCGGCATAAATCCCGTTACGCTACGTGCATGGCAGCGTCGGTACGGGTTGCTAAAACCGCAGCGTAGTGAAGGCGGGCATCGACAATTTGACGACGACGACATCCTGCGTATCGAGGAGATCAAACGCTGGATTGAGCGTGGCGTGCCGGTCGGTAAGGTCAAAGCCCTGCTCGATCAGGACAAAGTCCCTGAGCCAGGAGACTGGCGTACCTTGCAGGAAGAGATGATGGGCATGTTGCGTCAGGTCAGCCCGGGTAAGTCCCGCGCGCAGATTGTCGCATTCTGCCAGCACCACGCTGTCGAGGTCCTGATTGACCACGTTTTTATTCCCGTCCGGGAAAACCTCAGCCTTGATCAAAATACCGCAAGTATCATGTGCAGCCTGCTGGACGGCATTCTGATCGAGCAGGCAGTCACCAGCCTGAGCGAGTCACGCAGCAAAGCGGGCCGGGATGCATTATTGATTGGCTGGAGCGTGGAGGACCGTACCCGTCTGTGGCTGGAGGCGTGGCGTCTTTCGCAGCGTGGCTGGCGCATTAACGTGTTTGCTGAACCGCTGGAGTTACCCCATCCCGAGTTCTTCCCCGGCCAGCACATCCTTGTCTGGGCAGGCCCGGTGTTATCGCCGCAACAGCGTCTGCAGCTTGAGCACTGGCAAAAGCAGGGTTACAGCATTACCGCCCACGGGCTGGCCGAGGCGGCCTGAGCGTATCACCCGCCGTAGCGGGTCATTTTATTTCCTGTCACGCGCCGATCCGGCACGCATCCGCTTCCCAGCGATATCCCACACCGTAAACTGCGCGAATAAACGACTGCTCTGCATCAAGGGATTCCAGCTTGCGCCGCAAGTTTTTGATGTGGCTGTCGATAGTACGATCGGTCACCACCCGGTAGTCATCATACAGATGGTTCAGCAGTTGCTCGCGAGAGAAAACCTTGCCCGGCTCGTGCGACAGGGTTTTCAGCAGGCGGAACTCGGCGGGGGTCAGATCCAACAGCTTGTTGCGCCAGCTTGCCTGAAAACGGCCTTCATCGATGATTAACGGGCTTTCGGCATCCAGCGCCTGTAGATCACGCTGCGGTTTGCAGCGGCGCAGAATGGTTTTTACCCGGGCCACCACTTCGCGCGGGCTGTAGGGTTTGCAGATGTAATCATCGGCGCCGATCTCCAGCCCCAACAGGCGGTCAATCTCTTCGATTTTGGCGGTCACCATGACAATCGGCACTTCGGAGAAGCGGCGGATTTCGCGACACAGGGTCAGACCATCGGTGCCGGGCAGCATGAGATCGAGCAGGATCAGGTCCGGCGGGGTCTGGCGCACATACGGCAGAACCTGGTCGCCGTGGCTGATAAGCGACGGGGCATAACTTGCCGCCCGCAGATAGTCGATTAATAACTGCCCAAGCTTAGGCTCATCCTCCACGATCAGGATGCGGGGTGTATTTTCGTCAATGGGTAACTCAGTCATACTTCTCTCGATAAATCGCGTTCCAGCGGTAGCTCTACTGTAATGCTAACCCCGCCAAAAGGCGAATGGGCGGCGCGGAGGGTGCCCCCGTGAGCCTCGACGATGTTAACGCAGATCGCCAGCCCCAGACCCGATCCGCCGCTGGCGCGGTTGCGGGAGCCTTCGGTGCGATAAAAACGCTCAAACAGTCGGTGAAGCTGATCGTCAGAGACGCCGGGTGCGGTGTCGGCAAAGGTCAGTGCAAAGCGGTGATCTTCGCATTTACCGGAAATACGCAGCGCGCCCCCCGCGTCGGTATAGCGCAGGCTGTTTTCCAGCAGGTTGTTGAAAAGCTGCATCAGCCGGTCGCGATCGCCAAACACCACCGCATTGTCCGGCAGCGACAGCTCAATGCGCAGGTCGCGACTGGCAAAGCGTTCGCGGAAAACGCCGCTGGCCATTTCCAGAATGTTAATCACATCGACAGGCGCTTTCTGATAGGCCAGCGCCCCTTCGTCGGACATCGACAGCTGATGGAGATCCTCCACCAGCTTGGTCAGCGTCCCCACTTCCGCCTGCAGGGAGGTGACGGACTCCGGGGTGAACTTGCGTACCCCGTCCTGGATCGCCTCCAGCTCGCCGCGCAGCACCGCCAGCGGGGTGCGCAGTTCGTGGGAGATATCGGCCATAAAATCCCGCCGCATCTGCTGGTTCTTCTCAAGCGTGCTGGCGAGCTGGTTAAAGTCCTGCGCCAGCTTGCCCAGTTCGTCCTGGCTGCGGGTATCCACCCGGGTAGTAAAATTGCCTGCCGCCAGTTGATGCGTCCCTTCCACCAGCCGTTTGACCGGGGCCAGCAGGCCACGCGCCAGCGGGAAGGTCGCCAGCGCCGCCAGCAGGGTGGAGAGGGCGACAATCAGCCAACTGGTCTGCCGCTGTTGGCGGTCGAAGTTGATGTCGGTATTGCGCGTCAGCCGCTCGACCGGAGAGGCGATCACCCAGCCGACGGCAGCGCCGTTGACGGTAATGGCCCGCTTCGTGCCGTCCGGCGGCACCGGGGCACGCGGCCCCACCAGCACCCGCATATCCTGGTCGATCACCCAGAACTGGGTGCGCCAGCCGTGGGGCGGCATGCCGGGGCCGGGACGATCGTCGTCAGTGTCGTGCTCCAGCGAGCGCAGGATCTGGAAAATAAACCGGTCATTATTGCGTAAAAAACGCCAGTTGCCGTGCAGGGCGTACTGCTCGGCCAGCGCATCGCTTAAGCCCTGTAACCGCTGTTCGTTACCGTGTTTGATGTAGTCGATAAAGCCACGCTCAAAGCTCACCCGCACTGCCCAGTGCATGGTGATCAGCAGTACGATACAGGTGGCAAAGATGGCCAGAAACAGCTTACCGGTAATGCCGGGCCGCCAGAACTTCATGGTTCACTCCTTTTGCGCCGCCTGATGACGACATTCTTACTGGTATCATCCGGGACCCGGGCGAAAATAATGGCCGGCAGGGCGATAATCACCGCCATGCTCAGGTAGGTGTAGAGGAAGACCTGATGGACCACCGGGCTGTCAGCCGTCAGGTGATGCTGGCCGTACATGCCCAACAGCAGCCCGGCGATGGTCACGCCGACGCTCATCGACAGCTGCATAATCATCGACAGCAGGCTGTTGCCGCTGCTCGCCTGCTCATCGGGCAGATCTTTCAGCGTCAGGGTATTCATGGAGGAGAAGCGGATGGAGTTGATCATCCCCTGGCAGAACAGTACCAGCGGCAGAACGTAGTACCAGCCCAGCAGCGCCACGGCCATAAACAGCAGGCTCACCAGCGCCAGCCCCAGCGTGGAGGCCACCAGCACCCGGCGATAGCCAAAATAGTTCACCACCTGGACCACAATGCGCTTCATCCCCATGCTGCCGAGCACCATCGGGATCATCATCAGACCGGCGTGGAACGGCGAAAAGCCGAGGCCAATCTGCAAAAAGACCGGGGTCATAAACGGCAGCATCCCGCTGCCGATGCGTCCGGCAAAGCTGCCGAGCAGCCCCAGACGGTAGGTTGTATTTTGAAACAGCGTCAGGCTGAACAGGGCGCGGTCGTTGCCTCTGGCGTGCCACAGATACCACAGAATGGAAAGCACTCCGATGGCGACCAGCCCAACCAGCGATAACGTGGAGATCCCCAGCCCTTTTTGCCCGTCCAGCGCCAGGGTCAGGGTCGCCATTCCCGCCGCCAGCAGGAAAAAGCCCACCAGATCGAAGCGCCGGGTCTGCATTTTGTAGTTCGGCATCAGCCAGAGGGTGGCAATCGCCCCGATAATGCCCACCGGCAGGTTAATCAGGAAGATCCAGTGCCAGGAGGCGTACTCCACCAGCATTCCGCCGAGCGCCGGGCCAAGTAGCGGCCCGACCTGACCGGGCAGGGTGACGAAGGTCATCGCCGCCATGTACTGCGCGCGCGGGACAATCTTCAACACCGTCAGCCTGCCGACTGGCACCATCATTGCCCCGCCGACGCCCTGCAACACCCGGGATAGCACCAGTTCGTTCAGCGTCTCTGCCCGGGCGCAGAAGAGTGACCCGGCGGTAAACAGCACGATGGCGGTACAAAAGATATTACGCACCCCCACCTTATCCGCCAGCCAGCCGCTGGCGGGCAGCATGACAGCCACCGTCAGCACATAGGCGACGATCACCATATGCATATGCAGCGGACTCTCCCTCAGGCTTTGCGCCATCGAGGGGAGGGCAGTATTAACAATGGTCGTATCCAGGGCCTGCATAAAAAAGCCGAAGGCGACAATCCATAACTGCCAGCGAACGTTAGCGGGGAGATCAGTCATCAGCCGGTTACCGTCTCTTTCTGTTTACGTGAAAAACGCACCCGTAAGCGGTCAAAGAACAGATAGACCACCGGAGTGGTGTAGAGCGTCAACAGCTGGCTCATCACCAGCCCACCGACAATGGTAATGCCCAGCGGCTGACGCAGCTCTGCGCCATCACCGCTGGAGATCACCAGCGGCAGCGCGCCAAACAGCGCCGCCAGGGTGGTCATCATGATTGGCCGAAAACGCAGCAGGCAGGCCTGGAAGATCGCCTCCTGCGGGGTCATATTGCCGTTGCGCTGTGCCTCCAGCGCAAAGTCGACCATCATAATGGCGTTCTTCTTCACGATCCCGATTAACAGCATAATGCCAATCAACGCAATCAGGCTGAACGGCGCGCCAAACAGCTCCAGCGCCAGCAACGCCCCTACGCCCGCCGAGGGCAGGGTGGAGAGAATGGTCAGCGGATGGACGTAGCTCTCGTACAGAACCCCGAGCACGATATAGACCGTGGCAATCGCCGCCAGAATCAATATCACCTGCGAGTTCATCGTCTCCTGGAAGACCTGAGCCGTACCGGCAAAGCTGCCGCGCACCGTTGAGGGCACGCCAAGCTGGGTCATGGCACGGTTGATGGCCTCGCTGGCTTCAGAGAGGGATTTGCCAGTCGGCAGGTTAAACGATACGGTCGATGCCGCCGACAGCCCCTGATGATTCACCGACAGCGGCGCGTTAGCGGGTTGCCAGTGGGCAAAGTACGACAGCGGGATCGCCTTGCCGTCGTTATTAATCACGAACATTTTATCCAGCGCACTGATGTCCTGGGTATAGCGCGGATCGACCTCCATGACCACTTTGTACTGGTTCATCGGCTGATAGATGGTCGAGATCTGGCGCTGGCCGAAGGCGTTATTCAGCAGACTGTTGGCGGCGCTCACATCAATGCCCAGCCGTGACATGGTTTCGCGATCGTAGGTCAGCGCCATCTCCGCGCCGTTATCCTGTTGGTCGGAGTTAACGTCTGCCAGCTCCGGCAGTGCCGCCAGCGCTTTACGGATTTTAGGCTCCCACTCTCTGAGTGCGGCAAGATCGTCCGACAGCAGGGTGTACTGGTAGCTGGCGTTCGACTGACGGCCACCGACGCGGATATCCTGCACCGCCACCAGGAACATGTTCGCCCCCGGCTCTTTGGCTAACTTCACCCTGAGGCGGTCGATCACCTGCTGGGCGGTTTCGTTACGCTGGTCGCGCGACTTGAGAGTGATAAACATCATTCCGCTGTTGACCCGCGAGCCGCCGGTAAAGCCGGTGACGTTATCCACGGCCTTGTCTTCGCGGATGATCTTCATGAAATCCTGCAACTTACCGCGCATGGCCTGGAAGGAGATGCTCTGATCGGCCTGTATCCCCCCCATCAATACCCCGGTGTCCTGCTCCGGGAAAAAGGTTTTGGGGATGGTGATGTACATCCAGACGTTAAGTGCGATGGTGCCAATTAACACCAGCCCGACGATCCGGGTGTGGTTCAGCACCCATTTCAGCGATTTACCGTAGCTCGTCTGTAACGCCATCAGCATCCGGCCAAAGCCTTTTTTGCGCGGCTGCGACTGGGGCGGGCTGCGCTTGAGCATCCAGCCGCACATCATCGGGGTAAGGGTTAACGACACCAGCAGAGAAATACCGATCGCCACCGACAGCGTGACCGCAAACTCCCGCAACAGACGCCCTGGCAGCCCGTCCATCAGCAGCAGCGGCAGGAACACCGCCACCAGCGACAGGCTCATGGAGAGCACCGTAAAGCCTACCTCCCGGCTGCCCTGCAATGCCGCCTGGAGAGGTTTCATTCCCGCTTCGAGGTGGCGGGAGATGTTCTCCAGCACCACGATGGCGTCATCTACTACAAAGCCGGTGGCGATAGTCAGCGCCATCAGCGACAGGTTGTTGAGGCTAAAACCGCACAGGTACATGGCGGCGAAGGTCCCAATCAACGATACCGGCACGGCGACGGCCGGGATTAGCGTTGCGCGGCCCGAGCGCAGGAACAGGAACACCACCAGGATCACCAGCGCCACCGAGATGATCAGCGACTGTTCCACCTCTTCCAGCGAGGCGCGAATGGTCGGGGAGCGATCCTGGGCAATCTGCAGATCGATGGCCGCCGGAATGGTCTCCTGCAACTCCGGCAGGCGGGCGCGGATGCTGTTGACCGTCTCGATAATGTTGGCTTCCGGCAGCTTGCGGATCATCAGCAAAATCGCGGGTTTGGCATTGGTCATCCCGGCGTTGCGCACGTCCTGCACCGAGTCCGTGACGCTCGCCACATCGCTTAAGCGCACGGCTGCGCCGTTGTTGTAATGGATGATCAGCGGCTGATATTCCGCCGCGGTTTTCAGCTCATCGTTGGTCTGGATCTGCCAGCGGTGGCTGTCATCCTCCACCGAACCCTGCGGTTTACGCACGTTGGCATTGCTGATGGCGCTGCGCACGTCATCCAGCGAGACGCCCTGGTTAAACAGCGCCTGCGGGTTCAACCCCACGCGCACCGCGGGCAGGGAGCTACCGCCGACATCCACATCCCCCACGCCGTCGATCTGGGCGATGGTTTGCGCCAGCTGGGTGGAGGCGAAGTCGTACAGCTGCCCCTGGGAGTAGGTGTCCGAGGTGAGCGTCAGGATCATAATGGGCGCATCGGACGGGTTGGCTTTGCGGTAGGTTGGCCGACTCGGCATCCCGCTCGGGAGCAGGCTTTGCGCGGCATTGATCGCCGCCTGTACATCGCGCGCCGCGCCGTTGATGTCGCGGTTAAAGTTAAACTCCAGAATGATGCGCGTGCTGCCGAGGGAGCTGCTCGACGTCATCTCGTTGACCCCGGCAATACGCCCGAGCGAGCGCTCCAGCGGCGTGGCCACCGACGAGGCCATGGTTTCCGGCGAGGCACCGGGCAGCGAGGCGCTGACCATGATCACCGGGAAATCCACCTGCGGCAGCGGGGCCACCGGCAGCAGCCGGAAGCCCAGCACGCCGCACAGGGTGATGGCGAGGGAGATTAAAATCGTCGCCACCGGGCGGTAAATGAAGAGGGCGAAAAACTTCACTTACGCCTCCTCTTCTTCACGTTTCGGGAAGCGGCTTTTGCTCCACAGCGCCAGGCGGTCAAACAGCAGGTAGATCACCGGGGTGGTAAAGAGGGTCAACACCTGGCTCACCAGCAGACCGCCGACCATGGCGATGCCTAACGGACGGCGCAGCTCGGCCCCAACCCCGGTACTGAGCATCAGCGGCAGGGCGCCGAGCAGCGCGGCGAGAGTGGTCATCAGGATCGGGCGGAAACGCAGCAGGCAGGCCTGGTAGATGGCCTCCCGCGGCGGCATACCCTGCTCGCGCTCGGCGGCAAGGGCAAAGTCGATCATCATGATGGCGTTCTTCTTGACGATACCGATCAGCAGGATGATGCCGATGATCGCAATCACGTCCAGCTCGCTGCCCGCCAGCATCAGCGCCAGCAGGGCACCCACGCCTGCGGTCGGCAGGGTAGAGAGAATGGTGATCGGGTGGATAAAGCTCTCGTACAGCACCCCCAGCACGATGTACATCGCCACCACTGCGGCGACAATCAGCCAGACAGTGCTACCCAGTGCCGCCTGGAAGGCGAGCGTACTGCCCTGGAATTTGGTCTGGATGTCCGTCGGGAAGCTGAGGTTTTTCTCTGCATCGGTAATCGCCTGCACCGCTTCGCCCAGCGAGTAATCATCCGGGACGTTGAACGAAATGGTGGTGGACGGGAACTGATCCAGATGGTTTACCGCCAGCGGGGTATAGCGCTCCTCAACTTTGGCAATGGCGCTCAGGGGCACAATGCCGCCGCTGCTGCTGGTCAGGCGCACAGAATCAAGGGCCGCCAGGCCTGGCGTCTGCCGCGTATCGTGCTCCAGCACCACCCGGTACTGGTTGGCCTGGGTGTAGATGGTGGAGATCAGGCGCTGGCCGAAGGCGTTGTACAGCGCGTTGTCCACATCCGCCATGGAGATCCCCAGACGGCTGGCGCTGTCACGATCGACGTTGATGTACGCCGCCAGCCCTTTGTCCTGCCAGTCGCTGCTGACATCCGAGAGCTGCGGCAGCTGCTTAAGTTCATCCACCAACTGCGGTACCCAGGTGCTGAGGGCATCCAGGCTGGTGGCCTGCAAGGTGAACTGATACTGGGTGCGGCTCACCGTGGTGTCGATGGTCAGATCCTGCGTGGGCTGCAGATACAACGCCACACCCGGGACTTTTGCCACCGCATGCTGGAGTCGTTCGATGACCTTGTTAACCCGATCGTCGCGATCGTCCAGCGGCTTGAGGTTGATCTGCAGGCGGGCGCTGTTCAGCGACGGGTTGGTACCATCGACGCCGACAAACGACGTCAGGCTCTCCACCGCCGGATCCTTCATGATAACGTCCGATACCGCCTGCTGGCGCTGCGCCATGCTGGCAAAGGACACCGACTGCGGCGCCTGTAGAGTACCCTGGATAATGCCGTTATCCTGAATCGGGAAGAAGCCTTTTGGGATCATCACCCACAGCAGCACGCTCAGGACCAGGGTGCCCAGCGCCACACCGAGGGTGGCCCAGGGGTGGTTCAGCACTTTTGTCAGCATACGGCCGTAGGCGGCAATAATCCGCTCGAACATGCGTTCCGAGGCGCGGGAAAAACGGTTCTGCTTGCGTAAGGATTCATGACTCAGCATGCGCGCGCACATCATTGGCGTCAGGGTCAAGGACACCACCGCCGAGATCAAAATGGCCACCGCCAGGGTGACGGCAAACTCACGGAACAGACGCCCGACGATATCCCCCATAAACAGCAGCGGGATCAGCACCGCAATCAGCGAGAAGGTGAGGGAGATAATGGTGAAGCCGATCTCGCCCGCCCCTTTCAACGCCGCCGCCAGCGGCTTTTCCCCTTTTTCGATATAGCGGGAGATGTTTTCGATCACCACGATGGCGTCATCCACCACAAAGCCGGTGGCGATGGTCAGGGCCATCAGCGTCAGGTTGTTGATCGAGAAGTCGAGGAACACCATCACTGCGAAGGTGCCCACCAGCGAGAGCGGCACCGCCACGGCGGGAATAATGGTCGCCGGAATGTTGCGCAGGAACAGGTAGATGATCATCACCACCAGCGCAATCGCCAGCATCAGCTCAAACTGGGTATCGCTGACCGAGGCGCGAATGTTGGTGGTGCGATCCGACAGCACCTTGACGCTGACCGATTTCGGCAGGCTGTCGATAAGCGTTGGCAGCATGGCGCGAATGCTGTCGGCGGTATCAATGATATTCGCCCCCGGCTGGCGCTGCACGTTCATCACGATCGCCTGCTGCTTGTTGGCCCACGCCCCGAGCCAGCTGTTTTCTGCCCCTTGCTCGACGGTAGCGACATCCCCTAAGCGGATCGCCGCTCCGTTCTGGTACGCCACAATCAGCTGACGGTATTCGTCGGCAGACTGCATCTGATCGTTAGCGGACAGCGTTACCGCCCGGTTTGGGCCATCGAGCGAGCCTTTTGCGGAGTTAACGTTGGCGTTGCTGATGGCGGTGCGGATGGTTTCGCTGGTCAGCCCGAGGGAGGCGATCGCCTGGGCATTCAGTTTAACACGCACCGCCGGACGCTGGCCGCCGGACAGCGTAACCAGCCCGACGCCGGAAACCTGGGAAATCTTCTGCGCCACGCGGGTTTCCACCATGTCTTCGACCTGGGTCATCGGCATGGCGGAGGAGGTGACGGCAAGGGTCATGATCGGCGGATCCGCCGGGTTCACTTTGCTGTAGACCGGCGGGTTAGGCAGGTCGGAGGGCAGCAGGTTGGTGGCGGCGTTGATCGCGGCCTGCACCTCCTGCTCGGCAACATCCAGCGACAGGCTAAGCTGGAACTGCAGCGTCACCACCGACGCGCCGCCGGCGCTTTGGGAGGACATCTGCTTCAGGCCCGACATCTGGCCAAACTGGCGCTCCAGCGGAGCGGTAATGGCCGAGGTCACCACATCCGGGCTGGCGCCAGGGTAGAGCGTTACAACCTGAATGGTGGGGTAATCCACTTCCGGCAGGGCGGATACGGGCAGGAAGCGGTAGCCGATAATCCCTGCCAGCAGGATCGCCACCATCAGCAGCGTCGTGGCGACAGGGCGCAGGATAAACAGACGTGACGGCCCGCCTGTAGAACTCGGGGGCATCACCTGCATCAGGAGGTCGCTCCCTGTGATTTATGTTCACGTTTCGCCGGCTGGGTAGCGGTGTCGCTGTGGGCTTCCACCACTTCCACTTTTGCCCCTTCGGTCAGACGGTCGATGCCGTCAGTTACCACGCGATCGCCTGCCGACAGTCCGGCGGCAATCACCACGCTCTGGCTGTCCTGAATGCCCGCTTTAACCCGATGTTTGCTGACGTTGTTGTCGCTGTTCAGCACCCAGACAAAGTTGCCTTCGTTGCCCATCTGCAGCGCTGCCGTCGGGATCACCACGGCATTCTCTTCGGTGGCGACCAGCATCCGGGCATTGACAAACTGGTTCGGGAACAGGGCATCGTCCTGATTGTTGAAGCGCGCTTTCAGCTTGATGGTGCCGGTGGTGGTGTCGATCTGGTTGTCGAGGCTCAGCAGGGTGCCGTCGCTCAGCTTCTGCTTGTTGGCCCGATCCCAGGCCTCCACGGTTAAGGCCTTACCGGCTTTCTGCGCCTGGATCACAGTGGCGATATCGCTCTCCGGCAGGGTGAATACCAGGTCGATAGGGTGGGTCTGGGTGAGCACCACGATCCCGGTGGTATCCCCACTGGAGATCTGATTGCCGATATCCACCTGCTTTAACCCCACGCGCCCGTCGATGGGGGCAGTGATGCGGCTCCAGTCGAGCTGCAGCTGGGCGCTGGCAACGGCGGCCTGGTCCGCTTTAATGGTGCCCAGGCTTTCACTCACCAGTGCCTGCTGGGCATCCAGCTCCTGACGGGAGACGAGATTGGTTTTCACCAGCTGCTGATAGCGGGCCAGATCGCGGCGGGCATTGGCGAGGGTGGCGGTGTCTTTCGCCAGCTGTCCCTGCGCCTGGGCCAGCGCCACCTTGAACTGGCTGGGGTCGATTTCAGCCAGCAGATCGCCAGCTTTCACCTGCTGTCCTTCCTGGAAGTGCAGGGCGATCAGCTGCCCGTCGACGCGGCTGCGCACGGTAACGGTGTTAGCGGCGGTAATGGTGCCCAGCCCGGAGAGGTAGCGCGGCACGGATTTACTTTCTGCGGTCGCGGCCTGCACCGGGGCCAGCGCCCCGCCGCGCATTCCATGGCGTCCACCGCCTGTCGGGCGCTGCGCCTGGCTGGACGCACCGGCAGGGGCCGAAGACTGTTGATGCCAGTACCACGCGGCGGCAAGGGCCACCACAATGATGCCAGCGGCGATTACCCAGCGGGATTTATTGCGGCCTTTCATCGTTATACGTACTCATCCTGAAACTGTGCAGAAAATAATACTAGTTTAGTGAGGCAATGAAGCAGAAAAATGGAGGAAATATGGAAGACTGTCTGGAATTGTCTGAATGGCACCGGTCTGGATGCCGGATAGCAACGGCGCGCCTGATAAAGTTGCAGGCCGGGCAAGCGAAGCGCCGCCCGGCCTGTCAAGACTAGCTGAAAACGACCTGTGCCCAGCGGGCTAAACCTGCCGTCACCGAGCCAAAGTCATCGCCGCCAGCAATAGGGATGCCCGGCAGCTGCTGCGCCAGCGCTTTTTTGATCAGCGGTGAGCGGGCGCTACCGCCGGTCAGGTAGATCACGTCCGGCTTTTCGTTGCCGTTATCCAGCGCCAGTTGCACCTGCTCAAGGATGCGCTGTAAGGGCTGCGACAGCGCCGCTTCCAGCCCCTGCTGGCTGATAGCGGTCGCCAGCTCCTCGCTGATGAACGGCAGCGTCACGGCGTGCTCAGCGGCCCCGGAGAGGGCAATTTTGCTCTCTTCCGCGCTACGCACCATCCGATAGCTCAGGCGCTGACGCCACACTTTATGCAGCAGCGCCACTTTCTCGCCGTCCTGGGCATCGCGCACCAGATCGTTAAGAAAACGCCCGTTGGCGACGCTGTAGAAATCGCTTTGCGCCGGTACATCGTTAATCGCCACGGCGTTCCACCACGGCAGAATTGGCAGGGCGGTGCCTTTCGCGGTTTGTCCACCCATGCCCAGCAGGGGCATCAGGCTTCTGAAGGCCAGGGCGATGTCCAGGTCGTTACCGCCGATACGGCAGCCGCTGTGCCCCAGCAGGCTGGTTTCGCGATCGCGACGCTCATGCCATTGTGGCCCCATCAGCAGCAGCGAGCAGTCAGTGGTCCCGCCACCGATATCCACGACCAGCACCCGTTTTTCACTGTTCAGGGTCGCTTCAAAATCCAGCCCGGCGGCAACCGGCTCGTACTGGAACACCACGTCACGGAACCCGGCGCGCTGTGCGGCGCGCTCAAGGATCCCCTGTGCCTGCTGGTTCGCTTCATCGCCCCCCAGCCCCTGGAAGTTGATTGGACGGCCAATCACCGCCTGGGTGATCTCCTCCGTCAGCTGGGACTGCGCCTGCTGGCGAATATGCAGCATCATGGCGCAGACCAGATCTTCAAACAGCGCCACCTGCTGCGGTTTCAGACCGCTGGCACCGAGGAAAGATTTCGGTGACTTTACGAAGTAGACCTCTTCGGGATCCTCAATGTAGTGACCCAGCGACGACAGGCCAAACTGCACGCTGCCCGGGGTAACATCGATATCTTCGTCGCGGTTAAAATTGACCGCGCGGCGCAGCAGCGCCTGGGTTTCCGTGCCGGTGGCCGGAACCTGATGATGGCGGTACAGCCACTCGCTCACCGCTTCGCGCGTCGGTGCGCAGAGCATCGACGGCAGCAGCGTGCTGTTATTTTCCATTTTCAGCAGCTGCGGCTGCCCGTTTTGCATTACTGCTACTGAGCAGTTGGCGGTGCCATAGTCAAATCCGATAAACACGTCAGCGTCCCCATGCCATTGAGAAGGGGCGAGACTTTAGCGAAATGTCAGGCTGGCGACAACTGGAATATGAAAGCAAGGCGCAACCCCTCAACTCCGTTTATGCTGTGACAGGACAAAAAAAGGAGCAACGATGTTTACTCTGACCTGGCAGCCGCCCTACGACTGGCAATGGATGTTGAAATTTCTTGGCGACCGTGCGGTGGCCGGGATTGAAATCGTGACCCCCACCGACTACACCCGCAGCTTTGCCTGCCAGGGCTATCGGGGACTCATTCACGTCACGCCGCAGCCGCAGGCGGGCACGCTGCAGGTGGTGCTCAGCGACGGGCTGTTGCCGATTGCCGATCTCTGCCTGGCGCGCATCACCCGCCTGTTCGATCTGCACTGCGATCCACAGCAGATAGCCACAGCGCTCGGCACTCTTGGGGCCGCGCGGCCGGGCCTGCGTCTGCCGGGATCGGTTGATACCTGGGAGCAGGGCGTCCGTGCCATTCTCGGGCAACTGGTCAGCGTGGCGATGGCGGCAAAGCTGACGGGCAAGCTGGTGGCGCTCTGCGGCGAACCGCTGCCTGAAGCACCGGGCTATCGCTGTTTCCCGGAGCCTGCCGCGGTGGCGGGTGCCGATCCGCTGGCGCTGAAAGCGCTGGGTATGCCGCTGAAACGCGCAGAATCCCTGATTCATCTGGCGCAGTCGGTGGTGGCGGGGGATTTCCCGTCGGAGACACCGGTTGATATCGACAGCGCGATAAAAGCGTTGCAGACCCGGCCGGGTATTGGTCGCTGGACGGCGAACTACTTTGCCCTGCGCGGCTGGCAGGCAAAAGATGTCTTTCTGGCGGATGATTATCTGATTAAGCAGCGTTTTGCCGGGATGACCCCGGCGCAAATCCGTCGCTATGCTGAACGCTGGCAGCCGTGGCGCTCGTACGCCCTGCTGCACATCTGGTACACCGACGGCTGGACGCCGTCAGTTGATGGCGAAATAACTGGTATTTAGCAGGAGTTCCAGCGGCTGCGGCTCACCGATGGTGTTGCCGAAGATATAGTCGATGCCAATGCCGGAGAGCGTATCCATCATGATCGGTTGGTTGCTCGGTCCGGCAATGGTCTTGATGCCCAGGCGGCGGGCATGGCCCTGGATGATGGTCACCAGCATCTCATCCATCAGGTTGGCGTGGACGTTAACCACCAGATCGGGATCGAGGAGCAGATAATCGGCCATCTGCGCGCTCAGGTGGTTGAACACCTCCATATCGCGGCCCACATGGCTCAGGATAATGCGGCATCCGGCCTGACGCAGTTTGTCCAGGTTGTTGCGGGTGTGCTCATCCTCCAGCGCCAGCACGCTAACGTTCACCACCAGATGCAGCAGTCGCGGCTGCAGTGGACTGGCCCGCAGCATCTCCAGCAGTTCATCCACCAGCGTGGCGCTGGCAAGACCGGCGGTTGACAGCGGCAGGGCGACCCCGGTGCCTTTGCTGGTCAATGGCGTGGCGAAATTGCGGAAAAATTCCTGCAGGATGCGTCTGTCGAGGGCGTGAATCAGCTCAGGCTCTGCCAGCCCCGCCCGGAAGGCCTGCTCCTCCAGCATCTCGCCGTCGTTAGTCCACAGACGCAGGGCCAGCATCCAGAAGGTGCTGCTTTCCGGTATCCGCGGCGAGGCGACGCTACGGGCGATCATCAACAGATGATTGTCTTTGATCATGTGCCACTGCTCGTCGAGAGAGATGGTGCCTGCCTCGAGCGTCCGTTCCTGTTGCGGTTCATACACCGTCACCACCCCACGACCGTTGTTTTTCGAGGAGTAGCAGGCGATATCGGCCTGGGACATAACCTCTGAGGCCTGGTTGTTGCGCTCGTCAATCTGGGTGATCCCGGCGCTGGCGCCAATCCGGTGCAGGCGACCTTCCCACATAAAGTGATAATCGTTGATTGCGTCAATGATGCGACCGGCAATGTAGCGCGCGCTTTCGGTGTTGCAGTCTGGCAGCAGCAGGCCGAACTCATCCCCGCCGAGACGCGCCAGCATGTCGGTGGAGCGCAGCATGCTGAGCATCAGCGACGACAGTTCCCGCAGCAGCGCATCCCCCGCCGCGTGGCCTGCGGTGTCGTTGACTGCCTTAAAGCGGTCCAGATCGATAAATACCAGGGCGTGACGCTGACGGGTATCCTGCACGGTGAGCAGCATCCGCTTGAGACAGGCCTCAAAGCTGACGCGGTTCGCGAGGTGGGTAAGGGCATCGTGAGAGGCATTGTAGCTCAGCTCGCGCAACATTTTGCGCGATTCGGTGACGTCCTGAATGACCAGCACCGAGCCAATGTTTTGCCCGTCGAGGGTGCTCAGCGGCGTAATGCTGTAGTGGATATCGTAGCTGCCACCGTTGCGGCTGTGCAGCACCACATCCTGTTCGATGTCGCTGCGGGACATATCGCCGCTGTGAATGTTCTCCATCAGCGGGCCATTATCCCCGAAGGTGATATGCAGCACCGAGAGGATCGGTTGCGACAGCGCATCCTGCTGCAGCCAGCCGCTCATCTTCTCCGCTACCGGGTTCATAAAGGTGACGTTCATGTTTACGTCGGTACAGAGCACCGCTTCACCGATGGAGTCGAGGGTAATATGCAGACGCTCTTTTTCCTGGAACAGCGCCTCATTCAGCTCCTTGACCTCGGTCATGTCCATATTAATGCCGAGCAGACGTTCCACTTCCCCCTGTTTATTCAGCACCCGGTTCGCCAGGGCGCGGATATGGCGAATGCCGTCTTTTACCCGGATACGGAACTCCAGTTTAAACGGGATGCGGGCTGCCAGCGAATCGCGCACCACCTGTTCGGCCAGGGCGCGATCTTCCGGCAACATGCATTCGTGCCACAGCTGCCAGGTAGGTTTAACGTGGGCAGGCACTTCATACAGCTCGAACATGCGTTTGTCCCAGCTGATGACGTTAGGTTTGACGTCCCACTCCCAGATACCGATGCCGCCTGCTTCGTTAGCCAGGGTAATACGCTCCATCAGGCGCTTATTAACCCATTCGGTATGCTTGAGATCGTTAATGTCTTCGATCTGGGCGATATAGTAGAGCGGCGTACCGTCAGCATGACGCACCAGCGACACTGCCAGCAGCGCCCACACCACCTCGCCATTACGGGTGTAGTAACGTTTTTCCAGCGAGTAGCTGTTGATTTCGCCTTTTAACAGCTGGTCCAGCTGCGCCAGATCGCTTTCAAGATCTTCCGGCCAGGTTAATTGCTGGAAGTTAAGGGAACGCAGCTCTGCCTGGGTGTAGCCGAGGAACTGACACAGCGCCTTGTTGGCCTGCAGCCACTGTCCGTCGGTGCTGACCAGCGCCATGCCGATAACGGAATACTCCATTGCATTACGGAAACGCTCTTCGCTCTCGGTAATGTGCTTACGCTCTGCGCGAAACGCGTACATCACCATGGTCATGATGTTGGCGGGCAACAGCATCATCAGGAATGGCAGCCAGGGGGCATTGACCATCACGCTGGCGTTCTGCGTGACCAGCGGAGTGGGGTTTTTGGCAATCATCAACGACACCATCATCACTGTGACGAGGAAGACCAGGAAGGCTTCCAGGCGCGGCAGACGCACTGCACTCCACATCAGCAGAACGATAATGGCCGTAAACGGCCACGGCAGGAAATGCAGGGAAATCCAACTCAGCAGCAGCGTGACTGCCATGGTCAGCAGCGTTTCAAACAACAGGCGGGGATTACGGTGACGCAAGAGATAGTGCGGTTTGAACAGCAGGCCTAAAGGCACCAGCGCCAGCGAGCCGATGGACTCCGACAGCACCCAGACCAGAAAACTGCGCAGCGGCTCGTCGCTCGGCACCAGCAGATAAATCATCACGCCGCCCAGCAGGGGAGGGATCACCGCGCTGCCAATGGCCAGACGGATCCAGTCCCCCAGATCCTGCAACGGATTGTAGCTGGGCAGCAGTTTTCGCAGCAGCAAGGCCCCGACAAAGGCCTCAAGGACGTTGATGCCAGCGTACCAGAAGTTGATCGACGCCCACGAGAAAATCAGCCAGGAGGATAAGATGTTACCGAGGGTGCAGGCGAGGGCGATCCCAGGCCACATCTTCCCGGCGTGGCGGTAAAACGCCACCATCATAATGGAGGTCGGGAACCATAAAGGTGCCAGAAATGTTCCGAAACGCGTTAATTCAAGCGAGAAAAGGGTGAAAATGAAGGTAACCAGACCAAGACTGACAAGCCGTAGTAGAGGATGTGGCGTAGTTACCAAAACGCGCTGGTATTTTTTTTTCATTACCGCTTTATCCGAAGACGCCATGCCGCCAGGAGCCAACCCCGGACGAGTTCATTTCTAATTTGAACCATGCTAGTACAAACAATTTACAATTAATATGGTATGCGCTCATAAATTGACATCACAGTGTTATTAAATACTTATCCTGCAAAAAATTCATCTTTAGCGCTGGAAAAGTAAGCAGTTAAATTTATGTCAGGGCGATCAGTATGGTCTTTGAACGCGTCTCGCATAACATTTCTATTCGACTGGTATCAGGCCCGTTAAATCCCTATAATTGCCGCGTTTGACGCTCAGGCGTCGTCCTTCCTTACATCCAGGTTACTCAGGTCGCAAAAATTTATGACTGATAAGTCTCATCAGTGCGTCATTATAGGCATCGCCGGCGCATCGGCTTCAGGTAAAAGTCTCATTGCCAGTACGCTTTACCGTGAATTACGTGAACAGGTCGGTGATGAGCACATCGGTGTCATTCCAGAAGACAGTTACTACAAAGATCAAAGCCATCTGTCGATGGAAGAACGTGTTAAGACCAATTACGACCATCCGAGCGCGATGGATCACAGCCTGTTATTCCAACACCTCCAGGCCCTGAAGAACGGCACCGCCATTGAGCTGCCGGTGTATAGCTATGTTGAACATACCCGTCTGCAGGAAACCGTTCGCATTGCTCCGAAGAAGGTCATCATCCTCGAAGGGATCCTGTTGCTGACCGACGCCCGTCTGCGTGAATCGATGAATTTCTCGATTTTTGTCGATACGCCGCTGGATATCTGCCTGATGCGCCGCATCAAACGCGACGTGAACGAACGTGGCCGCTCCATGGATTCGGTGATGGCGCAGTACCAGAAAACGGTACGCCCAATGTTCCTGCAGTTCATTGAGCCTTCCAAACAGTATGCCGATATCATCGTGCCGCGCGGGGGCAAAAACCGCATTGCCATTGATATTCTGAAAGCGAAAATTAGCCAGTTTTTTGAATAACACACGCGAATTGTGTACCGTTCAAAGATAATCGGGTTCACCCTCCGGCTTTATTGGCCTGAGGGTGCGATGCACGAAAGGAGAAAGTGGCATGCGTCTTTGTGACCGAGATATTGAAGCCTGGCTGGACGAAGGCCGTCTGACCATCACCCCGCGTCCGCCCGTTGAGCGGATTAACGGCGTTACTGTCGATGTGCGTCTGGGTAATAAGTTTCGTACCTTTAGCGGTCATACCGCGCCATTTATCGACCTGAGCGGGCCGAAAGATGAAGTCAGCGCGGCGCTCGATCGGGTGATGAGCGATGAGATCGTGCTGGCCGACGGCGAAGCGTTTTACCTGCACCCGGGTGAACTGGCGCTGGCGGTCACGTTTGAGTCGATTACGCTTCCCGCGGATCTGGTGGGCTGGCTCGACGGGCGCTCCTCTCTGGCGCGTCTGGGGCTGATGGTGCACGTGACCGCGCACCGTATCGATCCAGGCTGGTCCGGGCGAATCGTTCTGGAGTTTTTCAACGCGGGTAAACTGCCGCTGGCGCTGCGCCCGGGTATGATGATCGGCGCGTTGAGTTTTGAGCCGTTAACCGGCCCGGCGGCACGTCCGTATAACGCCCGTCAGGACGCAAAATATCGCGACCAGCAGGGTGCGGTCGCGAGCCGTATTGATAAAGATTGAGCTTAAATCCGGTCCATTGAGGAAGCCATGAGAAGAGTTCTTACAACGCTGATGATTTTGCTGGTGGTGCTGGTTGCGGGCCTGTCAGCGTTGGTTCTGCTGGTCAATCCCAATGACTTTCGCACCTACATGGTGCGTCAGGTCGAGGCCCGTAGCGGTTACACGCTGAAGCTGGAAGGGCCACTGCGCTGGCACGTCTGGCCGCAGCTCAGCATCCTGTCCGGGCGCATGTCGCTTACCGCACCGGGGGCCTCTGTGCCGCTGGTTGCCGCCGACAATATGCGCCTTGACGTGGCGCTGATGCCGCTGTTTTCACATCAGCTGCAGGTTAATCAGGTGATGCTCAAAGGGGCGGTCATCCAACTGACCCCGCAGTCAGAAGCGGTGCGTAACGCCGATGCGCCGGTCGCCCCACGCGAAAACACCCTCCCGGACAAAGCGGAAGATACCGGCTGGTCATTCGATATTGGTCGCCTGAAGGTGGCTGACAGCCTGCTGGTGTTCCAGCACGAGGGTGATGAGCAGGTCACGGTACGCAATATCAACCTGCAGATGGAGCAGGATGAACATCACAAAGGTAAGATCGACTTTAGCGGCCGCGTTAACCGCAATCAGCGCGATCTGACCCTCTCCCTCGCCGCACAGGTGAATGCCTCTGACTATCCGCACCTGTTGAGCGCCGACATCCAGCAGCTGAGCTGGCAACTGACCGGCGTCGATCTGCCTTCTCAGGGCATCAGCGGGCAGGGCACCCTGCAGGCGCAGTGGCGTGAAGAGCAGAAGCAGCTCGAACTCAACCAACTTAATTTACAGGCCAATGACAGCACGCTGACCGGCCAGGCCAGCGTGATCCTTGGCAACGAACCGCAGTGGAACATGAACCTGCAGTTCGACAAGCTTAATCTGGAAAATCTGCTTCCTGCACAGGCCGCCCCAGCCGCCAGGGGCGAGGTGGTGCAGCAGCAGGGTCAAGCGCAGGCTAAACCCCAGCGGCCAGTGATCGCCTCCAGTCTGGAGCAGCCCGATTACAACGGCCTGCGCGGTTTTAGCGCCGATATTCTGCTGAAAGCCAACAGCGTACACTGGCGGGGTATGGACTTCACCCAGGTCACCAGCCAGATGACCAACAAAAATGGCCTTCTGACCATCGCTGAGCTGAGCGGTAAGATGGGGGAGGGGCATCTCTCATTACCCGGCACGCTCGATGTGCGTAAAGCTGTCGCCCGGTCTTCTTTCCAGCCGCGTCTGGACAACATTGAGATCGGCACCATTCTGAAGGCCTTTAACTACCCGATTTCGCTGACCGGCAGCCTGACCATGGCAGGTGATTTCTCGGGCAGCAAGATTGATGCCGACGCCTTCCGTCAGTACTGGCGGGGACAGGCCCATCTGGAAATGCGTAACACCCGCATGGAAGGGCTTAACTTCCAGCAACTGGTACAGCAGGCGGTAGAGCGCAGCAGCAACGTGAAGGTGAAAGAGAACGTTGATAACGCGACCCGTCTGGACAGCTTTGTCACCGACCTGAGCCTCGACGAGGGCCAGGTGACGCTGGATGATATGCAGGGCGCATCACCGATGCTGATGCTTGAAGGGAACGGCACGTTGGATCTGATCAAAGAAACGGCTGATACCCGCTTCAAAATCCGCGTGCTGGAGGGCTGGCTCGGTGAAAGCCGACTGATCGATTTCCTGAAAACAACGCCGATCCCGCTTAACGTTTATGGTAACTGGCAGGCGCTGAACTACAGCCTGCAGGTGGATCAGCTGCTGCGTAAACATCTTCAGGATGAAGCGAAACGTCGTCTGAGCGGTTGGGCGGATAAGAATAAAGATTCGCAGAACGGTAAAGATGTGAAGAAGTTGCTGGAAAAGCTTCAGTAGTATTTCCCCTCACCCCGCCCTCTCCCCATGGGGAGAGGGAGAAAAGCCGATCGCGCTCAGTCTATAAGACCGCACCAGGCTGTTCCTTCTCCCCCAGAGGAAAGGGAGAAAAGACGATCGCATTCAGTCTATAAGACCGCACCAAACTGTTCCTTCCCTCCAGCGGAGAAAGTGAAAAGCCGATCGCGTTCAGTTTATAAGACCGCCCCAGGCTGTTCCCTCTCCCCCATGAGGAGAGAGCGCTCAGTCTATAAGCCCCCCAGACTGTTCCTTCTTCCCCAAGGAAGAGGAAGAAATGAAAATAGAGTTCAGTCCATAAGACCGCACCAGACTGTTCCTTTTCCCCCAGTGGAGAGAAAGAAATGAAGATAGAGTTCAGTCTATAAGACCGCACCAGACTGTCCCCTCTCCCATTGGGGGAGAGGGTGAGGAGGAGGGGGAGGGGCGAAGTTCCATCACACCTCGTAATCCACATCATCCTGCGACATCAGCGGAATCAACTGCACCTTCTGCACCCGGTGGTTTTCTACCTCCAGGGTTTTCAGCGCATAATCCCCGACCTGTACCTCTTCGCCCGGCTGCGGGATCCGTTGCAGGTACTCCATCAACAGCCCGGCAATGGTGTGATATTCGCGCTTATCGTCCAGCGGTAGCGGAACATATTGCACAAGATCTTCCAGCGGCATATGGCCGTTGGCGGTCCAGCTGCCGTCGGCATTTTTCTGAATATCGTGCCGGGCGTCGATCTCTTCCACCTCGTTCGGCAGGTTACCGGCGATGGTCTCCATCACGTCGCTGAGCGTCACGATCCCCTCCACAGAACCAAACTCATCCACCACAAAGGCAAAATGGGTACGCGCATTGCGGAACTGTTCCAGCGCCTGCAACAGCGGTAGCACTTCCGGGAACACCAGCGGCTGGCGGATCAGCACCCGCAGGTTGAGCGGCTCGCCGCGTAGCTGCTGATTGAGCAGGTCGATAACGTGCACCACGCCCAGCAACTCCTCCTCCTGCTCGCCGCCGGTGACCACGATGCGGGTGTGCTGGTTTTTATCCAGCAGCGCACGGATGGTGCTCTCCGGTGTGTTCAGGTCGATATGTTCAATATCGTGGCGCGAGGTCATGATGCTGCTGACGGAACGCTGGTTAAGATGCAGCACCCGCTCAATCATCCGTCGCTCCTGCGGGGCAAAGATCGGGCTGTCGTCGTGGTCAGCAAGCAGCGAGGCGGCCTGCGCATCCAGTTCGGCATCCTCTTTTTTACCGCTCAGCAGGCGAATAACCGTGTCGGCGGTGCGCTGGCGCAGCGTTTGGTTGGCGGAGAGGAAACGGCGGCGGTTAAAAATCGCCAGCTGGTTCAGGGCCTCGATAATGACAGAGAAGCCAATCGCGGCGTAGAGATACCCTTTTGGAATATGGAAGCCAAACCCGTCGGCCACCAGGCTGAAGCCGATCATCAGCAGGAAGCTCAGGCATAAAATGACAATCGTCGGGTGGTCATTAACAAAGCGTGTGAGTGCCTTGCTGGCCATGACCATAAGCGCGATGGCGATAATCACCGCGGCCATCATCACACCCAGGTGATCGACCATCCCCACGGCGGTAATGACCGAATCCAGTGAGAAGACGGCGTCCAGCACCACGATTTGTGCCACCACGGCCCAGAATTTGGCGCCGCGCCTCTGGGTGGGGTTCTCGCTATCCTTGCCTTCCAGCCTTTCGTTGAGTTCCACGGTGGCTTTGAAAATCAGGAAGAAGCCACCAAACAGCATGATCAGGTCGCGGGCGCTGAAGCCAAAACCGTGGACGGTAAACAGCGGGCGGGTGAGGGTCACCAGCCAGGAGATAGAGGCCAACAGCAGCAGGCGCATCACCATCGCCATTAACAGGCCGGTAATGCGGGCGCGGTCGCGCTGAGCAGGGGGCAATTTTTCGGCGAGAATAGCAATAAAGACCAGGTTGTCGATACCGAGCACAAGTTCCAGCACCACAAGGGTGACCAGCCCGGCCCATATTGATGGATCTGCTATCCATTCCATAGTGTGCGTAATACCTTTCGTTATATGACAATTGTCACATTTCGATCATGGATACTTCGCCTGAAAAATGCAATGCCAGCCGGACATTTATCTGCACAGATTTTCCTGAATCCGCCGGAAATAAACCTAGCACATAGTGGGTTAATATTGCGATTAGTCTGGATTAACGAAAAATAAGAAATATCGCAGGCTAATGATTGTTGTTTAATAAAGTCAATATAAAGCTATTCCTAAAAACGCAGAAATGTCGGCGTTAATACTAATCTTAAAAGCCGCGCCTTCGTTGATGTTTCCTTGCCTGCTATTCCGTTAGCTGCAACAATTCTTTCAGCATTAAATGGCGCTGTCTTTTTGATGCTATTTCTGTGTCGGTTTAATGACGTGAAAAACTTATATCGGGTTCGGAATTATCCTGCCTTTTATATTTTCCGTTATGCAACATCAAAGAGGGTGTTTACTCATAACTTACTGTTTAAACAGTAGATTGGTAACTGAAAGCCAAGGGCGGTAGCGTGCCTGAAAGCGTGTTAATCAGCCTCGATTATTCTGTCAATAGTCTGAATGCAAATAAGCCTCTTTTAGGACTGATGCCAGTTATATTTCACTTTTAATGACTGCATGCTAAAAGTAATACGCCTCCGCGCTTATTTAAATGCACAGGATAATTACTCTTCCATAGTGATAAATAATCAATGATGAAATCCAAAATGAAATTGATGCCATTATTGGTGTCTGTGACCTTGATGAGTGGTTGTACGGTCTTTCCCGGCAGCAATATGTCATCATCGGGCAAGGATGTGATTAAACAGCAGGATGCTGATTTTGATATCAACCGCATGGTGAATGTTTATCCAATGACCCCGCAGCTGGTTGAACAATTACGCCCTCGCCCGGTTGTGGCGCGACCTAACGACAGCCTCGACCAGGAGATCGCCAACTACCAGTACCGCGTGGGGCCTGGGGATGTCATCAACGTCACCGTCTGGGATCACCCGGAGCTGACCACCCCGGCGGGGCAGTATCGTAGCTCCAGCGATACCGGCAACTGGATTCAGGCAGATGGCACCATGTTTTATCCCTATGTCGGCAAAATCCGTGTTGTCGGTAAAACGCTTTCCCAGATCCGTAGTGATATTACCGGCCGTTTAGCGCAGTACATCGCTGACCCGCAGGTGGACGTTAATATCGCCGCATTCCGTTCGCAGAAAGTCTATGTCTCCGGCCAGGTCAATAAATCCGGCCAGCAGCCGATCACCAACGTGCCGCTGACGGTGCTTGACGCCATCAACGCCGCGGGCGGGCTGACCGATGGCGCCGACTGGCGCAATGCGGTGCTGACCCATAAAGGCAAAGAGGAGCGTATCTCCCTGCAGGCGCTGATGCAGAACGGCGATCTGAGCCAGAACCGTCTGCTCTATCCGAGTGACATCCTGTATGTTCCGCGCAATGACGATCTGAAAGTGTTCGTGATGGGTGAAGTGAAGAAACAGAGCACCCTCAAGATGGACTTCAGCGGTATGACCCTGACCGAAGCGCTGGGCAACGCAGAAGGGCTGGATATGAGCACCTCCGATGCCAGCGGTATCTTCGTGATCCGTCCGATTACAGGAAACAGTGCGAAGGGCAAGATTGCCAACGTTTACCAGCTGGATATGTCTGATGCCACCTCGCTGGTGATGGCAACCGGCTTCCGCCTCCAGCCGTATGACGTGGTGTACGTCACCACCGCGCCGATAACGCGCTGGAACCGTGTGATGAACCAGCTGATGCCGACCATCAACAATATCCATACCATGACCGACACGGTACATCAGTACCACAACTGGTGATAACGATGTTTAACAAAATTCTGGTGGTTTGTGTGGGGAACATCTGCCGTTCCCCTACCGCTGAGCGGCTTTTGAAGCAGTACCAGCCACAGCTGACCGTCGCGTCAGCCGGGCTGGGCGCGCTGGTGGGTAAAGGGGCCGATGCACGGGCAAGTCAGGTTGCGGCAGAGCATCAGCTTTCGCTCGACGGGCATTGCGCCCGTCAGGTGTCAGCCAGCCTGTGCCGCGACTATGACCTGATCCTGGCCATGGAAAAACGCCACATCCACGCCCTGTGCGATATCGCACCGGAGATGCGTGGCAAGGTGATGTTGTTTGGACACTGGGATAACGAGCGTGAGATCCCCGATCCGTATCGCAAAAGTCATGAAGCGTTTGAGGCGGTTTACACCTTACTCGACCAGTCTGCCCGGCAGTGGGCACAGGCACTGAACGTTCAGCAGGGATAATAATGACAGCAAACGTAAAACCTTCTTCCACCCCGAGTGCGGGCAGTGATGAAATTGATATTGGTCGCCTGATCGGCACCGTGGTAGAGGCGCGCTGGTGGGTGCTGGGTATCACCGCGGTGTTTGCCGTGGCGGCAGTGATTTACACCCTCTTCGCCACCCCAATCTACAGCGCCGACGCGCTGGTGCAAATTGAGCAGAATAGTGGCAGTTCTCTGGTGCAGGACATCGGTTCGGCGCTGGCGAACAAGCCGCCCGCCTCGCAGGCGGAAATCGAGTTAATCCAGTCCCGCCTGGTGCTGGGTAAAACCGTGGACGATCTCGATCTCGACATCGGCGTTAGCAAAAACACCTTCCCGGTGTTTGGCGCGGGCTGGGATCGGTTGATGGGCCGGCAAAACGACACCGTAAAAGTGACCACCTTTACGCTGCCCGCCGGGGGGGCCAGCCAGGTCTTTACCCTCGAGGTGCTGGATAAAAACCAGTATCAGCTCACCAGCGACGCCGGGTTTAGCGCCCGCGGCAAGGTGGGGGCGATGCTGGAGAAAGACGGCGTGAGCATGATGGTCAGCGACATTCGTGCCCAGCCCGGCAGCGAGTTCACCGTCAGCAAATTCTCGATGCTGGGGATGATTAACAACCTGCAGGGCAACCTGACGGTCACCGAAACCGGGAAAGATACCGGGGTGCTGAGTCTGACCTTTACCGGGGAAGATAAGGACAAGATCCGCGACATTCTCAACAGCATCACCCGCAACTACCAGGCGCAGAACGTGAAGCGCAAGTCGGAAGAGGCGTCCAAAAGTCTCGAGTTCCTGGCGAAACAGCTCCCGGAAGTGCGCGGTCATCTGGACGAAGCCGAGAACAAGCTCAACGCCTTCCGTCAGGATAAAGATTCTGTCGATCTGCCGCTTGAGGCGAAGTCGGTGCTGGATTCGATGGTCAATATCGATGCCCAGCTCAATGAGCTGACCTTTAAAGAGGCAGAAATTTCCAAGCTCTACACCAAACGCCACCCTGCCTACCGCACGCTGCTGGAAAAACGCCAGACGCTGGAAGAGGAAAAAGCCAAGCTCAATGGCCGCGTCACCGCGATGCCAAAAACCCAGCAGGAGATCCTGCGTCTGACCCGCGACGTGGAGTCTGGTCAGCAGGTCTATATGCAGCTGTTGAACAAACAGCAGGAGCTGAAGATCACCGAAGCGAGCACCGTTGGCGACGTGCGGATTGTCGATCCGGCCATCACCCAGCCTGGCGTGCTGAAGCCGAAGAAGGCACTGATTATTCTCGGCAGCATTATTCTTGGCCTGATGCTCTCTATCGTTGGTGTGCTGCTGCGCTCCCTGTTTAACCGGGGAATCGAAAGCCCGCAGGTGCTGGAAGAGCACGGCATCAACGTCTACGCCAGCATCCCGCTGTCGGAATGGCAGAAGTCGCGTGACAGCGTCAAAACCACCAACGGGGTTAAACGCTACAAACAGAGCCAGCTGCTGGCCGTGGGCAACCCAACGGATCTGGCCATCGAAGCCATTCGCAGTCTGCGCACCAGCCTGCACTTCGCCATGATGCAGGCCAGCAACAACGTCCTGATGCTCACCGGGGTCAGCCCGTCCATCGGTAAAACCTTCGTCTGCGCCAACCTGGCGGCGGTGGTCAGCCAGACCAACAAGCGCGTCCTGCTGATCGACTGCGACATGCGTAAGGGCTACACCCACGAGCTGCTGGGCACCAATAACGTGAACGGTCTGTCGGATATCCTGCTGGGCAAGGGCGATATCAACCAGTGCGCGAAACCGACCTCCGTCCCTAACTTTGACCTGGTCTCGCGTGGTCAGGTGCCGCCGAACCCGTCAGAACTGCTGATGAGCGAGCGATTCACCCAACTGGTGAAATGGGCCAGCGAGAATTATGACCTGGTGCTGATCGATACCCCGCCAATCCTGGCCGTCACCGATGCGGCGATTGTCGGTCGCCACGCGGGCACCACCCTGATGGTGGCGCGTTATGCGGTGAACACCCTGAAAGAGGTGGAAACCAGCCTCAGCCGCTTCGAGCAGAACGGCATTCCGGTGAAAGGGGTGATCCTCAACTCCATCTTCCGTCGCGCTACCGGGTATCAGGATTACGGGTATTACGAGTACGAATACAAGTCGGACAGTAAGTAATGAGCCATTCGGGGAATACCATGACAACACGCCCTTTGATTTCTATTTATATGCCGACATGGAACCGTCAGCAGTTGGCGATCCGTGCGATAAAGTCGGTATTGCGCCAGGACTATGACCACTGGGAGCTGATCATCGTTGATGACTGCTCCTCCTCCTGGGAACAACTGCAGCAGTTTGTCACCGACCTCAACGATCCGCGGGTGGTCTACACCCACAATGCCATTAACTCAGGCGCCTGTGCGGTACGTAACCAGGCGATCATGCAGGCCAACGGCCAGTACCTGACCGGCATTGACGACGATGATGAGTGGACGCCGAACCGGCTCTCGACTTTCCTGGCGCACCAGCATCATCTGGTCACCCATGCATTTCTGTATGCCAACGACTACGTTTGCGAGGGGGAGGTCTATTCCCAGCCCGCCAGTCTGCCGCTCTATCCGAAATCGCCTTACTCGCGTCACCTGTTCTACAAACGCAATATCATTGGTAATCAGGTCTTTACCTGGGCATGGCGCTTCAAGGAGTGCCTGTTCGATACCGAACTGAAGGCCGCCCAGGACTACGACATCTTCCTGCGAATGGTGGTGGAGTATGGCGAGCCGTGGAAGGTGGACGAGGCGACGCAGATCCTGCACATCAATCACGGCGAGATGCAGATCACCTCGTCGCCGAAAAAGTTCTCCGGTTACTTCCACTTCTACCGCAAGCACCGGGACAAGTTCGATCGCGCCAGCCGCAAATATCAGCTGTTTACCCTGTATCAGATCCGCAATAAGCGCATGAACTGGCGCACGCTGCTGACGCTGATCTCGGTGCGTAACGGCAAGCGTCTGGCTGATGGGCTGCGGGGGAAATAATGGTGCTGGAAGATTGTCGCGCAAACAGCTGGAGCCTGCGCCCTTGCTGCATGGTGCTGGCCTATCGGGTGGCCCATTTTTGCTCCGTCTGGCGTAAAAAGAACGTCCTCAACAACCTGTGGGCCGCGCCGGTGCTGGTGCTTTACCGCATCATTACCGAGTGCTTCTTCGGCTACGAAATCCAGGCCGCGGCCACCATCGGGCGTCGCTTTACCATTCATCATGGTTATGCCGTGGTGATCAATAAGTTCGTGGTGGCCGGGGATGATTTTACCATTCGTCACGGCGTGACCCTCGGCAACCGCGGCCCGGACAGCCTGGCCTGCCCGGTGATTGGCAATAACGTTGAGCTGGGTGCCAACGTGGTGATGATTGGTGATATCACCGTGGGCAATAACGTCACCATTGGGGCCGGGAGCGTGGTGCTCGACAGCATCCCCGACAACGCGCTGGTGGTGGGCGAAAAGGCCCGGGTGAAGGTGATTAAATGAATATTCTGCAATTTAACGTACGCCTCGCCGAGGGCGGGGCGGCAGGGGTGGCGCTGGATCTGCACCAGCGCGCGCTGGAAAAAGGCCTTCAGTCGCGCTTTATCTACGGTTACGGCAAGGGCGGCAAGAAAAGCGTCAGCCACGATCGCTACCCGCAGGTGGTGAAGCACACCCCGCGGCTGACCTCAGTGGCGAACATCGCGCTGTTCCGCCTGTTTAACCGCGATCTGTTCGGCAACCTTAATAGCCTGTATCGCACCGTGACCCGCACGTCTGGCCCGGTGGTGTTGCATTTCCACGTCCTGCACAGCTACTGGTTGAAGCTGGAAGAGGTGGTGGCCTTCTGTGAAAAGGTGAAGGCGCATAAACCGGATACCACGTTCGTCTGGACGCTGCACGATCACTGGAGCGTGACCGGCCGCTGCGCCTTTACTGACGGCTGCGAAGGCTGGAAAAACCACTGCCAGAAGTGCCCGACCCTCGGCAACTATCCCCCGGTAAAAGTAGATCGTGCCCACCAGTTGGTGGACGGAAAGCGCCAGCTGTTCCGCGACATGCTGGCGCTCGGCTGCCAGTTTATCTCTCCCAGCCAGCATGTGGCTGAGGCCTTTAACAGCCTGTATGGGGCAGGGCGCTGCCGGATCATCAACAACGGTATTGATGTGGCGACGGAAGCCATTCTGGCGGAACTGACGCCGGTCGCGGTGACGCCAGGCAAACCGAAAATCGCAGTGGTGGCGCACGACCTGCGCTACGACGGCAAAACCAACCAGCAGCTGGTGCGTCAGATCATGGCGCTCGGCGATAAAGTGGAACTGCACACCTTCGGTAAGTTCTCGCCGTTCGACGGTGCGAACGTGATTAACCACGGTTTCGAAACCGACAAGCGCAAGCTGATGAGCGCCCTGAACGGTATGGATGCGCTGGTGTTCAGCTCCCGCGTGGATAACTATCCGCTGATTTTGTGCGAAGCGCTCTCCATCGGGGTGCCAGTGATTGCGACCCATAGCGATGCTGCCCGGGAAGTGCTGGAGAAATCCGGCGGCAGGACGTTCAGTGAAAACGAGGTGCTGCCGCTGGTGCAGCTGTCGAAGGCGGAGATCGCTCAGGCTGTTTTTGGCACCGACCTGGAATCGTTCCGCACCCGCAGCCGCCAGGCCTACAGTGGACAACAGATGCTGGAGGAGTATGTCTCGTTCTATCAGAATCTGTAGCTATCTGCTGCTGCCGCTGATCTACCTGCTGGTCAACGTCAAAATTGCCCAGCTGGGTGAAAGCTTCCCCATCACCATCGTGACCTTTTTACCGGTGCTGCTGTTGCTCTTCGTCGAGAAGATTAGCGTTAAGAAGCTGTTGATTGCGCTGGGGCTGGGGGCCGGGCTGACCCTCTTTAACTACATCTTTGGTCAATCGCTGGACGCCAGCAAATATGTCACCTCCACCATGCTGTTTGTCTATATCGTGATCATTATCGGTATGGTGTGGAGTATTCGCTTTAAAACCATCTCGCCGCACAATTATCGGAAGATCCTCAGGTTCTTTTATCTTGTCATTGGCATCATTGTGATTTTAGCCGCAATGGAGATGGCGCAAATTATTTTGACGGGCGGCAGTAGCCTGATGGAAATAATTTCGAAATATCTTATTTACAGTAATAGCTATGTACTGAATTTCATTAAATTTGGCGGCAAGCGTACTACCGCGCTCTATTTCGAACCGGCATTCTTTGCTCTGGCGTTAATCTCAATTTGGCTCAGCATCAAACAGTTTGGTATCAAAACGCCCAAGAGCGATGCTATGATTCTTGCAGGAATTGTTCTGTCAGGCTCGTTCTCCGGGGTAATGACCTTTATCCTGTTTTACCTTCTGGAGTGGGCATTTCAGTATCTGAATAAAGAGGCAATCAAGAAAAAGTTACCCTTGGCGATCATTTCGCTGTCGGTGTTTTTGGTCGGGGTGGTATTCGCCTTCCCGTATATTTCCGAACGTCTGGGTGATTTGGGTACCGAAGGGTCGTCATCCTATTACCGTATTATCGGTCCGCTGGTGATGGTGGGGTACTCTTTAACCCATATTGATGGCGTAGTCAGATTTGGCTCACTTTATGAATATGTCGCATCATTCGGAATCTTTAACGGTGCGGACGTCGGAAAAACCATAGACAATGGCTTGTATCTGCTGATTATTTATTTCTCATGGTTCGCAGTGTTATTAACGGCGTGGTATCTGTTCAAAGTTTTCAAAATGACGATCAACGCCTTTGGTGATAATCAGAATTTTCGCGTACAGCTTTATCTTTTTACGCCGGTGTCGCTGTTTTTTACCGGGTCAATATTTAGCCCGGAATACGCATTCTTAATTGTTTGCCCGTTTATTTTGCGCAAGGCGCTTAATATTACGCGTTCATAACGAGGTGGTTTATGTTACTCAGCGTTATTACTGTTGCCTTCCGTAACCTTGACGGCGTGGTAAAAACCTGGCGTTCGCTGCGCAACCTGGCGCGCGATCCCAGCCTCAGCTTTGAATGGATTGTGGTAGATGGCGGCTCGAACGATGGCACGGCAGAATTTCTTGAAAAACTGAACGGTGAGTTCAACTTACGTTACGTCAGCGAGAAGGATCGCGGTATCTACGATGCCATGAATAAAGGCATCGACATGGCCCAGGGGCGTTACGCTATCTTTCTCAACTCCGGTGATATTTTTCATGAAGACGTGGCGCAGTTTGTGCGCCAGCTCGCCAGAGTGCAGGGTAATGCCATGATCCTTGGCGACGCGTTACTCGATTTTGGTGACGGAAATAAAGTGCGCCGGGCGGCAAAACCGGGCTGGTATATTTATCACAGCCTGCCGGCCAGCCACCAGGCGATTTTCTTCCCCGTAAGTGGATTAAAAACGTACCCGTACGAACTGCAATATCGCGTCTCGTCCGATTACGCCCTGACCGCCAGAATGTATAAAGCCGGTTATCCTTTTAAACGTCTGCCCGGGCTGGTCTCTGAATTCTCGATGGGCGGCGTGTCAACCTCGAATAATCTTGAATTATGCCAGGATGCCAAAAAAGTGCAGCGCGAGATATTGCGCATGCCGGGCGTATTCGCGGAATTGTCTTATTTATTACGTCTGAAAACGACGGGTAAAACGAAAGCCTTATATAACAAAGCCTGAATATAAGGAAACACAATGCAGGAATTAAGCGGCTTCTCTGTGCCTAAAGGATTTCGAGGCGCAGGCGGTATTAAAGTGCAGTTATGGTGGGCGGTGCAGGCAACCTTATTTGCCTGGTCACCACAAATTATGTACCGCTGGCGTGCCTTTTTATTACGGCTGTTCGGCGCAAAAATCGGAAAAAACGCAGTCATTCGTCCGTCGGTAAAAATTACCTACCCATGGAAATTAACCTTAGGGGATAACGCCTGGGTGGGAGACGATGCGGTGTTATATACGCTGGGTGATATTACGATTGGTGCCAATTCTGTGGTGTCACAAAAGTGTTATTTGTGTACCGGCAGTCACGATTATATGAGTCAACATTTTGATATTAATGCGCAGCCCATCACCCTGGGTGAGAAATGCTGGCTGGCGACCGACGTTTTTGTCGCGCCTGGCGTTTTCATTGGCGATGGCACCGTTGTTGGTGCGCGCAGCAGTGTTTTTAAATCGCTTCCGGCAAATAAGCTTTGCCGTGGCAATCCCGCAGTGGTGATACGCGAACGCGTTGAAACTGAATAACTTCTGATAAGTCTGGAGAAAATAAACATGTCTAAAGTCGCTCTCATCACCGGCGTTACCGGACAGGATGGTTCTTATCTGGCAGAACTTCTGCTGGAAAAAGGCTACGAAGTGCACGGAATCAAACGTCGTGCCTCCTCGTTTAACACCGAGCGCGTGGATCATATCTATCAGGATCCTCATGCCGCTAACCCCAAATTCCACCTGCACTACGGTGACCTGACCGATAGCTCCAACCTGACCCGTATCCTGCAGGAAGTGCAGCCGGATGAGGTCTATAACCTGGGCGCGATGAGCCACGTAGCGGTCTCCTTCGAATCCCCGGAATACACTGCCGACGTGGATGCAATGGGTACCCTGCGTCTGCTGGAAGCTATCCGCTTCCTCGGTCTGGAGAAGAAGACCCGTTTCTACCAGGCATCCACCTCCGAGCTGTATGGCCTGGTGCAGGAAATCCCGCAGAAAGAGACCACGCCGTTCTATCCGCGTTCGCCGTATGCGGTCGCTAAAATGTACGCCTACTGGATCACCGTGAACTACCGCGAGTCCTACGGCATCTACGCGTGCAACGGTATTCTGTTTAACCACGAATCCCCACGCCGCGGCGAAACCTTCGTTACCCGTAAGATCACCCGCGCTATCGCCAACATCGCTCAGGGTCTGGAATCCTGCCTGCACCTCGGCAACATGGACTCCCTGCGTGACTGGGGTCATGCCAAAGACTACGTGAAAATGCAGTGGATGATGCTGCAGCAGGAAAAACCAGAAGACTTCGTTATCGCCACCGGCGTGCAGTATTCCGTGCGTCAGTTCGTTGAGATGGCGGCCGCCCAGCTGGGTATCAAGCTGCGCTTTGAAGGCACCGGCGTAGATGAGAAAGGCATCGTTGTTTCTGTCACCGGCCATGACGCACCGGGCGTGAAACCAGGTGATGTGATTGTCCAGGTTGACCCGCGTTACTTCCGTCCTGCTGAAGTGGAAACCCTGCTGGGCGACCCAAGCAAAGCGCACGAAAAACTGGGCTGGAAGCCGGAAATCACCCTGCAGGAGATGGTGTCCGAGATGGTTGCCCACGATCTTGAAGCGGCGAAGAAACACTCCCTGCTCAAGTCCCATGGCTACGAGGTTGCCATCGCGCTGGAGTCCTGAGTATGAGCAAACAACGAATCTTTGTTGCCGGTCATCGCGGAATGGTGGGTTCCGCGATTGTTCGCCAGCTGGAACAGCGGGGCGACGTCGAGCTGGTGCTGCGCACCCGTGATGAACTGAATCTGCTTGATCCCGTTGCGGTGCAGGCATTTTTTGCCGACCAGCGCATCGACCAGGTTTATCTGGCGGCGGCAAAAGTGGGCGGCATCGTCGCCAACAACACCTATCCGGCGGATTTCATCTACGAAAACATGATGATCGAGAGCAACATCATTCACGCTGCGCATCTGCATAACGTGAATAAGCTGCTGTTCCTCGGATCCTCCTGTATCTACCCGAAGATGGCGAAACAGCCGATTGCCGAGAGCGAACTGCTGCAGGGTACGCTGGAAGCGACCAACGAGCCGTACGCCATCGCCAAGATTGCCGGGATCAAGCTGTGCGAGTCCTATAACCGCCAGCATGGCCGCGACTATCGCTCGGTGATGCCGACCAACCTGTACGGGCCGAACGATAACTTCCACCCGAGCAACTCTCATGTGATCCCGGCGCTGCTGCGTCGTTTTCACGAGGCAACCGCGAACAACGCACCGGAAGTCGTGGTGTGGGGCAGCGGCACGCCAATGCGTGAATTCCTGCACGTGGATGATATGGCTGCTGCCAGCATTCACGTCATGGAGCTGGCCCGCGAGGTGTGGCAGGAAAACACCGAGCCGATGCTGTCGCACATCAACGTCGGTACCGGGGTGGATTGCACCATCCGCGAGCTGGCAGAGACTATTGCTCAGGTGGTGGGATACAAGGGCCGCGTCGCCTTCGATGCCAGCAAACCTGACGGCACACCGCGCAAGCTGTTGGATGTGACCCGTCTGCATCAGCTGGGCTGGTTCCACGAGGTGAACCTGGCGCAGGGGCTGGCCAGTACCTACCAGTGGTTCCTGGAAAACCAGCAGCGCTTCCGGGGGTAGATATGTTTTTAAGTCAGGAAGATTTTGCCACTGTGGTGCGTTCCACTCCGCTTATCTCCATCGATCTGATTGTGGAGAACGAGCGGGGCGAGTTTCTGCTCGGGCAACGCACCAACCGTCCGGCGCAGGGCTACTGGTTCGTGCCGGGTGGACGAGTGCAGAAAGACGAGACGCTGGAAAATGCCTTTGCACGTCTGACGCAAGCGGAGCTGGGGCTGCGCCTGCCAATGACGGCGGGGCAGTTCTACGGCGTCTGGCAGCACTTCTATGACGACAACTTTTCCGGCACCGATTTCACCACCCACTACGTGGTGCTCGGATATCGCCTGCAAGTGAATGAGGCAGACCTGCGTCTGCCTGATTCTCAGCATGACGACTATCGCTGGCTCAAGCCGGATGCCCTGCTGGCAAGCGATAACGTGCATGACAACAGCCGGGCCTACTTCCTGGCGGATCGTCAGGCCGGGGTGCCGGGATGTTACACGAAATCATTCAGCCTGAATCAAGGCGGCAAGTCTGGGAATCCCCAGGAGCTTGCTGAAGCAAGTGACTGGGGTGAGCAGACGCAGCCAACGCAGAGTCAGGTTGAAGGATAAAGTGTATGAAGATCCTTGTGTACGGAATTAACTACTCTCCCGAACTGACCGGTATCGGTAAATACACCGGCGAGATGGTGGAGTGGATGGCCAGCCAGGGGCATGAGGTGCGGGTCATTACGGCCCCGCCTTACTACCCGGAATGGCAGGTAGGTAAGCACTACTCCAGCTGGCGCTACCGCCGCGAAGAGGGGGCGGCCACCGTCTGGCGCTGCCCGCTGTATGTGCCGAAGCAGCCATCGACCTTAAAGCGTTTGATTCACCTGGGCAGCTTTGCCCTGAGCAGTTTCTTCCCGCTGATGGCGCAACGTCGCTGGAAGCCGGATCGCATTATTGGCGTGGTGCCCACCCTGTTTTGCACCCCAGGCATGCGCCTGCTGGGCAAACTCTCTGGCGCCCGCACGCTGTTACACATTCAGGATTATGAAGTGGACGCCATGCTCGGCCTGGGTATGGCGGGCAAAGGCAAGGGCGGCAAAGTCGCCAGACTGGCCAGCGCGTTTGAGCGCAGCGGCCTGCACAACGTCGATTACGTCTCGACTATCTCGCGCTCAATGATGAACAAAGCGCAGGAGAAGGGCGTGGCAGCGGAAAAGGTGATCTTCTTCCCCAACTGGTCGGAAGTGGCGCGTTTTCGCGACGTAGCGCCTGCCGACGTGGCGGCGCTGCGTGCGCAGCTGGGCCTGGCCGAGGCACACAAGATCGTTCTCTATTCCGGCAACATCGGTGAGAAGCAGGGGCTGGAGAACGTGATCGATGCCGCCGCTGCGCTCAGCGATAAGCCCTGGCAGTTTGTGATTGTCGGGCAGGGCGGCGGCAAAGCGCGGCTGGAGAAAATGGCCCGCGAACGCGGCCTGCAGAATATTCAGTTCTTCCCGCTGCAATCTTACGACGCCTTACCGGCGCTGCTGAAAATGGCTGACTGCCATCTGGTGGTGCAAAAGCGCGGCGCGGCGGATGCGGTTCTGCCCTCCAAGCTGACCAATATTCTGGCGGTGGGCGGCAACGCGGTGATCACCGCCGAAGCCCACACCGAGCTGGGCCAGCTGTGTACCAGCCTGCCGGGGATCGCCGTGTGCGTTGAACCCGAGTCAGTACCCGCGCTGGTAGCCGGGATCGAACAGGCGCTGACGATGCCCAAAGAGAACACGGTAGCCCGTGACTATGCCGAACGCACGATCGAGAAAGAGAACGTGCTGAGCCAGTTTATTGCAGATATTCGGGGATAAATCATGAGTAAAAATACGTTGTACCCGGTGGTGATGGCAGGTGGCTCTGGCAGCCGGTTGTGGCCGCTCTCCCGCGTGCTCTATCCGAAACAGTTCCTCTGCCTGAAAGGGGATCTCACCATGCTGCAGACGACGGTGAACCGTCTCAATGGCGTGATGTGTGAAAGTCCGGTGGTGATCTGTAACGAACAGCACCGTTTCATTGTCGCCGAGCAGCTGCGTCAGCTGAACAAACTGACCGAAAATATCATTCTGGAGCCTGCCGGCCGTAACACCGCCCCGGCCATCGCCCTGGCAGCCCTGGCCGCCCAGCGCAGCAGCCCGGATTGCGATCCGCTGATGCTGGTGCTGGCTGCCGACCACGTGATCCAGCAGGAAGATGCCTTCCGCGACGCCGTGCGTTCAGCCATTCCGTATGCCGAGAGCGGCAAGCTGGTGACCTTCGGCATCGTGCCGGATCTGCCGGAAACCGGCTATGGCTATATTCGCCGTGGCAACGTCACCCCAGGCGAGGGCGAGAGCCTGGCCTTTGACGTGGCGCAGTTTGTCGAAAAACCAAATCTGGAAACCGCGCAGGCCTACGTCGCCAGCGGTGAGTACTACTGGAACAGCGGCATGTTCCTGTTCCGCGCCGGCCGTTATCTGGAAGAGCTGGAGAAATACCGTCCGGACATCCTTAACGCGTGCCAGCAGGCAATGGCGACCGTTGACCCGGATCTGGATTTTATTCGCGTCGATGAAGCGGCGTTCCTCGCCTGCCCGGAAGAGTCGGTGGATTACGCGGTAATGGAGCGTACTGCCGATGCGGTAGTCGTCCCAATGGATGCTGGCTGGAGCGACGTCGGCTCCTGGTCTTCACTGTGGGAGATCAGCGCCCAGACCCCGGAAGGCAACGTCCATCACGGGGATGTGATCAGCCATAAAACCGAGAACAGCTACGTCTATGCCGAATCCGGGCTGGTGACCACCGTCGGGGTGAAGGATCTGGTGGTGGTACAGACCAAAGACGCGGTGCTGATTGCCGATCGCAACGCAGTGCAGGACGTTAAAAAAGTGGTGGAACAGATTAAGGCTGATGGCCGCCATGAGCACCACATTCACCGTGAAGTTTATCGCCCGTGGGGCAAATACGACTCGATTGACGAGGGCGATCGCTACCAGGTCAAACGCATCACCGTTAAACCGGGCGAGGGGCTGTCGGTGCAGATGCATCATCACCGTGCCGAGCACTGGGTGGTGGTAGCGGGCACGGCCAAAGTGACCATCGACGACGTGGTGACGCTGCTGGGTGAAAACGAATCGATCTACATCCCGCTGGGGGCGACCCACTGCCTGGAAAACCCGGGAAAAATCCCGCTCGATCTGATTGAAGTGCGCTCCGGCTCGTACCTGGAAGAGGACGATATTGTCCGCTTTGAGGACAGGTACGGCAGGGTTTAGCACTCACGCATTTTGCCCGGTGGCGCTGCGCTTACCGGGCCAATGAAAACAAAAAATTTAATTGGCCCTGTCCGGGTCGGGCCAACTGTTGCCTGAATAAGGGGTAATGATGCAAAAATTAACCTGTTTTAAAGCCTACGATATTCGCGGCAAGCTCGGTGAAGAGCTGAATGAGGACATTGCCTGGCGCATTGGCCGCGCGTACGGCGAATATTTAAAGCCGAAAACCATTGTGCTGGGCGGCGACGTGCGTCTGACCAGCGAATCCCTGAAACTGGCCCTGGCAAAAGGGTTGCAGGATGCGGGCGTCGACGTGCTGGATATCGGTTTATCCGGCACCGAAGAGATCTACTTCGCCACCTTCCATTTAGGTGTCGATGGCGGGATCGAAGTGACCGCCAGCCATAACCCAATGGACTACAACGGCATGAAGCTGGTGCGCGAGGGCGCCCGCCCAATCAGTGGCGATACCGGCCTGCGCGACGTTCAGCGTCTGGCGGAAGCCAACGATTTCCCGCCGGTGAACGAAGCCAAACGCGGCAGCTATAAAAAAATCGACCTGCGTGACGCCTATATCGACCACCTGCTGGGCTACATCAACCTGGCGAACCTCAAGCCGCTGAAGCTGGTTATCAACTCCGGCAACGGTGCGGCAGGTCCAGTGGTGGATGCCCTTGAAGCCCGCTTTAAAGCGCTTAACGTGCCGGTGACCTTCGTTAAAGTCCATAACACCCCGGACGGCACGTTCCCGAATGGCATTCCTAATCCGCTGCTGCCGGAATGCCGCGCCGATACCCGCAACGCCGTGATTGAACATGGCGCAGACATGGGCATTGCCTTTGACGGCGATTTCGACCGCTGCTTCCTGTTCGATGAAAAAGGGCAGTTTATCGAGGGCTATTACATTGTCGGCCTGCTGGCAGAAGCCTTCCTCGAGAAAAACCCTGGCTCGCGCATCATTCACGACCCGCGTCTCTCCTGGAACACGGTGGATGTGGTCGCTGCGGCGGGCGGTACGCCGGTGATGTCGAAAACCGGGCATGCGTTTATCAAAGAGCGGATGCGCGAAGAAGATGCCATTTACGGCGGCGAGATGAGCGCTCACCACTACTTCCGTGATTTTGCCTACTGCGACAGCGGGATGATCCCGTGGCTGCTGGTTACCGAACTGCTGTGCCTGAAGGGACAGTCGTTGGGCGAGCTGGTCCGCGACCGCATGGCGGCGTTCCCGGCGAGCGGAGAGATCAACAGCACCCTCGCCGCGCCTGCCGAGGCGATTGCCCGCGTGGAGAACCACTTTGCCCTGCACGCGCTGGAAATTGACCGCACCGACGGCATCAGCATGACCTTCCCCCAGTGGCGCTTCAATTTACGTTCGTCAAACACCGAGCCGGTGGTGCGCCTGAACGTGGAATCCCGCGCCGATGCGGCGCTGATGGCAGCGCGAACGCAGGACATTATGGCGCTGTTGAATCAGTAATCCTTGCCCCTCTCCCGGCGGGGGAGGGGACCCTGAAACAGGAACAACGATGACAAATCTAAAAAAGCGCGAGCGAGCCAAAACGAATGCATCGTTAATCTCTATGGTGCAGCGTTTTTCTGATATCACCATCATGTTCGGTGGCTTGTGGATGGTGTGTAAACTCAGCGGGCTGCCCTTCCTCTATATGCATCTGCTGATGGCGCTGATCGCGCTGGTGGTTTTCCAGATGATCGGCGGGATGACCGACTTCTACCGCTCATGGCGTGGCGTCAAGATCGCCACCGAACTCCTGCTGCTATTGCAGAACTGGACCTTGAGTCTGGTCTTCAGCTTCGGGCTGGTGGCCTTCAACAACGACTTTGATAATCGTTTTGCCACCTATTTTGCCTGGTATCTGCTCACCAGCGTGGGGATGGTGGTCTGCCGATCGCTGATCCGCTACGGTGCCGGCTGGCTGCGTAACCGCGGCTACAACACCCGCCGGGTGGCGGTGGCCGGGAGTATGCCCGCAGGGCTGGCGCTGCTTGACGGCTTCCGAAAAGAGCCGTGGCTGGGGTTCGATGTGGTCGGTGTTTATCATGACGCGCAGCCCGGCGGCGTGTCGGCTGACTGGGCCGGTAACTATTCCCAGCTGGTTGACGATGCTAAAGCCGGCAAGATCCACAACGTCTATATCGCCATGCCGATGAGTGACGAGGCCAGAATCAAAACCCTGATGCGCAAACTGGCAGACACCACCTGCTCGGTGATCCTGATCCCCGATGTCTTCACCTTTAACATCCTGCATTCCCGCATTGAAGAGGTGAATGGTGTGCCGGTGGTGCCGCTGTATGACACGCCACTCTCGGGGCTTAACCGGGTACTGAAGCGCGTGGAGGATATCGTCCTCTCATCCCTGATCCTGCTGCTGATCTCCCCGGTGCTCTGCGCCATCGCGCTGGCGGTGAAGATCACCTCCCCGGGGCCGGTTATTTTTCGCCAGACCCGCTACGGCATGGACGGTAAGCCCATTATGGTGTGGAAATTCCGCTCCATGAAGGTGATGGAGAACGACCAGGTGGTGACCCAGGCGACGCAAAACGATCCGCGCGTCACCCGCGTCGGTAATTTCCTGCGCCGCACCTCGCTGGACGAATTGCCGCAGTTTATCAACGTCCTGACCGGCGGCATGTCGATTGTCGGCCCGCGCCCGCATGCGGTGGCACATAACGAGCAGTATCGCGCCCTGATTGAAGGCTACATGCTGCGCCACAAAGTGAAACCGGGCATCACCGGCTGGGCGCAGATCAACGGCTGGCGCGGTGAGACCGACACCCTTGAGAAGATGGAAAAACGCGTTGAGTTCGACCTGGAGTACATCCGCGAGTGGAGTCTCTGGTTCGATATCAAAATCGTTTTTCTCACCGTCTTTAAGGGCTTTGTGAACAAAGCGGCGTATTAACATGAGCTTACGTGAAAAAACCCTCAGCGGGGCAAAGTGGTCGGCTATCGCCACAGTGATCATCATCGGCCTCGGGCTGGTGCAGATGACAGTGCTGGCGCGCATCATTGATAACCACCAGTTTGGCCTGTTGACCGTCTCGCTGGTGATCATCGCCCTGGCTGATACGCTCTCGGACTTCGGTATCGCCAACTCGATCATCCAGCGTAAGGAGATCAGCCAGCTGGAGTTAACCACGCTCTACTGGCTGAACGTCGGCCTCGGTGCGCTGGTGTTCGTGGCGCTGTTTCTGCTCAGTGATGTTATTGCTGACGCGCTGAATAACCCGGAGCTGGCCCCGCTAATGCGCGCCCTGTCGTTTGCTTTTGTGGTCATCCCCCACGGGCAGCAGTTCCGCGCCCTGATGCAAAAGGAGCTGGAGTTCAGCAAAATCGGCATGATTGAAACCAGCGCGGTGCTGGCCGGGTTTACCTTTACCGTGGTCAGCGCCCACTTCTGGCCGCTGGCGATGACGGCCATCCTTGGCTATCTGGTGAACTCTGCCGTGCGCACGCTGCTGTTCGGCTACTTTGGCCGCAAGATTTACCGTCCGGGTTTTCACTTCTCCCTCTCTTCGGTGTCGTCCAACCTGCGCTTCGGTGCCTGGCTGACCGCCGACAGCATCATCAACTATGTGAACACCAACCTCTCGACGCTGGTGCTGGCGCGTATCCTCGGTGCCAGCGTGGCGGGTGGCTATAACCTGGCCTACAACGTGGCGGTGGTGCCGCCGATGAAACTTAACCCGATCATCACCCGCGTGCTGTTCCCGGCGTTCGCCAAAATTCAGGACGATACCGACAAGCTGCGGATCAACTTCTACAAGCTGCTGTCGGTGGTGGGGATCATTAACTTCCCGACGCTGCTGGGGCTGATGGTGGTCTCCGGCAATATGGTGCCGCTGGTGTTCGGTGAAAAATGGATCAGTATTGTGCCGATCCTGCAATTGCTGTGCGTGGTGGGCCTGCTGCGCTCCGTCGGCAACCCGATCGGTTCGCTACTGATGGCGAAAGCCCGCGTCGATATCAGCTTCAAATTCAACGTGTTTAAAACATTTCTGTTTATTCCGGCGATCGTCATCGGCGGCCATCTGGCGGGCGCGATGGGGGTGACGCTGGGCTTCCTGCTGGTGCAAATCATCAACACCGTGCTGAGCTACTTCGTGATGATTAAGCCGGTGCTGGGTTCCAGCTATCGGCAGTACATCCTGAGCCTGTGGCTGCCGTTTTACCTGTCGCTGCCCACGCTGGCAGTGAGCTATGGCCTGGGCATCGCCCTCAAGGGGCATCTGCCTCTTGCCGCGCTGCTGGCGGTGCAGGTAGCTGCGGGTGCCGTGGCCTTTGCCGTGATGATTGTGCTGTCGCGTAATGCGCTAGTGGTAGAGATTAAGCGTCAGTTCTGCCGCAACGAAAAGATTAAAACGCTGCTTCGCGCAGGCTAATTTTAAGAGGTCATTATGAAATTACTGATTCTGGGCAACCATACCTGTGGTAACCGTGGTGACAGCGCCATTTTGCGCGGCCTGCTGGATGCCATTTACACCCTGTCGCCTGAGACCGAAGTCGATGTGATGAGCCGTTACCCGGTCAGCTCCTCCTGGCTGCTGAACCGCCCGGTAATGGGCGATCCGCTCTACAGCCAGATGAAACAGCACAACAATGCCGCAGGCGTGATGGGCCGGGTAAAGAAGGTGCTGCGCCGCCGCTATCAACACCAGGTGCTGCTGTCGCGTGTCACCGACACCGGTAAGCTGCGCAATATCGCCATCGCCCAGGGTTTTACCGATTTTGTTCGTCTGCTCTCTGGCTACGACGCCATCATCCAGGTGGGCGGTTCCTTCTTTGTTGACCTCTACGGCGTGCCGCAGTTCGAGCACGCGCTCTGTACCTTCATGGCGAAAAAGCCGCTGTTTATGGTCGGCCACAGCGTTGGGCCCTTCCAGGATCCGCAGTTCAACCAGCTGGCAAACTATGTGTTTGGCCACTGCGATGCCCTGATCCTGCGCGAGTCGGTAAGCCTGAATCTGATGCAGCGCAGCGAGATAGACACCCGCAAAGTGGAGCAGGGCGTCGATACCGCCTGGCTGGTGGATCACCAGGAGGCGAACTTTACCCCCAGCTACGCCGTGCAGCACTGGCTGAACGTGGTCGGGCAGCAAAAAACGGTTGCCATCACCCTGCGCGAACTGGCCCCGTTCGACAAACGGCTGGGTACCACCCAGGCGGCCTATGAGAAGTCCTTTGCCGAGGTGGTCAACCGGGTGCTGGACAGCGGCTACCAGGTGCTGGCGCTCTCCACCTGTACCGGTATCGACAGCTACAACAAAGATGACCGCATGGTGGCGCTGAATCTGCGCCAGCACGTCAGCGATCCGTCGCGCTACCACGTGGTAATGGACGAACTCAACGACCTCGAAATGGGCAAACTGCTGGGAGCCTGCGATCTGACCGTGGGCACGCGTCTGCATTCGGCGATCATCTCAATGAACTTTGGTACGCCAGCCATCGCCATTAACTATGAACACAAGTCTGCCGGGATCATGCAGCAGCTGGGCATGCCGGAGATGGCGGTGGATATCCGCCATCTGCTGGATGGCTCCCTGGGGGCGATGGTGGGCGACACCCTCGGCCAGTTGCCAGCCATCAACGACCGCCTGGCGGTGGCGGTCAAAGCCGAACGTGAAAACGGCATCAGAATGGTGAAATCGGTGCTGGATCGGGTCGGGGAGGGCAAATGAAGGTTGGTTTCTTCTTACTGAAATTTCCGCTCTCGTCCGAAACCTTTGTGCTGAACCAGATCACCGCGTTTATTGATATGGGTTATGACGTGGAGATTGTCGCCCTGCAAAAGGGCGACACGCAAAATACCCACGCGGCATGGACGCAGTACGACCTGGCCAGCAAAACCCGCTGGCTGCAGGATGAACCGCAGGGCAAGCTCGCGAAGCTGGGCTACCGCGCCCGCCAGACTCTGCGCGGGCTGCATCGCCTAGGCACGTGGAAGGCGCTGAACGTTTCCCGCTATGGCGCTGAGTCGCGCAACCTGATCCTCTCCGCCATCTGCGGCCAGACGGTACGCCCCTGGCGCGCGGATGTGTTTATCGCCCATTTTGGCCCTGCGGGCGTGACGGCAGCCAAGCTGCGTGAGCTGGGGGTCATTGACGGAAAGATTGCCACCGTTTTCCACGGGATCGACATCTCCAGCCGGGAAGTGTTGGCGCACTATACCCCGGAGTATCAACGCCTGTTCCAGCGCGGCGATATGATGCTGCCGATAAGCGATCTCTGGGCCGGACGGCTCAAAAGTATGGGTTGCCCGGCCGAGAAGATCACCGTCTCGCGCATGGGCGTGGATATGCAACGCTTTACCCAACGGCCGGTGAAGACCCCGGGAAGCCCGCTACAGATCATCTCTGTGGCGCGTCTGACCGAGAAAAAAGGGCTTCACGTGGCGATTGAGGCCTGCCGCCAGCTGAAAGCGCGTGGGGTTGCTTTTCACTATCGCATTCTCGGCATCGGCCCCTGGGAGCGCCGCCTGCGCACCCTGATCGAACAGTACGAGCTGGAAGACTATGTTGAGATGCCGGGGTTTAAACCCAGCCATGAAGTCAAAGCCATGCTCGATGCCGCCGATGTCTTCTTATTGCCGTCAGTCACCGGTACCGATGGCGATATGGAAGGGATCCCGGTGGCGCTGATGGAGGCGATGGCGGTGGGGATCCCCGTTGTCTCCACCGTTCACAGCGGCATTCCCGAACTGATCGAACCCGGCCACTCCGGCTGGCTGGTGGAAGAAAACAATCCGGCGGCGCTTGCCGGGCAGCTGGAGCGCTTTGCCGCGCTTGCCGACCACGAACTTTCGCCCGTGCTGCACAACGCGCGCCGGAAAGTGGAGACCGATTTCAATCAACACCTGATTAACCGGCAGTTAGCCACTCTGCTTCAGACGCTTTAAAAAGGGAGGCGATATGCCGAAAGAGATGACGCGACGCGCGTTTGTCACCACCTGTTCCGTACTGGCCGCCGCACCGCTAATAGGGGTGCGGGCCGCAGCGAACAACGCCACGGTGGATATCAGTCGCTATAACCATCGTGACTGGATCGCGGCGTTCAAAAAGGCCTTTACCGAAGGCGACACGGTGGTGGTACCCGCCGGGCTTACCTGCGACAACATCAACACCGCCATTTTTATCCCCGAGGGCAAAACCCTGCGCATCCGCGGCGCGCTGACCGGCAACGGACGTGGGCGGCTGGTGTTGCAGGATGGCAGTAAGGTGATTGGCGAAGGAGAGGGGCGCAGCGAAAACATTACCATCGACGTCCGCGGTTCCGACTGTGTGATCCAGGGGCTGGCGATGAGCGGTTATGGCCCGGTGACCCAGATCTATATCGGCGGCAAAAAACCGAGAGTAATGCGCAACCTGGTGATCGACAACCTGCAGGTCACTAAAGCCAACTATGCGATCCTGCGTCAGGGTTTCCATAACCAGGTGGATGGCGCACGGATCACTAACTGTCACTTCAGCTATCTGCAGGGCGATGCCATTGAGTGGAACGTGGCGATCAACGACCAGAACATCCTGATCTCCGACCACGTTATCGACCATATCGACTGCACCAACGGTAAAATTAACTGGGGCATCGGCATCGGGCTGGCCGGCAGTACCTATGATAATGCCTACCCGGAAGACCAGGCGGTGAAGAACTTTGTGGTGGCCAATATCACCGGCAGCAACTGCCGCCAGTTAGTGCACGTTGAGAATGGCAAACACTTTATTATCCGTAATGTTAAAGCCAAAAATATCACCCCGGATTTCAGCAAAAAAGCGGGCATTGATAACGCCACGGTAGCGATATATGGCTGTGATAATTTTGTCATCGATAATGTTGAAATGACCGGCAGCGCAGGCATGTTAATTGGGTACGGTGTGATTAAAGGCAATTATTTGTCGATACCGCAGAATTTTCGCCTCAACAATATCCATCTCGACAACCAGAAACTTGCGCGAAAGCTGCGCGGAATACAGATCTCCTCCGGCAATGCGACCTCGTTCGTGGCCATCACCAATATCGAGATGAAGCGTGCCACGCTTGAGTTACATAATAAACCGCAGCATCTTTTTATGCGTAATATCAACGTGATGCAGGATTCCAGTGTCGGGCCTGCCCTGAAGCTGAACTTTGATCTGCGCAAAGATGTGCGCGGGAAATTTATGGCTCGCAAAGAGACGTTGCTGTCGCTGGCCAACATTAACGCGATTAATGAAAAGGGCCAAAGCTCGGTGGATATTGACCGCGTCGATCACCATACCATTAACACGGAACGGCTGAATTTTAGTCTGCCAAAGCGCTAGAAATTAACCAGACGGCATTTTGCGAAGATTCCTGGAATTGAAGCGCGCGGATTCGGATTGCAACTACTGGAATTTAGACGATAGTTGCGTAACATCGTCATCAGATTTGTAGCAATCCGTGCTGGCGAAACCATGCTAAAGAGCTATAATTCGGCAACCATTTTAAGGTGGAAGAAATATGATTAATTTGAAAGCGGTTATTCCGGTAGCTGGTCTGGGCATGCATATGCTCCCGGCCACAAAAGCCATTCCTAAAGAGATGCTGCCGATCGTTGACAAGCCGATGATCCAATACATCGTCGACGAGATTGTTGCTGCAGGGATCAAAGAAATCGTTCTGGTGACCCATTCTTCAAAGAATGCGGTAGAAAACCACTTCGACACCTCCTACGAACTCGAAGCCCTTCTGGAGCAGCGCGTTAAGCGTCAGCTGCTGGCAGAAGTGCAGTCCATCTGCCCGCCAGGTGTGACTATTATGAACGTTCGCCAGGCACAACCGCTGGGGCTTGGTCACTCAATCCTGTGCGCGCGTCCTGTGGTCGGCGATAACCCGTTTGTGGTCGTATTGCCGGACATCATTCTGGACAACGCCTCTGCCGACCCGCTGCGCTACAACCTTGCTGCTATGGTGGCGCGTTTCAACGAGACCGGCCGTAGCCAGGTGCTGGCGAAGCGTATGAAGGGCGATCTGTCCGAATACTCTGTCATTCAGACCAAAGAGCCGCTGGATTCAGAAGGTAAAGTCAGCCGTATCGTTGAGTTTATCGAAAAACCGGATCAGCCGCAGACGCTCGACTCCGATCTGATGGCCGTTGGCCGCTATGTGCTCAACGCTGAAATTTGGGCTGAGCTGGAGCGTACCGAGCCAGGCGCATGGGATCGTATTCAGCTGACGGATGCTATCGCGGAGCTGGCGAAGAAGCAGTCTGTCGATGCGATGCTGATGACCGGTGACAGCTACGACTGCGGTAAAAAGATGGGATACATGCAAGCCTTTGTTCAGTATGGCCTTCGTAATCTGAAAGAAGGGCAAAAGTTCCGGGAAAGCATGAAGAAACTACTAACCAAAGACTAACGATTGGTTTGTCGTTGACTAAACGGCAGTGGATCATTCCAGGCTTTTATAAGCCATGTGAATGACACTGCCGTTTTCTTTTTAAATATTTTCTTAATTTTCAGTGGCTTAATTGCTGTTTTTTTGTATGACTGGCTTGCTTTTTTCCCTTGTTTCTACACGCATTTAAGACGACAATTATTAATTGACTTAAACGCTACCCTGTCACGATTTGCCGGGGAAAGGCGATTACATACCTCTCAATATGATCACGTTCAGTGCACTGGTAGCTGTTAAGCCAGGGGCGGTAGCGTGTCTGATTTCTGAATATTCGCTTTAAGGCATTGTCAGAAATCCATTATCCCAATGTAAACATTTAACGGAAAATAACGCGTGAAAATTCTTGTTACTGGTGGTGCCGGTTTCATCGGCTCTGCGGTTGTACGACATATTATTCAAAACACCCAGGATTCGGTGGTTAATGTCGATAAATTGACCTACGCCGGTAACCTGGAATCTCTGGCTGACGTGAGCAACAGCCCGCGTTACGCTTTTGAGCATGCCGATATTTGCGACAAAGCGGCATTGGACCGTATCTTTGCCGAGCATAAACCTGACGCGGTGATGCATCTGGCAGCCGAGAGTCACGTTGACCGTTCGATTACCGGCCCGGCTGCGTTTATCGAGACCAATATCGTTGGGACTTACGTGCTGCTGGAAGCGGGCCGAGCGTACTGGTCAACGCTGGACGATCAGGCGAAAAAAGCGTTCCGTTTCCATCATATCTCCACCGACGAAGTGTATGGCGATCTGCCGCACCCGGACGAACATCCTGCGTCTACCGAGCTGCCGCTGTTTACCGAGACCACGGCGTATGCGCCAAGCAGCCCCTATTCAGCCTCGAAAGCGTCCAGCGATCACCTCGTGCGCGCATGGTTGCGTACCTACGGCTTCCCGACCATCGTCACCAACTGCTCAAATAACTACGGGCCTTATCACTTCCCGGAAAAACTGATCCCGCTTGTGATCCTTAACGCCCTGGACGGAAAAGCGCTGCCGATTTACGGCAAGGGCGATCAGATCCGCGACTGGCTCTATGTCGAAGATCACGCCCGTGCGCTCTATACGGTAGTGACCCAGGGTAAACCAGGCGAAACCTACAACATCGGCGGCCATAACGAGAAACAAAACCTGGATGTTGTGCATACTATTTGCGATCTGCTTGATGAGATCGTGCCAAAAGATGGCTCTTATCGCGATCAAATTACCTATGTTACTGACCGCCCCGGCCATGATCGCCGTTATGCCATCGATGCGGATAAGATTAGCCAGACATTGGGCTGGAAACCGCAGGAAACCTTCGAGAGCGGGATCCGTAAAACGGTGGAGTGGTATCTGGCTAACACCCAGTGGGTCGAGAATGTCAAAAGCGGCAACTATCAATCCTGGATTGAACAGAACTACGGGGAACGTCAGTAATGAATATCCTTTTGTTCGGCAAAACAGGGCAGGTGGGTTGGGAGCTGCAACGCTCGCTTGCTCCCCTTGGTAACCTGATTGCCGTCGATGTTCACTCCAGCGAATATTGCGGTGATTTCAGCAATCCAGAAGGCGTAGCGGAAACCGTGCGTCGCATTAAGCCAGATGTGATTGTGAATGCGGCGGCGCATACGGCCGTAGATAAAGCCGAATCAGAAGCAGAATTCGCCCAGTTGCTGAATGCCACAAGCGTTGAGGCCATCGCTAAAGAGGCGGCTAAAATCGGTGCCTGGGTTGTACACTATTCTACCGATTACGTTTTCCCGGGTAACGGCGAAGAACCGTGGCGAGAAACGGATGCGACAGCACCGCTGAATGTGTATGGCGAAACCAAGCTGGCGGGCGAAAAGGCTTTGCAGGCACACTGTGCTCGCCACTTAATTTTCCGTACCAGCTGGGTTTATGCCGGTAAGGGAAATAACTTTGCGAAAACCATGCTGCGTTTTGCAAAAGAGCGGACAGAGATGTCGGTTATCAACGATCAGTTTGGCGCGCCAACAGGTGCTGAGCTGCTGGCAGACTGCACGGCACATGCGATCCGCGTGGCGCTGAAGCAACCTGATGTTGCAGGACTTTATCATCTGGTTGCGAGTGGGGTGACTACCTGGCACGACTATGCCGCCCTGGTGTTCGACGAGGCGCGTAAGGCTGGTATTGAACTGGCGATTACTACGCTCAACGCCGTTCCTACCAGTGCTTATCCTACTCCGGCACGTCGCCCGAATAACTCCCGTCTGAACACAGATAAATTCCAGCAAAACTTTGATCTCGTATTACCTGCGTGGGAAACCGGCGTAAAGCGTATGCTGGCAGAATTGTTTACGACGACTGCGGTCTGACCTTACATTAAATGCCCGTTTACGGGCATTTTGCACATAAAGAGATGATGAAATGAAAACGCGTAAAGGGATTATTTTAGCCGGTGGTTCAGGAACTCGTCTGTACCCGGTCACTATGGCTGTCAGCAAACAACTGCTACCGATCTATGACAAGCCGATGATCTATTACCCGCTGACTACGCTGATGCTGGCGGGGATTCGCGACATTCTGATTATCAGTACCCCGCAGGATACGCCACGCTTTGAACAGCTGCTTGGTGATGGCAGTCAGTGGGGCCTTAACCTGCAGTATAAAGTCCAGCCAAGTCCGGACGGCCTGGCGCAGGCATTTATCCTGGGCGAAGAATTCATCGGCGATGACGATTGTGCGCTGGTGCTGGGCGACAACATCTTCTATGGTCATGACCTGCCGAAGTTGATGGACTCCGCGGTGAGTAAAGAAAGCGGTGCTACCGTCTTTGCTTATCATGTTAACGATCCTGAGCGCTATGGTGTCGTGGAGTTTGATAAAGACGGTACGGCTGTCAGCCTCGAAGAAAAACCGGTTGAGCCAAAAAGCAATTACGCCGTAACCGGACTCTATTTCTATGACAATAGCGTTGTTGAGATGGCGAAAAGCCTTAAGCCCTCTGCGCGCGGTGAACTGGAAATCACAGATATTAACCGGATCTATATGGAGCAGGGGCGTCTGTCCGTTGCCATGATGGGACGCGGTTTTGCCTGGCTGGATACCGGTACACATCAGAGTCTGATTGAAGCGAGTAACTTCATTGCGACCATTGAAGAGCGCCAGGGATTAAAGGTGGCCTGCCCGGAAGAGATTGCTTATCGAAAAGGGTTTATTGATGCGGAGCAGGTTAAGTCGCTTGCCAAACCTTTAGCGAAGAATGCCTACGGTCAATATTTGTTGAAGATGCTTAAAGGTTATTAACCTGACAATGTAGTTAATGTGACAACGTTGAATGCGGCACATCTCTATTTAAGCTCCTGAAAGGCCGTGATGCGTTTGAAAGGATGATGACAAGACGTCATGTCGCCGCATTCCAGACAAGTCATTTTGAATGATTGATTAATCAGATATGTGAGAAAAATCAGCCATTTCAGAAAAGGTTAAAATAAAAACACTTTTATGAACAGAAATTAATTAGCTTATGTCACTTTTGAAAAACAGCATATGGAATATGGCAGGGTATGCAATCCCAACATTAATAGCCATTCCAGCATTTGGAATCATCGCACGAAAAATAGGCGTTGAATTATTTGGCCTGTATACGTTGTCGATGATTGTCATTGGATATGCAAGCATATTTGATGCAGGTTTAACAAGAGCTGTAGTACGTGAAATAGCTTTATTAAAAGAAAATAAAGTAGACAGCAATATCGTCATTAATACATCGCTGGTCGCTATCTTTATATTAGGTGCGTTAGGCGGAGGGGCGTTATTTGTATTCAAGGATAATATCATCACCTTGCTTAATATTAGCAGCCAGTATTATTCCGATGTTTACAACTCAATCATTATTCTTGCCTTACTGATTCCTGTTTTCTTGGTGACGCAAATATTCCTCGCCGAACTTGAAGGCCGTGAATATTTTGGACACTTAAACATTCAAAAAAGCATAGGTAACTCACTTATTGCTGGTTTGCCTGTTTGCTTTGTATTCTACCAGGAAACTCTTTTCTATGCCGTATTAGGCATTGCTTTGGCAAGGATCATTTGCTTAGTATTAAGTTATTTATATGTCAGGAAAAGAATAACATTAGGTATAAAATATTTTTCACTCTCAGTGCTAAAGCGAATGTTTTACTATGGAGGGTGGGTCACCGTCAGTAATATTATCTCTCCGCTGTTGATCAGTATGGATAGATTTATCTTATCAAATATTGCGGGTGCATCGAAAATCTCTTTTTATACGGTGCCAAATGAGCTTGTAAACAGATTATCGATAATTCCCGGTTCGTTAGGTAAAGCTATTTTCCCAAAACTTAGCTGTTTGAATAATTATGATGAGTCTATTAAGCATCAAAAATATGCCTACAAGCTGATGACGCTTATCTGTTTCCCTCTGTGCCTTTTCGTATATTTGTTCGCAGAAAAAATATTAACTATCTGGATGGGTAGTCAATTTGCAGGAACATCGTCAACAATCCTACAAATTATGATTGTTGGCTTTTTCTTTAACTGCTTCTCACAAATACCTTTTGCAAATATACAAGCTTTCGGGAAAGCGAAATATACAGCTTATATTCATATGCTGGAATTTATCCCGTATATGATCCTGTTGTTTGTCTTTACAAAACAATTTGGCATTGTTGGTGTTGCCTTTTTATGGACTGCAAGGGTTATTGTTGATTTTATACTTTTGTATTATATGAGCCATAGATGTAATATTCTTATGAAGAAGCAAAGGTAAAGTGATGGTATATGTAATAGTATTAAACTGGAATGGTGCGAAAGACACATGTTTGTGTGTTAATAGCTTACTCCAGATGAATTATGATAAATTTAGAATTGTTATAGTAGATAATAAATCAACTGATGACTCATATACTACAATAAAAAATGAAGTAATCAATAAGGTCAGTGATAATAGCCAGGCTACGATAATTACTTCAGAAGATATTAATAAATATAAAGTTAAGCCTGATGAAAAAATAATTTACATTCAGTCAGACTATAATCGCGGCTATGCTGGTGGGAATAATCTTGGCGTGAAATTCGCGCTTAATCAGGATGATGCAGATTATGTCTGGGTGCTGAACAATGATACAGAAGTTGATGCCAATGCCCTCCAATATTTAGTTGATAAATGTAATCAAGATTCAAACATTGGGATATGTGGTTCTCGGTTGGTTTATTTTGATGACAGAGAAACTCAACAAGGCTTGGGTGGGTTACATAATAAATGGCTGTGTACTACTAAACAATACGGCATTGGTGAAAGTGCTCATGCTAAATATAATGATGAAATTGTTGCACAGCAAATCGATTACGTAATCGGCGCGGCTATGTTCTTTACTAAAGAATGCTTAAATAAAATTGGTTTGATGTATGAAGACTATTTTTTATATTACGAAGAATTAGATATTTGTTTGCGAGCAAGAAAGGCTAACTTCAAGCTAGGTATCTGTTCTGATAGCATTGTTTATCATAAAGAAGGTGCAAGCACGGGTGGCGGAAAGAGCAAAGTTGCAGATTTTTGCTCCATCAGAAACCGGCTTCTTGTGACTGCCAAATTTTATCCTGAATGTTACATCACAGTTTGGTTGTCTCTGTTTGGTGTTGCTTTTAACAGGGCCAGACGAAAAGAATTCAACAAGATGATTGTATGTCTTCTCATCATTTTTAGTTTTGGTAGGAAAAAATTACAACATGGAAAATAATCACAGCAAGATATTTATTTCCATTGTATCTCATGGTCATGATGATATGATTCGTGAAAGTGGGATTTTAGAACAAGTCAAAAATTATAAGGATGTATTACTTGTAGTAAAAAATAATAAAATACATTCTTCTTTAAATGAAAATGATTCAGAATGTATCTATTTTATCAATGAGCATTTTAATCGTGGTTTTGGCGATAATAACAATATTGTTTTTAACTTCTGTAAAAATCATTTAAACATGAAAGAAGAAGATTACTTTATTGTTTTGAATCCAGATGTGTTAATTGATTTGAATGACGTAATAAAATTATGTGATTCTATGCGGCAAAATAATGAAAAAGCTGCAACAATAAATTTATATAAAGACGATTTAAAAACTGTTTATGATAATTCGATAAGGCATTTTCCAAAGTTTAAGGATTTTTTCCTTTCATATCTTGGCTTTAAAAATAAAACTATTATCGAAAAAAGCGCTGTCAATAATAAATGTATTGTTGATTGGGCTGCTGGTTCATTCCTCGCATTTCGGGCAGATCATTACGCCAGACTAGGCGGCTTTGATGAATCATTTTTCATGTATTGTGAAGATATCGATATTTGCTTTAGAAGCAAAGCAGAAGGTGTTGCTTTGGTTTATTACCCAACGATTAGCGCAGTGCATAAAGCACAGCATGCCAATAGATCATTATTCTCAAAACATTTCGTTTGGCATGTAAAAAGTATTATTAAATATTGTGCAAAAACCAAAGCCTTTTTTTAGTGGAGTACATTGATGAAAGTTGCATTTCTGTCATCCTATGATCCCACCTCAACAGGTAGTTGGTCAGGGACGCCTTATTATATGTTGTCTGCGTTAAAAAGACATAATATTGATGTTAAGGTGCTTGGTCCTATAAATTCGTTAACTAAACCATTTTTGAAAGCATTTAAACTGTTTCTTAAATTGTTTGGGATCAATTATGATTATAGTTATTCTTCAATTTTATCATATGAGTACGCATTTCGGTTTAATAAAATTTTAAAAAAAATATCAGATGTGGATTTCATTATCGCGCCGGCAGGCTCTACTCAAATAGCACATTTGAAAACTAATATTCCGATATTATATTTATCAGACACAACCTACGACCAGCTGAAAAAATACTATAGCAATTTTAATTCTATTAATGATTCTTTCCATTATCAGGGGAGCAAGATAGAAAGAGCTGCGTTAAATAATGCTGCAATAGTTTCCTTCCCTTCAGACTGGGCTGCTGAATTTTGCGTTAAACATTACAAATTACCAGAGTCAAAAGTTAAAAAATTACTGTGGGGGGCTAATATAGTAGAACCTAATGCTCATCCGAAAATTAGAACACAAGATGATGATAAATCATTTACCTTATTATTCCTGGGCGTTGACTGGGAACGTAAAGGTGGAAAAGTAGCGTTAGAGGCAGTTGAATATTTACGTAAAAGCAAAAATATTGACGCTAAGCTTATTGTTTGTGGATGCACTCCTGAAACGAGCGAGCTTCCAGATTGGGTTGAAGTAACGGGCCGCTTAAATAAAGACATTCCATCTGACATGACTATTTTTAAAAATGTTCTCATGAAATCAGATGTACTGTTACTTCCAACAATAGCAGAATGCTATGGCATGGTGTTCTGTGAGGCGGCGGCTTATGGAATGCCAGTCGTTGCAACCAATACAGGTGGCATTAGCTCAATTGTTGTTGAAGGTGAAACTGGGTTGTTGATTGATGATCCAACCGATTCACTAGCCTTTGCAAACAGTATTTATGAAATAATAAACAATTTTGATAACTATAATCGTTATTCAAATAATGCATTTGAACGATATCATAGTCATTTAAATTGGGATGCGTGGGCGAAAAAAATAATTGAGTTAATGTATGACTATAAATAATATTAGGCCTCACAATACGAATGCTTTTTTATTCTTTTTAATGCTTGTGTTTATTGCGCCTGATTTTATCTATTATAGATTAGGACTCGGGAATTTCTCGCTTTCAACGTTAGTCGCATTAACTGTTTTATTCGTTTGTTTGCGGTTGAAATGGATAACTCGTGATTGTCGTTTAGCAATTGCACTTGTCTTTTTTATATTGATATTGAATATAATTTCTAGCTTCTTTGTTAATGGTATCGCAGACCTCTTTAATATTAAGGTATATTTCTCTGTTGTATCATTACTGCTTATGGTTTACTTTGCATCTTGTTTTGCAAATAACATTAGCTATTTATCAGACTCCACTATTAAAAAAGCTTCATTTAGGATGTTTTACATTCTTTGTGCCATTGGAATGGTCGGAGCAGTGCTAATCATTGGCGGAGTAGTGCAAGATAAAAGCATGGTGTTTTTCTCTGAACCCTCTGCATTTGCCTTGATATTTTTGCCATTCTTCTCGTTTGCATTGTTTTATGCGAGAGGAACAACAACGATAATCATTTTTATCGTGTCGTTTAGTATTGCTCTTGCGGTACAGAATTTGACCTTACTGGTTGGTTTGGTCTTCTGCGTAATCGCTCTTAAAAAGGTCAGGATTTTACCTTTCGCTGTCGCTTTTTGTTTAATGTTGTTTGTCTGGACCTTTTATCAATTTACTTATGATTATACATACTTTTCCTCACGCTTAAGTTTTGCCAACTCTACTAACTTTTCTGTACTGGTCTATCTTTCTGGACTGGAACGTGCATTTTTAAACTTCACTGAAAGTTTAGGGTTGGGGACCGGCTTCCAGCAAATGGGCTACAATGGCGTCGTTGGAGAAAGCCAAAAGGTACTGGAAAGCTTAGGGGCAGGGCATTTAAATTTGTATGATGGATCATTTATAGCGTCAAAGTTTATTTCTGAATTTGGACTGATTGGCTTAATTTTCTGTATCTTATTTACGCTTAAATTTATCAAGTCTTTCATTTCGTTTAACTCGAAAAAATCCTACTCTGCTCAGCATGTGTTAGCATATTGTTTCTTACTGTCATTCATTATCCCACTTTTCATCCGTGGTGCTGGGTATTTAAATCCATATGTGTTTATGATGTTATCTTCGATGTTTATGTATCGTAATTTATCAAAAAAAGTGTAATCTGGCGGAAAGGAATATTTATGTTTATAGTTATTTCAGGCGTTAACCTCGTAGAGGGGGGAACGCTTAAAGTATTCAGAGATGCATTGATAACATTAGATAAGAATACATCGCCTGAAGATACCGTTTATGCATTGGTGCATAAAAAAGAATTGTTCAATGATCTTGTCTTCGATAATATTACGTTTATTGAATATCCTGACATCAAAAAAAGCTGGCTCAAAAGGCTCTATTTTGAGCTTGTTACATGTAAGGGTTTGAGTAAAAAATGGGGCGCAGACGTTTGGTTGGCAATGCACGATATCACGCCTAATGTCGCAGTAAAAAAGCAATTTGTTTATTGCCATAACTGCTCTACAGTTTATAAGTCTAATTTCAAAGATTTTCTTTACGAACCCAAATTCTTCCTTTTTTCTAAATTCTATAATCTACTTTACAAAATCAATATTAAAAAGAATGATGCCATCATTGTGCAGCAACGTTGGTTTGGCGAGTATTTGAAAAATCATGTAGGCGCCGAGCGGTATATTGTCTCTCGCCCTATTAACCCTGTTGTTAATGACGCGAAACCTTCATTTAGTCCTGAGCATACGGTAAATCTTTTTTATCCTGCATTGCCTCGTACGTTTAAGAATTTTGAGTTACTGCTTGATGCCCTTTCGCTATTCAATGAGAAATCGCCTGCTCATAAAGGGAAGCTAACGCTTACGTTAACGTTTTCAGAAGATACGAATAAATTCTCAAAGTATATAATAGATAAGTATAAACATGTTGAAGGTGTTAATTTTACTGGCCTGCTAAACTTCGCCCAGGTTGAACAGGCTTATAATCAATGTGATGTCGTAATATTCCCGTCATTATTGGAAACATGGGGCCTACCCATTTCAGAAGCCAAGATGCATGCGAAGCCGATTATATTGGCTGATTTACCTTATGCGCATGAAACCTTGGGTAATTATGAGTGCGCTGCTTTCATTGATCCTTATTCCGCAGAGGATTTAGCAAACCTTTTTGTTGATTTAATGGATGGAAAACCCGTTTTCAATGAAGTGAATTTGAAAAAAGATGATGAATTTTATGATTGGGATAAAACCATAAAGCATTTATTAACAACAAATAACTAATATATTTCCTATTGTTAATATTAAAAAAATTATCTTTTAAAAAAAACACTCGTTGAGTTAACATCTAAGCCACATTTCAAGCCGCGTATATGGCGCGGTGACCACACCTGACAGGAGTATGTAATGTCCAAACAACAGATTGGCGTCGTCGGTATGGCAGTGATGGGGCGCAACCTGGCGCTGAACATCGAAAGCCGTGGTTATACCGTCTCCGTTTTCAACCGCTCCCGTGATAAAACTGAAGAAGTGATTGCCGAGAACCCAGGCAAAAAACTCGTTCCTTTCTATACGGTGCAGGAGTTCGTTGAATCCCTGGAAACGCCTCGTCGCATCCTGTTAATGGTGAAAGCAGGCGCTGGCACCGATGCGGCCATCGACTCCCTGAAACCGTACCTGGAAAAAGGCGACATTATCATTGATGGCGGTAACACCTTCTTCCACGACACCATTCGTCGTAACCGTGAACTGTCAGCTGAAGGCTTCAACTTCATCGGTACCGGTGTTTCGGGCGGTGAAGAGGGCGCACTGAAGGGTCCATCTATCATGCCTGGCGGCCAGAAAGACGCCTATGAGCTGGTTGCGCCAATCCTGACCAAGATTGCTGCCGTTGCTGAAGACGGTGAACCGTGTGTGACCTATATCGGTCCAGACGGTGCGGGTCACTACGTGAAGATGGTTCACAACGGTATTGAATACGGTGATATGCAGCTGATCGCTGAAGCCTACTCACTGCTGAAAGGCGGCCTGAACCTTACTAACGACGAACTGGCGCAAACCTTTACCGACTGGAATAACGGTGAGCTGAGCAGCTATCTGATCGACATCACCAAAGACATCTTCACCAAGAAAGATGAAGAAGGTAAATACCTGGTCGATGTGATTCTGGATGAAGCGGCGAATAAAGGCACTGGTAAATGGACCAGCCAAAGCTCCCTGGATCTGGGCGAGCCACTGTCACTGATCACCGAATCGGTCTTCGCGCGTTACATCTCTTCTCTCAAAGAGCAGCGTGTTGCGGCATCTAAAGTGCTCACCGGTCCACAAACACAGCTGGCTGGCGATAAAGCAGAATTTATCGAAAAAGTCCGTCGCGCTCTGTACCTGGGTAAAATCGTCTCTTACGCGCAGGGCTTCTCTCAGCTGCGTGCCGCCTCTGATGAGAACAACTGGGATCTGAACTACGGTGAAATCGCGAAGATCTTCCGTGCCGGTTGCATCATCCGTGCTCAGTTCCTGCAGAAAATTACCGATGCATACGCTGAAAACGCGGGCATCGCTAACCTGCTGCTGGCCCCATACTTCAAGCAGATTGCTGATGATTACCAGCAAGCGCTGCGTGACGTCGTGGCTTACGCAGTACAGAACGGCATTCCTGTGCCAACCTTCTCTGCTGCAGTCGCTTATTACGACAGCTACCGTGCTGCCGTTCTGCCTGCGAACCTGATTCAGGCGCAGCGCGACTACTTCGGCGCGCACACCTATAAACGTACCGATAAAGAAGGTGTTTTCCACACCGAGTGGCTGGATTAATCTGATTTAACTCAGTCATGTAGCGAGACCCGGTGAATGTCACCGGGTTTTTTTTATTTGTAATATCCCCGTGTTGCCTAACCCTGGTCATCGGGGCAGCGTTAATGCAGCATAAAACACTACAATTGTTCCTTTCTGCAGCCGGCCATTCGCCTTGACATCAACTCAGCATACGGGGTAAAAACCCCAAAAGTTGCTTATAGCGGTGGGGCGGTTGTCGCTCCCGACACTTAACTTAAAGACGTTAATTCAATGAAAATAACAATCTCAGGAACAGGTTATGTGGGTCTCTCTAACGGGATCCTGATTGCGCAGCACCATGAAGTGGTGGCCCTGGATATCGTGCAGGCCAAAGTAGATATGTTGAACCAGAAGATCTCACCCATCGTGGATAAAGAGATCCAGGATTATCTGACGAATAAGCCATTGAATTTCCGTGCGACCACTGACAAAGTTGACGCCTACACCGGGGCGGATTTTGTCATCATTGCCACGCCAACCGACTACGATCCAAAAACGAACTATTTCAACACCTCGAGCGTAGAAGCGGTGATTAAGGATGTGACGGCGATTAACCCGAATGCCGTGATGATCATCAAATCAACCATTCCTGTCGGCTTCACCCAATCGATAAAAGAAGAGCTGGGTATCGATAATGTCATTTTCTCACCTGAGTTCCTGCGTGAGGGCAGGGCATTGTACGATAACCTGCACCCGTCTCGTATCGTCATTGGTGAGCGCTCCGAGCGTGCGGAACGTTTTGCTGCCCTGCTGCAGGAAGGCGCCATTAAAAAGGACATCAATGTTCTTTATACCGACGCCACAGAAGCGGAAGCCATCAAACTCTTTGCCAATACCTATCTGGCCATGCGTGTTGCCTATTTTAACGAGCTGGACAGCTACGCAGAGAGCCTGGGCTTGAATACCCGCCAGATCATTGAAGGCGTCTGCCTCGACCCGCGTATCGGTAACCACTACAACAACCCTTCCTTCGGTTACGGTGGCTACTGTCTGCCAAAAGATACCAAGCAGCTGCTGGCTAACTACCAGTCCGTACCGAACAACTTAATCTCTGCGATTGTAGATGCTAACCGCACGCGTAAAGACTTCATCTCTGATTCCATTCTGGCGCGCCACCCTAAAGTTGTGGGCGTGTACCGTCTGATTATGAAGAGCGGTTCGGATAACTTCCGTGCCTCCTCCATTCAGGGGATTATGAAGCGTATTAAGGCAAAAGGCGTTCAGGTCATCATTTATGAGCCGGTGATGAAGGAAGACGAATTCTTCCATTCCCGGGTGGTCCGCGACCTGGATGCCTTCAAGAAAGAGGCCGATGTGATTATCTCTAACCGAATGGCGGAAGAACTCTCCGACGTGGCGGACAAGGTCTATACCCGCGATCTGTTTGGTAACGACTGACTTTATCAACAGCAGAAAAAAGCCCGGCAATTATGCCGGGCTTTTTTTTAAACCTTATAAAACTCGCGATACCAGTCAACGAAGTTCTTAACGCCTTCTTTCACCGAGGTCTGCGGTTTAAAGCCGATAACCTCATACAGCGCCGTGGTATCTGCGCTGGTTTCCAGCACATCACCGGGCTGGATCGGCATCATGTTTTTGTCAGCTTCAATGCCTAACGCCTCTTCCAGCGCCGTGATGTAGTCCATCAGTTCGACAGGGGAGCTATTCCCGATGTTATAGACACGATAGGGCGCGGAGCTGGTCGCAGGAGAGCCAGACTCTACCGTCCAGTTACTGTCCGCCTGGGGAATAACGTCCTGCAAACGAACAATCGCTTCAGCAATGTCATCGATATAGGTGAAGTCACGCTTCATCTTGCCGAAGTTATAGACGTCGATACTTTTGCCTTCAACCATGGCTTTGGTGAATTTAAACAACGCCATGTCAGGACGCCCCCACGGGCCGTAAACAGTAAAGAAGCGCAGGCCAGTCGTCGGCAGACCATACAGGTGGGAGTAGGTATGTGACATCAGCTCGTTGGCTTTTTTGGTCGCGGCGTACAGCGAAACCGGGTGATCCACGGAGTCATCCGTTGAGAACGGCATCTTACGGTTCAGACCGTACACGGAACTGGAGGAGGCATAAAGCAGATGCTGCACCTTATTATGACGGCAGCCTTCCAGTACGTTCAGATGCCCCACCAGGTTGGCTTCTGCATAAGCATGTGGGTTATCCAGGGAGTAGCGCACGCCAGCCTGGGCGGCGAGATGGATCACCCGATCGAATTTTTCTGTAGCGAAGAGGGCCGCCATACCGTCGCGGTCGGCCAGTTCAAGCTTATGGAAGCTAAAATTCGCGGAGGTGAGCAGATCAAGACGCGCCTGCTTCAGGTTCACATCGTAATAGTCATTAAGGTTGTCGATACCCACAACCTGATGTCCGGCATCCAGGAGCCGCTTGCTGACATGAGCGCCGATAAAGCCTGCAGCGCCAGTGACCAGAAATTTCATAACTGTCCTCATCTGTTACGTATCATGTCCGGTGCGTTAAGTACCGGATTTGGGGTATGATAACGCGATGCGAAGGGTATCCAAACATCATATTTTCGATATGCCTAATCGGATTCCTATAGAAAATCCGAAAACAATCGATAAACTATATCTGAAACTTTATTATTTGCGCTTTTTCGCCTTCTAAGGATTATATGACGCACAACAACAATAACACGGTCATGCGTAGCAATGACCCTGAACAGATTGATTTGATTGATCTATTGGTACAGCTGTGGCGTGGAAAATGGCTAATTGCTGTGTTTATCGCCATCGCCCTTATAATTGCTGGCCTGTACCTGGCCTTTGCCAAAGAGAAGTGGACATCTACCGCGATCATCACTCAACCTGATGCCGCTCAAATTGGCAGTTACAGCAACGCGCTGAATATCCTTTATGGTAGTAATGCGCCGAAACTGACTGAAATCCAGGCGAGCGTAATCACGCGTTATAACGCCTCCTTCTCCGCATTATCCCAGACGCTGGAAAACGGTGCTGTCCCGGAATCCCTGACTATCGAGCCTACCGTTAAAGGCCAGGATATCCCTCTCAGCATTAAATATGTGAGTAGTTCAGCCGAAGCGGCGCAAAAGCAGGTGGCGCAATACATTCAGCAGATTGATGAGCAAATTCAAAAAGAGCTGGAAGTTGATCTGAATGATAACATCAAGCAGCAGGTCACCAGCTTGAACGATGTGCTGGGTAACCAGGAGACCATCGCTCAGGAGCAAAAAGATGTGCGAATCAAGCAAATCACAGAAGCCCTGAAGTATGCTGAAGCGGCCAACATTACCACCCCAAAAATTCAGCAGACTCAGGACGTTACGCAAGAAACGATGTTCCTGTTAGGGACTGAAGCGCTGCAATCCATGATTGCCCATGAATCTTCACGTCCACTGACGCTGTCCGACAGCTATTATCAGAACAAACAGAAACTGCTCGATATTCAAAAACTGAAAATCGATCCGACAACCATCCATGCCTATCGCTATGTCATGAAGCCGGACCTGCCGATTCGTCGTGACAGTCCTAAACGTTCGTTGGTACTGGTTCTGGCGGTACTGCTGGGCGGTATTGTCGGTTCCGGCATTGTGTTAGGACGTAACGCCCTACGCAACTACCAGAGCAGGGCTTAAAAGCTGAAAAAAAACCGGGTTTCCCCGGTTTTTTTATTTGTGCCGTTGACGGAGATTCTCAATCACGGTGGTCAAATCTAAGTCCTGATCCTGTAGCAGCACCAACAGGTGATACATCAGGTCGGAGGCTTCATTCGTCAGTTCAGCCCGGTCGTTCACGGTGGCGGCCAGGGCTGTCTCTACGCCTTCTTCTCCCACTTTCTGCGCAATGCGCTTGGTGCCGCTGGCATAGAGCTTCGCGGTATAGGAACTTTGCGGATCGGCAGTTTTGCGCTCAGCTAACAGTTGTTCCAGCTGGTACAGGAAAAGCCACTGGTGGCTGGCGTCGCCAAAGCAGCTGCTGGTGCCCAGGTGACAGGTGGGGCCGATGGGATTGACCAGTACCAGCAGGGTATCATTATCGCAGTCCGGGGTGATGCTGACCACATTCAGAAAATGGCCGGACGTTTCACCTTTGGTCCACAGACGCTGTTTAGTGCGTGAGAAGAAGGTCACTTTGCCGCTATCGATGGTCTTCGCCAGGGCATCCTGATTCATATAACCCAGCATCAGCACTTCACCGGATACCGCGTGCTGCACCACGACTGGCATCAAACCGTCCGTTTTTTCCCAGTCCAGCTGCGCACGTTGTTGCTCTGTTAACATACCCTGATCTCCACGCCCTGATTTGCCAGGAACGTTTTTAACTCACCAATATTAATAATCTGCTTGTGGAACACCGAGGCTGCCAGCGCGCCATCTACGTCGGCATCGCGGAAGGCTTCAAGGAAATGTTCCATGGTGCCCGCACCACCTGAGGCAATCAGCGGTACATGGCATACTTCGCGTACTTTCTTTAACTGCGCCAGGTCGTAGCCGTTACGCACCCCGTCCTGGTTCATCATATTCAGGACGATCTCGCCCGCGCCGCGCTTCTGTACTTCCTGCACCCAGTCCAGTGTCTCCCACTGGGTGACACGGGTACGGCTCTCATCGCCGGTATACTGGTTGACGTGGTATTTGCCGGTGGCCTCGTCAAACCAGGTATCGATCCCGACCACGATGCACTGCACGCCAAAGCGATCGGCCAGACGGGTAATCAGCTCCGGCTCAGCCAGGGCAGGGGAGTTAATGGAAATTTTGTCGGCGCCGAAGGTGAGGATTTTTGCCGCGTCGTCAGCCGATTTGATCCCGCCCGCCACGCAGAACGGAATATCAATCACTTCCGCCACGCGCGCAACCCAGCTTTTATCCACCACGCGACCATCGCTGGAGGCGGTGATATCGTAAAAGACCAGCTCATCGGCACCTTCTTCCGCATAGCGTTTTGCCAGGGGAACGATGTCGCCGATAATCTCATGATTGCGGAACTGCACGCCTTTAACGACCTGGCCATCACGCACGTCGAGACAAGGAATTATCCGTTTTGCCAGCATTGAATCGCCTCCTTCACAGTAAATTTTTCTTCCAGCAGGGCGCGTCCAACGATGACCCCACGTACCCCGGTCCCGCGCAGGGCGGCGATATCATTTAAATCACCAATACCGCCGGATGACTGGAACGCCACCTGCGGATAACGGGCGCAGACCTCTTCGTAAAGCGACACGTTAGAACCGGCCAGCGTGCCGTCACGGGAGATATCGGTGCAAAGAACATGTTTCAGGCCCACTGGCAGATAGCGATCGACCAGCGCTTCCAGCGTCACGCCGGAGTTTTCCTGCCAGCCGCTGACCGCAACCTGCTTGTTTCCCTGTTCGTCGATACGGACGTCCAGCGCCAGCACCAGCGCGTCAGCGCCAAAGCGGCGGAACCAGCCTTGTACCGTCTCGGGATCTTTTACCGCGGTAGAACCCACCACTACGCGCGCCACGCCCGCTTCCAACAGTGCGGCTACGTCCTCTTCAGTGCGCACGCCGCCGCCAACCTGCACCGGGACGTTAACGCCCGCGACCAGTGTTTTCAGCAGCGGGATTTGGCGTTTGGCCGGATCTTTCGCGCCGGTCAGGTCAACCAGATGCAGCACTTCTGCACCCTGCGCAGCATAGTCCTGCAGGCGTGGCAGCGGATCGTTGCCATAGTCGCGTTGCTGGCCATAATCGCCCTGGTGCAGACGGACAACCGTGCCGTCGATTAAATCTAAAGCGGGAATAATCATCACATCTCCAGGAAGTTTTTCAGCAACTGCGCGCCAGCGGCCCCGGAACGCTCCGGGTGGAACTGCACGCCGTAGAAATTGTCTTTCTGCACGGCGGCGGTGAAGGCTTCGCCATACTGGCACTGGGCGATGGTATTGGCGTTCACCGGCATCGCGTAGCTGTGCACAAAATAAAAATATGCCCCGTCCTCGATACCGCGGAACAGTCGGTCACCCGCTTTCGGGTAGACGCGGTTCCAGCCCATATGCGGCAGCGGCAGGCCGTGGTCGGTCATTTTCGGCACATCCTCATCGATAATGCCCAGCAGATCCACACCGTTGGACTCTTCACTGCGACGTCCCAGCAACTGCATTCCCAGACAGATGCCCAGCACCGGCTGGGTACAGGCTTTAATCAGCTCAACCAGCTCGCGCTGGTGGATCTGATCCATCGCCGCCTGTGCCGTACCGACGCCAGGTAAAAAGAGTTTACTCGCATGCAGCACGACATCCGGGTCGCGGCTGACCAGCGGATCGTAGCCGTGGCGCGCAATCGCGGATTTCACTGAGTTGAGGTTGGCGCAGCCGGTATCGAGGATCACCACGTTCATTACAGCACTCCTTTCGACGACGGCAGGGTATCGCCTTCCACGCGAATGGCCTGGCGCAGGGTGCGGCCAAAGGCCTTAAACAGGCTCTCCACGCGATGGTGATCGTTCTTACCTTTAGTTTTCAGGTGCAGCGTCAGGCCCATGGTGTAGGAGAGGGAGCGGAAAAAGTGCTCAACCATCTCGGTGCTCAGATCGCCCACGCGCTGATAGGTAAAGTCGGCTTTATATTCCAGATGCGGACGGCCGGAGATATCGAGCGCACAGCGGGCCAGGCACTCATCCATCGGCAGCACAAAGCCAAAACGGTTGATTCCGCGCTTGTCGCCCAAGGCCAGCTTCAGAGCCTCGCCAAGCGCCAGGCCGGTATCTTCCACGGTGTGGTGATCGTCAATGTAGAGATCGCCTTTAACGCCGATCTCCATGCGGAAGCCGCCATGGGTGGCGATCTGATCCAGCATATGATCGAAGAAGCCCACACCGGTGTGGATCTTGCTGCTGCCTTCGCGATCCAGCCAGACCTTGACGTCGATCTGCGTCTCTTTAGTATTGCGCTCCACGTGGGAGTAGCGGTCACGTTTGGTCAGCTGTTCGCCAATCATCGCCCAGTTCAGGGTCTCACGCTGATAGCGCAGGCCAGTAATGCCCATGTTGGTCGCCAGCTCAATGTCCGTCGCACGATCGCCAATCACATAGCTGTTGGCTTTATCCAGCGCCGTGTCGGCCAGATACTGCGCTACCAGCTGCACTTTCGGCTTGCGGCAATCACAGTTGTCGGCAGGCAAGTGCGGGCAAATCAAGACCTCATCAAAGACCACGCCCTGAGAGGTGAGGATCTGCATCATCAGATCGTGCGGGCCGTCGAAATCAGCCTGCGGGAAGCTATCCGTGCCGAGGCCGTCCTGATTGGTTATCATCACCAGTTTATAACCGGCCTTTTGCAGCTTAAGCAGCACCGGAATGACATCGGCTTCAAAAGCCAGCTTGTCGAAACGATCGACCTGATAGTCACTGGGTGGTTCCGAAATGATAGTGCCGTCACGATCGATAAAGAGGTACTTCTGGCTCATACTTTCTCCGCATTCAGGGCGTCGATAACGCGCTGGCTCTCTTCACGGGTACCCACGGTAATGCGTAAGCAGCCACTTAAAGAGGGTTGTTTGTTCTGGTCTCGTAAGATAATGCCCTGATCCCACAAAGATTTAAATACTGCACTTGAGGCGGTAAAACGCGCCAGAATATAGTTGGTTTCCGAATCGAAAACCTGCTCTACGCAAGGGATGGTTTTCAGCTGGCTGACGAGATACGCACGCTCGTCGAGGATCTGCGCCACGCGACTCCGCATGGCCGTGATGCCGTCTGCCGACAGCGCCTGGGCGGCGATATCCGCGACCGGCGTTGAAAGCGGATAAGGGGCAATCACTTTCATCAGCAGGTCGATCACCTCTTTATTGGCCAGCGTAAAACCGCAGCGCAGCCCGGCCAGGGCGAAGGCTTTTGAAAGCGTACGCAGGATCACCAGGTGCGGATACTCCGCCAGCCACCCTGCGAGCGTCGCCTGCGGGCAGAACTCGATATAGGCTTCATCGGCCACCACCAGGGCTTTACCGCGGGTCATCTCCAGCAGGGTACGGATATCCTCTGGGTTAATCAGCTGGCCGGTAGGGTTATTCGGGCTGCAGACAAACACCACCTTTACGCCATCGAGATTGTCGGCAATGCCCTGCAAATCCAGCTGCCAGTTTTCCAGAGCAGGCACTTTACGCAGCGCAACGTTAAAGGTTTCGCTGCTGACGCTGTACATCCCGTAGGTCGGTGGACAGTAGAGTACTGCGTCTTTACCCGGCTCGCAGAAGGCGCGGATCAGCAGTTCAATGCCTTCATCCGCGCCGCGGCTGACCAGCACCTGCTCAGGTTGTACACCGGCATAGGCCGCATAGTTTTCAATCACCGCTTTCGGCTGACATTCCGGGTAGCGGTTCAGCGTCTGCTGGCTCAACGCGAAATGAACGGCGGTAGGGAATTCATTCGCGTTCAGCCATACATCGCCATTGCCACCCAGGCGGCGGGCAGACTGATAGGGGGTCAGGGCGCGAACGTTCTCGCGGGCTAACTCTTCAATACTCATGCTTGCTCCTTCAGGGCGGCAACGCGCAGCGTTACGGCATTTTTGTGGGCAGTCAGCCGTTCGGCTGCGGCCAGCGTTTCAATCGTTGCGGCAAGAGAGGCGAAGCCCTCACGGGAAAGCTCCTGCACGGTCATGCGCTTCTGGAAATCCGCCAGCCCCAGACTGGAACAGGTAGAGGTATAACCGTAGGTCGGCAGCACATGGTTAGTGCCGGAGGCGTAATCACCTGCGGATTCCGGTGACCAGTCGCCAAGGAACACCGAACCGGCGCTGGTGATACTGTCGACCAGCTCACGGGCATTGCGGGTTTGAATGATCAGGTGCTCCGGGCCGTAGAGATTGGAAATGGCGATACACTGCGCCAAATCCCGGGCGACGATCAGACGGCTGGCAGAGAGCGCCTGGCGAGCAGTATCGGCACGCGGCAGATCGGCAAGTTGACGTTCGACCGCTTCACCCACCCGTTTTGCCATACCGGCATCCGGCGTCAGCAGGATCACCTGCGAATCCGGGCCGTGCTCTGCCTGGGAAAGCAGGTCCGAGGCCACGAAATCCGGCGTCGCGCCGCTGTCGGCAATGACCAGCACTTCAGACGGGCCAGCCGGCATATCGATAGCCGCACCGTCCAGCCGCTGGCTGACCTGACGTTTCGCTTCGGTCACAAAGGCGTTACCCGGACCAAAGATTTTATCCACTTTAGCGATGGACTCCGTACCCAGCGCCAGGGCGGCAATGGCCTGTGCCCCGCCGACTTTGAAAATCTCCTGAACGCCGCAGAGTTGCGCCGCATAGAGGATCTCATCGGCAATCGGCGGTGGAGAGCAGAGCACCACCTTGCGACACCCGGCGATACGCGCCGGGGTGGCAAGCATCAGCACCGTAGAGAACAGCGGTGCGGAACCGCCCGGAATATATAAACCCACCGAGTCAACCGGACGGGTCACCTGCTGGCATCGCACGCCCGGCAGGGTTTCCACATCCACAACGGGCAGGGCTTGCGCGCGGTGGAAGGTGTCGATGTTGTTGACCGCCACCGCCATCGCCTGCTTAATGTCATCGCCCAGGCGGTTACAGGCGTCCGTGATTTCCTGCTCGCTCACCTTCAGCGCACCGACTTCGGTTTTGTCGAATTTGGCGCTGTATTCCCGCAGGGCATCGTCGCCACGGGCTTTCACATTGTCCAGAATCTCAGCCACGGTACGGGTAATGCTTTCGGAGGCAGAGATAGCCGGGCGCATCAGCAGGTCGCGCTGTTGTTCCGCGCTACAGGTGTTCCAGTCGATAACGGTGTTAAAGGTCATGGTGGTTACTCCATCATCTTCTCAATTGGCAACACCAGAATCGAACTGGCACCCAGCGCTTTCAGTTTTTCCATGGTTTCCCAGAACAGGGTTTCGCTGCTGACCATATGCATCGCCACGCGCTGCTGATCCCCCGCCAGCGGCAGAATGGTTGGACGCTCGGCACCTGGCAGCAGGGCAATGACCTCATCCAGACGCTCAGTCGGCGCATGCATCATGATGTATTTCGATTCGCGGGCCTGAATCACCCCCTGAATACGGGTCAACAGACGGTCAATCAGCTGCTGCTTGGCTTCCGGCATCTCGCCGTCGCGCTGGATCAGGCAGGCTTTAGAGCGGTAGATCACCTCAACTTCGCGCAGGCCGTTGGCTTCCAGAGTCGCGCCAGTGGAGACCAGATCGCAGATTGCGTCCGCCAGACCGGCACGCGGCGCCACTTCGACAGAGCCGTTGAGCAGGCAGGATTTAAACTGGACCCCTTTCTGATCGAGATAACGCTTCAAGAGGTGAGGGTAAGAGGTGGCGATACGCTTGCCATTCAGTGCAGCCGGGCCGTCCCATGCTTCGTCAGCCGCGGTTGCCAGCGACAGGCGGCAACCACCAAAATCGAGACGGCGCAGCGTAAAGTAGCGCGGATCTTCGCCCTGTGCGCGGCGGGTGAGGAGTTCTTCTTCCAGCACGTTCTCGCCAATGATGCCCAGATCCACCACGCCGTCCATCACCAGACCCGGAATGTCATCGTCACGCACGCGCAGAATATCAATCGGCATATTCTCTGCCAGCGCAATCAGGCGCTGAGTGTGCAGGTTGATTTTGATGCCGCAGCGCGCCAGCAGTTCGCGTGAATCGTCGCTAAGACGACCTGATTTCTGCATAGCTATGCGTAAACGTGAATTATCTAACATTGTCGGTTCCTCATGATCCTGTTGTAACTTGCCTGAACACGGTCCAAAAAAAAGCCCCCGGAAGGCGATCTTCCGGGGGCTTTTTCTTACGTTCATGCACCGCTGGAAGATCTAACTGTCTTCCAGCACACATCGCCTGAAAGACTAGTCAGGATGATGGTGATGATGGTGGTGTTTAAATTGAACGCGTGTCATAAAATTCTCGATGAATGCTTATTCATGTGATGTCGTTTAACCTAAACCACTTACGCTACATAAAGCAAGGGCTTTTTTTAATCATTAAACGATTTCATATTGGTGCTATCAATTGTCAGTTGCGCATGGCTGGCGTAGCCTTAAAGCAGAGGCGTAAACGTCAGGAGAAAACGCATGAAAAAGGTCGCAATTGTCGGTCTGGGATGGCTTGGAATGCCGCTGGCCATGTCGTTGCTTTCACGGGGCTGGCAGGTCACCGGCAGTAAAACCACCGTGGATGGGGTCGAGGCGGCGCGGATGTGCGGCATCGAGAGCGTTGAATTGCGCCTGGAGCCAGAGTTAGTGTGCGACACCGACGATCTGGATACGCTAATGAGTGATGTGGATGCGCTGGTGATCACCCTGCCGGCACGCCGCACCGGGCCGGGTGAGAATTATTATCTGCAGGCCGTACAGGAAATTGTCGACAGTGCCCTCGCGTACCATATTCCCCGCATTATTTTCACCAGCTCCACCTCGGTATATGGCGATGTGGACGGCACCGTGAAAGAGAATATGCCGCGCCAGCCGGTGACGGCAAGCGGGCGGGTTTTAAAAGAGCTGGAAGACTGGCTGCACAATTTACCGGGTACCCAGGTAGATATATTACGGCTGGCGGGGCTGGTGGGGCCCGGGCGTCATCCTGGTCGCTTTTTTGCCGGAAAATCAGCGCCTGACGGCCAACATGGCGTCAATCTGGTGCATCTTGAAGATGTGATCGGCGCAATTACCCTGCTATTACAGGCTCCGAAGGGCGGGCACATCTATAATATATGTGCGCCCTCTCATCCAACACGCAGTACATTTTATCCGGTGATGTCGCGTCAGCTTGGCCTGGCGCCGCCGCACTTCCACGATGCCCCGGGAGAGGGGAAGGGCAAATTGATTGATGGGAACCGCATCTGTCATGAACTGGGATTTGAGTATCTCTTTCCCGATCCGCTGGTTATGCCTATGGAGTAATGCCGCTGGCGGAGCGTAAGCGCACCACAAGGGGGTGAGCATGAAACCGCTGCTGGATGTCCTTATTATCCTTGATGCACTGGAAAAAGAGGGGAGCTTTGCTGCGGCCTCGGCAAAGCTCTTTAAAACTCCTTCGGCACTCAGCTACACCGTTCACAAGCTCGAAAGCGATCTGAATATTCAGATCCTTGACCGTTCCGGCCACCGGGCGCGCTTTACCCGCACCGGACAAATGCTGCTGGAAAAAGGGCGTGACGTACTGCATACGGTACGTGAGCTGGAAAAGCAGGCCGTCAAACTGCATCAGGGCTGGGAAAACGAACTGATTATTGGGGTCGATGATACATTCCCCTTTTCCCTGCTTGCACCGCTCATCGAAGCCTTTTACGAACGGCACAGCGTTACCCGCCTGAAGTTTATCAATGGCGTGCTGGCTGGCTCCTGGGAGTCGCTGGTGCAGGGGCGAGCGGATATTGTCGTCGGCGCACTGCTTGAGCCGCCGCAATTAAGTGATTTAGGCTTTGCCTGTCTCGGGCACCTGGAACAGGTGTTCGTCATTGCGCCACACCATCCCCTGGCCCAGGAACCAGAGCCGGTTAATCGGCGAGTGATCAAAAATTATCGCGCCATCGTGGTGGGTGACAGTTCATTACCGAGCTGTGCGGCCTCTTCGCAGTTACTGGACGATCAGGAAGCCATCACGGTATTTGATTTTAAAACCAAGCTGGAGCTGCAAATTAGCGGCTTAGGCTGCGGTTATCTGCCACGTTATTTAGCCCAGCGCTATATTGAAAGCGGAGCGCTAATAGAGAAACAGGTTATCGCGCAATCCAGTTATGATTCCGTATGGATAGGCTGGAATGAGCAGACAGCCGGGCTTGCCAGTGCATGGTGGCGACAAGAAATTTTAGCAAATAGTGCTATTGCTGCCGTTTATGCGCAGGGTGCGGCTGAAAAATCAGGTGAATAATAAAAAATTTAACTTTAGGATGCCTTCCGATCTCTTGCATTTTAACTATCATTTAGGGAAAATGCGCCGCAGCAAACATGGAATAATCGACGATATAAAAGGCGTCGATTATTTTTTTTTGCATGTAAGAAAACCATTAAATCCAAGAGGCCGGGCTTCGTACCGGATAGATATTTACTAAAATCCGACAGTTGTTGTCGCTGAGGAAGAAAGAAATGGGGCAATTTTTCGCTTACGTGGCGGTATTCACCGTAAAGGAGAATAACTATGTCGCTTAACGCAACTCCAAAAACCTCTCGCGTGGAATTACGTAAAACGCTTACGTTAATTCCGGTTGTTATGATGGGCCTTGCCTATATGCAGCCGATGACGCTGTTCGATACGTTTGGTATCGTTTCAGGCCTCACTGACGGTCACGTTGCAACGGCGTATGCCTTTGCGCTGATCGCGATCCTCTTTACCGCGCTGAGCTACGGCAAGCTGGTTCGCCGCTTCCCGTCCGCAGGCTCTGCGTACACCTATGCTCAGAAATCCATTAGCCCGGCTGTCGGCTTTATGGTGGGCTGGTCATCTCTGCTGGACTACCTGTTCATGCCGATGATCAACATTCTGCTGGCAAAAATTTATTTTGAAGCGCTGGTGCCTTCCGTACCGTCGTGGATCTTCGTTGTAGCGCTGGTGGCCTTTATGACCATCTCTAACCTGCGCAGCATCAAGACCGTTGCCAACTTCAACACCCTGATTGTTATCCTGCAGATGGGTATTGTGGCGGTTATCGTTGGTCTGATCATCTACGGCGTTTCTCACGGTGAAGGCGCAGGTACGCTGACCAGCACCCGTCCGTTCTGGTCTGAAGGCGCACATGTGGTGCCGATGATCACCGGTGCGACGATCCTGTGCTTCTCGTTCCTCGGCTTCGACGGTATCTCTTCTCTGTCAGAAGAGACCAAAGACGCTGAGCGTGTGATTCCGCGCGCGATCTTCCTGACGGCATTAATTGGCGGCATCATCTTTATCGGTGCCTCTTACTTCCTGCAGCTGTACTTCCCGGATATCTCTCGCTTCAAAGATCCGGATGCATCGCAGCCAGAAATCATGCTGTATGTTGCCGGTAAAACATTCCAGTGGGGCGTGCTGATCTTCTCCAGCGTTACCGTTCTGGCATCCGGTATGGCAGCGCACGCGGGTGTTTCCCGTCTGATGTATGTGATGGGCCGTGATGGCGTGTTCCCGACTCGCTTCTTCGGTTATGTCCATCCAAAATGGCGTACCCCGGCGTGGAACGTGCTGCTGGTCGGTGCGATTGCGCTGCTGGCCATCAACTTTGACCTGGTTACCGCGACGGCGCTGATTAACTTCGGTGCGCTGGTTGCCTTTACCTTTGTTAACCTCTCTGTGATCTCTCAGTTCTGGATCCGTGAGAAGCGCAACAAAACGCTGAAAGACCACTTCAACTACCTGGTTCTGCCGGTATGTGGTGCGCTGACTGTCGGTGCGCTGTGGATCAACCTGGAAGAAAGCTCTATGGTTCTGGGTCTGATCTGGGGTGGTATTGGCCTGATTTACCTGGCTTGCGTAACCAAAAGCTTCCGCAACCCGGTTCCTCAGTACGAAGACGTTGCGTAACAATACTCAGGCCCGGCACCTATAGCGCCGCCGGGCAAAGAAAAAAAGCCGGAGACATCGCCTCCGGCTTTTTTGTTTTCTCAGGTCACACAATTTCCTGCGCATATTGATACAGCGCTTTCAACAGCATTTGCTTCTCAGCATTGCCTTCATACTCGCCGTAAAGCATCTCAAGCTCCTGCGCGTAAGCCTGCAGATATTCCGGGGTAAACACATTGCGGCGATGCTGCAACCAACGCTCCTGCTCGGCCTCATCCAGCGTGCCGGGGAAATTACGCGCCCGGTAGTTAAAGATAAGTTTGTTAATACGTTGATCGGCAAAGGTGATATCCAGCGCGGGCAGATTACGGGGATCGGTCTTGAGAACGATATTCATGGCAGAGCGGTCAGCGTCGCTGAAAAAGCCGTTGTAGAGTTGGGCATCAACGTTATCTGACGGAACGAACGGCTCCGCTTCAGCAAAAATCGCCACCACTTTTTCCCGCACCTGCGGGTTCTCCCGCAGCCGTTTCAGGTTATCCAGACAGTGCTGACGGTCAATCCCCAGCCGTTCGGCATCTTCCGGGCGCAGGGTATTGGCAGGGGCCAGCACCGGACACTTGTTGATATGCACCAGCTTCACCGGCACGGCAGCAGCGTCGCCCAGCGCCTCTTTCGGGGTGTACAGCCGCTCGCGAAGGGCGTCGCTCTCCAGCGTCAGCAATGGCGTAATATCTCCCGCCAAATCCACCATAATGACCGCATTGCGGTTTTCCGGGTGCCAGGCCAGCGGGGCCACCCAGCTGGTATTTCCGCGCCAGGCACCGAACATCCCGGAGATATGCATCAGTGGCTTCATTTGCGGCACGTCAATCAGGGTGGTCAGTTTTTGTTTACTGCGATGGCTGAGCAGGTACTCAAACAGCTTCGGCTGCCGGGTCTTCACCAGCTTCGCCATAGCGATAGTGGCGTAGACATCCGCCATCGCGTCATGGGCATTACTGTGTTCAATGCCGTTTGCGCGGGTCAGATGTTCAAGACGGAAGCTGGGCAGCCCATCTTCATTGTCGGGCCAGACGATCCCTTCCGGGCGCAGGGCATAGCAGGCGCGCATAACGTCCAGCAGATCCCAGCGCGAATTCTTGTTTTGCCAGCTCCAGGCATAGGGATCGTAGAAGTTGCGGTAAAAAATATGCCGGGTCACTTCGTCATCGAAGCGCACGTTGTTGTAGCCCACTACGCAGGTGTTGGGCACGGTAAAAAGGTCATGAATGCGACGGGCGAAATCTGCTTCATTCACCCCTTTTTCACGGGCTTCCTGCGGGGTGATGCCGGTGACCATCACTGCGCCGGGCTGAGGCAAATAGTCATCGGCGGGTTTGCACCAGAATACCTCCGGCTCACCGATGATATTGAAATCAGCATCGGTGCGTATCGCGGCAAACTGGGCAGGGCGATCCAGCGAGGGGCTGGTGCCAAAGGTTTCGTAATCGTGGAATAAAAATGTAGGCAGCGCGACGGAGTCAGACACCAGTAATACCATCCTGTTTATGAGTGACCCCCTTATGGTAAACCATCCAGCCTGGCACGCCGAAGGAAAAGCACCCTAAGCCTGCAAGTTTGCGAGACACCGTCCGGGAAAAACGTGCGTGCTGTCACAATTTTTTGCAATTATTCCAGGTATCAAGCGGAAAACTTCCGTAAAAAGGTCAACGATTTTAAATGACTGAGGATATACCGTTGAAACGCCGTCTGTTTATTGCTGTTTCTTTACTCACTTTGAGCATTTCTTCCGCGCTGGCTGCCGACCCGATTAATTATGCGCCGCAGCCGCCAGCTATCCAGGCCGGTTCCTGGGTACTGATGGATTATACGACGGGGCAGATTTTAACGGCGGGCAACGAACATCAGCAGCGCAATCCAGCCAGCCTCACCAAGTTGATGACCGGCTACGTGGTGGATCGCGCTATCGACAGCCATCGCATCACCCCGGACGATATGGTCACGGTCGGTCAGGATGCCTGGGCCAAGGGGAATCCGGTTTTTGACGGCTCCTCGCTGATGTTCCTGAAGGCGGGCGAGCAGGTTTCGGTGCGTGACCTTAGCCGCGGCCTGATTGTCGATTCCGGCAACGACGCCTGTGTGGCGCTGGCCGATTACGTGGCGGGCGGGCAGCCGCAGTTCGTGAACATGATGAATGATTACGTTAAAAAGCTGAATTTGCGCGATACCCATTTTGAAACCGTGCACGGTCTGGATGCGCCGGGCCAGCACAGTTCGGCGTACGACCTGGCGGTACTCTCCCGGGCCATCATCCACGGAGAGCCAGCGTTCTATCACATGTACAGCGAGAAAAGCCTGACGTGGAACGGCATCACCCAGCAGAACCGTAACGGCCTGCTGTGGGATAAGTCGCTTAACGTCGATGGCCTGAAAACCGGTCACACTTCCGGCGCTGGTTTCAACCTGATTGCCTCTGCTGTGGACGGTCAGCGTCGCCTGATTGCCGTCATCATGGGGGCTGAAAGTCCGAAAGGGCGCGAGGATCAAGCGCGCAAGCTTCTGCACTGGGGACAGCAAAACTTCGATACCGTGCAGATCCTGCGTAACGGTAAGCAGGTAGGCATCGAGCGGATCTGGTACGGCAATAAAGAACAGATTTCGCTGGGAACCGACCAGGACTTCTGGCTGGCCCTGCCGAAGTCAGAGTTGCCGAATATTAAAGCCAAATATGTGCTGGATAAAAAAGAGCTGGAAGCGCCAATTGCCGCGCATCAAAGGGTTGGGGAGATCGAACTCTACGATCGCGATAAAGTGGTCGCCCACTGGCCGCTGGTGACGCTGGAAAGCGTAGGGAAAGGCGGGATGTTTTCACGCCTGAGTGACTATCTTCACCATAAAGCCTGACGGCTGAAGGAGCAGGCTGGCGACTGTGCGAGCCTGCTCGCATAATAAACAGGTCATTATTGTTAAACCGCTTTTCTCTGCATTACAGTGTATGTATATACAGTAACCAATCGGAGGCAGCATGGACTACAGCATCAAGCACCAGAATAAACGCAAAATCGCCGGTTTTCATATGGTTGGCCCCTGGGAGCAAACGGTAAAGCAGGGTTTTGAGCAACTGGTGATGTGGGTCGATGGCCGACAGATTCAGCCGCTGGAGTGGGTGGCGGTTTATTATGATAATCCTGATGAAGTGCCAGCCGAAAAGTTACGCTGCGGCACGGTTGTCACCGTGCCGGACGATTTCGTTATCCCCGCTAACAGCGAAGGAGTGATCCTTACCGAAGTGGCAGAAGGCGAGTACGCGGTTGCCAGCGCCCGCGTTGAGAACCACGACTTCGCCACCCCGTGGAACCTTCTTTTTGACAGCCTGCTTGAAGATGTCGATTACCAGATAGCGCCGAAACCCTGCTTTGAACGTTACCTGAATGACGGTAATGCCGATGGCTACTGGGATATCGAAATGTTTATTCCGGTACAACACCGGGTCTCATAACGCCGCACATATTGCCACTGTTTACAGGGTTTTTCTGCCGGGTTATCACCGCTCCGGCAGAAAACACAGTACAATCAGGATTTGCCGTAATGCTGGAGAGCGTGTGCGTCCCGACAAATCTCTAACGCCTTTTGAAATCAGACTGTATCGCCATTACCGCATCGTACACGGCTGCCGTATCGCGCTGGCGTTTATCCTCACCTTTTTACTGGTGCGTCTGCTGGACGTGCCGGAAGGGACCTGGCCGCTGATTACCCTGGTGGTAATCATGGGGCCCATCTCCTTCTGGGGTAACGTGGTGCCACGCGCGTTTGAGCGTATTGGCGGCACCATTCTTGGCTCGGCGCTGGGGCTGATTGCCCTGAAGCTGGAGCTTTTCTCCCTGCCGCTGATGCTACTGTGGTGCGCGGCAGCGATGTTCCTTTGCGGCTGGCTGGCGCTCGGCAAGCGGCCTTATCAGGCGCTGCTTATTGGTATCACCCTTGCGGTGGTGATCGGCGCGCCAACCGGGGATATGCATACCGCATTGTGGCGAAGCGGCGACGTGATCCTCGGCTCCCTGTTAGCGATGTTGTTTACCGGGATCTGGCCGCAGCGGGCGTTCCTGCACTGGCGTATCCAGATGGCGAACTACGTCACCGCTTTTAACCGGGTTTATCAGGCGGGCTTTTCTCCCAACCTGGTTGAACGACCGCGTCTGGAAAAACATCTGCAAACCATCCTCAATGACGTGGTAAAAATGCGCGGCCTGATCACGCCAGCCAGCAAAGAGACCCATATCCAGAAATCTATCTTCGAAGCCATCCAGACCGTCAGCCGCAACCTGGTCTGTATGCTGGAGCTGCAAATCAACGCCCATTGGGCGTCACGTGCCAGTCATTTTGTGATGCTGAATGCCCGGACTTTAAAAGAGACGCAGCAGATGACGCAGCAGACGCTGCTCACCATCGCCCATGCGCTCTACGAAGGCAATCCGCAGCCCATTCTGGCCAATACCGAGCGGCTAAACGAAATCGTTGCCGAGCTGCGCCAGCTGATCAACGATCGGCCCAGCGAAAACGTGGCAGAAACGCCCATTCACGGCTATGTATGGTTGAGCATGGAACTTGCGCGCCAGCTCGAGCTGCTGTCGCATCTTATCTGTCGGGCATTGCGCAAATAAAAAGCGGCCATGCGCGGTTGTGATGCCTGCTGCTTCGATTCAGCAGAAATTGAGGTTATGATAGGGACAAAGGAAAAATTATTGTCATCAGCAATCGCTGTCAGTAATGTTAACGGCATCGCGGTTGTTTAAACGAATCCGAATCTCACATTATCAGGGGTGTAAAAATGGAAACTACCAAGCCTTCGTTCCAGGATGTTCTGGAATTCGTCCGCCTGTTCCGTCGCAAGAACAAACTGCAACGTGAAATCCAGGACGTTGAGAAAAAGATCCGTGACAACCAGAAGCGTGTCCTGCTGCTGGACAACCTGAGCGACTACATCAAGCCAGGCATGAGCGTTGAAGCCATCCAGGGCATCATCGCCAGCATGAAAAGCGATTACGAAGACCGCGTGGATGACTACATCATCAAGAATGCTGAAATCTCTAAAGAACGTCGTGAAATCTCGAAAAAGCTGAAAGTTATGGGCGAGATGAAACACGTTGAGACCAAAGGCGAATAAGCGCCGCTGAACAGGCTAAGCCCTCCGACTTGTCGGGGGGCTTTTTTTTTGGCTCTGGTTTACCGAACCCGGAAAAGCAAAAAGCCTGCTCGAAAGCAGGCTTCTTAAATGTGGCTCCTCTGACTGGACTCGAACCAGTGACATACGGATTAACAGTCCGCCGTTCTACCGACTGAACTACAGAGGAATCGTTGTGGAGCGTTATCTTAACGGCGAAAAAACTTTTGTCAAACCTGATCTTACCTGATTTAGATCAACTGCTGATTCTGTCGTCAGTTTGACGTAATTACCAACAAATTTTTGTGGGAAATACTTTGCAGGATCTGCTTTTCTCCCTCATCATTTGAAATGGAGTTTCAACTTTTCTCGCTAAGGTCCATTTTGAACGTCACCTCCGCTTTACGCCAGACCGTGATGCGCACGCCCTGGTATACCAAACGTAAGAGCTACAAGGTTCTCTTCTGGCGCGAAATCACCCCCCTTGCCGTGCCTATCTTTCTGGAAAACACCTGCGTCCTGCTGATGGGCGTGCTCAGCACCTTCCTGGTCAGCTGGCTCGGTAAAGAGGCGATGGCGGGCGTCGGGCTGGCCGACAGCTTTAACATGGTGATTATTTCGTTCTTTGCGGCGATCGATCTTGGTACCACGGTGGTGGTGGCCTTTAGTCTGGGGAAACGCGATCCCCGTCGTGCGCGGGCGGCCGCCAGGCAGTCGCTGGTGATCATGACGTTGTTTTCCATTGTGCTGGCGGCGGTGATCCACTATTTCGGTGAAGAGATTATTAATGTGGTGGCTGGCGAGGCGACCGGTGAGGTGAAAGCCCTGGCGCTGACCTATCTCGAAATGACGGTGCTCAGCTATCCGGCCGCAGCGATTGCGCTGATTGGCAGCGGGGCGTTGCGCGGGGCAGGGAACACCAAAATTCCGCTGCTGATTAACGGCGGGATGAACATCCTGAATATTATGATCAGCAGCGTGCTGATTTACGGCCTCTTTTCCTGGGACGGGCTGGGCTTTATCGGAGCAGGGCTCGGGCTGACGATCTCGCGCTATATCGGCGCCGTTGCCATCATCGTGGTGCTGGCCGTCGGTTTTAACCCGTCCCTGCGTATCAGTATCAAGAGCTATTTCAAGCCGCTTAATTTCGCTATTATCTGGGAAGTGATGGGTATTGGCGTGCCTGCCAGCATTGAATCCGTGCTGTTCAACGGCGGTAAGCTGCTGACCCAGATGTTTGTTGCCGGGATGGGCACCGATGTCATTGCCGGTAACTTTATCGCCTTTTCCATTGCGGCACTGATCAACCTGCCGGGTAACGCCCTCGGTTCCGCGTCCACCATCATTACCGGCAAACGACTCGGTAAAGGGCAAATCGGCCAGGCGGAGCGTCAGCTGCGCCATGTCTTCTGGCTCTCGACGATCGGCCTGACCGCCATTGCCTGGGGAACCGCGCCGTTCGCCGGCCTGCTGGCGTCTTTCTATACCCGCGAGCAGGACGTTAAGGACGTGGTGGTGATCCTCATCTGGCTAAACGCCGCCTTTATGCCGATCTGGGCCGCTTCGTGGGTGTTACCTGCCGGGCTGAAAGGGGCGCGCGATGCGCGCTTCGCGATGTGGGTGTCGATGCTCGGGATGTGGGGGTGTCGCGTCGTGGCAGGTTATACGTTGGGGATCATGCTGGGTATGGGCGTGGTCGGGGTCTGGCTGGGAATGTTCCTCGACTGGGCGGTACGCGGCGCGCTCTTCTACTGGCGAATGATCAGCGGTCGCTGGCTGTGGAAATACCCACGGCCACAGCGTGACAATGTGGCGCCCATTGCCTCAGAACGGGTGGCAAATGTGCAAAGTGGGGAATAAATCGGCAAACGATACAAAATATGCATTCTGCCTTTGACAACGCCAGGTGGCATCGCTAATATTCGCCCCGTTCACACGATTCCTCTGTAGTTCAGTCGGTAGAACGGCGGACTGTTAATCCGTATGTCACTGGTTCGAGTCCAGTCAGAGGAGCCAAATTTGAAAAGCCTGCTTAAGGAAACTTAAGCAGGCTTTTTGCTTTTCTACCCACAACAACAAAGAAACGGCAACCCGAAGGTTACCGTTTTTAGTGTCTGTATCTATCTCTGCGGTGAGGGCATCAGGCCGCACGCTCTTTATGCTCGCGCACCGGCGCCGTCGCTGCCAGTAGCCACTGACGCGCGTCGCTATCAATCTGTGGCAAAAGCACCTCACGTACCTGCTGGTGATACGCATCCAGCCACTGGATCTCTTTTTCACTCAGCAGATGCCACTCAACCTGGCTCAGGTCGATTGGCGCCAGCGTGAGCGACGCGAAGCGGCAGAAGCCCGGCAGGCTTTCCACAACCTCCACCTGATTTTCAATGCGGATCCCATACTCATCGGCCAGATAATAGCCCGGCTCGATGGTGATAATATTGCCCGCGACCAGCGGCCATGGGTTGACCTTCTTCGCGATACGCTGCGGATTCTCATGAATCAGCAGCTGGTGGCCCACGCCGTGTCCGGTGCCGTGATCAAAATCCAGCCCCAGCTCCCACAGCCCACGCCGCGCAAAAGCATCAATCTGATGCCCGCAGGTACCGGAAGGGAATTGCAGGGTGATAAGCGATAAAAAGCCTTTCAGCACCGCGGTGTAGTGCAGACGACACTGGTCGCTCAGAGGGCCAAAGGCAAGCGTGCGCGTGGCATCGGTCGTGCCGTTATGGTACTGCCCGCCGGAATCGTTCAGATAAAAATGGTTGCGGGTAATGGCCGCATTGGTCTGCTCGCTGGCGTGGTAATGGCACATCGCCGCATTGCTGGCCGAGGCGGAAATAGTGGCAAAACTCTGTTCGATAAAGCCCGGTCTCTGCTGGCGGAACACCAGCTGCTGCGCCTGTGCTTCCAGCTCCGTAAGCGGATTGCCTGCGGCCTCACGGCGGGGCACCTCATGCGCCAGCCAGGCAAGGAAGTTGACCCATGCCACGCCATCCTGTTGGTGACTGTCGCGGTAGCCTGCCAGCTCGGTAGGATTTTTATGCGCTTTCATGGCAGTGATCGGGTCGGCGTGCCAGACGATCTCCCCCTGCGGCTCCACGGCAAAACGCAGGGCGACGGGAGCCGAATCGGCATCCACCATCACGCGTTTCCCGGCGCACAGCTGCTGGCTGCGCGACAGAAAATCGGCTTCTGGTGCCAGCGTCAGACTTTCCAGCAGGGAGGCGGAAAGCCCGTGCGTTTTTCCGGGGACCACAAACCACTCCACCGCGGCTTCGCGGCTCAGCAGAGCAAACGAGTTCGGCACCGGACTCATCGGGATATCGCTGCCGCGCACGTTAAGCAGCCAGGCAATGTTATCCGGCTGGGTGATGGCGAGATAATCGGCATTGCGCTCAGCCAGAATAGCGGCGACGCGCTTGCGCTTATCGGCGCTGCTCTCGCCGCTGATGTCGACCGGCATCTCCCGGATCGCACCAACGGGCGGTGCCGGGCGATCATGCCACAGGCTATCGAACGGTGAATCGTTCAGAGCGACAAGCTCACAATGGCTGGCGTTCAGGGCCTCGTACTGGCCGTTGGTCATCAACAGCGCTTCAAAGGCAATTCTCGAACCCGCTTCGACATGCTGATCCAGCCAGGCTGCCAGCGGATCGTTGTGCAGATGCAGGATCTCAATCTCAGCCAGATCAACCTGTTCACGGGCCTGCACCTGGTAGCGCCCGTCGACAAACAGCAGGGCGCGATCGCGCAGGATCAGGGCGTGCCCCGCCGAGCCGTCAAAGCCGGTCAGCCAGGCGAGAACATCGTCATGTGGGTGGCAATATTCGCTCTGAAAGGCATCAGTCCGCGGGACAATAATGCCATCCAGCGCCTGGGTTTCCAGCCACTGGCGCAGGGCAGAGAGCGGTGATGTGGTTTGCATAACTTTCCTTTTTTATGATTAGCGGAACGGCGGCTCGTTAAAGGTACGCAGTTTGCGCGAATGTAGCTTATCGCCCTCGGCACGCAGCAGGTCGATGGCGCGAATACCAATCTGCAGATGCTCAGAGATCGCTCCCTCGTAAAAACGGTTCGCCTGGCCGGGCAGTTTAATTTCGCCGTGCAGCGGCTTATCGGAGACGCACAGCAGGGTGCCGTAAGGTACACGGAAGCGATAACCCTGGGCGGCGATGGTGGCGCTCTCCATATCGATGGCGACCGCGCGGCTTAAGTTAAAGCGCAGCGCCGAGGCCGAGTAGCGCAGCTCCCAGTTACGATCGTCGGTGGTCACCACTGTCCCGGTACGTAGACGCTGCTTAACCTCTTCGCCCGGCATCCCGCTCACCTCTTTCGTAGCGTCGTACAGCGCCCGCTGCACTTCGGCAATGCTCGGGATCGGAATATCCGGTGGCAGCACCGCATCCAGAACGTGATCGTCGCGCAGGTAGGCGTGGGCCAGCACGTAATCGCCAATCAGCTGGCTTTCACGCAGTCCGCCGCAGTGGCCAATCATCAGCCAGACATCCGGGCGCAGCACCGCCAGGTGATCGCAGATGGTTTTAGCGTTTGACGGGCCAACGCCAATATTAATCAGGGTAATGCCCTGACCATCGGCAGTTACCAGGTGCCAGGCTGGCATCTGATGCTTTTTCCAGGCCAGATCGGAGATGGCCTGCTCGGGGGCTTCGGTTTCGGCGGTGATCCAGATCCCACCTGCGCAGGAGAGGGCGATGTACGGGCTGTCGGGATCGAGGATCTGACTGCAACCCCAGCGCACAAACTCATCCACATAGCGGGTGTAGTTGGTGAACAGCACAAACGGCTGGAAATGTTCGGCTGGCGTACCGGTGTAGTGACGCAGGCGTGCCAGCGAGAAATCAACGCGGCGGGCGTCAAAATGCGACAGCGGGGAAAACTCTGCCGGATGGTAGATCCCGTCGGCGGTTTCATCCCCAATCTGCGACAGCTCGGTGGTCGGGAAGTGGCGCGTCAGGCCAGCGCTCATGGAGCGGTCCAGCGTCAGTTCGGAACCATCAATCACATACGGATAGGGGATCTCATGGCGCGATGGCTCGACGGTGATGTGGGCACCGTAATCCTGATACAGCAGCGTTAGCTGTTCTTCCAGATACGGGCGAAACAGCGTCGGGCGGGTGATGGTTGTGGAGTAGCAGCCAGCGTGGGTAAAGCGTGCATAGGCGCGGGTCTTTGGCGTATTGGTGGCGCTACCATCCCAGGTCACTGAAAGTGAAGGATAAACAAAGAGGCCATTCATTCTGGCCTCTGTATCAGGGAGCGTTCCGTCTTTAATATAGTCGCTGATGGCGCTGCGCAGAGCGTTGACCGCCTGGTCGTACAGCGCATCCAGCGTTTCCAGTGCCTGAGCCGGGGTCAGGCTGGCGCCTTTATTATTCATCTCTGTCTCCTTGTTCCACAGGTGTACGGCGTTCACCGATAGTATGTCACCTGGATGTGAAACAAAAGTGAGATCAGGACGCGGTCGGTTTCATCAGCAGAGCCGTGGCGGCAGAGAGCAAACAACCAGCCAGCAGGTAGATCGCCACGCTGTGCCAGTCGCCGTCGGAGAAGGTCACCAGCGCGGCGGCGATAAAGGGCGTAAACCCGCCGCCGACCACGCTCGCCACCTGATAGCCAACGCCCGCGCCGCTGTAGCGGTAGCTCGCGCCAAACATACTGGTGAACATCGGCTGCTGCACGCACACCACCATGTCATGGGCGATATTCGCCAGCAAAATAGCGAATACCACAATCCAGAATACCGACTGGGCCTCAAGCGCCATAAAGAACGGGAAGGTGCTTATGGCCCCCGTTAACGCCCCGGTGATATAGACCCGGCGGCGGCCAAAGCGATCTGCCAGCCAGGCAAAGCAGGGGATGGTCAGGCAGCTGATACCGCCCACCAGCAGGCCAATATTGAGAAACAGCTCGCGGGGCAGGCCGAGATTCTGGGTGGAGTAGCTCAGGGCAAAAGCCGTGACGATGTACATCGTCAGCAGCTCGCACAGGCGCAGGCCGATGATTTTCAAAAAAGCGCCCGGGTGACGGATTAACGCCTCCATGACCGGCAGGCGACGCTTCTCCGCGGGTTGCTGACGCTGTTGCTCGAATTCGGCAGACTCGTCCATCCCTTTACGTACCCACAGGGCCGCCAGCACCAGCACGATGCTAAACAGGAACGGGATCCGCCAGCCCCAGCTCAGAAACTGCTCGTCAGTCGTGAGCGTGCTGATGAGCGAGACCAGCCCGGTGGAGAGCAGCAGGCCCACGCCATACCCCACCTGTACGCCGCTACTGTAAAAAGCCTTTTTTCGCGCCGGGGCGCTTTCCACCGACAGTAGCGCCGCGCCGCCCCATTCGCCGCCAACGGCAAAGCCCTGAACGGCACGCAGGGTAACCAGCAGAACCGGCGCCCACCAGCCTATCGCGGCAAACGAGGGCAGGATACCAATCAGCGCGGTGGCGATGCCCATCATCCACACTGTCAGCATTAACATCCGCTTGCGGCCCAGCTTGTCACCAAAGTGGCCGAAGATCACCCCGCCGAGCGGGCGGAACAGAAAGCCGACGCCAAAGGTGGCAAAGGCGGCGAGCGTGCCCATCGCCGGGCTAATCTGCGGAAAAAATTCGCGGTTAAAGACCAGCGCGGCGGTAATGCCATATAGCAAAAAATCGTACCAGTCGACTACCGCACCGGCAAAACTGCCGAGGGCCGCGCGGCGCGCGCGATTGAGCGATGGTGTTGTTGCCCCATCGGGGGATGGGGATGCGAGGGTGGTATCCATAGTGGTCCTGTCTGACGTTATTTTCTTATAGGTATAGGGAGAAGATCACTCACATTGCGGCCGCATAAAAACAGCGACGGGTATGAGACTACCCCGACAGCGAACAGCTGAAAACGTTTTTATCCCGGCGTGAGCTAAACGGGTGATATTTATCGACATCATGGTCTGATATCTGGCGATAAACGCAGCAACAAGACTATGCTTGTCTGATACGTGGAGCGACAGAGGAAGGGAATGATGCGTCGTAGTACTTTTTTGGGCTGTTTTGCCGCATTACTGGTCAGTCAGAGCGCGCTGGCGGTGAGCTATCCGTTGCCGCCTGAAGGGAGTCGTCTGGTAGGAAGCCCACGGATGATCACCGTTCCGGCTGACAACCGTTTACCGCTCGAGGCTTTTGCGGCGCAGTATGGGCAGGGATTGAGCAATATGCTGGAGGCCAACCCAGGAGCCGATCCGTTTTTACCGAAATCCGGCTCGCAGCTGGTGGTACCCCAGCAAATCATCTTACCGCCAACGGTGCGGGAGGGGATTGTGGTCAACGTGGCGGAAATGCGCCTGTACTACTATCCCAAAGACGGAAATACCGTTGAGATCTTCCCTATCGGCATTGGTGAAGCCGGGCGGGAAACACCGCGTAACTGGGTAACGGCCGTTGAGCGCAAGAAGGATGGGCCAACCTGGTCGCCAACCCCCAACACCCGTCGCGCCTATGCCAAAGAGGGCAAAACCTTGCCCGCCTTTGTTCCTGCCGGCCCGGATAACCCGATGGGGTTGTATGCGCTGTATATCGGCAGGCTATACGCCATTCATGGCACCAATGCGAATTTTGGCATCGGGCTGCGCGTGAGCCAGGGCTGTATTCGTCTGCGTAACGACGACATTAAGTATCTGTTCGATAATGTCCCGGTCGGGACGCGCGTGCAGCTGATCGATCAGCCGGTGAAAGTCACCAACGAGCCGGACGGCAACCGCTGGGTTGAGGTCCACGAACCGCTGTCTCGTAATCGCGCGGAGTTTGAATCCACAAACAGAGTGCCGCTGCCGATAACGCCAGGTTTACGCGCCCAGCTCAACGGTGGGGATGTGGATGCTGTACGGGTGAGCGGGGCGCTGGAGCAGCGGTCAGGAATGCCGGTGAACGTCAGCTTCGGAGGACAGAATACGCCGCTGGTAATGACCTCCAGCCCGTAAGCTGAACCCGGAAAGCAAAAAGCCCGCTTAAGTTTCCTTAAGCAGGCTTTTCAAATTTGGCTCCTCTGACTGGACTCGAACCAGTGACATACGGATTAACAGTCCGCCGTTCTACCGACTGAACTACAGAGGAATCGTGTGAACGGGGCGAATATTAGCGGCGTCGCCTGTACTTGTCAAAGGGTGATCCCGCCTGTTGAGATCGTTTGCTGACAAAATCAGCAAACTGATGTTTTCCCCAGCGGATTGCACGTTTTTGGTGCGCACATACCCCGAATGGGGCAGATCATAAACCGCTGTTTCAGGTTTAAAAGTGCAGGCAGCGATTAGATTTCCTTATTTTCCGCCGCTTAGCGGACATATCCGACCTCTTCACAAAATTGGCAAGCATCTTGCAAAACCCTCATTACATTCGCGCCGGAACCGGCAACGCATTTCGTACAGGGGGCAAAATGAACTTAAGACGACTGAAATACTTCGTAAAAATCGTCGATATCGGTAGCCTGACCCAGGCCGCTGAGGTGCTGCACATCGCACAGCCGGCACTGAGCCAGCAGGTGGCCACTCTGGAAGGTGAGCTGGATCAGCAACTGCTGATCCGCACGAAACGCGGCGTCACCCCTACCGAAGCAGGCAAGATCCTCTATACCCACGCACGTACCATTCTGCGCCAGTGCGAGCAGGCGCAGCTGGCGGTGGGTAATGTCGGGCAAACGCTAAGCGGGCAGGTGTCGATCGGGCTGGCACCGGGCACGGCGGCTTCGTCAGTCACCATGCCGCTGCTACAGGCGGTACGCGCAGAGCTGCCGGAGGTGCTGGTCTATCTTCACGAGAACAGCGGTTCAGCGCTGAACGATAAATTACTCGGCGGGCAACTGGATATGGCGGTGCTCTACGATCGCTCCCCCGTGGCGGGGATCACCAGCCAGCCGCTGCTGAAAGAAGATCTCTTCCTGGTCGGAACGCGGGACTGCCCGGGACAGAGTGTAGATTTAACCGCGGTGGCCGAGATGAATCTCTTCTTACCCCGGGATTACAGCGCCGTGCGTTTGCGCGTTGATGAAGCCTTCTCTCTGCGCCGCCTGACGGCCAAAATCATTGGCGAGATCGACTCCATCTCTACCCTGACCGCCGCCATTGCCAGTGGTATGGGTGTGACCGTCTTGCCGGAATCGGCAGCCCGTTCGCTCTCCAGTGCAGCCAACGGCTGGATGGCGCGGATTGCCTCGCCATCGATGAGCCTGCCGCTGTCGCTTAACGTCTCGGCGCGTGGCTCGCTGACGCCGCAGGCGCAGGCAGTGAAAGAGATCCTGATGTCGCTGGTGAGCCGTCCGTCACTGGAGAACCGCGAGTTGCAGTTGGTCAGCTGATATTCCATTAAGGTATAAGTTGCGGGTTTTTATTATTTGTTCTCACGGCGAGCACGCTTTAACAATAGCGATATGTCAGATGTGCCGGAGTGAACCGTGAATTTCCAGCAACTTAAAATTATCCGTGAGGCGGCCCGTCGGGATTACAACCTGACCGAGGTCGCCAACATGCTCTATACCTCCCAGTCGGGAGTCAGCCGTCATATCCGCGAGCTGGAGGAGGAGCTGGGCATTGAAATTTTCATCCGTCGCGGCAAACGCTTGCTGGGAATGACCGAGCCTGGCAAGGCCCTGTTGACCATCGCTGAACGTATTCTTAATGAAGCCAGCAACGTGCGTCGGCTGGCCGATCTTTTTACCAACGATGCCTCCGGCGTGTTGACCATCGCCACCACGCACACTCAGGCTCGCTACAGCCTGCCGCCGGTGATTAAGGCGTTCCGTGAGTTGTTCCCCGACGTGCGTCTGGAGCTGATCCAGGGCACGCCACAGGAGATAGACGTTTTGCTGCAAAACGGCGGGGCGGATATCGGCATCGCCAGCGAACGTCTGAGCAATGACCCGCTGCTGGCCGCCTTTCCGTGGTTTCGCTGGCATCACAGTCTGCTGCTGCCGGTCGACCATCCGCTGACACAGGTCTCGCCGCTCACCCTGGAGGCTATCGCTAAATGGCCGTTAATTACCTATCGGCAGGGCATTACCGGCCGTTCACGTATCGATGAAGCCTTCAACCGCAAAGGCCTGACGCCGGATGTGGTGCTTAGCGCCCAGGATTCCGACGTGATCCGCACCTACGTCGAACTGGGGCTGGGCATTGGCCTGGTGGCTGAACAGTCCGGCGAAGAGCGCGAGCAGGGCAGTCTGGTGCGTCTCGATACCCGCCACCTGTTTGATGCCAACACCGTCTGGCTCGGGCTTAAGCGCGGCCAGCTGCAGCGCAACTATGTCTGGCGCTTTATCGAACTCTGCAACGCCGGACTCTCGGTAGATGAGATCAAACGCCAGGTCATGGAGCCGGAAGAGGCGGCGATCGACTATCAGATATAATCCACCGATCCCGCAAAACGGCGACCCATTGTGGTTTCGGTCACTACCGGCACGTTCGCCTGCACCTCTGGTTTTACCGTGTTCCCGTCTGAAGCGGGATCAAACACCGCGAGACTGATTCGCAGCGCTCGGCCCCGGACGAGAGATGTGTCCGCGCGCCATGGCATAAAGCGGGGCGAATATCGGGTTGAATCATCAATGAAGGGCTGGCGAGACATTGAACTCTGCTGCCATAAGGCGGTAAAGAACTGAATTGAAAGACGTGGAAAAGCAAAAAGCCCGCTTAAGTTTCCTTAAGCGGGCTTCTTAAATATGGCTCCTCTGACTGGACTCGAACCAGTGACATACGGATTAACAGTCCGCCGTTCTACCGACTGAACTACAGAGGAATCGTGTGAACGAGGCGCATGTTAATGGCCTCGCCATTTTGTGTCAACACTAAATTCAACGCGCTGATTCAATTGATTAATTAAGCTTCAGAGTGCTGGTTTAGTGTACTTGCGCGGAGGGATCCCCGGTCTGGCCGTCATTTTCACGTAACCGCTGTAAAGGGTCCTGCTGGTAAAACTGGCAGAAACGCTGCCACAGCGCCGGGAAGCGAGGGGCGAAAAGCTCGGGCGCGCTGAAGAAATATTCCGATAACACGGCGAAGCATTCAGCAGGGTCGGTGGCAGCATAGGCATCAATGCTGGCTGCGCTTTCGCCCACCAGATCGATTTCATCCTGAATATTGTTCATCGCGGCGTGCAGATCGTGTTCCCAGCCTGCCACCTCACGCAGCGGGATAAAGGGAACGCCGCTGGCGCGATCGCCATTACGGGTGTCCAGCTTATGCGCCACTTCATGAATGATGAGATTGAAACCGGATGCGTCGAACGAGTCCTGAATGTCCAGCCAGTTGAGGATAATCGGCCCTTGCTGCCAGCTTTGGCCGGATTGCACCATTCGCTGAGTGTGCACCAGCCCGATATCGTCCTCCCATTCATCGTCTACAACAAACGGCGCCGGGTAGATCAGCACTTCATGGAAACCATCCAGCCACTCGATGCCCAGTTCCAGTACCGGCAGGCAAAAGAGCAGGGCGATGCGGGTGCTCTTGCGATCGTCGAGTTCAAATCCCTGTAGCGGGACCAGCCGTTTTTGCTGTAAGAATCGTATCGCAAGCTGTACCAGACGTGATTTATCCTCATCCGATAAAGTGGACAGGACAGGGATCGCCAGCGCCTCTTCCCACGGCAGCGCCGCGCTTCGGGCAGATTCATTCGACTTCCAGGGCCACTTAATCATCGCTTTGCTCGCAAACTCGTCACTTGAACAAAATTGAACGGTTATGGTCTGTTAAAATGCCAAATTCCCCGGCATGATGGCAACCATCAAAACGGAGAGATGCCGGAGCGGCTGAACGGACCGGTCTCGAAAACCGGAGTAGGGGCAACTCTACCGGGGGTTCAAATCCCCCTCTCTCCGCCACTTTATCTCTTCAGTCACGCTTTCCGCTAGCTTTCTCGTCAGACATCCTGTGCGCCGGGTACATTATCATCCCATTTACGGGAAGTAACAGACCTTTACCGCTGCAAAACAATATATGTGAGCTAAATCAGGATGTTTACCCGAATCGGTTGTATTACGGGCGTTACTCCTGATGGCAATATTGCCTGAGCAGGGCAACCTGCTCGGCACGCAGACGATAGCGATACACGGGTCGTCCGGTGGCACCATAATGAATACTGGTGTGCAAAATGTTGACCTGTGCCAGCCAAATCAGATATTTGCGACAAGAGACGCGCGAGATATTGACCGCATGTGCCAGATCGTCGGTGGAAAACTCGATACCCGGATGGGCATCAATCCACAGGCACAGCGTGCGCAGCGTCTGTGGGGTGAGCCCTTTCGGCAGGCGGCGACTATCTGCCAGTCCTGGCGCACCGCCGCGCATTAGCCGATCGACATCCGCCTGGTCATGATACTGATGCGACGCCATCAGGGCTTTTTTCTCACGCCAGCCGTTCAGGGCCTCTTCGAAGCGCGGGAACTGGAACGGTTTGATCAGGTAGTCCACCACCCCGTAGTGCATGGCAGTCTGAATGGTTGCGGCATCTGACGCCGAGGTGATCATGATGACATCGGTGTTACGCCCGGATGCGCGGATAACCGGCAGCAGGCTCAGGCCGTTTTCACGCTGCATATAGACATCCAGCAGAATCAGGTCCACCTGCCTGGCGGACGTGTTCAGCACCGCCCCGGCCTCAGCCAGGGTGGTGGCCACGCCGCAGCAGCAAAAACCGTTCACCCGGTTAACGTACTGACAATTAAGATCGGCCACCATGGCATCATCATCGACAATCAAAACATGTATCACGCGCTTTTCCTTTCACTGTCCCAGGGGAGCTGAACAAAAAACTGGGTAAACACGCCCGGCTCAGATTCAACGGCGATCTCCCCGCCCAGGTTTTCAATCTGTTGACGGGCGAGATAAAGCCCCACGCCCCGGTTTTCCCCTTTGGTGGAAAACCCTTTGCTAAAAATGTCCTGCAGATGCTCGGGGGCAATGCCCGGACCATCGTCACTGACTTCCGCGCTGAGCCAGCCCCGCTGATAGTGGAGTAGCAGGCCGATCTCCCCTTCAGACTGTGCATCCAGCGCATTCTCGATCAAGTTGCCAAGCACGGTGATAAGCCCCGCGACCTGTTGTTCATTCGGGTTGTCCGGCACCTGACTGGCGTCGGAAAGCGTCAGGCTGAATCCCCGCTCTCTGGCGCGGTTGATCTTGCCCAGCAGAAAGCCCGCCACCACTGGGGATTTCACGTTGCGCTGCAGTGTGCCGACATCGTTCTGCCAGGCATTGGCCGTCTGCAGGACATACTCTTCCAGTTTGGCATAGTGCTTCATATGCAGCAGGCCAAGGATCACATGCAGCTTGTTCATAAACTCGTGGGAGTGGCTGCGCAGTACATCCAGATAGCTCACCATTCCGTCCAGCCGCTGTAGCAGCTGGCTGATCTCGGTCTTATCGCGAAAGGTAGTAATAGCGCCCATCAGCTGAGTATTACTTTTGACGGGCAGGGTGTTGCAGAGCAGTAGCCGACCGTGGCAGTTGATCTCCTGATCCTGACGCGGCAGCCCGGTTTGCAATACCTCACGCAGGTTCGCCAGCAGTGGTGTCTCGTGCAGGGCATGGCCGCTGGTACTGGTATTCAAAATCTGCCGGGCGGCATGGTTTATTATCGTCACATGCCCCTGCTGATCCACTGCGATTACCCCTTCGCGCAGGGATTGCAGCATGGCCTGGCGCTGCTCCAGCAGAGCTGAAATCTGATACGGCTCCAGGCCAAACAACACCCGTTTGAGCATCCGCACCAGCCCCCAGGCACCAAGCGCACCGAGCAGGGCACTGAACAGAACCAGCCAGATGGCGTCCCAGCGGTTGCGGGCGATCTGCTGCTCCACTTTATCCAGGGAGATCCCTACCGCTACCACCCCAATCTGCTGACGCTGAGCGTTATAGACCGGCGTAAACACGCGCAGTGCCTCGCCCAGCACACCGTGGTTGATGGCGACATTCTCTTTATCCTCCAGCGCAGGCCGGAGATCGTCGCCAATAAAGGCTTTACCGAGCAGGGCGCCGTTGGGATGTGAATAACGGCGCCCGTGCATGTCGGTGACGACGGCGAACAGCAGGTTGTTGCGCTGCATGACCGTCAGGGCGACAGGCTGAATGATGTTGCTGTCCGGTGGCAAGGCTAAGCCCCGGATCACCGTCGGGCTATCGGCCAGGATTCTGGCCACCGCGAGGGCAGTATCCCGCACACCATCCCGCGTGGCCCGGGTAATTTGCGCAAAATAGAGGACAAAAATCACCAGCAAGATCGCGCCCGTCACGCTGTAGACCATCAGCGTGACCAGGGTATTCAGTTTCATTGGGCGCGTGTGCGTGGGGGGAAGGGGCGGCAAATCGCGCATTGAAACTCCAGGACATGCGAAAAAGCAGGCATTATCGCTGATGGCGTTAATTTGTTAAAGCTATGTAAAGCTGGTGGCGGCAGAAAGCAAAAAGCCCGCTTCGCAGCGGGCTTGAAAGAGGTGTAACAGGCAATCAGAACTGGTAAACGATACCCATTGCAAACTGGTCGTCAGCAGGCATGCCAGTAATAGCCGCGTCGTCTTCATCCAGCAGGTTGAACTTGTACGCGGTATAAACGTTCATGTTCTTGTTAAAGTAGTACCAGGTACCCAGTTCAACATAGTTGACCAGATCGGCATCTACGCCGCGTTGGCCGTTACGCGCACCCAGGTCCTTGCCTTTGGAGTAAACATAACCCAGGGAAGGACGCAGGCCGAAATCAAACTGATACTGCACCACGGCTTCAACGTTCTGCGTTTTGTTGGCAAAACCGTTATCGTTAACCCAGGTCATGTTACGGGTTTCACCGTACATGACGGCAGCGTAAAGGTTGTTGGCGTCATATTTTGCCGCCAGAGACCAGACTTCAGCGGTATCGCCATAGCCGTCAACAGACTGGTTGTCAGTACGATCGGACTTGCCGTACACACCAACGAAGCCGAAGCCATCGACGTTATAGGCGAGGGAGGTGCTGTAACCATCACCGTTGCCTTTTTTAGCCTGGCTGTCGTGGTTTTTGCCCTGGTACTGCAGCGCAAAATCCAGCCCGTCAACCATGCCGAAGAAGTCGGCGTTGCGATAAGTCGCCACACCGGTGGTACGGCCGGTCATAAAGTTATCGGTATGAACCCAGGAATCGCCACCCCATTCCACCAGCATATCGGTGTACGCGCCCGCGTCATACGCCACGCCGTAGTTACGGCCATAGTCAAATGAACCGTAGTTACCGAACTTCAGGCCCGCGAACGCCAGACGGGTGTCTTCATTCTGTTGGCCTTCCGGCGCGCTGGCGCCCAGGTTGAACTCAAGCTGGCCGTAACCGGTCAGTTCGTTGTTGATTTGTGTTTCGCCTTTAAAGCCGAAACGGGCGTAGGAGTCATCAAAGTTTTCGCTATTGCTATCATCAGTGTTGTTCCAGACGCGCTTTCCGACCATCTTTCCGTACAGGTCGAGTTTATTGCTGTCCTTGTTATAGATTTCCGCGGCATTGACTGTACCAGCGCTTAATAAAACAGGAACGAGGACTGCCAGAACTTTTCTTTTCATTATATATTCCCTTTAATGTATTTTCTTAATGAATATACGTAACCCTTTCCAGGGCACGGGGTAATACTATTTCAGGGTGGGATTTTACTCTTTAAAAATAAATGTAACTAAATCCTTTAGATTATTTCAAAATATTAATATAGGTGTCATTATATTGTATTTTTATGGTTTTTTTGATGGTATATTTCTGGTGTATTGATTTTTATATCAGTTGGTTATGGCTTGAATTGGTTTGATTTATTGCGTGTATGCTTTGGGCGGGTAGGACAGGTAATAAAAAAGCCCGATAATAATATCGGGCGAAAAATGAAGGCGATAATGAAGATTTTCTGAGGATGTAACGCTAAAAATGCTTTAACGCTCTTATCATTGCACAGTTGCGCGTTTAAACAAATATCCTTTCCCGGATAAAAATGCGTGATAAATCCATTTATTTCTGCCTTCTCACTCAAGATATTTTTCAGGCTCATAAATATGAGCGAATAATAAATTTGGTCTATCTTTAGTGGCGAAAGCTCAACCTGACGCAGGTCATCGGCGGAAAAACTGCACCGGGGGAGTGCGTTTAATTGAAAAATGTGATTTATTGCCGGGGTCAGATTGGCGATGTGAATGCGGCGAACCCCTGCCGCGAAAAGGAAAAAGGACTACATGGAACAGAAACACGATCGCAGCCTGGGAGGCAAGCTGGCTTTGTGGGTATTTTACGCCTTTTGCGGCTATTTCATCTGGGCGATGGCACGCTATTTTTGGATCGTCAGTAAAGTCACCTCGGGACCGGGGCCGCTGATTGAGGGCGATCTCGGCTCGACGTCGGGTAAATGGCTGAGTGCCCTGTTCGGTTTTCTGCTGTTAAGCGCGGTGGGGGCGATCCTCGGCGCCATTGCCTGGTACACCCGGCCACGTGATGTGTCAGAGGAGTAAATAATTGCTATTGTACGGTTTTTCACAGTAGGGACAGCACTATGGAACTCGTGCAATGGCAGGAACGTTTTGAACGCTGGCTGAAGGCGCATCATGCCACCGATGATGCCGCTCATGATATTTCTCATTTTCGTCGTGTCTGGCACACCTCACAACGGCTGATGAAAGATCAGGGTGGCGATGCGCTGGTCATCCTGACGGCCTGTTATTTTCACGATATTGTCAGCCTGCCGAAAAATCATCCACAGCGGGGCCGCTCGTCGCAGTTGGCCTCCGCAAAAGCGATAGCCATTCTGCGGGAAGCGTTTGCCGATTTTCCCGCCCATCACTATGCCGCCATCCAGCATGCCATTGAGGCGCACAGCTTCAGCGCGGGCATTACGCCGCTTACCGTTGAAGCGAAAATTGTGCAGGATGCCGACCGGCTGGAGGCCCTCGGGGCGATTGGCCTGGCGCGCGTCTTTGCCGTGTCAGGCGCGCTGGGGGTGCCGCTCTTCGATCCGGAGGACCCTTTTGCCGATGCGCGTGAGCTGAACGACCGGGCCTATGCGCTGGACCATTTCCAGACCAAACTGCTCCGCCTGCCCGAAACCATGCAGACCGACGCCGGTCGGCAGCTTGCGCGACAGAGTGCCGATGTTCTGATCCAGTTTATGGCCCGGCTCAGTGCAGAGCTACGCGGTGATTACGACGGCATCGACACCGCCGTCCTGCAGCGTTTCCGCGACAGTCTGTAATGTCTTTCTGTGTTACTCTCTCTTCAGTCTCATTTGGACCGGTTAAATCTATGCAGGAAAATGTATCAGTGATGGAGTCCACGCTTGAGCTGGCAAAGAAATCAACGGCGTCAGTCCAGGCGTTATTGAGCCAGCTGCTGGAAATTTATGATGCCAGAACGCTGGCGCATCTTCTGAATGCTCAGGGTGATAGCCACTGGAGCCCGGCGATCCTCAAGCGACTGGTCACCAGCGAGCGGGCAGGCCATCGCCTCAGCGACGGTGAATATGGCATGCTGCAAAACCTGCTGCCGCGCCCTCCGGCCTGTCATCCTCACTATGCGTTCCGCTTTGTCGATCTGTTCGCCGGGATTGGCGGCATCCGCCATGGCTTTGAGGCGATTGGCGGCCAGTGCGTGTTCACCAGCGAGTGGAATAAACACGCGGTGCGCACCTATAAAGCCAACTGGTATTGCGATCCCGACGCGCATCAGTTCAACGATGATATTCGCGAAGTGACGCTCAGCCACCAGAGCGGCGTGACCGACGACGAGGCGGCGCAGCACATCCGTGACGCCATTCCGGCGCATGACGTGTTGCTGGCGGGGTTCCCCTGTCAGCCGTTTTCCCTGGCGGGCGTATCAAAGAAAAACGCCCTTGGCCGCGCGCACGGTTTTGCCTGCGACACACAGGGAACGCTGTTCTTCGACGTGGCGCGTATTATTGACGCCCGCCGTCCGGCGATCTTCGTGCTGGAAAACGTTAAAAACCTGAAGAGCCATGATGGGGGCAAAACATTCCGCATCATCATGCAGACCCTGGAGGACCTGGGGTATGACGTGGCAGATGCCGCGGAGAGCGGGCCTGACGATCCGAAGATCATTGATGGCAAACACTTCCTGCCCCAGCATCGCGAGCGCATTGTGCTGGTGGGTTTTCGTCGCGATCTCAACCTGGGGGGCAACTTCACGCTGCGCGATCTCCCGGGACTGTGGCCGACACGCCGACCCACGATTGCCGATCTGCTGGAGCCGGTGGTGGACGCGAAATTTATTCTTACCCCGGTGCTGTGGAAATACCTCTATCGCTATGCGCAGAAGCATCAGGCGAAGGGCAACGGGTTTGGCTTCGGGATGGTCGATCCCACTAACCCCCATAGCATCGCCCGCACCCTGTCGGCGCGCTATTACAAAGACGGAGCCGAGATCCTCATTGACCGGGGCTGGGACAAAGCACTCGGCGAGCGTGATTTTGACGATCCAGAGAACCAGCGCCACCGTCCTCGCCGCCTGACGCCGCGTGAGTGTGCCCGCCTGATGGGGTTTGAAACCCCGCAGGGCTACCACTTCCGCATCCCGGTGTCTGACACCCAGGCTTACCGCCAGTTTGGTAACTCGGTGGTGGTTCCGGCGTTTGCCGCTGTCGCCCGGCTGTTGGAGTCCCGTATTTTGCAGGCGGTAGCGCTACGCAAAGCCGGAGTAGTTGATGGCGGACGTTCATAATAAGGCCACCCGCAGTAAAAACATGCGCGCCATCGGCACGCGGGATACGGCCATCGAAAAACGGCTGGCTGGCCTGCTGACGCATATCGGTTTTGAATTTCGCGTGCAGGATGCCAGCCTGGCCGGGCGGCCTGATTTCGTGATTGATAGCGACCAGTGCGTGATCTTCACCCATGGCTGCTTCTGGCATCGCCACGACTGCTATCTGTTTAAAGTCCCGGCGACCCGCACCGATTTCTGGCTGGAAAAGATTGGCAAAAATGTCATTCGCGACAACCGCGATATTGCCCTGCTACAGCAGCAGGGCTGGCGGGTACTGGTGGTGTGGGAGTGCGCGCTGCGCGGCAGGTTGAAGCTGGATGATACCGCGCTGACGGAGCGGCTGGAGGAGTGGATCTGCGGCGGTGGAGAGACCGCCCAGATCGACACCCAGGGCATTCGCCCGCTTAAGGTTTCTCCGCCTGACACGGCGTAACCACTGGTTTGGCCGGGAACAGGTACTTGCCTAATGTCACCAGCACCACCGCCATAATAATGATCCCCAGCGCCATCCACTCTACCGCAGAGAGCGACTCCCCGCCGAGACCCGTCCCCAACAGCACAGCCACCACCGGGTTGACGTACGCATAGCTGGTGGCGACCGCTGGAGAAACATTGCGGATCAGGAACATATAGGCATTAATCGCAATCACCGAGCCGAAAATTATCAGATAACCCACCGCCAGGAAGCCTGAGGTGTCGGGCAGGGCGGTCAGCTTCTCCCCTGAGAGCATCGATGCCGCCAGCAACACGATCCCGGCAGTGACCATCTCAATGGCACCGGCCATCATCCCCGAAGGGAGTTCAATGCGTGAGCCGTACACGGACCCAAATGCCCAGCTCATCGACCCCATCAGGATCAGCAGCGCTCCCCACGGATTCCCGCTCAGATTACCGCCGCTGTTGAGCAGAATAATGCCCGCCATCCCGATGGCGATCCCCAGCCACTCCAGCTTGCGTGTTTTGATGCCAAACAGGCGGCTGAAGCAGAGGGTAAACAGAGGAACTGTCGCCACCACTACCGCCGCAATCCCGGAGGGGACATTCTGGTGTTCCGCAACGGTGACAAAGCCATTTCCGACCGCCAGCAACAGGATGCCAATCAGGGCGGCGTTAAGAAGCGGGCGCAGCGGCGGCAGCCTGTGGCCGCGCAGGAATAAAAACGCCAGCAGCAGCACCCCCGCAGAGAGGAAACGCACCCCCGCCATCATCAGAGGTGGCCAGCTCTCCACGCCGATACGGATCACAAAGTAGGTGGATCCCCAGATGATATAGAGCGCAAACAGCGCGCCTGCTAATGGTAAAACTTGCCTGAAACGCATACTCCCTCACGGCTTAATAAAAAGGACGCATATAGTTAACGTGAAAACTATCATGCTGGCGAGTCCTTTAATTGTGTGTCAGTTGTGAATTATTTGTTGACATAAACGGGATGGTTTCGGGGTTGCGGGTTTTACTCCATACTGTTCAGGTTATTAACAAAAAAGAAGGAACGTAATTTTGGCGGGAAGTAGCTTATTAACACTGCTGGATGATATCGCCACGCTGCTGGACGATATTTCGATGATGGGAAAACTGGCAGCGAAAAAGACCGCGGGCGTACTGGGCGACGATCTCTCTCTCAATGCGCAACAGGTCACCGGGGTACGCGCCAATCGGGAGCTGCCCGTGGTCTGGGCTGTCGCAAAGGGGTCCTTACTTAATAAAGTGATCCTCGTGCCGCTGGCACTGCTGATCAGCGCCTTTATCCCGTGGGCCATTACCCCACTGCTGATGATTGGCGGGGCGTTTCTCTGTTTTGAAGGGGCAGAGAAAATATTGCACACCCTTGAATCGCGTAAAGAGAAAGACAAGGAAAGCCCGGCGGCGCGACAACAGCGGCTGGAAGCGCTGGCAGCACAGGATCCTGTTACCTTTGAGCGGGATAAAATTAAGGGCGCAATCCGCACCGACTTTATTCTTTCGGCTGAGATCGTGGCCATCACCCTGGGCATCGTGGCGGATGCGCCGCTGTTGAACCAGGTGCTGGTGCTTTCCGGGATCGCTATTGTGGTCACCATTGGGGTCTACGGCATTGTAGGGATCATCGTTAAGCTCGATGATATGGGCTACTGGCTGAGTGATAAAACCAGCGCGCTGGCGAAGATGACCGGTAAAGCCCTGCTGGTGGTTGCCCCCTGGCTGATGAAATCCCTGTCGGTGATCGGCACTCTGGCCATGTTCCTCGTCGGTGGCGGGATTGTGGTGCATGGCATTGCACCGCTGCATCATGCCATTGAGCACTTCGCGCAGGCACAAGGTGCTGTTATTTCAGCCACTTTACCTACCTTACTGAATCTGGTGATCGGTCTGATCATCGGCCTGATTGTGGTGGCGATAGTAAAATTCGTGGAAAAAATGCGAGGTCGCTCACATTAATAACTTCTGGCTATACCAGGCATAACTGCTATTCCTCGACTAAATTGATACAGTTTCACACTGATAAAGGAGGCGGTTATGGTCTTTCTGGTCAGCGATGAAGTTAAGCCTAAAAACGGCGGTCCACGTATGGTCGTAACCGGCTATGCAAGCGGAATGGTGGAGTGTCGCTGGTACGACGGTTACGGCATCAAGCAGGAAGCGTTTCGTGAAGAGGAGCTTCAGCATGGTGATGGCATCCGGCGGCAGGACAAGGCTTAAGTCACGCTACGCCCGGCATTGCCGGGCGTTTTTGTGCGCTATAATCGCTAACAGGCAGTAATATTTGCCCATGCGGATAGCGCAAGTGGCTTTCAGGGAGTCTGTGTGCAGCCCGACGATATTGTAAGAAAAGAGCTTTCTTCGGCACGTCATCGTTTCCATCCGAGCCGGGTTGTTAATATTTGTTTTATTACTGTCCTCATCTTCTCCACGTTACTGACCTGGCGCGAAGCGGTGGTGCTGGAAGACGCCTACTCCGCCACGCAACACACGCATCTGGAGAACGTGGTCAACTCACTGGATCGCCAGCTGCAGTTCAGCGTTGAAAAGCTGCTCTTCTTCCGCAACGGGATGCAGGATGCCCTTGAGACACCGCTGGCCTCTAGCGTGCTCCACGATACCGTCTCCCGCATTAGCGACCTGCGGACAAAAGCCTCCTGGCAACTGACCTTTGACGAGCGGCGCACCTTAACCCTGCATGGCGTTTCGGATGCCTTTGTCCAGCAAACAAACAGTCTGATCCGCGAAGATGAACGGCTCGAAAAGGAGATGAGCGCCGCTTTCGAAATGGGCTATTTGCTGCGCATCAACTCCCCGGCGGCGCATGCCAGGCGCGTCGTTTACGTCTCACGGGCAGGGTTTTACGTCTCAACCGATCCCCATGACGCGGAGCGGGACATTATCGGCCGCTACTATCAGCTGGTGACCAGTCCGTGGTTTACCGGGCAGTCACAGCGTGATAACCGTGACCGCAGCGTCCGCTGGTTTACCCACGCTGTGCTGTCTGATTATCAAAACGAGCAAATCGTCACGGTCAGCGTGCCGGTCGATTACCAGCGTTACTGGTACGGCGTGCTGGCGATTGATTTTACCCTTCAGGGGATGAAGAAGCTGCTGCAGGACGCGGTCGACGGTAATGGTGAAGGCGAGTTCCAGCTCTACGACGAGAGCTTTACGCTGCTCGCCACCTCGGAGAGTGTCGTCAGTCACGCCAACCGTTTTGACGAGCGGGAACGGGCGCAAATTGCCGGTGCGATGGAAAAGGATAAAGAAGGGGAGCTACGGCTGGGGAGCCGTTATGTTAACTGGCAGCATCTGGACCACTTTAACGGCGTTCTGCTGCGCATCCACACCCTCAGGGAAGGGGCGCAAGGCGATTTTGGCAGTATTACGATTGCCCTGACGCTGCTGTGGCTGCTTTTCACCGGCATGCTGGTGGTCTCGTGGTTTGTCATCCGCCGGATGGTCAGCAACATGTACCGGCTGCAGAGCTCGCTCCAGTGGCAGGCGTGGCACGACCCCCTGACGCGGATCAATAACCGCGGGGCGCTGTTTGAACGGGCGAAAGTGCTGGCGAAACGATGCGAACAGCAGCAGCAGCCTTACTCGGTGATGCAGATGGATCTCGACCATTTTAAAAATATTAATGACCGCTACGGCCACCAGGCGGGTGATAAGGTGCTCACCCATGCGGCCAGGTTAATCACCAGCACGATACGGAAAGTCGACGTCGCCGGGCGCGTGGGCGGCGAAGAGTTTTGTGTCGTCCTGCCGGGGGCCGGCCCTGAGGAGGCAATGCAGATTGCCGAGCGGATCCGCCTGCGCATCAACGATCGCGAAATTCTGGTGAAAAAGAGCCAGACGGCACGCATCAGCGTGTCGATTGGCGTGAGCAGCGCTCAGGAAAGCAATAATTATGACTTTGAACAGTTGCAGTCCATCGCTGATGCCCGTCTCTACCAGGCGAAGCAGCGAGGACGCAATCAGGTGGTCGGTCAGGACGATACGAAGTGATCCAACCCTTCACGCCAGCCCGCAGGGCCGGGCTGTTGGGTGTGGTAAACCCGTTCCGGGTCGTCGTTTTTCAACTGGATGCCCTGGCGGTTAATGCCTTTAATCACCACCGCCAGGTCAACGTTGTCCAGCAGCGGCGCATCGTTTGGCCCGTCACCCAGCCCTAAGGTGGTGGGCAACATGCCGTCGCGCTGCAGGTACTGCTCGTTGAGCCAACTGACGGCCTGGTCCTTGCCGCCCCGGGCATCGAGGATATGCCAGAAACGCGCCCCCTGAACAAACTTCAGCCCCAGCGTCTCCAGTGCGGTTTCAAACGCCGCCATTTGTTCGTCGCTGTCGCGCCAGATGAGCGTAACCGAGGCTTCATGCAGCCGCGCCAGCGCCGCGCGTTCGCGGCTCAGCCCCGTCCACTCGCTGAGCACCTTGTCATCAACATCATCGAAGGTGGTGAACTTGTACCCCGCGTCGGCGCGTAGCTGATTAATGACCTGGACGATATCGGCATGGGGAACGCCGTTGATAAGCCGCGGGGAGTTGGGATGATCGTTCCAGCGTACATCCAGTTGGACCACGGCGCCGTTTTCAGCGATGAAAGGCAGGCCATCCAGCCCGAGATCGCTCTGAATCTGCAGCATTTCCGCCGCGGTTTTGCTGCTGCAAAGAATAACCGGGATTTGGTGGTCCTGTAACCTCTCCAGCCAGCCAGCGGCGGGCTGCCAGTCGTAGGTATGAATATCCAGCAGCGTACCATCCAGATCGCTATAGATGAGCAGCGGGTCCTTAAGTGAAGGCATAGCATCTCCCCTGACAGATGAAGGTCGCGGATAAGAATTATCTTAAAAAAACAGGCCGGTAAAAAGGGTGATTATGGAACCGATCCCGTTCAAGCCGCATCCGGTGCCCGTTGGCAACCATAAGTAGCATTTTAATTTCGCGTGGCAACTATAAATATGAAGAATATTTCCTTGTCATGCAAAAAAATTGCAGATAAGGTTGCACGCGACATCAGATTTCCTGATGTAACGAATTTACAAGTGCTTCTTGCATGAGCAAGCTTGATCCCGGTCACCCCATGACCGGGATTTTTTTCGTCTTAGCGATTCACTTCCGTCACGCTAAAATCATGGATATCGAGTTCAAAGGCCTCAGCCAGCTCGCGCCAGGTGTGATAATCCCTGTCGTTAACTCTTACCCGGGTGGGGTCATCCTCAATTCGTTTTACCTCGCTCTCGCTGATTTCGTTGATTGCGGCGAGCAGGGCATCGACGTCAACATTCACTTCCCGTTTTGCCGTTTCGCTGTACTCTTTTACGGTCTTCATCACGCACTCCTGATTACACGGTGTCCACCTGTAAGTATAGACCCGTCATACTTACAGGATGCCTGTGCGTCGGCTTGACTGATGGTCTTGCCCCTTTAGGGCCAGCACCAGTGTCCTTGCTCACTCCTGTCACTCCCTCCCATAAGCTCTTGGTGAGTTGCGGCGTCGCCCCGTTACCTCGCCCCATTAGGGCCAGCAAAAGCGCCGTGCAAAAGGGGTAAGCGTTTTGTCAGGCAGCTTGAGGGCATAGACCGTTGATAAAAGCGTCAGTCGCGCGGCAACACGCTGCCAGTTTTCCTGTTTTGTTCTACACTGGCTCAAAAACCAGAGGAGGATTTTATGAAGGTCAACGATCGGGTTACAGTCAAAACGGATGGCGGGGCGCGCCGCCCGGGTGTTGTACTGGCGGTTGAGCCATTTAATGAAGGCACGATGTATCTGGTTTCGCTGGAAGATTACCCGCTTGGGATCTGGTTCTTTAACGAAATGGGCCACCCTGACGGCATTTTTGTCGAAAGCGAGGAGTAACATGCACGTCGGGTAGCGCGGGCTGGCCCGACCCGAACAGAACGAGGAAAAATCTCTGGCATAGCCAGAGATCGGGCAACAATTGAAAAGGGAAGGGAGCGATTAACGCAGGTTAACGAAAATTCCGTTGGTCACATTGTCTGTCAGTCGCACAACATGATAGATCACTTGCTTATTATGCGTTTTTATCTTCCTTTTAATATTTCCTTTATGTGACGAAACAGTCTTGGCTTTGATATTCATCTGGTCAGAAATCTGAATCGTTCCCTGTCCTGCCATCCACATTCGCAGCATACTGGATTCAGTTCGGCTTAATGATAAAGTCGGAAATTTAATTTCTGCTACATTTTTTATTTCTTTGCTTAAATAATCCCCCACCAGGTCATCCAGTGACTCGGGCTTAATGGATTTAGAACTAATCAGAAGATTCTGACGGACCCGTAAATATTCGTCAAAATGTAGATTAGCAATCGCCATAAATACAATAAACAGGGTGCCGGGATGTTGATTAATGATCTGCTTTATTTGCTGACTGTTGGCAGGATCATGTATGAAACAGTCCTCATTAATAAACACCACACCTGGCGTTAAGGTCTCACATGCGGCGGCAAGTTCGTCAACGTTATGTACGTCGTTGATGTCTTTTTTCTTTACCCCTCTGCTTGCCAGATACCCGGTTAACCCTAGCCGGGTGTAACTGCATAAATCCATAATGATCGTTGACATGGCATACCCTCACTCAATGCATAACGATAATTTACCATCTGCCTGAGAGCTCTATAACAGCCATACGGGATGGAAAAACAAAATTACCTGTGAGCATTACAAGGACTTTCAGGCGAACTCACTATCCCGTAAAGTTACGTATAATTTGCCAGGAAACTTCTTAAAGTAAAGTAAATGTTTAATATTGTGAGATGGATAAAAACATTCAGGCCGCGCCAGATATATCTTGGTAGATGTTCCGCAGTTTTTATTTTAGGAATATCCTCAGAAAGACAATATAGAACACAAGGGTTATTATTTCGCTGAAAGCTCGCGCACGATATTGCTCAGCAGATTAAATACCTCACTGAATAAGTGCTCGCAGAAGGGGGCAATAAGGGGCATTAACAGGGAAATAAGCAACATGCCCACGGTAAGGGTGATCGGAAAGCCAATAACAAACACCGAGAGCTGGGGTGCCATACGGTTCAGTAAACCCAGCGCCAGGTTGACGGTAAGCAGCAGGGTGATAAGCGGCAGTGCCAGCATCAGGCCGCTGATGAAAATCAGACCAGCCGCGCGGGTCAGGGCCATAAAGGCATTGCTGTTCACCGCATCACCGCCAATCGGCAGGGTGTGGAAGGTGTCCACCAGCATCGAAATCAGCCACAGATGACCATCAAAAGCCATAAACAGCAGCATCGCCAGCAGGTCGATAATACGGGCGATGATGGGCATGTTCAGGCGACTGCCCGGGTCGAAGAAGGTGGCGAACGACAGACCCATCTGTAAACCAATCAGCTCCCCCGCCATACGGACGGCGGCAAAGGCGAACTGCATGGTAAAGCCGATAGCCACGCCAATCAGGATCTGCTGAAGCCCCACCCACAGCGCCGGAGCCGAGAAAATCGGCACATTGACCGGCGGCAGCGTCGGGGCAACGATAATCGTAATCAGTATGGCGAGGCCAATTTTCACCCGCTTCGGGATCGATCGCTCGCTGAGGATCGGCGCGGTGGAGATCAACGCCAGAATGCGCAGCAGGGGCCAGAAGTAGAGACCGAGCCACTCAAGCCATTGATCGCTGGTGAAATGGATCATGGCCCGGCTTAGCCGATGATGTACGGCAGGTTGGTAAACAGATTACGCATGTAATCCAGCAGCAGGTTCAGCATCCACGGCCCGGCAATAATGATCGCCACGAACACCGCGATAATTTTTGGGATAAATGACAGGGTCATTTCGTTAATCTGGGTGGCGGCCTGCAAAATACTGATAATCAGACCGGTGACCAGGGCCACCAGCAGCAGGGGAGCGGCAACGGAGATCGCGACTTTCATCGCCTCCGTGCCCATCATCATGACCGATTCTGGCGTCATTGCGCGCTCCTCAACTGTAGAAACTTTGCGCCAGCGAACCGACCAGCAGTTGCCAGCCATCCACCAGGACAAACAGCATCAGCTTGAAGGGCAGGGCAATGGTCGCCGGAGGCACCATCATCATCCCCAGCGCCATCAGCACGCTGGCGATCACCAGGTCGATAATCAGGAACGGAATAAAGATCGTAAAACCAATCTGGAAGGCGGTTTTCAGTTCGCTGGTAACGTAGGCAGGCAGCAGAATGCGCATCGGCACCGCTTCCGGCCCCTGGATTGGTCCGGCGTTGGCCAGACGGGCAAACAGCGCCAGGTCGGCTTCGCGGGTCTGACGCAGCATAAATTCGCGCAGCGGTTGCGCCCCTTTCTCCAGCGCCACCTGCATTGAGATCTTGTCTTCACTGAACGGTTGATAGGCATCGACATAAATCTTGTCGATCACCGGCGACATAATGAAGAAGGTCAGAAACAGGGACAGACCGAGCAGAACCTGGTTCGGCGGCGCAGAAGGAGTACCCAGGGCGTTACGCAGCAGACCAAAGACGATGATAATGCGGGTGAAGCTGGTCATCATCAGCAGGATCGCCGGGATAAAGGTCAGCGAGGTGATAAACACCAGCGTCTGTACCGGCAGGGTCCAGCTCTGGCCACCCCCGGCCATTGGGGTGGAGATCAGGCCTGGCAACTGGGCGTACACGGCGGGAGCAAACAGGCCAAGGCCTGCAAGCGTAAGGGACAACAAAGGACGCATCACGATCTCCCGGAACGCTTAAGCAAACTCTTCATCACGGACTGAAAATCCGGTGGAACCTCTGCACGACTCTCTTCAGAGACCGGCGCAGGCGGCAATGTATGCAGGAGTGAAATTTGCGAGGCGGTCACACCCAGCACCAGCCGGGCGTCTTCCACTTCCACGATCACCACGCGTTCGCGTGGCCCCAACGAGGTGCTGGCCGCGAGCTTCAACCCGCGTCCCCCCGCTGTTTTACCTGCCAGACCGACACGTTTTGCCAGCCAGGCGACGATCAAAATAAAGGCAATAATCCCCAGCAGCGCACCGCTGACCTGCAGCAGCGGCGAACCGGGCACTGCAGAGGGTTGAGAGACAGTGGCCTGGGTTTTCATCTTTAACGGCTCAGACGACGCATACGTTCGGACGGCGTAATAATGTCGGTGATACGCACGCCGTACTTATCGGCGACAACCACGACTTCACCCTGGGCAATCAGGTAGCCGTTGATCAGAATATCCAGCGGCTCCCCGGCCAGACCATCCAGCGCCACCACGGACCCCTGCGTCAGGCGCAGCAGCTCTTTGATGGTCATCCGGGTACGGCCCAGTTCCACGGTCAACTTGACCGGGATATCCATAATCAGATCGATATCCTGCAGCGTACCGCTGACGTCACCGCCGCCCAGCTGCTGGAACACCGCATCGGCCACGCTTTTGCTGGCGGGTGCTTTTTGCTCGTTTAACGCCTCAGCCCACAGATCGTCCAGTGCTCCGTTGTTGTCATCGGACGGATTGTTCATATCACTCATTTGGGCTGTTCCTCATTCAGAGAATTCAAAATCGGGTTAATCAGGTGCTCAACGCGTAACGCGTATTGATTGTTTACGGTGCCATACTGGCTGGTCAGCACAGGCACGCCATCCACGTGGGCGATGATGCGGTCGGGTTTTTCGATCGGCAGCACATCACCGGGTTTTAATTTTAAAATCTGCGACAACCGCAGCGGGACATCGGCAAAGTTCGCCACCAGTTCCAGCTGGGAGTGCTGAACCTGACGCACCAGGTTCTCGCGCCAGTTCTGATCTTCATGGCGGGAGTTTTCCAGCGGTGGGTTCACCAGCACTTCGCGCAGCGGTTCAATCATGCTGAACGGCAGGCAGATGTTGAACTCACCGGTCAGGTTGCCGATCTCCACGTGGAACGGGGTGTTAACCACGATATCGTTTGGTGAAGTGGTGATGTTGGTGAACTTCACCTGCATCTCGGAACGGACATACTCCACTTCCAGCGGGTGAATCGCTTTCCACGCGTCGCTATAGCCTTCAAGCGCCAGCTTCAGCATGCGGTTGATGACGCGTTGTTCGGTATGGGTAAACTCGCGGCCTTCCACTTTCGTGGGGAAACGTCCGTCGCCGCCGAAGAGGTTATCCACGGCGATAAAGACCAGGCTTGGCGAGAAGACAAACAGGCCCGTGCCGCGTAGCGGTTTCAGATGGATCAGGTTGAGGTTCGTCGGCACCGGCAGGTTACGGGCGAACTCATGATACGGCTGAATGCGGATCGCACCGACGGTAATATCCGGGCTACGACGCAGCAGGTTGAACAGACCCATACGGAACTGACGGGCAAAACGTTCGTTGATGATCTCCAGCGCCTGTAGACGCTCGCGCACCACGCGACGCTGGGTATTGGGATCGTAGGGGCGAATGTCGCTGTCGCCAGCCGCACCCGGTTTTGGATCGTCGGTTTTATCGCTGTCGCCGTTCAGCAGCGCATCGATTTCCGCCTGAGAAAGAATACTGTCGCCCATGTCGTTACCGCAGAATGAAAGCTGTATACAGAACGTCAGTGACTTCCTGCTTAGGTTGACCGCTAATCAGAGGCGCGGCCAGCGTTTGCTTAATGTCTGCCACCAGTTTTTGTTTACCTTCATCGGTAGACAACTGTGCGGCATCCTGGCGCGAGAACAGCAGCAGCAGACGGCTGCGCACTTCCGGCAGGTATTCACTCAGACGGGTACGGGTAGCCTCGTCTTTCAGACGCAGCGTAATGCCCACGTAAAACACGTGCTCAGCATCGCCCAGGTTAACGGTAAAGGTATCCAGCGCGAAAAAGACCGGGGCCGGCGGCGGCGGTAGCTCCGCTTTGGCTGCGGCTGACGGTGCTTTATTCATGCGCCAGTAGCTGTAACCTGCGGTAGCGCAGGCAGCGAGCGTAATTAACACCAGAAGCGGGATCCAGATGGAACGCTTACTTTTCTTGGTGATGGCGGAGTCAGTCATCTGATTCGTGCTTCCTGTTTCGGGACTGCTAATGGGGTGATTATCCCGTGTCCTCTCGCCGTCAAAGAGTCGAAAAGAGGGGGATAATCACGCTACCTCTGGCGTTTAGGTTTAGGCGAAGATATCGACAGCGTTGTTTCCACGTGCCGCGGACTGCAGGGAGGCAGGCACCGCAAGCAGCTCATCGTTCTCTTCATCGAATCCACCCGTGTTGCCGGAGCGGGCAGTCTGCTGCTGATGCTGAGAAGAAGCCTGCTGTTGGCTATTGAAATTTTCACTGCTGATGTTGCTTTGCGTCAGCTCAATGCCGTTTTCTGCGAGCTGGGTACGCAGCACCGGCAGTGCCGCTTCCAGCGCTGCACGAACGTGGCTATGGCCAGAGACCATCTGCAGCTGCGCCTGGTTATCATCCAGCTTAAGCGTAATTTGTACCTGGCCCAGATCTTCCGGGTGCAGACGCAGCTCGGCGCTCTGCTGGCCCTGACGGGTAAACAGCGTGATGTGCTGGCTGACGGTCTGCTGCCATTCATTGCTGCCCAACTGGGCGCTGACCACCGGCGCGGCAGCAAAGGTCGGCTGCACCGTAGACGGGGTGCTGACAATCGGCCCCATAGTGGCGGTTGGCCCGGTTGGGGACGGCGTGCTCTCTGCCGCCTGCTTTGGTGTCGTCGCGGCAACGGCTGGCGTCAGCTGGGTGTCGGAAGCCATCCCCGCATTTTTATCCTGAACGACGGATTTGGCGCTACGCAGGGCATCGGTATCCAGTACAGGCTGGCGGCCACGATCGCTGGTCAGGGAGACGTCAGCGTCAATGGCGCCGGTGCTCACCGGCTGTGGTGCGGCGGCAGTGACGGTCTGCTGATGGGGCAGCATCGCCATCAGGGCGCTTAACCCTGCCAGCTCTTCATCGCTAAGCTCGGTTTTGCTGTCGGCCTCTTTGGCTGCCTGGGTCAGGCTCTTCAGCACGTCGCCTTTAACAGCAGGCAGCAGCCCGGAGGTCAGGCCAGGCTGTATGGTGCTTTCTTCGGTAACGGTGAGATCCTGATGCGCCAGCAGTTCGGCCAGTTTCCCGGCATCGGTGTCCGCATCAATATCAGTAGCATCGGCTTTCAGCGCCACGCTTACCCGCTTACCGCCCGCGGTTTGCAGATCGTTCAGCGTCAGCCCGGCCTCTTTCCCCTGGCCTTTAACGTCGCTTAACGCGCCCGCCAGCAGGGCAAGAAAGTCCTGCGCGCCGTCGGCCGCTTTTCCGCCCCGAACGCCAGCCGTAAGGTCGGTATCGCTCGAAAGCAGTTGTTGAAGGGTGATCATTCCGGTGTCCTCATTGTTGCGCGCTGGGCAAACTCATCCATTTTTTTCTGATCGAGACGGTTTTCCGCCAGGGTTGCGGCGGCAAGCTGGCGATCCTGCAAGGTTTGCCACGCCTGTAAACGCTGTTTCTTCTCTCGCCAGAAGTTCAGGGCCCGGTCAACCTTCTCGGTCCACTGAAGCACCTGCTGGCGATGCTGTTCTATTGCTTTCTCCAGCGTCTGGATGAACTGTTGATAGTTGATCCAGCGCTGGCTGCCGATGCCCTGTGCCATATCCGTGTTGAGGTTGGTGCGATACTCATGCTGGTAGTCGATCAACATTTTCAGCTGTTCTTCTGCCTGCTGACATCCGCGGCGCATCGCGCCAAGCTGCTGTGCGGCATTATCAACGTCTTTCTCGGCCAGATCTTTCAGCGTGGTTAACGCGCCGTGTTGTGCCATGACATTCGCCCTCTATTCGGTTACACCTGCGGGAAAATCATCTCCAGAGCCTGGATAGAGCTTTCCCAGTCGGCTTTTTCAAAAATACCCTGTTGCAGATACGCTTCCAGATGCGGCCACAGGGCGATCGCCTTGTCGAGCATGGGGTCGCTGCCTTTGGCATAGGCCCCGACGCTCACCAGATCGCGGTTGCGCTGGAAGCTGGAGAGTAACTGCTTGAAGTTACGCACGCGGGCGTAATGCTTCTCGGTAATCAGTGCCGTCATTGCACGGCTGATCGAGGCTTCGATATCGATCGCCGGGTAGTGACCCGCTTCGGCCAGGCGGCGCGACAGAACGATATGGCCGTCGAGGATCGCTCGCGCCGAGTCGGCAATCGGATCCTGCTGGTCATCGCCTTCGGTCAGCACCGTATAAAACGCGGTGATGGAGCCACCGCCGCTGATGCCATTACCGGCGCGTTCAACCAGTGCCGGTAACTTCGCAAATACCGATGGCGGATAGCCTTTGGTGGCGGGCGGCTCGCCGATCGCCAGGGCGATTTCTCGCTGCGCCATGGCGTAACGGGTCAGGGAATCCATGATCAACAGGACATGCTTACCCCGATCGCGGAAATCTTCCGCAATGCGCGTGGCGTAGGCGGCACCCTGCATACGCAGCAGGGGAGACACATCCGCCGGGGCGGCAATCACCACCGACCGGGCGCGCCCTTCGGGACCGAGGATGTTCTCGATAAAATCTTTTACTTCACGACCACGCTCGCCAATCAGCCCCACCACAATGACGTCGGCCTGGGTGTAGCGAGCCATCATTCCGAGCAGGACCGATTTCCCGACACCGGAGCCAGCAAACAGACCCATACGCTGGCCGCGACCCACGGTCAGCAGGGCGTTGATCGGGCGTACACCGGTATCCAGCACATGCTCGATCGGCGTTCGTTGTAGCGGGTTAAAGGGTTGGGTAATCAGCGCCCCGGTTTCGGTGGTATCGGGGGAGGGCAGGCCATCCAGCGGCTTACCGCCACCGTCCAGTACCCGTCCGAGCAGCGCCGGGCCGAGGGGCAACTGCTTACCGCTGTGCAGCCCGTCGGCAGAGAAATTTTTCGCGTAGACGCGTGCGCCGGGCAGGACGCCTTCGACCTCTTCCAGCGGCATCAGGAACAGACGCTGGCCGTTAAAGCCAACCACTTCGCTCTCGACTTCGTGGATCTCATTCCCGTCCTGGCGTTCGATAATGCAGGTGGCCCCCAGCGGCAGCTGCAGACCGGTCGCCTCCAGCACCAGACCGGTGGCACGGGTTAAGCGCCCGTAGCGGCGAAGCGCGGGCAGTTGCGCCATTTTGGTTTCAAAATTGTCGAGCGTGTTGAGCCAGCGGGTCAGGCGTGCGGTCATCAGATGACTCCCGGTGCTGCCAGACGGCACAGTTCCTGCCAGCGCGTTGCCACGCTGGCATCCAGATCGCCTTCATCGGCAGAGACTTTGCAGCCGCCGTGATGCAGGGTCGGATCGCCACGCAGACGCCACCCATGCAGGCTCAGGGTCGCGCCGAGCATCTCTTCCACTCGCTGCAAATCGTCCGGGTGAACGCGTAATTGCGGTTTGCCGCTGAACAGCGGCTCCTGCTGCAACAGACCCTGGATCTGCTTAATCAGCGAGCTGTTATCCACCGGTGGGGTATGACCAATCACCTGACGTGCCGCCTCGAGCGCCATCTGCATCAGGCGAGAGGCGATAACGCTGTCCAGTGCGTCCAGCGTATTCTGGAATTCACTGACCAGCTGCTGCATCCGGGCGTGGATCGGCGCCTGCTGTGTCCGCGCCTGCTCTAAGCCTTGTGCCAGCCCCTGGGCCAACCCTTCCTGATAGCCCTGTTCCTGGCCTTTTTGCCGCCCTTCGTTCATGCCGGCGGCGTAGCCCTGATCGTGTGCCTGAAGCTGGATCTTCGCCAGCTGCTGCGCGCGCTGCTCTTCTTCGCTCAGTTCAGGCTCTTCGTCATCCTCATCTGCCTCGGCAAGTGTCGGGGTCGCAGGCACAAACTCCGCGCGAGGAGGGGAGAGATCGTCCGGTGTCCAGATCTTCCACGGCAGTTCATCAGACATAGGTATCCTCGCCGCTGCCTACCACCATCTCGCCGGTTTCGGCCAGACGACGCACAATAAGGAGGATGGCTTTCTGTTCGTTTTCCACCTGAGACAGACGCACCGGGCCACGGTTGGCAAGGTCGTCGCGCAGGATATCCGCGGCACGCTGGGACATGTTGCGCAGGAACTTCTCGCGCAGCGGCTGTTCGGCGCCTTTGAGGGCGATAAGCAGCGATTCGGAGTCCACTTCCTGCAGCAGGCGCTGGATACTGCGGTCGTCCACGTCCACCAGGTTTTCGAACAGGAACATCTCGTCGATGATTTTCTGCGCCAGTTCGCCGTCGAATTCGCGCACAGCGGTAATAACCGCCTCTTCCTGCTGCGTTTTCATCAGGTTGATAATTTCTGCCGCGGTTCTCACGCCGCCCATTTTGCTGCGTTTGAGGTTCTGGCCGTCGAGCAGGCCATTCAGCACTTCGGTCAGTTCCGCCAGCGCCGCTGGCTGGACGCCGCCGAAGGTGGCGATACGCAGCATGACATCATGACGCAGACGTTCGTCGAACAGCGCCAGAATATCCGCCGCCTGGCCACGTTTGAGGTGGACCAGGATGGTGGCGATGATCTGCGGATGCTCGTCGCGAATAAGGTCGGCAGCGGTTTGCGGCTCCATAAAGTTGAGCGTTTCGATGCCGCTGGCGGTATCGCGGGTTTCGAGAATATCCTCCAGCAGGCTGGCAGCGCGCTCTTCGCCAAGCGCTTTGACCAGCACCGAACGCAGGTATTCGTTGGCGTTGACGTTGAGCGCCGCAAACTGTTCGGCTTCCTGCTCAAACTCGGCCAGCACGTCGGTCAGCTGTTTGTTGGAGATCTGACGCACGTTGGCCATCGCCGCACTGAGAACCTGCACTTCGCGCTGGGAGAGGTGTTTGAACACCTCTGCCGCCCGGTCCTCGCCAATGGTCATCAGCAGGATGACGCTTTTATCCGTTCCGGTAAGGTTACTCATTTTCTGTACTCATCCACTGGCGAATGACCAGCGCCACGACGCGCGGATCGTTATCTGACATTTCACGAATACGCTGGCTCATGACTTCAGCGCCCATGCGCTGGTTAGCACGGCGTTGCTGCATTTGTTCGTCTTTGCTGAGACGCACTTCCACGGCTTCATGGGTCTCTTCGCGCAGCAGGCTTTGCTCTTTCAGCGCTTTGGCCTCTTCGGCACGGCGAACCAGTTGTGGGCGTACTGCTTTACGCCACAGCAGCCAGGCAACAATCACCACCAGTAACCAGCGACCGATTTCAATCAGCAGATCCATAAAGGCCTGCTTCTGCCAGAACGGCAGTTCACCGCTGGTATCGTCCACGGCGCTGAACGGTGAGTTCACGACGTTGAGGGTATCGCCACGCTTCTCGGAATAACCCATGGCTTCACGGGTCAGGTCTTCGATCTGCTTCATCTGCTCGGCGGTCAGCGGCAGGGGCTTACCGTCCGGCAGGGTTTTGTAGTTGACGACCACCGCCACGGAGAGACGCTGCACGTCACCGGTGTTCATTTTGGTGTGGCGAATGGTGCGATCGACTTCGTAGTTAGTGGTTTCGTTACGGCTGCTGGTGCGCGGACCTGAGTTGGCTGCAGTGGTCGTTTGCTGCTGCTGCGCACCCTGCTGACCGTTCTGCTGGTTCTGTGCCGGGGTGGTGATTGGCGCGGTATTGGCAGGGGCTGGCTGGTTGGAGAGCGCACCCGGCACACCGCCAGGGTTAGGTCCACCGACCTGCAAGTTTTCATTTACCTGACGCGAGCGCATCACGGCCTGGGCAGCATCGCCGTTTGGACGATACTGCTCTTCGGTCTGCTCTTTATCCGCAAAATCGATCTGCGCGGTGACCTGGGCATGGACGTTGCTGGTGCCGACGATAGGACCAAGAATGGCTTCGATGCGGCTCTGAACGCGATTTTCCACGTCGGTGGCATACTTCAGCTGCGCATCATTCAGATCGCGAGCGCTGGTATTGGATTTGGTTAACAGGCGACCCATCTGGTCCACCAGGGTCACGTTACCCGGCGGTAAACCGGCCACGGCACTGGAGACCAGATGGACCACGGCGCTGATCTGCCCTTCATCCAGCGCACGGCCGGGTTGCAGATTAACGGTGACGGACGCCGACGGCGCTTTCTGTTCGCGGACAAACAGCGTTGGTTTTGGCATGGCCAGGTGCACGCGGGCACTTTTCAGCGGGCCGAGGGTTTCGATGGTGCGGGCCAGCTCGCCTTCCAGCGCGCGCTGGTAGTTAACCTGCTCGCTGAACTGGCTGATGCCGAATTTTTCCTGATCCAGGAGTTCAAAGCCCACCGCGCCGCCTTTCGGCAGACCTTGCTGGGCAAGTCGTAAGCGGAGTTCATGCACTTTATCGGCAGGGACTTCCAGCGCGCCACCATTATCCGAGAAACGGTAGGGGACGTTCATCTGGGTTAACTGGGTGACGATAGCACCGCCATCCTGGTCCGAGAGGTTGCTGAACAGGGTGCGATAGTCTGGCTGTTTGGCCCATAAGACCATAGCGACAACGATAGCGATAGCGGCAGCACCTGCCACGATCAACGGCACTTTAGGGTTCGCGCGCAGGCGGCTCATCCATTCGAGAGATTTAGTTTGAGGGCTGGATGTTGCTGTCGCACTCATAGCGCACCTCGTGACTCATCGTGGATTTCATTATTCGTGTGGAGAAACAAAACAGGCTCCCGGGTCGGCAAACACAACAAAAATTCCATAATCATGGCTGTGCCATTATTTGATGAAACGGGAATTTCTATTCGTCAAATAACCTGGTTTTTTCACGCTATTTAGCGCCTTTATCTTATTGACAGGCTGGTACTCTTGAGCGCGTAAAAATCCATCAGGGGAAAGTCATGGCAATACAGGGGATTGAAAGCGTCATCAGCCAGTTGCAGGCAACGGCAATGACCGCCCGTCATCAGAACGTGGCTGACGTGCAGTCAACCGTCAGCTTCGCGGGCCAGCTGCATGCGGCACTGGACCGGATCAGCGATACCCAAACCGCCGCACGCGTGCAGGGCGAAAAATTCACTATGGGTGTGCCGGGCATTGGTCTAAATGATGTGATGACCGATTTGCAAAAAGCATCAGTGTCGATGCAGATGGGTATCCAGGTACGTAATAAACTGATGCAGGCGTACCAGGATGTGATGAGTATGCAGGTTTAGTGCTTGGCATCATCTCCAGCGATCATTTCAACATTGTTGTTAGATTAATTAAAATACGGGATTACCTATGTTACCAAGAGTACATGTTGTTAACTCATCGCAAGGCAGCTTTTTAACCTTTGGACATGATGCAATATCTAACCATTTGTTCTCAAAGGACAACTGGGAAAACTGGCAATATGCCATTACGAATGAATTTACACAAGGTTTTGATTCTCCAGTTATTTTTGATTTAGGCGCTAATTTGGGAGCTTATACAATCCCAACGGCGTTATTAATTGAAAAAAATAACGGGCATATATATGCTTTTGAACCTCAAAAAACTGTTTATTATCAACTGTGTGGTAATATTTTTCTTAATAGATTACAGAATGTAACTGCACTAAACAAAGCTGTTGGACAGGAAGCTGGTGTAGTTGAGATTCCCGTACCAGACTATCACAAAATGGATAACGTTGGTGCTTTCTCGATAGTTGAGCAATATCGCAAAAATGAAGGTGTGCAGTCTGCGATGAGTAGTGAAAATGATTTTGTCCAACTGGTTAAATTAGACGACATCTTGTTTAATGATAAAACACGATTCTTAAAAATTGATGTGGAAGGCTTGGAAATCGATGTTTTAAGGGGGGCCATCGGTTTTCTTGAACATAATAATTTCCCACCATTTTCTTTTGAAGCATGGAATCAGCCATGGTTCACAGAAAAGCGTAATGAATTATTACGGTTTATTCTACAACTAGGTTATCATATTGAGCATATTCAACTCCACGATTATATCGCTTATCATCCTAAAAATGAAGCTAAAGTGGATTTCAATCGTGACAGTAATGGGCATCTCATTAGTATACATCGTATAAGTTAAACATCTTTAATTTTAATGATAAATAAAAAGGTCAACCTTTTATCAGGTTGACCTTTTTATTATTTACTATAAGAGTTGTGGGTTGTTCCCCATTCATGGCTAGAAAAAATGCTAATTGGATCTCCTTTATAAGTTTGTCCGGTATGATGAGTTGGGAGAAAAAGATGACTTGGCCAAATTACCATATCGTTATATTTATACTTGTGATAACTATTCGTCAGAAACAAGGGGCCAACCGTAGACCATGCCGGTCCTGGAGGTAAAATAGGCATAGCCTGAAGATCAAGTATCATTTGGCCGATAAATTCATTATTAGGTTCGGCAGCAATATAAGTATTTGCAATAAGCCCTGGTACTGCGATTTCGTTTTCCCAACAAGCAAATGCTTTGCTCTGAAACAACCAATTTTCAAGTGGTTTAGTACATAAACTATCTGCGTCAACATAGAAACCTCCTTCTTGATATAAAATTTCAAGGCGCATAAGATCGGCAACACCACAAAGTTGATTACGTGAGGCCATTTCAACCATATGGTTAGCATTAGTCCATGGATGATTTTCAAGTTCCTCATTACCCCAAAGTTTTATTGTCCAATCTGGATGATGCCTCACCCAAGACATAATGTTGTTATCAGGGCGAAGAGAGTCATCTCCCACCCAAATTATATGTATTATTTTTGGTATCACTTATTATCTCCTGATTTTTTAAAATTCAGATAATGTTAAAGGAAAAAAGCGAATTCTTGTACAGCAGAAATTTTTGTAGTTAGATGCATAAAATATGAAAGATTTTGATAGTACAGATATAAATAAAAATTTGCATATTCCTTTGACAACTTTAGTTTTTCTGCCGAAACTATCTTGATATTATACCTGAGTATTAGGTTTAAATACCATGTGCTATATGTTGAAACAACATTTTTTGGGAAAGAATAATGAAAAAAAAAGTAATGATGGCGGGTCTGTTGGCATTAACCGGATGTGTGCAGGTCGACAGATACCAGGATGTGGTCAAGCATCCCGCTCCGGCTGAACTGGCCGGGTACTGGCAGTCGAAAGGGCCGCAAAGCAAAATGGTCAGCCCGGAAGCGATCGCCTCGCTGGTAGTGACGCAAGAGGGGGATACCCTCGACTGCCGCCAGTGGCAGCGCGTGATTGCGGTAAAAGGAAAAGTCATGCTGCGCTCGGATGATTTTTATAACGTGACCAGCAAACTGGATATCTACCCGCTGGATCGTGAAGGCAGCGCCATTGAGTATGATGGGATGATCCTGCATCGCGTCGATCGCCCGACCGTCGAGTGCGCGACATACCTCAGCAAAAATCCGCTCGACAGTAAGCTCCCGTAAGAGATCGGGTGGCCGGGCAAGCGTAGCGCTGCCCGGTTTCTCACTTTTTACAACGCATCCTCTATGACCCACACGCTGACGCTGCCGCCGTTGCAGGTAAACACCCCGGTGCCGGTTTCATCGGTCGTGACGGTTTCTTCCCGATTGCCGAGAAAATCTTTCCAGTTTCTGTTGCCGTAGTTCTCGCCCAGCGTAATTGTCTTTTCGCCCTCGTCGCCGTTAGAGAGCACCACCACGCAGCCCGGATCTTCTTCGGTGCCGCTGCGGCTGAAGGCAATGCAGTTAGGGTGATCGAACCACAGAGTCTGCACGCCGTGGGCAAACCGCTGGCGGGCGAGGATCAGCTGGTCGAGCTGCTCAATCACCGGCATGTCGATATGGTACATCTCACCGTCGCCGCCGGTATCATCATAGCTGGCACCGTACAGATCGGGATAGAAGACGCTCGGCACACCATTCTCACGCAGTAAAATCAAGGCGTAAGCCAGCGGTTTGAACCAGGCCTCGACCGGCGCCTCCAGCGCCTGTAATGGCTGGGTGTCGTGGTTAGCCACCAGCGTTACCGCATGGAAGGGATCGGCCTCCACCAGTGTGCCGGTAAAGATCTGGCTCATGTCGTAATCACGTCCCTGCAAAGAGGCTTCGTGAAACTTCATGTGCAGCGGTGCGTCGAACAGCATGGTTTTCCCGTCCACCTGATCAATGTACTGCTGCAGTTTATCGACATCCGGCGACCAGTATTCCGCCACGATAAACAGCGGCTTCGGTGCCACTTCCTGTACGTGCTCGATCCACTCTTTATAGAACCATGCCGGAATATGTTTTACCGCATCCAGACGGAAGCCGTCACACTGGGTCTGCTCCATCACCCAGCGCGCCCAGTATTTGATCTCCTCCGTCACCGCACGGTTACGAAAATCGATATTCTCGCCCATCAGGTAATCAAAGTTCCCCATCTCGTTATCGACCTGATCGTTCCAGCCTTCGCCGGTGTAGTCGTTAACGATCTTGAAGATGCCATCTTCACTAGGGTTTTCGATGTGATCGATGCCGCTGAAACATTTGTAATCCCAGACAAACGCCGAGTACTGTCCGTTTCGAACCGGGAAGGTGTAGCGGGTCCAGGCTTCACATTCGATGATCTCATCGTCGATCTGATTGCGATCGTCCGCATTCACCCGCTGGACGCGGATGGCCTCTTTCTCATCGGCCCCCATTTTGTGGTTGACCACCACGTCCATGAGCACCGCAATGTTGTTGCGTTTTAACGCCCCGATAGCGGACAGCAGCTGGTCTTTATCACCGTATTTGGTGGGGACGGATCCTTTTTGATCGAACTCACCGAGATCGAAGAGATCGTAGCAGTCGTAACCGACGGAGTACCCACCGGATGCGCCTTTATAGGCTGGAGGCAGCCAGACCATGTTGATGCCGATGTCGTTTAAATCGTCAGCGCGCTCGGCCACTTCAGGCCAGAGTTGACTGCCGTCAGGGTAATACCAGTGGAAGAACTGTAAGAGGGTGGGGTTTTTCATCTTCCTTGCTCCAGAAGCCGTTTCGGCGGACCTCTGGAGTATGGATGATTTGAATCATAACGGGAGGTCGCGGGTTAAATTTTCCGGATAAAGAATATTGCCTGACAGTTTGCCATAAGTAGAAGTTACCGATTGTTGTTTACCGGTCGTGGTGATCAACTGGCGCAGCTCATTCATTCTGTCCGTCAACAACGCTTTCAGCTCCGTTTCATTCTGCAGCACTTTTTCCAGCAGAAAGCGTGCCTGCTCAATTTGCGCAGGAGGGCAGGCTGAGATGGCGTTTTGTCCGATACTTTCGACTAACTTAACGTACTCCGTCTCTTTTTCAACCAGCTCATCCCACTGGCCGGAATGAGCGAGTTTCAGCATGGCAATACTCAGGGCATGCAGAGCATGCCAGTTGTTAAGAGCAGTGCTAGGGTTGTTCATCAAAATTATCCTGAAATGGAGGTAGCATTGGGGCCGATTTGTTTCCAGGCATCCGCAATGTTATTCAATAAAACCTCAACCTCGACGATCGCCTCTGCATCATTACGTAAGTTCGCGTGTAATAACCGACGAACCATATAGTCATACAGTTCAGCGAGGTTTTCCGGCAAGTCACTTTCGACCTCCATGTTCAAGCCAGCCTTTAAGCCATTGTCAATGATGTTGATGGCTTTAGACAGGGCTTCTCCTTTAGCAGGGATGTTCCCCTGCTCAAGGAAAAGGCGCGCTCTTACCAGCGCGCTATGGGCACCGTCAAACAGCATGACAACCAACTGGTGTGGGCTGGCGCTCAAAACGGCAGATTCAAGACCTACCTTCTGATAGGCCTGAACACCAGAATTGCTATACATATCGGTTCCTTTCTTAATTGTTACTGAACTGTGAGGTCAAGTAGGAAGCAGTGCTGTTGAATTTGGTTACCAGCGAATCCAAATCGCTGAACTGCTTTTTATACCGTGCCATCGTGGCTTCAATAGACAGCTCCATCGCGTCGTAACGTTTGCCAATGGTTTTCAACGTGGCGTTAATACCGTCTTTCGCATTTTGAATAACGCCTTCTTTACCTACAGAGGTGCTCAGCATCTCCGTCAGGGTATTATTCATTTGGGTGGCGAAACCGGTGGTTTTACCGTCCCCAACGAAATAGGCCTGTACGCCCGCCGGGTTTTCTGTCAGCGCCTGGGTTAACTTCTTATCATCAATCTTAAGATTGCCGAACGTGCCGTCAGCACCCTTCAGCGGGTCCTGAGTGATACCCAACTGAGCCATGATCGCATAAGAGCCGGTCTGGACATTGGTTAATAAAGCACGCAGATCTGATTGTACTCCCCTGATAGTGCTGTCACCCATCAGGACACCATTGCTGGAGTTCTGGGAGGTTGCCCCCGTTGCAGGCGGTTCATATTTGGTCAGGGAAGTAATCGTTGATTGCAGCGCGTTATAGGCAGTCACCCACTCGGTAACCGCTTTCTTGTTATCGTCGGTAGATCGCTTCACTGAAAGCGTTTCATCAGCGGTGCTCGGCGCTTTCAGGGTCAGGGTGACGCCCGGCAACGCATCTGTCACGGTATTACTCTGGCGTATAATATCAATGCCGTTAACGTTGATGACGGCATTCTGAGATTTCACCTGCTCTTTAAGCGCAGCGCTGCCAATGACTGCGTTCAGCGTATCATCGCCTGTCACCGTCACCGTCATATCTGAATCGGTACCGGTGGTTTTTGAGGACAGCATCAGACGGTAATCACCGTTATCAGCTTTGACAATGCTCGCGGAAACGTTGCCGTTAGCGGCGTTGATGGCTTTGGCAATGCCGTTCAGGGACGTTTCGCCGTCGGCGAGCGTCACTGTCAGTGGTTTGCTGTCGGCACCGGCTTGGGTAATCGTAATGGTGCGGTTTGTGCCAGTGGTTTCACCCAGCTGTTTGGTATTGCTGTCGATAGTGCCTGGCGCGGTAGTGAGAACCTGGCCTTTAGCAATTTTATTGACATTAATTGTAAATTCGCCAACGTTCGCATTCGTTGAAGTGGTCGCGGCGAACGCGGTATTGGTGCTGGAAACAGACGTTGAGTTCCATGTGTCTGTCTTTGCCAGTTTAGCTGCAGCCGTTTGCAGAGTGGTCAGGGCGCTTTGCAGTTTTCCGTAGCCGGTGATCTGCGCGTCATATTTGGTTTTCTGAGTGGCGATAGCTGTGAGCTTCGTCTCTTCCGCAGCCTGTAACTTATCGTACAGATCTGATAAACCCGGCATCCCCACCCCAAGGTTGCTGATAGTCGCCATAATTAATTCCTTTCCAATGGTTGTTTCAGACCTATATCGGCCAAAACAGAGAAAAGTTTACGCTATAAGGAAAAAAATAAATCGCGCAATAACCCCCTCTTATAGGCGCTTTTATGAGCGTAAGGACTCTTGCGGCATCACATCGCTTTGCGGGCTGTAGTAGCGTGGGGAATTCTTTGTTTTTTGCTTTAATCCTGGGCACTGGCAAAGCACTTTAAGAAATAAATTCAAAAAAAACACATTTAAAAACAAAGGATTAAATTTTTTGTTAGATATTTTCTAAAGTCTGCTGCCAGGGCGTCGATAACCTTGTTGACGGTGAGAGACGCTGTGAGTGTTAGGCACCGACCTAGAAACCATTTTTGTTTAAGGAATTAAAATTATGGCCGTTATCAATACTAACCTGTTGTCCCTGACCACTCAGAACAACCTGAACAAATCTCAGTCTTCCCTGGGCACTGCTATCGAGCGTCTGTCCTCCGGTCTGCGTATCAACAGCTCTAAAGACGATGCAGCGGGTCAGGCGATTGCTAACCGTATGACCGCTCAGGTTAAAGGGATGACTCAGGCGGCACGTAACGCCAACGACGGTATTTCCCTGGTTCAGACTGCTGAAGGCAACCTGAACGAAATCAACACCAACTTACAGCGTATCCGTGAGCTGTCTGTTCAGGCTGCAAACGATACTAACGGTACTACTGACTTAGATTCGGTTAACACTGAAATTTCTCAGCGTCTGGCTGAAATTGATCGTATCTCAGGTGCTGCAAACTTCAACGGTACCAAATTACTGGATGGTACTAAAACGTCAGTAAAAATTCAGGTTGGTGCAGGTACTACGGGTGACGATACAATTACGATCGATAGTAAAGTTCTGATCAATGCAGGTTCTTCAGATCTCGGCGGTTCTGATATCGGTGCTGCAATTAGCGGTAACGCCAGTGCATTGAAAGTGATTGACGCAGTCGATGCTGCAATTGAGAAAGTTGATACAGCGCGTTCTAATATGGGTGCGATTCAGAACCGTTTTGAATCTACCATCAACAATCTTAACAACTCAATTTCGAACCTGTCTGCAGCACAATCTCGTATTCAGGACGCTGATTACGCAACTGAAGTTTCCAACATGTCACGCGCGCAGATTCTGCAGCAGGCTGGTACTTCCGTGCTGTCTCAGGCAAACCAAGTTCCACAAGCTATGCTGTCTTTACTGCGTTAATCAACGTATGCTATATAGGTCAAACCCGGCAATGGCCGGGTTTTTAGTTTACTAGACCTCGTCAACTCAACTATCAAATGATGCCATGAAAAAAATTCTGCTCTCTATAGATAAACTTGAAAATTTCAGTCAGACAGAAACCACCTTTTATGATGTCATGGAATATTTCACTGCAGATGGTTGGCAAGTAGATTTGATTGCTAAAAGAATAAGTTCATACTGGCATCATCGTATTGTTTCGGCTACTTATCGAGATCAGATCCGATTTGTATATTCTCAAGAATTACCACTTGAACCTGTTTATGCATTAATCTGGATTTTCCAAGGATATGTTTGCCCGAAATTAAATGATGCATTTTTAAAATCGACTATTAGTGGTCGTGTAGTGTTTCAACACTTTGAAAATTATTCAGATTACGATCTGCCCTATGGCGCTGGGCTCGAGAATAAATTGTCTTGGCTCAGTCTAACAAGTTCGACATCTTCCTATGTAATGTTGGCAGAGAAAGGAATAAAGCAATCCAGATTAAAATATTTTCCACTTTCTGCTACTAAGGATTTTTGTTCATTTGAACCAAATATTGCTGCCTTCAGCAAAGTACTGGTTGTTTCTGAAGGCAGTGACGAGAGTCTGGCTGAAAAAAAAGCTGCTCTCGAGGCACTTGGAATCGGCCTCGACCATGTCAACCTCGCGCATGCAATAATTCCACTAAGTATGGAACTATTAACCCAGTATCAGGTTGTAGTTGGGAGTGGACGTTGTATTGTACAGGCACTATGTCTTGGGATTCCAGCAGTAGTCGCTGAACAGTCTCGTTCAGCAGGACTTGTTGGCGAAGGAAATGTATCAAAACTGAACGACACCGGTTTTAGATGCTCAGGAAAACATGTCATTGATGATTGGGCAATTTGGGCGAAAGAGTTGGTTGAGGGTTTCGATGCAGGCGTTGAATGGACTCGTAAATTCCGGATGCGGGCGAGTCAACATTGGAACCTGAATTCTATAATTGAAAAACTGAAGGTAGGCCTACCAGAGCCAGTAAAACTCTCTATTAATGAAGAAGAATGGCAGCGTTTTGATCTTCACCGTCGAGTAATGGATACTATAGTTGACGAAGGTATTTCTGTTGAGAAGTGGCTCAATGACCGTATTCCTTCACCTACCCGTATTGAAGTACTGAAATCTTTTATTAAGTCTTACCCTGAATTTGGGCAGATTGCTGTGGTAATTATCGATCGAGATGGTGTTGACGGACAAACGTCCAAAACGATCGAATCCTTGAAGCAACAACACCTCATACCCTACGCGATCTATGTGCTCAATGCTGCGAAGGAATCAACTCATCAAGACCTAAATAATTTTGTTTTCAATAGCACTTTTTACGGGGTATTGATAGTTGAAGCTGGTGCAGTATTTCTGCCACATACTTTACTAGTATGGGCTGAACACTGTATGCGAGACCCTGCTAAATCAATTTGGTACTGTGATGATATTATCTCTTATGAGAATGATGAACCGGGATTATATCTTAAATCCGACTGTGATATAGATCTATTACGCGCATGGCCTTACTTTGGTCGTAATATATTCATTACCCGTGAAGCATTTTGTAAATTTGGTGGGGCTGATGTTGGATTCAATCATTTGATTGCCCACCCTCTGTGCTGGCGAATTATTGAAGACAGGGGGCCTGTCTCGGTTGGACATATTTCTGAAGTGTTGATGGCAGTTGAGCAACCTGTTGAAATACTAGCGAAAATACCAGAGGTTCAACGAGAGTTGCAAGAAGCAACCTCGCAACATTTGCAACGTTGCGATATTTCCGCGAATGTAACGGTCGATATCGCAACAGGCCTGGCTCGAATCGCTTATCCAATAGCTTCGCGGCCTTTAATTTCGATCATTATTCCTGGACGCGATCGCTTACCATTTTTGAAGCAATGTATCGATTCTCTGATCGAGGTCAGTCAATACACTAACTATGAAATCTTGCTTGTTGATAACGCTTCCGAAGAGCAGGAGATGCTTGACTATCTTCATCAACTCGAGTCGCTCAATCTCTCACGTTTTAAAATATTGCGTTACAATGCACCGTTTAATTTTGCTGCTATGAATAACCTAGCGGTGCAACATGCCGAAGGAGAGGTATTTCTCTTTTTAAATAACGATGTGAAAATTATTCAGCCAGACTGGATAGAAGAGATGTTGCAACATGTGCTTCGCCCAGAAGTTGGTATTGTTGGTGCGCGTCTAGAGTTTGAAAATGATAACGTCGAACACGGTGGGTATATAATCGGTGTAGGAGATGGTATCGCAACAGCACACCGTGGCGCGGAAAAAGATATAAATGGATTCATGATGCGCCTGAAAGCTGTTCGTGGGGCAACTGCAGTTAGTGCTGCCTGTATGATGATGAGACGCGATGTGTTTAAGGAAGTTGGTGGCTTTGACGAACAACGGCTTCCTGTCTATTTCTCTGACGTAGACATTGCTCTAAGCGTGCGTGAAAAAAACTATATCACAGTTTGGACGCCGCATGCACGTGTAAAACATGCTGGTGGCGCTACTCGCCTCTTTAAGGAGAAATTTGGAGTCGAACCACATCCGAACCAAGCTACCTTCGCAACACTCATTGATAAATGGGGAAGCAAGATAGCACAGGATAATTACTATAATTACCATATGGCAAAAGTTGGTTCTCTATTCCATTTAGGGACTCGTACCTCACGCATTCAACAACCTTTACCAGGCAAACCTTTGCCGGTAGTGTTAGCTTCGCATACTAACTGGACTGGATGTGGAAACTATCGGGTGATTAAACCTTTTAAAGCACTTGAGCAAACACTTGCGCTAGAAGGGGGAGTTATCCATGGAACGCCTTCAGTCATGGAAGTGGCGATTGCTCAGCCGGATATAATTTTATTAGCGCTATCGCTAGATGACGCAATTATTCCTATTATTGAAAACTATCGTAAAGTCAGTAATGCAAAAATCGTTCTTGAGTACGACGACAACTATCCCAAAATTCCACAAAAAAATGCTTTCAGATCTCAAATTCCTAAAAATATAGCAAGCCGATTACGCCGGATTGCAGAGCATGCGGACTGGATGGTTGTGTCAACCAAACCCTTGGCGCAAGCATATGCGCATTTGCATAACGATATTCGAGTGGCCAGAAATAAACTCGATATTGAACAATGGAGACATTTGTGTAGCCAGAAACGTAGGAAAATTAAGCCACGTATTGGTTGGGCCGGTGGAACTAGCCACACTGGAGATCTAGAGATCTTACTACCTTTGATTAAAGAGCTTAGTGATGAAGTCGAATGGGTATTTATGGGCATGAAACCTTATGGGATTGAATGCGAATTTCATCAGCCAGTGCCTTTTGAACGGTATCCAGAAAAACTAAGTAGCCTAGATCTTGATCTTGCTTTGGTACCGCTTGAAAATAATGTATTTAACGAATGTAAGAGCAATCTCCGGTTGCTGGAGCTGGGAGCCTGCGGTGTGCCAATCATTTGTACTGATATTGCCCCATATCGTTGTGGATTGCCGGTTACATGCGTGCAAAATCGCTTCCATCTTTGGTTAAAGGCTATTAGAGAACATCTTGCGGATCGACAGGCATTAGAAGAGGCTGGCGAAAAACTCCGTAACAAGATTCACCAAAAGTGGTTTTTGGATGAACAAGGTATTCAGGAATGGCGAGAAGCTTGGGTCGGTAAGGCGTAAATTAGAAGCTAAGAAGTCTTGTAATATTCAGATGATAGCCTCAGTAATTACTATACTGAGGCTATTAAAATATAGAAGGTTTCAGGAATAATATGATTCATAATCAAAAGATTGGTGTGGGCATTGTGACCTATAATCGCAAGGGCGGTTTACTAAAGTTGATTAATTCACTTCCACTTCAAATTATTGACGAGATTATCATTGTAAATGATGGCGAACATTTCATTGAATATGAAAGTATTGATTTCAAATACCATCATAATGAAGAAAATTTGGGGGTCGGAGTTAGTAAAAATATTGCGCTGCGCTATCTTCAAAGTCGGAATGTTGAACATTATTTTTTAATTGAAGATGACATTTTTATAAAAAATCACGATGTGTTCTTGCGTTATATTGAAGCGTCCAAACTTAGTGGTATTCAGCACTTTAACTTTAGTCAGCATGGGGTTTATAATATTGACGAGCAAGGCAACCCTAAGCCTTTATTGCGAATTAACTATGGTAAGTTGAATGTATCGTTTTTTCCTGCCTGTGTCGGAGCTTTTAGTTATTACTCTTCGAAAAGTTTGGTGGCAGCTGGTCTTATGGATGAGCAATTCTATAATTCTATGGAACACGTCGATCATACACTCGCTATCATCAATTGTGGTATGCATCCCGCTTTTTATTATTTTGCGGATATTGATGATTCGCAAAATTATCTTGGTGATGAACAGTGGAGCCAACAACAGTCAACTATTAGTACATGGCTTAATTCCAGCGGAGTGATTATAGTTGCAATGAACAAATTTCATCGAAAACATGGTTTTCATGTTAATGATATCAAGTTGGAAGTTATATCAGAAGTGCATAAGCAACTTAGTGAAATACAGGAAAAATATGCCCTTCCTTGATTTTCTTTGTCCCATTTTGTTGCCACATAGCAGATGTTAGGGAGAGCGTCTGCTTACGCCCTTCAAGGTATAACCCCCAAATAACCCCCCATTCCCCCCGCTATTCACACGATTAAAACCCCTCCAGAAACGGATAATCATGCCGATAACTCAACTAACGCAGGGCTGTTTATCGTGAATTCACTCTATACCGCTGAAGGTGTAATGGATAAACACTCGCTGTGGCAGCGTTATGTTCCGCTGGTGCGACATGAAGCATTGCGGCTTCAGGTGCGGCTACCGGCGAGTGTGGAACTGGACGATCTGCTACAAGCGGGCGGTATCGGGTTATTGAACGCAGTTGACCGATACGACGCTCTGCAAGGAACGGCATTTACGACTTACGCAGTACAGCGTATTCGTGGTGCGATGCTCGACGAACTGCGCAGCCGGGATTGGGTGCCGCGCAGCGTTCGACGCAATGCACGCGAAGTGGCGCAAGCAATGGGGCAGCTGGAGCAAGAACTTGGACGCAACGCGACGGAAACCGAAGTTTCGGAGCGTCTGGGGATTTCTACGGCTGACTATCGCCAGATGTTGCTCGATACCAACAATAGCCAACTCTTCTCTTATGACGAGTGGCGCGAAGAGCATGGCGATAGCATTGAACTGGTGACGGACGATCATCAGCAGGAAAACCCGTTGCACCAGTTAATGGAAGGCAATGTCCGCCAGCGCGTAATGGAAGCGATTGAAGCTTTACCGGAACGCGAGCAGCTGGTGCTGACCCTTTATTACCAGGAAGAGCTTAATCTCAAAGAGATTGGTGCCGTACTGGAAGTAGGGGAGTCGCGGGTAAGCCAGCTGCACAGCCAGGCCATTAAACGCTTACGTACCAAACTGGGTAAGTTATAGGTGATTCCAATCACCCGTTAAGTGCCGCACAACGTATTGACAACCAGGAGTTATCATGACGGTGCAGCAATCTAAAAGACGGCCATTAAGCCGCTACCTGAAAGACTTTAAACACAGCCAGACGCATTGCGCCCATTGCCATAAGCTGCTCGATCGCATCACGCTGGTTCGTCGCGGCGAAATCGTCAATAAAATCGCGATTTCCCGCCTCGATACGCTGCTGGATGAGGCCGGATGGCTGCTGGAGCAACAGGAGTGGGTGGCGTTATGTCGTTTCTGTGGCGATCTGCACTGCAAGGAGCAGAGCGACTTTTTCGATATCATCGGCTTTAAGCAATTCCTGTTTGAGCAAACAGAGATGAGCCATGGCACGGTGCGCGAATATGTTGTGCGTCTGCGTCGCCTGGGCCAGCATTTGACCACGCAGCGTATTTCCCCTGAGTTACTCACCAACGGCTATCTGGATGAAAATCTTGAGCCATGGCTGCCTGCGACCAGCACCAACAACTACCGGATTGCGCTGCGCAAATATGCGCAATTTAAAACGCAAATGCCGGTGACGCCGAAGCAGAAAGTCCACCGCGAAACAACTTCTGATATATATTAAAAATGAATAACATGTAGCGCAGTCGTGTTTGACCTTAAGGCCAAACACCCTACACTACACTCAAAATTCCAATGATATCGGGGTACGTATGAAATTTGCACTTCTGGGTCGTCAGGCGCTGATGGGTGTAATGGCCGTTGCGCTGGTTGCCGGTATGAGCGTGAAAACGTTCGCGGCAGAAGGTCTGTTGAATAAAGTGAAAGAGCGCGGCACGCTGCTGGTTGGTCTGGAAGGCACCTATCCTCCGTTCAGCTTCCAGGGCGATGACGGCAAACTGACCGGGTTTGAAGTGGAGTTTGCCGAAGCGCTGGCGAAACACCTCGGCGTAAAAGCCTCGCTGAAACCGACCAAATGGGACGGTATTCTGGCCTCGCTGGACTCCAAACGCATTGATGTGGTGATTAACCAGGTCACCATCTCTGACGAACGTAAGAAAAAATATGACTTCTCCACCCCGTATACCGTCTCCGGTATCCAGGCGCTGGTGAAAAAAGGGAACGAAGGCTCGATTAAATCAGCCGCAGACCTGAAAGGTAAAAAAGTCGGTGTTGGTCTGGGGACTAACTACGAAGAGTGGCTGCGCCAGAACGTGCAGGGCGTGGACATCCGTACCTATGATGATGACCCGACCAAATATCAGGATCTGCGCGTAGGCCGTATCGACGCCATTCTGGTTGACCGTCTGGCGGCGCTGGACCTGGTGAAAAAGACCAAAGACACCCTGGCGGTTGCCGGTGATGCCTTCTCCCGTCAGGAAGCGGGCGTTGCCATCCGCAAAGACAACGACGATCTGGTGAAAGCCGTCGACGAGGCCATTGCCGAGATGCAGAAAGACGGCAGCCTGAAGGCGCTCTCTGAGAAATGGTTCGGGGCAGACGTCACAAAGTAAGCAGTTGAATGCAAAAAAAGGCGCTTTGATAAGCGCCTTTTTTATTTCCTCGCCAGCAACGTGCATAATAAAAAAAGACAGACTTAGACAGGGTTACGGAGGTTTTCATGTCATTACAGAATCTAACGCGTTTTCCGCGCCTCGAATTTATTGGCGCGCCGACGCCACTGGAGTATTTGCCGCGCTTATCGGACTACCTCGGGCGCGACATCCTTATCAAACGTGATGACGTGACGCCCATGGCGATGGGCGGCAACAAACTACGCAAGCTGGAGTTCCTCGCGGCAGATGCCCTGCGTGAAGGGGCCGATACGCTGATTACCGCGGGGGCGATCCAGTCCAACCACGTGCGCCAGACCGCAGCCGTTGCGGCAAAGCTGGGCCTGCACTGCATCGCCTTGCTGGAAAACCCGATTGGCACCCAGGCAGAAAACTACCTCAGCAACGGCAACCGTCTGCTGCTGGATCTGTTTAATGTGCAGATAGAAATGTGCGATGCGCTGACTGACCCTGTGGCGCAGCTGCAAGAGCTGGCCACCCGCGTCGAAGCCCAGGGCTTCCGTCCTTATGTGATCCCGGTAGGCGGCTCGAACGCGCTGGGTGCGCTGGGTTACGTCGAAAGCGCGCTGGAGATCGCCCAGCAGTGCGAAGGGGCCGTGGGTATCTCCTCGGTGGTGGTCGCTTCCGGTAGCGCAGGCACCCATGCCGGGCTGGCAGTAGGGCTGGAGCAGCTTATGCCGGACGTCGAGCTGATTGGTGTTACCGTGTCGCGCAGCGTTGCTGACCAGAAACCGAAAGTGGTCACGCTGCAGCAGGCGGTGGCGCAGCAACTTGAGGTGAGCGCCAGCGCCGATATCATCCTGTGGGATGACTATTTCGCGCCGGGCTACGGCACGCCGAATGATGAAGGTACGGAAGCCGTCAAGCTGCTGGCGCGTCTGGAAGGGATCCTGCTGGACCCGGTCTATACCGGCAAAGCGATGGCTGGCCTCATCGACGGTATCAGCCAGAAGCGTTTCAAGGATGAAGGGCCGATTCTGTTTGTTCATACTGGCGGGGCGCCCGCTCTCTTTGCCTACCATCCTCACGTTTAAATCACAGGCAGAAAAATCATAATGCAAGAAAGTATTCAACTGGTGATTGATTCGCTGCCATACCTGCTGAAAGGTGCGGTGTTTACGCTGCAACTGAGTATCGGCGGGATGTTCTTTGGCCTGCTGCTGGGCTTTATTCTGGCGTTGATGCGCATGTCGTCGGTGCTGCCGGTGCGCTGGCTGGCGCGTTGTTATATTTCCATTTTTCGCGGCACGCCGCTCATTGCCCAGCTGTTTATGATCTATTACGGTCTGCCGCAGTTTGGTATTGAACTTGATCCGATCCCGGCGGCAATGATTGGCCTGTCGCTCAACACCGCAGCCTATACCTCGGAAACCCTGCGCGCGGCGATCTCCTCCATTGAAAAAGGGCAGTGGGAGGCCGCAGCCAGTATTGGTATGACTCCGTGGCAAACCCTGCGCCGGGCGATCCTGCCTCAGGCCGCACGCGTAGCCCTGCCGCCGCTGAGCAACAGCTTTATTAGCCTGGTGAAAGATACTTCTCTGGCGGCCACCATTCAGGTGCCGGAGCTGTTCCGCCAGGCGCAGCTGATTACCTCGCGCACGCTGGAGGTCTTCACCATGTACCTGGCCGCCTCGCTGATCTACTGGGTAATGGCGACGGTGCTGTCGGCGCTGCAAAACTATTTTGAAAATCAGCTTAACCGCCAGGAGCGTGATCCGAAATGAGTGCTATCGACGTTAAAAACCTGGTGAAGAAGTTTCACGGCCAGACGGTGCTGCATGGCATCGACCTGGAAGTGCAGGAGGGCGAAGTGGTGGCGATCATCGGGCCGAGCGGGTCCGGTAAAACCACGCTGCTGCGCAGTATTAATCTGCTGGAGCATCCAGAAGGCGGCACCATTCGCGTGGGTGAGATCACCATTGATACCGGCAAATCGCTGAGCCAGCAAAAAGGGTTAATTCGCCGTCTGCGTCAGCATGTCGGCTTCGTCTTCCAGAGCTTTAATTTGTTTCCCCATCGCACGGTGCTGGAAAACATTATTGAAGGGCCGGTCATTGTCAAAGGCGAGCCGAAGGATGAAGCCACCGCCCGCGCCCGTGAATTGTTGGCGAAAGTGGGGCTCTCTGGCAAGGAGAGCAGCTATCCGCGCCGTCTTTCCGGTGGGCAGCAGCAGCGTGTGGCCATTGCCCGCGCGCTGGCCATGCGTCCTGACGTGATTCTGTTTGATGAACCGACCTCGGCGCTGGATCCCGAGCTGGTGGGGGAGGTGCTTAATACCATTCGTCAGCTGGCCCAGGAAAAGCGCACGCTGGTGATCGTTACCCATGAGATGAGTTTTGCCCGCGATGTCGCAGACAGGGCTATTTTCATGGATCAGGGACGCATCGTTGAGCAAGGGCCGGCTAAATCGTTGTTTGCCGATCCTCAGCAGCCCCGGACCCGGCAATTCCTCGAAAAATTTCTGATGCAGTAGCATATTTGTTCTTAATTGCTCCGGTAACAATCGCCGGAGCAATATATTCACCCTTCATATGAATGCCCCCCTGATTTTATCTCGTCATAACCGCTCTAAGTGCATAAAATGTGTAGATAATTATCGTTGGGTCGATATTTTATACATATAAATAAGATTTATGTGTTAGTTTAAGATTTCATAATAATGATTATCTTTTACAGGGGCTTAATTCAGTCAGTATGAAGGATTTAGATTTTTTCACATGGCGACGGGAATGCTTCCTCCGTTTTCAGGGGATGACTTCTGCCGATGAAGTTTATCCCGAACTACAACGACAAACACAGAATCTGGGATACGATTTCTTTTCACTCTGCGTTCGTCATCCGGTGCCTTTCACTCGGCCTAAAGTCTCGGTGCATTCAACCTATCCGCAACAGTGGATGGCGCAGTATCACGCAGAAAATTATTTTGTCATTGACCCGGTACTGAAACCCGAGAATTTCGTTCACGGACATTTACCCTGGAACGATGCCTTATTCGCAGAGGCGCAGCCTCTATGGGATGGCGCACGCGACCACGGGCTGCGTAAAGGGATCACCCAATGCCTGATGCTGCCCAATCATGCGATGGGCTTCCTGTCGGTTTCCAGCACCAGTTTGCCAGTAAATCTCATGGCGAATGAAGTGGTTGAATTACGTCTGCAAATTCTGGTGCAACTGGCGTTAACCACGCTGCTTCGGCTGGAACACGAAATGGTGATGCCGCCTGAGATGAAATTCAGCAAGCGCGAGAAAGAGATTCTTAAATGGACGGCGGAAGGAAAAACCTCGGCAGAAATAGCCATCATTCTTTCTATTTCTGAAAATACGGTTAACTTCCATCAGAAAAATATGCAGAAGAAATTCAATGCGCCGAACAAGACGCAGATCGCGTGCTATGCCGCAGCGACGGGGATTATCTGACTACACTTCTGTTCTGCGTTGCAGGCGATTAAACGGCTGAAGGCACTGCGTTCAGCCGTTTTTGTTTTATTGACGGTAAGCTTGTTTGATCTGCTTAACGGTGCTGGAAAACACGTCGGCCTGAGCCTGGTCTTCCATTTGCGCAATCTGGCGTTCCATCTTAAGGATCACACGACCGGCATCTGCCTGGCCCATCGCCTGTAGCATCAGGGTCAGCAGGGATTTCAAACAGGAGACTTCCTGTGCCAGTTCTTGATTATTCTCCGCAGTGGCAAAATCAGGTGTGCTCATTTATTTTCCTCATGATAAAAACAGCGCTTTTGCGCATAGGCCAAAGTTATGGCGGCGGAGTATATCACAAGCCGTCAGGAAAAACGCAGTGCTTGTTTTTTGTACTTTCCCGTTTTGTTTATTCAAATGAACAGGCCATTAACGCTGAGTTTTCTAAGGCTTTAGTACGGGTTAATTGTTTAACCGGAGTAGAAAAGAGGTTAATTATTGTTACAAAATTATAAGGTGTATTTTATTAGCATTAATGCAGCGCTTAAGATTTGTATGTTTTTGAAAACATTCGGCCAGAGAAAGCGGCCAGGGAGCATTCCGCAAGGAGTCTGTTTCCAGTTGATGTACAAGTTAATTTCCAAAAAAGGAACAATATCGACGGTATGCCTTTTTTAGCGTTTTCAGTTTCGGATAAAAACCGTTAATATATACCGAAATAACTGTCTGTTGCCGTTATCCCTATTCTGGAGAATTTCCTTTGATCAACGTCCTTCTTGTTGATGACCACGAACTGGTGCGCGCAGGGATACGACGCATTCTTGAAGATATTAAAGGTATTAAAGTTGCTGGTGAGGCCTGCTGCGGTGAAGACGCCGTAAAATGGTGCCGGTCGAATACCGCTGATGTTGTTCTGATGGACATGAACATGCCTGGTATTGGTGGCCTGGAAGCAACGCGTAAAATTGCGCGTACCTGGGTTGATACCAAAGTGATCATGCTGACCGTACACACGGAAAATCCCCTTCCTGCAAAAGTCATGCAGGCGGGTGCTGCCGGTTATTTAAGCAAAGGCGCGGCTCCCCAGGAGATGGTCAATGCGATCCGCTCCGTGTATGCCGGGCAGCGCTATATCGCTTCCGATATTGCGCAGCAGATGGCACTCAGCCAGATTGAGCCAGAAAAGACCGAATCACCGTTTGCGAGTTTGTCTGAGCGCGAATTGCAGATTATGCTGATGATTACCAAAGGCCAGAAGGTGAATGAGATCTCTGAGCAGCTTAATCTCAGCCCTAAAACGGTGAACAGCTACCGCTACCGTATGTTCAGTAAACTGAACATCCATGGCGATGTTGAACTCACTCACCTGGCCATCCGTCATGGTCTGTGCAATGCCGAGACCCTAATTAGTCAGTGAGTGATGTGTTTGAATCCAGTGCTTTCCTGAAAACCGTTACCAGCCAGCCTGGCGTCTACCGGATGTATGACGCTGGCGGGACGGTTATCTATGTCGGAAAAGCGAAAGATCTCAAAAAGCGACTTTCGAGCTATTTCCGCAGCAATCTTGCTTCCCGCAAAACAGAGGCGCTGGTCGCCCAGATCCAGCAGATCGATGTCACTGTGACCCACACAGAGACCGAAGCGCTGTTGCTGGAGCATAACTACATCAAGCTGTATCAGCCGCGTTACAACGTGCTGCTGCGCGATGACAAATCCTATCCGTTTATTTTTCTCAGCAGCGATGCTCACCCGCGTCTGGCGACGCACCGTGGTGCTAAGCATGCAAAAGGCGAGTATTTCGGTCCGTTCCCTAACGGCTATGCCGTGCGGGAAACGCTGGCCCTGCTGCAAAAGATCTTCCCGATTCGCCAGTGCGAAAACAGCGTCTATCGCAACCGCTCCCGTCCTTGTCTGCAGTACCAAATTGGTCGCTGTCTTGGCCCCTGCGTAGAAGGGCTGGTCAGCGAAGAGGAGTATGCGCAGCAGGTAGAATATGTGCGCCTGTTCCTCGTAGGTAAAGACGATCAGGTCCTGACCCAGCTGATTGCCCGCATGGAGAAGGCCAGCCAGGCGCTGAACTTCGAAGAGGCGGCGCGGATCCGCGATCAGATCCAGGCTGTACGTCGGGTGACGGAAAAACAGTTTGTTTCCAATAATGGCGATGACCTAGACGTAATTGGCGTGTCGTTTGATGCGGGTATGGCCTGCGTGCATGTGCTGTTTATCCGCCAGGGCAAGGTGCTGGGCAGCCGCAGTTACTTCCCAAAAGTGCCGGGCGGCACCGAGTTGGGGGAAGTGGTGGAGACCTTTGTCGGCCAGTTCTATCTGCAGGGTAGCCAGATGCGAACCCTGCCGTCGGAAATATTGCTCGATTTTAATCTGAGCGATAAAACGCTGCTGGCCGATTCGCTGTCGGAGCTGGCGGGGCGCCGGGTGAACGTTCAGACCAAACCGCGCGGCGATCGTGCCCGTTACCTGAAGCTGGCGCGCACCAACGCGGCGACGGCCCTGAGTACTAAACTGTCGCAGCAGTCGACCATTCATCAGCGCCTTGCCGCGCTGGCGACGACGCTGCAACTGCCTGAAGTGAAGCGGATGGAGTGTTTCGACATCAGCCACACGATGGGGGAACAGACCGTTGCCTCCTGCGTGGTCTTTGATGCTAACGGGCCGCTGCGTGCGGAATATCGCCGCTACAACATCACCGACATCACCCCCGGCGATGATTACGCCGCCATGAACCAGGTGTTACGCCGTCGATACGGTAAAGCTATCGAAGAGAGTAAAATCCCTGACGTTATTGTCATTGACGGTGGCAAAGGGCAGCTCGGACAGGCAAAAGCGGTATTTGCCGAACTGGACGTTCCCTGGGATAAGCACCATCCTCTGTTGCTGGGTGTAGCGAAAGGTACCGATCGTAAAGCCGGGCTGGAGACGCTATTCCTTGAGCCAGAAGGAGAGGGCTTTAGCCTGCCGCCGGATTCACCCGCGCTGCATGTGATTCAGCATATTCGCGACGAATCGCACGATCACGCTATCAGCGGCCATCGTAAAAAACGGGCAAAAGTTAAAAATACCAGTTCGCTGGAAACGATCGAAGGGGTCGGGCCAAAACGTCGCCAGATGCTGCTGAAATACATGGGCGGTTTGCAAGGACTCCTCAACGCCAGCGTGGAGGAAATTGCAAAAGTGCCAGGTATTTCGCAAGGGCTGGCAGAAAAGATCTACTACTCGTTGAAACATTGAAGGCTCTGTAGCAACATAGGGCTAATAATTACTGACAACAAACAGTTACCGTCACTATGCGATTAAACATCCCTACGTTGTTAACGCTTTTCCGCGTCGTCCTTATCCCTTTCTTTGTGTTGGCGTTTTACTTGCCCTTCGTCTGGGCACCTTTCGCGTGTGCGCTGATCTTTTTTGTTGCGGCCGTGACCGACTGGTTTGACGGTTATCTGGCGCGTCGCTGGAACCAGAGCACCCGTTTTGGCGCTTTCCTCGATCCGGTAGCAGACAAAGTAATGGTCGCCATCGCCATGGTGCTGGTGGTGGAACACTATCACAGCTGGTGGGTGACACTGCCTGCCGCCACCATGATCGCCCGTGAAATTATTATCTCCGCCCTGCGTGAGTGGATGGCCGAACTGGGTAAACGCAGCAGCGTGGCGGTCTCCTGGATTGGCAAGGTAAAAACCACCGCGCAGATGGCCGCGCTGGTGTGGATGCTGTGGCGTCCGAACGAGTGGGTAGAGTGGGCCGGTATTGGCCTGTTTATGGTTGCTGCAGTGCTGACGCTCTGGTCAATGTTGCAATATTTGAACGCGGCTCGCGGCGATTTGCTTGATCAGTGATCGTTTCGCCGTAATTTTCAGCAAACGATCCTGAGTTAAGAAAAATAACGTTGACTCAAAGCGTCAGGTAAGTAGAATGCAACGCATCGAACGACGGCACGGTTCGTTAGTCGATAGCAAAATCAAGTGATTAGCACAATGACTTGATGATTGCGGGAATAGCTCAGTTGGTAGAGCACGACCTTGCCAAGGTCGGGGTCGCGAGTTCGAGTCTCGTTTCCCGCTCCAAATTTAAGACAGTCGCACTAGCGGGTGTCAGTCGAAAGACAAAAGATTTAAGGCGCGTTAGCAAAGCGGTTATGTAGCGGATTGCAAATCCGTCTAGTCCGGTTCGACTCCGGAACGCGCCTCCACTTTCTTCCCGAGGCCGGATGGTGGAATCGGTAGACACAAGGGATTTAAAATCCCTCGGCGTTCGCGCTGTGTGGGTTCAAGTCCCACTCCGGCTACCATGGGAAAGCAAAGAATAATCAAAGCAATAAGCAGTGTCGTGAAACCACCGAAAGGTGGTTTTTTTGTGCCTGAAATTCATGACGGGTTACTGCCTGGTTTTGCGCTAAGGGCTGTCCTTCCCGTCATTCCTCTCGTTATTTACGTCATCATAAAACACCGCCAGCCACACCGTCGGCTCTTCAGGATCCGTCCACTCCACACGATGCCGGCATTGCGCGGGAATATTCACCGCATCCCCCGCATACAGTACCCGGACTTCATCTTCCGCTTCGAATTTCACCCCCGCCGAGCCACGCAGCACTACCACCCATTCGTTTTCCGCCTGGCAGTACCAGAACCCCGGCGGGCTGGCCTGGCCGGTGGAGAGAATACGCTCAATTTTAATCCCCGGCCCACTGAGTAGCAGATCAATGATTTCAGCATCCAGGCGTACACCCGCCTGGGGAAGGTTGGAAAAGAGGTTTAACGCCATCTGACTGCCTCCGCTGACCATCAGGATCTGTTGAACAGGTGGGAGAGGCTAGCCCCTTTGAGGAAAATAAACGCCAGCAGCAGACCGCCCCACAACGCCATGGTGATATAACTGCTCACCCCGAGAATATTCAGACCACTCTCCAGCATCTGCAAAAGTATCAGCGCCATCACCATGCCAAAGACTTTGCCAAAGCCGCCGTCCGGGTTTACCCCGCCCAGCACCGCCGCCAGAATCGACACCAGCAGATAAGATTCTCCGTAAGAGGCTTTGGCGGAGTTCAGCTTGGACATCATCAGCAGCGCGGCAATCACGCACAATACCGATGAGAGAATATAGACCCAGATAAGGGTCTTACGGGTGTTGATGCCGGAGTAGTGGGTCGCCTGTTCGTTAGAGCCAATCAGGTAAATGGTGCGCCCAAAGGCCGATTTTTCGAGGATCACCCACAGCACCGCTACTACCGCCAGAAACACCAGTAACGGCAGGGGGACGCCGAGGATATTGGTGCTGTTAATCACCAGAATGGTGTCCGGGAAGTTGGAGATCGACGAGCCTTTAGAGATGAGAATATTAATCCCCTTCAGCAGGGTCATGATCCCGAGCGTGGCTAAAATGGGGGAGACCCGCACCACGGCAATCAAAAATCCAATGACCGACCCTATCACGATGGCCATGGCTAACCCGGCGGCCAGCACCAGCAGCATGGTGCTGATGCCTGGGGGATAGTGCGTGGCAACCCAGGCCATCACCAGTCCGCAGGCGTTCATGGTGGCGATGATCGACAGGTTTATCCCGCCGGTGAGAATAGTGACCGCCATGGCCAGCGCCAGCACGCCGAGGATGGGCATCTGCGAGGCAATGGACTGGAAGTTGGCTGAAGACCAAAAAACAGAGGGGATGAGAAAGCTAAACGCGATCACGACGACGGCGATTAACAAACTCAGGTAAATCTCAACACGATCCTGGGTTTTTCTGGCGTTCATGCTAATGCTCCCTGACCTTTGCGTTGACTCCATGCCGTCATACTGATGCTGGTGACGATCACCACGCCGGTAACGACCGTATGCCAGTAAGAGGAGATCCCTAACAGATTGAGACCGTTTTGTATCATGGCCAGTAAGATGACCCCCAGCAGGGTGCCCAGTAAGGTGCCGCGCCCGCCGACAATACTGGTTCCGCCTAATACGACCGCTGCAAGCACCGTTAGCTCATAACCCAGCAGGGAATCGGGGGCGACGGTTAACACGGTTGCAGACTGAACCACACCGGCCACGCCGGACATCAGACCCATATAGCCATAGACAAACAGCTGCATTTTAAAAATGCCGAATCCCATGCGGGAGGCCGCTTCGCGGTTACCGCCCATGGCGTAAATCATGCGGCCAATGCTGGTTTTATTCATGATAAAACCGGTTAATGTAACGACCACCAGCAGGGTGATGATCGGCAGGCTCAAACCATAGTCATAACCATCCGCGGCCGTGAAGCTAAACAGCATCACCCCCTGTTCAAACCACTCTGGATAGCTATAGAGCCAGACCCCTTTGGTCAGGTAGAGCAGCAGCCCGTAAAAAATATTCAGAGTTGAAATGGTAATGATGATAGAGGGGACTTTTAGCCGGTTAACCAGCGTGGCATTGACCAACCCGAGCAATAAACCCAGCCCGCCGGAGAGCGCAAACGCCAGGGCAAAATTGCCGCTGGTGCCCTGAATCAGGGTGACCATAACGTACTGGGAGATGATGGTCATGGCCGGGAACGAGATATCGATCCCCCCGGAGATCAGCACGATAAACAGGCCGCAGGCCAGGATAGTTAACATGGCGTAGTTGTTGATCAGGTCGTAGATATTGCCGAGGGTCATAAAATCGGCGCTGGCAAACGACAGATAGCCGCCAATCACAATGATGGTCAGCCCGAGGAACAGCTCATGGGTTTTCAGCCCGATTTTATTAACCATTGACCACCTCCGCCAGCGCGGCTTCTGTGGCCTTTTCCGGGAGGATCTCCGCGACGATCTCGCCCTTGCGCATCACTAAAATTCGATGGCTGTTAAAGAACGCCTCGTCGATCTCATCAGTGATCATCAGCACAGCTATCCCCTTGCGCGACAGGGCAGAGATGATCTGGTAAATCCCCGCCTTATTGGCGATATCGACGCCGACGGTAGGAGAGTCAAGGATCAGCACTTTAGGATTGATGGCCAGCCATTTGGCAATTGCCACGCGCTGGGCATTGCCGCCGGACAGGGTATTGACGGGCAGATTCACGCTGCCAATCTTAATGCTGAGCTGCTCGACCAGCTCCGTGACGATGCGGTCCGATTTTGCCGTGTCCAGCAGCCGAAAGGGCGTTTTCAGCCGCCGCAGCACGGTAGAGATGATATTGTCGTTAATCGACTGATCCATCACCAGACCAGTGCTCATCCGGTCTTCAGAGACATAGCCTATCCCGGCTTTTATAGCGTCCCGGTTGCTGGCAAACTGAACCGCCTTGCCCTCGAGTAAGATCTCGCCGGAATCAGGTTTGGTCAGCCCGAACAGGCTCAGGCATAGCTCTGTACGTCCGGCACCCAGCAGTCCGGTAATGGCCAGGATCTCCCCCTGATGGATTTGAAAAGAGATGTCCTTATATTGCTGCTTTTTAGTCAGGTTTCTTACCCTGAGCGCCACCTCGCCAATTTTCTCAATCGGCGGCAGGACAGCATAAGAGAACTCTTTGCCGGTCATCAGGAACGCGAGTTTTTTATTGGTGATCTCGCTGGCGGGGTAAGTGCCGATCAGGTTACCGTTTTTGAGCACGCTGATACGGTCGGAGATCTCCAGCACTTCATCCAGTCGGTGGCTGACAAAAACGACGCAGATATTTCTTTTTTTCAGATCGCCGATAACCCGCAGTAGCCCCTTGACCTCCTGCATGGTCAGCGAGGCGGTGGGCTCATCCATAATGATGAGCTTTGCTTCCTGCGCCAGCGCCCGGCAGATGGCGACAATCTGACGCTGGGCGATGGGCAGGGATTCAACGGTTGCATCCAGATCCAGTCTGGCCTCAATACTTTTCACCGTCAGCTCTGCGATGCGGCGAATCTCCCGCTTATTGACCAGCAGATTGTGGTGGTGCTGGTGGATACCGATATTTTCCGCGACTGTTAAATTGGGGAATAAGGAGAGATCCTGATAAATAACCTGAACCCCGGCTTTAACGGAGTCGATGGGCGAAAGGTGGGAGTAGGGCTTCCCCGCAATGGTGATCTCAAATCCGGGATCGGGTTTATAGACACCGGAGATGATCTTAATCAGCGTCGATTTACCGCAGCCATTCTGCCCGGCCAGACAGTGAACTTCCCCGGGAAACAGCGTCAGGCTGATGTTATCCAGGGCTTTCACACCGTAAAACGTTTTGCTGATCTTACCCAGTGAAATAAACGGCTCCATGACTACCTCTCAGGGGCTGAGACAACATGCCCCTGGTGTGATGTACGCAACAGGGGCATGAAGGGTGAACGGATTAATACAGGCTATCGATATTCTCTTTCGTCACGCGCAAAACTTTGTGGAATTTGATGATCCGTTTTTCGGTATCTACGTCAGCTTTACCGAGGCTCGGGATCTCCAGACCCTGAGCGATCTCTTCCCCTTTCAGAACCTTGTCGGCAATGGCCGTGATGGCATAACCCGCCGAGGCCGGGTCGTAGGTGATGCCCATGGCGATATCGCCGCTTTTAATCAGCGAGGCAGCCTGGGATGGGATCATCATGCCGTAGACAAACACTTTGCCTTTCGCCCGTTTCTCTTTAACCGCGCGGCCCGCGCCGATAGGCCCCTGAGAACCAAATGAGACAATCCCTTTCATGTCTGGATGGGCTTTCATCAGATCAATGGTGGTGCGGCGGGCGTCGTCGATATTCTCGGCTACCGGCATCCGGTTGGTCACTTCGTGCATCTCCGGATAGTGCTCTTTCTGGTATTTCACGAATAAATCAGCCCACAGGTTATGCTGCGGCACGGTCAGGCTGCCGACATAAATGACATACCCGCCTTTACCGCCCATCGCTTTCGCCATCTCTTCGACGTTGTCGGCGGCAAATTTCTGGTTATCGATGATTTCCACATCCCAGTTGGCGCTGGGTTGTCCCGGGGATTCATTGGTTAATACCACGATGCCCGCATCACGCGCCTTTTTAAATACCGGCTCGAGAACATCGGCGTCATTGGGGACGATGCCGATCGCGGAAACTTTTTTCGCAATTAAGTCTTCAATGATTTTAACCTGCTGCGGCGCATCGGTACTGGACGGCCCAACCTGAGAGGCCTTAATGCCGAGATCGCTGCCCGCTTTAGTCACGCCTTCACCCATGCGATTAAACCAGGGCATGCCATCGATCTTTGAAATATTGACCACTTCAATTTCTTTCGCCATCGCAGCGGTGGAGAAAATCATCAACCCGAGCAAACTCGCGGAGAATAATTTTGTTAAGCCTGTTTTACTCATCTCATACCTCTGTAGGGTGACAAAAAATTAAAGGGAAGGGTGGATGTGTTGTTTTGAGATAGCGGTTTACATTTTTAATATTAGGTGAGAATAATCATTCCCTCATGCCAGAAAACCCTGAGCGTGCAAGGGGAATATATGTTTTTTATATTCTTTCCTTAATGAATAAACAGTAGGGTTTTCATATTTATAATGTTATGGAACTACCGGCTCTTGGCATGGACTATTATGCCAATACTCTATTTTGAGATTGTTATCACAATTATACGGCGGTGAATAAAATAAACGGCACCCACGACCCCACTCCCTTGAGAGAGAGGGCTGGGGGGCGGGCAGGTTGCACACGCTTTAGCCAACCCTGACAGCCCAGCCCTGCAAATGTTGCGGTTATTTTGGATTTTTTGCCCTCATGCCTGTACAACCCTGCCAGAATGCCGCCTAATAACGGCGCTAACTCTTTCATTCACAGTTAACAGGTCTGTTAGTGATGAATAAACGCCATCTATCCGCGTCAGTCCCTGTCTGCTGTGACACTCTTCTGTGGTGTCGGCCCTTGCCGTCGCCCAACTCATTTTCAAGGGACAGATAGTCATGCAGCGTCGCCAATTTCTTAAAACCAGCGTTCTTCTTTCTGCCGCAGGTATCGTCGGCCCGGCCGTCGCCAGCCAGACGGTACAAAACAGCGCTCCGCTCGCCGCACCGGTGATGCGCCGTCGTTTTGTCCTGTCGCAAACCTATAAACTGGCGCCGCCGCAAGGCTCCAGCGGCGTGGTCAAGCTCTGGATCCCGTTACCGGAAGATACGGCTTTTCAGCAGATGGCGGGCCTGTCGTTCAGCGGTAACTACCAGCAGGCGTACATCACCACCAACAACGCCTACGGGGCAAAAACGCTGTTCGCGACCTGGCCGAAATCCGACGGCGATCTGCTGCTGCAGCTCGATCTGGAGATCGAAACGGCAGACTGGGAACCGCTGAAACATGATGCCCTGAAAAACTGGCAGGCACCGGAGCAGATTGTCTATCCTCTGGCCGTCAAACCGTACCTGCTGCCGACAACGCACACCCCGGTTGATGGCCTGGTGCGCGAAACGGCGCAAAAAATCACTGCGGGTGAAACCGATCCGCTGAAGAAAGCGCGCCTGATCTACGAGTGGGTGAGCAGCCATATGGAGCGCGATAACGACGTGATCGGCTGTGGCACCGGCGATGTGGCGACCATTCTGCAAAGCGGCAAGCTCAGCGGCAAATGCACCGATATCAGCTCGGTGTTTGTCGCCCTGGCGCGAGCCAGCGGCATCCCGGCACGGGAACTGTTCGGTATTCGTCTGGGCCGCGCCAACAAACTGGAGCGTTACTCCGCCAGCGCCTTCGGCAAGGCCGACAGCGCAGGTGTGTCTGACGTCAGCGGCGGGCAACACTGCCGGGCAGAGTTCTATCTGGCGGGCTACGGCTGGCTGCCGTGCGATCCGGCCGACGTCACCAAAATGCGTCTGGCAGAGAAAAAAGCCCATCAGGATCCCGATGTACAGGCGGTGAATACCTACCTGTTTGGCAACTGGGAGATGAACTGGGTGGGCTTCAACTACGGGCGCGATTTTGAGCTATACCCGGCGACGGAGCAGGGGGCGGTGAATAATTTTGGCTACCCGTATGCCGAAGTGGACGGCGACCCGCTCAATTTTTACGATCCAAAGGTGTTCACTTACCACTATGTCTCAACAGAACAACGCTAAAGGGGCGGGGCTGACCCTGCTGACGGCGGCCGCAGCGGCTGTCACCGCCGGGCTGTGCTGCGTTGGGCCGCTGCTCTATCTGCTGTTTGGTATCTCAGCTGCCGGTTTTGCCGGGCTGAGCCAGCTTGAATTCCTGCGGGTGCCGATGATCCTGCTCTCGTCAGGGCTGATGCTGCGGGTGTTCTGGCGGCTCTATTTTTCAACGCGCCCGTGGTGTACCGGGCGGATGACGCTGGGGCACATGCGTTTGCTGTTCTGGCTCTCACTGCCGGTACTGTTGCTGGTGCTGTTCTACCCCACGGTGGTGGCCTGGTATTTTGAGGTGATGGAATGAAACGACTGCTGATAACCGCGAGCCTGTTACTGCCGCTATGCGCGCAGGCCGCGAATGAAAAAGTGGTGCTGGATGTGCAGGGCATGACCTGCTCGCTGTGCGTAATTTCGGTTAACCAGGCTCTGCGTGAAACGGAAGGGGTGGTGAAAGCGAAAGCGTCGTTAAAGACACGACAAACCGACGTTATTGTCCCGGAAGGTTTCCCGACCGAGACGTTATTACAGGCGGTGGCTAAAACGGGCTATTCGGCAACAGTGAACCGTATCGAAAAACCGTAAAAATAATAATAAAGCATGATGGCTTAATTATTATTTCTGGCGTCGCGTCTCTCTCACCGTGTGGGAAAGACGCGCTACCACAAAATTATTAATAAATTATTATGATATTGCTTCAGTTTAATCAATATTACATGACAAAACGTTGATTTTCCCGCCTGCGCGCCCTATCTTTTGATAAGTTCCACCCTGTAACGTTCTCTTTTTATCCCTGTATCGCCTTTCCCGGCGGTTTGTTGATCCCTGGTGTCCGCATTTTGCTGCGGCTTATTGTGGATTATGATAAATATGAATATAACCGCGAGTAAATATACCCTCTGGATCCGCGATATTACCCTTAATCCATGGGTGGCATTTTATTTCCTTCAGTCGGTGCTGATTAATTACTCGTTTGGATATTCATTTAGCCTGCTCTATTCGGTGGCATTCAGCTGCGTATTGTATGTCCTCTGGCGCTTTGCCCCCCGGGTGCAAAAAGGGTTTATTTTTCTCTGCAGCCTTCTGGCGGCCATTTACTTCCCCTTTCAGCAGGCCTATGGCGCACCGAATTTCAATACCCTGCTGGCGCTACACTCCACCAACTTCAAGGAATCTGTCGAGATCCTGACGATATTCCCGTGGCACAGCTATCTGGTTTCTCTGGTCATTCTGGCGCTAGGCGGGGTGGCGCTGAGACGCAAAATTGGGCCAAAACAGCCCTGGCGCCGCCTCGACATACTCTGTCTGGCCTTCAGCGTGGCCTGTTTCTTTATGACTCCGGTGAAAAACCTGGTTCACTGGAACAGCTTCACGCTGCTGGACGTGGGCTATCCGGTGTTCCGCTTCGTGAAGGACGTGGTGATCAATAACCAGGAGGTAGTCCAGGAGAAGGCCCACATGCTGGAGTTGGCTAAAATGAAGGACAGCTGGACCGTGCTGGGGGTAAAGCCCCGCTATCACAACTACGTGGTGGTGATCGGTGAAAGCGCGCGGCGGGACGCCTTAGGGGCCTTTGGCGGGCAGTGGAACAACACGCCTTTCGCCAGCTCCGTTAACGGCACGCTGTTTACAGATTTTGTCTCCTCCAGCGCGTCCACCCAAACCTCGCTGGGCCTCTCCCTTAGCCGGGTGAGCGGGGATCGCCCGGAGTATCAGAATAACTTCGTTACCCTGGCGAAGCGCGCCGGGTTCCACACCTGGTGGTTCTCCAATCAGGGGCAAATTGGTGAAAACGATACCGCCATCGCCAGCGTTGCGAAGCGCGCCGATGACGTCCAGTTTTTGCGTAAAGGGTATTACGAAGATGAAAATAACCCGCGGGATGAAGCCCTGCTGCAGATGACGGAGCAGGTCTTGTCGGCCCCGCGTACCGAACCGCGGCTGATCGTCCTGCATCTGATGGGGTCACACCCGCAGGCCTGTGAGCGCACCCAGGGGAAATACGTCGAGTTTGTGCAGTCGAAAGAGACCTCCTGCTACATCTACAGCATGACCCAGACCGATAGCCTGTTAAAACAGCTCTATCAGCAGCTCAGGAACACCGGCGACAGCTTCTCAATGGTCTATTTTTCTGACCACGGCCTGACCTATAAAGCCCGTCTGACCGGGGGGCAATATATGGCCCATGGCGATGCCTTCCAACAAAACTATCAGGTGCCCTTTATGATCATATCGAGCGACGACAAAGAGCATCGCCTGATCAAAGCCCGGCGGTCTGCCAATGATTTCCTCGATTTCTTCTCCGTCTGGACCGGGATCAAGACCAAAGAGCTTAATCCAACATACCCCTTTGTCTCGGAACAGGCGGCGGCTGCCCCCTGGGTGATGAACTTTAAGCTCGAAAAGGTGAATTACGCCCAGCTTCCTGACGATCTCCACCCGTAACGCCAGTCAGGGTCTCCTGACTGGCGGGAAGCGCCCGGCTACACGCCCCCCAGATAGGCTTTTCTGACATCCTGATTGCCAAGCAGCTCCTCGCCGCTGCCGCTCAGGCGGATCTGGCCATTGACCATCACATACCCGCGATCGGAAAGCTTCAGCGCATGGTGCGCGTTCTGCTCCACGAGGAAAATCGTCATCCCGTTGCGCGCCAGCTCGCGCAGGGTCTGGAAGATCTGCTTCACCACAATGGGCGCTAATCCCAGGCTCGGCTCATCCAGCAGCAACAGTTTGGGCCGACTCATCAAGGCACGGGCGATGGCCAACATCTGTTGCTCGCCGCCGGACATGGTCATCGCCCGCTGTTTGCGCCGCTCTTTCAGGCGGGGAAAGAGGTCAAACATGCTCTGCAGATCCTCTGCGGCATACTGGTTGCCGATGGGGATTGTGCCCATAAGCAGGTTCTCTTCCACGGTCATATCAGGAAAGATACGCCGTCCTTCCGGAGCCTGGGCAATGCCGCCCGAGGCGACGTAGTGGGTCGATTTATGGCTAATGTCTTCGCCGCAAAACAGGATTTGGCCGTTGCGCACCCGCGGCTGGCCGAAAATCGACATCAGCAGGGTCGATTTCCCTGCCCCGTTAGCGCCGATCAGCGCCACGGTTTCACCGGGGTTCACCTGCAACGACACCTGCTTCAGCGCCTGGATCACCCCGTAATAGACATCCACCTGACGAAACTCCAGCATTGCCTCACTCATACACTGACCTCGCTCTCATCGGTGCCCAGATAGGCGGCAATGACTTTTTCATCGTGCTGGATCTCCGCCGGTTTGCCCTGGGCAATCACATCCCCGTGGTCGAGCACGATGATGTGATCCGATATCTCCATCACCATCCCCATATCGTGTTCGATCAGCAGGACGGTAATGTCGTGATGGTCGCGCAGGAAACGGATGATGTTACTCAGCGTGTGGGTCTCTACCGGGTTAAGCCCGGCGGCCGGTTCGTCAAGGCAGATCATCTCCGGCCCGGTACACATGGCCCGGGCAATTTCGAGACGACGCTGCTGGCCGTAAGACATCTCGCCCGCCAGTCGGTTGGCGCAATCCACCAGATCCACCACTTCCAGCCAGTAAAAGGCCCGGTCGAGCGCATCGCTTTCTGCCCGCCGGTAGGCCGGGGTGTTGAGCACGCCCGCCAGCAGGTTGCGGTTTACCCGCATGTGCTGTGCCACCAGTAAATTCTCCACTACCGACATCTCCCGGAACAGGCGGATGTTCTGGAAGGTGCGGGCCAGCCCGGCGCGGTTGACCAGATGGGTGCCGCCAAACATCTTGTAGAACAGACGCTGGCCAAACTGCGCCGGGTTGATCCAGTCCCCCGGCTGGAATTTCTGCCCGAGGATCTGGATGACGTTGGTGGTTTTACTCCGGGTGTTGAACAGAATATTGCCCCCGGAGGCTTTATAAAATCCGGTCAGGCAGTTGAATACCGTGGTTTTTCCCGCGCCGTTCGGCCCGATAAGGGCGGTGATAGAGCCGCGCTGCACCTCGAGATTAACGTCGTTTAACGCCCTGATGCCGCCAAAATGCATCATCAGATGTTCGACGCTTAAGATGGTCCCGTTCATGGCGCCACTCCTTTGCGTACCGCAAAGCCGCTGCGGTTGATGCGGATTAGCCCGCGCGGTCGCCAGATCATCATCACCACCATTAAGACGCCAAACAGCAGTACCCGATACTCTGCGAAGGTGCGCAGCAGTTCGGGTGTGACAGTGAGCACAAAGGCCGCCAGCACTACCCCGAGGGTAGACCCCATCCCGCCTAACACCACAATGGCGAGGATCAGGGCCGACTCAAAGAAGGTAAAGGAGGTGGGGTTAACAAACCCCTGATAGGTGGCGAAGAACACCCCGGCAATTCCCGCGGTCGAGGCCCCGAGGGTAAAGGCCGACAGCTTGACCAGCACATGGTTGAGGCCCATGGAGCGACAGGCGATTTCGTCCTCGCGCAGCGCCTCCCAGGCGCGGCCAATTGGCATCCGCGTCAGACGATGCTTGATGTACAGCACCAGCAGCACCACCAGCAGCAGAACGACATAGATGAAGATGAATTTCAGATTAGGGTTAAAGGTCAGGTTGAAGAACTCATGGAACGGCACGCCGCCCTCTTTGGCTCGCCGCCCAAACTCCAGCCCGAAAAACGTCGGCGGCGGGGCGGAGATACCGTTCGGCCCGCCGGTAAAGGTCAGCCAGTTGTTCAGCACCAGGCGAATGATCTCCCCGAAGCCGAGGGTCACAATCGCCAGATAGTCACCGTGCATGCGCAGCACCGGGAAGCCAAGTACCGCCCCGGCCGCGGCGGCCATCAGCGCCGCCAGCGGCAGCATGGTCCAGAAGCCTAGCCCCAGATATTGATACCCCAGCGCCAGGCCGTAGGCACCGATGGCGTAAAAGGCGACATAGCCGAGGTCCAGCAGCCCCGCAAGCCCGACCACAATGTTCAGCCCGAGGCCGAGCAGGACGTAGATCAGGCCGAGGATCGCGACCGTCAGCACGTACTTGGTGGCGACGAACGGAAAACAGATTGCCAGGGTGATAATCAGCGGCAGGATCCAGCGCATCCGACTTTTGTATTCCGGCGGACGGACGTAAACCCCCGCGTTATCGTTGTCGAAGCGGGCCATCACGCGGCGGCCCGGGGCGGTAGATAAAAAGGCGCTCAGTAAAAAACGCCCCGTCATCACCGTGGCGATGATCCACGCCAGCCGACGCCCTTCGAAGTTAAAGCTGTAGCCATCAAGGACCACGCCTGCCACCGGACCAAATATGATCAACGCCACCATGCCCGCAAAAATGGCGTCGAGAAGGCAGCGTTTAAGCGAAAAACCGTCCTGGGAAACGGTGTGCGAAACGATTTGTGCAGTCATCTTTTTTCCTTACACCTTGGCCACGACAGGGCGGCCAAGCAGTCCCTGCGGACGGAAAATCAGGATCACCACCAGCAAGCCAAAGGAGAACACATCTTTGTAGTCGGAGTTCACCATGCCGGAGAATTGCGCTTCGGCGATACCGAGGATCAAGCCGCCCAGCATCGCGCCGGGCAGGGAGCCGATCCCCCCGAGGACGGCGGCGGTGAAGGCTTTAATCCCGATGATAAACCCGGCGTAAAAATCGAAAGTGCCGTAATTCATGGTGATCAGCACCCCTGCCAGCCCGGCCATCGCCGCGCCAATCACGAACACCAGGGAGATGATCCGGTCGGTATTAATCCCCAGAATCGACGCCATTTTGCGATCCTGCTGCACGGCGCGACACATCCGTCCGAGTCGGGTATTGCTGATGATCCAGGTGAGCAACAGCATCCCGGTGAATGAGGCGATCAGGATAAAGACTTTGGTGTAGGTGATCTGAACAAAGCCTTCGCCAATATGGAATCGCAGCACGCCGTCGAGCATGGTAGGCACGCCCTGCTGGCGCGGCCCCTGACTGATTTGGGCGTAGTTTTGCAGGATCAGCGACATGCCGATGGCTGAGATCAGCGGTGCCAGGCGCGTGGAGTTACGCAGCGGTTTATAAGCGATGCGCTCGATGGTCCAGCCATACACCCCCGTCACCACGATGGTGAAGACCAGCGTGCCGAGGATCAGTAGCGGAAAAGATTCCAGCCCGAAGAAGGAGAGGAGCGCCAGGCCGATAGCGCAGAGATAGGCGGAGATCATATACACTTCGCCGTGGGCAAAGTTAATCATGCCGATAATGCCGTAAACCATGGTATAGCCGATGGCTATCAATCCGTAGACCGACCCCAGCGTTAAGCCATTTATTAACTGCTGCAGAAAGAAAGTTTCCATCATCGCGCGCTCGTGTTTTAGGCCGCTGGCGCGGCCCGCTGGTTTTAGTGCGTCGGTATGTCGCCATACCGACGTTGAGCGTGATTCCGTCCCGTTACTGCACTTCCTTATATTTACCCTTGTCGTCCCACTCATACACCACGTAGTCAGAGACTTTCAGGTCGCCTTTATTGTCCCAGGATTTTTTGCCCATAACGGTATCCACCGCATTGGCTTTCAGCCATTCGCTGGCCTTAGCCGGATCGGCACCGCCCGCGCCTTTAAATGCCGCAGCAATGGCCTGAATGGAGGCGTAGGCGTAGAGGGTGTAGCCTTCCGGCTCAAATTTACTGGCGCGGAATTTGTCGATGACCGCTTTGCCTTCCGGGATCAGGCGAGGGTCTTTACCGAAGGTCATATAGATGCCGTTGGTGTATTGCGCACCCCCGGCGGCAGTGACCATCTCTTCGTTGACGATGCAGTCCCCGGAGAAGAATTTCGCCTGCACGCCCTGTTCACGCATCTGGCGCACCAGCGGGCCGGCTTCGGGGTGACAGCCGCCGAAGAAGACCACGTCCGGCTTCTGGGCACCGATTTTGGTCACCAGCGCGTTGAAGTCTTTCTCCCCACGCGACAGGCCTTCGTACATCACATCCTGCACGCCGCGTTTCGCCAGGGCGGCTTTGGTGGCATCGGCCAGCCCCTGGCCGTAGGTGTCTTTATCGTGAATGATCACCACCCGTTTGGCTTTCAGCTTATCAATAATGAAATCGCTGGCGACCTGACCCTGCTGGTCATCGCGACCGCACATGCGGAACATATCGCTCATGCCGCGCTCGGTGATCTGCGGGTTGGTGGAGCCGGGGGTGATCGCCAGTACGCCCGCGTCGTTATAGACTTCGGAGGCCGGCATGGTAGAGGAGGAGCAGAAGTGGCCGACCACGGCTTTGACCTTATCCTGGTCAACCAGACGGTTCGCGACCGAGACGGCCTGTTTCGGTTCACAGGCGTCATCGCCCTGCACCAGTTTGATCTTCTCGCCATTAATGCCGCCCGCGGCGTTAATGTCTTCCGCGGCCTGCGTCGCGCCGTGCCAGTATTGATCCCCGTAGGTTGCGTTCGGCCCGGTGAAGGGGCCCGCCACGCCAATCACGATATCAGCCTGGGCGGAAAACGCCGTCACCAGACACCCTGCCAGCACAAGAGAGAGAGGACTTCTGATCAATTTCAGCGACATTATTATGTACCTTTTCTGAGTGGTTTTTTGCACGAACCCTGTGTAGTCGAACGCCGGAGGCGTACCCAATCCAAAACGTATTACACAAAACGGACGACATACCGCAGAAACAGGCGAGATTGCCTGAGGATGATGATCCTCAGTACAACAGTAAGCAAAATGGTTGCCAGAACGGCAGCGTATTGCCTGTGTTTCGACAATTTTCAGTATAGAGCGCCGTTTTAAGCCTCCCGGCACCATGCAGTGAAATTACAGCGGGGATCACATCTCATTAACAACAAAGCACATAAGTTGTGCAGTGGTCACGATTTGGACAGATTTGCACCAATAAAGCGCCGGGGATAAGCAGGGGAAGGGCACCGTTTAGCGGGGTTTCTGTGTTACCCTGCACGCAATTCTATTCTGCAGGAGATTTACCCATGACCGAAGGCCCGTTAAACGAAACCGAAATGGAATGGCTGGAAGAGACCTTAATGACCTACGGTCATGACGGCGAGTCCATTATGGACGTCTCCGAACTCGACGGGATGATGACCGCGGTGCTGTCCGGCCCGGTGGTGGTGGAGCCGGATCGCTGGCTGGTGGCGGTCTGGGGCGGCGAGAAAAACATTCCGCGCTGGAAGAACGATCGCGAGATGAACCGCTTTATCGATCTCTGCTTCAAGCATCTGAACGATATCGCCGAGCGCCTGAGCGATTACCCGGATCAGTTTGAACCGATGTTCGGCATGAACGACGTCGACGGTGAAACCTATACCGTGGTGGAAGAGTGGTGCTTCGGCTATATGCGCGGCGTGGCCTTGACCGACTGGTCATCCCTGCCGGAATCGCTGCGTGCCGATCTGGATCTTATTGCCCTGCACGGTTCTGAAGAGAACTTTGAACGCCTGGATACCTTCAGCGAAGAGGAGTTCCAGCAGAGCATTGAGAATATTCGTCCGGCGGCATTGCGCCTCTATAACTACTGGATTGCCAACCCGCAAGCGACTGTCACCCAGCAGCCGGTGATCAACGGTACCAAAGTCGGTCGTAACGATCCGTGCCCGTGCGGCAGCGGTAAAAAATTCAAGAACTGCTGTCTGCATTAATCATATCCGGCGGCGCTGCGCTTGCTTGGGCCTACGATAGGCCGGGTAAGCACAGCGCCTCCCGGCGTTACTGCGTTTATTATCCCACTTCCGGCAGCAGTCCCGCCGCAATCCCGAACTGCACCAGAATTATCGCTATCCCGCAGGCGAAGACCAGGCACAGCGCCGGTTTGCCGCCAGGTACCCGGTAGTCGCCCGTGGCATGGTGCTTACGGCTCTGCCAGACCAGCAGCGACGGCAGCAGCAGCGCCAGCACCGCCAACGCCACACCCGCATACCCCAGCGCCATCACAAACCCGCGCGGATAGAACAGAGCGAAAGCCAGCGGTGGCAGGAAGGTGATCGCCCCGGTCTGTAAACGCCCGCTAACAGTGCGGCTGCGCTGGAACAGGTCGGCAAGGTAATCAAACAGGCCCAGCGCCACGCCAAGGAACGACGTCGCCAGAGCGAGATCCGCAAACAGATGCACCGCCAGCTCCACATGCGGCGAGGCAACCACTTCCCGCAGGGCCTGTAGCAGTCCGTTCAGACCGGTATGGCTGGCCAGCATCCCCATAAAGGTGGACGAGTTGATGCTGCCCAGGGTCACCATCTGCCAGAAGATGTACGCCACCAGCGGAATGGCGCTGCCGGTGATGAAGATCCAGCGCAGCTTGCGCACGTTGCCATTCATATAGCTGACAATACTCGGCACGCTACCGTGGAAGCCAAACGAGGTAAAAATGACCGGAATAGCCGACAGCGCCAGCCCTTTCTCCAGCGGCAGGGTCAGTAAGTTGACCTTATGAATGTGCGGTGCCAGCAGCACCAGCATCACCACCAGGAAGAGGATTTTTGCCGAGAACAGGAAACGGTTGAACAGATCCACCAGCGAGGTGCCCACGCATATCACGCCCCCGCCGATCAGGGTAAAGAAGATCACCCCGGTGGTCGGTGAAATATCCGCGTTAAACCAGTCGTTAATGCTGGAGGCGATAAGCTCGCCCGCGCCGCTGATATAGGCCGCAGTCAGGGCATACATCAGGAACATCATGCTGAATCCGGTAATCCACTGGCCGAAGCGGCCCAGATAGCGCCCGGCCAGAGTTCCCAGCCCGGTATCGGCGGGAACGTGCTGATACACTTCGAGCAGCAGCAGGGCGGTGTAACACATCAGCGCCCAGAGCACGCCTAACAATACCAGCGTCACGCCAAACCCGACGCCCGCTGCGGCCAGCGGCATCGCCAGCATTCCTGCGCCAATCGTCGTTCCGGCGACGATAAAAATACTTCCCAGCGTTCTGTTCTTCACGTTTTCCTCTACGGCCTTGCACTATCGCGACAAAATCTGCCGCGCAGCGTAAGGGAAAAATGCAGCGTCGTCAAACCGGCGTTACAACAGCTGTAAATCCATCTTTACGGAAGTTGATGGCTTCGATGGCCTGGTCGTATGCCCATGAAAGTGGGGGTATTCGTCTACTACATAAGAGCAATGTTTTCGTTCGATAATCAGGCGTAACGTAAACGTTTCTTATAAATAATCAAAAAAAGTGAGATAGCGATGACCGGCGAAAACCCCTTTTGTGCAACATGGAGTCGCTCAGGCAATTTATTGTGTCATGGACACTGGATCATCACCTGGCAGGGGCAGGCCGTAACCTTGCCGGAGGCGCGGCAGGAAAAGGATATGGGGACCTGGGCGATTTACTCAATTATTGATCCCGAGGATGAAACCTTTGCCCAGGGCTTATCGGAAGACGACTGGATTATCGACAACGTCGACTGGCTGACCGATCTCTTTTTCGATCACGCCATCCCGCTGGAAACCGACAGCTATCGCCAGTTTTATCAGGCAGTCAATAAACAGGACTGGCGCTGCACCAGCTGTGCGGGCTGCATGTAAACCTGCGCCAGCGCAAGGCGGGCAGGGGAGCAAAGGGGTAGGCTGCGCCTTTTATTCTGGAGGCTTTATGACATCCATTCACGGGCACGACGTGCTGACGATGATGATTGATTCCAGTGAAGAGTACACCGAAGAGAGTCTGGTGGCGGCCATCACCGCGCGGTTTGGTGAGGCGGCGCGTTTTCACACCTGTTCGGCGTCGGACATGACGGCGGCAGAGCTGGTGGCATTTCTGGCCGCACGCGGGAAATTTATTCCGTCAGCGGCGGGCTTTTCAACGCACGAAAGTAAAATTTGTCGCCATTAATAATAACGCGGCGCCAGAAGGCGCCGCTGTAATATTAATTTTGTGCATCGAGTGTAGACAGCTCTTTATCAATAAAGTACAGCCCTTCACCTGATTTCCCGGCCAGCGACAATTTATCGAGAACAGATTTAAACAGCTTCTCTTCTTCGTGCTGTTCTGCCACATACCATTGCAGGAAATTAAAGGTGCCGTAATCCTGGCTGGTCATGGCCGCATGAACCAGTTCGTTAATTTTCTGGGTGATCAGCTGCTCGTGCTCGTAGGTGGCGCGGAACAATTCGTCCAGCGATGCGTACTCTGCAAAAGGCGATGCCACCGGGGTAATGCGCGGCAGGCTGCCGGTATCGGTAAGATAATCAAAGAGACGCTGCATATGGGTCATCTCTTCCTGCGCGTGACGGCGCATAAATGCCGCTGCGCCTTCAAAACTGTGATAGCTACACCAGGCGCTCATCTGTTGATAGAGCAGGGAGGAATAAAGTTCCAGATTCATTTGCTCATTGAGCTTGTCGATCATTTCGGTTTTAAGCATGGTGTAGCTCCGTTTTATTATTCACTGGCCAACGAGAGCGACACTATAATTTGTTATTTATATATTTGCAAAAAGTAAAATTATTATTTAATTAATCACAATACGAATGGGAATAAAACGCATTGCGGGTAATTCAACAGTATTAATGAGAATTATTCTGTTTCGTGTTTAAACATATTATTGCCAGCGAGATCGCTGGCAACGGAATTAATAATAGGTGGTAACGATGGGCCGGGGGGCATAGCCATGACACTGATATTGAATGGTCATGGTTTCATTAAGGCACAGCGAGCCGCTGATGAGGCTACAGGTTTTGACTGGCTGGCCGTAAGCCATGGCCGTGCTGTATCCCATCGCCTGGCATTCACGGGTCGCCGTGCCGCTGGTAACGTAATCGTCATAGCGGGCGTTCTGCAACATGGCCTGATCGTAATTGAGCATGACGACGCCTGAGGTGACATCGACGCTGCTGACCTCTGCTTGCCGGGTAACGCTACAGCCCGCCAGCAACAGGAGCAGGCCGCCAGTGCATAATCTCTTCATAGAACACTCTGAATGCGTTGAAATAATCTATACTACCGCCAGACGTGTGCCGCAATGCCAGGATTAAACGCCTGTTCTGCCCCTTCTCTTTGCCACGACCCCCGGCTCTTTCAATTCTATGCCATCCGCCCATCGGTCGGCGGTTAAAACGCTTCTGAGCACAAAATTGTGAGCGCATCTTTGTTTTTTGAAACTATTTTTCACTTAATTTGAAAGTGTGTTTGCTTAGTAGTAAGGTTGGACAGGTAAGCTATTCACAGCGGGGTGCCCCGCATCGCATTCAGGAGACGAAGAATGAAAATTGCATTGATGATGGAAAACAGCCAGGCGCCAAAAAACGCCATCATCCTCAAGGAATTGAACGCCGTTGCTGAAGAGAAAGGTTTCCCGGTCTACAACGTTGGGATGAGCGACGAAAACGATCACCACCTGACCTACATCCATCTGGGGATCATGGCGAGCATTCTGCTGAACTCGAAAGCGGTTGATTTCGTTGTGACCGGTTGCGGCACAGGCCAGGGCGCGCTGATGTCCCTGAACATTCACCCGGGCGTGGTGTGTGGCTACTGCATCGATCCAGCGGATGCCTTCCTGTTCGCCCAGATCAACAACGGTAACGCGCTGTCCCTGCCATTCGCCAAAGGCTTCGGCTGGGGCGCAGAGCTGAACGTTCGCTTCATCTTTGAAAAAGCCTTCACTGGCCGTAACGGCGAAGGTTATCCGCCAGAGCGTAAAGAGCCTCAGGTTCGCAACGCCGGTATTCTGAATCAAGTGAAAGCCGCGGTTGTTAAAGAGAACTATCTCGATACCCTGCGCGCTATCGATCCAGAGCTGGTCAAAACGGCAGTAACCGGCCAGCGTTTCCAGCAGTGCTTCTTCGAGAACTGCCAGGATAAAGAGATCGAAGCCTTTGTCCGCGGTATTATTGGCTAAGTTGCCAACGCCAGGAAAAGCCAGCTTACGCTGGCTTTTTTTATGCCCGTTTGCTGGATACCGCACTGCCGGCATCTTTCACCAGCCGCAGGGTATCGAACATCCCCAGCAGACAGACCAGCGCAATCGCCACAAAGGCCAGCCGGAAACTGATCCCCGGTAGCGCTTCCAGCCCCAGCATCTCGCTGCACAGTTCGCCAATACGGATCCCGATAGCACCAAGGGTGATCCCCAGCCCCACCGCCAGCTGGGTGGCAGTAGAGAATAGAGTGTTGGCATAGCTCATCTGCGGGGAAGGGACGTCGGCAAAGGCGAGGGTGCTGATGGCGGTAAACTGTATGGAACGAAACACGCCGCCCAGATAGAGCACCAGCATAATGACCCACACCGGGGTCTGCGGCGTCAGGAACGCACAGGCCAGCAGAGCCAGCACGTTCAGCGCGCCGTTGATCAGCAGCAGTTTTTTAAACCCCAGCCCACGCAGCAGAGGGGTGGTCGCCGGTTTAATGGTCAGGTTGCCAACAAACACCGCCAGCACCAGCAAACCGGAGTGGAACGCATCCATGCCGAATCCCACCTGGAACAGCAGCGGCAGCAAAAAAGGGACGGCGCTGATTGAGGCGCGAAACAGCGAGCCGCCGTACATGGTCACGCGAAAGGTGGGCACCTGGAGGGCATCGAGGCGGATCATCGGCCACCGGGCGCGCCTGAAATGCCGCAGCGCATAGATCAATGTGACCACGCCCGTCGCCACCAGAGCAAGGGTCAGCGTGGTATTCACCTGCTGCGCCCCCATCATCTCCATGGCACAAACCAGGCTGACCATTGCCACCGAGGTGGCGATAAAGCCCGGGGTATCGAACGGACGGCGGGTCTCTTCACTGATATCGGGGATAATGCGCAGCGCCAGCACGATGGCAATCAGCCCCAGCGGCACGTTAATAAAGAAGATCCAGCGCCAGTTGGCATAGCTGGTGATAAACCCGCCCAGCGGCGGGCCGATAATGGGAGCCACCAGCGCGGGCCAGGTCAAAGTGGCGATGGCAGTGATCAGCAGATGCTTCGGGGTGGTGCGTAGCACCGCCAGTCGGCCAACCGGCACCATCAGCGCGCCCCCCATTCCCTGCAACACGCGCATGGCGACGAACTGATCGACGCTGGTGGCGAGGCCGCACAGCACCGAGGCGAGGGTGAATATCGCCAGCGCCAGGGTAAAGACTTTGCGCGCGCCAAACCGGTCGGCGATCCAGCCGCTGGCCGGGATCAACACCGCCAGGGTGATGAGATATGCGCTAATCCCGATATTGAGATCCACCGCCTGCACGCCAAAGCTTTTCGCCATATCGGGCAGCGCGGTGGCGATCACCGTGCCATCGAGAAACTCCATAAAGAACGCGCCCGCGACTAACAGCGCAGCGGGGGAGATCCCGCTGGCCGCTTTACCGGAGATGTTTTCGGTCATTTTTCCTCTGCCACTTCAAATTTTTTTTAAAAATTTACAGGAACAAGCACGCTGCTAATTGCCTGATTTGATTTTATTTTTAACAGGAACGTTGTTTTATTTTAAATAAACTGCCGTGATGAATATCACAAAATCATTGATTTTTGTGATGGCGGTCATATTATAGGCACATCAACGATAACACCTGCATAACAAAGAGCCGGAGTAAAACAATGAAATTGCGCAAAATCCTGAAAAGCATGTTCGAATCCTACTGCAAGACCTTCAAGGACGTACCGCCAGGCGCGATGTTCTGATAAAAAAACCTGCTTCGGCAGGTTTTTTTATGCCTGCAGGCCGCATCAGGGCGGGCGTTTTGCTACTATGGCGGCCTTTCAAACAGGAGAAGCCTATGTCTCAAAACCTGAGTGCCGACCAGGAACTGATCTCTGACGTTGTTGCGTGTCAGCTGGTTATCAAACAAATCCTTGATGTGATTGAAATCCTCGCCCCGGCTGAGGTGCGCGAGAAGATGTCCAGCCAGCTCAAAAATATCGATTTCGCCAGCAATCCCGCGTCAGCCGACCCTGTCACGCTACGCGCCATCCAGAAAGCCATTGCGCTGATTGAACTGAAGTTCACGCCGCAGGGCGAGTCTCACTAAAATAAACCGACGTTTTGAATTTAGAAATGGTTTTGTGAGAATAATGTGAACGGGCGACCCAGGGTCGCCCGGAATGCAGGTTACATGAAGGTTTGCATAAGCAGATAGCTCACCGCACAGGCACAGCTTACTCCGATAAGACCGGGCATAATAAAGCTGTGGTTGATGATAAACCTGCCAATGCGCGTGGTACCCGAGCGGTCAAAGCCAATGCAGGCGAGGTCGCTGGGGTAGGTCGGCAGAACAAAATAGCCATACGACGCCGGGAAGAAGGCAATCAGCATCTTCGGATCAACCCCCAGCATTAACCCCATCGGCGCGACCGCCGTCAACGCTGCCGCCTGGCTATTAACCAGTTTCGAGACCAGGAACAGCACGATAGCGTAGGTCCAGGGATGGCTTTTCACCACGCCCTCGAGGGCCATCTTCAGTTCATCCAGATGCGCCTGGAAAAAGGTATCGCTCATCCATGCCACGCCAAACACCGAGAAAATCGCCACCATCCCGGCCTTAAACACCGCGCCGTTTGAGATCGCAGCGGCATTCACTTTGCACACCATTAACATCACGGCCCCGGCGATCAGCATCATCATCTGGATCACCAGGTTCATCGACAGCGCCGTCAGCTTGCCTTTTACCTCAAAGGCCGGACGCAGCTCGGGCAGGGCACCCAGCAGAACCACCACGGCAATCCCGGCGAAGAAGATCCAGGTTGACCAGTAGGCCTGCTTCGGGAAGCGCTGATTCATTAAGGTGTCGGTGCTGCCATAAATGAATTTCCGCTGCTCAGGATCTTTTAGCCTGGCCTGAAACGCCTCGTCGTCGGCCAGATCCTTGCCGCGGCGTAAACTCCAGAGGGCGGCAATGGCTACGCCCGCCAGCGAGGCCGGGACTGAAATCGCGAGGATCTGCAAAATGCCAAACGCCTGACCGACGCCGTGCTGCGCAGCAAGAATTGACACCAGCGAGACGACGGCAACCGACACCGGCGAGGCGGTGATGGCCATCTGCGAAGCAATGGAGGCCACTGCCATCGGGCGCTCGGGGCGGATGCCTTTTTTCAGCGCAATATCGGCAATGATGGGGAACATGGTATAGACCACATGGCCTGTGCCGCACAGAAAGGTCAGCATCCAGGTAGTGAAAGGGGCGAGCAGGGTGATATGTTGCGGATGTCGCCGCAGCAGCCGTTCGGCAAGCTGCATCATCACATTTAGTCCCCCGGCGCTCTGGAGCGTGGCGGCGCAGCCAATGACCGCAAGGATCGTCAGCATGACGTCCACCGGGGGTTTACCGGGCTGGAGCCCAAAGACAAAAGTGAGAATAAACAGGCCTATGCCGCTGATCAGGCCCAGTCCCATCCCCCCGAACCGGGTGCCGATTAACAGGCACACAATAATGACAATAAATTCAACGGTAATCATGCGTATCCCTCGTCTGTGAAAATGAAATTTTTGCAAATCATTACACGGAGTAGGGTTATTGGGTGGGAGCCAGATCGGATTTGTTAAATATTAATAAAAGCAAGGAGTTGGTTACAAGCCTGTAACAACATTACCCGGCGCAGGCCGGGTAAGTGACGTAAAGCAGAGGATCAGTGGTGCTGAGAGTGAACAATGTTGAGCAGGTGACGATCGGTCTGTTCCAGACCCAAACCGGTGCGATGCGCCTGGCGAATTTCATCGAGAACGGTTTTCAGTAATACCCCATCGTGCTGCTGTTCTTTTTCAATATCGTGCAGGAAGTTGAGCGTGGAGATGTCCTGCATTTTCCGCGCTTCATCCGTTAATTGATTCAGCGTCAGGCAGCGTTGTTCATACTCTTCAAGCGAGCGCTGGAAAACCGCTTCCAGGCAGTTACAGTTTTCATCAGTCATCTCCACCGGCTTAAGTACCGGCATGGCGCCAGACGCTTTCAGAAAATCGAAAACGCGCATCATCTGGGTGACGTTGCTCTGTGCCTGGGTGCGCAGAAAGGTCGCGGAACCGGTTAGCTGATGTTCTGAGCACCACTCGCTGAGGTGCAAAGAGAGATTTGACGCCTGGAACTCAAGGTTCATTTGCGTGTTGAGCTTGTTAATCATGTCCGAGATAGCCATATCCATTCCCTTTTCTTCGTTTATGCAACCTAAAAAATAATCATCATTAACGATAGTTCACTACAGAATAAAAGCATTCTGTTTTCCCTGTTTGTGAGCCCATATTCATTGCAGGAATCGGGTAAAAATAATAATAACAGCGAACTGTTTATAAGAAAATCCTTATGAATATATTCTTACTAAAGCTTACTCACCACGAGAAATTAAAAGAAATGAAGCATCTCGCGTGACCGAAGCGAAGGTAAGTAATAGCTAACCCTATGTTATACATGTTTTTGTATGAAATTAAAGCGTTTTGATGAAGGGGAGTATTTGATGTTTTTTAGCGTTGCGATGATATATGCGCATAGCAAGATAATGGATAATTATTCCTGCCAGATGGAATAAAGATAATTCTTATAATTAATCATTTTTTACACCCGACGAAACTTGCGCCGGATCATTTTTGCGCGAAATAGTGCGATTTGTGATCCCGCAGGGAGTTTGCCGTCCTCCACTCTGTGAAAATGAAACGTTGTTTTATCTTTTTATCTAACGGAGTTCTTTATGGCAAACGTGGCGGTGCTGTTGGCACCCGGATTTGAAGAGGCAGAAGCGATCATCACTATCGATATCCTGCGCCGTCTCAATATTCATGTCGAAACCCTGGCCTGCGCCGATTCGCGTGCGGTGGTGAGCTACCACAATATCCCGATGGTCGCAGACCATACCCTGAGCGACAAAATCGAAACGTACTACGATGCCGTGGTATTACCAGGCGGCCCGCAGGGCAGCGTCAACTTGGCGGCCAGCGCAGAAGTCCTGCGTTTTGTCGCCGCGCATGACGAAGCGGGCAAGATTATCGCGCCCATCTGTTCTGCCGCTGCGCGCGTGCTGGGCGGGAACGGCTTACTCAAAGGCCGTCGCTACGTCTGTTCGGGCGATCTTTGGCAGCCGATCCAGGATGGCGTGTATGTCGATGCCCCGGTGGTGGAAGATGGCAACCTCATCAGCGGCAAAGGTCTGGGCCATGCCTTCGACTTCGCGCTGACCCTCTCGGCGCGGCTGTTGGGCGATGACGCACCGGTTCGCGACCACGCCGAACACATCTACTATCCCTGGTAATATGGTCGGGCGCGCCTGCGCCCGGCTCACAAGGATATCTTAGCTGATCTTATGGACTAATCTGCTTTCCCTCTTTCTAATTGTCTGACAAATCCCGCTCTATTTATGTCATTTTTCGCTGAATGTATGTACGCAATTACTGTAATTCTGCGGTGTGATGGCGCTCTCTTATGGATGATTAATTTCCCGCTAAAACTATCTCAAGCAAATGCGCTTTAAACACGGTTGGCGCTAATGCCTTGTTTTAAGTCCGATTAAATAGAATTGAGATGTTGTTTCCCCTACAAATTAGAACGCTAAAGCTGGAGTTAACCATGCACAAATTTACTAAAGCGCTGGCGGCCATCGGTCTGGCTGCCGTTATGTCACAATCCGCTATGGCTGAGAACTTAAAGCTCGGTTTTCTGGTGAAACAGCCGGAAGAGCCGTGGTTCCAGACGGAGTGGAAATTCGCTGACAAAGCCGGGAAAGATTTGGGCTTCGAAGTGATCAAAATTGCCGTGCCGGACGGTGAAAAAACGCTTAACGCTATCGACAGCCTGGCGGCAAGCGGCGCGAAAGGGTTTGTTATCTGTACGCCCGATCCGAAGCTCGGCTCCGCCATCGTGGCGAAAGCGCGTGGGTATGACATGAAAGTCATCGCGGTGGACGATCAGTTCGTTAACGCCAAAGGCAAGCCAATGGATACCGTGCCGCTGGTGATGATGGCTGCGACCAAAATCGGTGAGCGCCAGGGTCAGGAGCTGTACAAAGAGATGCAAAAACGCGGCTGGGATGTGAAAGATACTGCTGTAATGGCCATCACTGCTGATGAGCTCGATACCGCGCGCCGTCGTACCTCCGGCTCGATGGATGCCCTGAAAGCGGCCGGCTTCCCGGAAAAACAGATCTACAAAGTGCCAACCAAATCTAACGACATCCCGGGTGCTTTCGATGCGGCCAACTCCATGCTGGTTCAGCACTCTGAAGTGAAACACTGGCTGGTGGTCGGGATGAACGACAACACCGTGCTCGGCGGCGTGCGCGCCACTGAAGGCCAGGGCTTTAAAGCGGCAGACGTGATCGGTATCGGCATCAACGGCGTGGACGCGGTGAGCGAACTCTCTAAAGCACAGGCGACCGGCTTCTACGGCTCCCTGCTGCCAAGCCCGGACGTACACGGCTACAAATCCAGCGAAATGCTCTACAACTGGGTGACCAAAGGCGAAGAGCCAGCGAAATTCACTGAAGTGACCGACGTGGTGCTGATCACCCGCGACAACTTCAAAGCTGAGCTGGAGAAAAAAGGACTGGGCGGTAAGTAATTTACTGTGATTGCGCCCCCCGGCAGTCGCGGGGGGCCAGACGTTCACTACTCGATCCTCGGAGACGTTATGCAACAGTCTGAACCGTATCTCTCATTTCGCGGCATCGGCAAAACCTTTCCCGGTGTCAACGCGCTGACCGACATCAGCTTTGACTGCTACCCGGGTCAGGTTCATGCCCTGATGGGGGAGAACGGCGCCGGAAAATCCACGCTGCTGAAGATCCTCAGCGGTAACTATGCCCCCACGACGGGCACCCTGGCGCTACAGGGCCGGGAAGTCGCGTTTGCCGACACCACCGCCGCGCTGAACGCGGGCGTCGCCATCATCTACCAGGAACTGCACCTGGTCCCGGAGATGACGGTGGCGGAAAACATCTATCTTGGGCAGCTTCCGCATAAGGGCGGGTTTGTGAACCGTTCGCTGCTCAACTATGAAGCCGGTCTGCAGCTGAAACATCTCGGGCTGGATATTGACCCGCAGACCCCGCTGAAATACCTCTCCATCGGCCAGTGGCAGATGGTAGAGATTGCCAAAGCCCTGGCGCGTAATGCCAAAGTCATTGCCTTTGATGAACCAACCAGCTCGCTGTCGGCGCGCGAAATCGAAAACCTGTTCCGGGTGATCCGCGAGCTGCGTAAAGAGGGGCGCATCATTCTGTATGTGTCACACCGTATGGAAGAGATCTTCGCCCTCAGCGATGCCATTACCGTATTTAAAGATGGCCGTTATGTTCGCACCTTCACCGATATGCAGCAGGTCAACCACGACCAGCTGGTGCAGGCGATGGTAGGCCGCGAGCTGGGCGATATCTACCACTGGGAACCGCGTCAGTATGGTGGCGAGCTGCTGCGTCTGGAAGAGGTGAAAGCCCCTGGCGTACGCACGCCCATCAGCCTTACCGTGCGCAGCGGTGAAATCGTCGGCCTGTTCGGGCTGGTGGGGGCAGGGCGCAGCGAACTGATGAAAGGGCTGTTTGGCGGCACCCGCATTACCGGCGGCCAGGTATTTATCGACGGGCAACCGGTCGATATTCAAAAACCGGCGCACGCCATTCGCGCGGGGATGATGCTCTGCCCGGAAGACCGTAAAGCCGAAGGGATCATCCCGGTGCACTCGGTGCGGGACAACATCAATATCTCGGCGCGGCGCAAGACCATCCGTGCGGGGTGTCTGATTAACGATACGTGGGAGGTCGACAATGCCGATCACCACATTCGTTCGCTCAACATCAAAACGCCGGGCGCTGAGCAGCTGATCATGAACCTCTCCGGCGGGAACCAGCAGAAGGCAATCCTGGGTCGCTGGCTGTCGGAAGAGATGAAGGTGATCCTGCTGGATGAACCGACCCGCGGTATCGACGTGGGGGCGAAGCACGAAATTTATAACGTGATTTACGCACTGGCAAAACGTGGCGTGGCGGTGCTCTTCGCCTCCAGCGATCTGCCGGAAGTGCTGGGTGTGGCCGACCGCATCGTGGTGATGCGTGAAGGAGCCATTGCCGGTGAATTGCTTCATGAACAGGCGAATGAACAACAGGCGTTAAGCCTCGCCATGCCTAAAGTCAGCCAGGCTGTCGCCTGAGCAAGGAGAATAAGATGTCCTCTGTCACTACAACCAGAGCGCCGAAAACGGCCTTCAGCTTTGGGCGGATCTGGGATCAATACGGCATGCTGGTGGTCTTCGCCGTGCTGTTCCTCGGCTGCGCCATCTTTGTACCTAACTTTGCCACCTTCATTAATATGAAGGGGCTGGGCCTGGCTATCTCGATGTCCGGGATGGTCGCCTGCGGGATGCTGTTCTGTCTGGCGTCCGGCGACTTCGACCTGTCGGTGGCCTCGGTCATCGCCTGTGCCGGGGTCACCACGGCGGTGGTCATTAATATGACCGAAAGCCTGTGGATTGGCGTGGCGGCCGGGTTACTGCTCGGTGTGCTGAGCGGGCTGGTCAACGGCTTCGTGATTGCGCGGCTGAAAATCAACGCCCTGATCACTACCCTGGCCACCATGCAGATTGTACGCGGGCTGGCCTATATCATCTCTGACGGTAAAGCGGTAGGGATTGAAGACGAGCGCTTCTTCACCCTCGGCTATGCCAACTGGCTCGGTCTGCCAGCACCTATCTGGCTGACGGTGGGCTGTCTGATTATTTTTGGCTTCCTGCTGAACAGAACCACCTTTGGCCGTAACACGCTGGCGATTGGCGGTAATGAAGAGGCAGCGCGTCTGGCGGGTGTGCCGGTGGTACGCACCAAGATCATTATCTTCGTGCTCTCTGGCCTGGTGTCGGCGGCGGCGGGGATTATTCTGGCCTCGCGTATGACCAGCGGCCAGCCGATGACCTCCATCGGTTATGAGCTGATTGTTATCTCTGCCTGCGTTTTGGGTGGGGTATCGCTGAAAGGCGGCATCGGAAAAATCTCATATGTGGTGGCAGGTATCCTGATCCTGGGCACGGTTGAGAACGCGATGAACCTGCTGAACATCTCTCCGTTCTCGCAGTATGTGGTACGTGGCCTGATCCTGCTTGCAGCGGTGATCTTCGACCGTTACAAACAAAAAGCGAAGCGTACTGTTTAACGTTTTTCCTGCCTTCCGCGACTTAACTTTTAAGTGTAGTCGCGACCTTCACCCCCTTTCCAGCCGCAGCGGGAAGGGGGATGTCAAATGGCGAGCGCCGTCACACTGTCTATACTTACATGGCTACTGAGATGTTAACAGTTTTTCATCTCGCCAACTGTAAGGAGGATCAGGGTGGCCGATACGTTAACTTCACCGCCATTACTTGCTGAAAACTATGCGTACTTTTTTGACCTCGACGGGACACTGGCAACCATCAAGCCGCATCCTGATGAGGTAGAAGTTCCCGCAGAGGTGTTACAGGCGCTGAAGAAGCTTGCAGATATGAATCAGGGAGCACTGGCATTGATTTCAGGGCGTTCAATGGCCGAGCTGGATCAGCTCGCCGAACCCTACCGTTTCCCGCTTGCCGGTGTACACGGAGCGGAGCGCCGCGACATCCATGGTCATTCGCAATCCGTTTCCCTTCCCCCGGATCTGGTCCAGACGCTGCATGCGCAGCTGACGACGGCGCTTTTATGGCTGCCTGGCACCGAACTTGAAGCCAAAGGTATGGCCTTTGCGATCCACTATCGCCGGGCGCCCGAGTATCAGCAGGAAGTCCTTAACCTGGCGGAGCAGATAGCGCGTGACAATCCGCAACTGTCGCTGCAGCCGGGTAAATGTGTCGTTGAAATTAAGCCGAGGGGCATCCACAAGGGCGAAGCTATCTCTGCCTTTATGCATGAAGCGCCTTTCCTCGGCAGAACGCCGGTGTTCTTTGGCGATGACCTGACCGATGAGCATGGCTTTGAAGTGGTTAATCAGCTTAAAGGGGTATCAGTGAAAGTCGGCGCGGGTGAGACCAAAGCCAGCTGGCGGCTGGCAACGGTATCCGACGTCTGGCAATGGGTAATAAAAGCCGCTAATCATCAACAAGAAAAAGAAATAGCGCAAATTAACAGGAGAAAACCTTATGGGTCGCTTGATCGTAGTTTCTAACCGCATCGCTCCCCCGGACGACAAAAAAGCCAGCGCAGGTGGCCTGGCTGTAGGGGTGCTGGGGGCGTTAAAAAATACGGGTGGACTCTGGTTTGGCTGGAGTGGAGAGATTGGAAACGAGGATAAACCGCTAAAAAAGGTGACACGCGGGAACATCACCTGGGCCTCGTTTAATCTCAGTGAACAGGATTATGATGAGTATTACTGCCAGTTCTCCAATGCCGTACTCTGGCCAGCCTTCCACTATCGCCTCGACCTGGTGAAGTTTAAGCGTGAGGCCTGGGAAGGGTACTCGCGGGTCAACAGCCTGCTGGCCGACAAACTGCAGCCGTTAGTGCAGGAGGACGATGTCGTATGGATCCACGATTACCACCTGCTGCCGTTTGCCAGCGAGCTACGCAAACGCGGCGTCAACAACCGCATCGGTTTCTTCCTGCATATCCCGTTCCCGACGCCTGAAATTTTCAACGCGCTGCCGCCAGGGGACGAGCTGCTCGAAGATCTCTGCGATTATGATCTGCTGGGCTTCCAGACTGAAAACGACCGTCTGGCCTTCCTTGAAAGCGTGGCCAGCAAAACGCGGCTGACGGCGCATGACGATGACTCTCACTCTGCATGGGGCAAGCGCTTCCGCACCGAGGTCTATCCGATTGGTATTGAGCCGGACGAGATTGCCGGGCAGGCATCCGGGCCGCTGCCGCCTAAGCTTGCGCAGCTTAAAGAAGAGCTGAAGAACGTAAAAAACATCTTTTCCGTAGAGCGTCTCGATTATTCAAAAGGGTTGCCGGAACGCTTCCTGGCGTACGAGACCCTGCTGGAAAAATATCCCGAGCACCACGGTAAGATCCGCTATACCCAGATCGCGCCAACCTCACGTGGTGAGGTGCAGGCCTATCAGGATATTCGTCACCAGCTGGAAACCGAAGCCGGGCGCATTAATGGCCGTTACGGTCAGTTAGGTTGGACGCCGCTGTTCTACCTCAACCAGCACTTTGAACGCAAAATCCTGATGAAAGTGTTCCGTTATGCGGATGTCGGGCTGGTCACGCCGCTGCGTGACGGCATGAACCTGGTGGCGAAAGAGTACGTTGCCGCACAGGATCCGGCTGACCCTGGCGTGCTGGTGCTGTCGCAGTTTGCCGGTGCCGCTAATGAGCTGACCTCTGCGCTGATCGTCAATCCATACGATCGGGATGACGTGGCTAACGCCTTGCACCGGGCGCTGAATATGCCGCTCACGGAGCGTATCTCACGCCATGCGGATATGATGAAAGTCATCCGCGAGAACGATATCGACCACTGGCAGGCGCGCTTTATTGAAGACCTGAACCATATCACGCCACGCAGTGTGGAGAGCAACCTGCAAAAAAAGGTCGCAACTTTCCCTAAACTTGCCTGAATATAATTTCACTCAGCGCATTACGCTGCGCTGAGTGAAATTAACAGCACATCTACTTTACTGTTGCTAACAATTGTTTTAGCGGAACAGGCTGTCCGAGAGAAAAAACTGTGGTTATGGTTTCCGCAAATCACCAGATCCACATTCTGTTTGTGACATATATCAAGTATCCTCGCGCTTAATTCGCCGGACGCGCAAAGTGTTTGTGCGATGGGATATTCTGCCCGAGCGATAAGTTCATCCAGAAATTGTTGGGTTTCCTCCTGAATCACATCACGAATATCTTCCAGCATTGGCGCAGCCAGTTGATTGTACATTTCAGGGTCAGCAGACAGCGTGACGAGAGTAATGCGTGCTTGGGTCGGTCGGGCGATGGCAACCGCTTTGGCGACCAGTTGATGGCTTTCGGGAGAAACAGAAACAGAAACAAGGATATGGGAGTAACTCATGGTACCCTCCGAACGTATCTGTACATTAGCTTTTCCTCAGCATTAGCGCGATTTTTTAGCACGCGCAAGGGGGGAAGATGACATTCATGTGATGCTTATCATAATTATTCATTAAATATTCTTATGTAATGAATCGCGCTAAACCAGCATAAGGTGAGTGAAAGCGCTATCTTAACGGAAATCATACAAATATATCCCCCTCAAAAACAAGGGTTTTTACCCCTTCGCAACAATTACCCCGCCGAAAACGTAAGAAAATACTTACGTATTGGCCTTGATAATATTCTTTGTTTTTCAATGATTTATTTGGGTGTTTCTATCTTAGATATGTTGAGTGTTTTTGAAATTTGTAACTTGTCAACCCCCGGCAAGTAACGTGCCGGGTTAGTTCATACTTGTGCATGATTATTCGGCAATACAGAATATATCTGAGTGTTATTTGTTCATTAAATGGACAATTTAGAAGTGATACTGATGGATTTTTGGTTCAAATTCACCTAAATTATGTGACCTGGATCACATTTATTTTAAATTTCAGGCGAGGCCACATTGTATGTCCTACAGCGGACGGGTAGAGTTGCACCGAATTAGGAAAAATCTTAGTTAATTGTAAAAAGTGATAACTGTCAGGAAGCAATTATTGTTTTTCATTACGTGATTCTTCAATACAGAACTTAATTCAACTATGCGTTTAAGCCTTTTCTTCTTTTTTTTACCGGGGTTTTCCCGGCGACATCACGGGGTGCGGTCTACCGCACAAGAATATAGTGTTATTCGGGAAGGGATAAATGAACACATCCGAATTGCTAAAACACATTTATGACATCAACCTGTCATATTTATTGCTTGCACAACGTTTGATTAGCCAGGACAAAGCCTCTGCGATGTTTCGTCTGGGTATTCATGAAGAGATGGCGACAACACTTGGCGCGTTAACGCTGCCGCAGATGGTTAAGCTGGCTGAAACTAACCAGTTAGTCTGTCAGTTCCGTTTCGATAATCACCAGACCGTGACCCAACTGACGCAGGAGTCCCGCGTGGACGATCTGCAGCAGGTTCACACCGGTATTTTGCTTTCCACCCGTTTGCTTAACGACATCAGTCAGCCTGATGACGCAGCCCGTAAGAAAAGAGCCTGACAATGAGTGAGAAGAGCATTGTTCAGGAAGCGCGTGACATTCAACTGGCCATGGAACTGATTACGCTTGGTGCTCGTTTGCAGATGCTTGAAAGCGAGACACAGCTGAGCCGTGGTCGTCTTATCAAACTGTATAAAGAATTACGCGGTAGCCCGCCGCCAAAAGGCATGCTGCCGTTTTCCACTGACTGGTTTATGACGTGGGAGCAGAATATTCATGCTTCCATGTTCTGTAATGCCTGGCAGTACCTGCTCAAAACCGGCTTATGCAGCGGTGTTGATGCAGTGATTAAAGCGTACAAACTTTATCTCGAGCAGTGCCCGCAGCCTGAAGAGGGACCTTTGCTGGCATTGACCCGGGCATGGACGCTGGTGCGTTTTGTTGAGAGCGGATTGCTTGAGTTGTCCCGTTGCAACTCCTGCGGCGGTAACTTTATCACCCACGCTCATCAGCCGGCCGGCAGCTTTGCCTGCAGTTTGTGCCAACCACCATCTCGCGCGGTAAAAAGACGTAAACTTTCCCGGGATGTTGCCGATAGTAATCCACAACTGCTGGATGAACAGATCGAACAGGCTGTTTAACCCGAACGTACGGGCAAAACTCCAGCAGCGGTAAGCAATTACCGCTGCTTTTTTTTGCCCCGCGGTCAGGTAAACCCTCGACCTGTGTCTCCTGGCTAAAGTCACTAGCGGAAGGATGATGTCGTGCTTATCGTATTAGGTTACCTGGTAGTTCTCGGTACAGTTTTCGGCGGTTACATGATGACCGGCGGGCACCTTGGGGCACTCTATCAACCGGCCGAGCTGGTTATAATCGGCGGTGCAGGGGTGGGTGCATTTATCGTTGGCAACAACGGCAAGGCGATCAAGGGAACGTTAAAAGCGTTGCCGTTACTGTTCCGTCGTTCGAAATACACCAAAAGTATGTATATGGACCTGCTGGCGCTGCTCTATCGCCTGATGGCCAAGTCGCGTCAACAGGGGATGTTCTCCCTGGAACGCGATATTGAAAATCCGAAAGAGAGCGAGATCTTCGCCAGCTATCCGCGGATCCTTGCGGATTCGATGATGCTCGAATTTATCGTCGACTATCTGCGTCTGATCATCAGCGGCAACATGAACACCTTCGAAATCGAAGCGCTGATGGACGAAGAGATCGAAACCCACGAAAACGAAGCGGAAGTCCCGGCGAACAGCCTGGCGATGGTCGGGGACTCCTTGCCCGCTTTCGGTATCGTGGCGGCGGTGATGGGGGTAGTACACGCGCTGGCCTCTGCGGATCGTCCGGCGGCTGAGCTGGGGGCGCTGATTGCCCACGCCATGGTGGGGACCTTCCTCGGGATCCTGCTGGCGTATGGTTTTATCTCTCCGCTGGCGACCGTTTTACGTCAGAAGAGTGCTGAAACCACCAAAATGATGCAGTGCGTCAAAATCACGCTGCTCTCCAACCTGAACGGTTATGCCCCGCCAATCGCGGTAGAGTTTGGCCGTAAGACCCTGTACTCCAGCGAGCGTCCGTCGTTTATCGAACTCGAAGAGCACGTGCGCGCGGTGAAGAACCCAAACCAGCAGACGAGCACTGAGGACGCATGAAAAATCAGGCCCATCCCATCGTCATAGTCAAAAAGCGCAAGCACAAAGGCCACGGGGGTCATCATGGTGGCTCCTGGAAAATAGCCTATGCGGACTTTATGACCGCGATGATGGCATTCTTCCTGGTGATGTGGCTGATCTCTATCTCCAGCCCGAAAGAGCTGATTCAGATAGCTGAATATTTCCGTACTCCGCTGGCGACCGCCGTTTCGACCGGGCCGCGAATCTCCAACAGCGACAGCCCGATCCCGGGCGGTGGAGATGATTACACCCAGAAGCAGGGTGAAGTGAAGCGCGAGCCGAACATTGACGAGCTCAAAAAGCGCATGGAACAGGCGCGCCTGAAGAAACTGCGCGGCGATCTGGATCAGCTGATCGAAGCGGATCCGAAGCTGCGCGCCCTGCGTCCACACCTGAAGATCGATCTTGTTCAGGAGGGTCTGCGCATTCAGATTATCGACAGCCAGAACCGTCCTATGTTTAAAACCGGCAGCGCCGACGTGGAACCCTATATGCGCGATATTCTGCGCGGGATTGCCCCGGTGCTGAACGGGATCCCCAACCGAATCAGTCTTTCCGGTCACACCGATGACTTCCCTTACGCCGGTGGCGAAAAAGGGTACAGCAACTGGGAGCTTTCTGCGGATCGTGCTAACGCATCCCGTCGTGAGCTGGTGATCGGTGGGCTGGACGATGGCAAGGTGCTGCGGGTGGTGGGCATGGCTGCAACCATGCGCATGACCGACCGCGGACCGGATGATGCCATCAACCGTCGTATTAGTCTTTTAGTGCTCAACAAGCAGGCGGAGCAGGCCATCCTGCACGAAAACGCCGAAAGCCAGAATGAGTCACTGGATGATTTAAAACAGCCAGGCCCTGTGCCGTCGGCTGCCGTTCCAACATCGCCACCAGCCAATCCGAGGTGATAGCGTGAGCATGGATATTAGCGATTTTTACCAGACGTTTTTTGATGAAGCCGACGAACTGTTGGCGGATATGGAGCAACACCTGCTGGACCTGGTGCCTGAGGCACCGGATTCAGAGCAGCTCAACGCCATATTTCGTGCTGCCCACTCCATAAAAGGGGGCGCCGGTACGTTTGGCTTTACCATTCTGCAGGAGACGACCCATCTGATGGAGAACCTGCTGGATGAGGCCCGACGCGGTGAGATGCAGCTCAATACCGACATTATTAACCTGTTTTTGGAAACGAAAGATATTATGCAGGAACAGCTCGATGCCTATAAAAGCTCGCAAGAGCCGGATGCAGCCAGCTTCGAATATATCTGCCAGGCTTTGCGTCAGCTCGCGCTGGAAGCCAAAGGTGAAACGGCAGCCGTTGCCGTCAGCCCGGCGAAACTGAGCGTCGTGGACGCCGCTCCGGCGGCGGCACCGGCCGCTGACGACCGCGTGCGCGTGGTGCTGTCTGGCCTGAAAGAGAGTGAAGTGAATCTGCTGGAAGAGGAGCTGAGCAATCTTGCCACGCTGAGCAACGTCGTGAAAGGTCAGGGCACACTGGCAGCTACCCTCGACGGCGGCATCAGCAAAGATGACGTGGTCGCCGTACTCTGTTTCGTGATTGAACCTGAACAGATCGACTTTGAAGCGGTTACGGATGCGCCGGCTGCTGAAGTGGCGGAAGTGGTTGAAGCCGCGCCTGCCGTACCCGCAGTGGCACCTGCTGCGCCAGCGCTGAAGGCGGTGCCGGGCGAAACGGCTGCGCCAAACCGCGCCGAGCGCGAAAAACCGGCCGCCCGCTCCAGTGAATCAACCAGTATCCGTGTGGCCGTTGAGAAGGTGGATCAGCTGATTAACCTGGTCGGCGAACTGGTGATCACCCAGTCGATGCTGGCCCAGCGTTCTAACGAACTGGATCCGGTAAACCACGGGGATCTGATCACCAGCATGGGCCAGCTGCAGCGCAACGCCCGTGACCTGCAGGAATCGGTGATGTCCATCCGTATGATGCCGATGGAGTACGTCTTCAGCCGCTTCCCGCGCCTGGTGCGCGACCTGGCGGGCAAGCTCAATAAGCAGATTGAACTGACGCTGATGGGCAGCTCCACCGAGCTGGATAAGAGCCTGATTGAACGCATTATCGACCCTTTAACGCACCTGGTACGTAACAGCCTCGACCACGGGATCGAGCTGCCGGAAAACCGCGTGGCCGCTGGGAAATCCCCGGTCGGGAACCTGATCCTGTCTGCGGAACACCAGGGCGGGAACATCTGTATCGAAGTGACCGACGATGGCGCAGGCCTGAACCGTGAGCGCATCCTGGCGAAAGCCATCTCCCAGGGGATGGCGGTCAACGAAAACATGACCGACGAAGAAGTGGGCATGCTGATCTTTGCGCCGGGCTTCTCCACTGCCGAGCAGGTGACGGACGTCTCCGGGCGTGGCGTGGGCATGGACGTGGTAAAACGTAACATCCAGGAGATGGGCGGCCACGTTGAGATCAAGTCGAAGCAGGGTTCCGGTACCACTATCCGTATCCTGCTGCCGCTGACGCTGGCGATCCTCGACGGTATGTCGGTCAAAGTGGCGGACGAAGTGTTTATCCTGCCGCTGAACGCGGTCATGGAATCACTCCAGCCGCGTGAAGAAGATTTGCATCCGCTGGCGGGCGGTGAGCGCGTACTGGAAGTGCGCGGTGAATACCTGCCGATGGTGGAGCTGTGGAAAGTGTTCGACGTGGACGGCGCTAAAACCGAAGCCACGCAAGGGATTGTGGTGATCCTGCAAAGCGCAGGCCGCCGCTATGCCCTGTTGGTCGATCAACTGATTGGTCAGCATCAGGTGGTAGTGAAGAACCTTGAGAGCAACTACCGTAAAATACCTGGCATTTCAGCCGCCACCATCCTGGGTGATGGTAGCGTGGCGCTGATCGTCGATGTTTCGGCGCTTCAGGGATTAAATCGTGAACAACGTATGGCGCACACAGCCGCCTGATTCAGTTAAGAAGGTAAAAAAATGACCGGTATGAGTAATGTAACCAAGCTGGCCGGCGAGCCATCAGGGCAGGAATTCCTGGTTTTCACTTTAGGTGACGAAGAATACGGTATCGATATTCTGAAAGTGCAGGAAATCCGTGGCTATGATCAGGTGACCCGCATCGCCAACACGCCAGATTTCATCAAAGGCGTGACCAACCTGCGTGGCGTGATCGTGCCTATCGTTGACCTGCGCGTGAAGTTCAGCCAGGGCGATGTTGAGTATGATGACAACACCGTGGTGATCGTGCTCAATCTGGGCCAGCGCGTGGTGGGGATCGTGGTTGATGGGGTGTCTGATGTGCTCTCCCTGACCGCCGAGCAGATCCGCCCGGCACCGGAATTTGCTGTCACCCTGTCCACCGAATACCTGACCGGTCTGGGTGCGCTCGGTGACCGCATGCTGATTCTGGTGAACATTGAGAAGCTGTTGAACAGCGACGAGATGGCGCTGCTGGATGTGGCGGCAAGTCACGTAGCGTAATGAGGCTGGCCGCCAGGCTAATCTTTTAATACATATGGCTGTAGTGGAATTGTTCCGTTCACTACAGCTTTTTTGCTTTATGAAAGCCCCGCTGCGGTGAACGTGTTAAGGGGGCTACCGCCGCCCCCTTAACAATCCCGGCTCCCGGCAAAGAAAATCGCCGCTTCGCGATGCCCTCGGCTTATTCCCTTCGGCTATCGGGTCGGGCGTGATCCTACATCCCTGTAGGTCACGCCCTCTCGGCGCATCCCTGCGCCTCGCCCCGGCCTGCGGTCAACGCCTCAGCGATTTTCAGCCGGACTTTCGCTCACTCAACCTTCTCTGCGGTTTGAATGTGGCACAGGGGTTGAGTCCCCGCTGAAATCGGCGAACCGGAGACCGGATGACAAGGGCTGGACGCCAGGGATGGCGGCCAGAGGCGAATCGAGACAGGATGTCGAGTTGAGCCGACCGCAGGCAGCAGGTCGGGAGGTGAGCGTAGTGCGAAGCACCGATTTCGTCGCGGGGCCGCGGGGATTGATAAGGGGGCCGCGGTGGCCCCCTTATCACGTTCACAGGTTCCATTCATTTCATATTCTGCTGGACATAAAGTGAACGGAACAATTCCACAACATCTCAATAAGAAATCAGCCTTCCTGGCTAACCAGCTCAACCTCATCCTCCAGCAGCCCCTCATTCTGCGCCAGCATTGCTGTCGCCACGCCATTCCCCAGCACGTTAATCGCGGAACGTCCCATATCCAGGAAGTGATCGATCCCCATCAGCAGCAAAATCCCCGCCACCGGAATATGGAAACTCGGGATGGTGGCAGCCAGCACCACCAGCGCCGAGCGCGGCACCCCGGCAATGCCTTTCGAGGCCAGCATCAGGGTTAACATCAACACCGTGATTTCCGAAAACGACAGCTGAATATTGTACGCCTGGGCGATAAACATCGAGGCAAACGAGCAGTAGACCATCGACCCCACGAGGTTAAACGAATACCCAATCGGCAGCACAAAGGAGACGATATTGCGCGAACAGCCAAAGCGGGTCAGCTGCTCCAGCGTTTTCGGGTAGGCCGCTTCGGAGCTGCTGGTGGTAAAGGCCACCAGCACCGGATCTTTCAGCATGCTCACCAGGCGGAAGATTTCGTTTTTCAGCACCATATAACCCACCGCCACCAGCACCAGACAGGTGAGGACGATCGCCAGATAGTAGCCACCAATAAACGAGGCATAGTTGAGCAAAATCCCCAGCCCCTCAGTGGCGATCACCGAGGAGATCGCGGCGTAGATCGCCAGCGGTGCAACGTACATTACGTAACCGGTGACTTTCAGCATAATGTGGGAAACCACGTCCAGCGCCGCAACCAGCGGGGCGTTAAATTTCTCCCCCAGCGATGCGCCGCCAATGCCAAAGAACATCGAGAACACCACGATCTGCAGGATCTCGTTATTGGCCATTGCCCCGGCAATGCTGGTAGGGATGGTATGGGAAAGAAAGCCTTTCAACGACATCCCGCCGGTCGCCAGTCCGGTCTCTACCGTACCGGCCGGAACGGCCAGATTCAGGCCACTGCCCGGGTGGAGCAAGGTCACAATAAACAGTCCGACCAGGATGGAGAGTACCGACGAGCTGATAAACCAGACCATTGCTTTACCGCCCACACGGCCAATGGTCGCGGTCTCGCCCAGCCGCATGATCCCCACCGTCAGGGTGCTGAACACCAGCGGCGCAATGACCATCTTAATCAGGCGTAAGAAGATATCGGTCAGGAGAGTGATGTTGTCTGACCAGGCTGCTATCACGTCAGATGACGCGTATTCATGAATGACTGCCCCGGACAGAATGCCCGCCAGCATAAAGACCACGATAAAAATCGTGAGTCGGTTTGCGCTTGCCACCAAAGTACCTCATTAACTGAAAGGGGGAAATTAATCAGCTGATCTGTCTCATTTTTTATTATTCAGCGGATGAATGATTCATTACCTAAATTGAAGTAAATAAGCGTGCTTTTCAATATTTTTTTAATATTTATTAAATTAGTTAATAAATGACCGACGATATATTGTGATCCAGATCACATTTTGAGCAATATATCTTCCCGCTATGCTTACGCTATAGCGGATGTCATTTCTTATCCTTATGTTTTAATTCGTAAAAATGTGTCAATAATGCAAAGGTATGGGGCAGCGGGTGAAAAGTGGTTGAGAACGAAACCTTAAACTAAATTTCACAATAACCACCCGGGCAACAGCATGAAGGGTGCTAACAGACTGAGTGTTATCAAAAAATGATAACCTTACGTGACATTTTCTGGAGGGTGGAAAATGAACAAAAAACTCCTGATGCTGTTTACCGGTAGCGTTTTTGCAATGGCAGCCAGCAACAGTCAGGCCGTCACCAGCAGCGGCACCATTGGCGCGACGCTGACACTGACCAACGGTTGCCTGATTAACGGCTCGCCGACGCAGGATGGCATTAACTTCGGTACGCTCGATTTCGGTACCCATCCGGCGACCTTCTCCACGCTGACCACCCAGCTTACCGGGGCCAGCGGCGGCAACACCTTCACGATTCAATGCACCACCGCCAGCTACACCGTGGCGATCACCGGCAATACCAACTCCACGGCCCCCGGCACGGTAGTGGGTACACCGGGTACGCCTGCGCGCTATCTGGTGAACACCGCCAATACCGGCCAGGGCGTCGCCTACAGCCTGTTCAGCGACGGCGGGTTTAACAACATCATCGCCAATAACGCCCCACTGCCGGTGACCTCCACCGCCGGGGGAGTTGACAGCTATACGCTGTACGGCCGCATCACCGGCGGGGGCAATAGCGTCACCGTGGTGCCCGGCACTTACACCGACACCATCAACGTCAGCGTCACCTACTAGCGTCAGCACGTTTAGATAAGCGTGGAAAAACAATCGCTCCGACATACGGGAGAGGGCAAACTGCGCGCTTTTTTTGTCCTGAGCATGCTGCTGCTTGTGGCAGGAAACGGCGAGGCGGTGACGACGCAATCCTTTCAGGTGAGCGCCACGATCACCCCCGGCTGCTCCGTCGCCACAGGCAGCGGTGGCCTTCTGGGCACCCTTAACTTTGGCACCCATAGCGGGGTGGAACGGGGATCGGTGAACACCAGCTTTGTGCCGAACGGTTCACTCTCCATCGCCTGTACGCCTGGCGTGGCGTTAAGCATGAGTATCGACGGCGGTCAGCACTACACCTCGGTGCGCAATATGCAGCGGTCCGGGGGGACCAGTCTGGTGCCGTACCGCCTGTACAGCAGCAGCTCTCTGGCGGCCAACAGTGAGATCGGTGTTAACCAGGCGGTGTCTGTGGCCTACACCAACAGCAATAACATTGCGCTACCGCTCTTTGGTGTGGCGCTTCTGACCGGGTTCAGCCCGGCCGGAAATTATTCCGATCAACTCACCGTGACCCTGTCGTGGTGATAAAGGGAGAAGGACAATGAAGGCATTTTCGGGATATCGCAGGCTTTGTCTGCTGATGGCACTGGGCGCGACGCTCAACACCGCCCACGGGGCCGCCACTATTCTGCTGTGGCCCATCGACCCCTGGCTGGCGGCGGATACCAAAGCCACGGAGCTGTGGGTGCAGAATCAGGGCAACAGCGCCACCACCATGCAGGTACGCATTGTGCGCTGGCGGCAGGAGAACGGCCTTGAACGCTATACCGCCCAGCAGGATGTTGTCGCCAGCCCGCCGATTGTCACCATTGCGAAGGGCAGCAAGCAGTTAATCCGCCTGATCAAACAGAGTGAGGTGCCGGTCGGGGTAGAGCAGGCCTACCGCATTATCGTGGACGAGATCCCTCAGCCGCAGGATAAAGAGACCCCGCAGATGGGGTTGAAACTGCAAATGCGCTACTCCATTCCGCTGTTTGTCTACGGACAGGGGATTGCCACCATCAAGGACGGCGCACACCATGCCCTGGTCGAGACGCGGGATCTGAACTGGCGGGTGATCCGCGAGAACGGCCAGGCGGCGATCCAGGTGCGGAATCAGGGCAATGTGCATGTCCGCCTGAGTCAGGTTTCGCTGCAACAGGGGGGGCAGAATCGCACCTTAGCCGACGGCCTGCTGGGTTATGTGCTGCCGGGCAGCGCCCGCAGCTGGCCACTGCCGTCAGGGATGGACCACCCGAGCCAGATGCGTGCACAGATTAATGCCCGGGATACCCAATGGCAGTCGGCCCCCGTCAACTGAAGCCGTCGATGCTAATCCTGCTCTGCGTCAGCTCCGCAAGCTGGGCCGATCCCGGTGACGATATGCTGCCTCCACCGCCGGTGCCGCAGTCGGTAAATGACGAGGCGGTGTTCCAGCTGGCGCTTATCGTCAACCACTACGATACCGGGCTGGTGGTGCCCGTCACCCGGCGGCAGGCGGAGTATCTGGTTGCCAGCGCCGATCTGCGCCGCGCCGGGCTGCCCGCCGAGCACGTGCCACCGGGGGAGGTAAACGTCAGCCGTCTGAAGGACGTGCGTGCCGAGTACGACAGCACCGGACAGCGGCTGCTGCTCAACGTTCCCCGGGAGTGGGTCAGCGCGCGCGTGACCCCCTTCAGCGGGCAGATGGCGCGCAGCACCCCCCATTTTGGTAAGGGGGCGCTGCTCAACTACGACTTCTATACCAACCACACTGAACACAGCGGCGGCCAGGCCTCCCTCTGGCATGAATTACGCTATTTTGACGACCGGGGATCGTTATCCTCCACCGGTTACGTGAGAAAGAACTTGTCCGGCGGCAGCGGGCAGCAGGAGGGGTACGTGCGCTACGACACCACCCTGATGATCACTGATGAAGAAGATGCCACCACCTGGACCGCCGGGGATGTGATCAGCGATGCCCTGAGCTGGAGCAGCAGCGTGCGCATGGGCGGCATCAGCTATGGCCGCGATTTCTCCCTGCGCCCCGACCTTGTCACCTGGCCCTTACCGGAGTTCTCCGGCGAGGCGGCAGTGCCCACGTCGGTGGATCTGTTCGTGAACGGCTATCGCGCAGGCTCCACCCGTTTGCAGCCCGGACCTTTCACCCTCACCAATTTGCCTTACATTAACGGCGCCGGGGATGCGGTGCTGGTCACCACTGATGCGCTGGGGCGTCAGGTGAGCACCACTATGCCGTTCTACGTCACCAGCGATCTGCTCCGGCAGGGGCTAAGCGACGGGGCCATGACCCTCGGCAGCCTGCGCCGCAATTACGGTATCGAGAATTTTGACTACGGTCCGGCGGCGGGCAGCGGCTCGTATCGTTATGGCCTCACCGACTGGCTGACGCTGGAAGGGCACGTCGAAGGGGCGGAGAAGCTGGCGCTGGGCGGAGCCGGGACCATCGTCAAACTGGGGCGTCTCGGGGTAGTGAACAGCGCCTGGACCCAGAGTAAAATGCGCGGCGATACTGGCGGACAGCTCAACTGGGGTTACCAGTACAGTACCAACGCCTTCAGTATCGCCACCCAGCACAGCCGTCGCGATCGCGGCTTCGGCAACCTCGCGCTCTACGATCAACCCACCATCTATGATGAATACAACCAGCCCATTGCCAGCCTGAGCCGCAATACGGATCAGTATTCCCTGACCTTCAACCTTGGCGACTTTGGCAACGTTGGCGCAGCGTGGATCGGCGTGCAGAGTTTCGACGATCAGAAAACCGAGCTGCTGAACCTCTCCTGGAGCCGTAACCTGTGGGGCAGCAGCAGTATTTACCTCGCCGCCAGCCGTGACCAGCAGCAGGGCGACTGGACGGTCGCCCTGTCGCTGCAGATCCCGCTGGGCGAACGCGACAGCGCCGCCATCACCCTCGAAAATACACCGGATGCGGGCAGCACCCAGCGGCTTAACTATAACCACTCGATGCCCACCGACGGCGGCTTTAGCTGGAACATGGCGTGGGCGCGCCAGTCGCAGGCCAGCAACTATCAGCAGGCCACGCTGGGCTGGCGTAATAACAATATCGAAGTGCAGGGCGGCGGCTACGGCGAGCGCGACATGATGACCTGGTGGGGCGAGGCGATGGGTGCGCTGGTGCTGATGGACGGCGAGCTGTTTGCCGCCAACAAAATCAACGACGCCTTCGTGGTGGTCAGCACTGACGGTCAGCCGGACGTGCCGGTCAGCTATGAGAATCAGCCGGTGGGCAAAACCAACCGCAACGGTTACCTGCTGATCAGCGGTGTATCGGCCTATTACCCGGCCAGCTACAGCATCAACACCCTTAACTTACCCGCCGATACCCGTCTGAAAGAGACCGAACGCCGTATCGCCCTGCGGCGTAATAGCGGTTATCTGGTTGATTTCCCCATGGAGCAGGAACGGGTTGCCAGCGTGATCCTGCACGACGGGGCAGGGGAGGCGATCCCCCTTGGTAGTCAGGTGCGACGCCAGGGCAGGGAGCCGGTGGTGGTGGGCTATGACGGGCTTGCCTGGCTGGAAGATCTGGCAGACGTCAACCCGCTGGAGGTCATCACCCCGGCGGGCAAAAGCTGCCATGTTACCCTGAGCCTGACGGCGAACCCGGAGCATAAGCTGCAAACCTACGGCCCTCTGACCTGCCGGGTGGAACCATGAAACGCCTGCTGCTGGTGATGATACTGTTGCTGTTCTCCGCCACCAGTTGGGGAGCGTGCCGGGTCAGTACCGTCAATGCCAGCTTTGGCAGCGTCACCTCCTTTGCCCTGAGCGGCAGCAACGAAGTGGCCACCACCGGTACGCTGGTGGTGAACTGCGATACGGTGCTTAATTTACTGACCAACGATACGGTGACGCTCAACTACACCGGGGCCACCGTTAGCGCCAGCAGCCGCGCAACCATGAAGCGCACCGATAATGCCACCATCACCGATGTAATCCCCACCCGCCTCTGCGGACTGGCTACCTGCAACGCCACCAACGAAGTGCAGATCGGCAAAGCCTATACCTGGAGCGGGTCGTCGCTGCTGGGGCTGCTCGGTTCCAGGCAGTACAACATCCCGCTCTATTTTCGCACCGTCGCCGGGCAGAATGTCAGCGCCGGGCCGTATCAGGTGACCCTCAATTTCAACGTGAGCTACAGCGTCTGCGCGCTGGGGGCGCTGGGACTCTGTACCTCCGCGCAAACCGGCACCACGCCAGTCAGCATTACCCTCAACATGACGGTCACTAACGACTGCAGCGCCATGACCACCCCGAACGTTAACTTCAACAGCGCGCCGCTGGTGCAAAACTTCCCGACGATCTCCCAGGCTATCTCGGTCACCTGCACCAAGGGCAGCGTCTATACCATCGGCATCAATAACGGTGCTAATGCCAGCAATAACGTGCGCCAGATGGCCAGCGGCAATAACCGCATGAGCTATGAGATCTATAAAGAAGCGACGGCCAATCGCTGGGGCAGCAGCGGCAGCGAACGCTGGTCCAGCGGTGCCTCTTCGCAGGTGAGCACCGACGGGCTGTTACGCAGCTATAACTACACCGCCCGCGTGCTGACGAATCAGGCCACCCCGCCCGCCGGTAACTACAGCGATACCCTGGTCGTCGACGTCGCGTTCTGACCCGCGCTTTTCCCTTTCGCAAATGTAAAGTTCCCGCCAGTTGTGCCGATAACACCGAGAACAAATTCATAAGAAGGTGTTGTATGTTGAACCGTATGCGCGTTGTCACAATGCTGATGCTAGTGCTGGTTGTCTTCGCACTGCTGCAGCTTATTTCCGGCAGTCTCTTTTTCTCATCCATTAAGGCTAACCAGGACAGTTTTGCGGTTTCTAACGAATTTCGTGTTCAACAGAGTGAAATCACCTCCACCTGGGATTACCTGCTGCAAACGCGCATCAACCTGAGCCGCGCCTCCGCGCGCATGGCGACCGATCCCACGCACCAGCAACCGGAGCTGATCAACAATGCCCGTACGACGCTGGCGGAAGCAGACAAACACTTCAACGCATACCGCGCCATCGCACCACAGCCTTCGATGGAGCAGGTCAGCCAGACCATCAATGACAAATACCAGGACTACGCTGCGGCCCTGACGGAGCTTATTCAGTTCCTTGAGAGCGGCAATATGGACGCCTATTTCGCCCAGGCCACCCAGTCAAAGCAGAACGCGCTGGGCACCGCTCTGCGGGATTATGTCGCTGCGTCTGACGCGCGTAACCAGGAGGCGTACAACGCCAGCGTGAAAGATTACACCTTTGCCAAATGGCAGATGGGGATCCTGGCCCTGGCGCTGGCCATCGTGCTGGTGGGCGTCTGGTACGGCATCCGTCATACCCTGCTTAACCCGTTAAACCGCGTTATCGACCACATTCGCCAGATTGCCAGCGGCGATCTCACCCACACCCTGGCTATCGCCGGGCGCAGTGAAATTACCCAACTGGCGGTCACCGTTGACCATATGCAGCGCTCCCTGAGCGAAACGGTGGCCAACGTGCGTCAGGGTTCGGATGCCATCTACACCGGCACCAGCGAAATCGCGATGGGCAACAACGATCTCTCTTCCCGCACCGAGCAGCAGGCGTCGGCGCTGGAAGAGACGGCGGCCAGCATGGAGCAGTTAACGGCCACCGTGAAGCAGAATGCCGACAACGCCCGTCAGGCGTCACAGCTGGCAAATAGCGCCTCGGAGACCGCACAGCGCGGCGGCAAGGTGGTGGATGGGGTGGTGAAAACCATGCATGACATCGCCGGAAGCTCGAAGAAGATCGCTGACATCATCAGCGTGATCGACGGCATCGCCTTCCAGACCAACATCCTGGCGCTGAACGCCGCGGTAGAAGCCGCGCGTGCGGGTGAGCAGGGTCGCGGTTTTGCGGTGGTCGCCGGTGAAGTACGTAACCTCGCCAGCCGCAGCGCCAATGCGGCCAAAGAGATCAAAGCCCTGATTGAAGATTCTGTCGCGCGCGTGGATACCGGCTCGACGCTGGTGGAAAGCGCGGGAGAAACCATGAATGACATCGTCAACGCGGTAACGCGCGTCACCGACATCATGGGTGAAATCGCCTCGGCCTCTGATGAGCAGAGTCGTGGTATCGACCAGGTGGCCCTGGCGGTATCGGAAATGGATCGTGTCACACAACAAAACGCCGCGCTGGTTCAGGAGTCCGCAGCCGCTGCGGCACAACTGGAAGAGCAGGCGAGCCGTCTGAAGATGGCCGTTTCGGCGTTTCGTCTTACTTCTGCACCTGGAAACACGGTGTCATCGCGTGCCAGCCATCAACCGGCCGCGCCGGTCAATGCACCGGCCCAGGTACGCGCGCTGACCACCGGAAAAGATGAGAACTGGGAAACATTTTGATCGAACGTTAATTCGCGGCTGCTGGCCGCTAAATGGGAGCGTGGATGTTAAATCGTATTCGTATCTCGACCACCCTGTTTTTGATTTTGATTGTCTGTGGGGTGTTGCAGGTTGGCAGTAATGGCTTGTCGTTTTGGGCTTTTCGCGATGGTTATCAGAATTTGCAGGAGATGCAGGGCAGCAATCAGCAGCGCGCGCTACTTACCCAGAGCCGCGCCGTTCTGCTCCAGGCCAGTACGGCGCTGAATAAAGCGGGCACATTGACCGCGCTGAGTTATCCGCCTGATGACATTAAGGCGCTGATGACCACCGCGCGCAGCAGCCTGAAACAGGCTGAGGGCATGTTCAAAACCTTTAACGACCAGGCGGCGATCAGCGCGAAAGACGGCGAACTGAAAAAAGCGATGCAGGCGGCCTTTAACCAGTGGTACAGCGATCTGGATCATCAGGCCACCTGGCTGGAAAACAACCAGCTGTCGGACTTCCTCACCGCGCCGGTGCAGGAATCGCAGGCGGCGTTTGATGCCAGCACCGAGGCCTGGCAGCAGGAGATTAACCAGTTTGTGCAGGCGGCGGGGAACGACAGTCGCACCAGCTATCACATGTCGGGCGTGATCTTCGCCACCATGATTGTGCTGACCGCGATACTGACCAGCGCCGCGCTGTTCTGGTCTCGCCGGATGATTGTGCAGCCGCTGGCGATCATCAGCAGCCATTTCGACAGCATTGCGAAGGGCGATCTGGCGCGGCCGGTGGCGGTGTACGGCAAAAATGAAATATCGGCGATTTTCGCCAGCCTGAAAGCAATGCAAGGCTCGCTGCGGGAAACGGTCTCCGAGGTGCGTCAGGGCAGCTATGCCATGCACACCGGGATCTCCGAAATTGCCGAAGGCAATAACGATCTCTCGTCGCGCACCGAACAGCAGGCGGCATCGCTGGCGCAAACGGCAGCCAGCATGGAACAGCTAACGGCCACCGTCGGGCAGAACGCCGACAACGCCCGTCAGGCTTCCGGTCTGGCGAAGAGCGCGGCGCAGACGGCGAAGAAGGGCGGTGAACAGGCCTCTCGCGTGGCAAACACCATGAATGAGATCGCCACCAGTTCCCAGAAGATTGGCGACATTATTAGTGTCATCGACGGCATCGCGTTCCAGACCAATATTCTGGCGCTGAACGCCGCGGTGGAAGCCGCCCGCGCAGGCGAGCAGGGACGCGGTTTTGCGGTGGTGGCAGGGGAAGTGCGTAACCTGGCAAGCCGCAGCGCCAACGCGGCGAAAGAGATCAAGGGGCTGATTGAAGAGTCGGTCTCACGCGTGCAGCAAGGGTCGGAGCTGGTGGATACCGCAGCGAAAACCATGACCGAGATCGTCAGTTCGGTGACGCAGGTTAACGACATCATGGGGGAAATCGCCTCGGCTTCCGATGAACAGCGCCGCGGTATTGAGCAGGTTGCGTTGGCCGTCAGCCAGATGGATCAGGTGACGCAGCAGAACGCGGCACTGGTAGAAGAAGCTGCGGCCGCCACCGACCAGTTAGCTGGTCAGGCGGATCATCTGACCTCGCTGGTAGCAGTATTTAATGTGAATGAACGTGTTGAAACAGTTACAGAAGTCGGGCGGTCTCAAGCCGTACCAGTCGGAACCTGAACGTGATTAAGTAAGAAGGCGCTATGACATCACCACTGCCCTCAGGGCAATCGTCATTACTGTTACAGATGACACAGCGCCTCGCGCTGTCCGATGCGCATTTTCGTCGGATATGTCAGTTAATCTACCAGCGCGCGGGGATCGTGCTTGCCGATCACAAGCGGGACATGGTCTACAACCGTCTTGTGCGTCGCTTGCGAACGCTTGAGCTGGATGATTTTGGTCGCTACCTCGGCATGCTGGAAGCGAACCCGAACAGCGCGGAGTGGCAGGCATTTATCAACTCCCTGACCACTAACCTGACTGCCTTTTTCCGGGAAGCACACCACTTCCCGGTGCTGGCGGAACATGCGCGTCGCCGCAGCGGCGAGTATCGCGTATGGAGTGCGGCGGCTTCGACCGGCGAGGAGCCTTACTCTCTCGCCATTACCCTGGCCGATACCCTGGGAACCGCGCCGGGCCGCTGGAAAGTTTTCGCCAGCGATATTGATACCGAAGTGCTGCAAAAAGCGCAGAGCGGTATCTATCGCCAGGACGAGCTGAAAACCCTGTCGCCGCAGCAGCTTCAGCGCTATTTCATGCGCGGCACTGGCCCGCACGAGGGGCTGGTACGGGTGCGCAGTGAACTGGCGAATGCGGTGGAGTTCTCCATGGTCAATCTGCTGGAGAAGCAGTACAACGTGGCGGGGCCCTTTGACGCCATTTTCTGCCGTAATGTGATGATCTATTTCGACAAAACGACGCAGCAGGAGATCCTGCGCCGCTTTGTACCGTTGCTCAAGCCGGACGGATTACTGTTTGCCGGGCACTCGGAGAATTTCAGCAATCTCGTGCGCGAATTCAGCCTGCGTGGGCAGACGGTATATGCGCTGAGTAAGGATAAAGCATGAGTAAAATCAGGGTCTTGTCAGTTGATGATTCGGCGTTAATGCGCCAGATCATGACGGAGATTATCAACAGTCACAGCGACATGGAGATGGTGGCGACGGCCCCCGATCCGCTGGTAGCCCGGGATTTAATCAAAAAATATAACCCCGACGTGCTGACCCTGGATGTCGAAATGCCGCGTATGGACGGCATCGACTTCCTTGAGAAGTTAATGCGTCTACGGCCGATGCCGGTGGTGATGGTCTCTTCACTGACCGGCAAAGGTTCCGAGATCACCCTGCGGGCGCTGGAGCTGGGGGCGGTGGATTTTGTCACCAAACCGCAGCTCGGCATTCGTGAAGGGATGTTGGCGTACAGCGAGATGATCGCGGAAAAAATTCGTACCGCCGCGCGGGCGCGGGTAGCGACGCACAAGCCGATGGCCGCGCCAGCCACCCTGAAAGCAGGCCCGCTGTTAAGCTCGGAAAAACTGCTGGTCATTGGGGCATCGACCGGGGGAACAGAGGCAATTCGGCATGTACTCCAGCCATTGCCGCTCTCAAGCCCAGGTATTCTGATTACCCAGCACATGCCGCCAGGCTTTACCCGTTCGTTCGCGGAGCGTCTGAACAAGCTGTGTCAGATCAGCGTGAAAGAGGCGGAAGATGGCGAGCGCGTTCTGCCAGGGCATGCCTACATTGCTCCGGGCGACAAGCATATGGAGCTGGCGCGCAGCGGCGCGAACTATCAAATCAAAATTCATGACGGGCCGCCGGTTAACCGGCACCGTCCGTCGGTGGATGTGCTGTTTCATTCGGTGGCGAAACATGCGGGGCGCAACGCCGTTGGGGTGATCCTGACGGGGATGGGCAACGACGGCGCCGCCGGAATGCTTGCGATGCACCAGGCTGGCGCCTGGACCATCGCGCAGAATGAAGCAAGTTGTGTAGTGTTCGGCATGCCGCGCGAGGCCATCAATATGGGTGGCGTCAGCGAAGTGGTCGATCTTAGTCAGGTTAGTCAGCAGATGCTGGCAAAAATCAGTGCCGGACAGGCAATACGTATTTAACGAGGAGTGTAGTTTTATGGCGGACAAAGAGCTCAAGTTTTTGGTTGTGGATGACTTTTCCACCATGCGTCGCATCGTGCGCAACCTGCTGAAAGAGCTGGGTTTTAATAATGTTGAAGAAGCGGAAGACGGTGTTGATGCACTGAACAAACTGAATGCCGGTGGCTTTGGTTTTGTCATTTCTGACTGGAACATGCCAAACATGGATGGTCTGGAACTGCTGAAAACCATTCGTGCGAATGCTGCGATGGCCTCTATGCCTGTGCTGATGGTAACGGCCGAAGCGAAGAAAGAGAACATTATTGCTGCGGCACAGGCTGGCGCAAGCGGGTATGTGGTGAAGCCATTCACCGCTGCAACTTTGGAAGAAAAACTCGGTAAGATCTTCGAGAAACTCGGCATGTGAGGTACGGGAGATGATGCAGCCTTCGATTAAACCCACGGATGAGCATTCACCCGGTGACATAATTGCCCGGATCGGTAGCCTGACGCGCATGCTGCGCGACAGCCTGCGTGAGCTGGGACTGGATCAGGCGATTGCGGAAGCCGCGGAAGCGATCCCCGATGCCCGTGACCGTCTTGACTATGTTGTGCAAATGACTGCCCAGGCGGCAGAGCGTGCGCTGAACAGTGTTGAAGCGTCGCAGCCGCACCAGGATGAGATGGAAAAGGGCGCGAAAGCGCTGACCAAACGCTGGGACGAGTGGTTCGAAAATCCAATCGAACTGTCCGACGCCCGCGAACTGGTCACCGATACTCGCCAGTACCTGGGTGACGTGCCGGGCCATACCAGCTTCACTAACGCGCAGCTGCTGGACATCATGATGGCGCAGGATTTCCAGGATCTGACCGGTCAGGTGATCAAGCGCATGATGGATGTGATCCAGGAGATTGAGCGTCAGCTGTTGATGGTGCTGCTGGAGAACATGCCGGAACCTTCCGCACGTCCGCAGCGCGAGAACGAAAGCCTGCTGAATGGCCCGCAGCTCGACACCACCAAAGCCGGTGTTGTGGCGAGCCAGGATCAGGTCGACGACCTGCTGGACAGCTTAGGCTTCTAGCCCACAGAGAATGTGCGCAAAGCGGGCATTGCCCGGCACAAATGCCACCTGCAAAGGTGGCATTTTTTCGTCCTCTCACTGATTCGTGGCACGCCTTCGATTGCCTCGGTGACACCTGAATGGCCTAAATCGGCCCTTTTAACGTCCTTAATTAACCCATTGGTCGCGCGCGGCTTTGGCATCATATCGTCCAGACCTCTACCTGCGAGATGCTTGCCGTGGCAGAAGATAGCGACGACAAAACAGAAGCCCCCACACCCCACCGACTTGATAAAGCGCGTGAGGAAGGGCAGATACCCCGATCCAAGGAACTCACCTCCCTGCTGATTTTATTAGTGGGCGTGTGCATTATCTGGATTGGTGGGGAGTCCCTTGCCCGCAGACTGGCCGGTATGCTTTCGGCCGGGTTGCGCTTCGATCACAGCATGGTTAACGACCCGAACCTGATCCTCAGCCAGATTATCCTGCTGATTAAAAGTGCGATGGTCGCGCTGCTGCCGCTGATCACCGGAGTGGTGCTGGTGGCGCTGGTGTCGCCGGTGATGCTGGGCGGGCTGGTGTTTAGTGGGAAATCGCTGCAGTTTAAATTCTCCAAACTCAACCCGCTGCCCGGCATCGCGCGGATGTTCTCCGCCCAGACCGCCGCTGAGCTGCTGAAAGCGTTGATGAAAGCCACGCTGATGGGTAGCGTGGCCGGCTTTTTTATCTGGCATAACTGGCCGGAGATGATGCGCCTGATCAGCGAATCGCCTTTTACCGCGATGCGCAACGCGCTCAACCTGGTGGGGTTATGTTCGCTGCTGGTGGTGCTGGCGATTATCCCGATGGTGGGTTTTGACGTCTTCTTCCAGATTTACAGCCACATTAAAAAACTGCGCATGTCCCGTCAGGATATCCGTGATGAATACAAGCAGATGGAAGGTGACCCGCACGTCAAAGGCCGTATTCGCCAGATGCAGCGTGCCGCCGCCCGTCGCCGGATGATGGAAGATGTGCCGAAAGCGGATGTCATCGTCACCAACCCGACCCACTACTCCGTTGCGCTGCAGTATGACGAAAACAAAATGAGCGCGCCGAAGGTCGTGGCGAAAGGGGCAGGGCTGATTGCGCTGCGGATCCGCGAAATTGGGAATGAAAACCGTATTCCGATGCTGGAAGCCCCGCCGCTGGCGCGTGCGCTTTATCGCCATGCGGAAATTGGGCAACAAATCCCAGGCCAGCTGTATGCCGCAGTGGCGGAAGTGCTGGCATGGGTGTGGCAGTTGAAACGCTGGCGTCTGGCCGGTGGTCAACGGCCTGTGAAACCTGAGAATCTCCCGGTGCCTGCAGCGCTGGATTTTATGAACGAGAAGGACTCTGATGGCTAATCTGGTGGCAATGTTGCGCCTCCCCGGCAACCTGAAATCGACTCAATGGCAGATCCTTGCCGGGCCGATCCTCATCCTGCTAATTCTGTCGATGATGGTCTTGCCGCTTCCGGCATTCATCCTCGACCTGCTTTTCACCTTCAACATTGCGCTCTCGATCATGGTGCTGCTGGTGGCGATGTTCACCCAGCGTACCCTGGATTTCGCCGCATTCCCGACCATTCTGCTGTTCACCACGCTGTTGCGCCTGGCGCTGAACGTGGCCTCCACCCGTATCATCCTGATGGACGGGCATACCGGCGGTGCGGCGGCAGGTAAGGTGGTCGAGGCCTTCGGCCACTTCCTGGTGGGCGGTAACTTCGCCATCGGTATCGTGGTGTTTGTCATCCTCGTGATCATCAACTTTATGGTTATCACCAAAGGTGCGGGACGTATCGCGGAAGTGGGCGCACGTTTCGTACTGGACGGGATGCCAGGCAAACAGATGGCAATTGACGCCGATCTGAACGCCGGGCTGATTGGCGAAGATGAAGCGAAAAAACGCCGTGCCGACGTAACCCAGGAGGCCGATTTCTACGGCTCGATGGATGGTGCGAGTAAGTTCGTTCGCGGGGATGCCATCGCCGGTATTCTGATTATGGTGATCAACGTGGTGGGCGGCCTGCTGGTTGGGGTTCTGCAACACGGAATGGACATGGGCCAAGCGGCAGAAAGCTATACGCTGCTGACCATCGGTGACGGCCTGGTCGCCCAGATCCCGGCGCTGGTGATCTCCACCGCGGCCGGTGTGATCGTGACCCGCGTCGCCACCGACCAGGACGTCGGCGAGCAGATGGTGACCCAGCTGTTCAGCAACCCGAACGTGCTGATGCTGTCGGCGGCGGTACTGGGGCTGCTGGGCCTGGTGCCAGGCATGCCGAACTTCGTCTTCCTGCTCTTCACCGGTGCGCTGCTGGGCCTGGCCTGGTGGCTGCGCGGGCGCGAGACCAAACCGAAGGCCGAGCCTGCGCCGATTAAAATGCCGGAAAACACCCAGGCGGTGGAAGCCACGTGGAACGACGTCCAGCTTGAAGATTCACTGGGGATGGAAGTGGGCTATCGCCTGATCCCGATGGTCGATTCCCAACAGGACGGCGAACTGCTGGGGCGTATCCGCAGTATCCGTAAAAAATTCGCCCAGGACATGGGCTTCCTGCCACCGGTGGTGCATATCCGCGACAATATGGATCTGCCGCCTGCACGCTACCGCATCCTGATGAAAGGGGTGGAGATCGGCAGCGGCGACGCCTATCCGGGGCGCTGGCTGGCAATTAACCCGGGCACGGCGGCGGGCACGCTGCCGGGGGAACAAACTATCGATCCGGCCTTTGGTCTGGCGGCAATCTGGATCGAAAGCGCCCTGAAAGAGCAGGCGCAGATCCAGGGCTATACCGTGGTAGAAGCCAGTACCGTGGTCGCCACCCATCTCAACCACATTATTAGCCAGCATTCTGCGGAGCTGTTTGGTCGCCAGGAAGCACAGCAGCTGTTGGATCGCGTGACCCAGGAGATGCCGAAGCTGACCGAAGATCTGGTGCCTGGCGTGCTGACCCTGACCACGCTGCACAAGGTGCTGCAAAACCTGCTCGACGAGAAAGTGCCGATCCGCGATATGCGTACCATTCTGGAAACCCTGGCCGAGCATGCGCCGTTGCAAAACGATCCGCACGAGCTGACGGCAGTGGTGCGCGTGGCGCTGGGCCGCGCCATCACCCAGCAGTGGTTCCCGGGCACCGGCGAAGTGCAGGTGATTGGGTTAGACACGCCGCTTGAGCGTCTGCTGTTGCAGGCGTTGCAGGGCGGCGGCGGGCTGGAGCCGGGGCTGGCGGATCGTCTGCTGGCGCAAACCCAGGAGGCGTTGCAGCGTCAGGAGATGCTGGGTGCGCCGCCGGTGCTGCTGGTCAATCATGCCCTGCGTCCGCTGCTGTCGCGCTTCCTGCGCCGTAGCCTGACGCAGCTGGTGGTCTTGTCGAACATGGAGCTGTCGGACAATCGCCACATCCGCATGACCGCCAGCATTGGAGGTCAATGATGCGTAAACTCTTGTTGTTACTGGCGCTGCCGATGGTGGCGCAGGCGGCAGGCGAGGGGGCCTGGCAGGACAGCAGTATCGGCCTGACCCTCAATAACCGCGGCGTGGCGGCCTCGTCGCGCCCGCTCTCTGCGAAGCAACCGGTGTCTGGCCTGATGACGCTGGTGGCCTGGCGCTATGAGCTGAACGGCCCGATCCCGGCTGGCCTGCGGGTGCGGTTATGCTCCCAGGCGCGCTGCACCGAACTGGACGGTGCCAGCGGCACCACCCATGCCTTTAACAGCGTACCCGCGGCAGAGCCGCTGCGCTTTATCTGGGAAGTGCCCGGCGGCGGTCGCCTGATCCCCGCCCTGAAGGTGCAACGTAACGAAGTGATCGTCAACTACCGCTAAATGCCCGCTTTTTCGCCAGTTATCAGGCCATTCTGATGACTGGCTCTCATTATTGACCTCGCCTTTTGAAGCAAAAGAAACACTGTTTTATAAAAGAGTGACGCGCGTAGTAAATCTCTTTGCATTTTTGCCAGTTGCCGGATAGCGGTGGCAGAAACAGAAAGGTATCCGCGTAGGGATACTTTTACTGTAACCCTGTAGACACTCCCGTTCCCTCCGGGTTAACCGGGAGTCATCTGAAACTTACAGGGTCGACGGTAATGAAAACACGTAAAATTGGACTTGCAAACTATCTGGCCTACGGATCGGGCGATTTTCTCGGAGCGGGAACCACAGCGTTAACCGCTGCCTGGTTGCTCTATTTCTATACCACTTTCTGCGGCCTTACGCCGATTGAGGCCACCTTCATCTTTGCTGCCGCAAGGGTGCTCGATGCCGTCGTCAGTCCGCTGATGGGCTTCCTGACCGATAACTTTGGTACCACCTGGCTTGGCAAACGCTTTGGCCGCCGTAAGTTCTTTATCCTGCTCGGTATCCCGTGCGTCTTCAGCTACTCGCTGATGTGGGTCGGGGATATGGGCTTCTGGTACTACCTGCTGACCTATCTGGTCTTTGATATTGTTTACACCATGATCCTGGTACCGTATGAAACGCTGGTGCCGGAAATGACCGATGATTTCAAACAGAAAACCAAGTTCTCCGGCGCGCGTATCTCTATGGCGCAGATGTCGGCCATTCTGGCGTCGTTCCTGCCGGGCATTCTGTTAACCCATTTTGGCAAAGACAATGCCATCTCCTTCTTCTACGCCAGCCTGGTGTTCTCGGTGCTGTGCGCCCTGATGCTCACCTTCGTCTGGTTCTTTACCTGGGAACGCCCGCGTGAAGAGTGGAGCGAAGCCGCGCTGCGTGCAGAAGAAGAGAAGAAAAAACTGACCCTCGGTCAGAGCCTGAACCGTCTGTTCGTTGAGTTAAGCTCCACCCTGCGGATCAAAATTTTCCGTCAGCATCTGGGCATGTACCTCGGGGGTTATATCGCGCAGGACGTGTTTAACGCCGTCTTTACCTACTACGTGGTCTTTGTGCTGATGCAGGAAGCGTCAATGGCCTCGAACCTGTTGGGCACGATGGCCATCTTCCAGTTCCTCGCCGTGATCGCCATGATCCCACTGTGCATCCGCTTTGGCCCGGCCCCGTCCTACCGCATGGTGGTGGTGCTGTTTGGTCTGGCGTCGCTCTCCTACGCAGGGCTTTATTATGCCGGTATGAGCGATATCTACGCGCTGCTGTTGCTGGTGTCTGCTCTGGCAGGTCTGGGCCGCGGTGGCATCAACTATGTGCCGTGGAATACCTACACCTACATTGCTGACGTGGATGAAGTGATCACTGGTCAACGTCGCGAAGGCATCTTTGCGGGCATCATGACCTTAACCCGCAAAGCGTCGCAGGCGGGGGCCATCATGCTGGTGGGTATCGTCATGCAGATGTCCGGTTTTGTCAGCGGGCAGAAGGTACAGCCTGAAGAGGTAAGCCACACCATTCTGATGATCCTGAGCGTGGGCACCATTCTGGTCCTGTGCTGCGGCTTCCTGGTGTCACTGCGCTTTAAGCTGAACTTACAAACGCACAGCACGCTGCGGGAAGAGACCGCCAAAATGCGTGAGTCTGGCCGTGCGATGCCGGAGACCGCCACGCCGCAGGCGCGCGCTACGGTCGAAATGCTGGCCGGTATGCCGTACGACTGCCTGTGGGGTAACAACAACATCGGCTATCTGAATCGCAATAAACCCGCTGCACCGTCCCTGAAAGAACGTGCTCCACTGAATTCGACATACAACAGAGGTTAAGATTATGAAGGTTTGGCCTGTCAAACATAGCCCGTTACTGCGTCAGCCCGAGCGTTTTATCGCCAGGGATGAACTGAAAGCGCTGATCCAGAAAGTGACGCATAACCTGGTGAACATTCACGATAAAACCGGCGAGTTTTTACTGCGGCTGGACGACGGGCGCGTAATCGACACCAAAGGCTGGGCGGGCTGGGAGTGGACGCATGGGGTCGGTCTCTACGGTATCTGGCAGTATTACTGCCAGACCGGGGATGAAGGCATGCGCGATATCATCGACAGCTGGTTTGCCGACCGCTTCGCCGAAGGGGCCACGACTAAAAACGTCAACACCATGTCGCCGTTTTTGACCCTTGCGTATCGTTATGAAGAGACGCGCAACCCGGCATGGCTGCCGTGGCTGGAGAGCTGGGCAGAGTGGGCGATGAACGACATGCCGCGCTCCGATCACGGCGGTATGCAGCACATCACCCTGGCAGAAGAGAACCATCAGCAGATGTGGGATGACACCCTGATGATGACCGTCCTGCCGCTGGCGAAGATTGGCAAACTGCTTAATAAACCGGAGTACGTGGAAGAGGCGGTCTATCAGTTCCTGCTGCATGTGCAAAACCTGATGGATCGGGAGACCGGGCTGTGGTTCCACGGCTGGAACTACGACGGTCAGCACAACTTTGCCAATGCCCGCTGGGCGCGCGGCAACAGCTGGCTGACCATCGTGATACCCGACTTCCTGGAGCTGGTGGATCTGCCGGAGAACAACGCCGTGCGCCGTTATCTGGTGCAGGTGCTGAATGCGCAGATCGCCGCCCTGGCGAAATGTCAGGATGAGAGCGGCCTGTGGCATACGCTGCTTGATGATCCGAACTCCTATCTGGAGGCCTCGGCGACGGCGGGGTTCAGCTACGGGATCCTGAAAGCGGTGCGTAAGCGTTATGTGGCGGCGGAATACGCCATAGTTGCCGAGAAAGCCATTCGCGGGATTGTGAAGAACATCTCCCCGGACGGCGAACTGCTGCAAACCTCGTTTGGGACCGGGATGGGCAGCGATCTGGAGTTCTATCGCCAGATCCCGCTAACCTCCATGCCGTACGGCCAGGCGATGGCGATCCTCTGTTTAACGGAATATCTCCGCAAGTACTTCTGATAATAAAAAACCCGGCAAATGCCGGGTTTTTTATTCGTTCTGTAGCCCTGATGGCGCTTCGCTACCGGGGCTAGCCAATCATCACAGATTACATACGTTCTACGGTTTCGATACCCAGGGTATCCAGACCCAGCTTCAGGGTCTTCGCCGTCAGCTGCGCCAGCTTCAGGCGGCTGTTGCGCACGGCTTCACTCTCAGCAGAGAGAATAGGGCAGTGCTCGTAGAAGCCGGAGAACAGACCCGCCAGATCGTACAGGTAGGCACACATCACATGCGGCGTACCGTCGCGGGCGACCACGGCCAGCGTCTCTTCGAACTGCAGCAGGCGCGCCGCCAGCTGTGCTTCGCGATCTTCGCTGATGGTCACCTGCGCCTGGGCCAGCATGCTTTCGTCAATGTCGGCTTTACGGAAGACGGACAGCACACGGGTATAGGCATACTGCATATACGGGGCGGTGTTGCCTTCGAAGGCCAGCATGTTATCCCAGTCGAAGACGTAATCGGTGGTACGGTTCTTGGAGAGATCCGCATACTTCACCGCACCGATACCGACGGCGTTAGCCAGTTTTTCCAGCTCGTCAGCAGGCATGTCCGGGTTTTTCTCGGCCACCAGACGACGGGCACGCTCCAGCGCCTCGTCCAGCAGATCTGCCAGCTTCACGGTGCCGCCCGCACGGGTTTTGAACGGCTTGCCGTCTTTGCCCAGCATCATGCCGAACATGTGGTGTTCCAGCGGCACGGAATCCGGTACATAGCCTGCTTTACGCACGATGGTCCACGCCTGCATCAGGTGCTGGTGCTGACGGGAGTCGATGTAATAGAGGACGCGATCCGCATGCAGCGTCTCGTAACGATACTTGGCGCAGGCGATATCGGTCGTGGTATAGAGGTAGCCGCCATCCTTTTTCTGGATGATGACGCCCATCGGTTCGCCTTCTTTGTTTTTATACTCGTCAAGGAAGACCACCGTTGCGCCTTCGCTCTCGACCGCCAGCCCTTTGGCCTTCAGGTCGGCCACGATCCCGGCCAGCATCGGGTTGTACAGGCTCTCGCCCATCACATCCTTACGGGTCAGGGTGACGTTCAGGCGATCGTAGGTGAGCTGGTTCTGGGACATGGTGATGTCTACCAGCTGACGCCACATCTGACGGAAATACTCGTCGCCGCCCTGCAGTTTCACCACGTAGCTACGTGCGCGCTCGGCAAAGGCTTCGTCTTCGTCATAGTGCTTTTTCGCGTCGCGGTAGAAGCCTTCGAGGTCGGCCAGCGCCATTTCACCCGCGTTATCCTGCTGCTGTTTTTCCAGCCAGGCGATCAGCATGCCGAACTGGGTACCCCAGTCACCGACGTGGTTCGCGCGGATCACGTTATGACCGAGGAACTCAAGGGTGCGCACTGAGGCGTCGCCGATAATGGTGGAACGCAGGTGACCAACGTGCATCTCTTTCGCCACGTTAGGGGCGGAGTAGTCAACGACGATGGTTTGCGCTGGTGGCTGCGCCACGCCCAGACGGTCGGACTTCAGGGCCGCATCAACATGCTGCGCCAGGAAGGCAGGGTCGAGGAAGATATTGATAAAGCCCGGCCCGGCGATTTCGGTTTTGCTGGCGATACCCTGGAGATCCAGATGCGTCAGGACCTGCTCTGCGAGTTGTCGCGGCGCCATGCCCAGTTTTTTAGCCACTGCCATCACGCCATTGGCCTGATAGTCGCCAAACTGTACTTTCGCTGACTGACGAACCTGCGGTTCACAGTCTGCAGGTGCGCCTGCAGCAATCAGTGCCTGACTGACTTTTTCTGAGAGAAGAGCCTGAATATTCACCGGGATACCTTACATTTTTGACGCGGGCCATCATGCTGCCGCGCCCGTTAAAGAATTTAGGCCGGGAGTATACTGCAATTGCCCGTTGCCGTCAGCACTGGCTCAAATCAGCGGTTGGTCGTCGGGCAGCAACAGAGTAAATTAACGCTTTTGCATGACGATAAGAGTAGGAATGATGGCGAACTGGCAATCTGTTGACGAGCTGCAGGATATTGCAGCTGATTTACCGCGTTTCACCCAGGCTTTTACAGCACTTACCGGGCGCCTGGGGCTGGATATTGCCCCGCTCGCAGCAGACCATATCTCTCTGCGCTGCCACCAGAACGCCACCGCCGAACGCTGGCGACGCGGGTTTGAGCAGTGCGGCGAGCTGCTCTCGGTAAACATCATCAATGGCCGCCCGATCTGCCTGTTTAAACTGCATGAGCCGGTGTGCGTTGCTCACTGGCGCTTTACGGTCGTTGAACTGCCGTGGCCGGGTGAGAAACGCTATCCCCTCGAAGGCTGGGAGCACATCGAAATCGTGCTGCCTGGCGACCCCGATACCCTGAATGCCCGTGCCCTGGCGCTACTGTCTGACCACGGGCTGAGCCAGCCTGGGATCTTTGTCAAAACCAGTTCACCAAAAGGGGAGCGCGAACGTCTGCCGAACCCGACGCTGGCGGTCACCGATGGGAGCGTGACGGTGAAGTTTCACCCATGGACCATCGAAGAGATTGTCGCCAGCGAAGAATAATGCATAAGACTTTGTGAGCTGACGCCGTGTCGCAGATAAGGCGGCATGGCATGATGCAAAACCCAACTCATCGTAAGGAGGTTTCGTGGCATTGCTGGAGATTTGTTGTTACAGCATGGAGTGTGCCCTGACCGCACAGCAGCAGGGTGCCGATCGTATTGAACTTTGTGCGGCCCCGAAAGAGGGCGGGCTGACCCCCTCGTATGGTGTGCTGAAATCGGTGCGTAAGGCGGTAAGTATCCCCGTGCATCCGATCATCCGCCCCCGCGGCGGGGACTTTTGCTACAGCCCGGGCGAGTTTGACGCCATGCTGGACGATATCGCCCTCGTGAAGGAACTGGGTTTCCCGGGGCTGGTAACCGGCCTGCTAAATGAGGATGGCCATATCGATATGCCGCGTATGCGCCAGATTATGGCCGCCGCGCAGGGGATGGCGGTAACTTTTCATCGCGCCTTCGATATGTGCGTAAATCCGCAGCAAGCCTTTGAAAACCTCGCGGAACTGGGGGTTGCACGGGTGCTCACCTCCGGCCAGCAGCCCTCTGCCGAAAAAGGTATTTCATTAATTAAGGAACTAAAAGGGCGATCAGGTGTTCCAATAATAATGGCGGGTGCTGGCGTTCGCGCCGCTAACCTGGAAACGTTTTTACAGGCAGGGGTAGAAGAGCTTCACAGCTCGGCAGGCAAATGGTTGCCGTCACCCATGCGCTATCGCAACACAGGCTTGTCGATGTCGACGGATGCCGAAGCGGATGAATATTCCCGCTATGGCGTCGATGGCGAGTCGGTTGCAGAGATGAAGGCGATAATCGAAAGGTTTAGCCGCTGAAACAGTTTTTACCGCGCATCATGTCGCCCAATATGATGCTTGTTTGTACCAGGCCCCTGCAATTTCAACAGGGGTCTTTTTTTGTCCATTTTATCCTTCCTGTTTCAAGCCGCGCCGCTGCAACCTGAAATAGTCGGGATAAAACGCGCCCGATAAAGGCCGGGTCAGGCGAAGCCGCCACCCGGCAAAACACTAGGGTTTGGTGGCAATCAATACCGCACGGATCGGCGCCGGATAACCTTCAATGGTTTTTGTCCGATCGTCAGGATCGAGGAATTCGGCCAGCGACTCGGTGGTCATCCACTCGGTGCGGCGCTGCTCTTCGGTGGTGGTGACGCAAACATCGGCAATGCGGATATCAACAAAACCACACTTCGCCAGCCAGTTTTTCAGCGCCAGCGCCGATGGGATAAAGTAGACGTTTCGCATCTGCGCATAACGGTCGCCCGGCACCAGCACCGCATTTTCATCGCCCTCAATCACCAGCGTTTCCAGCACCAGTTCACCGCCACTGACCAGCTGATCTTTCAACTGCCACAGGTGTTCCAGCGGGGAACGGCGATGATAGAGCACGCCCATTGAGAAGACGGTGTCAAATGCCGCCAGAGCTGGAAGCTGCTCGATGCCCAACGGCAGCAGGTGCGCGCGCTGGTCGTTGCCCAGCAGTTTGCGCACGGCTTCGAATTGACAGAGGAACAACTGCATTGGGTCAATACCGACCGCCAGATGGGCGCCTGCGCCGATCATGCGCCACAGGTGATACCCGCTGCCGCAGCCCACGTCCAGAATGGTACGCCCGGTTAAATCGGACAGGTGCGGTAACACGCGGTCCCATTTCCAGTCTGAATGCCATTCAGTATCGATATGCATGCCATACAGGGAGAACGGCCCCTTACGCCACGGCATCAGATTGCGCATCAGCTTGTCGAGGCGCAGCATCTGGCCTTCGCTCAGCGGCGTTTCGCTTTCAGCGGTGACGCTGTGCAGCAGATCCAGCTTATAAGGGGTCATCTCCGGCAGAAACTCGACCGCGTTACTCCACTGCTTAAACTGGCCGTGCAGCGATTCGCGCTGCCAGGCGGCGATCTGCCCTGGCAGGGTTTCAAGCCAGTGCGACAGGTGATTTTTAGCAATCAGCTGATAAAAGTTACCGAAATCAATCATGCCTCACCGCCTTTAAGCGCCACCAGAGAGCCAAAGTTAAAGCACTGGAACCACAGCTCGCTGTGGGCGAACCCGGCCTTATGCAGGCGGGCCTTGTGCGTTTCAACCGAGTCGGTCAGCATCACGTTCTCCAGCATGCTGCGCTTCTGGCTGATCTCCAGCTCGCTATAGCCGTTGGCCCGTTTGAAATCGTGGTGCATGTTGAACAGCAGTTCGCCGACGGTGGCATCTTCGAAGCTGAATTTCTCAGACAGCACCAGCGCGCCGCCAGGGTTCAGCCCCTGATAAATTTTGTCCAGCAACAGCTGACGATCGTCCGGCTCCAGGAATTGCAGGGTAAAATTCAGCACCACCATCGAGGCGTTTTTAATCTCAATATGGCGGATATCGCCTTCGACCACCTCGACCGGAGTCGGCGCTTTCCAGGCGTCGATATGGCGACGGCAACGTTCGACCATTGCCGGTGAGTTATCGACAGCGATGATATTACAGCCGTCGTGCTTGATGTTACGACGAACCGACAACGTGGCCGCGCCCAGTGAACATCCCAGATCGTAGACCTGCGTGCCGGGCTGAACAAAACGTTCCGCCAGCATGCCGATCATGGAGATGATATTGGAGTAGCCGGGAACCGAGCGCTGGATCATATCCGGGAAGACTTCCGCTACCCGTTCATCGAAGGTCCAGTCGCCCAGACTGGCGATAGGCGCAGAAAAAAGCGTGTCGCGATCTGACATAACGTAAAAATCCGGGAAAAATAAAGGGGCGTATTGTGCGCTAATGCAATGAGAAAACCAACTCCCACGGCATATACCACAGGTTAGCCAGCACCATTAGCACAAGCGAACACCAGGTGGCGCTCATACCGGAGCGGCGCCAGCGGAACAGGCGCTGATGCAGACCATAATAGTGCATCAGACGTCCGGCAATCAGCAGCAGGCCGCAGACATGCACCATCCAGGTCTCGGCACCGTTCATTTCCATAAACAACAGCAGGATCAAGGCAGCCGGGATGTACTCCACCGCATTGCCATGAATGCGGATCGCGGTTTGCAGCTCCGAAAACCCACCGTCGCCATAAGAGACGCGGTATAACATCCGCAGGCGCGCAACATCGAACGAAAACTTAATTAACAGTAACGCACCCAGCACCGCATACAGCGCGCAAACCATACAAACTCCCTGTTTTTTGGCAGATGGCACTTCATATGATAGGGGCTGAGATCAGAAAAGAGAAGATTGCTGCGGAATGGTGGGGGCATCGCCCATCGACGGAGCCACGTCCCGCAAGGCTTGCCAGAGAGCATCGACCAGTTCAGGCGCCTGGGCAATATCAGGCGTATGTAAAAAAAGATACGGCGTGGCGGTCTGTTCCCACTTCGCCAGGGTCTGCAGCCAGACGGCAAACAGCGCCTGGTTTTGCGGCATATTGTCGCTGCCGATAAAACGCACCATCGGGTTGCTGGCGGTCATCACCGCATGCACCGGCACTTTCGGTTTTTTGCGCTGGGCGTCGATGATGGCTTCGTTGTGCGGCACGGCGGCATGTACCGGACGGCTGTCAAGGATGGTGCGATTGACGCCGCGCTCGTGCAGACCGCGATTGAGCGCTTGCTCTGCCTCGCCTTTCATGAAGAACTCAGGATGACGAACTTCAACCCCGTAGGTAAATTCCCGGGGCAGGCCATCGAGGAACTGCCATAGCGCAGGCAGATCGCGGGGGCCAAAGGTGGCGGGGAGCTGCACCCAGTACTGGCCGATGCGGTTCGCCAGCGGTGACAGCCGGGAGAAAAACTCCTCGGTCAAATCGTCGCAATTACGCAGCGCGGCCTGATGGGAGATGGTGGCCGGGAATTTAAAGCAAAAACGAAAATCGTCGCGGGTTTGCTCCCGCCAGCGCGCCACCACCTCGGCCTTTGGCAGGGCGTACAGCGTGGTGTTGCCCTCCACACAGTTAAAGTGGCGGGCGTACTCTTCAAGACCGTTAATGCCCAGCCGCACCCACTTCGGGTGCGACCATTGGGGTAAACCCAGATAGATCATAGCGCGTTGATAATCTCTTCAGTGCTGCGCACACGGGCGATGCGCGGGAAGATATGGGTCATGCTGGCCTGGTGCTGCTCGGTGGTGGCCGTGCTGCATGCATCTTCGGCGATCACCAGATTAAAGCCCATCTCCCAGGCGTTGCGCGCGGTAGATTCCACGCCAATATTGGTGGCGATCCCGCAGAGAATTATAGTCTCGATGCCGCGACGACGCAGCTGCAGCTCAAGATCGGTGCCGTAGAAAGCGCCCCACTGGCGTTTGGTCACTTCAATATCGCTCTCCTGCTTGCCAAGTGACAGCGGGTAGTCCCACCAGTTGTCCGGCAGGGCATGGGCCGCCCCCTGGGCATCGACAGGCTGTTTCAGCGCTTCGGCGAAGTCAGCAGACCAGCCGACACGGACCAACACCACCGGCGAACCGTTGGCGCGGCATTTTTCTGCCAGGCGGGCGCTGCGGCTGACCACGTCCTGGGCGGTATGCGGGCCACCGGCAAAGGGCAGGATCCCTTCCTGTAAATCGATGACGACCAGGGCAGTTTTAGCAGCGTCGAATGTCAACATGGTTTTTCCTGTTAAATAGTTAGTGTTGCTAATACCTTACGCTGCCATGGCGTGTTCCGGGCCTGATATTTTTGTTAATTTTTGTGAGAATATGCAAGATGCGAGCAGCAATCGCGCGTCTGGTGTGCTTCTCTCTTATCGTCTGGCGGAATTTCCAGTATAATAGCCGCCTTTTTTCATCCAGTTTGACATACAGAAAGCTGCGACCTTGTAGCCTGCGGCTAAGTTAAGGGATATCTCATGCGTACAGAATATTGCGGGCAGCTGCGTCAGTCCCACGTCGGACAGCAGGTGACCCTGTGTGGTTGGGTCAACCGTCGTCGTGATCTTGGCAGCCTTATCTTTATCGATATGCGCGACCGTGAAGGCATCGTGCAGGTGTTTTTCGATCCAGATCGTGCCGACGCGTTAAAGCTGGCCTCCGAGCTGCGTAATGAGTTCTGCATCCAGGTGACCGGCACCGTGCGTGCGCGTGACGAAAAGAACATCAACAGCGACATGGCGACCGGCGAAATCGAAGTGCTGGCGACCGATCTGACCATTATTAACCGTTCAGAATCACTGCCGCTGGACTTCAACCACGTCAATACCGAAGAAGCGCGTCTGAAATATCGCTACCTCGACCTGCGTCGCCCGGAAATGGCCGAGCGCCTGAAAACCCGTGCGAAAATCACCAGCCTGGTGCGCCGCTTTATGGACGATCACGGTTTCCTCGATATCGAAACCCCGATGCTGACAAAAGCGACCCCGGAAGGCGCACGTGACTACCTCGTGCCGTCCCGTGTGCATAAAGGTAAATTCTACGCGCTGCCACAGTCTCCTCAGCTGTTCAAACAGCTGCTGATGATGTCCGGTTTCGATCGTTATTATCAGATCGTGAAATGCTTCCGTGACGAAGACCTGCGTGCTGACCGTCAGCCTGAATTCACCCAGATCGACGTCGAGACCTCCTTCATGACCGCCGAGCAGGTGCGTGAAGTGATGGAAGCGCTGGTGCGTAGCCTGTGGCAGGACGTGAAGGGCGTGGATCTGGGCGATTTCCCAATCATGACCTTCGCCGAAGCGGAACGTCGTTACGGCTCCGACAAACCAGACCTGCGTAACCCGATGGAGCTGGTGGACGTTGCTGACCTGCTGAAAGACGTTGAGTTTGCCGTCTTCTCCGGCCCGGCTAACGATGCGAAAGGCCGCGTGGCTGCTCTGCGCGTACCGGGTGGCGCAAGCTTAAGCCGTAAGCAAATCGACGACTACGGCAACTTCATCAAGATTTATGGCGCGAAAGGCCTGGCTTATATCAAAGTCACCGAGCGTGCAAAAGGCATCGAAGGCATCACCAGCCCGGTCGCCAAATTCCTCAATGCTGACATCGTGGAATCCATTCTGGCGCGTACTGAAGCCCAGGACGGAGACATGATCTTCTTCGGCGCAGACAATAAGAAAGTGGTAGCGGATTCAATGGGTGCCCTGCGTCTGAAGCTGGGTAAAGACCTGAGCCTGACCGACGAAGCCAAATGGGCGCCGCTGTGGGTAATCGACTTCCCAATGTTTGAAGACGACGGCGAAGGCGGTCTGACCGCGATGCACCACCCGTTCACCTCTCCGAAAGAGATGACCGCGGCAGAGTTGAAGGCAGCCCCGGAAGATGCAGTGGCAAACGCCTATGACATGGTGATCAACGGCTACGAAGTCGGCGGCGGTTCCGTGCGTATTCACAGCGGCGACATGCAGCAGACCGTATTCGGCATTCTGGGCATCAACGAACAGGAACAGCGCGAGAAGTTTGGCTTCCTGCTGGACGCCCTGAAGTACGGCACGCCGCCGCACGCAGGCCTGGCGTTTGGTCTGGATCGTCTGACCATGCTGCTGACCGGCACCGACAACATCCGTGATGTTATCGCCTTCCCGAAAACCACCGCTGCGGCCTGTCTGATGACCGAAGCGCCAAGCTTTGCTAACCCAACCTCACTGACCGAGCTGGGTATCGAAGTGGTGAAAAAGGAAGAGAAAAACTGATATGACATATAAGCTTCCCGTTTCTGTCTTAGTTGTCATTTATGCCCAGGACACGAAGCGGGTGCTGATGTTGCAGCGGCGCGACGATCCCGCGTTCTGGCAGTCGGTAACCGGCAGTCTGGAAGAGGGTGAAACCGCGCTGCAGGCCGCCGCGCGCGAAGTAAAGGAAGAGGTCGCCATTGATGTTGCTCGCGAGCAACTGACCCTGACGGACTGTCAGCGCACGGTGGATTTTGAAATTTTTAGCCATTTACGTCATCGCTATGCGCCGGGGACCGAACGCAATACAGAATCCTGGTTCTGCCTTGCGCTTCCCCACGAGCGGGAGATCGTGTTCACCGAACACCTGACTTACCGCTGGGTTAATGCGGTCGAGGCCGCAGGCTTAACCAAGTCGTGGAGCAACCGGCAGGCGATTGAAGAATTTGTAATCAATGTTAATTAATTTCCAGGCATTTCAGTTATCAGGAAGACGGCAAGGCCGAGCATCGCCAGGCGCTTACGTGGGTAAGTGACGGGTGTAAGCGGGCGTAGCCAACGCAACTGGTGGCTGAACGGCGCAGGATAATTTTTGAGGAACTTTTTATGGCAGGTCATAGTAAGTGGGCCAACACCAAACACCGCAAAGCGGCACAGGATGCCAAGCGCGGTAAGATCTTTACCAAAATCATTCGCGAACTGGTGACTGCAGCCCGTCTGGGCGGCGGCGACGCCGGTTCTAACCCGCGTCTGCGCGCAGCGATCGATAAAGCGCTGAGCAACAACATGACCCGTGACACGCTGAACCGTGCTATCGCCCGTGGCGTAGGCGGCGACGATGACACCAACATGGAAACCATCATTTATGAAGGTTACGGTCCAGGCGGCACGGCGGTGATGATTGAGTGCCTGTCCGACAACCGTAACCGTACCGTTGCTGAAGTGCGTCACGCCTTCACCAAAACCGGTGGCAACCTGGGCACCGACGGTTCCGTAGCTTACCTGTTCAGCAAAAAAGGCGTGATCTCTTTCGAGAAAGGCGACGAAGATGTGATCATGGAAGCAGCGCTGGAAGCCGGTGCTGAAGACGTGGTGACCTACGACGACGGCGCGATTGATGTTTATACCGCATGGGAAGAGATGGGCGCGGTGCGTGATGCGCTGGAAGCGGCGGGCCTGAAAGCCGACGCGGCTGAAGTTACCATGATCCCGTCTACCAAAGCGGACATGGATGCGGAAACCGCACCAAAACTGCTGCGTCTGATCGACATGCTCGAAGATTGCGACGACGTGCAGGAAGTTTACCACAACGGTGAAATCTCCGACGAGGTTGCGGCAACGCTGTAATGGCTGAGCCTAAACCGACAACCGGAGAGGCGTGATGGCGATCATTCTCGGCATTGACCCCGGCTCACGCATCACCGGTTATGGCGTCATCCGCCAGGTCGGGCGTCAGTTAACCTACCTGGGCAGCGGATGTATCCGCACCAAAGTGGACGATCTGCCGTCGCGCCTGAAGCTTATCTATGCAGGCGTGACGGAGATCGTCACTCAGTTCCAGCCGGATTTTTTCGCCATCGAACAGGTGTTTATGGCGAAAAACGCCGACTCGGCGCTGAAGCTCGGTCAGGCCCGTGGCGTGGCGATTGTCGCGGCGATGAATCAGGACCTGCCCGTGTTCGAATACGCTGCGCGACAGGTCAAGCAAACCGTGGTGGGCAATGGCGGGGCAGATAAAAGTCAGGTGCAGCATATGGTGCGCACATTGCTGAAACTGCCGGCCAATCCGCAGGCGGATGCCGCCGATGCGTTGGCCATCGCGATAACCCATTGCCACGTCACCCAGAACGCGATGCAAATAAGCGAATCGCGGCTCAATCTGGCCCGAGGCCGATTGCGTTAAATGAAAAATCAGGCTGGATGTTTATCCAGCCTTTTTTTATGATGGCAGCGGTAAATTTTAGTTCTTAACGCAGGAGCGTCACGTGATAGGCAGACTCAGAGGCATCATCCTCGAAAAACAACCCCCGATAGTGCTGCTTGAGACCGGAGGCGTGGGCTACGAAGTCCATATGCCAATGACCTGTTTCTACGAACTGCCGGAAGTGGGTAAAGAGGCAATAATTTTTACCCACTTTATCGTGCGTGAAGATGCTCAGCTGCTGTTTGGCTTCAATGACAAGCAGGAACGTACCCTGTTTAAAGAGCTGATTAAGACCAACGGCGTCGGCCCGAAACTGGCCCTGGCGATCCTGTCCGGGATGTCGGCGCAGCAGTTCGTGAATGCTGTTGAGCGTGAAGAGCTGGCGGCCCTGGTGAAACTTCCTGGCATCGGCAAGAAAACGGCAGAACGCCTGATTGTCGAAATGAAAGACCGCTTCAAAGGTCTGCATGGCGATCTGTTTACGCCAGCAGCCGATCTGGTGCTGACATCCCCTGCGGGTCCGTCTGACGATGATGCGGAGCAGGAAGCGGTTGCCGCGCTGGTGGCGCTGGGCTATAAACCTCAGGAAGCGAGCCGGATGGTCAGCAAAATTGCTAAACCGGACGCCACCAGTGAAACCCTGATTCGTGAAGCGCTGCGCGCGGCGTTGTGAGGTAAAGGATGATTGAAGCAGACCGTCTGGTCTCGGCAGGCAATGTTCAGGCAGAAGATCTGGTGGACCGTGCGATCCGCCCGAAGCTGCTTGATGAGTATATTGGCCAGCCGCAGGTGCGCTCGCAAATGGAGATCTTTATCCAGGCAGCAAAATTACGCGGCGATGCCCTCGATCATCTGCTGATTTTTGGCCCGCCAGGATTGGGGAAAACCACGCTCGCCAACATCGTTGCCAACGAAATGGGGGTCAATCTGCGTACGACCTCCGGCCCGGTGCTGGAGAAGGCAGGCGATCTGGCAGCGATGCTGACGAACCTTGAACCTCACGATGTGCTGTTTATCGATGAGATCCACCGCCTGTCACCGGTGGTGGAAGAGGTGCTTTATCCGGCGATGGAAGACTACCAGCTGGATATCATGATTGGCGAAGGCCCGGCGGCGCGCTCGATTAAAATCGATCTGCCACCTTTCACCCTGATTGGCGCCACCACCCGCGCAGGCTCGTTAACCTCGCCGCTGCGCGACCGTTTCGGCATCGTACAGCGACTGGAGTTTTATCAGGTGCCCGATCTCCAGCACATTGTCAGCCGCAGCGCGCGCTACATGGGGCTGGAGATGAGCGAAGAGGGGGCTTTTGAAGTGGCGAAGCGTTCCCGCGGAACACCGCGTATCGCCAACCGTCTGCTGCGCAGGGTGCGTGATTTTGCCGAAGTGAAGCACGACGGCTCCATTTCGCTGGAGATCGCCGCCCAGGCACTGGATATGTTGAACGTGGATGCCGAAGGGTTTGATTACATGGACCGCAAGTTGCTGTTGGCGGTGCTGGACAAATTCTTTGGTGGGCCGGTCGGGCTGGATAACCTGGCGGCCGCCATCGGTGAAGAGCGGGAAACCATTGAAGATGTGCTTGAGCCATACCTGATCCAGCAGGGCTTTTTGCAGCGTACACCGCGCGGGCGCATGGCAACGGTGCGAGCCTGGGATCACTTTGGCATTACGCCACCGGCGATGCCATAACCCCGAGGTAAAAGGCCGGATGGCGACAGCGCCTTATCCGGCTTAGAGCAATTGCAGGCCCGGTAAGCGAAGCGCTACCGGGCATCACATCAGCTGGCAGGTTTCTTCATCATACTGAAGATAAACAGCGTTGCCGCACACAGTACCACTGACGGCCCGGCGGGCGTGTCGTAAAACGCCGAGAAAGTTAACCCGCCGGTCACGGCTATCATCCCCACCCCTACTGCAACACCGGCCATCTGCTCCGGCGTGCGGGCAAAACGGCGCGCGGTCGCGGCGGGAATGATCAGCAGTGAAGTGATGATCAGCGCCCCGACAAACTTCATCGCCACGCCAATGGTCAGCGCGGTCACCAGCATCAGCAGTAACTTCACGCGTTGTAACTTCACGCCGTCAACAAAGGCCAAATCCGGGCTGATGGTCATTGCCAGCAGGCTGCGCCACTGCCACAGCAGAATGGCCAGCACGATCACCACCCCGATGGCGATGGCGATCAGATCGTCCGGCGTGACCGCCAGCAGATCGCCAAAAAGATAGGCCATCAGATCCACGCGAATATTGGACATCAGGCTGACCACCACCAGACCCAGCGACAGGGCGCTGTGCGCCATAATCCCGAGCAGCGTATCCACTGCCAGATGAGGGCGCTTTTCCAGCCACACCAGACCGGCGGCCAGCAGCAGCGTGACCGCAATCACCGCATAGAACGGATTCACATCCAGCAGTAAGCCAAATGCCACCCCCAACAGGGAGGCGTGGGCGAGGGTATCGCCAAAGTAAGACATCCGGCGCCAGACGACAAACGAGCCGAGAGGACCCGCCGCGCAGGCGAGCATCATCCCGGCCAGCCAGCCGGGCAATAAAAGTTCAATCATGAGTTACCGTTTCCCCGGCGCAGGACAATGCGTCCCTGCAAATCATGGCGGTGGTTGTGATGGTGGCGATAAATGCCCAGCTGTTCGGCGCCGCGAGGGCCAAACATCGAGATAAACTCAGGGTGCATGGAGACCACTTCCGGTGTGCCAGAGCAGCAGATGTGATGGTTCAGACAGAGCACTTCGTCCGTTTTCGCCATCACCAGATGCAAGTCGTGCGAGACCATCAGCACGGCGCAGTCCAGCTCTTTACGCAGCTGATCGATCAGGTCATACAGCGCCACCTGACCGTTGACGTCTACACCCTGCGTCGGTTCGTCGAGCACCAGCAGCTGCGGCTTGTTCAACAGCGCGCGAGCCAGCAGCACGCGCTGGGTTTCGCCGCCGGAGAGCTTTTGCAGGGGCGCATCGATCAGATGCCCGGCCTGCACCCGTTTGAGCGCCGGAAGAATGTCCTCTTTACGCGTGTCGGGACGCAGACGCAGGAAACGGCTTACCGTCAGCGGCAAAGTCGCGTCCAGATGCAGCTTTTGCGGCACGTAACCGATGCGCAGTTGCCGGTCACGCTTGATAAGGCCGCTGTCGGGTGCTACCAGGCCCAGCACCACGCGTACCAGCGTCGATTTACCTGCGCCATTAGGACCCAGCAGCGTCAAAATTTTGCCAGGCTTCAAATCCAGCGAAACGTCAGAGAGGACGCGGCGCTGACCGAATGAAACCGAAATGTTTTCGAGAGATACCAGATTCGTCATATCAATTTTATGCTTGCAGAAGTCAACGAATGTTATAATATCACATTTCGCCCACTCATTACGATGAATAGTCGCATTATGTTACAGAAAAATACGCTTCTTTTCGCAGCATTATCCGCTGCCCTTTGGGGTTCAACAGCACAAGATGTTAACGCCGCTGTTGTCGCTTCGCTTAAACCGCTCGGGTTTATCGCTTCCGCTATCGCAGATGGCGTGACGGAAACCCAGGTGCTCCTGCCTGATGGCGCCTCTGAGCACGATTATTCCCTGCGCCCTTCGGACGTAAAACGCTTACAAAACGCAGACTTAGTGGTCTGGATTGGCCCAGAGATGGAAGCCTTCATGCAAAAGTCGGCAAATCAGTTGCCAGAGGCTAAAAAGGTTACCATTGCTAATCTATCTGGTGTGAAACCGCTTCTCATGAAAGGGTCTGAGGATGACGATCATGACCACGATCACGGTACAGCAGAAGGGGAAAAAGGTGACGAACATCACCATCATGGTGACTACAACATGCACCTTTGGCTGTCCCCAGAAATAGCACGGCTTTCGGCGGTTGCAATCCATGAAAAATTAGTGGAACTTATGCCGCAAAGTCGAGCCAAACTTGACGCCAACCTGAAGGATTTTGAGGCACAACTTGCCGCAACCGACAAGCAGGTGGGTACCGAGCTCGCACCATTGAAAGGTAAAGGATATTTCGTTTTTCATGACGCCTACGGGTACTACGAAAAACACTACGGTCTCACGCCGCTTGGCCATTTCACCGTCAATCCAGAAATTCAACCCGGTGCGCAGCGTTTACATGAAATCAGAACACAGTTGGTTGAGCAAAAAGCGTCCTGCGTTTTTGCTGAGCCACAGTTCAGGCCAGCGGTCGTTGAAGCCGTGGCAAGGGGTACGTCCGTGCGTATGGGCACCCTTGACCCACTTGGTACCTCTATCCAGTTGAGCAAAGCGAGCTATTCGCAGTTTCTCAGCCAACTGGCGAACCAGTATGCGAGCTGCCTGAAAGGAGATTAACGAGGAAGTGAATACGTGCAACAGATAGCCCGCTCTGTCGCCCTGGCATTTAATAATCTGCCCCGGCCCCACCGCGTCATGCTGGGGTCGCTTACTGTTCTCACCTTAGCGGTCGCCGTCTGGCGGCCCTATGTTTACCACCCTAATTCCGCGCCAGTTATTAAAACTATCGAACTGGAAAAAAGTGAAATCCGCTCGCTGTTACCCGAAGCCAGTGAACCTATCGATCAGGCCCCGCAGGAAGAGGAAGCTATTCCGCAGGATGAGCTTGACGATAAAACGGAAGCTGAAGTGGGCGTGCATGAATATGTCGTCTCCACTGGGGATACATTAAGCAGCATTCTGAATCAGTACGGCATTGAAATGGGCGAAATCAGCCAGCTTGCCGCGTCCGATAAAGAGCTGCGTAACCTGAAAATCGGCCAACAGATCTCCTGGACCCTGACTGACAGCGGCGATTTACAGCGTCTGACCTGGGAAGTTTCCCGTCGCGAAACCCGCACCTACGATCGTGCTGAAAACGGTTTCAAGATGACCAGCGAAATGCAGCAGGGCGACTGGGTTAATAGCGCTATCAAAGGTACGTTAAGTGGCGGCAGTTTTGTTGCCAGCGCCCGTGAAGCCGGGCTGACCAGCGGCGAAATCAGTTCGGTGATCAAAGCCATGCAGTGGCAGATGGACTTCCGCAAGCTGAAAAAAGGCGATGCCTTCTCGGTGCTGATGTCCCGCGAGATGCTGGACGGCAAGCGTGAGCAGAGCCAACTGCTGGGTGTACGTTTGCGCTCAAGCGGGAAAGATTACTACGCCATCCGCGCTGAAGATGGCAAATTCTACGATCGCAACGGTACGGGACTGGCGAAAGGTTTCTTACGCTTCCCGACCTCAAAACAGTTCCGTGTCTCGTCGAACTTTAACCCGCGCCGTCTGAACCCGGTGACCGGCCGCGTGGCCCCGCACCGTGGTGTGGATTTCGCCATGCCGCAGGGAACCCCTGTTCTGGCCGTGGGTGATGGCGAAGTGGTGATGGCCAAACGCAGCGGTGCGGCGGGCTATTATGTAGCCGTGCGTCACGGGCGAACCTACACCACCCGCTATATGCACCTGCGTAAGCTGCTGGTGAAGCCGGGCCAGAAGGTGAAACGTGGCGACCGTATTGCGCTGTCAGGCAATACCGGCCGTTCTACCGGCCCGCATCTGCACTATGAAGTGTGGATCAACCAGCAGGCGGTCAACCCGTTAACGGCGAAGTTGCCGCGTACCGAAGGGCTGACCGGCAAAGACCGCAGCGATTATCTGGCGCAGGTCAAAGAGGTTATTCCGCAGCTCAGTATTGATTAATTCTGCAGCGTCAGAAGCCGGTGCGTTACTGCACCGGCTTTTTCTTTTGTGCCTTGCGCATGGCCTCGCTAAACTAACGCATTACTCTTTTAAGCATCACCCGCCCTGGAAAAAGCATGGAAACCCAAAAAAACAACAGTGAGTACATTCCTGAATTCGAAAAGTCCTTTCGTCATCCGCGCTTCTGGGGCGCCTGGCTGGGTGTGTATGCCTTTGCAGGCCTGGCGATGCTGCCTGCGTCCGTGCGCGATCCGCTGCTGGGCAAAGTGGGGCGTCTGGCGGGCAAGCTGGGTAAAAGCGCCCGTCGTCGCGCGCAGATAAACCTTTTCTATTGCTTCCCGGAGAAGAGCGAGGCGGAGCGTGAAGCGATCATTGATGAGATGTTCACAACCGCGCCGCAAGCGATGGCGATGATGGGCGAGTTGGCGTTACGCGGGCCGGAAAGGGTCGCCAGCCGCGTTGACTGGAAAGGGCTGGAGATCATCGAGGAGATGCGTCGCAATGACGAGAAGGTGATCTTCCTGGTGCCGCATGGCTGGGGCGTGGATATTCCGGCGATGCTGATGGCCTCGCAGGGGCAGAAAATGGCGGCTATGTTCCACAATCAGGGGAACAAGGTTTTCGACTATGTATGGAATACGGTGCGTCGCCGCTTTGGCGGCCGCCTGCACGCCCGTAACGACGGCATCAAACCTTTTATTAAATCCGTACGTCAGGGCTATTGGGGCTACTATCTGCCGGACCAGGATCACGGGGCGGAACACAGCGAATTTGTTGATTTCTTTGCCACCTATAAAGCGACGCTGCCCGCCATTGGCCGGTTAATGAAGGTATGTCAGGCGCGGGTGATCCCGTTATTCCCGATCTACGACGGCAAGACTCATCGCCTGACGATTGAAGTACGCCCGCCGATGGACGATCTCCTTACCGCCGACGACAACACCATTGCGCGCCGCATGAATGAAGAGGTGGAGATTCTGGTGGGGCCGCATGCGGAGCAGTACACCTGGATCCTGAAGCTGCTTAAGACGCGCAGGCCGGGCGAGAAAGAACCGTATAAGCGTAAAGAGCTGTATCCTAAAAAATAAAAAATCCCCCGGTTTCGGGGGATTTTTTTATGGCAAGCTATGTGCGCGCTTATGGAAAGCCGCGCAAAGGGCTTATTCGACGGTCATCACGCGGGTGGTGTTGGTAGAGCCGATGGTGCTCATCACATCGCCCTGGGTCACGATGACGATATCACCGGAAACCAGATAACCTTTATCGCGCAGCAGGTTCACTGCGTCGTTCGCCGCAGCCACGCCGTCGTTGTTGCTGTCGAAGAACACCGGCGTCACGCCACGATACAGCGCGGTCAGGTTCAGGGTGCGCTCATGACGGGACATAGCGAAGATCGGCAGACCGGAGCTGATGCGCGAGGTCATCAGTGCGGTGCGGCCGGATTCGGTCATGGTGATGATTGCCGTCACGCCCTTCAGGTGGTTAGCGGCATACATTGCAGACATCGCAATGGCTTCTTCCACGTTGTCGAACTGAATGTCCAGACGGTGCTTGGAGACGTTGATGCTTGGGATCTTCTCTGCACCCAGGCAGACGCGCGCCATCGCGGCCACGGTTTCTGCAGGATACTGGCCCGCAGCGGTTTCGGCTGACAGCATTACCGCATCGGTACCGTCGAGCACGGCGTTCGCCACGTCCATTACTTCCGCACGGGTCGGCATTGGGTTAGTGATCATCGACTCCATCATCTGGGTCGCAGTGATCACGGAACGGTTAAGCTGACGGGCACGGCGGATCAGCGCCTTCTGGATCCCGACCAGTTCCGGGTCGCCAATCTCAACGCCCAGGTCACCACGGGCCACCATCACCACGTCAGAAGCAAGGATGATGTCATCCATCGCGTCCTGGCTACACACCGCTTCAGCACGTTCCACTTTCGCGACGATTTTGGCATCGCAACCTGCATCACGTGCCAGACGGCGAGCGTAGTTCAGATCTTCGCCGCAGCGCGGGAAGGAGACAGCCAGGTAGTCAACGCCAATCTCAGCCGCGGTGAGGATGTCGGCCTTGTCTTTTTCGGTCAGGGCTTCGGCAGAGAGACCGCCGCCCAGTTTGTTGATGCCTTTATTGTTGGAGAGCGGGCCGCCAACGGTCACTTCGGTGAAGACCTTCATGCCCTGAACTTCCAGCACTTTCAGCTGAACGCGACCGTCGTCGAGCAGCAGGATATCGCCCGGAACCACGTCAGCAGGCAGGCCTTTATAGTCGATGCCGACTTTCTCTTTATCGCCTTCGCCTTTGCTCAGGTTAGCGTCGAGCAGGAATTTATCACCGATATTGAGGAAAACTTTGCCTTCTTTGAAGGTCGATACGCGGATTTTAGGACCCTGAAGGTCACCGAGGATAGCGACATGACGTCCCAGTTTTGCCGCAATCTCACGGACCTTATCTGCACGTAATTTATGATCTTCCGGTGTCCCGTGAGAAAAGTTCATACGTACCACGTTGGCACCTGCCGCGATGATTTTCTCGAGGTTATTATCGCGATCGGTAGCCGGGCCTAAGGTGGTAACGATCTTGGTTCTGCGAAGCCTTCTGGACATGTAATACTCCGTTGTCTGAAACAACCTGGTGTTGCGTGAACGATGATTCGGCACGTTGTCCGCCGTAATACCAACAAGAAACTTACCGAATGCCGAAAAAAGTAACAACTTTATCAGTGACGATCAGGGAACTTCACCCTTAATCAACAACGCTTTATCAAAACGCGATTCCTTGAGCGCTTCTTTGACACGCTTCAAGTTATCTCTGAATTTTGCCCCACGGCGCAGGGTAAAGCCGGTGGCCAGCACGTCGATGACGGTTAACTGCGCCAGGCGCGACACCATCGGCATGTAAATATCGGTGTCTTCCGGCACATCGAGCGTGATCGCCAGCGTCGCTTCACGCGCCAGCGGCGTACCGGTGGTGGTGAGGGCAATCACCATGGCATCGTTTTCACGCGCCAGCTGCGCCAACTCCACCAGACTCTTGGTGCGGCCAGTATGCGATATCAACACCACCACGTCATCTTCGTTACAATTCATACAACTCATGCGTTGCAGCACGATGTCGTCGGAATAGATAACCGGGACATTAAAACGAAAAAATTTATTCATTGCATCATGTGCGACGGCGGCTGACGATCCGAGACCAAAGAAAGCAATCTTTTTGGCCTGGGTCAGCAGGTCAACCGCCCGGTTAACCGAACTCATATCCAGGGACTGACGCACCTGGTCCAGCGTCGCCATCGCCGATTCGAAAATTTTGCCGGTGTAGGCCTCTACGCTGTCGTCTTCATCGACATTGCGGTTTACATAGGGAGTGCCGTTAGCCAGACTTTGCGCCAGATGGAGTTTAAAATCCGGGTAGCCACGCGTCTCCATGCTGCGGCAGAAGCGGTTAACGGTTGGTTCGCTGACCCCCGACTCCTGAGCCAGAGTGGCGATGCTGGAATGAATGGCCTGCGCGGGGGCGGCGAGAATTACTTCAGCCACTTTTCGCTCGGATTTGCTAAGGTGTTCCAGTTGAAACTGGATTTTTTCTAGCATGTTCATTATTAACACGGCGCTCATCGGTGGAAACGATTTCATTAATGGGTGAAATCGCGATTCGAATTAGCAAGAATATACGCCTGTGATATGCCAAAAAGGGCAAACCCGGAAAAAATGTTGTTGTTTTTTTTCATTACTTGATCGCGGTCGGATTTTAGCAACAACCTGATAGCGCAAAATTTCACCCATTTGCCCGTTATTACCCTTCGCTGTATCAGCGTCTGGCGAAATTTCGCGGTATCGCACGCGAGGATAAGTGCAAATGGTTTCGGGAATGACATAAAAGCAGTAGAGTGCATGTAATAAAATTACAACGATATTCTGGCAAAAGCACCAGGGTATCCAACTGAGGAGAATGACATGGCGGTAACGCAAACAGCCCAGGCATGTGACCTGGTCATTTTCGGCGCGAAAGGCGATCTTGCACGCCGTAAATTGCTGCCTTCCCTGTACCAACTGGAAAAAGCGGGTCAAATCCACCCGGAGACACGTATCCTGGGCGTGGGCCGTGCCGACTGGGATAAAGACGCCTATACAAAGGTAGTGCGCGAAGCGCTGGAAACTTTCATGAAAGAGAAGATCGATGAAAGTTTGTGGGATACGCTGAGCGGACGTCTCGATTTTTGCAACCTCGACGTTAACGACACCTCAGCCTTTGCCGATCTGAGCGCCATGCTCGATCAGGAAAAGCGCGTCACCATCAACTATTTTGCGATGCCGCCAAGCACCTTTGGCGCTATCTGCAAAGGGCTGGGCGAAGCAAAACTGAACGCCAAGCCAGCACGCGTAGTAATGGAAAAACCGCTGGGCACGTCGCTGGCAACCTCCCGCGAAATCAACGACCAGGTCGGTGAATATTTCGAAGAGTGCCAGGTCTACCGTATCGACCACTACCTCGGTAAAGAGACGGTGCTGAACCTGCTGGCGCTGCGTTTCGCCAACTCCCTGTTCGTCAACAACTGGGATAACCGCACCATCGACCACGTAGAGATCACCGTGGCGGAAGAGGTGGGGATTGAAGGGCGCTGGGGTTACTTCGACCAGGCTGGTCAGATGCGCGACATGATCCAAAACCACCTGCTGCAAATCCTCTGCATGATTGCCATGGCGCCACCATCAGATCTCACCGCAGACAGCATTCGCGATGAGAAGGTGAAAGTGCTGAAGTCCCTGCGCCGCATCGATCGCTCCAACGTGCGTGAAAAAACCGTGCGCGGTCAGTACACCGCCGGTTTTGCCCAGGGTAAAAAAGTGCCGGGCTATCTGGAAGAAGAGGGTGCGAATAAAACCAGCAGCACCGAAACCTTCGTCGCCATCCGCGTGGATATCGATAACTGGCGTTGGGCGGGTGTGCCGTTCTACCTGCGCACCGGTAAGCGTCTGCCAGCCAAATGCTCTGAAGTGGTCGTCTACTTCAAAAACCCGGAACTGAACCTGTTTAAAGAGTCATGGCAGGAGCTGCCGCAGAACAAGCTGACCATCCGTCTGCAGCCGGACGAAGGTGTGGATATTCAGGTGCTGAACAAGGTTCCTGGCCTGGATCACAAACACAACCTGCAAACAACCAAGCTGGATCTGAGCTACTCCGAAACCTTCAACCAGACTCATCTGGCGGATGCGTACGAACGTCTGCTGCTGGAGACCATGCGTGGGATCCAGGCCCTGTTTGTGCGCCGTGACGAAGTCGAAGAGGCGTGGAAATGGGTCGACTCCATCACCGAAGCCTGGGCGGCGGATCAGGATGCGCCAAAACCGTATCAGGCGGGGACCTGGGGGCCGGTTGCCTCTGTAGCGATGATCACCCGCGACGGCCGTTCCTGGAACGAGTTTGAGTAACGTGACCGTTAATCCTTAGGGGTTATTTTACCGGTAACATGATCTGGCTCAGGCCAGCGCACATTATTTAATCATTTAAGCTCCGTGTGGATTTCCACCCGGAGCTTTTTTTATTACACTGCCGGAAGCGATTTTGCCCCACAGCTCCGGCTATCAAGCGTTTCAGCGATGTTATAGGCTCGAACACTTTGTTAATTCCAGAGCGCGGACAGATAAATGACAGGAGCTTCTATGAATTCAATTTTGTTACGGGTAACACAGCGCATTGTTGAACGCTCGAAAAAGACCCGCTCAGCCTACCTCGCGCGCATTCAGCAGGCGAAGAGCGACACGGTCCATCGTTCGCAACTGGCATGCGGTAACCTGGCGCACGGCTTTGCCGCCTGCCAGCCAGAAGATAAAGCCTCCCTGAAAAGCATGCTGCGTAACAATATCGGCATCATTACCTCCTATAACGACATGCTCTCCGCGCACCAGCCGTATGAGACTTACCCGGACATTATTCGAAAAGCGCTGCACCAGGCCAATGCGGTAGGCCAGGTCGCAGGCGGGGTGCCAGCCATGTGTGACGGTGTCACCCAAGGGCAGGACGGGATGGAGCTTTCGTTGCTGAGCCGGGAAGTGATCGCCATGTCTGCCGCGGTAGGCCTGTCGCATAACATGTTCGACGGCGCGCTGTACCTCGGCGTGTGCGACAAGATCGTCCCGGGTCTGGCGATGGCGGCACTGTCGTTTGGTCATCTTCCTGCGCTTTTCGTGCCGTCAGGCCCGATGGCCAGCGGTCTGGCAAACAAAGAAAAAGTACGCATTCGCCAGCTGTATGCCGAAGGCAAAGTGGATCGCATGGCGCTGCTGGAGTCAGAAGCCGCGTCCTACCACGCGCCGGGCACCTGCACGTTTTACGGTACTGCCAACACCAACCAGATGGTGGTGGAGTTTATGGGGATGCAACTGCCTGGCTCGTCGTTTGTCCACCCGGATGCACCGCTGCGCGAAGCTCTGACTGCCGCCGCGGCGCGTCAGGTGACCCGCCTGACCGGTAACGGCAACGAGTGGATGCCGCTCGGTAAAATGGTTGATGAAAAAGTGGTGGTGAACGGTATCGTGGCCCTGCTGGCGACCGGCGGCTCCACTAACCACACCATGCACATGGTGGCGATGGCGCGTGCGGCGGGGATCCTGATCAACTGGGACGATTTCTCTGACCTCTCCGAAGTGGTACCGCTGCTGACCCGTCTCTACCCGAATGGCCCGGCGGATATTAACCACTTCCAGGCAGCGGGTGGCGTACCTGTGCTGATGCGCGAGCTAATGAAAGGTGGACTGCTGCATGAGGACGTCAACACGGTGGCCGGTTTCGGCCTGCAGCGTTATACCCTGGAGCCGTGGCTGAACGAGGGCGAGCTGGCCTGGCGTGAAGGGGCACAGGCCTCGCTGGATGACAGCGTGATCGCCACCTTCGACAAGCCGTTCTCCCACCATGGCGGCACCAAAGTGCTGAACGGCAACCTGGGTCGGGCGGTCATGAAAACCTCTGCGGTGCCGGTGGAAAATCAGATTATCGAAGCTCCGGCGGTGGTGTTCGAAAGCCAGCATGACGTACTGCCAGCGTTCGAAGCGGGCCTGCTGGATAAAGATTGCGTGGTGGTGGTCCGTCATCAGGGGCCAAAAGCGAACGGCATGCCAGAATTACATAAACTAATGCCGCCACTTGGTGTATTATTGGACCGCTGTTTCAAAATTGCGTTAGTAACCGATGGACGCCTCTCCGGCGCATCAGGTAAAGTGCCTTCTGCCATCCATGTCACCCCGGAAGCATACGACGGTGGCTTGCTGGCAAAAGTCTACGATGGCGACATCATCCGTGTTAATGGTCAGACCGGCGAGTTGACCTTACTGGTGGATGAGGCGGTACTTGCCGCACGTAAGCCACATATTCCTGACCTGAGCGCATCGCGCGTGGGCACGGGGCGCGAAATGTTCAGTGCGCTGCGCGAGAACCTCTCGGGCGCAGAGCAGGGCGCGACCTGTATTACGTTTTAAGACGACAAGAATTATCGATCTGGCGAGAGAAAAACTCTGATGAAAAACTGGAATACAAGTGCAGAAGCAATCCTGAAAACTGGCCCGGTAGTGCCGGTGATCGTGGTTAATAAGCTGGAACATGCTGTGCCAATGGCGAAAGCGCTGGTTGCCGGTGGCGTTCGCGTCCTGGAAGTCACCCTGCGTACCGCCTGTGCAATGGATGCAATTCGCGCCATCGCCAAAGAAGTGCCGGAAGCTATCATCGGTGCGGGTACCGTGCTGAACCCACAGCAACTGGCTGAAGTTACCGAAGCCGGTGCGCAGTTCGCCATCAGCCCGGGCCTGACTGAGCCTCTGCTGAAAGCGGCAACCGAAGGCTCCATTCCATTGATCCCGGGTATCAGCACCGTCTCTGAGCTGATGCTGGGTCTGGACTACGGTCTGAAAGAGTTCAAATTCTTCCCGGCGGAAGCCAACGGCGGCACCAAAGCGCTGCAGGCAATCGCAGGTCCATTCGCCAACGTCCGTTTCTGCCCGACTGGCGGCATCTCCCCGGCGAACTACCGTGACTACCTGGCGCTGAAAAGCGTGCTGTGTATCGGTGGTTCCTGGCTGGTTCCTGCGGATGCGCTGGAAGCGGGTGACTGGGATCGCATCACTAAGCTGGCGCGAGAAGCGGTAGAAGGCGCGCAGCAGTAAGGTTTTGCTTTGCCGGATGGCGGCTTTGCCTTACCCGGCCTGCAAGTTCAATACCTTGCAGGCCAACGCAAGCGAAGCGTCGCCAGGCAATGCCAACAAAAACGGGCCATTCGGCCCGTTTTTTTATCCTGCTACCTGGACACTCGCGGCGGCCTGTTTCGCCCGCTCAACCGCCTCTTCCACGCTTTCACCCGTCGCCAGCGCCACGCCCAGACGGCGCGAACCTTCGATTTCTGGTTTACCGAACAGACGCAGCTGCAAGCCCGCGCCCACTGCGGCATCGACGTTATCAAAGGTGACGTTCTGGCTGGTCAGCTGCGGCAGGATCACCGCCGACGCTGCCGGACCATACTGTCGCACACCGCCGACCGGCAAGCCCAGGAAGGCGCGAACGTGCAGCGCAAACTCGGAGAGATCCTGAGAGATCAGGGTCACCATGCCGGTATCGTGTGGACGCGGGGAGACTTCGCTGAAGATCACGTCGTCGCCACAGACAAACAGCTCGACGCCAAACAGCCCATGACCACCCAGAGCCAGGACCACTTTGCGGGAGATCTCCTCGGCGCGCGCGCGGGCCAGCTGGCTCATCTGCTGCGGCTGCCAGGACTCACGGTAGTCGCCATCTTCCTGACGGTGACCAATAGGATCGCAGAAATGTACGCCATCGACGGCGCTGACGGTCAGTAGGGTGATCTCAAAATCAAACTGCACCACGCCCTCAACGATCACCCGCCCGGCACCAGCGCGGCCACCTTGCTGGGCGTAATCCCAGGCGTGATCCAGCTGATCGGCGCTGCGGACAAAGCTCTGCCCTTTGCCGGAAGAACTCATCACCGGCTTAATGATGCACGGATAACCAATCTCGTTCACTGCCTGCAAAAAATCGCTTTTGCTGTCGGCGAAGCGATAGCGGGAGGTGGGCAGGGACAGCTCTTCTGCGGCCAGGCGGCGAATGCCTTCCCGGTTCATGGTCAGCTTCGCGGCGCGGGCGCAAGGCACCACGCGCTGGCCTTCAGCCTCCAGCGCCAGCAGGGTGTCGGTGGCGATGGCTTCGATTTCCGGCACTACAAAGTGCGGTTGTTCTGCGGCAATCACGGCGCGCAGGGCATCGCCATCCAGCATGTTGATGACGTGCGAGCGGTGCGCAACGTGCATGGCCGGTGCATCGGCATAGCGATCGACGGCAATGACTTCAATCCCTAACCGCTGGCACTCAATGGCCACCTCTTTGCCCAGTTCACCGGAGCCGAGCAACATCACGCGCGTCGCTGCTGGTCGCAGCGCTGTTCCTAAACGAGTCATAATCATCCCCCCTGAAAAAGTTGCGCGCAGTATAAACGAAAACGTTTGCGTCTGTCTTGTTTCGCAGAGATCCGCTGCCTGGACAGGTGGTTATTTGCATCGTAGCCGTTTTCGACCATGCTTTTGGGGAAGCCAATACAGGAGAGCATGATGAACAAAACAGGGGCAGTGATGGCGCTGGCGCTTATGGCCGCCAGCCTGACGGCGCAGGCCGCAAACGAGAAAAAGGTGAAATTTCCGGCCTGTGAAGGGCTGGATGCTAAAGGGATTGCCGCCAGCGTGAAGCGGGACTATCTGCAAAACCGCATCGTGCGCTGGGCAGACGATCAAAAGACGCTGGGAATGGCGGATCCGGTGGCGTGGATCAACCCGAAGGAGGTGAGAGGGGAAAAAGATCAGTGGACTGTTCCGCTGACGGTACGCGGTAAAAACACCGATATCCATTATCAGGTGAAAATTGATTGTAAAGCGGGCAGTGCCCAATACCTCTCACCCAAAAAGTGAATTTTCGCTTCTTTTGTTGCTGCAGACATTTCCTGACATCCCCTCGCTTACGCTGTGAAATTCATGCACCGTTAAGTGAGGGAAATCATGTCAAACTGGTTGAATCAATTACAGTCGCTGCTTGGGCAGAAAACGGGGGCCTCCTCGGGTGAAGGGCTGAGCAAAATGCTGGCACCAGGCGCACTTGGTGGCCTGGCCGGGCTGCTGGTGGCGAATAAATCTTCGCGAAAGCTGCTGGCAAAATATGGCACCGGCGCTCTGCTGGCGGGGGGCGGTGCCATTGCTGGCAGCGTGCTGTGGAATAAGTACAAGGACAAGGTACGCAACGCCCATCAGGATGAACCGCAATTTGGCCAGCAGGCCTCACCGCTTGATGTGCGCAGTGAAAGGCTGATCCTGGCGCTGGTCTTTGCGGCAAAGAGTGACGGTCATATTGATGATCAAGAGCGTGCCGCCATCGAGCAACAGCTCCGTGAAGCGGGCGTGGAGGAGCAGGGCAGGGCACTGGTGGCACAGGCCATTGAGCAGCCACTTGATCCACAGCGTCTGGCCCAGGGGATCAAAAATGAAGAGGAAGCGCTGGAGCTCTATTTCCTGAGCTGTGCGGCGATCGATATCGATCACTTTATGGAGCGCAGCTATCTGAATGCGCTGGGTGATGCGCTGAAGATCCCGACGGAGGTTCGCGAGGGGATTGAGCAGGATATTCGCCAGCAAAAACAGGCGCTCCCCGGCTAACTTTTTACGTCCGGGTATCCCGTTTCGCTTGCATCGTGCGCATGTTTTGCCAACCTTATAGGGTGTAAATCGTAAAAGAATCATATTGACATGCCACCTAAAGCCCAACGCATACCGCATGCTCTCACCGCGCACGGTGATACGCGTATCGACAACTATTACTGGTTGCGCGACGATACCCGCTCACAGCCGGAGGTGCTGGACTACCTCCACGATGAAAATGACTATGGCCATCGGGTCATGTCGACGCAGCAGGCGTTACAGGATCGCCTGCTTAACGAAATGGTGGAGCGCGTCCCGCAGCGTGATGTCTCGGCGCCCTGGAGTCGAAACGGCTATCGATACCGGCACATCTATGAGCCAGGGAACGAATACGCCATCTATCAGCGGCAGTCGGTACTCTGCGCCGAGTGGGAAGAGTGGGAAACGCTGCTGGATGCCAACCAGCGGGCCTCGCACAGCGAGTTTTATACCCTGGGCGGGATGGCCGTGTCGCCGGATAACGCCATTATGGCGCTGGCGGAAGATTACCTCTCGCGGCGTCAGTATGGCCTGCGATTCCGCAACCTGGAGTCCGGGAACTGGTATCCCGAGATGCTCGATAACGTCTCCCCCGATTTTATCTGGGCCAACGACTCAGAGACGGTCTACTACATTAAGAAGCATGCCACCACGCTGCACCCCTTTCAGGTCTGGCGGCATACGGTAGGCACAGCATCCACCAGTGACGAACTGGTCTATGAGGAGAAAGACGAAACCTTTTACGTCAGCCTGCATAAGACCACCTCAAAACACTACGTGATTATTTTCCTCGCCAGCGCTACCACGACTGAGGTGTTGCTGCTGGATGCCGAGCTGCCGGACGCCCAGCCGCTGTGCTTTATGCCGCGCCGCAAGGATCATGAATACAGCCTCGATCACTTCCAGCACACCTTCTATTTGCGCTCCAACCGGGAAGGCAAAAACTTTGGCCTCTACAAAACCAAAGTGCGTGATGAACGCAAATGGGAAGTGCTGATCCCGCCGCGCGATCAGGTGATGCTCGAAGGCTTTACCCTGTTTACCGACTGGCTGGTGGTGGAAGAGCGCCAGCGCGGGCTGACCAGCCTGCGCCAGATCAATCGCAAAACTCGGGAGGTCATCGGGATTGCCTTCGACGATCCGGCCTACGTGACCTGGATTGGGTACAATCCCGAGCCGGAAACGTCGCGGCTGCGCTACGGCTACTCCTCCATGACCACCCCGGACACCCTGTTTGAGCTGGATATGGATACCGGGCAGCGCAAGGTGCTGAAGCAGGCCGAGGTTAAAGGCTTTGACGCTGACCTCTATCGCAGTGAGCACGTCTGGATTGTGGCCCGCGACGGCACCGAAGTGCCGGTCTCGCTGGTCTACCATAAGCACCATTTTCGCAAGGGCAAAAACCCTATCCTTATCTACGGCTACGGCTCGTATGGCTCCAGCATTGACGCCGATTTCAGCAGCAGCCGCCTGAGCCTGCTTGATCGGGGCTTTGTCTTCGCGATTGCCCATATCCGTGGCGGCGGGGAACTGGGGCAGAAATGGTATGAAGACGGCAAGTTCCTGAAAAAGAAAAATACCTTCAATGACTACCTGGATGTTTGCGACGGGCTGCTGGAGCTGGGTTATGGCGATCGCAAACAGTGCTTCGCGATGGGGGGCAGCGCGGGGGGCATGCTAATGGGCACCGTCATTAATGAGCGTCCGGGGCTGTTTAAAGGCGTTGTGGCGCAGGTGCCGTTTGTCGATGTGCTGACCACGATGCTGGATGAAACCATCCCGCTGACCATCGGCGAATATGAGGAGTGGGGTAACCCCCAGGATGCGACCTACTACCGCTACATGAAATCCTACAGCCCCTACGATAACGTTGAGGCGAAGGCCTATCCGCACATGCTGGTGACCACCGGTTTGCATGACTCCCAGGTGCAGTACTGGGAGCCTGCGAAGTGGGTGGCGAAATTGCGTGAATTGAAGACCGACGATAATTTACTGCTGCTTTGCACCGACATGGATGCCGGACACGGCGGGAAATCCGGGCGTTTCAAATCCTATGAAGGGGTGGCGCTGGAGTACGCCTTTATCGTCGGCCTGGCGCAGGAGACGTTAACAAGCCGGTCGGGAGAGGCGGATCAGGATCCGCCCAGGTAGTGCTTTAGCGTCAGACGCAGCTCAGGACTCATTCTGTCGAGGTTGTTATACAGCCAGCGCAGATAGCCCGGATCTTTGTCCGCCACTTCCGCCACCGCCTTCCCGCGGTATTTACCGAAGGTAAAGGTGGTCAGCAGCGCCGGGCGTCCGGTGATGTCGGCCATTTCGTCCGGGGTCCAGCCGGTGGTATTCATAATATCGATCAGTAATGCGGCGGTAATGTAGCAGTCGTACAGGGCGCGGTGGTGATGCAGCCCTTCTGGCGTTCTGACGCTGAGTTTACGCGACTTATAGAGCGCCATATTGCTGTATTTAATGCCCGGCCATAAACGCCGGGCCAGTTTCATGGTGCAGATCCATTCCCCCGGCATTTCGGGCAGAACGCGGCGATCGAAGCTGGCGTTATGGGCCACGTACCACTGACTGCCGTGGTAGTGGGGGATCACCTCTTCAATCCAGGGTTTGTCGGCCACCATTGCCTCTGTGATGCGGTGAATAGCCATTGCCTGCGGGCTAATGGGGCGATCCGGGCGCACCAGATGGCTGCATGGATTGACGATCTGCCCGTTCACAACATCGACAGACGCCACTTCCACAATCCCTCCCTGCAGATCGCAGGTTTCGGTGTCGATGACACGTAGCATGGCTCTCTCCTGGCCGTAAAAGGTTTAGCGTAATGGAATGATCTCACCTTGCCAACTCTGCTCAACATAGCGGCCTGTTAATAATACCTCGCCGCGATCGGCGCGAAGAATTAACTGCCCGCGGGCATCCCACAGGGCGCTGCCGCCGTCGTGGTTTGCCACCAGCACCGCAATGGCATAGCGGTGAGCAAAACGCTGTAACCGGGCAAAAGTGGCAGGTCGCTCAGCTTCACTCAGCGCCATACTGCGGGTAAGCAGCGTGGCGTTGGGGGCGATCCCGGGCTGGTCGGCGTGGGTATCCACCAGGGTCAGGCCGCTGTGTCGGCTCTCCAGACAGGCACCCGCGCCATGCGGATAGACAATGGCCTGAGGCTGGTCCGGGCTAAACCACGCCAGTCCACGCTGGCGCTGGCCGTTTTCGTCTACAGTGACCCCGGCAATAACCGAGAGGTTACACACCTGCGCGGCCTCATGCAGAGGTGCGAGCTGCTGATGAGTGGGTGGGGCAGGGAGTTGGCTGTCTGGTAAGACCGGGCCGGTTAACGAGAGTTCCGGGAAGAGCAACAAATTGCACTGCTGGCGTGCGGCGGCGGCGATAAAACGCAGATGGTGTGTAATGTGGTCATCCACGTAATGATGGGTCGGCTGGTATTGAGCAGCCGCAATATTCCAGTGAGACATCGTGATTTCCTTATGCACGGAGTCGCAGAAATTCATAAAGCCCCTGAATGAATCAGGGCTTTTTATCCTGCCATAATCTGTGTAAGGAAATGTATCAACCGGTAAGGTTATTTAACTTTCGGTTCCCACGGCAGGCGTGAGAGGGTGACAGAGGTCAAGCGGTGAGCAATCAGACGCTGGCGAAACCAGTCGCGCAGGTGCGCCGGTTGTTCCCGTTCCACCACCTCGGCGATAACGGGCATGTTATAGCGCTCTTTGAATGCCACGCCCGCCGCGGCCAAATCCACATTCACTTTGTCCATCTCCTCCTGGGGGAGGGTGGCGAGATTAATCTTCATAACCGTCTCCTTCATTTGCGGGCCAACGTTACCCAAACGGCGGCGTATTGACAAGTCCGGGCAGGATGATCCTCGACTGGATCATTATACAGAGTTATTCTCTGACAATCAGGCATAACAAAAAGGAATGTATGTGATGGCGATGCGCCTTTCCCGTGCTGTCTGCACGCTGACTCTGTTACTGACTACGCTGACGACTCCGGTTGTCTTTGCCCATGCGCATTTGAAGCATCAGTATCCCGCGGCCGATGCTGCCGTCGACGCGGCACCCCAGGCATTAACGCTTAACTTCTCCGAGGGGATCGAGCCGCGGTTTAGCGGCGTTTCCGTCAAGGATGCTAATCAGCAGCCCGTTGAAACCGGCGCGGTCAAACGCAATGAAAAAGACCCGACGCAGCTGATCGTGCCGATGGCATCTTCGCTGAAGGCAGGCACTTACCAGGTGGACTGGCATGTGGTCTCCGTAGACGGTCACAAAACCCAAGGTAGCTACCGTTTTAGCGTGAAGTAATATGCTGGCGTTTTGCTACGTTACGCTGCGATTTATTCATTTTTCTGCCCTGATGGTGCTGTTCGGTAACGCCCTGTACAGCGCCTGGCTGGCGCCTGCCTCCCTGCGGCGTTTGCTGAAGCGGCGTTTTAGCCGTCGGCAAAAAACGATCGCGCTCATCAGTCTGCTGTCGGCGCTGATAATGCTTGCGCTCCAGGGGGGGATGATGGGCAGTGGCTGGCAGGATGTGATCAGTCCGCCGACATGGCAAGCGGTGCTGGCCACCCAGTTCGGTCGGGTCTGGCTATGGCAGATGATACTGGCCTTCGTGACCCTCTGGATTGCCTGGCTGGAGCCACGTAAAGCCGCGCCCCTGCTCCTGCTGTTTACCGCCGCGCAGTTTATTCTGCTGGCGGGAACCGGGCATGCGGCGATGCATGACGGTATTCTGGGCAGGGTGCAGCGCAGCAATCATGCCCTGCATCTGCTGTGTGCCGCTGTCTGGCTGGGTGGCTTATTGCCGCTACTGTTTTGCCTGCGTCTGTCGCACGGGCGCTGGCGGGAGGCCGCGATCCACACCATGATGCGCTTCTCGCGCTACGGTCATCTGGCTGTAGCCGGGGTGTTACTCACCGGGGCGATCAATACCTTGTTGATCCAGGGCTGGGTCGTGCCGTGGCACTCGGGCTGGGGGCGAATGCTGTTGTTGAAATGTGCGCTGGTGGCAATGATGGTGGTAATTGCCCTGGTGAATCGGTATGTTCTGGTGCCGCGATTTCGTTCTGGCGACGGACGCGAGCAACGCTATTTTATCAGGATGACGCAGACTGAGGTTGTGCTGGGGGCGCTGGTTCTGGCGGCAGTCAGCCTGTTCGCGACCTGGGAACCCTTCTGACGAGGTGGAACACAATGAAAAAAACCGTACTTTCTCTCTTACTGCTGGCCTGTTCCGGCACGGCGCTGGCGGCACCGCAGGTGATCACCGTGAGCCGGTTTGAGGTGGGTAAAGACAAATGGGCGTTTAACCGGGAAGAGGTGATGCTCACCTGCCGTCCGGGTCATGCGCTGTATGCCATCAACCCGAGCACGCTGGTGCAATATCCTCTGAACGACGTGGCGCAGCAGCAGGTGGACAGCGGTAAGAGCAACGGCCAGCCGATCGCGATTATCCAGGTTGACGACCCGAAAAATCCTGGGCAGAAGATGAGCCTGGCACCCTTTATCGAGCGCGCAAATACGCTCTGCTAGTTTCCCGCTTCCAATAAAAAAAACCGCAGGCTTCTCTTCGGAAGCATTGCGGTTTTTGTGTTTAAGGACAGGCCAACGCTTTTTTTCAGGCCACTTTTGTTGTGGACTGGAAAACCTGGCGTCGTCATCTATTCTTAAAGTGCAAGGCGACTTAGCCTGCATTAATGCCAACTTTTAGCGCACGGCTCTCTCCCAAGAGCCATTTCCCTGGACCGAATACAGGAATCGTATTCGGTCTCTTTTTATCTGTTGAAAGTAAACGCCTTTTCCCTTTGCGAACTTTAACAGATGGGCAACATTCTCTGTTCTTCGTTAAACCATACCACACTACGCCCGAGGGAAGTCCAGCGCTTTTTAGCGCTTGTGTTAAATTTTTGCCTGTTACCGATGAAAGCAGAGATTAGCGGCAAAAATAGGCGTCGATGGCATGTTCAATCTCATCCAGCAGCTGGAAGCGGCGGCGATATTCGGCGCGTTTTTTACTCGCAATGCTCTCCAGCGATTTACGTTCCATGCCAAATGGCAGGACCCAGCGGAAGGCATTGTCGGGTTTTCCACCCAGTGAGGCCCAGAACTCGTCATAGCTGGCGTGGAGATGGCGACCTTTACTCAAACGATAACGCAGGGCGCGAAAAACATGGCCCTCGTCGCTGACGCCATAAAGGGCGCTGATACCAGACTGCTTCGCCAGATTGAAAACGGCTTCCAGAAGAATACGCTTAGGGAACAGGCCGTAACAGGCACGGGTGGCGTTTTTGATCGTCTCCCGTCCGACATCTCGCCGTGGCCCCTGCAGGCCACCAATGACCAGCACGCTGCGGTCGTTTTCCCGGATGACGCTGAAGGTCAGACTCGCCAGCAGAGTGTTATCCCCGGCACGTAACCAGAGCGTGGTTTCGCCCTCGCGTTCAGCCTTAACCGCAGAGGTAGCATAGATCGTATAGCTCGCCTCCTCTTTGGTCGCAAACTGCAGCAGGGGAAGCGGCGACGGGCTGGTAAAGAGGTGGGCGAGGCCACTGTCCGGCAGCGCATCAATCCAGGCATAGTGATGCAGGATCGCCTCCGCGCGCTCACTGGCCGTCATTCCGCGGGTCAGATACTGGCGCTGGGTTTTCACCGGCAGCGTCGGCTGTGCCTTCAGCAAGGTAGAAAAATCATCGCGCCGGGAGATCGTCTCCAGCATACGGGTGGTCGAGGACCAGAAAAGCAGGGTGCGCAGGAAGAATTTCAACCGGTAATCGCGTTTCTGCCACAGCGGCCCGGGCGTCAGATCGCCTTTCGCCAGGGCGAGAATAACGGAAGAACGGTGGGCGTATGACACCTCAACGGGCAGGATGGTATTAGACACGATAAAGACCTCTTTGTAATTCTGCGATTATCTTAAAGGTCATCGGATAATGATTTAACCGTTGCTAAACCTTTATTTCCGCTTCGTTTAATATCGATTGAGGTTATTAAAGAGGACGGCCTTCGCACTTCCTGAGTGGTCCATTCCGCACGGGCTATACTGATCCTGAGGAGGCGCTATGTATCTAAAACTTGATGGTCACAACTGGCGACACGTCTGGGTAGTAAGCGATCTTCACGGGTGTTATCAAATGCTTATGGATGAAATAAAGCAGCGACAGCTTAATCCGTATGAGGATTTACTTATTTGTGTCGGCGACTTAATCGATCGCGGACCAGACAGCGTGAAATGCCTGCAGTTATTAAATGAAAAATGGTTCTATGCCGTACGCGGCAATCATGAGCAGATGGCGCTGGATGCCCTGCATAATAAGAGCTTTGGGCTGTGGTTAATGAATGGCGGCGTCTGGTTTGCCGAATTAAAGGGCGAAGAACAACAGCAGGCTCTCGAGCTGTTCAGGCAATGTGAAAGGCTGCCGTGGATTATTGAGATCACCTGCGCCAACGGCGTGAATGTGATTGCTCATGCCGATTACCCATCATCGCAGTATGAATGGGATAAACCGGTCCCGAAGCAGCAGATTCTGTGGGACAGGGAGCGCCTGCGGGAGTTAATGAGCGGTCAGGAGAAGGGGATCGCCGGAGCCGATCACTTCTGGTTTGGTCATACGCCGCTAGGGAAGCGGTTTGATTGCCAGAACCTGCACTATATTGACACCGGAGCGGTGTTTGGTGGGACGTTGACGCTGGCACAGCTACAGTGATTATAGGTCGGCATACTCCTGGGCCGGGCGCCAGAAGCCGTCGATGAACTCTTCAACCGGATAGCACCCGCCGTGGCGGATCCGCTGATCGTCCATCGATGCCTCGCACTGGATTTCGGTGCGATAAACATCCACTATCAGGTCTTCGCAACCCGCATCCAGATAACAAATAAACAACACCAGTGCGTACATCATGCCCCTCAGCATTCACTATCGTATTAATATTGTAGGGGATGATCAGGGAAGGGGGAAATAGAGGGACAAATAACCCGCCTGCGGGCGGGTTCTCTCTGAATCATGCAAGGCGCATGATCCAGGCATCGGAACCTTGATCGTAATGCTCACGGTACAGGACAGAGTGTTCGCCATCGAGGAGAGCCGGGACGCTGGTGTCTGCATCCCAGGCATCGAGCTGCATACACAGATCGGGGTCAGACTTGCACGGGATGGTTAACGTTCGTTCGCCCTGCGTATCGCCGTTTAACTCGGCATCATCGATTTCGAATGCGCCAATGCGCACATTGGTTTTCGTCATAATGCTCTCCATTAACTCGCTGTGTTCTGGTACGACCAGTATAGTCGCCCACTTTTCAGCCTGGTCAATGAAGAGCAAAAGCGCCAGTAAAAAAGTGCGTTTTTTAACTCGCGTCGACGTTACCGGTAAACAAGCGACCATCGCGAACCAGCTCGCGCGGGTAGCTATTTTTCAGGCGTGAACCCACTTTTTTCGCCAGCCCAATAGGGAAACCTTGATACGTCACCACCGCATCATCACCGGCAGGACTCGTCTGGGGATAGACATCACGGCCGCGATACCACTCCTCCGCTTCCTGCTGGGTTAAGGCAAACGTGTTGTCCTGACCAGCCAGCGCGATCACCGCTTCATGCTGCCAGCGGTAACCTTTGTTATGAGTTTCGGCCAGACGGATGCCGACACGAGAGAAGCGCACTTTACCGATTAACGGTTCTATTTCCGTCGGGAACAACCACACCTCTTTATCGCGCTGCCACAGGCGCAGGTGATCTCCCCATTGCAGGCCCGCCAGATTTGCCGCAGCGGTAATCTGCGCGGCTTCGCGGGTTTTAAGCGGCGTGAAGGGGAAATTACCCACCTTGAATGTCGGCGCCGGGAGCGACTCGATAGCAGCGGTTTTGCGCAGCCGCGCCACGAAGAAACCTTCGCAGTCGTAGATATGCGGGAAGACGTGCAGGAACCCTTCTGGGGTCACGCATTCACTGGCGCTGGGGAACAGATCGTTCAGCGGCAGGAACTCCACGGCGTCGGGATATTGCGCTTGTAACCACAGGCAGACGGCTTCGTTCTCTTCGCGGTTCAGGGTGCAAGTGGAGTACACCAGGGTGCCGCCGGGGCGCAGGGCATGGAAAGCGCTGTCGATTAGCTCACGCTGAGTGGCCGCAATCTCCAGATTGCTGGCGACGGACCAGTTCTTTAGTGCGTCGGGATCTTTGCGCACCACCCCTTCGCCGGAGCAGGGGGCATCCAACAGGATCGCATCAAAGGCTTCCGGCAGGGCGGCTCCAAACACGCGGCCATCAAAATGGGTTAAAGCAACGTTGCTGATCCCGCAGCGGCTGATGTTGGCATGCAGCACTTTGACGCGGCTGGCGGAAAATTCATTGGCGAGGATCGCGCCCTGATTATTCATCCGCGCGGCGATTTGGGTGGTTTTGGACCCGGGGGCTGCTGCAACGTCCATCACGCGATCAGGCGTATTGCCGTCGGCAAACAGCGCGGCAACCGGCAGCATGGAACTGGCTTCCTGAATGTAAAACAGCCCACTCAGGTGCTCGGCGGTGCTGCCCAGCGGCAGCGCTTCTTCGTCGTCACGTTCGATCCAGAACCCCTCTTCGCACCACGGAACCGGGGTGAGTTGCCAGCCGTAGGGGGCAACAAGCGTGAGGAAATCCGCGACGCTGATTTTCAGGGTATTGACGCGCAGGCTGCGGCGCAGCGGGCGCTGACAAGCCGCGATAAAAGCATCGAGAGCGAGAGGGTCAGGCAGAGCCTGGCGCATTTGCGCCAGAAATTCATCTGGCAGATAGACGGGACGTTGAGACACGAGCGCACCACAGGGAGTAAAAAGAGGCGCGCAGTGTATCACAAAGGCTCCGGTGCGTTGACACCGGAGCGCAGGCATTAACGTGGCAGGGCGGTGCCCCAGGTGCGCCACTCTTTCGGCTCGCTCTCCTGTAACAGGAAGTGTTTACCGGGCTGAGATTTTGGCGCCAGCGGCGTACCCGGCGGCGTCGCGAAGGCGATCCCTCCACGGATAAACTGATTGAAGGTCCCGGTTTTCACTACGCCGCCGGTCAGGCCGAAATCGAGCGAGTAACCGGAGGCCAGCCAGAAGACGGAGTTATTACGCACCAGATGCTGATAACGATCGCTGATGCGCAGGGCCACCATCACCCGGTCGGAGAGCGTCCCGAGCGAAAGGCCGGTCACCGTACCCACTTCCATCCCGCGGAACAGTACCGGCGTACCGATATCAAGCGATGCTGCATCCGGCACCTCTACCACAATGCTCAGACCATTGAGATAGCGCGAATCGGTGATGGTCGCTTCCTGCAGCTCAAAGTCGCGTCGCGGTTTGCCCTGTCCTGGCTCGACGTTGATATAAGGCTGGAGGATGGTATCCAGATGCTCCACCCCTGCGGCAGAAATCTGCGGCGTGATCACCGAGAAACGCGTTCCGGTACGGGCGAAGTTGTCGACATATTCCGGGTACAGCACCGCCGTAGCCTGCACTTCATTGCGGGCGGTAATCAGCTTCAGGCTCTGGACCTGACCAATATCAATCCCCAGATAGCGCACCGGCATCCCTTCTGCGAGCTTGCCCGCATCAAAGGCGTGAAGGGTGATCTGGCTGCCGACCGCACGGGCGGCGGTTTCAGACGGATAGAGGATCCGCTTATCACCTTTACGCTGGCTGGCGCTGGCACCGCTCAGGTTGTCAAAGCTGATAGCACCGCGCAGGGCACGAGAGAGCGGAGAAGCCTGCACCGTCAGCCCGCTGCCGTTAAGCTGCACTTTGGCCCCGCCTTCAGCCCAGAACACGCTGTTGCTGGTGAGCAATTTGCGATATTCCGGTTTGATATGCAGTTCGATGTCAAAGGCATTTGCACGTGGGCGCACAAGGATCACTTCACCCACTTCGAATTTGCGATACAGCACGACCGAGCCCGCCTGCACGTCCGGCAGGGTATCGGCTACCAGCGTGAGGGTGGTAGTCGGCAGATCGCTCAGGCTGTTTTCCAGCGCTTTATCGAGGTTGGCAAACAGCGGGTAGCTGTCGCGCATAGCGCCTTTCTCGCCCGGCAGGATACGGATCCCGCCGCTGATCCACTCGCTGGCGCTGGCCGCCAGAAACTCAACGCCGTCCAGCCCGACTTTGACATCCACCCGGCTATTGACCACGAATTTGCTGTCGCCATGCACCAGCTCGCGGTACTGCGGATCAATCGCCACCTCAAAGGTGACCCCTTTGCTGGATAATGACCGCTCAAGCACTTGCCCAATCTGCACGCCGTGCAGAATCAGCGGCTGACCCGCGTCGATACCGTAGCTCTCCGGCGCGCTGAGTTTCACGGTCAGGACTCCGGGTTTTTGTAACAGCGCCTTATCGGCCGGGGCGATAGTAAACTGGTTAGTCGGTTCGCCGCCGCCGGGGATCAGCTCAAAAGTGCTGCCGGTGAGCAGGCTGCTGATGCTGGGGTTACTGAGCGACAGTTTAGGGCTACGCATTTCAATACGTGTATTTTTTCGCAGCAGATCGACCACGCTGGGGTCAACGGTCATTTCACCGGTGACCAGGCCGCCCGGATTTAGCGTCATTTTGGTGAGCTGCCCAACCTGTAACCCCTGATACATCAGCGGCGTGGAGTCCTCCTTCAGGCCATCCGCAGAAGGGAGGGTCAGCTTCACAATCACGCCGCGCTGGCTGTGGGCCAGATCTTTGTACAAGCCGAAATCATCTTCCTGGGTGGCAGGCGCAGAACCCTCCGGCGAATCAAAGGCGATGGCACCGTTCACCAGCGCCGCCAGACTTTCCAGCTTCACTTTGGCCCCACTCAGGCTGAGATCGGCATCGACGCCAGAAACGTTCCAGAAACGGCTGCCTTTTTTCACCAGGGAGGTGAAGCGCCGTTCGATCAGCACGTCGATGGTCACCCCTTGCTTATTCGGGGTAATGGCGTAGTCATAGACGCGACCAACAGGGATCTTGCGGAAATAGACCACCGATCCGCTGTTCAGTGAACCGAGGTCCGGCGCATGCAGATGAATCATCAGATCGCCGTTATTGAGCCGGTATTTCGGCTGCGTATCCAGGGCGGTAAAGTGATCTTTTGGCTCACCTTTGCCCGGCATCATGCCGATGTAGTTACCGCCCACCAGCGCATCCAGCCCGGAGACCCCTGCCAGCGAGGCTTTCGGCGTCACCAGCCAGAACTGCGTCTCTTCCCGTAGGGCGTCCTTCATATCGGACTTGATGCTGGCACGAACCTTAATTTTATTCAGGTTCTTGTCAAGCGAGATATCCTGGACAGTGCCCACCTCAACGCCCTGGAAGCGCACGGGTGTACGACCCGCAACGATGCCATCGGCGCTCTGGAAATCAATGGTAATAGTACTGCCGCGATCTTCGTAACTGGTCCAGATCAACCAGCCGGCGATCATCAGCGCGATAACCGGCAGTAACCAGAAAGGCGAAATACGACGTTTTGTTTTAACTCGCGCTTCAGTCGGCGAAGCTGGCGTTTCCTGACTCATGTGCATCCCAAAGTAAGCGGCTATCCAGCCATTCGACTGCAAGAATAGTCAATATCACCGCAGTGCCAAAATAGAACGCTGCGGGTCCCATAGTAAAAGCAAGGAGCTGATCGCGATTGATCAGCGACATCATCAACGCAATGACAAACAAATCCAGCATTGACCAGCGGCCAATCCAGGTCACAAAACGCAACAGCAGTATGCGGGTTTTCAGCCCCTGTTCACACTTAAAATGAATACTGATGAGCAGGGTAAACATCACAATGACTTTGGTAAAGGGCACCAGAATACTGGCGATGAACACGATGGCCGCGACGGCAATATTGCTCTGCGCCAGCGAAATAATGCCCGACATAATGGTATCTTCCTGCCGCGCTCCGTTGACGTAAATCACCGAGATAGGCAGCAGGTTGGCGGGTAACAGTAGCACCAGCGAGGCAATCAGCGCCGCCCAGCATTTTTGCAGGCTATTGTGGCGGCGCAGGCGCAGCGGAATATGGCAGCGAGGGCAACGGCCGCGCGCGTCGGGTAATCCGGTATAGTGACAGCCCAGACAGACTCGCAAATCGGTGTTGTAGCGGGTGGCGGGGCGCTGGGGATAAAACCGCTCCCAGAGCTGCTCCACATTCAGATGGATCATCGTAAGAATGCTCAGGATCACCAGCGCGATAAAAGCGAACAGGCCGCTACCGGGCTGTAGCCAGGCGTAATCCTGTACCTTAATAGAGGCCACGACGATCCCAACGAGATAGATATCCAGCATCACCCACTCTTTAAGCCTCTCGAGCATCAGAAGCACCGGGCGCAGGTTCATTCCCAGAATATTGCCAAACCATAGATAGGCGATGGCGGCCACCAGCACCACCGGCGCGCCGACGGTACAGAACAACACCATCGAGGCGGTGAGGGGGTCCCCCTGACGGGTCATCTGCCAGATCCCCTGCAGCAGGTTAGCGTCGATACGCACGCCTAACAGGTGCAAACTGAGCAGCGGTTCGCTCCAGGCAAAAGGCATCAGCAGCATCATGGTGACGGCCATCGCGGCCAGTCGCGTCAGGGACCAGTCACGGCCATCGCGAATTTTTGCGTTACATCGCGGGCAGAAAGCACTTTGGTGTGATTTCATCTTTGGCAACGTAAAAAGCGTATCGCATTGTGGACAACGCTGATAATGTGCACGAGGAAGCGCATCGCCGACCGCATGCACAGTAATCTTTTTCGCCGTTGATATTTTTGGTGTTTTAAGAGCCATCGGTCGCGCTAAAAAAGGATAGTTAATAGTTATCTTAACTCATGAATGGATTCATCTTGAGCATGGGCGTAAATAAAGCTTATTTTAATAGGCTATGCTGTAATTTTGTAAGACAACCAAGTGATTGAATAATGAGCAAAACAGAATTCTACGCGGATTTGAACCGTGATTTTCAGGCATTGATGGCAGGTGAAACCAGTTTTTTAGCCACCCTGGCGAATACCAGCGCGTTGCTTTTCGAACGTCTGTCTGAGGTGAACTGGGCCGGTTTCTATCTGCTTGAAGGCGAGACGCTGGTGCTGGGGCCCTTCCAGGGCAAACTGGCCTGCGTACGTATTCCGGTTGGGCGCGGCGTGTGTGGTACCGCAGTAGCGCAAGACCAGGTGCAGCGTGTTGATGACGTCCACGCATTCGATGGGCATATTGCCTGCGACAGCGCCAGCAATGCTGAAATCGTCCTTCCTCTGAAAGTGAATAATCAGATTATTGGTGTACTGGATATCGACAGCACGGTCTTCAATCGCTTTACCCGCGAGGATGAGCAGGGGCTGCGCGAGCTGGTGGCGAACCTTGAAAACGTTCTCGCCGCGACCGATTATCATAAATTCTTTGCGAGCGTCGCAGGATAATCAACGGATAACGTAGCATTTACCGATGGCGTCATTATAATGACGCCTGTTCATGCCTGCGGCTTGTCGGCAACGTCCGTTGTAATCAGGAAATTTCATGGAAAATCAACCTAAGTTGAATAGCAGTAAAGAAGTTATCGCGTTTTTGGCCGAACGTTTTCCTCAATGTTTTAGTGCCGAAGGCGAAGCTCGTCCCCTGAAAATTGGTATTTTTCAGGATCTGGTAGAGCGTGTTGAAGGTGAGATGAACCTCAGCAAAACCCAACTCCGCTCCGCCTTACGTCTTTATACTTCGAGCTGGCGTTACCTGTACGGTATCAAAGCGGGCGCGACGCGTGTTGATCTCGACGGCAACCCTTGCGGTGTGCTGGATGAGCAGCATGTAGAGCACGCTCGTAAGCAGCTCGAAGAAGCCAAAGCGCGTGTTCAGGCTCAGCGTGCTGAACAGCAGGCGAAGAAACGCGAAGCGGCTGCGGCCAATGGCCAGGAAGAAACGCCTCGTCGTGAACGCAAGCCACGTCCTGCACCGCGTCGCAAAGAAAACACCGAGCGTAAGCCACGTGCTGAGCAACCGGCGGCAAAAGCCCCGCGTGCGCCTCGTGAAGAGCCGCGCCATACTCCGGTTTCTGACATCAACGTCCTGAACGTGGGTCAGTCTCTGAAAGTAAAAGCGGGCAACAATGCTATGGATGCCACCGTACTGGAAATCACCAAAGATGGCGTTCGTGTACAGCTGACTTCTGGTCTGTCAATGATTGTACGCGCAGAACACTTGTTGTTCTAAAACGGAGGCCAAGCCCGGCATGAACACATTTTTTAAGCTCACCGCGCTGGCTGGCCTGTTTGCGATAACAGGCCACGCCTTCGCTGTGGACGAGATTACGCGTGTCGATCAAATTCCGGTTCTGAAGGAAGAGACTCAGCACGCAACGGTCAGTGAGCGCGTGACATCGCGCTTCACCCGTTCGCACTATCGTCAGTTCGACCTCGACCAGGCTTTTTCGAAAAAAATTTTCGACCGCTATCTGAACCTGCTGGACTACAGTCATAACGTCCTGCTGGCAAGCGATGTCGAACAATTTGCCAAAAAGCAGTCTGAGGTAGGCGACGAGTTACGCAGCGGCAAGCTCGACCTGTTCTACGACCTGTATAACCTGTCGCAGAAACGCCGTTTCGAGCGCTATCAGTATGCGCTTAAGGTGCTTGAACGTCCGATGGACTTCACGGGTAACGACACCTTTAATCTCGACCGCAGTAAGTCGCCGTGGCCGAAAGATGAAGCCGAGCTGAACGCGCTGTGGGACAGCAAAGTGAAGTACGATGAGCTGAGCCTCAAACTCACCGGTAAAGATGAGAAAGAGATCCGCGAAACGCTGACCCGCCGCTATAAATTTGCCATTCGTCGTCTGGCGCAGACCAACAGTGAAGATGTGTTCTCGCTGGCGATGACGGCCTTCGCGCACGAAATCGATCCGCACACCAACTATCTCTCTCCGCGCAACACCGAGCAGTTCAACACCGAAATGAGTCTCTCCCTTGAAGGGATTGGCGCGGTGCTGCAGATGGATGACGATTACACGGTGATCAACTCCATGGTTGCGGGCGGCCCGGCGGCCAAAAGCAAGGCGATTAGCGTAGGCGATCGTATTGTGGGTGTCGGCCAGGTTGGCCAGAACATGGTGGATGTGATTGGCTGGCGCCTGGATGATGTGGTAGCCCTGATTAAAGGGCCGAAAGGCAGCAAGGTCCGTCTGGAAATTCTGCCTGCCGGTAAAGGCACCAAAACCCGTATCGTTACCCTGACCCGCGAACGTATCCGTCTGGAAGATCGCGCGGTGAAAATGTCGGTGAAAACCGTGGGTAAAGACAAGGTCGGCGTGCTGGATATTCCTGGCTTCTACGTAGGCCTGACGGACGACGTCAAGGTTCAACTGCAGAAGCTTGAAAAACAAAACGTGAAGAGCGTGATCATCGATCTGCGCACCAACGGCGGCGGCGCCCTGACCGAAGCGGTTTCGCTGTCGGGCCTGTTTATTCCGTCCGGTCCGGTGGTACAGGTACGCGATAACAACGGTAAAGTGCGTGAAGACGCCGACACCGATGGCGTTGTTTACTACAAAGGCCCGCTGGTGGTCCTGGTCGATCGCTTCAGTGCGTCGGCATCGGAAATCTTTGCCGCCGCGATGCAGGATTACAACCGCGCATTGATTGTTGGCGAACCGACCTTCGGGAAGGGCACGGTGCAGCAGTATCGTTCCCTGAACCGTATTTACGATCAGATGCTGCGCCCGGAATGGCCAGCGCTTGGCTCGGTACAGTACACCATTCAGAAGTTCTATCGTGTGAATGGCGGCAGTACCCAGCGTAAAGGCGTAACCCCGGACATCATCATGCCGACCGGCACCGAAGAGACAGAAACCGGTGAGAAGTTCGAAGATAACGCGTTGCCGTGGGATAGCGTTAATGCTGCCACCTACGTGAAGTCGGGCGATATCACTCAGTTTGGTCCGGCGCTGTTGAAACAACATGACGAGCGCATCGCCAAAGATCCTGAATTCCAGTACATCGTGAAGGATATTGCCCGTTTCAATGCCCTGAAAGCGAAACGCAATATTGTCTCTCTGAACTACGCTCAGCGTCTGAAAGAGAACGAAGAGGATGATGCAACACGTCTGGCGCGTATCAACGACCGCTTTAAACGTGAAGGTAAGCCACTCCTCAAGAAACTGGATGATCTGCCGAAGGATTATCAGGAGCCAGATCCGTATCTTGATGAGACGGTGAAGATCGCCATTGACCTGGCGAAACTGGAAAAAGACCAACCTGCCGGGAACCCCGCTCCGGCAAAATAATCCCTCAACAGGCACAAGAAATTGTGCCTGTTTTTTTGTTAACCTCCTCCTGCCGTCAGCCAGTCATTTCATTATGTAAAGTTGTGTCTTTCTGGTGACTTACATCGCTGCAATCCTTGAAAATATGCGGAATACCCATACGATGTGGGTAATCGCATAGTGCGTTTTGTTAAACTGAGGTTAAAAGAATATTATGATGCGAATCGCGCTCTTCCTGCTCACCAACCTTGCGGTCATGGTGGTCTTCGGGCTGGTACTTAGCCTGACAGGAATTCAGTCGAGCAGCGTTCAGGGCTTGTTAATTATGGCGCTGCTGTTTGGTTTTGGTGGCTCCTTTGTCTCGCTGCTGATGTCCAAATGGATGGCGCTCAAGTCTGTGGGCGGCGAGGTTATTGAGCAACCGCGTAACGATATGGAACGCTGGCTGATGAATACCGTCGCCAATCAGGCCCGTCAGGCGGGGATTGCCATGCCGCAGGTCGCGATCTATCACGCGCCGGATATCAACGCCTTTGCTACCGGTGCGCGTCGTGACTCGTCGCTGGTTGCGGTGAGTACCGGCCTGTTGCAGAACATGAGCCGTGACGAAGCCGAGGCGGTAATTGCCCATGAGATCAGCCACATTGCCAACGGCGATATGGTGACCATGACCCTGGTTCAGGGTGTGGTGAACACCTTCGTTATCTTTATCTCACGCATTATCGCGCAGATTGCCGCAGGCTTTATGGGCGGGGATCGTGAGGAAGGCGAATCCAGTAACGGTAACCCGCTGATCTACTTTGCGGTCTCAATGGTACTGGAACTGGTGTTTGGTATCCTGGCGAGCATTATCACCATGTGGTTCTCCCGTCATCGTGAGTTCCATGCGGATGCTGGCTCTGCCAAACTGGTGGGCCGCGAGAAGATGATTGCTGCCCTGCAGCGTCTGAAAACCAGCTATGAACCGCAGGAAGCCTCCAGCATGATGGCGTTCTGCATCAACGGTAAATCGAAATCGCTGAGTGAGCTATTCATGTCTCACCCACCGCTGGATAAGCGTATTGAAGCGCTGCGTAGCGGCGAGTACCTGAAATAACGGCTTTGGCTTGTGAATGAAAAAGCGCGTCCACGGACGCGCTTTTTTTATGCCTGCGGCCGTGGTTGCGTCACCCGCAGCCCGCTGATGATGGCAGCAGCGGCGGCCAGCGTGCCGGCGGTCAGAAGCGCCAGGTGCGTGCCGTTTTGCCCGGCCAGGTTAAACAGTAAGGCCACCAGCGCCGCGCCGGTGCTTTGTCCCAGCAGGCGCGCCGTACCCAGCATCCCGCTGGCTCCGCCGCTGCGATGAGGCGGGGCGGCAGTGATAATCGTATGGTTGTTCGGAGACTGGAACAGACCAAAGCCGGCCCCGCACAAGATCATTCGCCAAATGATATCCAGATCGTGCGGAGCCGCCGGGAGCAGGGCGAGGGCGAACAGACCCGCCGCCATTACTACCATCCCCAGCGCACCCAGCAATCCCGCGTGAACCCGTTCAATCAGATAACCAGCCAGCGGCGCCATTACCATGGTTGCCAGCGGCCATGGCGTTAACAGGAGACCGGTTTCCACTTCCGAGCGGCCAATAACGCTCTGCAGGAAAAAGGGCAGCGAGACCAGGGCCAGCATCTGCGCGCAGAAAGAGCATATCGAGGTGCCGATGGAGAGGGAGAAGAGGGGAATGCGCAGCAGATCCACCGGCAGCAACGGTACCGGTAGCGCCAGCTGACGACGCACGAAGAAGAAGCCCACCACCAGCAGCGCCACGACCTCGCCCGCGATCAACGGCAGCGACTGCCCCTGGGCGAAACCGCTCAGAGCGGTAATCAGCAGGCCAAAGGTGAGGGCATTCATTACCGCGCTTGGCAGATCGAATTTAGGCATGCTGCTTTTCGGGCCGTTGGCGGGTAAGTAACGCAGGGCGAACACAAGCGCCACGATACCCAGCGGAACGTTGATTAAGAACAGCCACTGCCAGGAAGCCACCGACAGGATCGCTGCGGCGATTGTCGGGCCAGCCGCCGATGATACCGCGACTATAAAGGAGTTGATGCCCATTCCCCGGCCCAGATGCCGCTGCGGATAGATAAGCCGGATCAGCGCGGTATTAACGCTCATCAGCGCCGCGCCGCCAAACCCCTGGATGATGCGCGCCAGCGTCAAGGTGTGCAAGGTGTCGGAAAGGGCGCAAAACAGCGAGGTCAGGGTAAAGACCACCAGCCCGCACTGATACACTCTGCGGTAGCCAAACATGTCGCCCAGAAACGAAAACGACAGCAGGGAGATGACAATAGCTATCTGGTAGGCGTTGACGATCCAGATCGAACTGGCAGGCGAGGCATTCAGATCGCTTGCGATGGTCGGCAGAGCGACGTTCGCGATCGCGCCATCCAGCACGGCCATAGAAATACCGATGATAATGGTCGCAATTGCACCATAGCGCTGCGGTAACGGCAGGCCATCTTTGGGGGTAAGTGTCATGAGAATGAATGAGCAATACAGGTTATTATTAACAGGGTAACGATATTATCACTGTTATTTCGGTTATATGTCGCAGATTTGTAACCAGGTAAGCCAGGATTGATTGCAGCAATGCCACTGCGAATTTATAATAAAAACCGGTTCTAAATTTTATAAAACACTTGCGTTGAGGTGATTAATGGCAATCGCGGATTTGGATAAACAGCCAGATTCTGTTTCTTCTGTCTTAAAGGTGTTCGGCATCTTGCAGGCGCTTGGCGAAGAGCGCGAAATTGGTATTACTGAGCTGTCCCAGCGTGTGATGATGTCAAAAAGCACCGTTTACCGCTTTTTGCAGACCATGAAATCACTGGGTTATGTTGCACAGGAAGGTGAGTCTGAAAAATACTCCCTGACCCTGAAGCTATTCGAACTGGGCGCACGCGCGCTGCAGAACGTCGATCTGATCCGTAGCGCTGATATTCAGATGCGTGAACTCTCTCGTCTGACGAAAGAGACGGTGCACCTCGGTGCGCTGGATGAAGACAGCATTGTCTACATCCATAAGATCGACTCCATGTATAACCTGCGCATGTATTCACGCATTGGTCGCCGCAATCCGCTCTACAGTACCGCTATCGGTAAAGTTCTGCTGGCCTGGCGCGACCGTGAAGAAGTGAAGCAGATCCTCGAGAACGTCGAGTATAAACGCAGCACTGAACGCACCATCACCACTACCGATGAGCTGTTAGAGGTGCTGGATAAGGTACGTGAGCAGGGTTATGGCGAAGATAACCAGGAGCAGGAAGAGGGCTTACGCTGCATCGGCGTGCCGGTATTTGACCGCTTCGGTGTGGTGATTGCTGGCCTGAGCATCTCCTTCCCGACGCTGCGTTTCTCTGAAGAGCATCTGCACGAATATGTGGAAATGCTGCACACGGCGGCGCGGAAAATTTCTGAGCAGATGGGTTACAACGACTATCCGTTCTGAGTTTTCCGGTATAAAAAAACGCTGCCCTTGGGCAGCGTTTTTTATGTGCGGAATTAGCCGTTATCGACCACTATCTCGCTCTTTCGCAGCAATGGGCAGCGAGTGAGGCCGATAATGCCGCTGTCAGAATGAATGTATTGTGCTGTACTGAATCCGCGCGCGGTAAGGTACTTGCACTGGATACCCAGTCCGCCCGCATTTTCTTTACTGCCGATCAGCACGCCATAACCCGCCAGCAGTAAACCCGTCCAGATCAGGGCTATAACGATCAGTGTACGAATAAAAAAGCGCATTATTGCCTCATTTTTTTAATGACTGCCCCATAGCGTAACCGATACATTTGCGTTAACAAGCCTATGATTCCGAAAGGCTCGTCTTCACGGTACAGTTAGGCATGGTTTAAGTTGCGCATGATAACCTGGCATCAGGCAGTTATGGACGGAGAGTGGAGTGAAAAAAATACGCTGGGTGATTCTGGTGCTGGTATTGCTGGCCTGTGTGTTGCTCTGGACGCAGACCATCAATGTGATGTGTGACCAGGACGTACAGTTTTTTAGCGGTATTTGTTCTGTGAATAAGTTTATCCCCTGGTAACGGGCATTTTTCTCGCAAATGATTTCCTTCCTGAACGCGAGTGGTAATATGAGCGTTTTTATTGGGGGGTGAAATGGGTGAGTTAGTGAATTCCGGGATGCTGAGCGTGGCATCTCTGGCGATCTCGGTGCTATTGCTGGTGGTGGGGCTGGTGTTGTGGTTTTTTATCAACCGTGCAAGCTCCCGTACCAATGAGCAAATTGAACTGCTTGAAACGCTGGTCGATTTGCAGAAACGACAGAACGCGCTGCTGCGCCGCCTGTGCGAAGCCAATGAACCGGAAGAGAAAGTAGCACCAAAAGCGGCAGAAGAGACGGCTAATAGCCAGGACGATGACTTTATTCGTCTGGTAGCTGAACGCTAACCAGTCAGGGGAGGTGAGTATGGCCTGGAGCAATCCCTGGTATAACGCCTCCCTCGCGCATCATACCCCGCAGGGTTTTCGCAATGTCGATGGCGCTGAGCACCAGCCTGGCGATGTCGAACGCTGGCAGAAAGAGCGAAAAGCCGCCCGCCTGCCAAAGCCGCCCGAACAGGGCTATGAGCATTTTATCCGCCAGTGGTGGCAACCTGTCACCCTGAATACCCATGAAGAGGACGGCGTCTGGTGGCTGGGACATGCCAGCTTGCTGCTACGCCTGAACGGGAAATACATTCTCACCGATCCGGTCTTTTCCCGCCGCGCTTCCCCGGTCCCCTTTGCCGGACCTGCCAGAAAAACGCCGTCGGTGATGAGCGTTGCGGCGCTCCCACCGCTGGATGCGCTTGTGATTTCCCATAACCATTATGATCATCTTGACGCCGCTACGGTACGCCAGCTGGTGCGACGTTTTCCGCAGCTCACCTTTTTTGGGCCCTTAGGCCTGGGAGAATGGTGTCGTCGTCGTGGGGCAAAACAGATCGTCGAGCTGGACTGGTGGCAAAGCTATGTCTTCGAAGGATTGGTGTTCACCGCCGTTCCGGCGCAGCACTGGAGCATGCGAACCCTGTGGGATCGCAACCGCTCGCTCTGGTGTGGGTGGGTCTTTGAAGGGCAAAACCAGCGCTTCTGGTTCAGCGGCGATACCGGCTACACCCCGGATCTGCTAACTATCCCGCAGCGGCTGGGAAAACTGGATACCATCGCGATACCCATTGGTGCCTATGCACCACGCTGGTTCATGTCGATTCATCATATGGATCCGCAGGCAGCGGTGGCGCTCTGGCAACAGCTGGGCATGCCGAGGGCGATCCCCATTCACTGGGGCGTGTTTGAGCTGACAGATGAGTCACTGGATGAACCGGTCAGAGAGCTGTCTCAGACCCTGAGGGCGTTGTCGCTGCCGGACAATAACCTTCAGCCCCTGCGCATTGGTCAATATTTATCCATATAAACTATTACGAGTTCAGATAGTACTTATTCCGTATTAAACCGACGCGGATCATATTTTAATTTAATCGAAACGTTTTGATTGCCTTTTTTTGAGGCAGGTTCATAAAAATATCATTATTTTGGTGCATAGCGACGAACAACGTTGCGATGTATATAAGTTAAACAAGCGAAGCGCCCAGGGCTGTTTTAAGCAAGGAAACAAATCTCTGCCGTTGCGATTAAAACAGCATAACTTCTTACCAATTGTTCTAACGGAAATAACCCTGTCACGAAATCAGCTTCGCTTGCTGGACGATCTGAAGTTATTGGTCTAAGGTAAAAAAAGTCTTTGATAACAGCGTCTCCCCTGACGGTTACTGATCGCGCAACAAACAGGCTCTGTATACACGTAAGTGCATTACTGTGCAGATTGTGGCAAATCAGTCCCCCAATTTGTGCGGCTGATCGAGACACGTTTAAAAATGGCTTGCCATTATTTAAGTTGTATGTGATAACACGGTTTGGGTCAAACGAGGTACAGTTCTGTTTATGTGTGGCATTTTCAGTAAAGAAGTCCTGAGTAAACACGTTGTCGTTGAATACCGCTTCTCTGCCGAACCTTATATTAGTGCCTCATGCAGTAATGTCTCAGTTTTATCTCAGTGAATGCCCACGGGCTAAGAAAACATTCAAAGGAATTTTGCAAATGGCAAAGATTAAAGGTCAAGTTAAGTGGTTCAACGAGTCTAAAGGTTTTGGTTTCATTACTCCTGCTGACGGCAGCAAAGATGTGTTCGTACACTTCTCTGCAATCCAGGGTAACGGCTTCAAAACTCTGGCTGAAGGCCAGAACGTTGAGTTCGAAATTCAGGACGGCCAGAAAGGTCCGGCTGCTGTTAACGTAACCGCTATCTGATCGAACCCCTGCCTTGTCTGAAGCGTTTCGACGTTTCAGTTGCAGAGATAAAGCCTCGCTTGTGCGGGGCTTTTTAATGCAATTTTTTCAAAGTGTTACCACCTGCGTTTCTGTTTGCAGTTTGTTGCAAAGCTGCGAGAGTATTAGCATTGTTTTCCCCATCAGGACGCAAATTTGCCGTTAAATCAGGGCGTTGTTATTCAGCCCTGGAGTTCTGGTGAAAAAGAAACCCGTCAATCCCGCAGCAAACTTCACCCCGTTACGTTTTGCCCTTCTGTGTGTCGCCATTCTTGGCAGCCTGGTTTTCCTGCTCGGGCGCGTCGCCTGGCTGCAGATTGTGAAACCGGATCCCCTCGTTAAGCAGGAGGATATGCGCTCCCTGCGGGAAGTCGCGATTAACGCTCCGAGAGGAATGATAGTCGACAGGGCGGGGCGGCCGTTGGCGGTGAGCGTGCCGGTGCAGGCAGTGTGGGCCGATCCGAAAACGGTGCTGGCGAAAGGTGGGGTCGGATTTGATAATCGCTGGCAGGCGTTAGCCAGTGCGCTGCATTTGTCCCTTCCCAACCTTGCCGCGCGAATCAACAGCAATCCGCAGGGGCGTTTTATCTATCTGGCTCGCCAGGTGGATCCTGCCCAGGCCCAGTGGATTGATAAGCTCCATCTACCGGGTATCAGCCTGCGCGATGAGTCCCGGCGCTTCTACCCGGCCGGGCACGTGGCGGCCAATCTTATCGGCTTTACCAATATCGACGGGCAGGGTATTGAAGGAATAGAGAAAAGCTTTAATGCGCAGTTGACCGGTAAGCCCGGCCTGCGACGCGTCCGCGAAGATCGCTACGGTCATGTGATCGAGAATATCACCGAAGTTCCGCCCGTACCGGCCCACAATATTCAGCTGAGTATTGACGAGCGGCTGCAAACTATCACCGAAGATGCGCTGGACAATGCCGTGGCGTGGAACAAAGCGGAATCGGGCGCGGCGGTGCTGATCAATATCCAGACCGGGGAGATCCTCGCTATGGCCAACTTCCCGGATTTCAATCCCAATAACCGTGACGGTGCCACGCTGAATGATTTTCGTAATCGCGCCATCAGCGACACCTTTGAACCTGGCTCCACCGTCAAGCCACTGGTACTGATGACCGCGTTACAGCAAGGGCTGGTGCAGCCAGACAGTGTTATCGACACCCATCCCTACACTCTGGCCGGACACCGCATTCGCGACGTCGGTTACTACCCGGAACTGACGCTAACCGGCATCCTGCAAAAATCGAGCGATACCGGCGTGTCCCGCCTCTCACTGGCAATGCCGATCCAGCGTCTGCTGGACACCTATCATGGGTTTGGTTTTGGTCGCTCTACCGGCCTGGGATTAACAGGGGAGAGCAGCGGCCTGCTGCCTGAGCGTAAATTCTGGAGCCAGCTCGATCGCGCTACCTTTGCGTTTGGCTATGGCCTGATGGTAACTCCGCTTCAGCTGGCGCATGTCTATGCCACCATTGGCGGCAATGGCCTGGAACGTCCACTCTCCATTACTCGTATTGATCCGCCGGTGATCGGCACGCAGGTGATGCCAGCATCTATTGTGCAGGAGGTGGAGCACATGATGGAGAGCGTGGCCTTGCCTGGCGGCGGCGGGGTTAAGGCAGCAGTGCGTGATTACCGCGTAGCGGTGAAAACCGGCACCGCGAAGAAAATCGATGACCGCGGCAACTATGTTGATAAATATGTGGCCTATACCGCCGGTGTTGCACCAGCCAGCCGGCCTGTCTTCGCCCTGGCGGTGGTCATTAACGATCCACAAAACGGCGCCTATTACGGCGGGGCGGTCTCCGCACCCGTGTTCAGCCAGATTATGGGTGACGTGCTGCGCATCGAAAACATCAAACCTGATGGATTACCGGCCGATTCCAGCCATCTCATCGTAATGCGTTAAGCAAGGCGTTTTACAGCGGGGCGATTAGCGGTACACTTTCGCCCTTTATGATTGCCCGGAGTTCCCATGACATTCTGCTGTCCTCTTTGCCACGCGCCCCTGGCGCATACGGATAAAAGTTACGCCTGCCCACAAGGGCATCGGTACGACATGGCGAAAGAGGGCTATGTCAATCTGCTGCCGGTACAGCATAAGCGTTCGCGCGATCCGGGCGACAGCGCAGAGATGATGCAGGCGCGCAGAGCCTTTCTCGATGCGGGTCATTATCAGCCTTTGCGCGACGAAGTTGCCGGGAAGCTGGCGGCGTTATTACCTGCAGGGGCGACATCAATTCTCGATATTGGCTGTGGGGAAGGGTATTACACCGCCGCCTTTGCCGACACTGCCCGGGAAAAAGGCGCGTCGACCTTCGGGCTGGATGTCTCAAAATCCGCCATCCGCGCTGCAGCCAAACGCTATTCGCAGGCCACCTTTTGCGTGGCATCCAGCCACCGTCTGCCGTTTGAAGAGAGCAGTATGGATGCGGTGATCCGTATCTACGCCCCCTGCAAAGGTGAAGAGTTAGCCCGGGTAGTGAAAGAGGGGGGCTGGGTGATCACCGTTACGCCAGGTCCGCGTCACCTGATGGAGCTGAAAGGGCTGATTTACAATGAGGTTCTGCTGCATGCGCCGCACTCGGAGCAACTGGCAGGCTTTGTACTTCGGGATGAGCAATCGCTGGCTTATAACATGTCCCTGAGCGGAACTGAGGCAGTGGCGCTGTTACAGATGACGCCGTTCGCGTGGCGGGCAAAACCAGAAGTGTGGGAGACGCTGGCAAAACAGGAACTTTTCAGCTGCCAGACAGATTTTAGCATCCACTGCTGGCAGCGCGTCGGTTAACCGGCGAAGTGGCTCCACATAATCTGCACGCCAATACCGATTAACACGATACCGCCGAGGATCTCGGCGCGTTTGCCTAACAGCGGGCCGATAAACCGACCGACCATCATCCCCAGGGTGGACATGATTAAGGTCGCGCAGCCAATTGCCAGCGCGGTGGCAATGATGTTCACCTGCAGGAACGCCAGCCCGACGCCTACCGCCATTGCATCAAGGCTGGTGGCGATCGCCGTGGTGACCAGCAGCCAGAAGCCGTGACGCTGAACCGGCTCGTCGTCACCGACATCATTGCGAATACCTTCGATAACCATACGTCCGCCGAGGAAGGTCAGCAGGATAAAAGCGATCCAGTGGTTCCATTCCAGCACGAACTGGCTGGCAAGCATCCCCAGACCCCAGCCGATCAGCGGCGTCAGGGTTTCGATAGCGCCGAAGATAAGGCCGGTACGCAGGGCTTCAGAGAATTTGGGTTTGTGGAGCGTGGCGCCTTTCCCCATGGAGGCGGCAAAAGCATCCATAGACATACCAAAGGCCAGAAGAAGTGTTGCAGAGAGGTTCATCAGCGCGTCCAGACCGGGAATATCCATATGACACATCACTGCCCCCAGTAAACAGCAGTTGATGCGTCTATGGTCTCGCCTGATCCTTCTGCCTGACGCAGAAACAATCCGTACGTGCCACGTTTTGCAACGAGTATGTTGACACGTACATTTCCGGCATACCGGAAATCGGCTACTCCCCAACGACGGGCGCAACCTTAACATATTTTGAGAAGTTAAAACAACAACCGGAAAGTATTATTCGTTCTATTCGATGATAACGATTTTCATTTGGATGTGGATGTGAAAATAACGTTAAGAATATGGCGTGTATTCACAAAAGAAATATAGCTTTGGCTATAAGGCAGGGTAAAACCCACATCCAAATATAGCCAAGGCTATTATTTTAACTCATTGAGTTTTAACGAGTAAGTGATATATCTTCTCGAGATCGTCGATATTCTTTACCCGGATAAGCAGGCGTCGCTGCTCTAATTGCATCACCAGTACGCCGTCTTCTGATAAATTCATCTCTTTAATGCGGTTATATTCTATCCAGACATTGGCGAAAAAGAACCCAGCAGGTTTGAAGATTATTTTCGGCACCCGCATCCAGAACAGATAAAAGGCCATTAATGCCAGTGCACATAATAACCATGTGGTTAATAAAGCACCCTGGCTCATCACGTTGTTATAAATCAGGATCATCAGCAGGCCAGCAAAGATGACACCATCAACGCGGCCGCGACGCAGCAGAGGGATCGTGAGCAAGGTCGTACCGTTGCGGCGGGGCATGATCAATTCGTCGTAAATGGCATACGCCAGAAGGGCAGCAATAAAGACAACCAGTACGATGTCCGTGACCGTCATTCATCCTCCAGATAAAAAAACGGGGGCATACTTGCCCCCGGTGTATTCAGCAAAAACTTACAGGCCCAGCAGACCGATAGCGTAACCCACGATACCGATAACGAAGAAGCCGACGATGATCCACAGCGCATTCACCTTCTTGCGCAGCAGCCACATACAGGCGAAGGTCAACAGCAGCGGCACCAGGCCCGGCATCAGTTGGTCAAGGATGGTTTGTACCGTGGTCACGCGCGTCTGGCCATCCTGGCCGGTGATGGTGGACACTACCAGCGGGATGTTGACGTGCGTCCACTTGTTCACCAACGCCCCCATGACAAACAGGCCGAGGATTGACGCCCCCTCGGTCAGTTTTTGCAGGAAGCCGCCGCCCATATCCTGAACGATATCCACGCCCTTACGGTAGCCGTACGCCACGCCGTAATAACGGGTCGCCAGACGTACCACGTTGAACAGGATAAAGAACAGCAGAGGACCAAGCAGGCTACCGCTCATAGCAATACCCGCACCCAGCGCTGCAAAGACCGGACGTACAGTCCCCCAGAAGATCGGGTCACCAACGCCTGCCAGCGGCCCCATCAGACCCACTTTGATACCGTTGATGGCACCATCGTCGATCTCAGCACCGTTCGCACGCTGCTCTTCCATCGCCAGCGTTACGCCCAGTACCGGGGCCGCGACGTAAGGGTGGGTGTTGAAGAATTCCAGGTGACGCTTAATCGCCTGACGACGCGCGTCGTTGTTTTCCGGGTACAGACGTTTGATCGCCGGCACCATCGAGAAGCAGAAGCCCAGCGCCTGCATACGTTCGAAGTTCCATGAACCCTGGAACAGGTTTGAACGGATGAACACGCCACGAATATCCCCTGGAGTCAGTTTTTTCTGAGGGGTAGTTTTAGTCATATCAACCATGTCGCTCACCTGCTAGTCCAGTTCGTTATCGAGATCGTTATTACCAGCAACCTGTGCACCACCGGCTACGCGGTTATATTTCGGGCTGAGCTGGATGTAGAGGATAGCCATTACCGCACCAATCACGCCCAGTGCAACCAGGTTGAAGTTGGTAAATGCCGCGGTAACAAAGCCGAGGTAGAAGAACGGCATCAGGTAGCCTGCGCGCATCATGTTGATGACCATCGCATAACCCACCACCACGATCATGCCACCCGCAATGTTCAGACCGCCGGTAACCACCTCTGGAATAGCGTTCAGCATGCTCTGCACTTCACTGGTGCCGACAGAGATCGCCACGATGACCGCCGGGATAGCAATACGCATCGCCTGCAGGAACAGGGACGAGACGTGGATCCAGGAGAGCGCCGTCAGGTTGCCATTCTCCGCCGCCTTGTCAGCCGCATGCTGGAACGCAACGGTGATAGTACGCACGATGATTGTCAGAACCTGACCTGCAGCTGCCAGTGGAATAGCCAGCGCGATACCGGCACCAATGTTTTGATGGCCGGCAATAACCAGAACGGTAGAGATGATGGAGGCAAGCGCCGCATCCGGGGCCACGGCGGCACCAATGTTCATCCAGCCGAGGGCGATCATTTCCAGGGTACCACCGATGATGATACCGGTTTTCATATCCCCGAGAACGGCACCGATTAACGTACAGGCAACCAGCGGACGGTGAAACTGAAATTCATCAAGTACGGATTCCATACCCGCTATACAAGCGACGACGAACACCAGCACAATCTGAAGAGTGGTAATCTCCATTGTACTTCTCCTATGACATAAGCTTTATGTGAAAATCAGCGCAGGGTTATTTCCCGACTTTGCCGATCAAATCCATCATTTTCAGTTTCTGATCGGTGGAAACTTTACGAGCCTCAAGCTCAATACCGCGGGCATTGAGTTTTTTAAAGGCTTCGATATCTTTCTCATCGACTGAAATCGCATTGTTCACCTGGGTTTTACCCTGACGGAACGCCATACCACCAATGTTGACGGACGTAATGTTCACGCCGCCTTCGACAACGCGTTCAACGTCTGTCGGATTGGTAAACAACAGCATGATGCGTTCACCCGCATATTTCGGGTTGTTATAAACGCGGATCATTTTGGCAACGTCCACCACGTGGGCGGTCACGCCCGGCGGCGCTACCTGGGTGAGGAGGGTTTTACGGACCGTATCGGCGGCCACTTCATCGCTGACCACGATGATGCGCTGCACGTTGGTCTCTTTGGTCCAGCGGGTCGCAACCTGACCATGAATCAAACGGTCGTCGATACGTGCCAGGCCAATCTGCATGTAATCGTTCGGACCCATCGGCTTTTGCTGGGCGGCGGGTTTCGCAGCCGCTGCGGCGGCAACGGGTGCGGCTTTTGCTACCTCAACCGGTTTCGCTTTCAGCGCTTTCACGCCTTCGCGACCGGTTTCGACCGCCAGCGCAACCAGCTCGTTAAAGGTTGGGTTATCGTCGCGTGCCATCAGGGTTTCAACCAGCATCGGAATATTGACCCCGGCGACCACCTCATACTGCTCTTTATCGACCACAATGCGGCTGGCGGCGTTAAACGGGCTGCCTCCCCATGTGTCAACAAGGAACAATACGCCGCTGCTGGTATCCAGTCTGGACAGTTGAGCCGTGTATTTTTCTATCAGTGTCTCGGCGTTTTCACCGGGAACGAAATCGATCCAGCCGACGTTTTCCTGTTCGCCTAAAAGCATTTCTGCGGTTTTAAGTAACTGCTCTGCAGCCCAACCATGTGTGCCTATAACAATAGCAATAGTCACTTGCTACCTCCTTTTATTATCGTTAATACCCCGCACGAGTGAGGCATTAGTGATCATCTTCGAAAGAACGAATCGATTCAGATAAGGGTTAGAGTTCAATGAACTAAGACTTACGCGATTTATTTTAGACAGTGAAAAAATAATTTATGTGATGAAGATCCGTAATTTAGCCTAAGCCAACCAGATATTTCTGTGATCGAAATAAGCACGGAAACATCTGTTTGCAAAGGAAAGTAAATCTTTGCCACAAAGCCCAGGTCTCTGATATGTTTAGCTTCCGTTTACTTGTCAGGAGTATTGGGCAGTAGCCCACTGTATGGACCGTCACCGACGCCAGTCACACATCCGGCCAACTCTGGCCAGCCTTACCGGCTATTCACGCCACTCACTGTTTACGCCTTTTACCGTTTCGCCCGAATCTGTCGTGGCGCCGTTTTGCCATTCCTTTAGCAGGAGCTTGTCATGGAATTCTTAATGGACCCGCAAATCTGGGTAGGATTGCTCACGCTGGTTGTGCTTGAGATCGTTCTCGGCATTGATAACCTGGTGTTTATTGCGATCCTTGCCGATAAACTTCCGCCTAAACAACGAGATAAAGCACGCTTAATCGGCCTGTCACTGGCGCTGATCATGCGTCTTGCGCTGCTGTCGGTCATCTCCTGGATGGTGACGCTGACGCAACCGCTGTTCACCGCATTCGATTTCACCTTCTCAGGGCGTGACCTGATCATGCTGCTGGGGGGTATATTCCTGCTCTTCAAAGCCACAACCGAGCTTCATGAACGGCTGGAAAACCGCCAGCATGACGACGGACACGGTAAAGGCTACGCCAGCTTCTGGGTGGTGGTACTGCAAATTGTGGTGCTGGATGCCGTCTTCTCCCTCGACGCGGTGATTACCGCTGTCGGTATGGTGAACCATCTGCCGGTGATGATGGCTGCCGTGATCATTGCGATGGCGGTGATGTTGCTCGCCTCAAAGCCGTTGACACGATTCGTCAACCAGCATCCGACCGTGGTGGTGCTCTGTCTGAGCTTCCTGCTGATGATTGGTCTGAGCCTGGTGGCAGAAGGTTTCGGCTTCCATATTCCGAAAGGCTATCTGTACGCCGCAATTGGTTTCTCCATCATTATAGAGATGTTTAACCAGATTGCCCGTCGCAACTTTATTCGCCAGCAGTCGAACCAGCCGCTGCGTGCCCGTACCGCTGATGCGATCCTGCGTCTGATGGGCGGCCGCCGTGAAGCCAAAGCCCAGCAGGACAGCGATAACCATGTTCCGGTGCCGGTCCCGGAAGGCGCCTTTGTGGAAGAAGAGCGTTATATGATCAACGGCGTTCTGTCGCTGGCCTCGCGCTCCCTGCGCGGGATCATGACCCCGCGTGGCGAGATCAGCTGGGTTGACGCCAGCCTGAGCGTGGAAGAAATCCGCCAGCAGCTGCTCTCCTCCCCGCACAGCCTGTTCCCGGTGTGTCGCGGTGAGCTGGATGAGATCATTGGTGTTGTGCGCGCCAAAGAGATGCTGGTGGCGCTGGAAGAGGGGGCAAACGTTGAAGCCATTGCCGCTGCGTCGCCTGCCATCGTGGTGCCAGAAACCCTCGACCCGATCAACCTGCTTGGCGTACTGCGCCGTGCCCGGGGTAGCTTTGTTATCGTGACCAACGAGTTCGGCGTGGTACAGGGTCTGGTTACGCCGCTGGACGTACTGGAAGCGATTGCCGGTGAGTTCCCGGATGCTGACGAAACGCCAGAAATCATCAATGACGGTGATGGCTGGCTGGTCAAAGGCACCACCGACCTGCATGCCCTGCAACATACGCTGGGTCTGGAACATCTGACCAACCACGATGAGGATATTGCGACGGTGGCTGGTCTGGTGATTGCCGTTAACGGTCAAATCCCGCGTACTGGTGATGTTCTCGAATTACCGCCGCTGAAGATAACGATCGTGACCGCCAATGATTACCGCGTTGACCTGGTGCGCATTGTTAAAGAGCAATCTGCCCACGACGAAGAAGAGTAATCAGGGTAATAGCGGCATCATCGTCCCGTTATGCGTGGCTGGCGGAGGTGAACTCTCCGCCAGCCACTGCGGGAAATCCCGCAGTGGCATTGGCCGCGCATACAGGAACCCCTGCAAAAACTCCACGCCGTGCAGGCGAAGATGGCTGGCCTGGTCGCAGGTCTCCACCCCCTCCGCCACCAGCTCAATGTTCAGGCGTTGAGCGAGGGCAATAATAATATCCGTCACCGTCGAATTAACGGCATCGGTGCCAATAGCGGCGGTGAAGGATTTATCAATTTTTAGCACCTCAGGATTGAGTTTTTCCAGCCACGAGAGCGAGCTGTTGCCGGTGCCGAAATCATCGATCGCCAGCTTGACCCCTTTCTGATGCAGTGCCTCCACAATGTTGTAATCCATCTCCAGCAGGGTATCGCGCTCGGTAAGTTCAATCACCAGTTGCTGTGCTGGCTGGGCGCTGAACCAGACGTGGTTCAGGTCGTGGAGAAGCACCCCGTCGCGAAAATGGCTGGCCGCCACGTTAATGCCAATATGAAAACCCGACACGGTGGGGAATATCGGCAGATGGTTGACGGTTTCAATCAGCACGTAGCGGGTGAGGGGGACAATCAGGTTATGCTCCTCTGCCAGCGGAATAAAGATATCCGGGGAAATCCACCCCTGCCGCGGATTATTCCAGCGAAGAAGAATTTCCACCCCGACACAATCTTGCTTTTGGGCATCGATCAGCGGCTGGCAAAACAGCTCGAACTCACCGGTCGCCAGCCCGTAATTGATCTCTCGCGTAAAACTCATGCGGCTGGCAGTGGCAAGCCAGGCGATATACCCCACCAGCATGGTGAGTATCACCGCCAGCGGCAGCTGTGAGGGCAGGCTTCTCAGCGCCAGGTCCGTCGGGCCGGGGCCGTTCACGGTAATGGTGAAAGGGAAATTGCCTGAGGCCTGCTGATACACCGTCTGGTCGCTGTCAAACACCAGCGCATCCGAGAGCTGGCGGTCATGATTCAGATGTTTTCCGCCCACGCTGAGGTTGACGTCGTTGATGATCGGCAGCTCTGGCTCCAGCAGCAGTCGGGCAATGAGCTCGATATTGACAATTTCCATGACCCCATCGTCACCTTCGCCGGGCACCGGATACCACTGAATAAGCACCGGGCTGCCTTGCAGCAGGGCCTCATCGGTAGTGAGAAACAGTAAAGGCTGGAAGGCGGGCAGTTGGGGCTGGAACTGGCTGATGGGAATATCGCGTTCGCCGAACATGCTGGAACAGTAGAGAATGCCGTCTTTGATCAGGCCAATCGAGCGTACGGTTTGCAGGGAGGCAGCCTGTTTACGCAGTAAAAAATTGACCTCCATGCAGGGCAGGCCGATCAGCGGTTGCACCACGTTGCGCCCGGTCTCCAGAGGCTGCAGGATCTTATCCAGCGTTTCAACCGCGTGTGACACGAAGGCGGCGGTAGATTGCTGATTTAAATTGCGCTGCGAAATAAAGCCAATAATTAGCGTGCAAACGAGGGTAGTAAGTGACAACACCAGGCAGACGATAATCCGTTTGCGGCGATAATTGGTAATTATCCTGTGAGCTGTTTGCATGCCACGGCCACCCGAAAAGCCACTGGCGTGAATGCCCGTGGCAACTCAGGTAGTGTAGTGGGCATTATTTCAGGTAACGAGAAATGTTCATGAAATTCGCCCATCCGTATCAGATGGGCGAAAGGGGTATGAAAGACAATAGTTGCAGGGACGTCGTCAGAGGATTAGTCGCATTGCACCTTGATCGCCAGTCCGCCGCGAGAGGTTTCGCGGTATTTGGCGTTCATGTCTTTGCCGGTTTCATACATGGTTTCGATCACCTTATCCAGCGAGACGCGCGGTTCGCTGGTGCGGCGCATGGCCATGCGTGAAGCGTTGATGGCTTTCACCGAGGCAATGGCGTTACGTTCGATGCAAGGCACCTGCACCTGACCGGCAACCGGGTCGCAGGTCAGACCGAGGTTATGCTCCATGCCGATCTCTGCGGCGACGCACACCTGTTCCGGGCTGGCGCCCAGCAGCTCAGCCAGACCGGCCGCCGCCATCGAACAGGCCACGCCAACTTCACCCTGACAGCCCACTTCGGCGCCGGAAATAGAGGCGTTCATCTTATACAGCGCACCCACCGCGCCCGCGGCGAGGAAGTAGCGGATGTAGATGTCCGGGCTAACCGATTCGATAAAGTGATCGTAGTAGGCCAGTACCGCCGGAACGATACCGCAGGCACCGTTGGTCGGTGCCGTCACGACACGGCCACCCGCGGCGTTCTCTTCGTTCACCGCCAGAGCAAACATGTTGACCCAGTCGATCACGTTCATCGGATCGTTGGAATACTTATCGGTGGTGACCAGCATCCGGCGCAGGGCAGAGGCACGACGTGGAACACGCAGCGGGCCAGGCAGTACGCCTTCGGTATTAATGCCGCGATCGATACAGGCACGCATGGTCTGCCAGACGTTAGCAAAATAGTCTTCAATCTCTTTTTTGCTGTGCAGCGCCAGTTCGTTCTGCATCACCATGCCAGAGAGGGACAGGCCGGTCTCTTTGCAGTAATCCAGCATCTCTTTTGCTGACGAGAACGGGTAAGGCACGTTCACGTCGCCCGCAGTGTCTTTACCGAAATGCTCTTCGTCGACAATAAAGCCGCCGCCGATGGAGTAATAGGTTTTGCTGTAGACCACTTTATCGCCATTAAAGGCGTGGATCTGCATCCCGTTTTCATGCAACGAGAGGTTGTCGCTGCGAAAACGCATGCCGTCGTCCTGCGGGAAATCCACTTCCTGCCGGCCATTGGCCAGCAGCAGACGACCGCGCGTTTCCACGTCGCGGATAAACGCCGGAATGGCGTCAATATCTACGGTGTCCGGCATATTTCCGGCCAGACCCATAATAATGGCGATATCGGTGTGGTGGCCTTTACCCGTTAATGACAGTGAACCGTAAACGTCCACAGCCACACGAGTAATGCTGTCCAGTAATCCTTTTTCGACCAGGTCATCGACGAACTGTTTACCGGCCTTCATTGGCCCGACAGTGTGGGAAGAAGAGGGACCAATCCCCACTTTGAACATGTCGAATATACTAATCACTTTAACACTCCTGACAGGGTTACCAGTTTTCCAGTAACGATGTAATAACTTCGCATAGTGTAAGAGGGAAGCCCGTCGTCAGCTTAACTATTCACATGAATTAAACTAATGGCTAAGACGGGATTAACTAATAGCGGGAGGCGGATCGCAAAGGAGTAAAAAAGAGCCGAATGTAAAGTATAGTCAAGGTTTCAGGCCGATCTGTAGCGCCAGCTCGCGAATAATTCCCGCGGTCATGCCCCAGACAAAATAATGCTGATACCACGAGAGCCACACCCGATGATCGTGACCACGGCGTTGAATATCCAGGGGATGATAACGACCCAAACGCAGGGCTTCCGCCAATGGCATTTCGAAAACCGACTCCACTTCGTCAACGCTGGCATGGTAGTGCAAATTTGGTGGGATAATCCCGACAACCGGCGTCACCTGAAAACCGGTCACGCTGTCCACCGGTGGCAGGACACCAATCACCTCGACTTTATGCGGCGGGATCGCCACCTCTTCTTGCGCCTCGCGCAACGCTGCGGCAATCAACGACGCGTCGGTGCTGTCCACCGCGCCGCCAGGAAACGCCACCTGACCGGCATGTTTACGCATCTGCGAGGAACGACGGGTCAGTAGCAGACCCGGTTGCTCCCGACGCACCACCGGGATTAACACCGCCGCCTGACGCTGATTCAATGAGGTGCTGTTCACCTGCGGGCGCAAAAGCTGAAAACGCGATAAAAAGTTGTCGAGGGTCAGGTCGCGGGTATCCACCAGTTAGCTCTCCAGTTGTTGCAGAATACGATTCACTTTATCAAAGGTTTCCTGATATTCCGCCGCCGCCTGGCTGTCAGCCACCAGACCGCCGCCTGCGGAACAGTAGATCTGTCCGGCCACCGCCGTCAGGGTGCGAATAGTAATGCTGGTGTCCATCCCGCCGCACAGGCTGAGATAGCCGATACTGCCGCACCAGGCGTTTCGGCGATGTGGCTCCAGCTCGTCGATAATTTCCATCGCCCGCACTTTAGGCGCGCCGGTGATCGACCCGCCCGGGAAGGCGGCACGCAGCAGATCGCATGCGGTCTGTGCAGGTGGCAGCCGGGCAGTAATGGTGCTGACCAGATGATGCACAGCAGGGAAAGGCTCCACCACGAACAGCTCCGGCACCCGCACGCTTCCTGGCGCCGCCACCCGGCCAATGTCGTTGCGCATCAGATCGACGATCATCAGGTTCTCGGCGCGATCTTTCGGCGAGGCGGCGAGCTTTTCTGCCTGCTGGCGATCGGCATCTGCCTCCGCCAGCCGCGGCAGGGTGCCTTTGATCGGCCGGGTCTGGATGACGCCCTCCGCCAGATGGATAAAACGCTCAGGCGAAAGACTTAAAATGGCCCCCTCTTCAAGGCGTAAAAAGGCGCTGAACGGGGCGCGGTTGCTGGCATTCAGCCGGGTAAAGGCCTGCCACTCGTCGCCCTCATAGCTGGCCTGAAAACGCTGGGCCAGATTCACCTGATAGCAGTCGCCGCTGTGCAAAAAGGCCTGCACGCGATCGAATTTTTCCCGGTATTCCGCCGCCGTCATATTGGCTTGCCAGCCGGAGGTGAGCCGGAACGCGGGCACCGTGGCGGGGGCGCGTTGTGATTCCAGCCACGCCAGCCTGGCCCCGGCATCGCCATGGCACACCAGCGAGACGCTTTGCTGTTGATGATCGACCACGATCGCCCAGTCGTACAGGCCGACAGCCATGTCTGCCAGGGTGATATCGCGCTCGGCCCGTTCCGGCAGCTTTTCAAAGCGGCGGCCAAGGTCGTAGCCAAACAACCCCAGCGCGCCACCCTGGAAGGGCAGGGCCGGATTCGGCGTGCTGGGCATGCCCATCTCATCAAGCGCCTGCTGGAGCAAACTCAACGGGCAGGCGTCCGAGTGAACACCGTCAATCAGGGTATCCGCGCCATGGGTCACCAGCGTCGTGCGCGGGTCGGCCACCAGAATGTCAAAGCGACTGTAAGGATGATCCGCATGGCCGGAGTGCAGCAGCATTGCCCAGGGGAGATGGCTTATTGGCGCGAACCAGAATTCTGCGGCGTCCGTGCGCCAGGGTAATGTCAAAACAGTGGGGGATAACGGGTTCATGGGTGGTAGACTACCGGGCAGCGTGAAATAATTAGCGCTGATAATTTAGCAGGAGTTGACGATGTTTGCAGGTTTACCTTCACTGAGCCACGACCAGCAGCAAAAGGCCGTCGAGCGTATTCAGGAGCTGATGTCCCAGGGGATGAGCAGCGGACAGGCGATTTCTCAGGTAGCACAGGAGCTGCGCGCCACCCATACCGGCGAGCGGATCGTGGCGCGCTTTGAAGATGAGGATGAAGAAGAGTAACGCGCTTACACCGCGGCGATAATCTTAATCTCAACCTTATACTGCGGTTTCATCAGCGTCGCCTGTACCGTGCAGCGTACAGGCGCGTGACCGGCCACCACCCACTCATCCCAGGCTTTGTTCATCGCCGCAAAATCGTCTTTGCTGGCAAGGAAAATGGTCGCATCCAGAATGCGGGACTTGTCGCTGCCCTGTTTTTCCAGCACCGCGTCGATCTGCGCCAGGGTATTGGCAGTCTGCTCATAGGCCTCAGCATCGAGATTCGCCGGTACGCCGGTGTAGTACAGGGTCTGGTTGTGGATCACAACATCTGACCAGCGGGCTTCGGCATCAATGCGCACAATTGTCATACAGGTTTCCTTATGAATGTCTGTTTCAGCAGGCAAGACTGCCATATTGTTTTGCCTGCGTCACTCTCGACTGGCGCCAGGACGAGCGGCCTGACATAATCCCCTGTGCAAAAATACAGGGGGCAGAGTGGCAGACGATTTCGCAGCAGACGGACAATTAGCAAAGGCAATTCCCGGTTTTAAGCCGCGCGAGCCGCAGCGTCAGATGGCGCACGCGGTCGCCGATGCCATCGACAGCGCCCAGCCGCTGGTGGTAGAAGCAGGAACCGGCACCGGTAAAACCTATGCCTATCTCGCGCCCGCGCTGCGCGCCAAAAAGAAAGTGATCATCTCCACCGGCTCAAAAGCGTTGCAGGATCAGCTTTACAGTCGCGATCTGCCCACCGTGGCCAAAGCCCTCAAATACAAAGGCCGCCTGGCCCTGCTGAAAGGGCGCTCTAACTACCTCTGTATTGAACGTCTCGAACAACAGGCGCTGGCGGGTGGCGATCTGCCAGTGCAGACTCTCAGTGATGTGATCATTCTGCGCAGCTGGGCCAACCAGACCCTCGACGGGGACATCAGCACCTGCGCCAATGTGGCGGAAGATTCTGCCGTCTGGCCGCTGGTCACCAGCACCAATGATAACTGTCTCGGCAGCGACTGCCCGTTATATAAAGACTGTTTCGTGGTCAAAGCGCGTAAAACGGCGATGGATGCCGACGTGGTAGTGGTCAACCATCATCTGTTCCTCGCAGATATGGTGGTGAAGGAGGGCGGCTTTGGCGAGCTGATCCCCGAGGCCGACGTATTGATTTTCGATGAAGCCCATCAGCTCCCCGATATCGCCAGCCAGTATTTCGGCCAGTCCCTCTCCAGCCGCCAGTTGCTGGACCTGGCGAAAGATTTCACCATCGCCTACCGCACTGAACTGAAAGATACCCAGCAGCTGCAGAAGTGCGGCGACCGCCTGGCGCAAAGCACGCAGGATTTCCGCATGCAGCTGGGCGATCCAGGCTATCGCGGCAATCTGCGCGAAGTGCTGGCCGATCAGCATATCCAGCGTGCGCTGCTGCTGCTCGACGATGCGCTGGAGCTTTGTTACGACGTGGCGAAGCTCTCTCTCGGCCGTTCGGCGCTGCTGGATGCCGCCTTCGAGCGCGCCACGCTGTACCGTGCCCGCCTGAAACGGCTGAAAGAGTTTAACCAGCCAGGCTATAGCTACTGGTATGAATGCAATTCACGCCATTTTACCCTTGCCCTGACGCCGCTCACGGTGGCCGATAAGTTCCAGGAAGTGATGGCCCAGAAACCGGGCAGCTGGATCTTTACCTCCGCCACGCTGTCGGTTAACGACGATCTGCACCACTTCACCGAACGTCTCGGCATCACAGAAGCGAAATCCCTGCTCCTGCCCAGCCCCTTTGATTACGCCACCCAGGCGCTGCTCTGCGTGCCGCGTAATTTGCCGCTGCCTAATCAGCCCGGCGCCGCCCGCCATCTGGCGGCCATGCTCAAACCGATGATCGAGGCCAATAACGGCCGCTGCTTTATGCTCTGTACCTCGCACGCCATGATGCGTGACCTGGCGGAGCAGTTCCGGGCCACCATGACCCTGCCGGTGCTGTTGCAGGGTGAAACAAGCAAAGGGCAGCTGTTGCAACAGTTTGTCACGGCAGGCAACGCCCTGCTGGTGGCGACCAGCAGCTTCTGGGAAGGGGTGGACGTGCGCGGCGACGCCCTGTCGCTGGTGATCATCGACAAACTGCCCTTTACCTCGCCGGACGATCCACTGCTGAAGGCGCGCATGGAAGATTGCCGCCTGCGCGGTGGCGATCCCTTTGACGAGGTGCAGCTCCCGGACGCGGTTATCACCCTTAAGCAGGGAGTGGGGCGTCTGATCCGCGACGTGGACGATCGCGGGGTACTGGTGATCTGCGATAACCGGCTGGTGATGCGCCCGTACGGGGCTACTTTTATCGCCAGCCTGCCGCCGGCACCGCGCACCCGGGATATCGATCGCGCGGTGCGCTTCCTGGCGGCGTCTGAGGCGGAGTAATTTACTGACGGGTGTGTTAAAATGCGCGCCTTTTTGTGACTGACCCTTGCGAGAGCGCGACAACACATGCGAATTCTGGCTATTGATACCGCCACAGAGGCCTGCTCTGTTGCCCTGTGGAACGACGGTAAACTCTGTGCTCATTTCGAAGAGTGCCCCCGGGAACATACCCAACGTATCCTGCCTTTGGTGAAGATGATCCTCGCCGAAGGCAACACCTCCCTGAATAATCTCGATGCCCTGGCCTATGGCCGTGGCCCCGGCAGCTTTACCGGCGTGCGCATCGGTATTGGCATTGCCCAGGGGCTGGCGCTGGGTGCCGAACTGCCGATGATTGGCGTCTCGACGCTCGCCACTATGGCCGAGGGCGCCTGGCGTAATACCGGAGCGACTCGCGTGCTGGCCGCCATCGACGCCCGAATGGGCGAAGTCTACTGGGCAGAGTACACCCGCGATGAGCAGGGCGTATGGCACGGTGAAGAGAGCGAAGCTGTACTTACGCCGGAAGCGGCGGGCGAGCGCATGAAGCAGCTTTCCGGCGAGTGGGCAACCGTCGGAACCGGCTGGCCAGCGTGGCCGGAGATGGCAAAAGAGAGCGGCCTGACGCTGGTGGATGGCAAGGTGCTGCTGCCTGCCGCGGAAGATATGCTGCCCATCGCCCGTCAGCTGCTGGCTGCAGGCAATACTGTGGCGGTCGAAAAGGCCGAACCGGTTTATTTGCGAAACACCGTAGCGTGGAAGAAACTTCCAGGCCGGGAGTGAATCTCAGTATCAGAGCCTGAGAAAAAGGAGTCGCATCATGGCGGTTCAAAAATATGTAGTTCGTCTGCTGACCGTCGGGGCGCTGGCCCTGGCATTAACAGGATGTGTCTCTGTCCCTGATGCGATCAAGGGCAGCAGCCCTACGCCGCAGCAGGATCTGGTCCGGGTAATGAATGCCCCAGAACTGTATGTCGGCCAGGAAGCACGCTTCGGCGGCAAAGTGGTGGAGGTCTTCAACCAGCAGGGGAAGACCCGTCTGGAAATCGCCACCGTTCCGCTGGACAGCGGTGCGCGGCCGATTCTGGGTGACGCCTCGCGCGGACGCATCTATGCCGATGTGAATGGTTTCCTCGACCCGGTGGACTTTCGTGGTCAGCTGATCACCGTGGTCGGTACGATCGCCGGCGCGGAGCAGGGCAAAATTGGCAACACGCCGTACAAATTTATGGTCCTGCAGACCAACGGCTATAAACGCTGGCGAGTGGTGCAGCAGGTGATGATGCCACCGCCGGTCGATCCCTGGTACTGGGGACCGCATCCCTGGCGGTATGGCTATGGTTACGGTGGCTGGCCAGCTTACGGCCCCGGACCCGCTCAGGTTCGGACAGTAGTAACAGAGTAAGTGACTGTTATTATTGAATAAGAAACAGCGGCCAGGCCGCTGTTTCGTTTTTTCCACGGTTATAACAAAAATAAATAGTGACGCGCTTCGCAACCTTAAATCCGGACAATTAATAAACTGGTACGCTGAGTTAATATTATGTTAACGACTTGTTTATTAACCGGGGCTGTGATGACGACGAACACGCATTTCAGAGGTGATGTAGTGAAGAAGGTTTGGCTTAACCGTTATCCTGCGGATGTGCCTGCAGAGATAAATCCTGACCGTTATCAATCCCTGGTTGAACTGTTTGAACATTCCGTCACGCGCTACGCCGATCAGCCTGCGTTTGTGAACATGGGCGAGGTGATGACCTTCCGTAAGCTGGAAGAGCGCAGCCGGGCATTTGCGGCCTACCTGCAACAGGGCTTAGGCCTGAAAAAAGGCGATCGGGTAGCATTGATGATGCCTAACCTGCTGCAGTATCCGGTGGCACTGTTTGGCATCCTGCGCGCCGGGATGATCGTGGTTAACGTCAACCCGCTCTACACCCCGCGTGAGCTGGAGCACCAGCTGAACGACAGCGGCGCGGCGGCGATTGTGATTGTCTCAAACTTCGCGCACACCCTGGAAAAAGTGGTCGAAAAGACGCAGGTCAAACACGTTATTCTCACCCGGATGGGCGATCAGCTCTCCACCGCGAAAGGGACGCTGGTTAACTTCGTCGTTAAGTACGTTAAACGTCTGGTGCCAAAATATCACCTGCCAGACGCCATCTCCTTCCGCCGGGCGCTGCACAATGGCTACCGGATGCAGTACGTGAAACCGGAAGTGGTGTCCCAGGATCTGGCCTTCCTGCAGTACACCGGCGGCACCACCGGGGTTGCGAAAGGGGCGATGCTCACCCACCGCAACATGCTGGCGAACCTCGAGCAGGTGAACGCCACCTACGGCCCGCTGCTGCATCGCGGCAAAGAGCTGGTGATCACCGCGCTGCCGCTCTATCACATCTTCGCGCTGACCATGAACTGCCTGCTGTTTATCGAGCTGGGCGGGCAGAACGTCCTGATTACCAACCCGCGCGACATTCCGGGCCTGGTGAAAGAGCTGGCGAAATATCCGTTTACCGCCATGACGGGGGTAAACACGCTGTTCAACGCCCTGTTGAACAACAAAGAGTTCCAGCAGCTTGATTTCTCGACTCTGCATCTGTCGGCGGGCGGCGGGATGCCAGTGCAACAGGCGGTGGCGGAACGCTGGGTGAAGCTCACCGGCCAGTATCTGCTGGAGGGCTATGGCCTGACCGAGTGCGCCCCTCTGGTGAGCGTGAACCCGCACGATATCGATTACCACAGTGGCAGCATTGGCCTGCCGGTGCCCTCCACTGAAGCCAAACTGGTGGATGACGAGGATAACGAAGTGCCGCATGGCGAACCGGGCGAGCTGTGCGTGAAAGGGCCGCAGGTGATGCTGGGCTACTGGCAGCGCCCGGACGCCACCGATGAAATCATTAAGGACGGCTGGCTGCACACCGGGGATATCGCAGTGATGGACGACGAAGGCTTCCTGCGAATCGTCGATCGTAAGAAAGACATGATCCTCGTCTCCGGGTTTAACGTCTATCCGAACGAGATCGAAGATGTGGTGATGCAGCACAACGGTGTGCTGGAAGTGGCCGCAGTGGGCGTTCCGGCGGGCAGCAGCGGTGAAACGGTGAAAATCTTTGTGGTGAAAAAAGATCCTGACCTCAGCGAAGAGGCGCTGATCACCTTCTGCCGTCGCCAGCTGACCGGCTACAAAGTGCCGAAACTGGTGGAGTTTCGCGATGAACTGCCAAAATCGAACGTCGGGAAGATATTACGACGAGAATTACGTGACGAAGCACGCGCCAAAGTAGACAATAAAGCCTGAGCTTCGTGTTAGTCACCCCAAGACGCTGGCCATGCCAGCGTTTTTTTATGGGCGCAAACCAAAGAGAATATGATTTGAATTACCAGATGATCACTACCAACGACGAGCTGGCTTCGCTGTGCGATGTCACCCGTGACGCCCCCGCCATCGCGCTGGATACCGAGTTTGTGCGTACCCGCACCTATTATCCGCAGCTGGGTCTGATCCAGATGTATGACGGTAAACATGTGTCGCTTATCGACCCGCTGGGGATCACCGACTGGGCGCCAATGCGCGAGTTGTTGCTGAATACCGCCATCACCAAATACCTGCATGCCGGCAGTGAAGATCTGGAAGTTTTCCTCAATACCTTCGGCATTATGCCGGAACCGCTGATCGACACCCAGATCCTTGCCGCCTTTGCCGGGCGCCCGCTGTCCTGGGGTTTTGCCGCCATGGTGGAAGAGTATACCGGGCTGGTTATCGACAAGAGCGAATCCCGCACCGACTGGCTGGCGCGCCCGCTGACGGAACGCCAGCTGGATTACGCGGCGGCGGATGTGTTTTACCTGCTGCCGATTGCCGGTCAGCTGATGAAAGAGGCTGAAGCCTCCGGCTGGTTGCCTGCCGCTCTGAATGAGTGTCGCATGACGCAGCTGCGTCGTCAGGAGACCACCGATCCAAAAGAGGCCTGGCGCGATATCAACAACGCCTGGCAGCTGCGCACCCGCCAGCTGGCCTGTCTGCAACTACTGGCCGACTGGCGTCTGCGCAAGGCGCGGGAGCGTGACCTGGCGGTGAACTTTGTGGTGCGTGAAGAGCATCTGTGGGCGGTAGCGCGGTATATGCCGGGCAGTCTGGGCGAGCTGGACAGCATCGGGCTTTCCGGTTCGGAGATCCGCTTCCACGGCAAAACCCTGCTGGCACTGGTGGCGAAAGCGCAGGCATTGCCGGATGAGGCGCTGCCGGAACCGCTGTTGAATCTGATGGATATGCCGGGCTATCGCAAAGCATTCAAGGCGATTAAAGCCCTGGTTCAGGAAGTGGCAGCGGAGAGCAAAGTGAGTGCTGAGCTGCTGGCCTCACGCCGTCAGATTAACCAGCTGTTGAACGCGCACTGGAAGCTGAAACCGCAGAACGGTACGCCTGAATTGATGGCAGGCTGGCGTGGGGAACTGATGGCCGCTCGCCTGAACGCCTTGCTGGAAGAGTATCCGCAATAATTGCGGTCTGTAACCCCCGGCGGTGCCAGGCTTGCCGGGGTTACAAACGCTGGGCCGGGCAAACAACGTGCCGCCCGGCAATGCGCTCAATTATGAACGCGACTCTTCCGCTTCCGGCAGGGTCACGTTTAGCTCCAGAATCGAGATATCCCCGTCCTTTTGCTCCAGCTGCACGGTGACCATTTCCGGGTCAATCTGCACATACTTACAGATCACTTCCAGAATATCTTTGCGCAGCTGCGGCAGGTAATGCGGTTCCGCGTCGCTGCGGCGGCGTTCTGCCACGATGATCTGCAGACGCTCTTTTGCGATGTTAGCGGTGCTTTTTTTCCGCGAGAGAAAAAAGTCCAGTAATGCCATAACTTATCCTCCGAACAGGCGTTTGAGGAAACCTTTCTTCTCTTCTTCGATGAAGCGGAAAGGACGTTCTTCTCCGAGCAGACGATCTACCGTATCCGCATACGCTTTACCGGCGTCTGCGTTAGCGTCGAGGATAACCGGCTCACCCTGGTTAGACGCGCGCAATACGGATTGATCTTCCGGGATGACGCCAACCAGTTTAATGCGCAGGATCTCCAGCACGTCTTCCATACTCAGCATATCACCTTTATTGACACGACCCGGATTATAACGGGTCAGCAGCAGGTGCTCTTTAATCGGTTCTTCGCCATTTTCCGCACGGCGGGATTTCGAGGCGAGGATCCCTAAAATACGGTCGGAGTCACGTACGGACGACACTTCCGGGTTGGTGGTGATGATCGCTTCGTCGGCGAAGTAGAGCGCCATCAGCGCGCCCGTTTCGATGCCTGCGGGTGAGTCACAGACCACGAAATCGAAGTCCATTTTTTTCAGCTCATCGAGCACTTTTTCCACGCCTTCACGGGTCAGCGCATCCTTGTCGCGCGTCTGCGAAGCGGGAAGAATATAGAGGTTGTCGGTACGTTTATCTTTAATCATTGCCTGATTCAGCGTGGCGTCACCCTGAATCACGTTCACAAAATCGTACACCACGCGGCGTTCACAACCCATAATCAGGTCAAGGTTACGCAGGCCGATATCGAAATCGATAACGACGGTTTTCTTTCCCTTCTGGGCCAAACCAGTAGCGATGGCCGCGCTGGAGGTGGTCTTGCCAACGCCTCCTTTACCCGAAGTAACAACAATAATGCGTGCCATAGAAATTCCTTGTTAAAAAGGGATCAATTCAACGGTTGAACGGTCAAAGCGTTGTCTGCCAGCCGCAGACGTGCCGCTTTGCCAGAAAATTCGGCCGGGATGTTATCACTCAGCCAGTAAACCCCTGCGATGGAGACCAGCTCCGCCTCCAGGTGGGTACAAAAAATTTGCGCATCGCGATCGCCGCTGGCACCCGCCAGCGCACGGCCTCGCATTGAGCCATAAATATGGATATTGCCATCCGCGATCAGCTCCGCCCCAGCGCTGACGTGGTTGGTCACAATCAGGTCACAGTTTGGCGCATAAATACGCTGACCGGAACGCACGGGCAGATCAATCAATCGCGTTTTTGTGACAGGAGTAACAGGGAGTTCTGGTGGAGCAGGGGGTTCGGCGCGCGGAGCTTTGTCTTTGCCTTCGTTCAGCAACGGAAGACCCGCACGATCGATTTCGGCTTTCAGTTCAGCGTCTTTACAGCCGCTGATGCCCACAATTCGCAGGCCGGTAGCGGAGACCGCCTGTTGCAAATGGTGCCAGTTTACCGGCGCCTCAAGGCTGCTGACGTTGATGACCACCGGCGCATGGGTAAGAAATGCGGGCGCCTGCGCAATTTTGTCTTCTAACGCCTGACGAATAACCTCGGGTTTTGCTTCATGCAAATGAACCACTGATAAGGTGAAGCTACTGCCTTTAAGCTCGATGGGCGTGTTTGACATCCTGGCCTTACTCAATTTGCTTTTACCACGACCTGTGCGCCGTGATATTCCGAAGAGTATCAGGCATGTTATAGTCACAATTATATTGAGGCAAGTCACCCTCCCGCTTAATTCAGAGTAAATATATGTTTTGTGTGATCTACAGAAGTACCCAGCGCGACCAGACCTACCTGTATGTCGAAAAAAAGGACGATTTTTCCCGTGTGCCTGAGGCACTGATGAAAAGCTTCGGTAAGCCGCAGCTGGTGATGCTGATGCCGCTCGACGGGCGCAAGCAGCTGAGTAACGCCGATCTGGAAAAAGTAAAAACCGCGTTGACGGAACAGGGCTATTATTTACAACTTCCTCCGCCACAAGAGAATTTACTGAAACAGCATCTTGAGGCGCAGGGGAAAAAATAGTTTAGGAGTTTTCTGTCAGCGTCACATTCACCGTTCAGGGGACGTTTATGTATCAACATCATAACTGGCAAGGAGCCTTACTGGATTATCCGGTAAGTAAAGTCGTCTGCGTAGGAAGTAATTACGCAAAGCATATTCAGGAGATGGGAAGTGCGGTTCCAGAAGAGCCAGTGCTGTTCATTAAACCGGAAACGGCGCTCTGTGATATTCGCCAGCCGCTGGCATTACCGCAGGGGCTAGGCTCGGTTCATCACGAAGTGGAGCTGGCGGTGCTGATTGGCGCCACGCTGCGTCAGGCCTCTGAAGATCATGTGCAGAAGGCGATTGCCGGTTATGGTGTGGCGCTGGATCTGACCCTGCGCGACGTGCAGGGCAAAATGAAGAAAGCGGGCCAGCCGTGGGAAAAAGCCAAGGGCTTTGATAATTCCTGCCCAATCTCCGGGTTCGTACCGGCATCGGAATTCCAGGACGATCCGCAGAACACCACCCTGAGCCTGAAGGTAAACGGCGAGGTGCGCCAGCAGGGGGCGACCGCCGACATGATCCACAAGATTGTGCCGCTGATTGCCTATATGAGCCGTTATTTCACCCTGAAACCGGGTGATGTCATTCTTACGGGTACCCCGGAAGGGGTTGGCCCACTCGCCAGTGGCGATGAGCTGGAAGTAGCCGTTAACGGCCTGTCGTTAAAAACCCGCGTGCTGTAATCCCCGCTTGCCGCCCCTTTTGGGCGGCAAAACTTGCATCAAGGTGCCAGACTGGTTATAAGGTGCGCTTTATTTTGACGTGTGGACATCCTTATGAGCGAAACTCCTTTCTGGCAAAGCAAAACTCTCGACAACATGACCGACGCCGAGTGGGAATCGCTGTGTGACGGCTGCGGGCAGTGCTGCCTGCATAAGCTGATGGATGAAGACTCGGACGAAATCTATTTCACTAACGTCGCCTGCAATCAGCTGAACATCAAAACCTGCCAGTGCCGTAACTACGAGCGCCGTTTTGAGTTAGAGCCTGACTGCATCAAGCTGACCCGCGACAACCTGCCCACCTTCGAATGGTTGCCGCCGACCTGCGCTTATCGCCTGCTGGCGGAAGGCAAGGATCTGCCGAAGTGGCACCCCTTGCTGGCCGGTTCAAAAGCGGCGATGCACGGCGAGCGAATCTCAGTGCGCCACATTGCGGTGAAAGAGTCAGAGGTGCGGGACTGGGAAGACCATATTTTGAATCATCCCAACCGCGCATAATAAAAAACCCGCCGAGGCGGGTTTTTTATTGTCGGACATTAACGTCCAAAAAGATCGCGTTTTTTCGGTTTGAACGGCTGGGCAATCAGCACCAGCAGCGCCACAACCAGGAAAGCGGCGAAAATGCCTACCAGCCACTGCGGCATCTCGAGAGTCAGAAACTCCCACTGACGCACGGAACAGTCACCGCTTGCCACGAAGACCTGCGGCAGCCACTTGTCCAGCGGCAGCCAGCTCGGGAAGCTGGCGGCAAAATCACAGGTCTGGAACGGCGACGGATGCAGCTGGATCATGGTGTGTTCCCAGGCCAACTGAAGGCCTTTTCCGGCGCTGTAGAGCCAGATAGCAATCGCACCGTAGCGCAGCGGGCTTTTTGGAGCAATGGCACCGACCAGGCCCGCGCCCATCACGCCAAACAGCGCGCAGCGTTCGTAGATGCACAGCACGCAGGGCTTCAGCAACATCACATGCTGGAACCATAATGCCACCATTTCTAACGCGAAGGCGGTCAGGGCCAACAGCAACCACGCGCCGCGTCCACGCGAGCACTGGTTTAAAAATTTCAACATAATCATTTCCCTGGAGCAGGTATAGAAAGCGCAGTGTAAACGAAAACAATTCGCGCGCCAGCCTCAGCGCGCAAAATATAACGTAATCGGATATTTATCATTCGAAAGTGCAGCCGGGCCATATACGACCCGGCTGACTCTCTTAATGCGCCGTCAGTATACCCGTCTGCAACATCCATTGGGTAAATGGAATAAGGGTAATTTTGACGCACAACAAACCGACGGTGGTTAATACCACCGTATAGGGCAGCGCCATCCATACCATCCGGCCATAAGAGAGCCTGATTAAAGGAGCCAGCGCCGAAGTGAGCAGGAACAGGAATGCCGCCTGGCCGTTTGGCGTGGCGACGGAAGGCAGGTTGGTGCCGGTATTGATCGCCACCGCCAGCATTTCAAACTGCTGCTGGTTGATTGCGCCGCTCTTCAGTGCGGTTTTGGCCTCATTGATATAGACCGAACCGACAAACACATTATCAGAGATGGCTGACAGCAGGCCGTTAAACAGATAGAACAGCGTCAGCTGGGCATCCGGCTCGGCCTGTAGCACGTAGCGAATGATCGGCGCAAACAGCTGCTGATCGACAATCACTGCCACCACCGCGAAAAAGACCGTCAGCAGGGCGGTAAAGGGCAGCGCTTCGGTAAAGGCTTTGCCAATCGCGTGCTCATCCGTCACGCCGGTAAACGAGGTCGCCAGGATAATGACCGACAGGCCAATCAAGCCCACCTCCGCCAGATGAAACGCCAGGGCGATAATCAGCCAGACGCCAATAATGGCTTGAAAGATCATAGCCAGTTTTTGCTGACGGGTACGCTTGCTGCGGCTCTCTTCATCAAAACGTTGTAACACCTCACGTACCGGGGTCGGCAGCAGGGTGCCGTAACCAAACCATTTAAACTTCTCTACCAACCAGCAGGTGAACAGGCCACACACCAGCACCGGCACGCTGACCGGCGCTACGTGCAGGAAAAAGTCGGTGAAATTCCAGCCGACGGCTTTGGCGATGATCAGGTTTTGCGGCTCCCCGACCATGGTCATCACCCCGCCCAGCGCGGTGCCCACGCCTGCGTGCATCATCAGGCTGCACAGAAACGCACGGAACTGTTCCAGCACTTCGCGCTGCCGGGCATCGACCTGGCTGTCATCCTGCAAATTATCTTTGGGCTGCGCGGAGGCCACCCGATGATAGATCCCGTAAAAGCCCACGGCGACGCTGATCACCACCGCCACCACGGTCAGGGCATCCAGGAAGGCCGACAAAAAGGCGGCGGCTACGCAGAAGGACAGCGACAGCATTGTCTTGGAGGGAATACTCAGCAGCAGGCGGGTAAAGATAAACAGCAGCAGCTGCTTCATAAAGTAGATCCCGGCCACCATAAACATCAGCAGCAGGAGCACTTCCAGATTTGACGCCAGCTCTTCCTTCACGTGTTCCGCGCTGGTCATACCGATCACCACCGCCTCGAAGGCCAGCAGGCCGCCCGGCAGCAGGGGATAACATTTCAGCGCCATCGCCAGGGTAAAGATAAACTCCCCAACCAGCAACCAGCCGGCAACGAAGGGATCGACAACAAAGATAAAGGGGTTAAGAACCAGAAAAACAACCAGGGTCACTTTATACCAGTCGGGGGACTGGCCTAAAAAATTGCGCCACAGTGCGCGGCTATAAGACATTTCCACAACAGATTTCCTTGCCCATCACATAATTACATCCTAAGTATACGCAAACCGCGCCGGGCAGGGGGGCTGAGGCCCGACTTTTAAATGATAAAAATAAAACAGCGATCCCTTTTTTCTCGCCTCGCTGCGCTATCTGCCTCTGTCTGCCTCTGGTATGATGAGTGAAATTTGTAAAAAGCAGTTAATGGAAAATTCACTATGGTCATAAAGGCGCAAAGCCCGGCGGGTTTCGCGGAAGAGTACATTATCGAAAGCATCTGGAATAACCGTTTCCCGCCAGGCTCGATACTTCCCGCAGAACGCGAACTCTCTGAACTGATTGGCGTCACACGTACCACCTTACGTGAAGTGTTGCAGCGACTGGCCCGCGATGGCTGGCTGACGATCCAACACGGCAAACCGACCAAAGTGAATAACTTCTGGGAAACGTCAGGTCTGAATATTCTTGAAACGCTGGCGCGTCTCGACCACGAGAGCGTACCGCAGCTCATCGATAACCTGCTCTCCGTGCGCACCAACATCGCCACCATCTTTATCCGCACGGCGTTTCGCCAGCACCCGGATAAGGCTCTGGAGGTGCTGGCCCGCGCCACGGCGGTGGAAGATCACGCCGATGCCTTTGCGCTGCTGGATTACAATGTCTTCCGCGGTCTGGCGTTCGCTTCGGGTAACCCGATCTACGGCCTGATCCTGAACGGCATGAAGGGACTGTATACCCGCATCGGCCGTCACTACTTTGCCAACCCCGAAGCCCGCAGCCTGGCGCTCGGTTTCTATCACAAACTGAGCGAACTCTGCTCAGAAGGCCAGCACGATCAGGTGTACGACACCGTGCGTCGCTATGGTCGTGAGAGCGGCGAGATCTGGCACCGAATGCAGAAATCCCTGCCGGGCGACCTGGTGATTCAGGGGCGCTAAATAAAAAACCTCTCGTTTGAGAGGTTTTTTTTCGGCTAAGCCAGGCGTAGCCCGGCAACAAACCGCGCGGGTTACAACATATTGCCTTTCACCGGGCACCGTTCCAGCAGCTCCACGCTGCCGTCTTCATTCTGCTGCTCCAGCATAATGTCAAAGCCCCACAGACGATGCACATGCTTCAGCACTTCCTTACGCCCTTTATCCAGCGGCGCGCGGTTATGCGGGATATAGCGCAGTGTCAGGGAGCGATCCCCGCGCAGATCCACATTCCAGACCTGAATATTCGGCTCCAGATTGCTCAAGTTGTACTGCGCCGAGAGGCGGGAGCGGATCTCACGATACCCCTCTTCATTGTGGATCGCCGAAATCTCGAGATAGTTGTTGTGATCGTCATCCAGCACTGTAAACAGGCGGAAGTCACGCATCACTTTCGGCGACAGGAACTGGCTGATAAAGCTCTCGTCCTTGAAGTCGCGCATCGCAAAATGCAGCGTTTCCAGCCAGTCGGAACCGGCGATATCCGGGAACCAGTATTTATCCTCTTCCGTAGGATTCTGGCAGATACGCTTGATGTCCTGGAACATGGCAAAGCCCAGCGCATACGGATTAATCCCGCTGTACCACGGGCTATTGTAAGGCGGCTGGAACACAACGTTGGTGTGGCTGTGCAGGAACTCCAGCATAAAGCGTTCGGTGACTTTACCTTCGTCATACAGGTGGTTGAGGATGGTGTAATGCCAGAACGTCGCCCAGCCTTCGTTCATCACCTGGGTCTGTTTTTGCGGATAAAAATATTGGCTCACTTTACGCACGATACGCAGGATCTCACGCTGCCACGGCTCCAGCAGCGGGGCGTTTTTCTCCATAAAGTAGAGCAGGTTCTCCTGCGGCTCGGAAGGATAACGGCGAGCTTCGACGACCATTTTTTCTTCTTCGCGTTTCGGCAGGGTACGCCACAGCGTATTCACCTGGCTTTGCAGATACTCTTCCCGGCTTTTCTGCCGCGCTTTCTCCTCCTGCAGGGAGATTTTCTGCGGACGTTTGTAGCGATCCACGCCGTAGTTCATCAACGCATGGCAGGAGTCGAGCAGCTTTTCAACTTCCTCCACCCCATAGCGCTCTTCGCACTGGGTGATGTAGTTACGGGCAAAGATCAGATAATCGACAATCGAACTGGCATCGGTCCAGCTGCGGAACAGGTAGTTATTTTTGAAGAAGGAGTTATGGCCGTAGCAGGCGTGCGCCATCACCAGTGCCTGCATGGTAATGGTGTTCTCTTCCATCAGGTAGGCGATGCAGGGGTTCGAGTTGATGACGATTTCGTAGGCTAGCCCCTGCTGACCATGCTTATAGAGCCGTTCGGTTTCGATGAACTTCTTACCAAACGACCAGTGGGTATAGTTAATGGGCATCCCGACGCTGGAGTAAGCGTCCATCATCTGTTCAGACGTAATCACTTCGATTTGATGGGGATAGGCATCCAGACGGTAGAGTTTCGCCACCCGGTCAATTTCTGCCAGGTAGGTATCAAGCAGCTCGAATGTCCAGTCGGGTCCATCGCTCAGACGTGTGGTGTCCTTATTCATGGAATCAATAGTAGCCATTAGCGCGCCCTCATTGTTGGTAGCTCTCTCTGTCTGGAGAACCTCTTTTCAAGCATAGAACACGCCATTCAAAAGCGTGCTGGCACGCTATTTTTTTCTTTGCGATTTCCCGTTTTTCCTGTGACAGAAAAGGGGTGTCCGGCAGCACAATATGCTGGTTAAAAATGCCGCGTAGCAGGAGATGCCAAAACCGCGCTACCCGCGTCAGCAGGGGAAGGTGTGAGATGTGTCACCATAAAAAAGGCCTATGTTGAATAATATTTTCGGCTGGGTTATCAATATGTAATCAGAAGATTGTTCTTTTGCTTATAAATGGAGTGGCTATGCGTGTTGTCATACTGGGAAGTGGCGTCGTTGGCGTAACCAGCGCCTGGTACCTGAGTCAGGCCGGGCACGATGTAACTGTGATCGATCGTGAGCCGGGTCCGGCACTGGAGACCAGCGCCGCTAATGCCGGGCAAATTTCTCCGGGTTACGCGGCACCCTGGGCAGCACCGGGTGTGCCGCTGAAGGCGATTAAATGGATGTTCCAGCGCCATGCACCGCTGGCGATCAGTCTTGACGGCACGCAATTCCAGCTCAAGTGGATGTGGCAGATGCTGCGCAACTGCGACACCTCGCACTACATGGAAAACAAAGGGCGGATGGTACGCCTGGCGGAGTACAGCCGCGACTGCCTGAAAGCGCTGCGTGCCACGACCGGTATTCAGTATGAGGGCCGCCAGGGGGGCACCCTGCAACTGTTCCGTACCGCCCAGCAATATGAAAACGCCACCCGCGATATCGCCGTTCTTGAGGATGCCGGAGTACCGTATCAGCTGCTGGAAGCCAGCCAGCTGGCGCAGGTCGAACCGGCGCTGGCTGAGGTGGCACACAAGCTGACCGGCGGTCTGCGTCTGCCGAATGACGAAACCGGCGACTGCCAGCTATTTACCCAGAATCTGGCGCTGATGGCCGAGCAGGCAGGGGTGAAATTCCGCTATAACACCTCCGTGGATAAGCTTCTGTACGAAGGGGACAATATTTACGGCGTGCTGTGCGGCGACGAGGTGGTGAAAGCCGACGCCTACGTAATGGCCTTTGGCTCTTACTCTACCGCCATGCTGAAGGGCATTGTGGATATTCCGGTCTACCCGCTGAAGGGATATTCGCTGACTATCCCGGTGAAAGAGGACAGGGGTGCGCCGGTTTCAACTATTCTTGATGAAACATACAAAATCGCGATCACCCGTTTTGACAACCGGATCCGCGTGGGAGGAATGGCGGAAATCGTCGGCTTTAACACCGAGTTACTGCAACCGCGTCGGGAAACGCTGGAGATGGTCGTTGGCGACCTGTTCCCGCGGGGCGGCTTTATCGAACAGGCGACCTTCTGGACCGGGCTGCGCCCGATGACCCCGGACGGCACCCCTGTTGTGGGTCGCACGCCCTTCAAGAACCTGTGGCTCAACACCGGGCACGGTACGCTGGGCTGGACGATGGCCTGCGGTTCAGGGCAGTTACTCAGTGATTTGATCTCCGGGCGCACACCCGCTATTCCGTTTGATGATTTAAGCGTCGCGCGCTACCGTCCGGGGTTCACTCCGTCACGTCCACAGCATTTACACGGCGCGCATAACTAACAAGGAGTCGTCATGTCCCGTCCTGTTGTGGCTCAGCTGGATCTTCAGGCCCTGAAGGATAACCTGCACATTGTCCGGCGCGCCGCGCCCGCTTCACGAGTCTGGGCGGTGGTCAAAGCCAATGCTTATGGCCACGGTCTGGATCGCATCTGGAGCGCGCTAAGCGCGGCCGATGGCTTTGCGATGCTCAATCTGGAAGAGGCGATCCTGCTGCGCGAGCGCGGCTGGAAAGGGCCGATCCTGATGCTCGAAGGCTTTTTCAACAGCGATGAACTGCCGCTGTTTGATAAGTACCGTCTGACTACCAGCGTGCACAGCAACTGGCAGGTCAAGGCGTTGCAGAATGCGAAGCTGCACGCCCCGCTCGATATCTACCTGAAAGTGAACAGCGGCATGAACCGGCTCGGTTTTCAGCCGGATCGGGTTCACAGCGTCTGGCAGCAGCTACGGGCGCTGAAGAACGTCGGCGGCATGACGCTGATGGCCCATTTTGCCGATGCGGAAAAGCCGGAAGGCATCGTTGAGCCGATGAGGCATATTGAGCAGGCGGCGGAAGGGCTGGACTGCCCGCGTTCGCTCTCTAACTCGGCGGCGACCCTCTGGCACCCGGAGGCGCATTTCGACTGGGTGCGGCCGGGGATCATTCTTTACGGCGCGTCACCGTCCGGGCAGTGGCAGGATATCGCCAACAGCGGCCTGAAGCCGGTGATGACCCTGCGCAGTGAAATCATTGGCGTTCAGACCCTGAAAGCGGGGGATACCGTGGGCTACGGCAGCCGCTATCGCGCCTCGGGCGAGCAGCGGATCGGTATTGTCGCTGGCGGGTATGCCGACGGCTATCCACGCATTGCCCCGTCCGGCACGCCGGTATGGGTAGACGGCGTACGTACCGGCACGGTAGGCACGGTATCAATGGATATGCTGGCCATCGACCTTACGCCATGCCCGCACGCGGGGATTGGTACGCCGGTTGAGCTGTGGGGGAATGAAGTAAAAGTAGACGATGTTGCTGCCGCGGCGGGTACCATCGGCTACGAGTTGTTAACCGCATTAGCCCCGCGGGTGCCGGTCGTTACGCTCTGAAGGGTTATCCCCTCTCCCTCAGGGAGAGGGGAAGAAAGCTACTCCTCGGCATCCTCCGCCACGCGCACGCCCACTTTGCGCACCGTGTTATCTTCTTTCTCTGCCACCGTCCAGATCATCCCGGCAAATTCCACCTGGTCACCCACCACCGGTGCGGCACCCAGCAGCTTCTGGACAATCTCGCCCAGCGTCTGCTGGTTATCGCGATACTCCAGCCCTTCCTCCAGGCCGTAGATCAACGCCACGTCGGCAAATTTGGCGCTGGCTTCGAGAATAAAATCACCAAAGAAGCGCTGATCCAGCGCCACCGGCGGCGACTGGCTGAACAGCTTGCCGAGGGCAGGGAGGTCATGCTCGCGGCCAATCACGCAGAGAATATCCCCTTCACGCAGCCGGGTGCTCCCGGTTGGGTGCAGCAGGGCGTTATCGCGGAACAGGGCAGCAATGCGTGTTTCGGCGGGCATATGCAGATCCCGCAGCGAGGCGCCCACGCACCACTTGTCGGCGCTGAGTTGATAGACAAACTGCTCCCACGGATTTTCCGGGTGCAGGTCCAGCCCTACGCGGGAGACCGGCCAACCCACCGGGGGAATGACGACCCTGGCTTTTTTCGCTGCCCACGACAGGGACGTACCCTGGAACAGCAGCGACACCAGTACCACGAAGAAGGCCACGTTAAAGAACAAACGGGCATTGTCCAGCCCGGCCATCATCGGGAAGACCGCCAGGATGATCGGCACCGCGCCGCGCAGGCCAACCCAGCTGATAAACACCCGCTCGCGCAGGTTAAATCCCTTGAACGGTAGCAGCCCGACAAACACCGACAGCGGACGGGCAAAGAAGATCATCCATATCGACAGCAGCAGGGCCGGAACAGCAATCGGCAGCAGGTCCGACGGCGTAACCAGCAGCCCAAGCACCAGGAACATACCGATCTGCGCCAGCCAGGCGAGGCCATCGAAGTTTTGCAGAATGGCATAACGGTTGCGGATCGGGCGATTCCCCAGCAGGAAGCCGCACAGGTAGACCGCCAGAATGCCGCTGCCGTCCATCGCGGTAGTGAGGGCGAAAATCAAAATCCCGCCGCTTAGCGCCAGCAGCGGGTAAAGCCCGCCCGGTAAAGCGATGCGGTTGATCATCTGTTGCAGCAGATAACCGCCAGCCAGGCCAATGATGATCCCCAGGCCAAACTGCTGAATGATGTGCCAGGCAAACATCCAGCTCAGGCTGGTCTCATGCTGCTGGATCATCTCAATCAGGGTGATAGTAAGAAACACGGCCATCGGGTCGTTACTGCCGGATTCGATCTCAAGCGTGGAGCCGACACGCTCGTTCAGTCCTTTGCCGCCCAGCAGCGAGAAGACCGCCGCCGCATCGGTCGAGCCGACAATGGCGCCAATCAGCAGCCCTTCCATGATATCCAGATGAAACAGCCACGCGGCCATCATCCCGGTCAGACCGGAGGTGATCAGTACCCCGACCGTTGACAGCGACAGGGCCGGGCCCAGCGCCACGCGAAACGAGCTGGCCTGGGTGCGCATCCCGCCGTCCAGCAGGATCACCGCCAGCGCGAGGTTACTGATCATGTAAGCAAACGGGTAGTTGTCGAAGGGAATGCCTCCGACGCCATCAACGCCCGCCAGCATGCCGATGGCGAGGAAAATGACCAGAATGGGGATGCCGAGACGGGAAGAAAACGAACTCAATAAAATACTACAGGTTACAAGAACTGAACCCAGGATAAAAAGACTGATTATTGCTGCGGCATCCAATGTGTGCGTACTCCCTGCGTGACGCGATGACTGTTATTAAAACCCTAACATATTAATGCCGCTTATAACGCGCTAATCCGGCGCTTAAGCGGCTTTTTTTATGCTTTCATCACCGGATGCCCGCTCAGGGTTAAACAGGTCTTACCTGCGGCGTGAACAAGCGAAGCCTGCGCGCCGAGCGGCAGGGTGACGGTCTTTTGTTCATGGCCAAAATCGAGTCCACTGATAATCGGCACCGATACCCGGGAGCGCAGGTAATCGATCATGGTCGCCAGATCGTATCCGGCATCGTAATCATTGGCGGTCGCCCCGCTAAAACTGCCGAGCACGATCGCCTGCTGGCGGTCAAGAATGCCCGCATGGTGCAGTTGCAACAGCATGCGTTCAACGCGGAACGGGTGCTCGTTGATGTCTTCCAGCACCAGGATGCCGTTCTCAATGGCGGGCAGCCAGGGGGTGCCGATCAACGACACAACCATCGCCAGATTGCCGCCCCACAGCTGGCCTGTGCGTTCACACGCCGGGCCGTCCCCCTGCCACTCAACGGAATAGGTGCTGTTTTGCAGCGCGCGCCAGAAATGCTCCAGGGTAAAGGCGTTCAGCTCGGGCGCGCCGAAATTACCCGCCAGCATCGGGCCGCTAAAGGTGATGACGTTATGTAACGCCAGCAGGCCGAGCTGGATAACCGTGAAGTCGCTATGGCCACAAATCAGCAGCGGGTCCTGCTGCTGGCGTTCGGCCAGCCCCTGCCAGTCGATCTGCTCCAGCAGGCGGCTGGCACCGTACCCGCCGCGCACCGCCAGGACAATCTGGTTGGCACCCTTAAGGTAGGTAAGGGCGTTAATGTCGTTCAGTCGCTGCGTCTCGGTTCCGGCAAATCGTTGCTGGCGGCGGGGTATAATTGTCTGATTTTGCACCTGATGCCCGTCGTCCAGTAAACGTGCAACGCCCCGTTGGGCCGCTTCCTGATTAATGCAGTAACCTGATGGTGCGATGAGATGAACCTGAGACATGGCATTTCCTTGCTGACTTATAAATCTAAATGTATATATCATGCCGCCTGAGCGCATCCTTCATCAAGCGGAGGATAGGGTAATAGCGATGAATGACCATAAGGACAGATGACGTGAAATTAAGATGGTTTGCTTTTTTGATTGTGTTGCTTGCTGGATGCAGTTCGAAGCAGGATTACCAGAAACCGGAATGGAACCCGGAAGTCCCGGTGAAACGGGCGATGCAGTGGATGCCGATCAGCGAAAAAGCCGGTGAAGCCTGGGGCGTCAGCCCGCGTCTGGTGACCGCCATCATTGCGGTGGAGTCGGGCGGGAACCCAAATCTGGTCAGTAAATCGAATGCGGTGGGCCTGATGCAGCTGAAAGCCTCCACCGCGGGACGGGAGGTCTACCGGCATATGGGCTGGAGCGGCCAGCCGTCCACCAGTGAGCTGAAGAACCCGGAGCGCAATATCTCGATGGGCACCGCCTACCTGAGCATTCTGGAGCATGGGATCCTGAAGGGAATTGAAGATCCAGAAGTGATGCAGTATGCGCTGGTGGTCTCCTACGTTAACGGGGCAGGCGCGCTGCTACGCACCTTCTCCTCCGATCGCAAAAAGGCGATTGCTGAGATTAACAATATGGACAAAGACGAGTTCTTTGATCACGTCGTCAACAATCACCCGGCCCCGCAGGCACCGCGCTACATCTGGAAAGTCCAGAAGGCGATGGACGCCATGTAATCCGTTACCGGGCAGCCACGCGCTGCCCGGTCGCGTTTAACGCACCTTGTTGGCGCGCTCCCGCGCTTCACGCTCCAGCGAGTAGATAATTCGCTGCAGTTCACGCTCCGGGCCTGGCCCGACATTGAGAAAACGGAAGCTCAGACGCGGCGTGGTAATGGTTTCGTTTTTGCTGTCCACCACCTTACGTTCGCTCACCGTGATCAGCTGCGCATCAAAGAAGAAGCGACCCCAGCCGCCCATATCCAGTTCGATCTGCGAGAAACGCATCCCCTCGACCAGCGCGTCTGGCTTCGCACTGTCCATTAAGGCGCCCATGCCGCCGAGGGAGAGATCGTGCAGACGGAAACGGAGCACGCTTTTGTCCGGCATTTTGGCCTTGCAGAAGTAGGCCGGATGCAGCGGGGCATTGATACGGAAAAACTCCCGTCGCTGGATACACCACACCGATGCGGGCAACGAGGTGATAAAGGCGGGCAGCCCCTGCCAGGTTCCCTGTTCCAGTTGCGGCAGGTCGAACTCCACTTTCGCCCCCTGGGTGTCGGCGGCTACGGTAATGATGCCTGCGCGTAGTACCGAGCGGTTCTCGTACTCCTGACTGCCCAGGTCCATCACCAGTCGCTCCGGCGTTGCATCCAGAATTTTGCTGATGAACTGGTTGTTCCCCCAACTGATGCGCACCGGCGTGTCTTGTTTTTGTAGATCGCGTAATACCCCTAGTACAGCCAGCGGATTAGTTTTCAGGAACTGCTCACTGTAATTACTCACGCCCCAGGGCTCCTTGATAGATGACAATCTGTGGATGCGTTATCGGCACTTGTCCGCGAAACTTAATACAAACCAGCAAATATTTTTTCGTCAGAGCCGTAATTAAGTCAGTGTACTCAAAATGGTTTTCTGGCTATTGCCTATACTTAATTGACCTGCGCGGGCGGGTGTTCTGCGCAAGCTTAACTCTGCAAGAGGGCATCACTATGGGTATTATCGCCTGGATTATATTTGGTCTGATTGCTGGTGTTATCGCAAAATTCATCATGCCGGGACGGGATGGTGGTGGTTTTATTGTGACCTGTATCCTTGGGGTCGTAGGTGCGGTTGTCGGCGGCTGGCTGGCAACGATGTTTGGCATCGGCGGCACTGTATCCGGGTTTAACCTGCAAAGTTTCCTGGTCGCCGTGGTGGGCGCTATTCTCGTGCTGCTTATCTACAGAATGGTACGACGCGCCTGACCCACGTAAAACGGCTCTTAACTAAGAGCCGTTTTTTTTGGTGTCCCCCGTAATAATGCCGGGTAGCGGCTATGCCTTACCCGGCCTACACATCACATCGCCTTACTGCCCGACACTTTTCTGCGTTTCTGCCGAATCATCATTCGCGGCTGGCTGTGAGCTGGCGTTGCCGCTGGTCGCCGGTGGCGTGGTGACTGACGGCTGATTGCTCGTGGCCGGTGGCGTGTTTGACGACGGCTGATCGGTTGTCGTTGGCGACGTTGTTGACGACGGTTGATCGGTCGTGGTCGATGGCGACGTTGTTGACGATGGTTGATCGGTCGTGGTCGATGGCGACGTTGTTGACGACGGTTGATCGGTTGTGGCCGGAGGCGTCGTTACCGAAGGCTGATCGCTTGTGGTCGATGGTGTTGTTGCCGCCGGTTGGTCAGTTGTGGTTGGCGCGCTATTCGCCGCCGGTTGATTACCGGTGGCCGCTGGGGCTGTGGTCGCTGGCTCATCATTCGCCGCAGGCTGTGTGGCTGGCAGCTTGTCGCAAGGGTTAGCCTGCGGACAAACCATATCCAGCATCTTCAGCGTCACGCCGTTAGTCCAGCCAAAGCCGTCCTGTAGCGGATATTCGCCACCGCCGCCACCCGTGCCGGTAGTGGAAACATCATATTTCTCCACCAGCTTCTGCTCACGATCGTAGGTATGCTGCACGTTGGTGAGGAAGCGCCAGGTGACGTCCATCGCCACTTTTTTATGACCGTAGTTCTGCAAGCCTTCGGTGGCCACCCACTGCAACGGTGCCCAGCCGTTTGGCGCATCCCACTGCTGGCCGCTATTTACGGTCGTCGTGGAAATCCCCCCGGCTTTGATCAGCTGGGCCTCGGCGGCCGCAGCCGTTTTATCTGCCCGCTCCTGGGAAGCCGCCTTGACGTACAGCGGGAACAGCGCCGCAGCGGTCAGCTGATTACGCACCTGTTTGGTTTTCAGATCGTAATCCGCATACCAGCCCTCTTTTTCATTCCACAGATAGCGCTCCATCGCCTTCTGGCGATCGGACGCCAGACCCTCGTAGCGGCTGGCGGCAGCGCTATCGCCGCCATCCTGACTGGCCTTCGCCAGCAGTTTTTCCATCTTGAACATCAGGGCGTTCAAATCCACCGGCACGATGCTGGTAGTGCGGATCGTCCCCAGTTGCTGCGGATCGTCCATCCAGCGGGAGCTAAAGTCCCAGCCAGAGGCGGCTGCGGAGCGCAGATCGCGGTAGATCTCGGTCGCCGGGCGGCTGGGATATTTTTTCGCGGTGTTGATGTCATCCAGCCAGGATTCCGGGCGTGGCGTATCGCGATTGTCCCAGTAGCGGTTAAGCACGGCACCATCGTCCAGCTTGACTACCCGCTGGCTGGACTGACCCGGCTGGAGGGCATCCACCCCTTCCATCCAGTAGGCGTACTCTTTTTCCATCTGAGGACGGTATTTTTTCAGCGCCTGGCTGTCGTGCGTCGCCAGCAGTTCCACCATCAGGGAGAAGAACGGCGGCTGGGAGCGGCTTAGATAGTAGCTGCGGTTCCCGTTGGGAATATGACCCCAGCTGTCCAGCTCATAAGCAAAGTTATCGACCATGCTGGCGACCTTATCCCAGTGCCCACTCTCCGCCAGACCCAGCATGGTGAAGTAGCTGTCCCAGTAATAGATCTCCCGGAAACGTCCCCCCGGCACCACGTAAGGTTTAGGCAGCGGCAGCAGCGAATCCCACTTCCCGGCGCTGGAGGTGGTGCGCGTCAGCACCGGCCACAGACCGTCGATATGCGCGCGCAGGCTCTGCCCGGCAGGCGGAACGTATTTTTCCTTTTCGGCTGGCAGGGTAAAGTTCACGTCGACAAAATGACGCAGGTCGAAGCCGGACTGTTTTCGCTGCATGTGGTAATCAGCGAGGATCGTCTGGGGATCGTTTTTCGGCACCGCATCGGCAAAGGTTTTCTGGTCAGGGAAGAGTTTCGCGGTTTGCACATCATTAAACAGGGGGCCAAACAGGATGTCAGGAGGTTGTTTCAAGCTGCCGGATGAGTCGTCCGCATAGCTCACGGCGGTGATGCCAAGCAGGATACCGCCAATCGCCAGCCGCAGGGTTGCGTGCCGTTGAGGTTTGATCATGGTTATTCTCCTTATATAGGCTGAACAGCGTGGCCGTTGTCATCAATCACCTGAAAACCTTAGACGAATCTCAGACAGTTCGCGTGTTGGATGTATCATTTTGCGTAAATACAGATTAATTACCGTTGCGTCTGAGAAGACCTTAAAATTGCGCGTAAATATATAATCGCCTTGCCGGGTTTTGCGGGAGAATATCCACTCACCGTAGGGCTTACATTAAGCAAAAATAATAATTTCGTTGTATGAAAAATAATTGCGCCGCGCCCTGTGGTAATGGCCAATAGCGCGGCACTCTACATTCGCCGTGCGAAGGGTAACGGCGAGAGGCCGGGCATGTCGGCCATCGAGAGGGTAGAAGTAAAAAACAAACCGGCATGCGGTGCGTGACGGCAAGTTTTTTTTCGCAACCTGCATTGGTATGTCCCCACTGTTTTTAACTTTATGATGCTGAAGGCGACGCTATTCCCGGCAGGGTGTTGGCCGCTGTTAAATATCACCCTGCAAGTATTAGGCAGTCACCGCATGCCGTGCAGACTATTTTCCGGTTATTCACGTTCCTGCCTGCGCCGTTTTATTTCTTACGCCGCTAACATTTAAATTTTCCTGTCTTCATATGCAGAGAGGGAATAGCCGCTACGTTAGACGCGTCGGCGTTAACTATTATTTTGACCGAATGCCAGCCAGAGTGCCTTTACGGCCTGGCTGGCTTTCCACACCTGCACTACCTTCATAACTTAATGAGATAAAAGGGAGTGCCAATGAAATCATTACCTCTGACTATTCCAGCCCTGGTTTTACTGGTCGGCTGCGGGGCGAACAACTCTCCGCCGCAGGCACCCATCCCCGGTGAAAGCACCTCCGCCAAAATGCGTACTCTGGAAACGGGCGCCCAGGTTATCCAGTCCCGCCCGCCGGTGGAGGCGATCAGCGCCTATCTGGACGGCTTTCATTTTTACAGCGGGGATAAAAACGGGCAGATGGAGGCCCATCACTACGTGACGGTCCTCAATGAGGACGTCATGCAGGCGGTCATCTATGACGGCAATACCAAAGATGCCCGGCTGATGGGCGTCGAGTACATCATCAGTGAACGCCTGTTTAATACCCTGCCGCCGGAGGAGAAAAAGCTCTGGCACAGCCACCAGTATGAAGTGAAATCAGGCAGCCTGGTGGCCCCCGGCCTGCCTGCGGTGGCTGACAAGGCGCTGATGAGCAAAATCGTCAACACCTACGGCAAAACCTGGCACACCTGGCATACGGATCGCGACAAAACCCTGCCGCTCGGCATCCCGGCCCTGATGATGGGCTTTACCGGGGAAGGACAACTCGACCCGGCGCTGCTGGCGGATCGCGACCGGCGTCTGGGAATCGACACCCAGGAGATTAAACGCCAGCGTGCCGATATCGTGGCTCGCCCGGTAGCAAGCGGTGCTAACGCCTGGGAGCGCGGCGAGGTCATTCAGCTTAAGCGCGTGCAGGGGAGCGGTGAGCACGGCCATGGCGACACCACGCATTTTGGCACGTCTGAGCAGAGCCAGCAGGCGCCATCACGTTGATGAGGAGGCGATATGAAGATTCATCACCTTAACTGCGGGTGTATGTGCCCGCTGGGCGGCGCATTTTACGACGGTTTTAGCAAGGGGCTGCATGCGCACCTGGTCTGCCACTGCCTGTTGATTGAAACCGATCGCGACGGGCTGGTGCTGGTGGATACCGGCTTCGGACTGGGCGACGTGCGGGAGCCATCCCGGCTGCCGGGCTTTTTCCGGATGCTGAATAACATCCAGCGCCGCGAGTCGCTCACGGCACGCGCCCGGGTCGAGGCGCTGGGTTTTAGCGTGGCTGACGTCCGCCACATCATTCTGACGCACCTGGATTTCGATCACGCGGGCGGGCTGACGGATTTCCCCCACGCTCGCATTCACCTCATGCAGCAGGAGATCGACACGGCACAACAGCGTCACAACTGGCTGCAGCGGGAGCGCTATCGCCCGGGGCAGTGGGGCGGCATCTCCGGCTGGGAGGGCTATCAGGCTCAGGGCGAGCGCTGGTTCGGCTTCGACGCGGTGACGGCGCTACGCGGGCTACCGCCGGAGATTCTACTGGTGCCGCTGGCCGGGCACACACCGGGCCACGCGGGGATTGCCATCAGCCAGCCCCAGGGGTGGCTACTGCACGGCGGCGACGCCTGGTTTTACCGGGATGAGATGCGCCAGCCGCAGCGCCACTGTACCCCCGGACTGCGCTTTTATCAGTGGATGATGGCGATGGACAATGAGGCCCGGCGGCGGAACCAGCAGCGGCTGCGCGAGCTTTCCTGCGCCCACGATCATGACATTACTTTTTTCTGTAGCCATGATGCGCGGGAACTTGAGAGCCTGGCGGCGCAGCCAAAACCGGCCTGAATACCGGAACTTAGGCGTGGCCTGCTTTGCGAAGAAGACGCTTAAAAATTATACTGGATATTTGAACAGGTATTTGTATACTATTAGAGCAAATTACCCGAGTAATGTATGAGTGAGGGGTGAAACCTATGGTAATTCCTGTTGAAAATTTCCAGTCCCATGATCAGCTTGCCACCATCAGCAGCCGTGAAATCGCCAGGCTGACCGGCATTACCCATGCCGAGGTGAAGCGCATGGTGACGAGTCTGGAAACAGCGCAGCGTCTTTCGCAGCCGGTAACGGCCAGTCTGTACGAGCGCGAAGGTGAAACGCGGCAGGAGTTTTTGCTGAACAAACGAGACTCCCTGCTGACCGTTTCGCGCATCTCCCCGGGCTTTACGGCGGCCATGCTGGATCGCTGGCAGGAGCGTGAACGAAACGCCAATATCCCGGACTTCACTAATCCGGCGGCGGCGGCACGCGCCTGGGCCGAGCAGTATGAAAAATGCCATCGTGCCGAGGAGCAGCTTGCCCTTTGGGCGCCAAAGGCGGCGTTTTTTGATCAGTTCGTCAGGGTCAAGGAGTCAATGGGTTTTCGTCAGCTCTGTAAAATGCTCAAGGCTAAAGAGCCGCAGTTCCGCGAGTTCCTGCTGGAGCGCAATATCATGCAGCGCGTCGGCGGCAATCTGGTTCCGCCGCAGCACCATATCGACGCGGGCTATTTTACGCTGCACAGCGGCGTGGGCGAAAACCAGCACACCTGGTCTCAGGCGCGCTTTACCGCCCGCGGCGTGAAGTGGGTGGCCGATCTCTGGTCCAGACACCTCTCCACGCTGGCCATTGAGCTGCCGCGCGAGGAGCGCAGCGAAGGGAAAATGTCCCAGCAGAGCTGGCTGTAATCTCTGAAGTGAACCGGTCAGATCGCCTCTGGGGTCTGACTGGTTTCGCGTAACGCCCCTGGCGACTGGCCGACAATACGCTTAAATGCCCGGCTGAAGGCGGCCAACGAGCCGTACCCCAGACGCAAGGCCACGGTCTCAATCGCCTGGTTCTCCTGGCCGATATACTGGATAGCCAGCCGCATCCGCAGCTCGGTCAGGTATTTCGCCGGGGTGGTGCCGGTCGCCGAAAGAAAACGCTCGGCAAACACCGACCGGGAGGTGCCTGCCTCCTTGGCCAGCGTCGCCACGCTCCAGTTGACCCCCGGTTGCTGGTGCATGGCGTAGATCGCCCGGCTGAGGCGCGGATCACGCAGCACCTGGATCCAGCCGGTGGCTTTCCCACATCCGGCCTCGACCCAGCCGCGGACAATCAGCGCCGCCACGACGTCTGCCAGACGGGCGAGGATCCCGGCAAACCCCACCTGACGGGCCATCGACTCGCGCTCCATCGCCTCCAGCAGGGGATGGATCTCCGGCCAGGTGGTCATCAGGCGACTCACCATCATTACCTCCGGCATCGCTTTGATCAGCGGCTGCATCCCCCCGAGATCGAAATCCATACACCCGCTGAATATCACCACGTTGTCACTGTCCGGGCACGGCTCGCAATGGATGTCGCATACGCTGTTGCAGATGGGCTCGCTGGGAAATGCCGAGACTGGCGTTACCGCCGCATCATCTCCCGAGAGCAGGGCGTGTGCATCGCCGTTGGGGATAAACACCGCATCGCCGCTGTTCAGCGCGAAACGCGCCCCGCTGTGCATCCGCAATACCGCCGGACCGCGGCTGATAAAGTGAAACTGGGCTTTCCCCGGGGCCGCGCCGAAGGCCACACCGAAGGGTGTGCTGGCCTCTATCCGACGGTATTTCACTCCTGACAGACGCATTCCGCGCAGCAGTTCACTGATCAGATCAGGCGACTTAATCGTCATTTCTCTCTTCCCGGACGAATAATCAATAAGTGGAGATTATATGTCATAGATCGTCCGTGGTGAACTCCCTATGCTTTGCGACATACATCACATTTTTTTAACCGGAGAGTAACAGATGCATTCATCCATCGTCGCAAACAAGGCCAGCGCACCGGCCAGACCCGCCTGGCGCGCGGTCTGGTCGCTGGGGCTGGGCGTCTTTGGCCTGATCATCGCCGAGTTCCTGCCTGCCAGCCTGCTGACGCCGATGGCGGCCAGCCTCGGCGTCAGCGAGGGCGTAGCCGGGCAATCGGTGACCGCTACCGCGCTGGTGGCGCTGGTCACCGGCCTGCTGATCACCTCTGCCACCAAAAGCATCGACCGCCGCTGGGTGCTGATGTTTTTTTCGGTGCTGCAAATCATCTCCAGCGTGATGGTCGCCTTCGCGCCGTCCCTGCATGTCCTGCTGATGGGGCGCTTGCTGCTGGGCGTGGCGATTGGCGGCTTCTGGGCGATGTCCACCGCTACCGCGATGCGGCTGGTTCCCGCCAGCGATGTGCCGAAGGCGCTGGCGATCATCTTCTCAGGCGTCTCGATTGCCACCGTGGTGGCCGCGCCGCTGGGGAGCTATCTCGGCAGCCTGATCGGCTGGCGCAACGTCTTTATCCTCTGCGTGGTGCCCAGCGCGCTGGCGCTGCTGTGGCAGCTGTGGGTACTGCCGTCCATGCGCCCGGAGAACAGCGGCAATCTGAGCACCCTGCTGCGGGTGCTGCGTCGTCCGGGAATGATTGGCGGCCTGCTGGCGACCATTCTTATCTTCAGCGGTCATTTCGCCTTCTTTACCTATCTGCGTCCGTTCCTTGAGACGGTAGGGCAGGCCAGCGTTGAAACCATTTCGCTGATCCTGCTGGGCTTTGGCGTGGCGAACTTCGTCGGGACCTCCATTGCCGGGCATCTGCTGGCGCGCAACCTGCGTCTTACGCTGGCGCTGGTGCCGTTTGCGATGGGGATCCTCGCCTTGCTGATGGTGACCTTTGGTCATCTGGCGCTGGTTGACGGCCTGCTGGTGAGCCTGTGGGGCTTTGCCTTCGGTCTGGTGCCGGTAGGCTGGTCCACCTGGCTGGCGACGACGGTGACGGACGAGGCCGAAAGCGCAGGCGGCCTGATGGTCGCTTCGATCCAGCTGGCGATAAGCGCCGGTGCGGCAGGGGGCGGGGCGGTCTTTGATCTCAACGGCGCCAGCGGGGTATTTACCGCCAGCGGCGTGCTGCTGCTGGCAGCGATGGTGATGGTGTTTGCCGGAGTAAAGGTGAAGCCGGTAGCGGCAGAGTAATGCAACGCTGAACACCGTCCTCTCTCAGAGGAGAGGACGGTGTAAATCATCAGGCCTGTTGCGCGGTTTTTTTCATCGGAATGAGTGAAATAACGAACGCGCCCAGCACCAGGAACCCGGCCACCATAAAGATCCCGGCGTTGAAGTTGCCGGTGAGGTCTTTCATCATCCCCATCAGCAGCGGCCCCAGCGCGGCACCGGTCATCCCGGTGGCGTTAATCACCGCGATACCCAGCGCACGGGCGCGGAGTGAAATAGCGCGGTCCGGTGTGGTCCAGAAGATCACCATGGCGGCAAAGGCACCTGACGAGGCCATGACGATCCCCATGAACTGCAGCATCGGATCGCTGCTAGTGGCGGTCAGGATCCAGCCTGCGGCGGCAAACAGGTACGGCAGCAGGGTGTGGACTTTACGCTCGTTACGCTTGTCGGAACGCTTACTCCACCAGATCATCGCCACAATGGTACAAACTTGTGGGATGGCGCTCAGGATCCCGATGGTGACGTTACTGCTCTCCTGGCTGATGCTGCGCAGGATCAACGGCGTCCAGACGCTGAGGGCGCTCAGGGTGTTGGTCAGGCAGAAGTAGGCGAGGGTGTAGAGCATGATGGTTGGGGTAAAGAGTTCCCGCATCAGGCTGCCTTGCTTCGGTGCCAGCGCGGCCTGCTCTCGCTGTTTGGTGCTCAGGGCGTTGAGGCGATCCGCCTCCAGCATCTCCTTCAGACAGGCCTTGTCGTCGCTGGTCAGCCAGCGGGCTTTATCCGGGCTGTCGTCCAGCCAGAACCACACCACCAGACCGAGGATCACCGACGGGAAGCCTTCCAGCAGGAACAGCCACTGCCAGCCCTTCAGATTCATCACGCCATCGAGGTTAAGAATATACCCCGAGGCCACGGAACCCAGCGCCATCGTGACCGGCATCGCAATCATAAACAGGGCGTTGGCGCGGGCGCGGTAGTGCGCCGGGAACCAGAAGGTTAAATAGAGCAGCAGGCCCGGCAGGAAGCCCGCTTCGGCGATCCCCACCAGCATGCGCAGCACATACAGGCTGTTAGGGCCGGTGGCGAACATGGTGGCGGTAGACGCAATCCCCCACACCACCATCAGGATGGCGATCCAGCGACGGGCACCCACCCTGCTGAGCATCATATTGCTGGGGATCCCGCAGATAACATACATCACGTAAAACAGGGTCGTGGCCAGACCAAACATGGTGCTGGTGAGGCCCAGATCTTTGCCCATCGTCAACCCGGCAAAGCCGATGTTGATCCGATCCAGATACGAGAAGACGAACAGAATGAATAAAAACGTGATCAGCCTGCGGAATAACTTTTTGATCACCCGCTGCTGACGCGGGTCGAGCGTGACGTCTGCAGGCGCAGGAGGAGCCAGCACGTCAGTGCGTGTCTGTTCCATCGATGGACTGTCGTTCATGAAATGCTCCACATTGCGTTAATCGGTAATAACAACCCAGGACGTGTTATGCCAGGGCATTACCTCAGCCCACCCAACGTCAACACGTGCGCTAACGTATAGGAAAGCGCACATATGGACGTCAATGTTATGTTTAAAAAATGATACGCATTTGTTAATCACGTAGCGTTTTTGAATCATAATGCGATATCGATCGGCTTTCGTGGCGCGCAGGTAATAAGAGAAGCCCTTGCCGGGTGTGAAGAGGCTATAGCGGGCGGGCAATAGCGGGTATAATTGCGATCATTGCATCACTTCTGGAACGTCATTTCATGAGTCAAACCACTACATCGTCAGACAACGGGGCCACGTTTCACCGCGAAGAGTTCCCGTTCTACTGGATCGTTAATGTCTATGCGCGCTATACGCAAGTTATGGAAATTACGCTAAAAAAGGCGCAGCTCGATGTTTCCCGCTTTCGGGTGCTGATGATTACCGGGCAGTACGGTAAAGCCAGCATCTCGCAAATCTCTGAATATGCGATGGCCAAAATGCCCACCGTCACCAAAATTGTCGGTCGTCTGCGTGATGACGGCCTGGTGACCACCGCCAGCAGCGTACAGGATGCGAGGGTAACCGAGGTGATGCTGACCGATGCCGGACGTGAAAAAGTGGCCGAAGCGCACCGTCTTGTCAGCAAGGTTTTCGAGAAGGGTTTCAAGGGCATGACCGCCGCCCAGATGGAAAAAATGAACCTCTCCCTGGCAAAGGTACTGGATAACCTTAACGAGCTTTGAGGGTGGCGCAGAGAGAATTGCGGTTTTGTGACAGCCTTAAAAATTCCAGATAATGCAATGTAAAACAACAGGTTAATTTTAGGCCGCGCCGATCTTCAGCGCGGCTTTTTTTTCATTTCCATGCCCGCTTTATTGTTATTTATCATTACCATACCCCCCATTTCCACAAGTGTTATAAAAATGTTTCCATGTTATTTTTACGTAAAATTAACGTGAAATATTACTTGAATATTCATCTAAATCTTCCATGATTGACCTGAGTTCACGTGGGTTGAATCGCAGCGAAGACTGCCCCGCCCAAATATGATTCATTTTTTCTGGTTAAGGTGCGAATTATGCAGCCGGTTACTGAGAGCAATGGTTATGTAGAACGATTTACCCTGGGCGAGGGCGACCTCTGCTTCGCGGTTAAAGACACCCTCGACATCGCAGGCTTCCCGACCCGCGCAGGCTGCCCGGCCCTGGCCGCAAACCCGCCAGCCGAACAGCATGCCGGGGTGGTAAAAACGCTGCTCGGGCAGGGCTGCATCCTGACCGGAAAGACCACCCTGCACGAACTGGCGTTTGGCGTTACCGGGATAAATCCCTGGAGCGGCACGCCGGTGAACCCCCATTTTCCTGAGCTGATCCCCGGCGGCTCCTCCAGCGGCTCGGCTGCGGTGGTGGCCTCGGGCGAGGTGGATTTCGCCCTCGGCACCGACACCGGCGGCTCGGTGCGGATGCCCGCCGCCTGCTGCGGGATCCTCGGTTTAAAACCGACGTACGGCACGCTGAATCGTGCAGGCGTCATGCCTGCTCACAGCTCGCTGGACTGCGTGGGTATCTTCGCCCGCCATACCGACGTCCTGCGCCAGGTGCTGGCCCGTCTTGCCCTTCCGGTGAATGCACCGCTGGCAACGCTGCCTGCCGTCGGCTTTATCCTGACAGCTACCCTTGAAATTGACACCCTGCTATTGAACGCCCTGGCGCAACGGGGCCTCTGTCCGCAGCAGGTTGAACTGCCCCTGTTGGGCGATGCCCATCGCGCCGGGCTGACGGTCATCAGCCATGAAAACTGGCAGGCGTTTAGCCCGTTACTGCGCAACGCAAGCATTTCCGCCGACGTGGCCGCCCGCATTCGCGCAGGGGAAAGCATTGATGCCGATGCCCTGCACACCGCAGAGGCCATCCGCCAGAGATTTACCGCCCAGGTGGATGCTCAGCTGGCGAAAACCCCGCTGCTGGCGCTGGCAACCCTGCCGGAGCTGCCACCGACCCTGGAAGAGGCGAAGGACCCGCTCAGCGTGGTGAACCTGACCCGGCTGGTGCGTCCGTTTAACCTCAGCGGCCACCCGGCGCTGACCCTGCCGATGGGTGAGCTTCAGGGGCGTCCGGTGGCGCTCCAGCTGGTTACCGCCAAAGGGCAGGAGGGCCTGCTGATCCAGGCCGCCGAATGGCTGGCTGAACGACGACGCCGCTAACCATCCCGTTTTGCCGAATACCGTTTTCACAATAACTCAGTGAGTACCACTCATTGCGGCAGCGCTCGTCTTTTGCGGGCCGCACACTCTTTTCGGGAGGAAGCTATGTCAGCCGTTCATGTTCGTGAGGAACTCGTTCCACTGCTGAAGGACGTTGCGGCCCGCAGCGCCGATTTCGAGCAACAGCGCCATATCTCTGACGACATCATCGCCCGGTTTAAGCAGATTGGCGTTTACCGGGCGCTCGTCCCCAAAGCCTACGGCGGCGAGGAGTGCTCCCCGGCGCAGTTCTGCGAGCTTATCGAGCAGATCGCGACCGCCGATGGCTCCGCAGGCTGGGTTGCCAGCTTTGGTATGAGCCCGTTTTACCTCGGTGCGCTGCCGCCGGACACCCTGAAAGCACTTTACCGCGACGGCCCGGACGTGGTGTTTGCTGGCGGTATTTTCCCGCCGCAGAAAGCGGTGCTGGCCGACGGCGGCTATCGCGTCAGTGGCCGTTGGGGATTCGCCAGCGGCAGCATGGGAGCCTCGGTATTTGGCGTCGGCATCCTGCCGGAAAGCGGCGAACCCCTGCCGCGGATGGCGGTCCTGCCGCGCGACAGCGTGCAGATCGATCCGGTATGGAACACCGTTGGCCTGGCCGGAACCGGCAGCCACGATCTGGTTGTCAACGATGCGTTTGTGCCGCAGGAGTGGACCTTCGTACGCGGCGGTGCCCTTAACCTCGACGGCGCGCTCTATCGCTATCCGGTGCTCTCTCTTGCTACCCAGGTGCTCTCCGTGGTGGCGCTCGGCGTGGCCCGCGCCGCGCTCAACGAAATTTACACCATTGCCCATCGCCAGCAGTCCGTCACGGGTGCCCCGCGGCTGGCCGACCGCCCGCAGGCGCAGATGCAAATTGCCCGCTGCGAAGCGGATTTGCGCTCCGCCCGGGCCTGGTTCTACGACGCCATCGACGATGTCTGGCAGTGCATTCTTGCCGGGGATGAACCCGCCTGCGAGCAGATCAACGCCCTGCGATTGTCCTCCACCCACGTTACCCGCGTGGCCGCCGAAGTCACCCGCCAGGCGCTGGCGCTGAACGGCATGGGTGGCATCACCATGACAAGCCCCCTGCAACGTTACGTGCGCGACACCCTGGTGATCACCCAGCACGCCTTTATGGGCGACCTCTCTTATCTCAACGCCGGTACGGTCTACTTCGGTGGCCAGCCTCTGCCGGGTTATTTGTAATTTTGACCAAAGGAGCAACAGATGAGCCAGACAACAACCTTACGCGTGCTGTTTTGCATCGGCGTGAACCAGAACTTCTTTGATGCCACCCCGGCAGAAGCCAAACAGGTGTGGGGCGCTTTCGGCGTGATGATGAAAGGTATCGACGAAACCCAGGGCATCCGCGTGATCGGCAACATGGACGACGACCGTCTGATGGTCGGCCCGTCCACCGCCTCGCCGTGGACCACCTACGTGCTAGCCGATGCCGACAATCTCGACAGCGTGGTGGCTGCCTGCAACCTGTTCCGCACCACCCCTGTGGGCGACGGCGAGAGCAAGCTGTGGAAGTACTGCAAGATCGAAGCCCGCGTGGGCCGTGAACTGATTATTCAGTAACGGAGCAGAAGATGAACCCACAGGATGCGCTGCGTTTACAGCAGCTTGAGGATCAGCAGGCTGCCCGGATCTGTATCAGCAACTACATGCATTTGTGCGATCGGCTGGACAGCATGGAGCGGGTACAGGCCATCGGCGCGCTGTTCAGCGCAGACGCCTGCTGGGAAGGGGTGGGTGAGCCTTACGCCACCCGGCTGGGCAAGCATCAGGGGCGCGAGGCGATTATGGCGATGATGGCGAGCTATGTCCGCCAGCCTGCGCACTTCGCCCTGAATGCCCACTTTTTGTGTTCCGAAGCGCTGTATCAGGATGCCGACGGCGAGCTTCATGGCCGCTGGATGATGCTGCAAACCTCCGCGTTCAATGCCGGAGGCGCACACCTGAATGCCGCAGAGATTGAGATTGTTTTCCGTCGCGAGGCGGGTGAGATGACCATCCACCATTTCACTACCCGCAACCTGTTCAGCAGGCCGGTGAGCCACTGGCATGCGGCGGATGCGTTACCGGTACCTGACAAAAATTAGAACCTCGACGACGAGCAGGAGAAAGATTATGCAGTGTGACCACATCATCAATGTCAAAAATATCGATACCACGGCGCAGCCCACACCGGGCCGCGAAGAGATTGCCGCCCTGGTACAACCCGATCGCGTCCACACCTCGCTCTACACCTCTGAGGAACTTTTCCAGCTGGAGCTGGATCGTATTTTCACGAAGACCTGGGTCTGGGTTGCGCACGTCAGCGAAATCCCGGAAACCGGCAGCTTCAAAACCACCGAGATCGGCACCCAGCCGGTGATCGTGGTGCGCGACCGCAAGGGCACCATTCACACCCTGCTGAACCGCTGCCGCCACCGCGCCGCTACCGTCTGCGAACACCGCACCGGCAAAACCAACAGCTTCGTCTGCCCGTATCACGGCTGGGGCTACGCCCTCGATGGGAGCCTGCGCGGCGTGCCGCACCCGGAAAGCTATGCCGACCAGCTGGAGAAAAACGAACTGGGGCTGGTGTCGCTGCGCACCGAGCAGTACGCGGGCATGGTCTTCGCCACCTTTAACGAACAGATCGAACCGCTGGAGGATTTCCTCGGTGCGGCGAAAAAATGGATGGATCTGTTTATGAAGCAGGGGGCGGGCTACCCGATCAAAACCGGGCCTGCGCACCGCTTCCGCTTCCCCGGCAACTGGAAAATCCAGCTCGAGAACACCACGGACGGCTACCACTTCCCGGTGGTGCATCGCTCCTTCCTGAGTTCGGTAGATAAGCAGACTGAAGAGATGCTGAACTTCGTCGACGGCAGCGGCTACGTCGAAGATCTCGGCAACGGCCACAGCGTGATGGTGATGATCCCCGAGCTGGTGGATCTGGAGGCCAACCTCGACGCGCCGATCCCGGAACGCTTTATCGGGCTGGCTGACGAGCTGCGCAAAGAGCACGACGAAGCGCAAGTGCGTCGCATCGTGCGGGCGGTGGGCGGCTCCGGTTTCAACCTCAACCTGTTCCCGAACATTGCCTGCTCCATGGCCTTCTTCCGGGTGTTGCAGCCGGTGTCGGTGATGGAAACCGAAATTCACCACGCGGTGATCACCATGGACGGCGGGCCAGAGATTGCCAACCAGGCGCGTCTGCGTCTGCACGAACACTTCCAGGGGCCGATGGGCTTTGGCACCCCGGATGACTCCGAAGCCTGGGAGCGCGTTCAGCGCGGGGCCACCGCAGGGGATGACCTGTGGATCATGCTCAACCGCGGCCTGGCCGGGGAATACCGCACCGATGACGGTCTGCGCAGCGACGTCAGCGCCGAAACCGGCATGCGTGCGGCCTACCAGCAGTGGAAAAAATTGATGACGGAGAGCGAAAAATGATGACCCCCGATTCTGTCCTGTTTGCGGCCATGTCCGTAATCAACCTCGAAGGCGATCTGCTTGATCAGGGCGAGTTTAATGCCTGGCTGGATCTGTGGCAGCACGACGGCCTGTACGTGGTGCCCATCGACCCGAATGAGCAGGATTTCAAAAACACCCTCAACTACGCCTGCGACGATCACCACATGCGCGAGCGCCGGGTGAAGCGTCTGTACAGCGGGGAGTCGATCTCCACCACGCCGCGCGCCAGAACGCTGCGCACCCTGTCACGCTTCCGTCTGCTGGAATCCCGCGAGGATCTGATTGTGGTGCGGGGGGCGCAATCCCTGTGGGAGCACCGCAAAGGGCACAGTCGCCACTACGCCGCGGATATCACCTGGCACCTGTTGCCCCAAGACGGCAGGTTGCTGATTGCCCAGAAAGTGATCCGGCTGGTCAACAGCGACGATGTGCTGCACAGCATCGGTTACATCCTCTGAGGAGCCATTCATGACGCAAACCGTATTAGTGACCGGCGCAGCCGCCGGTCTGGGCAATGTCATTGCCACCAGCCTGTTGAAGCAGGGCTACCAGGTGGTGCTGACCGATGTCGATGCCACCCGAGCCCGCGAAGCCGCGGCGCGTCTTGATGACGGTCAGGACAGGGTGCTGGCGCTGGGGCTGGATATTTGCCAGCCGCAGGATTTCGCGGACGCACTGGACGCGACCATTACCCGCTTCGGCAGCCTGGACGTGCTGGTAAACAACGCCGCGCTGACCCTCGCTACCCCGGTAATGGAGATCGCCGTGGAGGAGTTCGACCGGGTGATTGCCACCAACCTGCGCGGCACCTTTGTCGGCTGCCAGACCATGGGGCGTTACTTCGCCACACGCGGCTACGGCCGCATCATCAACCTGGCGTCACTGGCGGGGCAGAACGGTGGCACGGCCTCCGGTGCCCACTATGCGGCCTCGAAGGGCGGCATCCTGACCCTGACCAAAATCTTTGCCCGCGAGCTGAGCAAATCCGGCGTGACGGTCAATGCCATTGCGCCGGGGCCGCTGGATCTGCCGATGGTTCACGCCCTGGTGCCGGAAGAGAAGATGGCCGGGCTGTTGCAGATGATCCCGGTGGGCACATTAGGTGAAGCAGAGTTTGTCGCCCAGGCCGTGGCCTTGCTGGCGTCACCGCAGGCGTCGTTTGTCACCGGGGCGACCTGGGACATCAACGGCGGTCTGTTTATGCGTTAAGGAGTCAACATGCTGACATTACAGGTTATCAGGCGGGAGTTGCAGGGCGAGGTGGTGCTGCTGACGCTGGCGCATGCCGACGGTATCGACCTCCCGGCCTTCCGCGCGGGGGCGCATATCGACCTGCATCTGGCAGAAGACCTGGTGCGTCCGTATTCCCTGTGCGGCGACCCGCAGAATCGCCAGCACTACCAGCTCGGCATTCTGAAAGAGAGCCAGTCCCAGGGCGGCTCGCGGGCAGTCCATGCCCTGCGCGAAGGGGATCGGATTCAGGTCAGCGACCCGCGCAACCTGTTTGCGCTGGACGAAACCGCCAGCCACAGCCTGCTGATTGGCGGCGGGATTGGTATCACCCCGATGCTGGCAATGGCGGCGGAACTGCATGCCGCCGGGCGTTCGTTCAGCCTGCACTACTGCGCCCGTTCCCGCGCCCAGGCCGCCTTTATTGCGCAGCTGGAGCAGGCGGTCTGGGCCGACCGCGTGCATCTGCACTTTAGCGATACTCAACGGCTGAACCTGGCGGCGGTACTGAGTGACGTGCCGGCCAACACCCACGTCTACACCTGCGGCCCGACGCGCCTGATGGATGCCGTCACCGACGTGGCATTGGGGCAGGGTTACCGCCCGGAGCAGGTGCACCAGGAGTGCTTCAGCGCCGAAGTGGACACCGGCGGCGCGGCCTTCGAGGTTTTCGCTGCAACCAGCGGGATCACCGTGCAGGTGTTGCAGAACCAGAGCATCGTCGAGGCGCTGGCGCTTGCCGGGCTGAAGGTGTGCGTCTCCTGCAAACAGGGGATCTGCGGCAGCTGCCTGACCGACGTGCTGGAAGGCGAGCCGGATCATCGCGACCACTATCTGACCGATGAAGAGAAAGCCGACGGCGACCAGATTTTGTTGTGTTGTTCCAGGGCGAAAAGTGCCCGTTTAGTCATCGATTTGTGAGGAAGAACTTATGACACTGCAAACCGAATTTCGGAATGCCATGGCGCAACTGGGGAGTGCGGTCTCTGTGATCACCACCGACGGCCCCGCGGGTAAATTTGGCTTTACCGCCTCTGCCGTGTGCAGCGTCACGGACGCGCCGCCGACCCTGCTGGTCTGTATGAACCGCAACTCCTTTGCCAATGCACACTTCAAACAGAACGGGGCGCTGTGCGTCAACGTCCTCTCCAGCGACCATCAGGATCTCTCCGGGGTGTTCGCCAACGCCAGCCTGCGCTCCGAGCAGCGCTTTGAGTACGACTCCTGGCAGGTGATGGCCAGCGGCGCACCGGTGCTCAGCTCGGCTGTCGCCAGCTTCGACTGCGTAATCGACACCTGCCATGAGGTGGGCAGCCACACCGTTTTCTACTGCCAGGTGCAGGCGATCCGCATCAGCGAAGCCCCGCGCGGGCTGGTCTATTTCAACCGTCGCTACCATGCCGTCGGGCATGACGTGGAAGCGTAAAACCAGACAATAAGGGGAACGCTGATGAGCAATGTCGTGACTGAAAGAACCGCCGCGCCGGTGGCTGCCTCGCAGGATGCAAAGCAACTGCGCAAGCTGGTCATCGCCTCGGTGCTGGGGAATGCCCTGGAATGGTATGACTTCTTCCTGTACGGCACCGCGGCGGCGCTGGTCTTCGGCCCGCTGTTCTTCCCGGTGGGCGGCGACCCGATGCAGGGCACGTTGCTGGCGTTTTCCGGTTTTGCGGTGGGCTTCCTCGCCCGTCCGCTGGGGGGCATCGTCTTCGGGCATATCGGGGATCGCTATAGCCGCAAGATGACGCTGATCATGACCCTGACCCTGATGGGGGCCACCACCTTTATCATCGGCCTGCTGCCGGTCTATGCCCAGATTGGGATCTGGGCACCAGTCTCGCTGATCACCCTGCGCTTTTTACAGGGCGTGGCGTCCGGCGGGGAGTGGGGCGGTGGGGTGCTCATGTTGAGCGAGAACGCCCCGTCGTCGCGTCGCGGCTACTTTACCGCCTGGAGCCAGATGGGCGTGTCCGGTGGGTTTGTCCTCTCGGCCTTCGCCTTCTACCTGGTGCAGAAGCTGCCGGAAGAGGATCTGATGAGCTGGGGCTGGCGCGTACCTTTCCTGCTCAGCATCCTGATCTTCCTGGTCGGGGTCTATATCCGCAAAAACATCCGCGAGAGCAAGGCCTTCAGCCAGGCGAAGCCGGAAACAAAGCATGAGAAGATCCCGCTGATGGTGCTGATCCGCGAGCATCCGAAGGCACTGTTGCAAGCCATCGCCCTGCGTCTGCCGGAGAATGGCGCGTCCTATATCTTCTTCACCTTCTCGGTGGTCTACGCGAAACACATCGGCATTAGCACCGGGGAGATCATCAGCGCCGTGACCCTGGCGATGCTGGTGGAGTTCTTCTCGATCCTGTTCTGGGGTGCGCTCTCGGATCGCATCGGCCTGAAGCCGGTCTACTACATCGGCGTGATTGGCCTGCTGGTGATGGCGTTCCCGTTCTTCTGGCTGCTCTCCACCGGTGACTACGGCTGGATCATGCTGGCGATGTTCCTCGGCCTGCCGTTCTGCCACGGGGCAATGATCGGCACCCAGCCCTGCATCATGAGCGACCTGTTCCCGGTGCGCGTGCGCTATTCCGGGCTGGCGCTGGGGCATGAAGTTGGCTCGATTTTCTCCGGTGGCCTGGGGCCAATGCTGGCGGTGGCACTACTGATGCACTTCGACGCCTCGTGGCCGGTCTCGCTTCTGTTGATGGGTTATGCGCTGCTGGCATGGATTGCGTTACGCAGTCTGCCCGCCACGACTAAAAATAACGAGGTAAGCAAATGATTGATAAACGGATTGCTGCCACCGATGGCGCGGTGGCCGACATCTTCGACGGTGCCGTGGTGATGGTGGGCGGTTTTGGCGCAGCCGGACAGCCTGCCGAACTGCTGGATGCCCTGATCCGCCGCAAGCCGCGGGAGCTGACGCTTATCAGCAACAACGCCGGGAACGGTGACTATGGCCTGGCGGCACTGCTGAAGGCCGGTTGCGTGAAAAAAGTGATCTGCTCTTTCCCGCGCCAGACCGACTCCTGGGTCTTTGACGATCTGTACCGTCGCGGTGAAGTGGCGCTGGAACTGGTGCCGCAGGGCAACCTCGCGGCGCGCATTCAGGCGGGCGGCAGCGGCCTGGGGGCCATCTTCACCCCCACCGGGTATGGCACTGAACTGGCGGCAGGCAAGGAGACCCGCCATATCGACGGCAAAGATTATGTTCTTGAGTACCCGCTGAAAGCCGATTTCGCCCTGATCAAAGCCCTGAAAGCCGATCGCTGGGGCAACCTGGTGTATGACAAAACCGGGCGCAACTTCGGGCCGATTATGGCCGCGGCGGCCAACTGCACTATTGCCCAGGTGAGCGAGATTGTCGCCCTCGGCGAACTCGACCCGGAAGCGGTGGTGACGCCGGGCATTTTTGTTCAGCGCGTGGTGTCGGTGGCGACGGCCCGCCTGCCGCAGACGGCATAAGGAGATCCCGTGAATAAACTGACTCATCAACAGCTGGCGGAACGCATTGCCCGCGACATCCCGGAAGGGGCGTATGTGAATCTCGGCATTGGCCTGCCAACCCGCATTGCCAACTATCTGCCCGCCGATCGCGAGATCTTCCTCCACAGCGAAAATGGCATTCTCGGCATGGGGCCTGCGCCGGAGCCGGGCTGCGAAGATCCCGAGCTGATCAACGCCGGAAAACAGCCGGTAACGCTCCTGCAGGGCGGCTGCTATTTCCACCACGGCGACTCCTTCACCATGATGCGCGGCGGTCATCTGGATATCTGTGTGCTGGGCGCTTATCAGGTCTCCCGGCGCGGCGACCTCGCGAACTGGAGCACTGGCGAGCCGTCCTCCATTCCTGCGGTTGGCGGGGCGATGGATCTGGCGATTGGCGCGAAGCGCGTGTATGTGATGACCGAACATCTGACCCGCCAGGGCGAGTGCAAAATCGTCAACACCTGTACCTATCCACTGACCGGCATGGCCTGTATCGACCGCATCTATACCGATATGGCGGTGATGGACATCACCCCGGAGGGCATCGTGGTGCGCGAACTCTTTGGCGATGTGACCGAAGAGTATCTCCGGTCCGTCACCCCGGTGGCACTGACGTTTGCCCTGAACGCCCAAACCGAGGAGGCGTGAATGGATCTGGACTATCGCCTCGATGGGCCGCAGGAGGCACCGGTGCTGGTGCTCTCGAATTCGCTGGGCACGACCTGGCAGATGTGGCAGCCGCAGATGGCCGCGTTGACGGAACATTTTCGCGTGCTGCGCTACAACACTCGCGGGCACGGATGCTCTCCGTTACCGGAAAGCGGTATCAGCCTGGCAACGCTGGGGCAGGACGTGATTGCCCTGCTGGATCACCTGGATATTGAGCGCGCCTTCTTCTGCGGCATCTCTCTCGGTGGAATGACCGGAATGTGGCTTAACTGTCACGCGGCGTCGCGTTTCTCGCGCATCGTGGTGGCAAATACCGCAGCGAAGATCGGCGAGGCCAAAGGCTGGTTGCAGCGTGCGGCCACGGTGCGTCAGCAGGGCATGGCTCCGGTCGCCAGCACGGCGGCGGATCGCTGGTTTACCCCGGCATACCGCGAGCAGCACCCCGGCACAGTCCAGCGGCTGATCGACGATCTCGCCCACACCCCGGTCGAGGGCTATGCCGCCTGCTGCGAAGCGCTGGCCGCGGCGGATCTGCGTCCTGACGTGGCGGCCATGCTGTGCCCGATGCTGGTGATTGCCGGCGAGGACGATCCGGTCACCACCGTGCAGGACGCCAGGTGGCTCGCCGCCCAGGCGAAGCAGACCGAATGGGTCGCCTTACCCGCCTCGCACCTGTCGAACGTGGCCTGCCCGGACGCTTTTAACCATCACGTCGTGACTTTTTTAACCGCAGGAGCTGTACATGACCATCACCATTGAATCCCTGGCCTGCTGGCTGGTGGATATCCCCACCATTCGCCCGCACCGGCTGTCGATGGCGACCATGGGTTGCCAGACGCTGACCATCGTCCGCATGCAATGCGCCAATGGGATCACCGGCTGGGGAGAAGCGACAACGATTGGCGGCCTGAGCTACGGGGCAGAAAGCCCGGAAGCGATCAAATCCGCGATTGAAACCTATCTGGCTCCGCTGTTGTGCGGCCAGTCGTTCCAGGGCGTCGCCGACCTGGCGCAGAAGATGAACGCCAGCGTGAAGGGCAACACCTTCGCCAAATCTGCCCTCGAAACCGCCTTCCTCGATGCCCAGGGGAAAGCGCTGGGGCTGCCGGTCAGCGCGCTACTGGGCGGGGCGCTCACTCAGCGCCTGCCGGTGCTGTGGACCCTGGCGAGCGGCGACACCCAAAAAGACATTGAAGAGGGTAAACGTCTGCTGGCGGAAGGGCGCCACGACACCTTCAAGCTGAAAATCGGCGCGCGTGGACTGGATATGGATGTCCGTCATGCGCTGGCGATCAAAGCCGCGCTGGGGGATGAGGTCAGCGTGCGGGTGGACGTCAACCAGGCGTGGGATCTCACCACCGCCATCAAAGGGATGACGCAGTTGCAGGCGGGCGGGATCGACCTGGTGGAACAGCCGATCCCGCTATGGGATCGGCAAGGGTTAATCACCCTCAGCCAGCGTTTTACGGTGCCGATTCTGGCCGATGAAGCGGTGGCGACCAGCCATGACGGCTATGCCCTGGCGAGCGGCGGTTTTACCGGCGTCTATGCCCTGAAGATCGCCAAAGCGGGCGGCCCGGCTCAGGTTCTGAAGCTGGCGCACGTGGCGCAGGCGGCTGGCGTGGCCTTGTACGGCGGCACCATGCTGGAAGGCACGCTGGGCACCGTGGCCTCGTTGCATGCCTGGTCGACGGTAAAAATGCAGTGGGGCACCGAGATGTTCGGCCCGCTGCTGCTGAAGGATGACATCGTGGTACGTCCCCTGGATTTCAGCCAGGGAGAGGTGACGTTACCGCAGGGGCCTGGATTAGGTATCGACATAGACGAAGACAAGCTGCGTCATTACGCACGCCAATAAAAGGAAAACGCGATGCTCTTTAAAGTGGAAATGACGGTCAACATTCCGTCATCGCTGCCGTCGGCAGAAGTGGAAGCGATCAAAGCGAAAGAGAAAGCCTACTCCCAGCGTTTACAGCGCGAAGGTAAATGGCCGCACATCTGGCGTGTGGTCGGGCAGTACGCCAACGTCAGCATCTTTGACGTGGCAGACAACCAGGAGCTGCACGACATCCTGACCGCGCTGCCGCTCTACCCGTGGATGGCAATCAGCGTGCAGCCCCTGTGCGCGCACCCGTCATCCATTCACAACGAATAATCGTCATCGACATAACTACAACAAACTGAACCCTACAAAGAGGAACATGCAATGTCTGTGAATCCTGTACATCAAACCGAACTGGAATCCTTACTGGCGATCAGCAGCGGCTTAAATTCCACTGGCGGCAACGATCGTCTGAAAAACATCATGCACCAGTTGTTGAGCGACCTGTGCAAGACCATCAGGCAGTTCGACGTGACCGATGAAGAGTTCTGGGTGGCGGTGAACTACCTCAACGAGCTGGGCGGACGCCAGGAAGCGGCGCTGCTGGCGGCCGGTCTGGGCCTGGAGCACTATCTGGATATGCGTGCCGACGAGAAAGAGGCCGCATCCGGCCACGAGGTGGGCACCCCGCGCACCATCGAAGGGCCGCTGTATGTGGCGAATGCCCCCCTGAGCGAGGGTTTTGCCCGCATGGACGACGGCAAAGAGCAGGCCGAAACCATGTGGCTGCAGGGGCAGGTGACCGATCTGCACGGTAAGCCGGTGGCCGGGGCGATTGTTGATATCTGGCACGCCAACACTCTCGGCGGCTACTCGTTCTTCGATCAGTCCCAGAGCGAATATAACCTGCGCCGCCGCGTCCGTACCGGCGACGATGGTCGCTACGCTGTGCGCAGCATCGTACCCTGCGGTTACGGCTGCCCACCTGACGGCCCAACCCAGAAACTGCTGACCGCCATGGGTCGCCACGGCAACCGCCCGGCACACGTACACTTCTTTGTGTCGGCGCCGGGGTATAAGCACCTGACCACGCAGATCAACCTGAACGGCGATGAATATCTGTGGGATGACTTTGCGTTCGCGACGAGGGCGGAGCTGATTGCGGACCCGGTGAAGGTGACAGATCCGGCTGTGGCGCAGTCGCGCGATCTGAGTGGGGAGCATACGGAGGTGAACTTTAATTTTACGCTGGTGGAAGCGACAGACGGTGGGGAAGAGGAGAGAGGGAAGCGGGCGCGTGTTAAGGAGTGACTGCTGAGGATTGAAAGGGCCGGGGCCGCAAAGCGGCCCCGGTTTTGTTATTTTGGGACGGACATTGCGCGCGCAGAAACTGAGTGCGTGAAAGCGTCTTACCGGGAGCGCCCGCTGTGTCCTCACATCGACGCCGCGGCAAACATCCCCGGCGTCGTCCCAAAATGGGCGCGAAACTGTTTGATCAAATGGCTCTGGTCGAAGAAGCCGATATCGCTGGCGACCTGCGCGGCACCCATCCCTCTTGCCAGCAGCCCTTTGGCGCGCATCAGACGGATTTGCGTCAGGTACTGATGCACCGACAGACCGGTCATTTTCTGGAAGGTGCGCATAAAATAGAATTCACTTAGCCCCGCGACCTGGGCAATCTCCTTAACCGTCAGGGGCTGCGCGTAGGCTGAGTGCAAAAACGCGATCGCTTTGCGAATATCAGCCCGCAATACGCTCTGGCGCGACCCTTTGACGGTGCGCTCCCCGTAATGCCCCACCAGCACATTGAGGATCTGATACATCACGCACTCTTTTTCCAGCGGGTCATGACTCTGTTTCATCACGCTGGCGGCGTGGAGCATGCGGCGGGCCATCAGCGGATCGTGGCGGATCCCTTGCAGGCCAAAATTCACGTCGCCCTTGCCGCTGAGCACCGTTTGCGCCACCTCGTTAATCAGCTTTTCACCCGGATAGAACGCGCAGTAATCCCAGCCTTCGTCACGCTGCACTGCCTCGCCGGTATGCACCTCGCCCGGGGCGATAATCATCACCGAACCCGCCGCGGCAATGCCGTTTTGTCGGCATACCCGGGTGCGCTGCGCACCGCGGGCAAAGGCAGCGATCACAAACTCATCATGAAAATGGGGTGGGTAGCTGTGCTCATAGCAGGTGGCTTGCAGGATCTCCATGCCGCCGTGCAGCTGACTGTCGCGCCACAAGCTGATCTCATCGCGTTTTTGTTGCCCCACGTTCGCGCCTCCCACAACCTGAGTAAATTTCACTGCTGAGCAGGATTTTACTATAGCGATTGTTGATGATTCTTAAGATAGTTATTGAACTAAGTAATATAAGGGAAGAGATAATGTTAACGAAGTTAAATACCGGGCATCCCGCGTCTGCCACGGGGGAGTTTCGGGCCGGTATTGCCGCCTGTATTCCGACCATTGCCGGTTACTGGAGCATAGGCTTTGCCGCCGGGGCGATTGGCACGCTATCCGGCTTTACGACCGGACAAATTGCCCTGCTGGCGAGCGCGCTCTATGCAGGCTCGGCGCAGTTTCTGTTTTACTCCCTGTGGGCGGCGGGGGCCGAAATGGCGTCCGTGGTGCTGAGCGTGCTGCTGGTGAACCTGCGTTATCTGCTGATGAGTTCATCGATGAGCGTCTTTTTTCGCGACTACACGGCCCTGCAAAAAGTGGTGAGTGGGTTGCTGCTGACGGATGAAACCTTTGGCGTGGCGGTGCAGCGCGCCAGTCCGCAGGGCAAAATCAGCTATAGCTGGATGTTGGGTCTGAATATTACCGCCTGGCTGAACTGGATCATCGCCTGTGTCACCGGAGCCTGGCTGGCCACCACACTGCCGGCATCGCTGATGGAGGGGCTGGGCTTCAGCCTTGTGTCGATGTTTATTGGCCTGATCCTGATGATGTGGTTCGCCAGTCGCAGAAAGGTACTGGAAAGCATCAATATCGCTGTTGCGGTGGTCATTACCCTGTTAACTGCCGGGAGTGGTTCCCTCAGCCTGGTGGTGATTGTGGCCGCGTCCCTTGCTGCCACGCTGGCAACGCTGCTGTTACGCGCCCGGAAAGGAAAATAAGATGGAACGCCATATTCTTCTGACTATTCTTGCCTCTGCGTTGGTCACTGCGCTGATGCGTACCGTACCGGTGTTACTGTTATCGCGCTTTCGTCTGCCGGAGATGATGCTGCAATGGCTGAGCTTTATCCCCACCGCCATCATGGCCGCCCTGGTGGCTGCCGAACTGCTGAGCAAGCCCGCGATGACGGATTCCGGGATTAGCATCTCGCTGCTGGCCGCGGCCTTTGCCACGCTGGTGGGTATTCTTACCCGCGGGTTATTCGCTACGGTGATTGCGGGTGTGGTGGCGTTCTGCGCGGCGGGGTATTTCCTGGCGCAATAGTCTATAAAGCGTAAGGTCTGCGCGGCGTCTTATCGGAGGGCCTGCGGGGCGTCGCGCGTCTTTGGCCTACATATTGGGCTGGCTGATGGTACAGTGAATACAGGCCGTCATTAACCAGGAGAAATGCACATGAACGAACATCCGCTTTGCCAGATCATCAAGTCGTGTGACAGGGCGATCTCAGCTAAAGATTTTGACTCGCTGATGGAGTACTACGCTGAAGACGCCGCGCTGGTCGTAAAGCCCGGCATGATCGTGAAAGGTAAGAATAATATCCGCAACGCCTTTGTTTCTATCGCTGATTATTTTCAGGATCAGCTTATCGTGAAACAGGGCGATATCCAGGTCATTGAAGGCGGGGGAGATGCGCTGGTGATCATGGAAACCCATCTTTTTTTCCCGGATGAACAGGGCGGCACGACAGAAATCACCCGCCGTGCAACCTATGTTTTCCGCCTGGAAAACGACCGCTGGCTGTGCACCATTGATAACTCTTATGGGACATCTGTCCTGGACGCTGAGTCTGCCTGAAGCACTTCTATTTGCTGACTGGCGTGACCAGTCCGATGCTGACGATCCCTTTGTCCCAGATAATCTGGTGCAGAGAGGTCTGGATGATGCTGGTAATAGGTTTTGGCGTGAGTAGCGCCCAGCAGATGCCGCCAGGTTTACGAACCGAGCGATAGGTCACTCCGGTCTCCCCCGCGACGCGCAGCCGAGCGCCAAACTGCTGTGGCTCGCGATAGTCGGTGGGATGATACCAGGGGTGTGAATCCGGCAGGCCGGTGATATCAGCAAACGCACAGCCCTCCAGTTCGGTCTCCAGGCAGCGGTATTCGAAGCGTTCGAACTTCAGATCCGGCACGTTATGCCAGTAAAGATGGCAGTGGTAGACAATTTCGGCCAGCGCCGTCTCTTTGCTGTCTCCGAGGTAGTAAACGCCATAATCGCCGTTCGAAAAGCGGCTACCGTCCGGGTTAACGTGGGTAAAGGCGGCCATTGCATAGTGCGCCCCGCGGATCCCCAGCACCCACTCTTTACGCGGGAGCAGAGCGAGATTGCCCACCTCCTGGGACAGGCGCGGATTGGTGAGCTTCTGGATCTCATACAACACATCGAATGCCTCGGGCGTGGCGACATCTTCGAAGACATAGATGGCAGGATACTTAGTATGCAGCAACCGGTAGCCCTTGAGGGGAACCACCGCGGTACGGGGGATCTCGGGATGGATCATCCGGCGAGGCCTCCGCGCAGCACGTCCACCCGTTTCGCCACTTCGTGCAGGTTGCCGAACTCACCGCCCTCAATCAGAGATAATGGCGTTGCCCCATTGAAGTAAGCATTGTGGTTTTCCATGGTCATGAATCCGTAGACGTTCTCCGGGTTACTGAACACAATGCGCAGTGCCGAATGCATATTCAGCAGGTAGCTGATTCGGGTTAACTGGTCGTGAGTCAGCGAGGCTGTCTTCGTCTCTTTCTGTCGGTATTTGTAGAGCGCCGCTCTGGAGAGCTGCAGAATGTTCTGCTGCTGCTCTGTCGAGCAGCCCCATTTTTCCAGAATATTCATTGCGGCTCTGATGGCGATCAGATCGCGATCGCCGCGGGCTTCAGAGTCCAGGTTCAGGTGCTTCGTCATGGGATGCTCCCTCAGCGCAGAGTGATTGATATAGTCTTAGCATGAACTAAATATACCAATATGTCTACGTGAAGACATCTTTGCTCCGGGCGACGATCGTGACGTTTTATAAAGGGCGAATCTCCTTTGAACGCAGAGTGATCTGCACCGGCACCGATTTATACGACGGGGTACCGCTCTCTTTATCCAGATAGTTCAGCGGAACCAGCACGTTAGCCTCCGGGTAATAGGCGGCCACCGTACCGGGCGCAATGCTGTACGCCACGACGGTGATGTCGTCGAGGCGCTGATGACAGTCGGGGAGGGCGGTGATGATATCCACCCGGTCGCCATGCTCAAGCCCCTGCTGCTGCATATCCTCTTCGTTCATAAACAGCACGTCGCGACGACCGAAAACCCCGCGATAGCGATCGTCGAGGGCGTAGATAGTGGTGTTGTACTGGTCGTGGCTGCGCAGGGTCACCAGACGCAACACGTTCTCACCTTCCCCTGGGCTGTTTTCAGTTACGCCGTCAAACAGGGAGAACATCGCTTTGCCGGTTGCCGTCGGCCAGACGCGCTCGGTAGGCGGCAGCGGCATACGGAATCCGCCGGGCACCCGGATGCGGGTGTTAAAGTTCTCAAAGCCGGGAAGGGTCTGTTCAATTCGGTCGCGGATGCGGTCGTAATCGGCGACCAGCTCCAGCCAGTCGGTTTTGCTGTTCGTCAGGGTGGCGTGGGCGATCCCGGCGACAATGGCCGGTTCCGAGCGCAGGAAAGGGGAAGCCGGTTTCAGCTTCCCGCTGGAGGCATGCACCATCGACATGGAATCTTCCACGGTGATCGACTGCTGGCCGCTGCGCTGCATATCCAGTTCGGTGCGCCCCAGGCAGGGCAGCAGATACGTCTCTTTACCCACCAGCAGGTGCGTGCGGTTCAGTTTGGTCGCCACATGCACGCTGAGATCCAGCGTTTTCAGCGCCGGGAAAGCCTTGTCGTGATCCGGCATCGCCACGGCAAAATTGCCCCCCAGGCAGAGCAGCGCTTTTGCCTGGCCGTCGATCATCGCCTGCGCGGCCTGCACCGCGTCGTGACCGTGCGCAGCTGGCGGGGTAAAGCCAAACACCGTGCCCAGCCGGTCAAGGAAGGCGGCTGAGGGTTTTTCAGTGATCCCCACCGTGCGGTTGCCCTGCACGTTGGAGTGGCCGCGCAACGGGCAGATGCCCGCGCCGGGCTTACCGATATTGCCACGCAGCAACAGCAGGTCGGCAATCAGGCGCACGTTGGCGGTACCTTTGTTGTGCTGGGTGATCCCCATGCCGTAGGTAATGATGGTGGCGCTGGAAGCGGCGTAGATCTGCGCCACGTTCTCCAGGTCGGCGCGGCTCAGGCCGGACTCGCGTTCTATGGCCTCCCAGGGGGTGGCGGCAATATCGGCGGCAAACGCCGTAAACCCCTGAGTCTGGGTGGTGATAAAGTCATGATCCAGCGCGTCCAGGACCAGAAGATGTTTTGCAATCCCTTTTAACGCGGCGGCGTCGCCCCCGGCTTTGACCTGGTAATAGGTTGAGGCGATGTCGGTCGCGCTGTAGGTTGCCATCTCTTTGACGTTTTGCGGATCGGCAAAACGCTCCAGCGCCGTTTCGCGCAGCGGATTGAAGACGATAATCGGTACCCCCCGGCGGGCAAGTTCGTGTAGCGTGCCCATCATCCGCGGGTGGTTGGTGCCCGGATTATGCCCGATGGAGATCACCAGTTCGGTGTGGTCAAAATCCTCCAGCGAGACGGTGCCTTTTCCTATACCGATAGAGCGGGGCAGGCCGACGCTGGTGGCCTGATGGCACATGTTGGAGCAGTCGGGGAAATTATTGGTGCCCAGTTCGCGGGCGAACAGCTGATACAGGAACGCCGCTTCGTTCGAGGCGCGCCCGGAGGTGTAAAACTCCACCTGATCCGGTGCCAGGCCTCGCAGTACCTCCCCGATACGGGCAAAGGCGTCGTCCCACTCTACCGGGCGAAAGGTGTCGCTTTGGGGATCGTACTTCATGGGATGGGTCAGACGGCCATAGCCTTCCAGCTCAAAATCGCTTTTCGCCCACAGGTCACTGACGGTGTGCGCCGCGAAAAAGTCTGGCGTGACGCGCTTCGTGGTCGCTTCCCACGTCACCGCTTTGGCCCCGTTCTCGCAAAACTGGAAGGTGGATTTGTGTTCTTTATCCGGCCAGGCGCAGCCCGGGCAGTCAAAGCCGTCGGGCTGGTTGGTGCGCAACAACGTGGCGGGGGCGTCAAAGGCATCCATCTGCGTGCGCACGGCGATTGCCGTCGCCTTTAAGGCTCCCCAGCCGCCCGCCGGACCAGCGTAATGGCGGATCCCGGGAACATTTCGTCTGTTGTTATTCATTTTTACTCCTGTCGGGTATCTCATTATGGCGGCGAATGTCGGCCAGCAGCAGCGAGGCCTCCTCTGAGTGTGGCATAAACGCCCCCGGCGTCTCTCCCTGCCACCAGATCCCGCTGGCCGCAGAATAATGATTTCCGGCGAGTTGCCAGTCCCCCTTCAGCACAAAGGCGATGCCTTCTGCGCCGGGTTGCTGAGCGGTAGTGGCAATTGTCACCTGCGCGGAGGCCCGACTGCGCTGGGTCATAACGTTAAAGTCCATGCCTGGTCCGCTGACGCCCTCGGTGGCAAGACGCCACTCTCCCGGAAATGCCCAGGGAACGCCTGGCTCAAGGTGGTGATGCAGATCGTCACCGCGCAGCCACAGCCCGGCATCGCCGAGCAACATGATTACCCGATCGACGCCAGGAAAGAGGGAGAAAGGACCCTCCTGGGCAAGCGTGGCAATGCTGGCCCGCCACAGAAAGGGGGCATCCGCAGAGGGAATGCTGACGATCTCCCGGGTTTCACCCGCCCCGTTTTTCCACGGAGTGACCGGCAGGGAAGCGAGCGTGAAGGGCGTAATCATATCCTTTTCACCCTGATATTGGAGGTTAATGATCTATCTTCGCTACAGATAATTTTCAAAACAATTACAAATTATTCACAGTTCAGTTCACAAATCCATCATCAGATTCGTGTGGGCAGACGTCAATGGTTGTATATACATGATCTGTCATGTGGCGTTGCCCTGACGCATGCTGGGTGTCTGGCGGTCATTAATCATCCATTCAGAGAGAAAACTATGTCGTCTTTTTCGTCTTCAGAAGAGCAGTCTAAGAAAAACGGGACGCGGTTATCGGAAACGCGCTCCATTGATTACATCCCGGATAATGAACGCCACGGTCACCCCTTCAGTCAGTTTACGCTGTGGTTTGGCGGTAACCTGCAGATTACGGCCATTGTGACCGGGGCGCTCGCGGTGGTGCTGGGCGGCGATGTGGTGTGGTCTATTATTGGCCTGCTGGTGGGTCAGGTACTCGGCGCGGTGGTGATGTCATTCCATGCCCTGCAGGGGCCACGTCTGGGCCTGCCGCAGATGATCATCAGCCGCGCGCAGTTTGGTGTCCTGGGCGCGGTGATCCCGTTGGTGCTGGTATGCGTGATGTACGTAGGCTTCTCAGCCAGCGGCACGGTGCTGGCCGGACAGGCGATGGCGAAACTGCTGTCGGTGTCGAACGTCGCGGGGATGATCCTGTTCAGCGCGATTATAATCGTGATTGCGGTGCTGGGATATCGCGTGATCCACAAGCTCGGCAAGGTGGCGAGCGTGGTAGGGGTGCTGGCGTTTCTCTATCTGTTTATTGCGCTGCTGATGTCCAGCGACCTGGGGGCGATTGCGCAGAATAATCACTTCTCGATGCCGATGTTCTTGCTGGCGGTGTCGCTCTCCTCCTCATGGCAGATCGCCTTTTGCCCCTATGTGTCGGACTACTCACGCTATCTGCCGCGCAACGTCTCGGGCGTGAAAACCTTCTTCTCGGTCTTTAGCGGTACGGTGCTGGGCACCCAGGCGTCGATGACGCTGGGAGTGATCACCGCGGCGATTGCCGGGAGCGCTTTTAAGGGACATGAGGTGAGCTATATCGTCGGGTTGGGTAAAAGTGAAGCAATGGCGATGGTGATCTATTTTGCCATCTGCTTCGGCAAAATCACCTTCACTACCCTGAACGCCTACGGCAGCTTTATGTCACTGACGACCATCGTGTCCGGTTTTCGCAACCAGACCACGTTGAGCCAGAGAAGCCGGGTGATCTTTGTGGTGCTGATGGTAGCCATCTCCTGTGTGATTGCACTGCTCAGTGAACCCGCATTCCTGAAACACTTCACCCATTTCCTGCTGTTCCTGCTGGCGTTCTTTGTACCCTGGAGTGCCATCAGCCTGACCGACTACTTCATTATTTCCCGTAAAGCCGTAGATATTCCGGCGCTGTTCGATCCCCGCCAACGCTACGGATACTGGAATATGTTTGGTATCAGCGTGTATGCCGTGGGCGTACTGATCCAGTTGCCATTCATCGAGAACCCGCTCTACCACGGTTCGCTGACCTGGATTTTTGCCGACAACGATGTGTCGTGGATCATCGGCTGGTTCTGCACGGCGGCGCTGTACTATGCCTTCAGACGTTTTGATCGCCGGGTGTTGCCGGAACAGACCATCTATCCGGCAACAGGCAGGTAAGGGTGGAGGGCCGACCCGGGGCGTTATGCGGCGTTAAACGCAAAACCTTCGTCGGCCCATCCGGTCAGGCCCCCAATCATGATCTTCACCGGGCGGCCCAGTTGTGCCAGCTTCAGCGCCGCACGATCGGCGCCGTTGCAGTGCGGCCCGGCGCAATAGACCACAAACAGGGTATCGGCTGGCCATTCCGCCATGCTTTGCGCGGTCATATCACGATGTCGCAGATGCAGCGCTCCCGGAATATGACGGCGAGCAAACGCCTCCGGGGTGCCCACCACATGCAGCAATACAAAATCGACATCACCCTCTTTGAGCGCGGTATGGACATCATCGCAATCCGTTTCCACACTCAGTCGTTGTAAAAAATGCTTCGCCGCGTTTTCTGCTGACGCAGCAGGGTAATCAGTTACATAGCTCATCATGTCCTCCTGAGTTGAGCCATCACTTTACGATTGCCGCGCTGTTTTGACAGCAGGCAGAAATGCCATATACCATCAGGATCCTGACAAAAATACCCTGGGTGCGGTAATGAACAATCCTCTGGTTGTGGCTCTGGCCTATGACGGCTTATGCACGTTTGAATTCGGCATTGCCGTGGAAATTTTCGGCCTTGCACGCCCTGAAATGGGGGATAACTGGTATCGCTTTGCAGTGGCGGGGGTCGAACCGGGGGCGTTGCGCGCCACGGGCGGCATCCGGCTGGTGGTTGACGGCGGGCTGGAGCTGCTGGCGGAGGCCGGGACTATTATCGTCCCCGGCTGGCGGGGCGCGGATGTCCCGGTCCCCGCCGCGCTATGCGAGCAGTTGGTTGCCGCCCACGCGCGTGGGGCGCGGATCCTCTCTATCTGCTCTGGCGTCTTTGTGCTGGCCGCCGCAGGGTTGCTCAACAACCGGCAGGCCACGACCCACTGGCGATACACCGACGTGCTGCAACAGCGTTATCCCGCCATTCAGGTGACGCCGGATGTGTTGTATATCGATAACGGAGATGTGCTCACCTCGGCCGGAAGCGCGGCGGGGATCGACCTGTGTCTGCACCTGGTGCGACGGGATTATGGTAGCGTGGCGGCCAACCAGGTGGCGCGTCGGCTGGTCGTGTCCCCGCATCGCGATGGGGGTCAGGCCCAGTTTATCCAGCAGGCAGTGCCCGTCGCCTACGAAGGCCATCGGCTTGGCGCGCTGTTTGATTATTTGCTTGAAAACCTTGCCGCCCCGCACAGCGTCGATTCACTGGCGAAGTTTGTCGGGATGAGTCCACGCACTTTTCTGCGCCGTTTTGCAGCGACGACCGGTAAAACCCCTGCCCAGTGGTTGTTGAAGGCCCGCCTGAGTCGCAGCCAGGATCTGCTGGAGAACAGCCAGCTTTCGCTGGAGCGCATTGCGGAGGAAGTGGGGTTTGGCAGCGTGGCGACGATGCGTCATCACTTCAGAAAACAGCTATCGACCACGCCTGCGGCGTACCGGAGGGGGTTTTCTCAGCCAGCGCGGAGAGTCATTAAGGCTGAGTAGCCGCTCGCGCGGCTTTTTTATCTCTGTCAGTTCGTCGCAATCGAATCCCGTAAAATAAATTCAGCTGGCAAAATGCTGCTGTCAGGTATGCTTTCGGGTGTCGCCGCCAGCACTCTGGTCACCGCTTCTTTACCCTGGGCGTCTAAATCGAGGCGCACAGTGGTAAGGGAAGGGATGAAAAAGGCACTTTCGTAACTGTCATCGTAGCCGATAATGGAAACCTGATGGGGTACCTCTATCTGCGCCTTATTGAGCGCACTCAAAGCGCCCAGCGCCATCTGGTCGTTACCCACCAGCAGAGCGCTAAATTCAATCTTATTTTCGATAAGCTGCCGCGCGCCATCGTGGCCGCTTTGGGCATCCCAGGTACCAAAAATAACGGCTGCGGGCGTTTTGCCAAATGTCGCCAGGCTGCTTATCCAGTTTTCCAGACGCAGCTTTGCCGAGACAGAGTGCTGAGGGCCCGGCATCAGTACGATGCTGTTATGCCCCAGTTCGCATAAGCGTTTAACGCTCTCCCGGGTACCGTTTGCCGGATCAAAGATGACATGAAACACACCGCTGTCCGGGGCAACGTCGAGAAACAGACAGGTGACGTCGTTATTATGTTCAGCCAGCTTTCTGGCAGAAGGGGTTTCCAGCGGGACGTTAATCAGGATTTTTTCAATAAACTGGGACTTAAAATCGTTAATCGATTGCTGTATGGCCGTAGGGTCAGCTTCATCAATCATCGAAATCAGGACCTGGTAACCCGCCTCACGGGCGTGCTTTTTCACGGAGGCGGCGATTTGCGACGGCGCATGCAGTGCAAGGGAGGTAGTCACTAACCCCAGCGTCTGGGTGCGTTTGCCGACCAGCTGTTGCGCCAGACGGTTTGGAACGTAGCGCAAATCTTCAATCGCCTGCTCGACACGAAGACGCGTTTTTTCGGCAACATTCACCGATTTATTGAGTACCCGGGAGACGGTCTGGTAGGAGACACCGGCCTGACGCGCCACATCTTCCAGGGTCGCATTTCTGTTCTTGTTCACCCTCAATCCTTTCTTTTCACGTGGCTGAAAAAACGCCTGCCATCGGTGGCGTGAGCGAAATTATATCAAAATGTCATACCTTCACATGGCGAAATTTGGCGATCTTGCTCACCTTTTTCTGCTTTTAAAATTACGTTCTGTGATGTTGATTGCACTTTTCATCAAGGAGAGTTGTTCGCGTCTTTTGTCAGGTATTGTATGTAACACGATGATGTGAACGTCATACATTTTCACATCATCAGCAATCGGGTGCATATCGTCCCAGGCATGATCCAAAAGAACGCGACTCACTGAGCCCTCAGTGAAGCACCGACCCTGTTCCTTCTTGAGGAAGAAAAATATGGTTACCGGTAAAAGGAACTATGTCCTTTTAAGCATTTTCGATTTTCTCTATCTGTTTGCCTGGTCGTCGACGATGGCTTTTTTTGTCATCTGGACGACTCAGCATTTAGGCATTAGCGCCACCCAAACGGGGTGGTTGTATGCAATAAATGCCTTTATTGCGCTGACCATGCAGCCATTTTTTGGCTTTATATCAGATAAATTTGGCACAAAAAAATCGCTGATTTTTTTAATTCTTGCTTTGCTGCTGCCGGTCGGGCCGTTCTTTATCTATATTTATGCGCCCCTCCTCGTCAGCTCCTTCTGGTTGGGCGCGATTCTGGGCGGCATTTATCTTGGGGTTATTTTTAACTCCGGGTGTGGAGTCATTGACTCGTATATTGACAAAATATCCCGCCGCTACGCTTTCGAATATGGACGTGTGAGAATGTGGGGCTCTTTGGGATGGGCGGCTGCGGCCTATATTGTCGGGCGTAATATTAACGATAATCCCAATCTCTCTTTCTGGCTGGCCAGTATTGCCATTGTCTTAGCGGCTGTCTGCTTTATGCTGACGAAAATCACAGTCACACTGGAAGAAGAGAAGATGACCTCGTCATTGAAAGCGGGGCATGTTTTTGAATTAATGAAAGACAAGCAGTTCTGGATGCTGATTATTTTTACGCTGTTTGTTACCCAAATCTATGATACCTACGACCAACAGTTTGCGCAGTACTTCTCTTTACAGTTCCCGAGCATTGACGAAGGGAATAAATGGTACGGCACTCTGGCATCCATTCAGGTGTGTGGCGAAACTTTATTCCTTGGGCTGATGCCGTGGTTTGTCAATCGCGTCGGGGCGAAGTGGGCGCTGGTCATAGCCGGGACGATCATGTCGGTGCGTATTCTGGGATCTGCGGTTCCGCTGGGTCCGGTATGGATTGCGGCAGTGAAGATGATGCACGCCATTGAAAAACCCTTAATCCTGATCTCCGTCTTTAAGTTTATTGCCCAGAATTTTGACCATAAATTGTCATCCACAATCTATTTACTGGTGCTGTTTGCAGCATCCATTGCGACGACAGTCTATTCCCCGGTGGTGGGGCATTTATACGACACCATTGGGTTTGCTAATACCTATATCATTCTTGGCGCTGTTTCAGGGCTGTTTACGCTGTTCTCGGTATTTTCGCTCAGGAGCAGAAAAGGAAAAGCCGTTGATCTTTCTCAGGAGAGAGCGTCCTTAGCATAAGGAAGAAAAATATGAGCAAATTATTTACGGACCTCAATTTATTGCACGGTGCCGATTATAATCCGGACCAGTGGCTCAGTCAGCCCGATATTCTTGAGAAGGATATCGCGATGATGAAAGAGACAAAATGCAACGTGATGTCGGTAGGGATATTTAGCTGGTCTAAACTTGAACCCGCAGAAGGTGAATATCAGTTTGGCTGGCTGGATAGCGTTCTGGATACCCTCTACGCCAGTGGGATTTATGTCTTCCTGGCGACACCGAGCGGTGCAAGACCGGCCTGGGTTTCAGAAAAATACCCAGAGGTATTACGGACCAATAAAGATTTGACGAAAAATCTGCATGGGGAGCGACATAATCACTGTGTTTCATCTCCTGAATATTTACGACTGACCGGAAATATTAATAAGCAACTGGCAAAACGTTATGCGCATCACCCGGCAGTGTTGGCCTGGCATATTTCAAACGAGTATGGCGGTGACTGCCACTGTGATATTTGCCAGCAGGCATTCCGCGACTGGCTGAAACAGAAGTATCAGACGTTAGAGAACCTGAACCAGCGCTGGTGGGGTGCATTCTGGAGCCACGAATATTCGAGCTGGAGCCAGATTCATTCGCCGGGGCCACTGGGTGAACAGTCGGTCCATGGGCTGAATATCGACTGGCGACGCTTTATGAGTGAGCAGGTTGCGCTGTTTTGCCGTCATGAAATTCAGACGGTGAAAGCCTTCAATCCCGCGATGCCCGCCACCACTAATTTTCACGGTGTATTTAATGATTACGATTACTGGCGCCTGGCGCAGGAGGTTGATTTCATCTCATGGGACAGCTATCCGGAGTGGCATAAGACTCAACAGCAGGAAAATATCGCCTCTTACACGGCCTTCACGTTTGATCTGATGCGAAGCCTGAAGCCCGGATTGCCGTTTCTGTTGATGGAGTCCACTCCCGGGACCACCAACTGGCAGGCAGTCAGCAAACTCAAAAGACCGGGGATGCATCTGCTGTCGGCAATGCAGGCGATTGCCCACGGTTCTGACTCGGTACAATATTTTCAGTGGCGTAAAAGCCGGGGTTCGGTCGAAAAATTACACGGTGCGGTGGTAGATCACGTCGGCCATCTCAATACCCGCGTCGGGCGGGATGTCAAGCAGGTTGGCGCTGCGCTTGAGAAACTGGCACCGGTAGCAGGCGGGGATTATCGGGCTGAGGTGGCGATGGTGTATGACTGGGATAATCGCTGGGCGGTCAACGACGCCGCCGGGCCACGTAACTGTGGTATCCACTTTGAAGAGACGGTGCAGCAGCACTACCAGGCGCTGTGGCAGCAGAGTATCCCGGTGGATATTGTTTGCCAACAGTCCGACCTCAGCGCATACCGGGTAATCGTCGCCCCGATGCTCTATATGGTGAATGAAGCCTTTGCCGAACGCGTTAATAAGTTCGTGGCGGCTGGCGGGGTGTTTATTGCGACCTACTGGACAGGTATCGTTAATACGGATGATCTGTGCTTCACAACTGGTTTCCCGGGGCCTTTACGCGACGTATTGGGTATCTGGTCGGAAGAGATCGACGGTCTGTATGACGGCGAAACGAATCAAATCAGCATGACGTCATCAACCTGGCACAGTCCGGGACGCGAGTATGAATGTCGGGAGCTTTGCGATCTTATTCATGCGGAAACGGCAGAAGTCCTGGGCGTCTACCAACAGGATTTTTACGCGGGCCGGCCAGCAGTAACCCGTAACACCTGGGGAAATGGGCAGGCGTATTACCTTGCAGCAAGAACCGATGGGGATTTTCTGCACGATTTTTACCGGATGGTTGCTGATGAAAATAGCATTACCGCCTCTACATCGATGCCCCTGCCAAAAGGTGTGGTTGCAACGGCAAGGCAGAGCGAAGGACAGGCATATATCTTTGTACAGAACTATGGCAAACAAGCCGTCACGCTTGATTTGGCAGAAGAAAGCCGGACGCTGAAACCCTTACTCAATGGCGATGTGCTGCAGGGGGATCACTATCCGCTGCCTGCATTTGGCGCAGAAGTGTTTTTAGCAGAAAAGGAATAAGGGGCTTTCCTTTTATCAAAAAAAATCCACGCATCGGCGTGGATTTTTTTCAGGTGGCTAAACCTTAAACGTTGAACAGGAAGTTCATCACATCGCCATCTTTAACGATGTAATCTTTCCCTTCTGCACGCATCTTGCCTGCTTCTTTCGCGCCTTGTTCACCTTTGTAGGTGATGAAGTCTTCAAACGCGATAGTCTGCGCACGAATAAAGCCTTTCTCGAAGTCGGTGTGGATTTTACCCGCTGCCTGTGGAGCGGTTGCGCCTACAGGGATAGTCCAGGCACGTACTTCTTTCACGCCAGCGGTGAAGTAGGTTTGCAGGTTCAGCAGTTCATAACCGGCGCGGATCACGCGGTTCAGACCTGGCTCTTCCAGGCCCAGCTCGGCCATGAACTCTTCACGGTCGGCATCGTCCAGCTCGGCGATATCGGATTCTACCGCGGCACAGACCGCTACCACCACAGAGCCTTCGGCTGCCGCGATTTCGCGCACTTCGTCGAGGTATGGGTTGTTTTCGAAACCGTCTTCGTTGACGTTAGCGATGTACATGGTTGGCTTCAGGGTCAGGAAGCTCAGGTATTTGATCGCCGCTTTGTCTTCTTCTGTCAGGTTTTTCAGCGCGCGCAGCATGCCGGCGTTTTCCAGCTGTGGCAGGCATTTTTCCAGCGCAGCCTGTTCTGCTTTTGCGTCTTTGTCGCCACCTTTGGCTTTCTTCTGCACGCGATGCAGGGCGCGCTCGCACGTGTCGAGGTCAGACAGGGCCAGTTCGGTGTTGATGACTTCGATGTCGTCAGCTGGATCCACTTTGTTGTTCACGTGGATGATATTGTCGTTTTCAAAGCAACGGACAACGTGGCCGATGGCTTCGGTTTCACGGATGTTGGTCAGGAACTGGTTGCCCAGGCCTTCACCTTTGGACGCGCCTTTCACCAGGCCTGCAATGTCCACGAACTCCATGGTGGTTGGCAGAATACGCTGCGGCTTAACGATCTCCGCGAGCTGGTCCAGACGCGGATCGGGCATTGGCACGACACCGGTGTTTGGCTCGATGGTGCAGAACGGGAAGTTAGCCGCTTCGATGCCCGCTTTAGTCAGCGCGTTAAACAGGGTGGATTTGCCAACGTTAGGCAGACCAACGATACCGCATTTGAATCCCATTTCTGAATCACCTTAATGTCTTGATATTCAACACGTTAACATTAACGAGTCGAAGAAAAGTAAATAACTACGCCTATTATACACGTAACCCGCAGCGTGCGGGGCAAAAAAGGCGTCACGCCCCGGTTATTGCGCTTTAAAAGCGTGCAAACGGTTGGTGGCTTTGGTTAAGCCATCCTGCAGCCAGATTTCGGTGCAATGCGCCGCTTCGTCTACCGCTTCGTCGATCAGTTTCTGTTCGGAAACCGGAGGCTTACCGAGTACAAAGCCAACAACTTTGTTTTTATCGCCCGGATGACCAATACCGATGCGCAAACGGTGAAAATTAGGGTTATTGCCCAGTTTGCTGATGATGTCTTTTAGACCGTTATGCCCACCGTGACCGCCGCCGAGTTTGAATTTTGCGACACCCGGAGGAAGATCAAGTTCGTCATGCGCAACCAGGATCTCATCCGGGTTGATACGGTAGAAGGTCGCCAGCGCGGCTACCGCTTTGCCGCTTAAATTCATAAACGTGGTCGGCACCAGCAGACGCACATCCGCTCCGGCCAGGTTTACGCGAGAGGTATACCCGAAGAATTTCGCTTCTTCGCGCAGGGGAGCGCGCAACCGTTCGGCCAGCAGATCAACATACCAGGCGCCCGCGTTGTGGCGGGTAGCCGCATATTCCGCGCCGGGGTTGGCCAGGCCGACAATCAGTTTAATCGTCACGTTTTTGTTCCTGAAAGTGCTAAGTCTGGCGCGTAGTGTACTGTCTGCCGCGTCGCTTGACAAAATTCTGCACGCCGTTACGTAGAACCTGAATAGTACCCGCTTTGAACCATTAGAATTTCATGCAACTCAAGGGTTTATTTGTAAAGTTTTGTTGCCCGGATGTGCGTAAATGTGATCCCTCACGCAATCAGGCCCAGGGGTGGTGTCTATACTTTACACACAAGGATTAGGGAGATTATTCCCCTGCAACCCAAAGCTACGGAGGTGACACATGAAACGCAGAAACGCTTCGTTACTCGGTAACGTGCTAATGGGGTTGGGATTGATGGTTATGGTGGTTGGCGTCGGGTATTCCATTTTAAACCAGCTGCCGCAACTTGACCTGCCGCAATACTTTGCGCATGGCGCGGTCCTGAGCATCTTCCTGGGTGCAGTCTTGTGGCTGGCGGGTGCCCGCGTCAGCGGTCACGAGCAGGTCTGCGACAAATACTGGTGGGTGCGCCACTACGACAAGCGCTGCCGTCGCGATCAGCATAAACACAGCTAAAGTGCTCACCAATGAACACCGAAACGGCTCCTTCTGGAGTCGTTTTTTTTGCATCACGTATTGACCCTCACGTAACGTAAGGCCCCAGAGTGACGCCACTGGCATAAGAAGGAGCCGTTATGTTAATTCAGGTCGGAGAACTGGCAAAACGTGCCGGGATCACCGTGCGCACCTTGCACCACTATGAGCAAACAGGATTGTTGCTGCCTTCTGCCAGAAGCGCGGCAGGGTACCGGCTCTATAATCTGGCCGATGTTCAGCGCCTGCATATGATTCAGGCGCTGGCAAAGGCAGGGCTGGAACTTGCTGAAATCCGGGATTTTCTGGAAAAAGATTCCCTCACGTTATCGGAACTGCTCGACGCGCAAATCCTTCTGCTGGATAAGCAGGTGCGCAGCATTACCACGCTGCGCGACAGGCTTGTTGATTTACGCACCGGGCTTGATACCCGTGAGGATCTCGATCTGGAGTCCTGGCTACAGACTCTGGAGTTAATGAACATGTACGATCGCTGGTTTAGTAAAGAAGAGTTACAGCAGTTGCCCTTTGCAATGCACAAAGAGGCATTGGCAGAGATCTGGGCCGCTCTGGTAGTGGAGGTGAAAACCCTGCTGGAGAACAATGTTGAGGTCTCTGATCCCAGGGCGCAGGATCTGGCCACGCGCTGGATGGTGCGCCTTGAGCAGGACACGGCGGGCAAACCGGCGTTTCTGACCCGTCTCAACGAGATGCACAACGTCGAGGCGCAGATGCGCGAGCAAACGGGTATCACGACAGAGATAATGGATTACATAACCCGGGCATTTGCGGAATCAAAACTCGCCATCTGGCAAAACTACCTCTCACCGGAGGAGATGGCGTTTACCCGGGCGCACTATTTTGATCGCATGATGGAGTGGCCACCGCTGGTGGCGAAGCTGCACCGGGCCGAGTCAGAAGCGCTGGATCCCGCCTCTGACGCCGCGCAACAGCTGGCCGAAAACTGGCTGGAACTGTTCCAGTCTTATGCGGGAACCAACCCCGTGACGCAGCAGAAATTTCGTCAGGCGATGCAGCAGGAGCCGCATCTGATGAAAGGGACCTGGATGACGCCTGCTGTCCTTGCATGGCTCCAGCAGGCGATAAGTATCATGATGCAGCGGCGGATGTCACAAATCCGCTAACGCGGCCTCGCGGTTCGGATAGAAGGCCAGACGACCGGCAATAGGTTGCACTCCTGCGCGCGCCATGGTGCGCAGGGGCTGGAACTCGAGATTACTCACCCGCAGTTCACAGCCTTCCGGCAGGCGTTGCACAAAGCGCTGGAAGGCGTCCAGCCCGCCCGCATCCAGCACCGGCACTGCATCCCATTTCAGCACCACAATCCGCTTACCCGTAATGCGCGACTCCAGATCGCTGAACAGGCCTTCGGCGGCAGCAAAGAACAGGGGGCCGATCACCCGCAACACCAGCACATCGTCCGGAACCGTGACGTTAACCGCTGCCAGACGGGTCATGCGGGCGATACGGCGCATAAACAGCAGCGAGGCCAGCACAATCCCGACGCTTATCGCGATCACCATGTCAAACAATACGGTCAGCGACATGCAGATCAGCATCACGATGATGTCGTCCTTCGGTGCGCGGCGCAGCAGGTTCACCACTTTGTGCGCCTCACTCATGTTCCACGCCACCATCAGCAGCAGGGCCGCCATGGCCGACAGCGGTAACCATGAGAGCAGGGGAGCCAGCACCAGCAGGGCGAGGATCACCAGTACCGAGTGGATCACCGCCGAGACCGGGGAGGTTGCCCCAGCGCGCACGTTCGCCGCCGAGCGGGCAATGGCTGCGGTCGCTGTGATCCCACCGAAGAACGGCGCGATAATATTCCCCAGCCCCTGACCGACCAGCTCGCTGTTGGCTTTGTGTTTGGTGCCGGTCATGCCGTCCAGCACCACCGCGCAGAGCAGCGACTCAATCGCCCCCAACATCGCCATTGAAAACGCGGCGGGCAGAAGGGCGCGCAGGGAATCCCAGCTTAAGGTGAAGCTGGATCCGGGCAGATTCCAGGGCAGTACCAGCTGCGGCAGAAGCTGCGGGATACCGTTTCCCTGGGAACCATCCGCCAGGACATAGTGGAATTGCGAGCCGATAGTGGCCACGTGGCCGCCCAGCAGGTTCACCACGCCCATTACCGCACAGCCCAGCAGCAGAGCAGGCAGATGGCCGGGCAGGCGAATGCCCAAGCGCGGCCAGAGGATCAGTGTCCCCAGCGTCACCACGCCAATCGCCACATCGCCCAGGTTTGTCGTTGGCAGCGCCATCGCCAGCGCACCCACTTTTTGCAGATAGTGCTCTGGCACATGGGCCATCTGCAGGCCGAGGAAATCCTTAATCTGCATGGTGCCGATGGTGATGCCGATCCCGGAGGTAAAGCCCAGGGTTACGGAAAGCGGAATATACTCAATCAGCCTGCCAAAGCGCGCCAGACCGAACAGAATCAAAAATACCCCGGACATCAGGGTCGCCACCAACAGCCCGGCGAGGCCGAACTGCTGGGATACCGGATAGAGGATCACCACAAAGGCTGCGGTCGGCCCGGAGACGCTAAAGCGCGACCCTCCGGTCAGGGCAATCACAATCCCGGCGACGGCGGCGGTATACAGGCCGTACTGCGGTGCCACGCCGCTGCCAATCGCCAGCGCCATTGCCAACGGAATGGCAATGATACCGACGGTGATCCCGGCGATAAGGTCACGGGTAAAGCGTGACAGGGTGTATTTCTCTTTCCAGCAGGCGTCGATGAGGGCGCGGAAGGGAAGAACATGAGAGGAAGCGTTTTTCACAATCATTATCCAGTTGCGCATCATCTGTCATATCAATGGCAGGTGAAGGAGGCATTAATCATACAAATGAATACCACAGACAAAAAAACCCGCCGTAGCGGGTTTTCAGACTGCGTCCGATTAGTGTTCGAACATTGCAGAGATCGATTCTTCGTTGCTGATACGACGAATCGCTTCGGCCAGCATCCCGGACAGGGTCAAAGTACGCACGTTTGGCAGCGCTTTGATTTCGTCGCTCAGCGGGATGGTGTCACACACCACAACTTCATCAATGACGGAGTTGCGCAGGTTGTTCACGGCATTGCCGGAGAAGATCGGGTGAGTCGCGTAAGCGAATACGCGTTTTGCACCACGCTCTTTCAGCGCTTCGGCGGCTTTGCACAGAGTGCCGCCGGTGTCGATCATGTCGTCAACCAGCACGCAGTCACGGCCAGCGACGTCACCGATGATGTGCATCACCTGAGAAACGTTAGCGCGTGGACGACGTTTGTCGATGATCGCCATGTCGGTATCGTTGAGCAGTTTAGCGATAGCACGTGCGCGAACCACGCCGCCGATGTCCGGGGAAACCACAATCGGGTTGTCCAGGTTCAGCTGCAGCATATCTTCCAGCAGGATTGGGCTACCAAATACGTTATCAACCGGAACGTCGAAGAAGCCCTGGATCTGCTCGGCATGCAGGTCAACCGTCAGAACGCGGTCAACGCCAACACTGGAGAGGAAATCAGCGACAACTTTAGCGGTAATAGGTACACGTGCGGAACGGACGCGGCGGTCCTGACGGGCATAACCAAAGTAAGGAATAACAGCAGTGATACGGCCAGCGGAAGCACGGCGCAGGGCATCGACCATAACAACCAATTCCATCAGGTTGTCGTTCGTTGGAGCACAGGTGGACTGGATGATGAAAATATCACCACCGCGTACATTTTCGTTAATTTGTACGCTGACTTCGCCATCGCTAAAGCGACCTACGGCGGCGTCGCCAAGAGAAGTGTACAGGCGGTTGGCAATACGTTGTGCTAGTTCCGGGGTGGCGTTACCAGCAAAAAGCTTCATATCAGGCACGAGAAGAACCTCAGGCATGCGTCCAGTGGTGGATAGTTCGCCGTAAACTGTGCGGGCCAGGCGAATGCTATCCAGGCGGTGTATTAAAGAGCGCGATGCAACGTCTGGAACAGGGTGACGTTGTCACCGAAACTCAGGTTGCGCCAGAATGGCCTGCTGCAGCGGGGAGACATTCATACCACGCGCTACGAAACCATGCAGCCACTCTGGAGCCAGCTCGAGCACCTGACGTGCAGCGGATTCCGTATCAAATTCAGCAAAGACACAGGCCCCTGTGCCAGTCAGGCGCGACGGCGCGTATTCTAACAGCCAGGAAAGCGCTTCATCAACCTCGCGAAAACGTTTTCTTGCGATATCCTCGCAATCGTTGCTGAATTCACAGTTTAATAACGTTTCTATTGACCTTATTGGGGTATCGCGCGGAAGGTCTGGATCTTTAAAGATAACCGGGGTCGGAATGCTCACGCCAGGGTGGGCCACCAGGTACCATTTTTCTGCAGGTTCTGCCGGAGAGAGGATCTCGCCCACGCCTTCAGCAAAGGCCGCGTGTCCGCGAACAAACACCGGCACGTCGGCACCGAGTGTCAGCCCGAGCGCGGCCAGTTCATCCACCGACAGGCCACAGCCCCACAGGTGGTTGAGCACCACCAGCACGGTAGCGGCGTTAGAGGATCCACCGCCGAGTCCGCCGCCCATCGGCAGGCGTTTATCGACGCTGATATCCGCACCGCTGCCCGCGGGCAGACGGCCGGACTCTTGCGCGGCGCGCATCAGCAGGCGGGCGGCGCGCACGATCAGGTTATCTTCGTCGGCCACGCCGTCCACCGGGGTCAACAGGCGGATCTGCCCGTCCTGACGCAGTTCGATGGAAATGGTGTCGCCGTAGTCTACAAACTGAAACAGCGTCTGTAGGGTGTGATACCCGTCAGCACGCTGTCCGGTAATGTATAAAAAAAGGTTCAGTTTTGCGGGCGAAGGCCAGTGGGTCATCATTTGACAATCCAGTTATCCATCTTCAGCTTGATGCGCTGGCTACCCTCGGTCAGCTCCAGGCTGGACGGCAGGGCCGGTTTGCTGTTGTTGTCGTAACCGCCGTACACCACTTTCCAGCTTTTACCGTTCTGGCTGTAGTTCACTTCGCTCAGGCGATACTGGTCATCGAGTTTATAGTCGGTGGCGTCGCCCGGCAGGCCGAGGATCCACTGGCGCAGGCTGGTAATAGGAATAGGCATCCCGGTCAGCTTGCCGATCATCTCTTCGGCATCGGTACCGGTATATTTCTGCCCTTTATTGTCGGTGACCTGTGCGCTGCCCGGCTGGGCAATCAGCTCCATTTCGGTGCTGCCCAGCGGGTTCAGCAGCAGCAGGCGGTAGCGATCCTGGCCGGTCTGCTGCCAGAAGAAACGGGCATACACTTTCTGCTGATCCGACAGATAAGCAAAGGCGCCGCGGGTTTGATACTGGTTTAACGCACGCACCGCTTGCTGGTGCTGGCGCCACTGTGGCGAATCCGGGCTTTTGCCCGGTCCTTTAGGCGGTGTAATAGAACATGCGGTCAGCACCAGCGCGGCCAGGGGCAGCAGGCGAATCAGTCTGGTCATAATGATGACAAATCCTTGAGATACGTGGCAGTTATAGTTCTTAATGCTAGCGCCCGTATGCCGCAGCGTCTACGCTCAAGTTATCCTAAATCATAGAATTAACTTCATACTTCATGTTGCAGATGCGTTGGCGGCATAACGAACTTTTTTGGTGAATATGAACTGATAACCTATTACTCCGAAAGGGGGCAGTCTCTTTTATTGATCTCGCGCATCCTGTATGATGCGGCCTGCTAACCTTATTAACGCTGGTACTACTCCCGCTCATATGACCCTTTTAGCACTCGGTATTAACCACAAAACAGCCCCGGTTTCACTGCGAGAACGTGTGACGTTTGCGCCGGATACGCTCGACCAGGCGCTGGAAAGTCTGCTTGCCCAGCCGATGGTGCAGGGGGGCGTGGTGTTGTCAACGTGCAACCGTACTGAGCTTTATCTCAGCGTCGAAGAGCAGGACAACCTGCACGAAGCGCTGATTCGCTGGTTATGCGAGTACCACAATCTGAACGAAGAAGAGCTGCGCAACAGCCTCTACTGGCATCAGGATAACGATGCGGTCAGCCATTTGATGCGCGTGGCCAGCGGGCTCGACTCGCTGGTACTGGGCGAGCCGCAGATCCTCGGGCAGGTCAAAAAAGCCTTTGCCGATTCGCAGAAAGGCCACCTCAAGGCCAGCGAGCTGGAACGCATGTTCCAGAAATCCTTCTCTGTCGCCAAGCGAGTGCGAACCGAAACCGACATTGGCGCCAGTGCCGTTTCGGTTGCTTTCGCTGCCTGTACCCTGGCGCGACAAATTTTCGAATCCCTCTCCACGGTCTCTGTGTTGCTGGTGGGCGCGGGCGAAACCATCGAGCTGGTCGCACGCCATCTGCGCGAGCACAAAGTGAAGAAGATGATTATCGCCAACCGTACCCGCGAACGCGCCCAGACGCTGGCGGATGAAGTCGGTGCGGAGGTGATCGCCCTGAGCGACATCGACGCCCGTCTGCACGAGGCGGATATCATTATCAGTTCCACCGCCAGCCCGCTGCCGATCATCGGTAAAGGCATGGTGGAGCGCGCCCTGAAATCCCGTCGTAATCAGCCGATGCTGCTGGTAGACATTGCCGTTCCGCGCGATGTCGAGCCTGACGTCGGCAAACTGGCGAACGCCTATCTGTACAGCGTGGACGATCTGCAGAGCATCATTTCGCACAACCTTGCCCAGCGTAAAGCGGCAGCGGTGCAGGCCGAGACCATTGTTGAGCAGGAAACCAGCGAATTTATGGCCTGGCTGCGCGCGCAAAGCGTCAGCGAGACCATTCGCGAGTACCGCGGTCAGGCGGAACAGGTCCGTAATGAATTGACTGCCAAAGCGATGGCGGCCCTCGAACAGGGCGGCGATCCGCAGGTCATCATGCAGGAACTGGCATGGAAACTGACCAATCGCCTGATCCATGCCCCAACCAAATCACTTCAACAGGCCGCCCGTAACGGGGACGACGAACGCCTGAACATTCTGCGCGACAGCCTCGGGCTGGAATAGCGCGCCATACCCATTTTATTATTATAAGGTGCACTTACGCCTATGAAGCCCTCTATCGTCGCCAAACTGGAAGCATTGCACGAGCGCCATGAAGAAGTTCAGGCGCTGCTCGGCGATGCCGCAACCATTGCCGACCAGGAACGTTTTCGCGCCCTGTCGCGCGAGTATGCTCAATTAAGCGATGTTTCACGCTGCTTTACCGACTGGCAACAGGTTCAGGAAGATATCGAAACCGCGCAGATGATGCTCGATGACCCGGAAATGCGCGAGATGGCGCAGGAAGAGTTGCAGGAAGCCAAAGTTCGCGCGGAAGAGATGGAGCAACAGCTGCAGGTGCTGCTGCTGCCGAAAGACCCGGACGATGAGCGCAACGCCTTTGTCGAAGTCCGCGCCGGAACCGGCGGGGATGAGGCGGCCCTGTTTGCCGGCGATCTGTTCCGCATGTACAGCCGCTATGCCGAATCCCGCCGCTGGCGCGTGGAGATCATGAGCGCCAACGAAGGCGAGCACGGCGGTTATAAAGAAGTGATTGCCAAAATTAGCGGCGAGGGTGTGTACGGTCGCCTGAAGTTTGAATCCGGCGGCCATCGTGTGCAGCGCGTACCGGCCACCGAATCCCAGGGCCGTATCCACACGTCTGCCTGCACCGTGGCGGTGATGCCTGAGTTGCCGGAAGCCGAGCTGCCGGACATCAACCCGGCCGATCTGCGTATCGATACCTTCCGCTCTTCCGGTGCGGGCGGTCAGCACGTTAACACCACCGATTCCGCGATCCGTATTACCCACCTGCCGACCGGCATTGTGGTGGAGTGTCAGGACGAACGTTCCCAGCACAAAAACAAAGCCAAAGCGCTGTCGGTGCTGGGCGCGCGTATTCACGCAGCAGAAATGGCAAAACGCCAGCAGGCCGAAGCGTCGACCCGTCGCAACCTGCTGGGCAGCGGCGATCGCAGCGATCGCAACCGCACCTACAACTTCCCGCAGGGCCGCGTGACCGACCACCGTATCAACCTGACCCTCTACCGTCTGGATGAGACCATGGAAGGCAAGCTGGATTCACTGATTGAACCTATCGTGCAGGAGTACCAGGCCGATCAGCTGGCGGCGCTGGCAGAGCAGGATTAATGGATTTTCAGCACTGGCTACAGCAGGCGGTAAGCGAGCTGGCGGGAGGCGAAAGCCCCCGTCGCGACGCGGAGATCCTGCTCGGGCATGTGACCGGGAAAGCACGGACTTACATTCTCGCCTTTGGCGAAACAGAGCTAACCGCCGACCAGCAAGCCCGGCTTGAACAGCTCCTGGCCCGTCGTAAAACCGGCGAGCCGGTGGCACACCTGGTGGGGGAGCGTGAGTTCTGGTCGCTGCCGCTATATGTCTCTGCAGCCACCCTGATCCCCCGTCCCGACACCGAGTGTCTGGTGGAACAGGCGCTGGCGAGATTGCCCGCTGCGCCTGCGCGCATTCTTGATTTAGGCACCGGCACCGGGGCCATTGCCCTGGCGCTGGCCAGTGAGCGCCCGGACTGTCAGGTCACTGCGGTAGATGTCATGCCCGATGCGGTGGCGTTGGCCCAACGCAATCTTGAGCGCCTGGCGTTGCCAAATGTGACGGTGCTGCACAGCAGCTGGTTCACCGCGCTTGCCGACCGGCAGTTTGAAATGATCGTCAGTAACCCGCCCTATATTGATGAAGCGGATCCCCATCTCGCCGAAGGGGATGTGCGTTTCGAGCCGCTCAGCGCGCTGGTTGCCGCCGATCAGGGGCTGGCCGATCTAAGCCATATCATTACTCAGTCTCGTCACCATCTGGTGAGCGGCGGCTGGCTGCTGCTGGAGCACGGCTGGACCCAGGGCGAAGCCGTGCGTACGCTCTTTTTGCAGGCAGGTTTTGACCAGGTTGAAACCTGTCGTGATTATGGCGGGAATGAGCGCCTGACCGCAGGCAAGCTGCCATGAATAGCTTCTCTGTGCTGATCGCCTTGCATTTGACCGCCGTCACCCTGACCATCAGTTTTTTCGCGCTGCGTTACTGGTGGCGTTACAGCAATAATCAGCTGATCAACGCCCGCTGGGTGCGGGTACTGCCGCACTGCATCGATACCGTTCTCTTTGTGTCGGGGGCAGGATTAATGTGGGTGACGGGTTATCTGCCATTTACTGATAACGGTACATGGCTGACTGAAAAGCTGTTTGGCGTTATCATCTACATCGTTTTGGGTTTTATTGCGCTGGGGCGTCATCGTCCGCGCAGCCAGCAGGTGGGGTTTATCGCCTTTCTGCTGGGGCTGGTGGTGCTGTACATCATCATTAAACTCGCCACCACAAGAATACCGTTACTGGGGTAAGTCATGGAGTCCTTGGCCGATTTCGAATTTAACAAAGTGCCGTTGTGCGATGGAATGATCAAAGTATCAGAGATGATCCGCGATGATTTTATTTCACAATACGTCTACGACGAGCTGGAGAATCTGGTGAGTCTGGCGCGTGAAGAGATTAATCAGGCGCGCCCGCAGGACTGGCAACTGGAGAAACTGATCGAGCTGTTCTACGGCGAATGGGGCTTTTGCGATACGCGTGGCGTGTATCGGCTCTCCGATGCGCTGTGGCTCGATCAGGTACTGAAAAACCGTCAGGGTAGCGCTGTCTCCCTGGGGGCCATTTTATTATGGGTGGCGCACCGCCTGGATATCCCGCTGGTGCCGGTCATCTTCCCGACGCAGATGCTGCTGCGCGCCGAGTGGCTTGATGGTGAAATGTGGTTAATCAACCCGTTCAATGGCGACACCCTCGACGATCACACGCTGGATGTCTGGCTGAAGGGCAACATCAGCCCAATGGCAGAGCTGTACAACGAAGATCTGGACGAAGCGGATAACGCTGAAGTGGTGCGCAAACTGCTGGACACCTTAAAGTCGGCGCTGATGGAAGAGCGGCAGATGGAGCTGGCGCTGCGTGCCAGCGAGGTGCTGCTGCAGTTTAACCCGGAAGATCCGTATGAGATCCGCGACCGCGGTCTGATCTACGTCCAGCTTGAGTGTGACCACGTTGCGCTGACTGATTTGAGTTATTTCGTTGAGCAGTGCCCGGAAGATCCTATCAGCGAGATGATTCGCGCGCAGATTAATTCCATCGCGCATAAACAGATTACACTGCATTAATCTTAATTCCGATTCACCCCTGAATAAGGCGATCCTATGAAACAAAAAGTGGTTAGCATTGGCGATATCAACGTGGCGAACGACCTGCCGTTCGTGCTGTTCGGCGGCATGAACGTTCTGGAATCCCGCGATCTCGCGATGCGTATCTGCGAACACTACGTGACCGTGACCCAGAAGCTGGGCATTCCGTATGTGTTTAAGGCCTCTTTTGACAAAGCCAACCGCTCCTCTATTCGCTCTTACCGTGGCCCAGGCCTGGAAGAGGGGATGAAGATTTTCCAGGAGCTGAAGCAGACCTTTGGCGTGAAAGTGATCACCGACGTCCATGAAGCAAGCCAGGCGCAGCCTGTAGCCGACGTTGTCGATGTGATTCAGCTGCCAGCCTTCCTTGCGCGTCAGACCGACCTGGTTGAAGCGATGGCGAAAACCGGTGCAGTGATCAACGTAAAAAAACCGCAATTCGTTAGCCCGGGCCAGATGGGCAACATCGTCGATAAATTTATCGAAGGCGGTAACGACCAGGTGATCCTGTGCGACCGTGGCGCAAACTTCGGGTATGACAACCTGGTTGTGGATATGCTGGGCTTCAGCGTGATGAAGAACGTTTCTAACCAGTCGCCAGTGATCTTCGACGTAACGCACGCTCTGCAGTGCCGCGACCCGTTTGGCGCAGCCTCCGGCGGCCGTCGTGGTCAGGTGACTGAACTGGCGCGCGCCGGTATGGCTACCGGCCTGGCGGGGCTGTTTATCGAAGCCCACCCGGATCCAGCCAACGCGAAATGCGATGGCCCGTCTGCGCTGCCGCTGGACAAACTGGAACCGTTCCTGAAACAAATCAAAGCCATTGACGACCTGGTTAAGAGCTTTGATGAGCTGGATACCAGCAACTAATTAAGAACCACCCCATAAAAGTAAAACGGCAACCTGAGGTTGCCGTTTTTTTTGTGTTCTTCCTCAGCCTGTGGGAGAGGAGAGACTGGAAGCATCAGGCAAATATCGTCATCAAATAGGCCGCAAATAGTGCCATATGCGCAGCGCCGTTAAGCACATTGGTGCGCCCGGTTGAAAACGAAATCTGGCACAGCAGCAGCGACGCTACCATCACAATCATCTCCGGTGCCCCAAGGCTGAACTGCAGCTCATTGCCGGTGAGGAAGGCGATCAGCGTCACCACCGGAACGGTCAAAGAGATGGTCGCCAGCACCGAACCAAAGAACAGGTTCATTGCGCGCTGCACCTGATTGTTCAGCACTGCACGCAGCGCGCCCAGACCTTCAGGAGACAGGATTAACAGGGCCACCAGGAAACCGGTAAAGGCCACTGGCGCGTTCAGTTCGGTCAACAGCGTTTCCAGCGGGGCCGCATTCATCTTGGTCACCGCAATCACCGCAATCAGATGCACGATCAGCCAGAGGGTATGCCAGAGGTTGCTGTGCGCGGACGGCTTGCCGTGATGCGGGTCATCGTCGTCGCCCTCATCTTCATGCTCATACACAAACAGGCTCTGGTGCGTTTTAGTCTGAATAAGCAGAAACACGCCATACATGGCCGCTGAGATCAGCGCTACCAGCAGAGCCTGGCCGGTGGAGAAGTTAGCGCCCGGCAGCGCCATCGGGAACACCAGCACGATAATCGCCAGCGGGAAGAGGGCGATGAGATACTGCTTAATACCAAACAGGTTCACGTACTGGGTAGCGAATTTGCGCCCGCCCAGCAGCAGTGAAAAGCCGACCAGTCCCCCGGTGACAATCATAATGATGGAGTAGAGCGTATCACGCATCAGGGTAGGTGCCGCATCGCCGGTGGCCATCAGGGCAGAAATGAGGCTTACTTCGAGAATAACGACGGAAAGACTTAAAATCAGCGAGCCGTAAGGCTCTCCCAGGCGGTGAGCCAGCACGTCGGCATGACGGACAACGCTGAAGGCGCTGCTCAGAATACCAACAAGTGCAAGGATATTAATGCCGATGACCACTGGCAGCGACTGACTACTTCCCCAGAAGAGCAGCACGGCCAGTGCCAGCACCGGGAAAATGAGAGACGTCTCCTTGTGACGGGTTTTCACCGTCTCGTGTGCGGTTGTCATGTGATTCTCCAGAGTTGCAGGTGCTTGTCATTATAGATAGAAAAAGAGGGCGTTAAATTAACAGATTACCGTTAAATTCTGGCTATCTTTTACCTGATTTTACGGTATTGATAAAATATCGTCTGAAAACCTCATAATAGCTGTTTATTGTTAAATATATTCTTAATAACAGTGAATTAAGAAAAATAGTTACACGATTATCATTTCGACTGGAAGCCTCTGGCATTGTCGACCACACTTAATAATTGATTAAAAAGAGGGGTTTGCTATGCCATATAAATCGAAAAGCGATTTACCAGATAACGTCCAGCATGTTCTGCCAGCCCATGCACAGGAAATTTATAAAGAAGCGTTCAACAGCGCCTGGGATCAATACAAGGATAAAGAAGATCGCCGGGGCGATGCCAGCCGGGAAGAGACCGCCCACCGCGTGGCCTGGGCGGCCGTGAAGAACGACTACGAAAAGGGCGACGATGATAAGTGGCACCCGAAGAAATAGCCTGTTTACACTGGGCTGTGTTTAAAAATTTGCACGCTGCGCGTTAGCTTTTAAGGCGGTTGCGCTGGAGTTGTATTGCACCCGGCGAGTTTATTGCATATCGTCACGTTACTGCTTTCTAATTGAGCAGTAAAAGGACCTGGAAGGTTCACAAAAGTGTGCGCAAGGAAGCAGGCAGTGGCGGAGGTGCAATATGTTAACGCGTGATTTTCTTATGAAGGCCGACTGTAAAACGGCCTTCGGTGCGATTGAAGAATCGCTTCTGTGGTCAGCCGAGCAGCGTGCGGCATCGCTGGCTGCAACCCTTGCCTGTCGCCCGGACAACGGTCCGGTGTGGCTCTTCGGCTATGGCTCGCTGATGTGGAACCCGGCGCTGGAGTTCGTCGAATCGGCAACCGGAACCCTGCCGGGCTGGCACCGCGCGTTCTGTCTGCGCCTGACCGCCGGTCGCGGTAGCGCCTGCCAGCCTGGACGTATGCTTGCACTGAAAGAGGGCGGACGCACCACGGGCGTGGCCTATCGCCTGCCAGATGCAACCCTGGAAGAGGAGTTGTCCCTGCTGTGGAAGCGCGAGATGATCACCGGCTGCTATATGCCGAGCTGGTGCAAGCTGGAACTTGATGACGGACGCACCGTCAATGCGCTGGTATTCATTATGGATCCGCGCCATCCGCTGTTTGAAGCCGACACCCGTGCGCAGGTCATCGCGCCACTGATTGCTGCGGCCAGCGGCCCGCTTGGGACTAATGCCCAATACCTGTTCTCGCTCGATCAGGAGCTGACGCGACTGGGCATGCGGGATGATTGTCTGAATGAGCTGGTATCGCGTGTGCGGGCCTTGCTGGACGGCGCCCAGCCTGACAGCCCGCTGACGCCAGGCTTTGCCTGAAAAAACGCCCGGTAGCTTTACAGCATACCGGGCGATCTCGCCTCAGGCGGCAACGTAGCTAATGGAGTGCTCAAGCGACTGGCTGTGGCTGTCGATGAGCACCTCCCAGATGCCGGTATAAGGTACCGTGAGCCAGGCGCTATCCCGGTTCTGCACGCTTAGAATATCTGCCTGCGTTTTGCGTGGGGCTTTGTTACTCATCAGATGAATATGACAACGCTCTGAGCAACGTACCACCACCGTATCCCCACCAAACAACTTCAGACTTGCTTTTACCAATGCCATTTTTTTACCCCTGTATGGAAACAACGCTCTCCTTGCGGTTAATCCTGAGCGTGATGTTGTTCACAATTCACTCATGGCATAACACCAAAGGGGAAGGTCAGGGGCGCTGATTTTGATCAAAAAATGGCATAACCCTTAAACAAAAATGACAATATGCCTGAAAGCGTTCAGCGAGCATCGCTTTACACCGCCTTCAGGCATCGGGTTAACATTAAATGCGGAAATGTCCCGCGGTTTCAGCCAGCTCGCCTGCCTGACCCTGCAGGGCGCTGGCCGCAGCGGCCGACTGCACCACCAGTTCGGCGTTCTGCTGCACCATGCTGTCGAGATGCGTTACCGCCCGGTTGATCTCCTGAATACCTTTCATCTGCTCGCTGGTGGCGACGGTGATCTCTCGCATGATGCCCGACATACTGCCGATGCTGGTGACAATCTCATCCATGCTCTGTCCGGCCAGGTGTACAAAGCGCGAACCGGTCGCCACGCTGTCGGTGGTGGAATCAATCAGGCTTTTAATCTCTTTGGCTGCCTGGGCGCTGCGGCTGGCAAGATTACGTACTTCCCCTGCGACAACCGCAAAACCACGACCCTGTTCACCCGCCCGCGCGGCTTCAACCGAGGCGTTCAGTGCCAGAATATTGGTCTGGAAGGCGATGCCGTCAATCACGCTGGTGATGTCGCCAATTTTGGTGGATGCGGCTTCGATGGACTGCATGGTGGTGATCGCCTGGGAGACGACGCTGCCACCGCGGGTGGCCGCCTCGGAGGCTTTGCCTGCCTGCGCATTGGCAATGGCGGCCGATTCGGTTGACTGGGCGACAGAGGCGGTGATCTGCTCCACGGCGCTGGCGGTTTCGCGCAGGCTGGAGGCGGCCCGCTCGGTACGGCCAGAGAGATCCTGGTTGCCGGCGGCAATCTCCTGAGCGGCGTTTTTCACCGAGGCGCTGGCATCGCGCAGCTGCACCATCACCACCGCGAGCTTGTCACTGAAGGCGTTAAAGGCATGGGCAATCTGCGCTACCTCATCCTCACCTTGCTCCGGCAGACGCTGGGAAAGATCGTTAGTGCCGTTAGCGATGGCGTGCATCGCATCGCGAATATCCGACAGGCGTTTCAGCAGGCGGGCAATCACGAAATGAACCACAACGGCACTGAGCAGAACCAGGATCACCAGCGACAGGGAAGAGGCTTTCAGCAGGGTGCGCATCCCGGAGGTCGCATCATCGCTGTCAAGGGCGACCACCAGTTGCCACTGGGTCCCGGCTATCGGGGTGGCGGCAAAGGTTTTCGCCACGTCGTTAAACTGACCTTCGGCGCGCTTTCCGCTTTTGAGGACATTCAGGTCAACGCCGTGGATGACATCGGCAAAGGGTTTCAGGGTCAGGGCAGGATCGTTGGCGGCGATCACTGTGCCGTCGCTGTCTATCAGCAGCCCGCTACTGGCCGGCGTTGGATGAATGCCGCGCACGTTGGCAATCACGCTGTCCATCGCCACGTCTCCTGCCAGCACCGCTTTCAGCTGGCCGTTCTCTTTCACCGGGACCGCAAAGGTGACCACCAGCTTTTTGGTTCCGGTATCAACATAAGGGGCGGTAACAATCGCGCGATCCTCGTTTACCGCCTGCTGATACCACGGACGCACCGTGGGATCGTAGTCGGCGGGCACGCCGTCAGGATTGGAGAACTTCGCGGTTTTGCTGGCATAGCCAACATAGACGTTGATAAACCCGCCCGCCTGCGCCAGCTGTTTAAACATCGGCACCGGATCGTCGCTCAGGGCTACGCTTTGCAGGGAGTTAATAATGGTGGTTTTGCTGCTAACCCAGTCGGCTATCGCCAGACTGTGGCTGGCGCTGGTGCTGGCCAGCATGTCGCGTTGCGACTGTTGATTATCCTGACGCGTGACCTGGAAATTAATCACGGTGTTCAAAATGAGCGCGGCGATAAGACATCCGACCGTCGCCGCAATAATACGAGCGCGAATTGACCTGAACATAATTGTTATACCTGCTGTGTTGTTGTAAGAAGCCTATCGGCATCGGGCAGGCAAACTTGATGCTGGAACCGCGCTCATAAGAAAATAATATTTCAGTTAAATCATTATTAGAAAGTTAATAGTTTATCCGCGGATAACGTCCACTGCGCCAGCTCCACCAGGGTGCCGATTTCCACCCCGTCAATCAGCGGCAGGGCGCTAATGCCGCGGCCGTCGGTGCAGGTCTTGCACAGCTTTACCGGCACGTTTTGCGCAGTGAGGATCTCCAGCATCTGCTGGATGTTGTAGCCCTCGGCAGGCTTCTGGCCGCGCAGCCCGGCGGTGACCGCATCGGACATTAAAAACAGGCGCAGATCCAGCTCGCTCTCCTGCTCGCGTAGAGCAATTGCCAGCCGCAGGCTGTTGAACAGGGACTCACTGCCATAGGCCGCGCCATTGGCGACGATCACGATCTTCTGCATCTTGACTCCTGAAAATTAAAAAGGCATGAAAATTGCTTCTCTCTGTCAAACACTGACCCGGAGAGTAAGCATGACGATTATCACCGGCGCCACCGCATGGTTTCAGCACGCCAGACTGATGCGTAAACAGCAGCTGTGCAAACTGGCCCAGTTAGGCCAGCTTGTTAGCCGGATCAGCCATCTTGCACACATGCTACAGTGCGAGCGCGGGGCTTCCAATATCTGGCTCTGCTCACAGGGCACGCTGTATGCCCTGGAGTGTAAAGCCAGCCGCGCACTGGTGGACGATCATCTTAAGGCGCTGCTCCAGGCCCTCGGTACGCCGTTGATGGCCAGCGGCGCCCTCAGCGAGCGAGTCGCAAATGCCCTGCAAAGCCTGGAGCAACTTCCTGCGCTGCGCGAGGCCATTACCGCCTGTGCGCTGCCCGCCGATGTCGCGATGGAGCGCTACAGCCGCACGCTGCGCAACCTGCTCAGTATCGTGCCGCAACTTAACGACAGCATTGACGATCCGCAAATCGCCGGCAGGTTTGTCGCGCTTTACAGCCTGATGCAGGGCAAAGAGCTGGTCGGGCAGGAGCGGGCGCTGGGGGCGATAGGCTTCACCCAGGGCTATTTCAGCGATGAGATGCGCCAGACCCTGGTGGACCGCATCGACGGGCAGCAGGCCTGCTTCGACGTTTTTCTCTCCCTGACGCCCGCCAGCCTGCATGACCACTTCACCCTCAGCGTGCCGGGCGCCGAAACTGAACAGCTGCGACGACTGGCCTGCACCCGGCAGCCTGCGGCGGATAAGGGCGTGCTGGCGCTGCACTGGTTTTCGCTCCAGACCGAGCGCCTCGAACACCTGCGCACTCTCGAAGAGATGCAGATTGCCGATCTGATGCTGGCGGTGGAGACGCTGATTGGCCGGGCCGACGACGACCTGCCGGAGGAGCCGTCAACGGAAGAGCCGCTGGCCCTCTATCCGCAAAAGCCGCTCCTGCCGCTGGTGCGCCAGCAGGCGCGGAAGATCGAACAGCTCTCCCGCCAGCTGGCCTCAATGCGCGACACCCTGGAGGAGCGCAAGGTGATCGATAAAGCCAAAAGCGTGCTGATGACCCATCAGCAGATGAGCGAGGAGCAGGCCTGGTGCCAGCTGCGCAAGATGGCGATGGATAAGAACCAGAGAATGGTGGATATCGCCCGGGCGCTACTCACGGTGAAGGCGCTCTGGCAGCAGTAGATGCACTCCCGATGGGCAACCTTTGCATGATTGAGGTGCGCTGCCAGCGCCTGCTATTAAAAAATGCCCGTCTGGCAAGGAGTTAAAAGCTGGCATCCCCTTTGCATTAGATAATTAACAATTTGAGACCACGCGCCAACGGCGGTGCGACGGTCTTCAGGATAAAGGCGTCCTGCAGTGCTTCGGCACTGCCGGGCGCTTTTTTTTGGCTTTTTTTCAGGAGTGAGCATGGTGGAATGGACAAGGCGGCGTTTTTTACAGGCCAGTGCACTGGCAGGCGGGGCGCTGATGTTACCGGGCGTCATGCAGGCCGCATGGGCCGCAGGCTCCGATAAACCGGAACTCGATACGGTGCGGGTGGGTTTCATCCCGCTCACTGACTGCGCGCCGCTGGCGATCGCGGCATATAAAGGTTTCGATAAAAAATATGGCTTCACCCTGGTGCCCACCAAAGAGGCCAGCTGGGCAGCGGTTCGCGACAAGCTGGTGGCCGGGGAGCTGGATGCCGCGCACATTCTCTATGGCCTGCTGTACGGCCTGGAGCTGGGGATCGCCGGCAAACCTAAGCCCATGGCCAACCTGATGACCCTCAACCAGAACGGGCAGGCGATTACCCTGTCGAGCGATCTGGCGCAGCAGGGCGTACGCGACGGCGAGGGGCTGAAGAGGCTCATCGGCCAACAGGCACCGGGCACGTACACCTTTGCCCATACCTTTCCCACCGGCACCCATGCCATGTGGCTCTACTACTGGCTGGCCAGCGCGGGCATTAACCCCTTTGACGACGTGCGCACCGTAGTGGTGCCGCCGCCGCAGATGGTGATGAACATGCGCATCGGCAATATGGTCGGCTTCTGCGTTGGCGAACCGTGGAACGCCCGCGCCATTAACGATCGCATTGGTTTTACCGCTGCCACCTCCCAGTCCATCTGGCCGGAACACCCGGAAAAAATCCTGGGCACCCGACGGGAGTGGGTAGAGAGCTATCCCCATACCGCCCGGGCGCTGGTCAGCGCCCTGATGGAGGCGCAGCGCTGGATCGATGCTTCGCCACAGAACAAGCAGGAGACCGCCCAACTGCTGGCCCGCCGCGCCTGGCTCAACACCAAAGAGCAGTACCTCACCGGCCGCATGCTGGGGGAGTACGACAATGGCGTAGGTCAGCGCTGGCAGGATGCCCATCCGATCCGCTTCTTTGAGGATGGGGCGGTCAGCTACCCGTGGCACTCCGACGGGATGTGGTTCTTAACCCAGTTCCGCCGCTGGGGGCTGCTGAAAACTGACCCGGACTACGCCGCCATCGCCCGGCGCATCAATCGCACCGACGTCTGGCAGGACGCCGCCAGCGCGGTGGGAGGCATTCGCGCACCTTCGTCGCCGCTGCGTAGCAGCACCCTGATGGACGGCACCGTCTGGAACGGCACCGATCCGCAGGGGTACGCCAACCGTTTCGCTATTCACCGTACAGGGGCTTGATATGAAAAACGTAAACACCAAAGCGGCACCCGCTGCGCCGGTCAGCGGGGAAGTGATCGCGCTGCCGCCGGTGCAGGTGCGCCGCCGCACTCCCGCTTTTGCCCGCCGGATGAACGACCTGCTGCAACGCCTTATCCCGGCGCTGCTCGGCCTCGGGCTGCTGGTCATCGCCTGGCAACTGGCGGCCATCAACAGCAAAGGCTTCCCGACGCCGCTCAGCACGCTGGATTCGGCCATCACCCTGTTTGCCGATCCGTTTTACCGCGACGGGCCGAACGACATGGGGGTGGGCTGGAACGTACTGGCCTCGCTGCAGCGTGTCGCGATGGGCTTTGGCCTGGCGGCGCTGGTCGGGATCCCGCTGGGCTTTATGATTGGCCGCTTTACCTTTCTGGCGCGCATGTTTAACCCGCTGATTGCCCTGTTGCGCCCGGTCAGCCCGCTGGCCTGGCTGCCGATTGGCCTGCTGCTGTTCCAGAAAGCCGAACCCGCCTCCAGCTGGACCATTTTTATCTGCTCAATCTGGCCGATGGTCATTAACACCGCCGAAGGGGTACGCCGTATTCCTGAGGATTACCTCAACGTGGCGCGGGTATTACAGCTCTCTGAGTGGACGGTGATGCGCCGCATTCTGTTTCCCGCCGTGCTGCCCGCGGTATTGACCGGGGTGCGCCTCTCTATCGGCATCGCCTGGCTGGTGATTGTCGCCGCCGAGATGCTTACCGGAGGCCTGGGGATCGGCTTCTGGATCTGGAATGAGTGGAACAACCTCAACGTCGAAAACATTCTCATCGCCATCGTCATTATCGGCGTGGTGGGTTTGCTGCTGGAGCAGGGGCTGATGCTCATCGCCCGTCGTTTCAGCTGGCAGGAAAAATAAGGAGCGCATATGAAACCATTAATTCAGGTCCAGGCCGTCAGCCAGCGTTTTTCCACGGCCAGCGGCGAGTTTCTGGCACTGCAGAACGTCTCTTTTGATATCCACCAGGGGGAGACCGTCAGCTTGATCGGCCATTCCGGCTGCGGCAAATCGACGCTGCTGAACCTCATCGCCGGTATCACCCTGCCCAGCGAAGGCGGGCTGATCTGCGATAACCGCGAGATCGCAGGCCCGGGGCCGGAGCGGGCGGTGGTGTTCCAGAACCACTCCCTGCTGCCGTGGCTGACCTGCTTCGACAACGTGGCGCTGGCGGTGGATCAGGTATTCCGCCGCAGCATGAGCAAGGCCGAGCGTCGGGAGTGGATTGAACACAACCTCGATCGGGTGCAGATGGGGCATGCCATCCACAAGCGTCCGGGAGAGATCTCCGGCGGCATGAAGCAGCGGGTCGGCATTGCCCGCGCCCTGGCGATGAAGCCGAAAGTGCTGCTGATGGATGAGCCGTTCGGTGCCCTCGACGCCCTGACCCGCGCCCATCTGCAGGATTCGGTGATGAAAATTCAGCAGGAGCTAAACACCACCATCGTGCTGATCACCCACGACGTTGACGAGGCGGTACTGCTCTCGGATCGGGTGCTGATGATGACCAACGGCCCGGCGGCAACGGTAGGGGAGATATTGCGCGTCGACCTGCCGCGCCCGCGTAACCGGGTGCAGCTGGCGGAGGAGAGCCGCTATCACCATATGCGCCAGCAGATCCTCCATTTCCTCTACGAAAAACAGCCGAAAGCGGCCTGAGGAGCACCACCATGCGCCTGGTCATCATTGGAAACGGGTTGGCGGCAACGCGACTGATTGAGTCGCTGACTGACCGCGCGCCCGGTCGCTACGCGATCACCGTCATCGGTGACGAACAGATGCCAGCCTACAACCGTATACAGCTGTCGCCAGTGCTGGGAGGCGAGAAAGAGGCTGCCGCCATCCGGCTGCACGATGAGGCCTGGTATCATCAGCGCGGCGTTACGGTGCTGAGCGGGGAGCGGGTCCTGGCGGTGGAGTGCGCGGCGCGGATGCTGCGTACCGATAAACGGCTGATGGGGTGGGATGAGCTGGTGTTCGCCACCGGGTCGCAGCCCTTTGTACCGCCGATCCCTGGCAGTGGTCTGTCGCACGTCTTTACCTTCCGCACCCTCGACGACGTGAACGCCATTCTGACGACACCCGGCCCGGCGGTGGTGCTGGGGGGCGGGGTGCTCGGGGTGGAAGCGGCCGCGGCGTTACAACGTCACGGTGACAACGTCACTTTGGTTCATCGTGGTCCGTGGCTGATGGAGCAGCAGCTCGATCAGCAGGCCGGGCTGCTGCTGGAGCAGGCGCTTGCAGAGCGGGGCATCGGCTGTGAATTGAATAACGGCCTGACGGCGATTGCTGCCGACAGCGTCACCCTCAGTGACGGGCGCACCTTAGCGGCCACGCGGGTGGTGCTGGCGACCGGCGTGACCCCCAACATTGCCCTGGCCCAGGCCTGCGGGGTGCCGTGCGGGCGAGGGATCCGGGTGGATGACCAGATGCGCAGCGCGCTAAGCGGCATCAGCGCCATTGGCGAGTGCTGCGAAATAGACGGACAAACTTGGGGGCTGGTGGCTCCGTGTCTCGCCCAGGCCGGGATCCTCGCCGCGCGTCTGGCCGGAGAGAGTGTGACGCCCTTTACCCCGATGCAAACCGGCATGCGCCTGAAAGTGACCGGGGTTGAGCTGTTCAGTGTGGGAGAAATCACTGCCCGGGAAAATGATGCGGTGTGGACCAGTTGGGATCCGCTGACCCACCACTACCGCCGCTTACTGGTTCGCAACGGCACGCTGGCAGGCGTGCTGCTGATGGGGGAGTGTCGCAGTGCGGCCACCCTTACCGATTTACTGGCTACGTCAGAACCCGCTCAGGCGGACTGGCTGTTCGATCGATTCACTACGCAGCCGCAGGTTGCAGGACAAAACGCGATGACAAAACCTACTTTGATTGTGGTTGGGCACGGTATGGTCGGCCACCATTTTCTTGAAGACTGCGTGAACCGCGGTTTGCATCAGCAATACCAGATTGTGGTCTTCGGTGAAGAGCGCTACGCCGCCTATGACCGCGTTCATCTGTCGGAATACTTCGCCGGACGCAGCGCCGACTCACTGTCGATGGTGGCCGGTGACTTCTTTGCCGACAACGGCATTGAGCTGCGCCTGTCGCAGCAGATTGTCGCCATCGATCGCGACGCCCGGGTGGTACGCACCGCTGGCGGGCATGAAACCCACTGGGACAAACTGGTGCTCGCCACCGGCTCTTATCCGTTTGTGCCGCCGGTGCCGGGGCGCGAGCTGCCGGGTTGCTTTGTCTACCGCACCCTTGACGATCTGGATAACATCGCCGCTCATGCCAAAGGCTCACGTACCGGGGTGGTGATCGGCGGCGGGCTGCTGGGGCTGGAGGCGGCCAACGCCCTGAAACAGCTTGGGCTGGAGACCCACGTGGTGGAGTTCGCCCCGAACCTGATGGCGGTGCAGCTCGATAACGACGGTGCCGCCATGCTGCGGCGTAAAATCGAAGCCCTCGGCGTGGGGGTACATATCAGCAAAGCCACCACGGAGATCGCTGATACCGGGGCGGGCAAGGTGCTGCGTTTTGCCGATGGCAGCGAGCTGGCCACCGACATGGTGGTCTTTTCTGCCGGGATCCGCCCGCAGGACGCGCTGGCCCGGGGCTGCGGTCTGGTGCTGGGCGAGCGCGGCGGGATCGCCATCGACAACCACTGTCGCACCTCCGATAAGGATATTTTCGCCATCGGCGAGTGCGCCCTGTGGGAAGGGAAAATCTACGGCCTGGTGGCACCAGGCTATCAAATGGCCCGGGTAGCCTCGGCCACCCTGGCCGGAGAGGCGAATGCCTTCACCGGGGCAGACATGAGCACCAAACTCAAGTTGCTGGGGGTGGACGTGGCCTCGTTCGGCGATGCCCACGCCCGCACGCCCGGGGCGCAAAGCTATCAGTGGACCCACGGCCCGCAGCAGATCTACAAAAAGATCGTGGTCAGCGCCGACAGCAAAACCCTGCTCGGCGGGGTGCTGGTGGGGGATGCCAGTGAATACGCGACCCTGGTGCAGATGATGCTTAACGATATCCCCCTGCCGAAGGATCCCGAGACCCTGATCCTGCCTGCGGTGGCAGGCAGTGCGCCGAAAGCGCTGGGGGTCGCGGCCCTGCCGGAGAGCGCGCAGATCTGCTCCTGCCATAACGTCAGCAAAGGCGATATCTGCCAGGCGGTGAGCAACGGCGCGACCGACATCGGGGCGGTAAAACAGTGCACCAAAGCGGCCACCGGCTGCGGCGGATGCAGCGCGCTGGTGAAACAGGTGATGGAATTCCAGCTGGCAGCCCAGGGCGTAGAGGTGAAAAAGGACATCTGCGAGCACTTCGCGTACTCGCGTCAGGAGATTTACCACCTGGTGCGCGTCAACCGCATCCATACTTTTGAACAGCTCATCAGCCGCTACGGGCAGGGCCACGGGTGCGAAATCTGTAAGCCGCTGGTGGGATCGGTGCTGGCCTCCTGCTGGAATGAATACCTGCTGAAACCGGCCCACCTGCCGCTGCAGGACACCAATGACCGCTATTTTGCCAACATCCAGAAAGACGGTACTTACTCCATCGTGCCGCGCATGGCTGCCGGGGAAGTGACTGCCGACGGGCTGATCGCCATCGGGCAGATCGCCAAACGCTATCAGCTCTACAGCAAAATCACCGGCGGGCAGCGTATCGACCTGTTTGGTGCCCGGCTGGAGCAACTCCCGGAGATCTGGCAGCAACTGATCGATGCCGGGTTTGAAACCGGGCATGCCTATGGCAAATCCCTGCGCACGGTGAAATCCTGCGTCGGTTCCACCTGGTGCCGCTACGGCGTGCAGGACTCCACCGGGCTGGCGGTGATCCTCGAGAACCGCTACAAAGGGCTGCGCGCGCCGCACAAAATCAAAATGGCGGTGTCGGGCTGTACCCGCGAGTGTGCCGAAGCCCAGAGTAAGGACGTGGGGGTGATCGCCACGGATAAGGGCTGGAACCTGTACCTGTGCGGCAACGGCGGCATGAAGCCGCGCCACGCGGATCTGTTTGCCAGCGATCTCGATGACGCCACGCTCCTGCGCTATGTCGATCGCTTCCTGATGTTTTACATCCGCACCGCCGATCGCCTGCAGCGCACCAGCACCTGGCGGGATAACCTCGAAGGCGGGCTGGAGTACCTCCGCGAAGTGATCATCGACGACAGCCTCGGCATTGCCGACGAGCTGGAGCAGGAGATGCAGCGCGTGGTGGATACATATCAGTGCGAATGGCAGACCACCTTACAGGATCCTGGCCGTCTGGCGCAGTTCCGTACCCTCGAGGCTGCCCCGGTGGCAACAAAACGCTGGCAGGCGGTCTGCACCCTCGACGAGATCCCCCAAGAGGCCGGTATTGGCGCCCGTCTGGGTGGGGAGCACATCGCGCTGTTCCGCTTTGGTAAGGCGGTTTATGCGCTGGAAGACAGGGAGCCGGGCGGCAGCGTCAGCGTACTCTCCCGCGGCATTCTCGGCGATGCTGGCGGTGAGCCGGTAGTGATCTCCCCGCTGTACAAAACACGCATCCGCCTGCGCGACGGACGGCAGGTCGATACCGGCGAAGTGGCGGTACGCGCCTGGCCAGTGAAAATTGACGGTGATCGGGTGCTGGTGGGAAGCGAAGAGCTGGTGATGCGTGCGGAGGCCTCATGAGTGAAACCCGGACTACCTGCCCTTACTGCGGCGTAGGCTGCGGGGTGATCGCCCGCGTCGAAAACGGCGAGGTAAGCGTGCGCGGCGACGACAGCCACCCGGCCAACTTCGGAAAACTGTGCGTCAAAGGCTCGGCGTTAGGGGAGACGACGGGCTTAGCGGGCCGACTGCTGCACCCGGAGGTGGACGACCAGCCGGTGAGCTGGGAACAGGCGCTGGATACCGCCAGCACCCGCCTGCGGGCGATCATCGACACCTACGGCCCCCAGGCGGTGGCGTTCTATGCCTCCGGCCAGCTGCTGACCGAGAATTACTACGCCGCCAACAAGCTGATGAAAGGCTTTATCGGCGCGGCGAACATCGACACCAACTCCCGGCTCTGCATGTCCTCGGCGGTGGTGGGCTACAAGCGCGCCTTCGGGGAGGATATTGTCCCGTGCAGCTACGAGGATCTTGAGCAGACCGACCTGGTGGTGCTGGTCGGCTCTAACGCCGCCTGGACCCACCCGGTACTTTATCAGCGGCTGGTGCAGGCGCGGGCGAATAACCCGGCGATGAAGGTGGTGGTGATCGACCCGCGGCGAACCGCGACCTGCGAGATTGCCGACCTGCATCTGGCCCTGGCGCCGGGCAGTGATGCCGGGTTGTTTGTCGGCCTGCTGAACGCTATCGAGCCGGGGCAAGGCAGCGACTGGTCGATTGAGCGGGTCGCGGCGTTTTGCGGGCTGTCGTCTGACGACGTAGAAACGTTTTACGCCTGGTTTATCGCTGCCCCGCGGGCGGTGACGCTCTATACCATGGGGATCAACCAGTCCACCAGCGGCAGTGACAAGTGCAATGCGATTATTAATGTCCATCTGGCGAGCGGCAAAATCGGCCGCCCCGGCTGCGGACCCTTTTCGCTGACCGGTCAGCCCAATGCGATGGGCGGGCGCGAGGTGGGTGGGCTGGCCAACCAACTGGCGGCGCACATGCACTTTACCCCGGACGATCTGAGCCGGGTGGCGCGTTTCTGGGGAACAGAACGGCTGGCGCAAACGCCCGGATTGATGGCGGTGGAACTGTTCGAGGCCATTGCCCGCGGAGAGGTGAAAGCGGTATGGATCATGGGCACTAACCCGGCGGTGTCGCTCCCGGACAGCCATGCGGTCTGTCAGGCGCTGGCGGCCTGTCCGCTGGTGATGGTCTCGGAAGTGATGCGCGACACCGACACCAGCCGCTTCGCCCACATCCGCTTTCCGGCGCTCGGCTGGGGAGAGAAGGAGGGGACGGTAACCAACTCCGAACGCCGTATTTCCCGCCAGCGGGCCTTTTTACCTGCCCCCGGCGAGGCAAAACCCGACTGGTGGATCATCGCCCGCATTGCACAGCGGCTGGGCCACGGCGCGGCCTTTGCCTGGGATCATCCCCACGCCATCTTTAGCGAGCACGCCGCGCTGACGGCCTTTGAGAACCACGGCGAGCGGCAGCTGAACCTGGCGGCGCTGGCGCAGCTCACCCGCGCAGAGTGGGATGCCCTGGCGCCCTGGCAGTGGCCGATTAATCGCGAGGCGTTAAGCCACGCCCGCCGGGTGCAGGTCACCCCGCAGCCGCACGGCGCGACGCCAAATCTGCTTTATCCCCTGATGCTCAACAGCGGACGTCTCCGCGACCAGTGGCACACCATGACCCGCACCGGCTATGTGCCGCGCCTGATGCAGCACCTCGCTGAGCCGACGGTGGATATCTCCCCGCAGGACGCCGCCCGGCTGGGGGTGCAGGAGGGGCAGTTGACGCGCATCAGCGCCTCGCGCGGCTTGATGGTGGCTCGCGCGAAGATCAATCCCGGCCAGCGGGACGGGGAGCTGTTTGTTCCGATGCACTGGAACAGCTGTTTCTCCCGTCAGGGCAAGGTGAATGCGCTGGTGGAGGGGCGCTGCGATCCGCATTCCGGTCAGCCGGAGAGCAAGCAAACCGCAGTGCGGCTTATGCCGTGGCAACCTGCCTGGCAGGGGGAGCTTTACAGCCGGGAAGAACTGACGCTGCCGACCTGGGTCCACTGGTGGCGGAAGGCGACGGCCGGGGTATCACGCATGACCCTGGCGGCAGATAAGCCGCTGCTGGAATGGCTGATGGCGCACTGCACCGGGCAGGGCTGGCAGCTGCAAATCGCACAAACCGGCGAGCGAAGCAGCGTGCTGGCCTGGCATGACGGGGCACTGATGTTAGGATTCTGGCAAGGCACCGGGTTGCCGGTGCTGGCGCATACCTTTATCGAAGAGGCTTTTCGTACCGCGCCGGTGCAGCTGGCTGAACGTCACGCCCTGCTGAACGGGCAACAGCCCGGTGAGCACGTCGAGCCTGGACGCATTATCTGTAGCTGTTTCAGCGTTGGAGAAAACGCTATCCGCGAAGCGATGGCGGGAGGATGCGACTCGGCGGCGGCGCTGGGGGCGAAACTTCGCTGCGGCACCAACTGCGGCTCCTGCGTGCCGGAGCTGAAAGCGATGCTTTCTGTACGGGTGTAACTGCCTGATGGCGCTACGCTTATCTGGCCAGCAGGGCGCACAGGCCGGGTAGGTATAGCGCCATTCGACACTTATCGCCTGAACCCTTTCAGGTTATTCCTGAAATTTCCCTTATGGCTGAAAATTTTCCCCAATCGCGCTAAGGTGTTTACTCTATTTTTTATTAACACAGGTGCCCTTTCCCGACGGTGATGGTTGTTTCCCCCCGCATTCGTTCGCTGTGCCTTCTCCTCTGTTATGTCGGAGCCGTTCAGGCTGCCCCGAATTCCTTTATTCATCAGGCGCAAAACCCCTTTGATAATAACGGCGACAGCCTGCCGGATCTGGGCATGGCGACCCCCACCGGGGAAGCGGAAAAGCATCTGGCGGAAATGGCGAAAGCCTTCGGTGAGGCCAGCATGACCGACAACGGCCTCACCACCGAAGAGCAGGCCCGGCAGTTTGCCCTCGGGCAGGTGCGGGATGCGGTCAGTCAGGAGGTCAACCAGCACATCGAGTCGTGGCTCTCTCCCTGGGGAAACGCCAGTGTGGATCTGCTGGTGAACGACGAAGGGCGTTTCACCGGCAGCAAGGGCAGCTGGTTCATCCCCTGGCAGGATAACAACCACTATCTGACCTGGAGCCAGTTGGGTCTCACCCAACAGGAAGACGGCCTGGTGAGCAACGCGGGCATCGGCCAGCGCTGGGTGGCGGGCAAATGGCTGCTGGGTTACAACACCTTTTACGACAACCTGCTGGATGAGAACCTGCAACGCGCCGGGCTGGGTGCCGAAGCCTGGGGCGAATACCTGCGGCTGTCGGCCAACTACTATCAGCCCTTCGCCAGCTGGCGTGACAGCTCGGCAGTAGAGGAGCAACGCATGGCGCGCGGCTACGACATTACCGCCAAAGCCTGGCTGCCGTTCTATCATCACCTCAATACCAGCGTCAGCTTTGAACAATACTACGGCGACAATGTCGATCTGTTTCATACCGGCACCGGCTATCGCAATCCGCTGGCGGTTAATCTGGGGCTGGATTATACCCCGGTGCCGCTGGTGACCCTGTCCGCCGCACACAAGCAGGGGGAGAGCGGAGTGAGTCAGAACAATCTCGGCCTGAAGCTCAACTATCGCTTTGGCGTGCCGCTGAAAAAACAACTCTCTGCCAGCGAAGTGATCGACAGCCGCTCGCTGCGGGGCAGCCGCTACGATCCGCCGGAACGCGAGAATCTGCCGGTGCTGGAGTTCCGGCAGCGTAAAACCTTGTCGGTGTGGCTGGCGACGCCACCATGGGATCTGAAGCCGGGTGAAACGGTGGTGCTGAAACTGGATATTCGCAGCCGTCACGGGGTGCGTACCCTGAACTGGCAGGGGGACACGCAGGCGCTGAGCCTGACCTCACCGGCGAAGGCTAATGACAGCGAGGGCTGGAGCATTATTCTGCCAGCATGGGATAACCGCGAAGGGGCGACTAATCGCTGGCGGTTGTCAGTGGTGGTGGAAGATAAAGCCGGGCAGCGTGTCTCTTCCAATGAGATCACGCTGGCTCTGACGCAGCCGCTACTGGCCCTGCCAGAAGCGGATCCGCGCTGGGCGCTGCTGCCGGATGAGTAAACTCAGAAAATGCGTTCCTGATGCACCCACACCGCAGCTTCCACCCGTGATTTAAGCTTCATCTTTTTCAGCATATGCTTCACATGCACCTTGACCGTGCTTTCGGTGATATCAAGACGGCGGGCGATCATCTTGTTCGGCAGGCCCTGGGCAATCAGCTTAAGGATATCGCGCTCGCGCGGGGTGAGCTGGCTCACGTCGCGGTCGGAGGTGGCGCGGTTAGCGCGCAGGCTGGCCGCCAGCACCGGGGTCAGGGCTTCGCTCAGCACCATGTCACCCGCCGCCGCCTGTTGCAGGGATTTCAGCAGATCTTCCGGCTCCATGTCTTTCAACAGGTACCCATCGGCGCCGCGTTTCAGGGCAGTGACCACGTCCTCTTCATGATTGGAGACGCTGAACACCACCACGCGCCCGGAGAGCGATTTCTCGCGCAGCTTATCGAGCGTTTCCAGGCCATTCATACCGGGCATATTCAGGTCGAGCAGGATCAAATCAGGATCGAGCGCTTCGGCCAGTTCAATGCCCTGTTCGCCGTTACTGGCTTCGCCCACGACGGTGATATCCGAGGCCATGCTGATAAGTTGTTTTACGCCGGTGCGCAGCATCGGATGGTCGTCGATTAGCAGGATTGTGGCTGGCTCCTGATTAGACATGGTGTTCTCCTTGGGCAGTGAAAAGAGGCTTTTCGGGAATAAAGGTGACAATGACGTCCGTTCCGCCAGACTCGCCGGGACGGACCTGACAATCTCCACGCAGACTCTGCGCGCGGTCACGCATAATAATCAGACCGTAGTGGTTACTTCGTTCGGCGTTGGCCGGTAACCCGCGGCCGTTGTCACGTACCACCAGTTTGACCTGGTTGTCGTGTTGACTGACGGTGAGCGAAACCGCCGTCGCCCCGGCGTGTTTCAGCGCGTTGCTTAACGCTTCCCGGGCGATCTGCAGCAGATGAATGGCCTGGTGAGAAGGCACAAAACGCGGCGGCAACTGGTAGTCCAGCGACACGGTAAAGCCGAGTCGGGCGCTGAACTCCTGACAGCTGGCCTCCAGCGCCGGACGAAGGCCGGGTTCTGTCAGCTGCAGGCGGAAGGTGGTCAGCAGTTCACGCAGCTGCACCCAGGAGGTGTTCAGCTCGTTGCGGATCTGGCTCAGCAGTTGTTTGCTACTTTCGGGCAGGTCGGTATCCTGCATCTGCAGGCAGCTGACCTGCATCTTCATGCAGGAGAGCGACTGGGCGATGGAGTCATGCAGCTCGCGGGCGATGGTGGCGCGCTCTTCCATGACAATCAGCTGCTGCTGTTTTTCCTGGTGGCGGTCGAGCGCCAGCGTGGCGGTCAATTGCTCTACGAGGGTATCCACCAGTTGCTGCTGATCGTGGCTAAGATGGCGTCCGGCGGGGAGGGTCGCCAGTAAAATACCGTACTGCGTCAGGTTATCGGCCAGGCGCCATTTCAGGGTTGTTCCGCTGGTGGTCAGCGGCGGCAGGCCGCGCGGGCAGAGACGGCAGCCAATCTCATCGCAACTGGCGTCGGACTGACAGGTAAACTCCTGGTGATTTTTTTCATCTTCACTGTCATACACCCGGAGCTCAATATCGTGCAGTTGGGTCAGATTCTGTAACCCATTTAGCACCGGCGAGAGGCGCTCGCACAGCGGCACCTGGGAGTGCAGGCGGCGGTTGGCCTGCCAGAGGAAAGAGAGGATCTCGTTTTTCTGCTCCAGCCCGGCGGTTTTTTCCCGCACCCGCTGCTCCAGCACGGCATAGCTTTCAGCCAGCTCGCCGGACATGGTGTTCAGCGCTTCGCCGAGCATAGCCATCTCATTGCGCCCGTTGATGTGGGTGCGTTGAGTAAAATCGCGCTGGGTAACGGCGCGGGCCACCGCCAGCAACTGCCGCCAGGGGTGCAGCAGCCTGGCACGTAGCCAGAGGATGGTAAACACCAGCAGCAGCGCCATAAACAGCACCATCAGCCGTTGCATCAGCACCACCCGTTCAATGCGTTGTTCGGTATTGCTGTCGAAGGCGGAGACCAGGTTATCGATGCGACTGACAAAAGCCGCGACGTCACTGGCGACCGCGTCAGGCTGTTGCGCCTGCTGAAGCCCCGGTGCCAGCTGATTTTGCCAGTAATCCTGGAGGGCTTTCAGCTGCGCCTGTTGATTATCGCGTTGTGCTGCGCTTTCCAGTGCCGGGCTGAACGCCGTTGCGTTCATCTCTGTAAGAAGGCCCTGATCTTTGGCTTCCAGCGGGATCGCCGCCAGCAGACGATAGCTCTGCATGCGCAGCGAACCGGCTTTGTTGATGGCGTGCGCGCTGCCCTGCACGCCCTGGACCAGCCAGCCGGAAATTGCCATCCCCGTCACCCCAATTGCGGTGGACAGCATGACAATCAATACCAGTTGGTTAACCAGCGTTAGCGGTGAAAAGCAGCGTTTAAACATAGGGCAGTCTGGCTCCTGACAATGCCTGAATCCGGCAAGCGGCCTATTCTCAGGCATCCCCTGGAGTATACCCATACCCCAAAAGGATTACCCACTAATTGCCATTTGTCGGACGAATGGAAGGAGGGGGGTAGTCGGGAGTAGCAGCGCCGTGAAAAACCACACCTTTTTTAGCGGAATACGCTACTCACCAGGGAGTATAGCGACTTTTTCGCGCCGAATCTGCCCGCCTTCCCCTTGATTTACATCAACTTCCTGTCTGCTTAAAACCCTGATCTTTGTAGCATCTTTTAAGAATCAGAGGTGTCTATGAGTCACTCAACTACCCCCGAAAGGGATTCTGGCCCGGTTATTACGGAGTGGCGCCCGGAAGATCCGGCGTTCTGGCAACAGCGCGGCCAACGTATAGCCAGTCGTAATCTATGGATTTCGGTTCCCTGTCTGCTGCTGGCGTTCTGCGTCTGGATGTTGTTCAGTGCCGTCGCGGTTAACCTGCCAAAAGTGGGGTTCAAATTTACCACCGACCAGCTGTTTATGTTAACGGCGCTACCGGCGCTCTCCGGTGCGTTGCTGCGTGTGCCTTATGCCTTTATGGTGCCGCTTTTTGGCGGTCGCCGCTGGACTGCCTTTAGTACCGGGATCATGATTATTCCGTGCGTATGGCTGGGCTTTGCGGTACAGGATACCTCTACTCCTTTCAGCACCTTTGTGATTATCTCCCTGCTGTGCGGCTTTGCAGGCGCTAACTTTGCCTCCAGCATGGCGAACATCAGCTTCTTCTTCCCGAAACAGAAACAGGGTGGGGCGCTGGGCATCAACGGCGGTCTCGGCAATATGGGCGTGAGCGTGATGCAGTTGATTGCGCCACTGGCGATCTCCGTCTCTATCTTTGCAGCCTTTGGCGGCGCGGGCGTTGAGCAGGCCGATGGCTCGTACCTGTTCCTGCAAAATGCGGCGTGGATCTGGGTGCCGTTCCTGGTGGTATTTACTCTGGCGGCCTGGTTCGGTATGAACGATCTGGCGGCGTCTAAAGCGTCGTTGAGCGAACAGCTGCCGGTGCTGAAGCGCGCCCATCTGTGGATCATGGCGTTGCTTTATCTGGCGACGTTCGGCTCCTTTATCGGCTTCTCTGCCGGATTTGCGATGCTGTCGAAAACCCAGTTCCCGGACGTGCAGATCCTGCACTATGCCTTCTTCGGCCCGTTCATTGGCGCACTGGCGCGCTCCACCGGGGGGATGATTTCCGACCGTCTGGGCGGCACCCGCGTGACACTGGTGAACTTTGTGGTGATGGCGATCTTCTGTGCCCTGCTGTTTATGACCCTGCCTGTTAACGGCGTGGGCGGTAACTTTGGTGCCTTCTTCGCAGTGTTCATGGTCCTGTTCCTGACCGCCGGACTGGGTAGTGCCTCGACCTTCCAGATGATTTCCGTCATCTTCCGTAAGCTGACGATGGATCGCGTAAAAGCGCAGGGCGGCAACGAACAGCAGGCGATGCGTGAAGCGGCCACCGACACCGCAGCCGCGCTGGGCTTTATCTCTGCGATTGGCGCAATCGGTGGGTTCTTTATTCCTAAAGCCTTTGGCATCTCTCTGGATCTGACCGGTTCACCGGCGGGCGCCATGAAAGTGTTCCTCGTTTTCTATATCGTCTGCGTGTTTGTCACCTGGCTGGTATACGGACGCAATTCTAATAAAAAGTAAGTAAGTTGATTATCCGTTTGCGCGGCCTGGTGCCGCGCTTTTTTTAGAGCACATTTAGTTACAACATACTGATGGTGGTTACCGCATCTATCGTGGTCGCCACTGTGATCGCCATCGCTGAACAGGATGTTCTACCCCTTAATACCACCGCGCCTGTCTGCTTCGCGCTCGTTTGTAGGATAAATAAAAAATAACGATATATAACAGATGGTTGCGATGAATATGCTTGTACCGCTTTAGAGGTAGACAAGGATTAGCCTCCTTTTACATCCCCCGTTCCACTTGATCGTTATCAATTCCCACCATCTTTCATAGCGTTACCTTCGCTGCAAATCAGCAATGTCGATTTAGAGAGCCACAGGCTCCACACAGGAGATACCCGATGAGCAAATTTTTGGACCGGTTTCGCTACTTCAAACAGAAGGGCGAGACTTTTGCCGATGGGCACGGCCAGGTTCTGGAAACCAACCGGGACTGGGAAGACGGTTACCGTCAGCGCTGGCAGCATGACAAAGTTGTCCGTTCCACCCACGGCGTAAACTGCACCGGCTCATGCAGCTGGAAGATTTTCGTGAAAAACGGTCTGGTGACCTGGGAAATGCAGCAGACTGACTACCCGCGCACCCGCCCGGATATGCCGAACCATGAACCGCGCGGCTGCCCGCGTGGCGCCAGCTACTCCTGGTATCTCTACAGCGCCAACCGTCTGAAATATCCGCTGATGCGTAAACGCCTGATGAAAATGTGGCGTGAAGCGAAAGTGCAGCACAGCGATCCGGTTGATGCCTGGGCATCCATTATCGAAGACGCCGACAAAGCGAAAAGCTTCAAGCAGGCTCGCGGTCGTGGCGGCTTTGTACGCTCCTCCTGGCAGGAAGTGAATGAGCTGATTGCTGCCTCTAACGTCTATACCGTCAAAACCTACGGCCCGGACCGTGTCGCGGGCTTCTCGCCAATCCCGGCGATGTCGATGGTCTCCTATGCTTCTGGCGCGCGTTACCTGTCCTTGATCGGCGGCACCTGCCTGAGCTTCTACGACTGGTACTGCGATTTGCCACCTGCGTCTCCGCAGACCTGGGGTGAGCAGACCGATGTGCCTGAGTCTGCTGACTGGTACAACTCCAGCTACATCATCGCCTGGGGTTCTAACGTTCCACAGACCCGTACCCCGGACGCCCACTTCTTTACCGAAGTGCGATACAAAGGCACCAAAACGGTTGCCGTGACCCCGGACTACGCTGAAATCGCCAAACTGTGCGACCTGTGGCTGGCACCGAAGCAGGGTACAGATGCCGCGATGGCGCTGGCGATGGGCCACGTAATGCTGCGTGAATTCCACCTCGATAAGCCAAGCCAGTACTTCACTGATTACGTGCGCAAATATACCGACATGCCGATGCTGGTCATGCTGGAAGAGCGCGACGGTTACTACGCCGCTGGCCGTATGCTGCGTGCCGCCGACCTGGTGGACGCGCTGGGCCAGGAAAACAACCCGGAATGGAAAACCGTTGCCTGTAACAGCAACGGCGAGCTGGTGGCGCCTAACGGTTCTATCGGTTTCCGCTGGGGTGAAAAAGGTAAATGGAACCTTGAACAGCGTGATGGTACGACAGGCTTTGAGACTGAACTGCGCCTGAGCATGCTGGGCAGCCAGGATGAGATCGCCGATGTCGGCTTCCCTTATTTCGGCGGTGAAGGCTCTGAGCACTTCAACAAGGTCCAACTGCAAAACGTCCTGATGCACAAACTGCCGGCAAAACGCCTGCAGCTGGCGGATGGTTCCACCGCGCTGGTGACCACTGTTTACGACCTGACTTTGGCCAACTACGGCCTGGAGCGCGGTCTGAACGATGAAAACTGTGCGACGCACTATGACGACGTGAAAGCCTACACCCCGGCCTGGGCAGAGCAGATCACCGGCGTACCGCGGGCGCAGATCATCCGTACCGCACGTGAGTTTGCCGATAACGCGGATAAAACTCACGGTCGCTCGATGATCATCGTGGGTGCCGGTCTGAACCACTGGTATCACCTCGATATGAACTATCGTGGGCTGATCAACATGCTGATCTTCTGCGGCTGCGTCGGTCAGAGCGGCGGCGGCTGGGCGCACTATGTCGGCCAGGAAAAACTGCGTCCCCAGACTGGCTGGCAGCCGCTGGCGTTTGCCCTTGACTGGCAGCGTCCGGCACGTCACATGAACAGCACCTCCTACTTCTATAACCACTCCAGCCAGTGGCGTTACGAGACGGTCACCGCGCAGGAGTTACTGTCGCCGATGGCAGATAAATCCCGCTACAGCGGCCACCTGATCGACTTCAACGTGCGTGCAGAGCGCATGGGCTGGCTGCCGTCTGCACCACAGCTGGGAACCAACCCGCTGCGCATCGCAGAAGAGGCGAAGAAAGCAGGCATGACGCCGGTTGATTACACCGTCAAATCCCTGAAAGAAGGCTCGATTCGTTTCGCGGCGGAACAGCCGGAAAACGGTAAAAACCACCCGCGTAACCTCTTCATCTGGCGTTCCAACCTGCTCGGCTCGTCCGGTAAAGGACACGAGTACATGCTCAAGTATCTGCTGGGCACTGAAAACGGTATCCAGGGCAAAGATCTTGGCAAGCAGGGCGGCGTGAAACCAGAAGAGGTGGAGTGGAAAGATAACGGTCTGGACGGCAAGCTGGATCTGGTGGTGACCCTGGACTTCCGTCTGTCCAGCACCTGCCTGTACTCCGATATCGTGCTGCCTACCGCCACCTGGTATGAAAAAGACGACATGAATACCTCGGATATGCATCCGTTTATTCATCCGCTCTCAGCCGCCGTTGACCCGGCCTGGGAATCCAAAAGCGACTGGGATATCTACAAAGATATCGCGAAGAAATTCTCCGAAGTCTGTGTAGGACATCTGGGCAAAGAGACCGACGTGGTGACGCTGCCAATCCAGCACGACTCCGCCGCTGAACTGGCCCAGCCGCTGGACGTGAAGGACTGGAAAAAAGGCGAATGCGACCTGATTCCGGGCGTGACCGCACCGCACATCATCCCGGTTGAACGCGACTATCCGGCAACCTATGAGCGCTTTACCTCTATCGGCCCGCTGATGGAGAAGATCGGTAACGGTGGTAAAGGCATTGCGTGGAACACCCAGAGCGAAATGGATCTGCTGCGTAAGCTCAATTACACCAAAGCAGACGGCCCGGCCAAAGGCCAGCCAATGCTGAACACGGCGATTGATGCGGCAGAGATGATCCTTACCCTGGCACCGGAAACCAACGGTCAGGTGTCGGTGAAAGCCTGGGCGGCGCTGAGTGAGTTTACCGGTCGTGACCATACGCATCTGGCACTGAATAAAGAAGACGAGAAGATCCGCTTCCGCGATATTCAGGCCCAGCCGCGCAAAATTATCTCCAGCCCGACCTGGTCAGGACTTGAAGATGAACATGTGTCTTACAACGCCGGCTACACCAATGTTCATGAGCTGATCCCATGGCGTACCCTGACTGGCCGTCAGTCGCTGTACCAGGATCATCAGTGGATGCGTGATTTCGGTGAAAGCCTGCTGGTTTACCGTCCACCTATCGACACCCGTTCGGTGAAAGCCGTGATGGGCAAGAAATCTAACGGTAACCCGGAGAAGGCGCTGAACTTCCTGACGCCGCACCAGAAGTGGGGTATTCACTCGACCTACAGCGACAACCTGCTGATGCTGACCCTGTCGCGCGGCGGTCCGATTGTCTGGATGAGCGAAGCGGATGCTAAAGATCTGGGGATTGAAGATAACGACTGGATCGAAGTGTTCAACAGCAACGGGGCACTCACCGCCCGTGCGGTAGTAAGCCAGCGTGTGCCTGCCGGGATGACCATGATGTACCACGCACAGGAACGTATCGTGAACCTGCCGGGTTCAGAAATCACCGAGCAGCGCGGCGGGATCCACAACTCCGTGACCCGTATTACGCCGAAACCGACCCATATGATTGGCGGCTATGCGCAGCTGGCCTACGGCTTTAACTACTACGGCACCGTAGGATCGAACCGCGATGAGTTCGTGGTGGTACGTAAGATGAAGAATATTAACTGGTTAGACGGCGAAGGTAATGACCAGGTACAGGAGAGCGTAAAATGAAAATTCGTTCACAAGTCGGCATGGTGCTGAATCTGGATAAATGCATCGGCTGTCACACCTGCTCAGTCACCTGTAAAAACGTCTGGACCAGCCGCGAAGGTATGGAATACGCCTGGTTCAATAACGTGGAAAGCAAGCCGGGTATCGGCTTCCCCACCGACTGGGAAAACCAGGAGAAGTGGAAGGGCGGCTGGATCCGTAAAATCAACGGTAAACTGCAGCCACGCATGGGTAACCGCGCGCTGCTGCTGGGTAAAATCTTTGCTAACCCGCATCTGCCGGGCATCGATGATTACTACGAGCCGTTTGATTTTGATTATCAGAACCTGCATAACGCGCCGGAAAGCAAACACCAGCCGATCGCCCGCCCACGCTCGCTGATCACCGGCCAGCGCATGGACAAGATCACCAGCGGGCCAAACTGGGAAGAGATTCTGGGGGGCGAGTTCGAAAAACGCGCCAAAGACCAGAACTTCGAAAACATGCAGAAGGCGATGTACGGCCAGTTCGAAAACACCTTCATGATGTATCTGCCGCGCCTGTGCGAACACTGCCTTAACCCGGCCTGTGTTGCTACCTGCCCGAGCGGCGCCATCTATAAGCGTGAAGAAGACGGCATCGTACTGATCGACCAGGATAAGTGCCGCGGCTGGCGTATGTGCATCACCGGCTGCCCGTACAAAAAAATCTACTTCAACTGGAAGAGCGGTAAGTCCGAGAAGTGCATCTTCTGCTATCCGCGTATCGAAGCCGGGATGCCAACCGTCTGCTCCGAAAGTTGCGTAGGGCGTATCCGCTACCTGGGTGTGCTGCTGTATGACGCAGACGCCATTGAGAACGCGGCAAGCACCGAGCATGAGAAAGATCTCTATCAGCGTCAGCTGGACGTGTTCCTCGATCCGAACGATCCGAAAGTGATCGCTCAGGCGCTGGCAGACGGCATTCCGCAGAGCGTAATCGACGCGGCGCAGCAGTCTCCGGTGTACAAAATGGCGATGGACTGGAAGCTGGCCCTGCCGCTGCACCCGGAATACCGTACCCTGCCAATGGTCTGGTACGTGCCGCCGCTGTCACCGATTCAGTCTGCGGCGGATGCGGGCGAGCTGGGTAGCAACGGTATTCTGCCGGATGTCGAAAGCCTGCGTATCCCTGTGCAGTATCTGGCGAACCTGCTGACCGCAGGTGACACCCAGCCGGTCCTTCTGGCCCTGAAACGTATGCTGGCCATGCGCCACTTCAAACGTGCGGAGACCGTTGACGGCGTCATCGATACCCGCGCGCTGGAAGAGGTGGGCTTAAGCGAAGCGCAGGCCCAGGAGATGTATCGTTATCTGGCCATTGCTAACTACGAAGATCGTTTCGTGGTGCCAAGCAGCCATCGTGAGCTGGCCCGAGAAGCCTTCCCGGAAAAAAGCGGGTGCGGCTTTACCTTCGGCGACGGTTGCCACGGTTCAGACAACAAATTCAACCTGTTTAACAGCCGCCGCATTGATGCGATGGATGTGACCAGCAAAACGGAGCCGCACCAATGATTGAACTCGTCATTGTTTCGCGTCTGCTCGAGTACCCGGATGCTGCGCTTGCGCAGCATCAACAGGAGCTCTTCGATGCACTCGCGTCATCGGAAAACCTGGAGAAAGAGGATGCCCAGACCCTGGGCGTTTTCCTGCGCGATCTGTTGGCGCGCGATCTGCTGGATGCCCAGTCTGACTACAGCCAGCTGTTTGACCGCGGCCGCGCCACCTCGCTGCTGCTGTTTGAACACGTTCACGGCGAATCCCGCGATCGCGGTCAGGCGATGGTCGATCTGATGTCACAGTATGAGCAGCATGGTATGCAGCTCGACAGTCGCGAGCTGCCCGATCACCTGCCGCTGTACCTTGAGTATCTGGCTCAACTGCCGAAAGAGGACGCGCTCGGCGGATTGCAGGATATCGCGCCAATCCTGGCGTTGCTGGGAGCGCGTCTGCAACAGCGTGAAAGCCGCTACGCAGTGCTGTTCGATCTGCTGGTGAAGCTGGCAAATGCCTCGGTCGACAGTGAAAAAGTGGCGGAGAAAATCGCGGATGAAGCCCGGGATGATACTCCCCAGGCGCTGGATGCCGTCTGGGAAGAGGAGCAGGTGAAGTTCTTTGCTGACCAGAGCTGCGGCGAGTCGGAAATCTCTGCTCACCAGCGTCGTTTTGCCGGTGCCGTTGCCCCGCAATATTTGAATATCTCTAACGGAGGACAGCAATAATGCACTTCCTGAATATGTTCTTCTTCGATATCTATCCGTACATTGCGGGTTCGGTATTTCTGATTGGTAGCTGGCTGCGTTACGACTACGGTCAGTACACCTGGCGTGCCGCCTCCAGCCAGATGCTGGATCGCAAAGGGATGAACATGGCATCGAACCTGTTCCACATCGGGATCCTGGGTATCTTTGCCGGTCACTTCCTCGGGATGCTGACGCCACACTGGATGTATGAATCCTTCCTGCCGATGGACGTCAAACAGAAGATGGCGATGATTGCCGGGGGCGCCTGCGGCGTGATGACCCTGGTGGGTGGCCTGATGCTGCTGAAGCGTCGTCTGTTCAGTCCGCGCGTGCGGGCCACTACCACCGGGGCAGACATTCTGATCCTCTCCCTGCTGATGGTGCAGTGTGCGCTGGGCCTGCTGACCATTCCATTCTCTGCGCAACACATGGATGGCAGCGAAATGCTGAAGCTGGTGGGGTGGGCGCAATCCGTGGTGACCTTCCACGGCGGTGCGTCTGAACATCTGGACGGTGTGGCCTTTATCTTCCGCGTACACCTGGTGCTGGGTATGACGCTGTTCCTGCTGTTCCCGTTCTCCCGTCTGGTGCACATCTGGAGCGCGCCGGTGGAGTACCTGACGCGCAGATATCAGATCGTGCGTGCCCGTCGCTAATCCGCTGTTTTAATCTGAACCCCGCTCTGGCGGGGTTTTTTTTCGCCCCAGCCGAGATTATTTCCCGCTGCCGCCAGCAGAATTAACGCCCCGCCAGCTAACTGGGTGAAGCTCAGCGCGTGGTTAAACACCAGATTATCGACAATCAGCGCGACAACCGGATAGATAAACGACAGCGATCCGATAATGGGGGTAGGGAGCTTCTGAATGGCGCTATAAAGCAGTTGGTACATGACTCCGGTGTGGACAATGCCCAGCGTCAATAAAATCCCCCACGGGAAATCGGTCGAGAAGGCTGGCATCTGCGCCAGCGGCAGGAGCATCACCACGCCAGTCAGGACCTGAATAAAGGCAATATGCTGAGGCGCGATGGTCTTTAATTTTCGGGTGATAATGGCGGTGAGGGCATAAAAGAAGGCTGCGGCCAGCGCCAGGCCGATACCTGCCAGCCATCCGGCTTCGTGTCCGCCAGTCAGTTCGTTGGAGAGCAGAATAACGACGCCGCCAAAGGCGAGAAGTAACCAGCCCCATTTCACCAGGCTCACCCGTTCGCCCAGCAACATGCCCATCAGTACCAGCATAAAGGGCTGGGTGTTATAGACCACCGTAGACAGACCGATTGAGATACGTTCGAAGGCGGCAAACAGCAGCAGCCAATTAACCACCAGCGCGACGCCGCCGAGAACAGCGAGACCCAGTGTGACTTTGGTTAACGGGCTAAAAGGGTGCTTACTGAATCGAATAAAGAGAAACAGCGCAATGGCGCCGATCAGACAGCGCCAGAACACCACTTCTGTTACCGGCAAGCCTGAAAGCAAAACAAACGCGCCGATGGAACCGGAGATAAGCATCGCCAGGCTCATTTGCCAGACGCCCTGTTGAATTTTACGCATCGTACACCTCCTGATTAATGCTTTTATTGTTGAAAAAAAGCGTGCGGTTTAACAGCGCTGAATTAAGGTGGTAGAGGTGATTTGCTTTTATAAATTAGGTGAATGTTATGGATTACCTTATCGATGAGATCGACCGCCAGATTCTGGCCTGCCTGGTGGAGGACGCGCGGATGTCGCTGAAGGTGCTGAGCGGGCGGGTTGGGCTGACTTCACCCAGTACGGCAGAGCGGCTTAAAAGGCTGGAAGAGCGGGGTGTCATTCAGGGGTATGGCGCCCGGGTGAACCTGGCGGCGTTAGGGTATACCCTGCAGGCGATGGTGCGCGTGCGGCCGTTGCCGGGGTTATTACATAAGGTAGATAACTATATCCAGGCGATGCCGGAGTGCATAGAAAGTGACAAAGTGACCGGCGAGGACTGTTTTGTCATCAGACTGGTGGTGCGCTCAATAGAGCAGCTGGATTCATTGCTGGATGGACTGGCAGAACATGCCCAGTGTAATACCTCGATTGTAAAGAGTTCCCCGGTCACGCGTCGGCTGCCGCCGCTGTAGGGATTTACCTTGGGTGCAGCTATCATGCCGGGTGACGGCGTTGCCTGACGTGGCAAGCGACCAGGGTGCGATTATTTTGTAACTGTTTGGAGTTGGAGCGAATATAGAGTTTAAAGCATTCTGGAAGTGATGGTGGTGGGGGAAGGATAATTCGTCGCTTCGCTCCTCACCCTTCGGGTCGTTGCCTGCGGCAACGCTTTCTCGCTACGCTCGAATCGAACCTTAATCGAAGCTTCTCATCCTTCCCTGCACTGGAGGATGTATGAGGCATGGTGGGAACAGAAAGTTTATAGCAATCAGGAAGTGATGGTGGTGGGGGAAGGATAATTCGTCGCTTCGCTCCTCACCCTTCGGGTCGTTGCCTGCGGTAACGCTTTCTCGCTACGCTCGAATCGAACCTTAGTCGAAGATTCTCATCCTTCCCTGCATTGGAGGATGTATGAGGCATGGTGCGAACAGGAAGTTTATAGCAATCAGGAAGTGATGGTGGTGGGGGAAGGATAATTCGTCGCTTTGCTCCTCACCCTTCGGGTCGTTGCCTGCGGCAACGCTTTCTCGCTACGCTCGAATCGAACCTTAGTCGAAGCTTCTCATCCTTCCCTGCATCGGAAGATGTATGAGGCATGGTACGAACAGGAAATCTTGATTAATCTGGAAGTGATGGTGGTGGGGGAAGGATAATTCGTCGCTTTGCTCCTCACCCTTCGGGTCGTTGCCTGCGGCAACGCTTTCTCGCTACGCTCGAATCGAACCTTAGTCGAAGCTTCTCATCCTTCCCTGCATCGGAAGATGTATGAGGCATGGTACGAACAGGAAATCTTGATTAATCTGGAAGTGATGGTGGTGGGGGAAGGATTCGAACCTTCGAAGTCGATGACGGCAGATTTACAGTCTGCTCCCTTTGGCCGCTCGGGAACCCCACCAGGGGTAATTCATATTTTGAGGTATTACTGGAGATGGTGGTGGGGGAAGGATTATTCGTCACTTCGTTCCTCACCTTTCGGGCCGTTGCCTTTGGCAACGTTGTCTCGCTTACGCTCGACTCGAACCTTAATCGAAGGTTCTCACCCTTCCCGATAAGTGCAAACTTTGCTACATCTCATCGGTGTTACCACATCGCTGTGGTGAATAATGGTGGTGGGGGAAGGATTCGAACCTTCGAAGTCGATGACGGCAGATTTACAGTCTGCTCCCTTTGGCCGCTCGGGAACCCCACCACGGGGTAATGCTTTTACTGGCCTGCTTCCTTGCGGGAAGCGGGGCGCATCATATCAAATGACACGCCCCTGTAAAGAGTTCCTTTGCTAAATTGAATCGTTTGCCTGCTTTTTACGCACAAAGACGTAAAGCTAATCAATTCATTTTATAAAGGATTAAAGAATAATCGTTCTGTTACCGTAGACAAAGACACGCTGCGCCAGCACCTGATACAGCGCACGGCTTAAGACATTTTTTTCAACGTCGCGCCCGGCACGCATCATATCTTCTGCCGTGTAGGTGTGATCGACATGAATCACGTCCTGCATGATGATCGGACCTTCATCCAGGTTGTCATTCACGTAGTGGGCCGTAGCACCGATGATCTTTACGCCGCGCTCGTAAGCCTGGTGATAAGGGCGCGCGCCGATGAAAGCCGGCAGGAACGAGTGGTGGATATTGATGATCTTGTTCGGGAACCGGGCCACGAAGGATGGCGTCAGGACACGCATGTATTTCGCCAGCACCACGTAATCCGGGTTATGCGCTTCGATGGCCTGCGCCATTAAATTGTCATGCTCTTCGCGGGTATGCCCTTCGTGGCTGACCAGCTCAAACGGAATATCAAAGCGCTCGACCAGGGTGCGCAGCGTCTCATGATTGCCGATGACCGCGGCGATCTCCACATCCAGACCGCCGTAGTTAGCTTTCATCAGCAGATCGCCAAGGCAGTGCGCCTCTTTGGTGACCAGGATTACCACCCGGCGACGACCGGCTGGGGTCAGCTCACGCACAGATCCTTCTGGCAGCGCGCCGTCCAGATCGGCCAGTAGCGTCGCGTCGTTGAAAATGCCTTCCAGCTCGGTACGCATAAAGAAGCGACCGGTACGGTGATCAACAAACTCGTTGTTCTGCACGATGTTCAGTTCATGCTTATAGCAAATATTGGTAATACGGGCGATCAGCCCTTTCTGGTCGGGACAAATGGTGCGCAGCACTTTGCGTTGTGTTGATTGCATTGCCGGAAAATCCTTTGCGTGTTTGCTGAAAAGGTGTCGTCAGGCCTTATTGCCCGCAACACTTTTTAAATTTTTTACCCGAACCACAGGGGCAGGGGTCATTACGACCGAACTGTGGACGCGTACCGTCAATATAGTACCACCGTCCACCCTCCTTTAAGAAACGTGAGCGTTCGATGATGGCACCTGCCTTACCATGCTCGGTAAAACGGGCAACAAAACTGACGAACCCTTCGTTCTCATCCTTACCCGTTGCCGTTTCGTATTGAGTCAGGCCGGACCACTGCGTATTCGCAAAGCCGGACTCGATCTCCTGACGAAAATCAGTAGCATGGCAGGAGGGATGCCAGGTCTTAACCAGGTAGTCTGCGTCCCGCATCACAAAAGCGGCATAACGGGACCGCATAAGTGAGGCCGGGTCCGGTGCAACCTGTTCTCCAGTAAGATATCGCTGGCAACATAGGCTATACTCCAGAGCGCTACCGCAGGGACAGAGTTGTGACACAATGCTCTTCCTGAAATTAAAAATGAATGGCGCGTAACGCCAGGGTAGCACTATGTTAACTGAGCGGTTGCAATGACGCTATGCCAGGAATCCAGGGGACATTAAACAGGGCTAATGAGAAAAGTAAAAATCGGACTGGCGTTGGGCTCAGGAGCAGCCCGGGGCTGGTCGCATATTGGTGTGATCAATGCCTTACAACGTTTAGGTATCGAAATAGATCTTGTCGCAGGCTGCTCAATAGGTTCTCTGGTAGGGGCCGCCTATTCGTGTGGCAAACTCCCCGAGCTGGAAACCTGGGTACGATCCTTTAGCTACTGGGACGTCCTTCGCCTGATGGACCTCTCCTGGCAACGTGGCGGATTATTACGCGGTGAACGCGTCTTTAACCGTTTTCGCCAGGTAATGCCGCTGACCGAATTCTCCAGCTGCCTGATGCCTTTCGGTGCGGTCGCAACCAACCTCAGCACCGGCCGGGAAATCTGGTTCACCGAAGGCGATATCCATCTTGCCGTTCGTGCCTCCTGTAGTATGCCGGGTCTGATGGCACCGGTTCCGCACAATGGCTACTGGCTGGTGGACGGCGGTGTTGTGAATCCTGTTCCAATTTCTCTGACCCGCGCCATGGGGGCCGATATCGTGATTGCGGTCGATCTCCAGCATGATGCGCATCTGATGCAGCAGGACCTGATGCCGGTAAATACCCAAACGGATGACGGCGCACTCGACGATCTCGCGTGGCATGAGCGCTTGCGTGGACGCCTGAGCAGGGCGGCGACACGTAAACGGGTTGCCGCACCCACCGCGATGGAAATTATGACGACATCGATTCAGGTGCTGGAAAATCGCCTGAAACGCAATCGAATGGCGGGCGACCCGCCAGATATATTGATTCAACCTTTTTGTCCACAAATTTCAACACTTGATTTCCATCGTGCTGAAGCGGCAATAGCTGCTGGCGCGCAGGCAGTCGAAAAGAAAATGGATGAATTATTACCTTTGGTGCGGGCTTCTGCCTGAGCACGCTTTTTTTGATTACTTCAGCAAAATCTGACAGGCGATAGTACCGATAGCATGCCACTATTGATCTATTGTCAGCGCCGGGAGAAACCATGACACAGCCATTAGCCGGGAAACAAATTCTTATAGTTGAAGACGAGCCTGTTTTCCGCTCACTACTGGATTCGTGGCTTTCATCACTGGGAGCAACTACAGCACTCGCAGGGGATGGAGTCGACGCTCTGGAAAAAATGGCAGGGCTTAAGCCCGATCTAATGATTTGCGATATCGCTATGCCGCGTATGAACGGCCTGAAGCTGGTGGAGCATGTCCGTAATACGGGAAACCAGATCCCAATCCTCGTCATTTCTGCGACCGAAAATATGGCGGACATCGCGAAAGCGTTGCGTCTGGGCGTGCAGGATGTCCTGCTCAAGCCGGTGAAGGATCTTAACCGCCTGCGTGAAACTGTCCTCGCATGCCTGTACCCCAATATGTTTAATTCGCGGGTAGAAGAAGAAGAGCGACTTTTTCAGGACTGGGATGCACTGGTTAATAACCCAACGGCGGCGGCAAAGCTTTTACAGGAGCTGCAACCGCCGGTGCAACAGAACATCTCCGGGTGCAAAGTTAATTACCGTCAGTTGATGGCCGCCGATCAACCAGGCCTGGTGCTGGATATCGCCCCACTCTCTGATAACGACCTGGCGTTTTATTGTCTGGACGTTACCCGTGCAGGGGATAATGGCGTGCTGGCGGCGTTATTATTACGCGCCCTGTTTAATGGCTTGCTCCAGGAACAACTTTCTCATCAGGGACAACGCCTGCCAGAGTTAGGGAGTTTACTTAAACAGGTAAACCAACTGCTGCGTCAGGCAAGTTTGCCCGGGCAATTTCCGTTATTGGTTGGTTATTACCACAGCGGCCTGAAAAATTTGATTTTGGTCTCTGCCGGACTGAATGCCACGCTTAATACTGGCGAACATCATATTCAGGTGAGTAACGGCGTTCCGTTAGGAACGTTAGGCAATACGTATCTCAACCAAATAAGCCACCGCTGCACCTCATGGCAATGCCAAATTTGGGGGACGGGAGGGCGGTTGCGCTTAATGTTGTCCACGGAATAATCAGTTGCGATTTAAACGGTAGATAGCTTTACCGCCGTTTCAGCGGCAATGCTACTATCGGTGTACGTTTTCTTCGTATTTATCCTAATTAAGCGGTAGCGCGTCCTTTTCAGACCCGGACCTCAACTTCTGGCTGATATACTGAACGCGTTATTAATGCAGACTAAAGTTCAAAACATGAACAGTACAGGAGAGTTTCAATGGCTGCCGTAAATTCGAAAGTGACAAAGGCCGTTATCCCGGTTGCCGGGTTGGGGACCAGGATGTTGCCAGCAACGAAGGCAATTCCAAAAGAGATGCTGCCACTCGTTGATAAGCCATTAATCCAGTATGTGGTCAACGAATGTATTGCCGCTGGCATTACTGAAATTGTGCTGGTAACGCATTCATCCAAAAACTCTATCGAAAACCATTTCGATACCAGTTTTGAACTCGAAGCCATGCTGGAAAAACGTGTTAAGCGTCAGCTTCTGCAAGAAGTACAGTCTATTTGCCCACCGCACGTCACTATTATGCAGGTTCGTCAGGGTCTGGCAAAAGGTCTTGGCCATGCAGTGCTGTGTGCCCATCCGGTTGTTGGTAACGAGCCAGTGGCGGTTATTTTACCGGACGTTATTCTCGACGAATTCGAATCCGATTTGTCCCAGGATAACCTGGCAGAAATGATTAAACGTTTCGACGAAACGGGCAGTAGCCAGATCATGGTTGAGCCGGTTGAAGATGTGACCGCTTACGGCGTGGTTGATTGCAAAGGCGTGGACATGAAGCCGGGCGACAGCGTGCCAATGGTAGGCGTAGTTGAGAAGCCAAAAGCCGATGTAGCGCCGTCTAATCTTGCTGTAGTAGGGCGTTATGTCCTGAGTGCAGAGATTTGGCCACTGCTGGCGAAAACACCTCCAGGTGCTGGCGATGAAATTCAGCTGACCGATGGCATCGACATGCTGATCGAGAAAGAGACCGTTGAAGCCTACCATATGAAAGGTAAGAGCCATGACTGCGGTAATAAACTCGGTTATATGCAGGCCTTTGTTGAATATGGTATTCGCCACCAGTCTCTGGGTGAGGAATTTAAAGGCTGGCTGCAAGAGACGCTGGGCATTAAAAACTAACCAGGCGCTGATGCGCTAAGCAAAAAACCGGTGATAGCCTGGCTACACCGGTTTTTTTATGCGGCTTTCCAGCCTTAACGTGCGGGAAGAAGCTTAAAGAAAGGCTTAACGCTTATATGACAGCATGTAACGGAATGTCACACCGTATAAAATACAGGCATAAAAAATCCCGCATTAAGCGGGATTTTTCGGACAACTGGCTGAATTAATCCTTAATCAGGAAGTCGTCCAGTTGTTTGCCTTGCTCGTCCATGGCTTTTTTGATAACCGCTGGAGTACGGCCCTGGCCGGTCCAGGTTTTAGATTCGCCATTCTCATCGATGTAGCTATATTTAGCCGGACGTGCAGCGCGTTTAGCTTTGGTGCCTGTTTTAGCGGCAGCCATGCTGTTCAGCAATTCGTTTGGATCAATACCATCAGCAATCAGCATTTCACGATATTGCTGCAGTTTACGTGTACGTTCTTCGATTTCAGCTGCTGCGGCGTTTTCTTCTTCACGACGCTCATTAACAACAACTTCTAATTTTTCCAGCATTTCTTCCAGCGTTTCCAGAGTACATTCTCTCGCCTGGGCACGAAGAGTACGGATGTTGTTCAGAATTTTAAGTGCTTCGCTCATTGTAGTAATCTCAAACTTATAATGTGGGGGGTTTGTTGAAGTAATAATAGAGGCATAAATTCATATATGCAATAGGCCAGAATGTAAGGAATTCAAAAAACACCTAATATTTGTCTCTATTATTAATACCGCTAACTTAAATTCTAAGGGTGAAATGAGGACCGCGTTATCAAAAGATGCGTTGTAAACCTGACGGTGAACTCTTTTTTGAGGGGCAATTTTGTTCGCGATTATTCTTACTCCGGATAAATATCAACCTTTTGTATTAGTGTTGAAAAGACAACTGCTCGCTGAAATTGCTAATTATTCCTGCTTCATTTTTGGCCCGGTCACGCCATTAAAATAATAGGATTTTCCTGAACTTACCGTTTTTAATACTGTACTTCAATTCATGCTCTTACACTCTCATCACACCGCCTGGTGTATATCCTGCACGTGATAAAAATGCGTCACATTGCCCGCAAAGCGCGCTACAGCACGGAAGACCAGACAAAATATGGTACAATCGCGCATCGGTAATAATACACAATGATTAGGGTTTAACGGCCAATGGCACAACTGTATTTCTACTACTCAGCAATGAACGCAGGTAAGTCGACCGCATTACTGCAATCCTCGTACAATTACCAGGAGCGCGGTATGCAGACCCTGGTTTACACCGCAGAGATAGATGACCGTTTTGGTAGCGGAAAGGTTAGCTCGCGAATTGGTCTCTCCTCACCGGCCAGGCTATATAACCCGCAAACCAATCTGCTGGAAGAGATCCGCGCAGAGGTTGCAAGACAGCCTGTACATTGTGTTCTGGTGGATGAGAGTCAGTTTTTAACCCGTCAGCAGGTTCATGAGTTATCAGAAGTGGTGGACGAGCTGGATATTCCGGTGCTTTGTTACGGCCTGCGTACTGATTTTCGTGGCGAACTCTTTATTGGCAGCCAGTATTTACTGGCCTGGTCAGATAAACTGGTTGAATTGAAAACCATCTGTTTCTGCGGCCGTAAAGCGAGTATGGTGCTGCGCCTGGATCAGGCTGGTAAACCTTATGCAGAAGGCGAACAGGTGGTGATTGGCGGTAATGAACGCTATGTCTCCGTGTGTCGTAAGCATTATAAAGAGGCGCTGGTTGTAGGCTCCCTGACGGCCATTCAGGATGCCTGCCGTCGTTAACCCCGCTATTTCTGCGCCCTCTGTTCTTTCCTGAATAACAGACATAAAAAAACCCGCCGAGGCGGGTTTTTTATTTAACGATTAATTAAGCGCTTTTCTTCGCTTTCTTATCCGCTTTAACTGGCGCGACTACTGCAGGTTGTGCCGCTGGTGCAGCTACGCCTTCAGAGTATTCACGGCCGTAGTAGGTATCCAGCAGGATCTGTTTCAGCTCGGCGATCAGTGGGTAGCGCGGGTTCGCACCAGTACACTGGTCATCAAATGCATCTTCAGACAGCTTGTCTACGTGTGCCAGGAAGTCAGCTTCCTGAACACCAGCTTCGCGAATAGACTTAGGAATACCCAGTTCAGCTTTGATGCTATCCAGCCAGCCCAGCAGCTTCTCGATCTTCGCCGCAGTGCGGTCACCAGGTGCGCTCAGGCCCAGGTGATCAGCGATTTCTGCATAGCGACGACGAGCCTGTGGACGGTCATACTGGCTGAATGCAGTCTGCTTGGTCGGGTTGTCGTTAGCGTTATAACGGATAACGTTAGAGATAAGCAGGGCGTTCGCCAGACCGTGAGGAATGTGGAACTGAGAACCCAGCTTGTGCGCCATGGAGTGACACACACCCAGGAAGGCGTTAGCAAACGCGATACCGGCGATGGTAGCAGCACTGTGCACACGCTCACGGGCAACCGGGTTCTTAGAGCCTTCGTTATAAGACGCTGGCAGGTTCTCTTTCAGCAGCTTAAGTGCCTGCAGAGCCTGGCCGTCAGAGAACTCAGACGCCAGAACAGAAACGTAAGCTTCCAGGGCGTGAGTTACCGCATCCAGACCACCGAATGCGCAGAGTGATTTCGGCATGTCCATGACCAGGTTGGCATCAACAATCGCCATATCTGGGGTCAGGGCATAGTCTGCCAGTGGGTATTTCTGACCGGTTGCATCGTCGGTTACAACCGCAAACGGCGTTACTTCAGAACCGGTACCGGATGTGGTGGTGACGGCGATCATTTTCGCTTTCACGCCCATTTTCGGGAACTTGTAGATACGTTTACGGATATCCATAAAGCGCAGCGCCAGTTCTTCGAAGTGCGTTTCTGGATGCTCGTACATAACCCACATGATTTTGGCTGCATCCATTGGGGAGCCGCCGCCCAGCGCGATGATCACGTCTGGTTTGAAGGAGTTCGCCAGCTCTGCGCCTTTGCGTACAACAGAAAGGGTTGGGTCAGCTTCAACTTCGAAGAACACTTCAGTTTCCACGCCCGCGGCTTTCAGAACAGAGGTGATCTGGTCTGCGTAGCCGTTGTTGAACAGGAAACGGTCAGTGACGATGAGCGCACGTTTGTGGCCATCAGTAATCACTTCATCCAGCGCGATTGGCAGAGAGCCACGACGGAAGTAGATAGATTTCGGAAGTTTATGCCACAACATGTTTTCAGCTCGCTTAGCAACGGTTTTCTTGTTGATCAGGTGCTTAGGACCAACGTTTTCTGAGATGGAGTTACCACCCCATGAACCACAACCCAGAGTCAGGGAAGGCGCGAGTTTAAAGTTATACAGATCACCGATACCACCCTGAGAAGCAGGGGTGTTGATCAGGATACGTGCAGTTTTCATCATCTGGCCGAAGTGCGCCACACGCTCAGGCTGGTTATCCTGGTCAGTGTACAGGCAGGAGGTATGACCGATACCGCCCATGGCGACCAGTTTCTCCGCTTTAACAACGGCGTCGTCGAAATCTTTGGCGCGGTACATTGCCAGCGTTGGTGACAGTTTTTCGTGAGCAAACGGCTCGCTCTCGTCAACCACTGACACTTCGCCGATCAGGATCTTGGTGCTAGCTGGAACGGTGAAGCCTGCCAGTTCAGCAATTTTGTACGCTGGCTGACCAACGATGGCGGCGTTCAGTGCGCCATTTTTCAGAATGATGTCCTGAACGGCTTTGAGTTCCTGGCCCTGCAGCATGTAGCCGCCGTGGCTGGCGAAACGTTCGCGGACAGCATCGTATACCGAGTCCACAACCACAACGGACTGCTCGGAAGCACAGATAACGCCGTTATCGAAGGTTTTAGACATCAGTACGGATGCCACAGCACGTTTGATATCGGCAGTTTCGTCGATAACTACTGGGGTGTTACCTGCCCCTACGCCGATAGCCGGTTTACCGGAGCTATAAGCAGCTTTAACCATGCCTGGACCACCGGTCGCAAGGATCAGGTTAATGTCAGGATGGTGCATCAGTGCGTTAGACAGCTCCACAGAAGGTTGATCGATCCAGCCGATCAGGTCCTTTGGTGCGCCTGCAGCGATCGCGGCTTGCAGAACGATATCGGCCGCTTTATTGGTCGCATCTTTAGCACGTGGATGTGGAGAGAAAATGATTGCGTTACGCGTCTTCAGGCTGATGAGCGATTTGAAGATAGCAGTAGAAGTTGGGTTGGTTGTTGGAACGATACCGCAGATGATGCCGATTGGCTCAGCGATAGTGATAGTACCGAACGTGTCATCTTCAGACAGGACGCCACAAGTCTTCTCATCTTTATAGGCGTTGTAGATATACTCTGAAGCAAAGTGGTTTTTAATCACTTTATCTTCAACGATACCCATACCGGATTCGGCAACGGCTAATTTAGCGAGAGGGATTCGAGCATCTGCAGCAGCCAGAGCGGCGGCGCGGAAGATTTTATCAACCTGTTCTTGGGTGAAATTGGCATATTCACGCTGGGCTTTTTTTACGCGCTCTACGAGTGCGTTAAGTTCAGCGACATTAGTAACAGCCATAATGCTCTCCTGATAATGTTAAACTCTTTTAGTAAATCAGCTGCTCGACACGGAAACAGTATAGTCAGCGCCTCTGCCACTTGCTTAACTTACATAAAAACAAGGTGTTAACGTTTTTATCTTACCCCTGATTTACTAAAAGAGCCTCCCATCAGTAGCCTACGTTCAGATACTGAATCTCCGTGGTGGCGTCATCAAGATTACTCACTTCTGAGTACGGAAAACATGATCTGTATCAATTTATCCATAAGCTGATACCTTTCAGCAGGGGTATTTTGGGGCATTGCCAAAGATGTTAAATAATTGCAAAAGCAATTGAACTACAGGTATGCATTTAGTACACAAATATTTTACAGCGTCAAATCACTATAATTTGCAATATTGTCGTGAAGTACATGCATAAAAAGCGTATCTTCTGCGCGGTTATTGGCGTTGCCATAACGTTGTCTTGAGTCTTGCTTATCAGCGGAGCTAACTGTGAGCCTATCGCTCTTTGATTTACCAACCTATTTCAAGTTTTTTATCGGGCTTTTCGCGCTGGTCAATCCGGTGGGCATCATTCCCGTCTTTATTAGCATGACCAGCTATCAAACCGCGCTGGCCAGGAATAAGACCAACCTGACGGCAAACCTGTCGGTGGCGATCATCCTGCTGACCTCTCTCTATCTTGGCGACTCTATATTGCAGATTTTTGGCATCTCTATTGATTCGTTCCGTATTGCCGGGGGGATCCTGGTGGTGACAATCGCGATGTCGATGATTAGCGGCAAGCTGGGAGAGGATAAACAAAACAAGCAAGAAAAATCAGAGACCGCTATTCGTGAAAGTATCGGTGTGGTGCCGCTGGCCTTGCCTTTAATGGCGGGGCCGGGTGCCATCAGTTCCACTATCGTCTGGGGAACGCGCTACCATAACCTGATGCACCTTATTGGCTTCTCGATTGCCATTGCGCTGTTTGCGTTCTGCTGTTGGGGCGTATTCCGTATTGCCCCCTGGCTGGTACGACTGCTTGGCCAGACCGGCATTAACGTGATCACCCGTATTATGGGGCTGCTGCTGATGGCGCTGGGGATTGAATTTATTGTTACCGGGCTGAAATCAATTTTCCCCGGGTTATTGAATTAACATTTTCAAACGAAAGAGCGGCGCCAGCTGGCGCCGTTTTTTTGTCAATATTAGCAAATCATATAATGAAAGTTGAAAAACGCGTTAACTATAATAAATTTTGCTAATAATTTTGTTTTGTTAACTATCAACGACTTGCCAACCCTACCTGTATCGCACTGTACACAATCCACGCAATATCACTGTTATTTTACTCACACGATACTCTGGGGCTTGCTGCGAGATAACTGAGATGATATTAGTAATTTGGTAAATGATTTAGATGAATGTGCTAAATAATAGACAGTTGTTAATTTTTTGTACAAACAACGCTTCGTCTTCAGCACAGCGACGCAATCGTCGAGTAAACCTTCTACATCCCATTGAATAGCGAAGCTTTTTTCCGCTTTTGATGCGCGGCAGGGTAGCCCACCGAGTAACGGTATCTCCCGTAAAAGAGAATTGGTTAACAAATTTGCAAAATGTATTGGCACCCGTGAAAACCATTTGATACTTTCCGGCCTTATATTTTTCGCAGAAATCTATTAGATGAGAATCTTTTTCATTAACGGTTCTGATCTAAAAGAATTAAGACAGGCTTCGACAGGGGAAGTCTGTTAAGAATCGACGCAAGGCGGCCAGACGAGCCGTTAGTAATAGTAAAGTCGGTGATAGCGAGAAGTAAAAACGCCTGACAGCAGCATAAACTCCTACGTTGTCAGGGAACCCCAAAAAGGGGAATTAAACAGGCTGGTAAAAACCAGTAATTATAAAGAGTGGAGTATCAACACAATGTCCATCATCACAAAAAAAAGTCTGGTCGCGGCGGGAATTCTAACTGCGCTAATCGCGGGCAACGTTGCAATGGCTGCTGACGTACCTGCTGGGGTTCAACTGGCGGAGAAGCAAACGCTGGTGCGTAACAACGGTGCTGAGGTTCAGTCTCTGGATCCGCACAAAATTGAAGGTGTACCGGAGTCTAACGTTAACCGCGACCTGTTCGAAGGTCTGCTGGTTACTGACGTAGACGGCCACCCGGTTGCCGGGGTTGCCGAAAAATGGGAAAACAAAGATTTTAAAGTCTGGACCTTCCACCTGCGTAAAGACGCAAAATGGTCTGATGGTTCCCCGGTTACCGCACAAGATTTCGTTTATAGCTGGCAGCGCCTGGCGGATCCAAACACCGCCTCTCCGTACGCGAGCTATCTGCAGTATGGCCACATCGCCAATATTGATGACATCATCACCGGCAAAAAACCGATTACCGACCTCGGCGTAAAAGCGATCGATGACAATACCTTCGAAGTCACCCTGAGCGAGCCAGTACCTTATTTCTACAAACTGTTGGTACACCCGTCCGTTTCCCCGGTGCCTAAAGCCGCGGTTGAAAAATTCGGTGAGAAGTGGACCCAGCCTGCCAATATCATTACTAACGGCGCCTATAAGCTGAAAGCCTGGGTTGTTAACGAACGTATCGATCTGGAGCGTAATACCAACTACTGGGATAACGCGAAGACCGTTATCAACCAGGTTACCTACCTGCCAATCTCGTCTGAAGTGACTGACGTTAACCGCTACCGCAGCGGCGAAATCGACATGACCTATAACAACATGCCGATCGAACTGTTCCAGAAACTGAAAAAAGAGATCCCAGCTGAAGTGCACGTTGACCCGTATCTGTGTACTTATTACTACGAAATCAACAACCAGAAAGCGCCATTCACCGACGTTCGCGTGCGTACCGCACTTAAGCTGGCACTGGATCGCGATATCATCGTGAACAAAGTGAAAAACCAGGGCGACCTGCCAGCCTACAGCTACACCCCACCGTACACCGATGGTGCAAAACTGACTCAGCCAGAGTGGTTCGGCTGGTCACAGGAAAAACGTAACGAAGAAGCGAAGAAACTGCTGGCCGAAGCCGGTTATACCGCTGACAAGCCGTTGACCTTTAGCCTGCTGTATAACACCTCCGATCTGCATAAAAAACTGGCTATCGCCGTCTCCTCCATCTGGAAGAAAAACCTGGGTGCGAACGTGAAGCTGGAAAACCAGGAGTGGAAAACCTTCCTGGACAGCCGTCATCAGGGCACCTTTGATGTGGCGCGTGCAGGCTGGTGTGCGGACTATAACGAACCGACCTCCTTCCTGAATACCATGCTGAGCGACAGCTCGAACAACACTGCACACTATAAGAGCGCAGAGTTCGATAAGCTGATCGGCGATACCCTGAAAGTCACGGACGAAGCGCAGCGCGCTGAGCTGTATTCGAAAGCTGAACAGCAGCTCGATAAAGACTCTGCGATCGTCCCGGTCTACTACTACGTGAACGCCCGTCTGGTGAAACCGTGGGTGGGTGGTTATACCGGTAAAGACCCGATGGATAATATCTACGTCAAAAACTTGTATATTATCAAGCATTAATGGCAATGAGTGGGGCGGGCGATGCTCGCCCCACGGTGTCTACTCATCGTAATACTATATAGGCACACGCCAGAAGGTACGGGCAATGTTGAAATTTATCCTACGTCGCTGTCTTGAAGCGATCCCAACGCTTTTTATTCTTATAACGATCTCGTTCTTTATGATGCGTCTCGCGCCGGGCAGTCCATTTACCGGTGAACGTACGCTGCCGCCAGAAGTGATGGCGAATATTGAAGCGAAATATCATTTAAACGATCCGATCTCCACCCAGTATTTCAATTATCTGAAGCAGCTGGCGCATGGCGATTTTGGACCGTCATTTAAATATAAAGATTATTCCGTAAACGATTTGGTGGCTTCCAGCTTCCCCGTTTCGGCTAAATTAGGCGCCGCGGCATTTTTACTGGCCGTTATTCTTGGCGTTACGGCGGGCGTCATTGCCGCGCTGAATCAAAATACCAAATGGGATTATGCCGTTATGGGGGTGGCAATGACCGGTGTCGTCATACCGAGTTTTGTCGTCGCGCCCTTACTGGTGATGATATTTGCCATCACCCTGAAATGGCTGCCCGGCGGTGGCTGGAACGGTGGGGCACTGCAGTACATGATCCTGCCGATGGTGGCCTTATCACTGGCCTATATCGCCAGCATCGCGCGTATCACCCGTGGTTCGATGATTGAAGTCCTGCACTCTAACTTCATTCGTACCGCGCGCGCAAAAGGGCTGCCGATGCGTCGGATTATTTTCCGTCACGCATTAAAACCTGCGTTATTGCCGGTTCTCTCTTATTTAGGCCCGGCGTTCGTCGGTATCATTACCGGTTCAATGGTTATCGAAACCATTTATGGTCTGCCAGGTATCGGTCAGCTGTTTGTTAACGGTGCCCTGAACCGCGACTACTCACTGGTACTGAGTCTGACCATTCTCGTCGGTGCGCTGACCATTTTCTTTAACGCGATTGTTGACGTGCTGTATGCCGTTATCGATCCGAAAATCCGCTACTGACACTGGAGCTCGCCATGATGTTAAGTAAGAAAAACAGCGAGGCGCTGGAAAACTTCAGTGAAAAACTGGAAGTCGAAGGACGCAGTCTCTGGCAGGATGCCCGCCGTCGCTTTATGCATAACCGTGCGGCGGTTGCCAGCCTGATTGTGCTGGTGATTATCGCTCTGTTCGTGACCTTTGCACCTATGCTGTCGCAGTTCACCTACTTCGATACCGACTGGGGCATGATGTCCAGCGCGCCGGATAGCGAATCGGGTCACTATTTCGGTACCGACTCCTCCGGACGTGACCTGCTGGTCCGTGTGGCCATCGGTGGGCGAATCTCGTTGATGGTGGGGATCGCCGCAGCCTTCGTGGCGGTGATTCTGGGTACGCTGTACGGATCGCTCTCAGGCTATCTCGGCGGTAAAGTGGACTCAGTGATGATGCGTATCCTTGAGATCCTCAACTCCTTCCCGTTCATGTTCTTCGTGATCCTGCTGGTGACCTTCTTCGGTCAGAATATCCTGCTGATCTTCGTTGCCATCGGCATGGTCTCCTGGCTGGATATGGCGCGTATCGTGCGTGGTCAGACTCTGAGCCTGAAGCGCAAAGAGTTTATCGAAGCAGCGCAGGTGGGTGGGGTCTCTACCGGCAATATCGTGGTGCGTCATATCGTGCCGAACGTGCTGGGTGTGGTGGTGGTCTATGCCTCCCTGCTGGTGCCAAGCATGATCCTGTTTGAATCCTTCCTCAGCTTCCTTGGTCTGGGTACCCAGGAGCCACTGAGTAGCTGGGGTGCGCTGCTGAGCGATGGCGCGAACTCGATGGAAGTTTCACCGTGGCTGCTGCTGTTCCCGGCAGGTTTCCTGGTCGTGACACTGTTTTGTTTCAACTTTATCGGCGATGGCCTGCGTGATGCCCTCGACCCGAAAGACCGTTAAGGAGCGCCGCCATGACCATTATTGAAACGGCATCTGCGCCACAAATGCATCAGCAGGGCAATGCTCTGCTGGATGTGAAAGATCTGCGCGTCACCTTTAAAACGCCGGATGGCGATGTGACCGCCGTAAACGATCTCAACTTCAGTCTGCGGGCCGGTGAAACGCTGGGTATCGTGGGTGAGTCCGGTTCCGGTAAATCCCAGACCGCTTTTGCGCTGATGGGCCTGCTGGCGCAAAATGGCGTCATCGGAGGGTCTGCCACCTTTAACGGCAAACAGATCCTTAACCTGCCGGAAAACGAGCTGAACAAGCTGCGTGCCGAGCAGATCTCGATGATTTTCCAGGATCCGATGACCTCCCTGAACCCGTACATGCGCGTCGGCGAGCAGCTGATGGAAGTCCTGATGCTGCATAAGGGGTTGAGCAAAGCCGAAGCCTTTGAAGAGTCGGTCAAAATGCTCGATGCGGTGAAAATGCCGGAAGCGCGTAAGCGTATGCGCATGTTCCCGCATGAGTTCTCTGGCGGTATGCGCCAGCGCGTTATGATCGCCATGGCGCTGCTGTGCAGACCAAAACTGCTGATTGCCGATGAGCCAACCACCGCGCTGGACGTTACCGTTCAGGCGCAAATCATGACCCTGTTGAACGAGCTGAAGCGCGAGTTCAATACGGCGATCATTATGATTACCCACGATTTGGGCGTAGTGGCCGGCATCTGCGATAAAGTGCTGGTAATGTATGCTGGCCGCACCATGGAGTACGGAAAAGCGCGGGATGTGTTCTACCACCCGGCGCACCCGTACTCTATCGGCCTGCTGAATGCCGTACCGCGTCTTGATGCGGAAGGCGAGTCGCTGCTGACTATTCCGGGCAACCCGCCAAACCTGCTGCGTCTGCCAAAAGGCTGTCCGTTCCAGCCGCGTTGTCCACACGCGATGGAGATCTGCAACAGCGCGCCACCGCTGGAAGAGTTCGCCCCAGGCCGTCTGCGTGCCTGCTTTAAGCCGTACGAGGAGCTGGTATGACTGTCATTGACGAAAAACGTAACGTCCTGCTCGAAATCGCGGATCTGAAAGTCCACTTTGACATTAAAGATGGCAAGCAGTGGTTCTGGCAGCCGGCAAAAACCCTGAAAGCCGTGGATGGCGTAACCCTGCGTCTGTACGAAGGGGAGACGCTCGGCGTGGTGGGCGAGTCGGGCTGCGGTAAATCCACCTTTGCCCGTGCGATTATCGGGCTGGTCAAAGCCACAGACGGCAAAGTGGCCTGGCTGGGTAAAGATCTGTTGGGGATGAAGCCTGACGAGTGGCGCGACGTGCGCAGCGACATTCAGATGATTTTCCAGGATCCGCTGGCCTCCCTGAACCCGCGCATGACCATTGGCGAGATCATCGCCGAGCCGCTGCGCACCTATCATCCGAAAATGCCGCGTACCGAAGTGCGCGATCGCGTGAAGGCGATGATGATGAAAGTGGGGCTGCTGCCAAACCTCATCAACCGTTACCCGCACGAGTTCTCAGGCGGCCAGTGCCAGCGTATCGGGATTGCCCGCGCGCTGATCCTCGAGCCGAAACTGATTATCTGTGACGAACCGGTCTCGGCGCTGGACGTATCTATCCAGGCGCAGGTGGTTAACCTGCTGCAAAAACTGCAGCGTGAGATGGGGCTGTCGTTGATCTTTATCGCTCACGATTTGGCGGTGGTGAAGCACATCTCCGATCGCGTGCTGGTGATGTATCTCGGCCATGCGGTAGAGCTGGGCACCTATGATGAGGTGTACCATAACCCGCTGCACCCTTATACCAAAGCCTTGATGTCTGCGGTGCCGGTCCCGGATCCCGATCTGGAGAAGAATAAAACTATTCAGCTTCTGGAAGGGGAACTGCCGTCGCCGATCAATCCGCCGTCCGGCTGCGTATTTCGTACCCGTTGCCCGATGGCCGGGCCGGAATGCGCGAAAACCCGTCCGGTGCTGGAAGGCAGCTTCCGTCATGCGGTCTCCTGTCTGAAGGTCGACCCGCTCTGAGTGGTTAACATGCAATAAAAAAGGCTGCATTCGCAGCCTTTTTTATTCGCGGCAGATGTTATTCACGCCAAAGAATGTGGCACAGCTTGTGGTCTTTCTCGCGACACAGCAGGACGCGGGCAAAGATGTCGTTAATCTCACCGCCGTCGGTATCGGCCAGACCAATGACGACTTCAGCGAAGAAGTCAGGGTTCAGGTCATAATCCACATGCTCGGCCCAGTCTTCAGACGGGTCGAACAGCTCGGCACCGCCGCGCTCTTCAAACTGCAGATTAAAGAGAATGACATCTGCCGGGTCGAGATTATCGACGGCCAGTTCAAGAAAGATATCGTAAGCCTGCTCGAGCGTTTCGTCTTCGGTCAGGCGATTGTTCAGATCCATTTCCATGATGACTACCTGTTAAACATCGTTGGTTGGGCACGTTTTACAGCAACGGACTAAAGAAGTAAAACAGTCGTTCGGTAATTCGCTGCCACAGCGGCCTTTTCACCCACAAACGCGCGTCCAGCAGGCGCGAGCGCGAGATATAGTCATCCTGTACCGCGGCTAAATCCCCGCCAAATCCGGCGTCATCGATGACCAGGGTGATCTCGAAATTGAGCCACAGACTGCGCATATCGAGGTTAACCGTCCCCACAAGACTGAGTTCGCCATCCACCAGCACGCTTTTGGTGTGCAGCAGCCCACCTTCAAACTGATAGATCTTTACCCCGGCGGCCAGCAGCTCGCTGAAGAAGGCCCGGCTGGCCCAGCCTACCAGCACCGAATCGTTTTTGCGCGGCAGAATAATGCTGACATCAACCCCGCGCTGGGCGGCGGTACAGATGGCGTGCAGCAGATCGTCGCTCGGCACAAAGTAGGGGGTGGTCATGATCAGGTATTCACGGGCGGAATAGGCCGCAGTGAGCAGCGCCTGGTGGATAAGGTCTTCCGGGAAACCGGGGCCGGAGGCAATGGTGTGAATCGTATGCCCGCTGGCTTGCTCAAACGGCATGATATTGGCATCAGGCGGCGGGGGCAGAATACGTTTACCGGTTTCGATCTCCCAGTCGCAGGAGTAGACCACGCCCATCGCGGTCGCGACCGGGCCTTCCATACGGGCCATCAGATCGACCCACTGGCCCACGCCAGCGTCCTGTTTAAAGAAGCGCGGATCCACCATGTTCATGCTGCCGGTATAGGCGATGTAGTTGTCGATTAGCACCATTTTGCGGTGCTGGCGTAGGTCCATCCTGCGCAGGAACACACGCAGCAGATTCACTTTTAAGGCTTCGACCACCTCCACCCCGGCGTTGCGCATCATCGACGCCCAGTTGCTGCGAAAAAAGGTCACGCTACCGGCGGAGTCGAGCATCAGACGGCAGTGAATACCCCGGCGCGCGGCGGCCATCAGAGACTCAGCAACCTGATCGGCCATGCCGCCCGGCTGCCAGATGTAAAACACCATCTCGATGTTATGGCGCGCCAGCTGAATGTCGCGGATCAGCGCATTCATCACGTCATCGGAAGTAGTCATCAGCTGAAGTTGATTGCCTTTCACCCCGGCAATGCCCTGGCGGCGCTCGCAGAGCTGAAACAGGGAGGCGGCGACGTCGCTGTTCTCTTCGGCAAAGATATGTTTGCAGGATTTGAGATCGTTGAGCCATTTTGCGGTGGAGGGCCACATGGCGCGGGCGCGCTCCGCCCGGCGTTTACCGAGATGAAGCTCACCAAAGGAGAGATACGCAATAATACCCACCAGTGGCAGGATAAAAATGATCAACAGCCATGCCATGGCGGAGGGAACGGCTCGGCGTTTCATCAGGATGCGTAATGTTACACCTGCGATGAGCAGCCAGTATCCCAGAATGAGCAGCCAACTCACCACGGTGTAGAAGGTTGTCATAATAAAAAATCCTTTTGAAAGCGTATTGTTAAGAGTTTACGCGTCAGGATATTTCTGGCAAATAAAAACGCCAGATAAAAGCACTGGTTTGCCGCAGGCAAGGGTCTATAATGAGCGCTCTGTTTTAGTAAGAGTTGTTAACATGAAGCGCAGTAGAACAGAAGTAGGGCGCTGGCGCATGTTGCGACAGACAGGTCGTCGCAAAGCGCGTTGGCTGGAAGCACAATCCCGCCGTAATATGCGTATCCACGCCATCAGAAAATGCAGTATGAACCGTCATCGCAATGCGTTACTGTTCGCCGTTCAGGATTACTGAATGACACAAGGGCACCCTCAGAGGTGCCCGATGTTTTTTATTTATTCGCTGTTTCGAAAAGGAGGATGAAATGTTTGCGGATTTCGGTGTGCTTAATTTCTGGACCTACGTTGTCGGGGCCATTTTCATTGTTCTGGTTCCAGGGCCGAATACGCTGTTTGTCTTAAAAACCGGTATTGGTCACGGCGTGAAGAAGGGCTATCTGGCGGCCAGCGGCGTGTTTATTGGTGATGCGGTGCTGATGTTTCTTGCGTGGGCAGGTGTGGCGGCGCTTATTCAGACTACCCCTGTGCTGTTCAATATTGTCCGCTATCTTGGGGCGTTATATTTATTATGGCTGGGCGGCAAGATGCTCTGGTCGGTTATCAAACATAAACAACAAGGCGAAGCGGGCGGTATCGAGCCGGCAAAAACCATTATGAAACGCTCGCTGGTGCTGAGTATGACCAACCCGAAAGCGATCCTGTTTTATGTTTCGTTCTTTGTGCAGTTTATTGACGTTCAGGCTAATAACACCGGCGTGGCGTTTATGATCCTCGCGGTCACGCTGGAGATCATCAGCTTTATCTATATGAGCTTCCTGATTTTCTCCGGGGCGTTTGTCACCCGCTACCTCAAGACAAAAAAGAAACTGGCGAAGCTGGGGAATGGATTGATAGGTTTGTTATTTGTCGGGTTCGCGGCGCGGCTGGCATCGCTGCACTAACAAAAAAGGCTCCTTGTAAGGAGCCTTTTTTTATCCTAGAAAACTTTTTTAAAGGGCTTCACCACGACGTTATCATACACGCCAGCTGCCACGTACGGATCGTCCTGCGCCCAGGCCTGTGCCGCTTCCAGCGATTCGAACTCGGCAATCACCGTCGAGCCGGTAAAGCCTGCCGCACCCGGATCGTTGCTGTCGACGGCAGGCATTGGCCCGGCGGTCAGCAATCTGCCTTCGTCATGCAGCAGTTGTAAGCGCGCCAGATGGGCAGGACGCACGGAGAGGCGTTTTTCCAGAGAATCAGCAACATCTGCAGCAAAAATCACATAAAGCACGGCAAAGCTCCTTAGCCAATAAAAGTAGGAATTACGTTATGTGAAAGTGCAGGGGACTGCAATGCAAAGATAGCGACATTGTTAAAACCCTGCTCGCTACGTGCCTTTTTTCGCCTGTTGGACGGTTAATTCGGGCGAAGTGTAACTGCCTTATTGAATATGATTGCTATTTGCATTTAAAATCAGGGCCTGGCTTTTTAACTGAAACGATTATGACTTCAATGACCCTTGAACTCCCTCGCCGCTTTCCCTGGCCGACGCTGTTGTCTGTCGGAATTCATGGAGCCGTCGTGGCGGGTCTGCTTTACACATCGGTACATCAGGTTATTGAAATGCCAGCGCCCGCGCAGCCGATTTCTGTGACCATGGTAACGCCTGCAGAGCTGGAGCCTGTACAGGTTGCGCCACCACCAGAACCAGAGCCTGTTGCAGAACCCGAGCCGGAACCGGAACCAGAAATCGTTCCTGAACCCCCTAAAGAAGCGCCTGTGGTAATCCATAAACCGGAGCCGAAGCCTAAGCCAAAACCGAAGCCGAAACCAAAACCGGAGAAAAAAGTGGAAGAGCGTCCGAAGCGTCAAGAGCGCCCGGTCGAGCCTCGCACCACCCAGCCGGTTGAGAGAGCGGCCCCGGCTCGCCCGGTGATGAACTCGTCCCCGGCCACCGCGAAGCCCGTTGTGACGGCCCCTTCCGGCCCACGTGCGCTGAGCCGTAACCAGCCGGTCTATCCGGCGCGTGCGCAGGCATTACGCATCGAAGGGCGTGTTCGCGTGAAGTTTGACGTGACCGCAGACGGACGGGTGGATAATGTCGAAATCCTTTCCGCGCAGCCATCGAATATGTTTGAGCGGGACGTGAAAACCGCAATGCGCAAATGGCGTTACGAACCCGGTAAGCCAGGCCGCGGGCTGATCGTGAATATCGTCTTCCGCCTCAACGGCGGGGCACAGATGGAATAAAATAAAAAAGCCTCCAGATGGAGGCTTTTTTTTGGCCTGAATGTCAGGCCTGAGGCAATGGACGTGGTTTCCCGTCGTTATCCACCGCGACATAGATAAATAGCGCTTCGGTCGCTTTGTAACGCTGGCCGATAGGCTCAGAGGAGACCTTTTTTACCCACACTTCGATGTTGATCGACACCGAGGTATTCCCACGCTTTACGCATCGCGCGTAGCAGCACACCACGTCCCCAACCGCGACAGGGCGCAGAAAGGTCATGCCGTCAACCCGGACCGTCACCACGCGGCCCTGAGCAATTTCTTTGGCGAGGATTGCCCCACCCATATCCATTTGCGACATCAGCCAGCCGCCAAAAATGTCACCGTTCGCATTGGTATCGGCAGGCATTGCCAGCGTACGTAAGACCAGTTCGCCCTGCGGGGCGTCTTGTGTTGTCATTATTTTCTCAGCTTATAACGAAGTGGCCAGCGCGGGATGTGCGCTGGCCGGTGGATCAATGCTTATCGTCTTGCGGCATATGGCGGTAGATATAGACACCGCTCAGGAGGGTAAAGATCAGCGTTAACGCGGTCAGACCAAACACTTTGAAGTTGACCCAGATATTCTGCGGCAGCCAGAAGGCGATATAGATATTCGCCAGGCCACAGAGAATAAAGAACACCGCCCAGGCGATATTCAGACGCGACCAGACGCTCTGCGGCAGGGCCAGCTCTTTACCCAGCATACGCTGAATAAGGGGCTTTTTCATGACCCACTGGCTGAACAGCAGGGCACCGGCAAACAGCACGTAGATGACGGTCACTTTCCATTTGATGAACTCATCGTTGTGGAAGAAGACGGTCAACCCGCCAAAAAAGGCCACCAGCACGAAGGTGATTAAGGCCATCTTTTCAACCTTGCGGTAGCGCACCCAGCTGTAGATCAGCACCACTGCGGTGGCAACGATCAAAGCGGTGGTTGCCGCGTAGATGTCATACAACTTGTAGAAGGCAAAAAAGACAACCAGGGGTAAAAAATCAAGAAACTGCTTCATTCTTCGATTCCATCATCTGCGATGGCCCGGGCGTGGCGCCGGAGCCATCAGGAAAATTACTGGCGAATTAAGGTATACAGGCGGAACAAATAGACCAGTAATACCGCTGAGATCAGATTGCTGGCCGTATTGGCCACCACGGCACCGACGTTCGGGGTCAGCACGGACAGGTTCGGGGCAAACAGCAGCAGCAAGGTCTTAGCCAGCAGCCAGCTCATCACCGCCGGGGCAACCAGACGCATATTAGACCATGCCAGTCGGATGCTGCTACGCATGGCGACAAAAATGCCCATTCGGTCCTGCACCACCATAATCGGCGCGAAGGCGAGCACAATCGCTAACAGCACGCCCGGCACCACAACCAGCATAATCCCCAATTGCACCAGCATGGTGGTCAAAAAGATCAGGATAAACAGTTTCGGCAGCAGCGGCGCGCTGGCACCAATCGCCCGCAGGGCGCTGACGCGGTGCCCGGCAGACACCAGCTGGATCATTAACAGTACGCCACCTGCCAGAATGGCATTGCCGATCAATCCTGAGAAGGTGGTGGCCGCAGAGGCGCGCAACAGGATCTGCTGTTGCTCTGGGGTCATATTTTGCACCATCTCAAACAGCCCGACGCTGCTGGCGATCTGATCGCCTTGACTCAGGCTGGCAATTTGCTCCTCACTCGGCGAAAAGGCATGACCAAGTACCACCGTGATTAATGCGCACAACAAGGCGATCAGTAAAAAGGTAATGAACTGATTGCGGAAGAAATTCCCCGTGTCACGGTAGACAGACTTCGCCGTGATAGACATGCACTCTCCTTGAGTATTGCAGGTGTTAATTAGCGGGCAATTGTACCCTGGATAACTGCCCGGTGGCAGTATCAAGGGTTGTATGGAAAAGCATATCTTTGTAAAGCGCCCGTAATGCGTCGCTGGAATTTTGCGCGGGTGTTTTCCCGCTGCGCTTTATTTGTCCGAAAGCGCGAAATTGATCCAGACACCGACTACCAATTTTTGCCTACGGTTAAAAAAATTAATTTAGATCAATGAATGTTAAATTGCTGAATTTAATGTGATCCCTGCGAGATCACTTATTAATCATTTGTAGGTATATTCCGTTCTCGAATAAAACCATAACGAGGGAGTGGATATGAAAAAAGCAGTGATAGCAGCGCTGATTCTGGGTACGTTTTCCGGCGGTGCCGTTGCACACGAAGCCGGTGAGTTCTTTTTCCGCCTGGGATCTGCCACGGTACGTCCTACGGAAGGCTCGGATAATGTTCTGGGCCTGGGCGGATTCAACGTCAGTAACAATACCCAGGCCGGAATGACCTTTACCTGGATGGCCACCGACAACGTTGGCGTTGAATTGCTGGCAGCCACGCCGTTTCGTCACAAGGTCGGGACTGGCCCAACCGGGGACATCGCCACGGTTCATCATCTGCCGCCCACGTTGATGGCCCAGTGGTATTTCGGTGACGCCAGCAGCAAAGTGCGCCCCTATGTGGGAGCCGGGGTCAACTACACCACCTTCTTTGACGAAAAGTTTAACGACACCGGTAAAGCCGCGGGCCTTTCCGATCTGAGTCTGAAAGATTCATGGGGCATGGCGGGGCAGGCGGGCCTGGATTATCTCATCAACCGCGACTGGTTGATTAACATGTCGGTCTGGTACATGGATATCGACACCGAAGTGAAATTTAAAGCGGCGGGGGAGCAGCAAAATATCAGTACCCGCCTGGATCCGTGGGTGTTTATGTTCTCGGCCGGCTACCGCTTCTGAAGCTCTTCTGCAAAACTCCTGCAAAACCCTTCTGCAAAACTGGTCGTTAAATGACCAGTTTTTTATAGCCTTTTCCGCGAGTGTCATTGTATTTATTCGTCATGAGTATGTTGGAGTGCCCAAGTAAAACTTGAGTGTCTATACCTTGCTCGCGATATAGCCGCTCCGATAAAGATCGCTGTTCGTGGAAGCTCGGTGCCGTGCCGTTTTTATCCCACTCGTACGCGACGCTATCTCTCGCTTTGCTAAATGCGACAGTTAAGGTTGCCGGTTTAACCATGCCGCCCCGCTTGGCTTTCCCTTTAGCGTGGTGATGATGCAATAAGTAAGGACTCAGAACTTTGTCGCGGCACGATGAGATCACTTCACCGAGCGAGAGTCCAAGCGCGTTACAGCGTAACTCCAGAGGAATGGCCAGCTTGTATCCGGTCTTACTTTGCTCGATACACAGACAACCTTCCTGGATGTCAGTAAACTTCATGTTGCATATATCAGACAGGCGCTGTCCGGTGATAATGGCCAGCTGCATACCGCGTTGAAGAAAATAATTGTCTTTTTCCGCCGCGTTGAAGATAAGCATCCACTCCTCGAAAGTAAGCCTTTGCCGGCTGATTTTTACATGGGGCTTCTTGCTGGAAAGCGCCGGGTTGAATCCGGGCGGGACTTCTCCGACTTGCTGCGCTTCCTTAAACACATCGATCGTAACCTTCCTGAAAATCTGCCCCATCCTGTTATGCCCCTTCTCTTTATAATCTTCCAGAATCGAAACAATATCCTTCACGGTAATCTCATCCAGCTGGCGTGGCCCCAAAGATTCCTCAAGAACCTTTAACGGTGAGGCCTTTTGCTTGAATGTATTTAGCTTAATCTCGCCTTGTTGCAGCCGCTCTTCCTGAAGCTTTCTGTACCGTACCAAATACTCGCTGATCGTTGCGGCTCCGCCCAGGCGCTTGTTGATGTCATTTTTAGCGCGGATCAGATGCCTCATTTTTTGTTCGGCTAAACGGCTGTTAGCTTCAATGGCAATTTCTTTGGCGGTACTTTCATCGGTGCCGAGGCCGTGAAATTTCCCAGTAACAGGATGCTTATACCGCCAGTAAACTTTTTTGGTGCGCGAGTCCAGAAAACAGGAAAGGCCTGGTATAGATACGTTATGTTTCCGAGGTCGCGCCATCTTCTAAAATCCTCCTCAGGAGCGGGTGATCCTGTTTCTTTATCTCTGGTTCTGCTGATAAGCCAACGAACCGGGCCGTGACCTCGACGCGCCAGCTTTTTCCCACTTTACATGGAGGCGGTGAAATCATGCCGTTCTTGGCGTATTTGCAAAGGGTGGATGTTCCGGGCACCGGCTCTCCAAATTCGCGCTTTGCCCATTCAGATAATAGAACTAACCTGGACATTATCTTCTCCAGATAATGGCCCTTTGCAGGGCCAAAAGGTGAATAAAAGAAATCAGATTGCTGTCAGGCGTTGCCAGATAGCCGATACGTATTTGACCTGATGGCGGGCATCAGCCAAGGCATTGTGTTGATCGCCTTCAAAAGGTATGTCGTAGCGAGCATTCAACCCAACCGCTTTACCCAGTTCAACGACCGTTCGCACGTCCCGGTAGTTCCAGTGCGGGATCGGGAAGGGCGTGTCGGCTAACTCAAATGCTGCCTCTAGAAGAGAGCAATCAAACGAACTACCATTTCCCCAGAGCTGCACATTCTTAGAACCGTTGGCTGCGTTCTCAGCGATGAAATCGAGAAGCTGCTCGAGCGCTTCCACCAGGCCGACCGTATCATCTACCACGATTGCAGATCGTGCTTCGGGCGATTGCTTCAGCCACCAGATAATGGTGCTGGCGTCCGGCCTGGCCCCGAAGGACATCGACGATTCCAGGTTAATCACCTGATAATATTCAGCGCCGGTTATCCCGCTGGCTGGGTCAAAGAATACGGCCCCTACTGAAACGATCGGCGCCCCCGGCTTTTTACCCATAGTTTCGAGATCCACCATCAGGTGCGTGAACATGGTTTCCGAGCTTGAGGTATCAGCCCCTAGCGCCTCCAGTTCCTCTTTCAGACCCGCTTCCATCACCGCATAGGTTGCATCGCCAACCGCGGCGCCACAGTCAGGGCAACCGCCGCCACCTTCGGTACCACAGCCAGCGCAGATGGTTCCCGCTACGGCATCTGTTTGCGCAGTAGCTGCATCAGTGCTTTCGCCTGCTGGAACCGCGCCAACACTTTCTCTTTTCGCCGGGTTAGTCTCTTCCATCTGCACATCGCTGGTGGTCTCCTTATTAACCGGTGAACGGTCATCATTTTCTGGTTGTTTTTCGTCCGTCAGGCCATCGATAGCGAACATGCCGCCGCCGAGGTTTGCGACCTGTGGCTGGCTGGCAGCGGATTTTTCCGCTTCGATCTGCTCGTTAACTTCACTTTCCCAGCTCACTTCAGGGGTGTGGCGCGCCGCCGTCAGCATTTCCGCTGTAGGATGCTCATGGTCGGTTTCGGTCAGGTTAGCGGCGATGTATCCGACCAGACGCCCTGGCTGTTTGTAATATTCAGGGTGAGCACTACGGATCAGTGCAAAAATTGCAGCACGGGAATAATCCAGAATGCCAAGCGTTGCGCGCAAAGCTTCAGACCATTCTTTAAACGGACTGTCGTTCGCTGCGACGATAGTCTTTGCCTGGTGGAAGGCATCACTTGGAATGTCGTAAATATTGAAATCCGCTGACAGCATTGCCAACGCAATCTCAGTATCGAGCCCGTCAAAGTCGGGTATGTAGTTAGGATTGCGATCGGTTTTTCCGCTGCCGCCCGGTTGTGCTGCCCGCACCTCAGGTTCAGCAACTGGCGCAGGCAGTGGCAGCAACTCAACGGCAGCATTAAACTCAGCCGTCATCGTCTGGTTAACGAACTCTAGGTGAGCAACAGGGTCCAGGTGGATATTTTCCGGCGCGATACGCACCAGGTTGAAAATGGCTGTGCGATTAACCGCCAGAATGCCCGGCTGGTTGCGCAGAATTTTGCTCCACGATTTCCATGGTTCTTCTTTGTTCGCAATAATTTCTTTGGCACGACGCGCGATGCTGCCCGGGATTTCTCGATGGTTGAAGTCCATTGGCAGCAGGGCGCTGGCGATCTCCAGATCAAGGGTCTCCAGGGTGTGGTGTGCGCCTTCGCCTCGGTCGGTGACATACCCGCCGTCGGCATTGGTGCCAGCATCTGTACGCTGCACGAGATTAATGCGGTTACCCGCTGCCCATTCGCGCGTCAGGATCCCGCGATCGATATATGGGGTGGCTACCCAGGCTTTCGTGAACTGTAAAAGTAACGCCAGCTCATGGCGTTTATCCATGCTGAATACTTCTCGGATCGCTTTTGTGTAGCGCCACAGGTCTTTGGTGTCATAAGCCTTAACTTCTGGAGAATTCTCAGCGGCCAAAAGCAGGTTCTGGACATATCCGTTATCTGTGTCCATTTCCATTAAGTGAAGATCAGCGTGTTCTTTGCGGCTGATATGATGGCGCAGTTCGTCAGCTGTCAACTGAGCCAGGAGCTGTTTGCGGAATGGCATTTTGCAGACGGGATAATGAGCGCCCCCGTCATCATGTTTACTGATCCTCAGGCCATGCTCAAACAAGTTCTCGGGTTCTTCCTTGGCTGGAAGCTTTCCGCTCTTCCAGTCGTCAACCAGCTTATTGCGCTCGTCAGCTTCGGCTTTAATCCAGCTCGACATGAAGATGGCCAGCAGCGCCGGTTCGTGCACTTTGTCCTGAGGGAAAACGTCTTTGATGGCCTGGACCAATTTCCACTCAGCATGCCCAGACAGCTCGCTCAAATCAGGAACATCATTTTTGGCCTGCAGCAGGTTCTGGAAGTAAATATTTCCCTCATCCATCGCTAATTCGTTTGCGACGATCTGCTGCTCCTGGCTGATCTCCGAAAGATATTTGTCACCCAGTATATGGACGGCGAAGCGTACAGCCTGGGTGCGGTTTGCCAACAACGTAGAGCTGAAAGGTATTACCGGCGCATCAGAGAGATCCACATCGCTGGTGGCGCTGTCCAGGGCGATGGTGGTTTCGCTCTGAGATGCGGCACCCGGGATCACGTTCCAGGTGCGCTGGTCATCGGCCAGCTGATAGCGCTCACACCAGGTGTAATCTATGGTGCTTTCTTCCGGCAGATCATTGAAGACAGGAAAATCAGTGCGGACCGGCTTCAGGTAATCTTTGCCGCGGCCGGTTTCGATGCCAGCGTCTTCCAGCTCGACATCCAGTTGCAGCGCCGCGCGCGATTCGGTTTTGGCTGTAAACCACAGAACGCCGTCAGGTTTTCCTGATTTCTGGGTTGCCTTAATATGATAAAAAAATTCCATCTTGGAGCCTCATTTGGGTGTAAGATACCCAACAGCTGATGATCGCCGCCTTGGGTAGTGGTCATTGGTCAAAACTCGATTCCGGAAAGCTTTGGTCGGCTGACCGGGTACTTAACCCGCCTTGCGCGGGTTTTGTGCTTATTGGACGCTGGTTTTTTTCGCCAGCTGGGAGACAAGTACGCCATCAAGCGCATCCAGCACAGGGTCGAACGTGGTGTTCGACGGGATCTTGCTGACTGCGCGGATTACTGCTGAAACTGAGATATCTCCTTCACGCAGGCTGTAACCACCGCCGGGGCCTCTGTGCGAGGTCACCAGGTTGCCGCTGCGCAACCGCTTGAAAATTTGCTCCAGATAGGAAACCGAGAGCTTCATTTCTTTACTCAGTGTGGCGAGCGGTACAGGCGTGCCGCGGTAGATTCTTTCCAGAACTGCAACGGCCTGGACAGATGCCATCACTCGTTTCATTCCAAACTCCATGGCTTACCCCTTCACCGGATCCCGGCCATAGCCCGGATTATCTTCAATAGCATCCTGCAGAACCTGAATCGCTTCGCAGTGCGGAAGGGTGAGGGCCAGCTTAATCGCCGTTCCAAACGTCTCCGCAACCAGTTCAAACTTCTGCGCCAGGCGGTTCGCTTCCTCGGTCTGCTCCTCAACAGCTTCTATTTCAAACTGATGCTCCTGCCAGACTTCATCCAGCACGTCCTCTTCAACTTCACTGCGCAGCGCCTCTTTGACTTCGAGAACCGGCAGAACGCCGATTAACTTCTCTGCAGGTGCGCTGCTGAATCGCAATGCCAGTTCGTTCGCTGACATAAATCCTCCGGAAAAAAGGCCCGCCACGGGCGACGGGCAAAGAGAACTTTTCCAATTTAACCAGAACAGGTCTTCGTCTCCTGTTTGGTTGTGATGGCGGGATTACCATCGCGATGCCATGTGCACCTGGCATCAGGCTGGCAACAGCCATTGGTCAAAACTCGGTTAAAAATGTAACGCTGGCTGTTGGTCGTCAGCCGGTTTGTACGGGTAACACTGTCCTTTCACGTGCTGCTCTGCGGCAGCTGCTTCACAAATCGCTTCGGTTTTATAGAGACCGAGCATGATGTCTGAGCATTCCCCGGTGAGGGCGCAGACTGGAATGATTAAGGCGAAGAACATGCTCATGCGTTTAGTTCTGGATTGCCTTTCTGCGCCATGAAGTAGCAGAACTTGCGGATCAAGACTTCAAAGATGTTAAGGCGAATGGCCTGCTGTTTTACGGGGTTACGTGCATAGTCGATCATGGTTATCTCCTTATTGCCATTTACGTCTGGCCGACGGAACAGTAAAGCCTGCTGCGCGATTGTTTTTGTCATCTCATCCGGTGTTTCGTATGCCGCCGGCAACTACTTCGTGGGCGTCCTGCCTGGATGACTGAATTTGTAAAATCAGACTACAAATAAATTTGTCATCAGTCAAACTGATTATGACATATTTTATTGCAGTGATTGTTTTGGAAGGGGTTTTAGGTTCGCGGGATACAAAAAAAAAGCCGCTAAAAGCGGCGTTTTTGTTCTTTCTCAGTCTTTTTTCGGCGTCGGTTCAATTTTTCTTTTGCTCAAGAACTCTGCCATAAACCTATCGAGTTCCTCGAGGCGATCACTAGCCAACTGAACGAAGCGTGTTTGCTCTACCTCTGGGAGCTGATCAAACACCTCTAATAAAGCAGCCTGCTTTTCAGTTAACACGGTTTTGCTGGCTGTAGTAGCTCTAAATTGAGCCTCTTCTTCATCAGTCATGAAGAACCAATACAGTGGTTTTCCAAGGGCTTGCGGGAATAATGCAAGCTTTTCCTTGCGAGGAAAGTTGCCTGTATTACACCAGTTACTGACCGTTTGAGAATTGACGCCAACTCTCCTGCCTAACTCAGACTGAGATATGCCAGCTTCCTCAAGAGCTCTTAATAGTCGTTCTTCGAAGTTCATATTCGGATCCAAATTAAACCTACCACCAAGCATACAAAGTTTCTTTTCAGATGTGACTGATTAAGTTTCTTGACATTGACAAATTATTTATCAATCATGTGACATCTAAACTAGGAGGAACCATGAACGAAGCCATTCAACAAAAAATTATTTCTTTGTGTGGAAGTCAGTCTGAATTAGCCCGCCGCTTGGGTAAGAATTCGCAGACAGTATCAGTCTGGTTTCGAACTCAAGTAGCCAGCACTGAAGTTCTTAATGCCTGCAGGGTTCTTGACTGGCAGGTAACTCCGCACGAGTTGCGCCCTGACCTCTATCCAAACCCCAATGATGGTTTACCTCAAAAGGAAGCCTAATCATGCAATCAGTAACGTTTGAACATCTTAACCGGCAGAACACCGCTCCGCTGAAAACCCGAAATCAGATTGAGCATCGGCGCCGGGACTCAACACGCCATCGCGCGATTCTGTCTGCCGTTCGTGAGTGGGAGGCAACTATCCCTGGTCAGGCACAGGACGCAGTTACGCAAATGGTAGCCGAACAGTGGGCAAAGGAGGGCGGGCGAGGGATCACTGTGAACAAACAGAACCTTTATCGCTACCTGAAAAACGAATCCAACTCCGGCAAATACACGGCTTATGTCATGCAGCTCGCAAACGCGATCGGTACCGCCATGCCGATTGAGATCGCCAGAAAACACGGTCTCCGTCAAGGTAAAACCGATATCGAGCTGGTGGCTGAGGCGATTAAAGAGACCGGCGAGCACCACCAGGCAAAATTGTTGGGCCTCCCGAGCAAGAAGCAAGCGAAGGAGGGTTTTGAGAACCTCCTGGCTAACGCAGCACTTTTACCCGGTGAGCTTGCCGGGGTGATGATTGCTCATCTCCAGGCACTAGCACCACTTTTTACGTAATCGAGTTTTGACCAATGAGTTCTCCGACTAATAACCGCGAGGTGAGATATGTCTAACCCTTTGCCTAAGGCGATGCCTAAAAGTAAGGCTACAAATGAGCCTTACCGCAAGGTGAAGATCACCATGTGGGATGATCCAAAGTTTCGCGCGTTGTCACCTTTGCCGCCCAGCGGGCAAAGCCTGTTTATTTATCTGCTGACCAGCCCGTTCACCGGGATTATCCCGGGGTTATTCAAAGGCGGTCGCGCGGCGCTGGCTGAAGAGCTGGGGTGGGAACTGGAAGCCTTCGACTCTGCCTTAAGCGAAGGCTTAGCTCTAGGCATGGTTAAAGCCGACCTGAAAGCCAGAGTTTTTTGGCTTCCTAAGGCGGCGGCACATAACCCGCCAGCTTCAGTGAATGTGATCAAATCATGGGCGCGGGCTTTCGAGTTATTGCCCGAGTGTGAACTGAAATGGGAGGCATGGGTAGCGCTACAGGCCGCGTGTTATGGGGTGTCTGAGTCTATGGGGAAGGCATACGACAAGGCTATGCCTTTGCCTAAGGATAAGGCTTGCCCTTTGCCATCAGGTATCCAGAAAGCAGTAAGCAGTAAACAGATCTTAAACCCCTCTCTTAACGCGGGCGCGAATGAAAATTCTGGTGTTGCTGGTTTACCAGAACAACCCGTTGCTCCGCGATACGTTGACGGTCTGGATGAACCCATCGGCAAATTCACGATGACAGCCGCCTGGTTGCCAAGCCGTGATTTCCGCCAGCGCGCAGCCACGTGGGGGGTAGCTTTGCCTGATCCAGATTACCTGCCGACGGAGCTCGCGGAGTTCGCATCGTACTGGGAGTCGGAGGGGAAGGTGTTCACCCAGGTCCAGTGGGAACAAAAATTCGTACGGCACATCGTGCTGGTGAGATCGAAAAAACAACCAGAAACCGGAGGTAAGGCCAATGCAGGAGTTCGGGGAGAGCCTACAGCATCGAGAGCTGTTCAGCAGATTCAGTCAGCACACGCAGAGTGGAGACGTCGCAATGGACTTGATGGCAACGGAAACGGCATGGCGCCTGTGGCAGGTCATGGGGGAAGTATTCTCGAACCGGTGGACGCAGAAGAATGGGGCGGAACCTTCGCCGCTCTGGATAGCCCAGATCGGTTCGATGACTGAACAGCAGATCAGTCTGGTCTGCCAGCAATGCATGGAGCGCTGCGCGGGTGGGAACACCTGGCCACCAGATCTCGCTGAGTTCGTGTCGCTCGTTTCGGAAAGTGGTGCGAACGCCTTCGGCCTGACTTCCGAGAGTGTCATGGGGGAGTATCGCCGCTGGCGCAACGAGTCCTATCGGTATTCAGGAAGCGACAAATACCCGTGGCCGCAGCCGGTGCTGTACCACATCTGCATTGAGATGCGCAGAACGGGCGTGGAACGCCAGATGACAGAGGGAGAGCTTAAAAAACTGGCAGAAAAGCTGTTAACGAAATGGAGCAAGCACGTCAGTAACGGCCTGTCGGTACCGCCGATTCGCCGCCAGCTTGCAGCACCGCAGCACCCGGCAGGGCCAACGCCGGCACAGTTGCTGATGGAAGAGTACAAACGCCGTAAAGCGGCTGGTTTAACCAACTAAACGAGTTTTGACCAATGACCAAACAATTAACCCAGAAAGACCAGGTGGCGATTTTTGTGCGCTACCAGCCGAACTGCGCCGTCGGCGACGTTTCCGAAGCACTGGATATGTCAGGCGCTACAGCAGGCAAGCTGCTGCGCGAGCTGAGCGACGATGGGGTGATAACCCGATCCCGTAACAGCGTCCAGTACACCTATACGGCGGTGCCGCACGCCGATATCCCGGATGTGATCCTTCCGTGCATGGAGGAGAAAAGCGACCCGGTGAAGATGCAGGCAGCTGAGCAGAAAGCGAAGGCGCTGGAAGAAAAGGGGCTGTGGCGTCGCGCCGCAGCGGTGTATTCGGACATGTTCGGGATCGCCTGCAGTGCTGTCGAAGTTGCCCGGATCGCCAAACGGCGTAAAGAGTGCCTGCGCCAGGCGGGGAGGGCTTAACTGATGCCGAGACCAAAAACGCATAGCGAGCGCACCCTGTTCATCGCCTGGATTATCGAGCTGGTGAAAAAGCATGGACGTGCAACGACCAGCGATGTCGTCGCCATTTTCGGCCTGCACCGCACCACTGCCGAGAAATACATCCGGGCTGCCGTAGAGCAGGGGAAACTTATCCGCCACGGGCGCTGCGGCGTCTTCCGCGACCAGCGGGCAGTTATCGACTTTGACATGGAACGTTACACGCACCGAGGAGCATCACATGAGTGATTCACTGAGCAACAAAGAGCTGGTGGCCGTGGGTCATCAGTTTGCGAAGACGATGAGCAGCGACACGCCGATCATCGATATGGCGAAGATTGTTTCCCGTCTGGCCGAGCGGCTGGACTGCACCACCCTGGCGCTGCGGGAAGCGGCTAAGCAGCGGGACGCGCTGGTTGCGGAACTCGAGGCGCGGAGCCTGACCATCCCTGACGAAATCGACTTCGATCATGAAAATGAATATGGCGAGCATGGCGGTAATGGCGAGTGCTGGATGCGTGGCCGTGTTAAGGGCTTTAACGAGGCGCTTGGAAAAGTTAAATGTAACGCTATCGCAGCTGGCATCAGCATCAAGGGGGAGTAGAGGTATGGCTGACATAATCCTCCACAATGCTGATTGCTTCGATATTTTCCCGACGATGGCAGATGGTTCTGTCGATCTGGTTTGTGCTGACATTCCCTATGGCACAACGCAGTGCCGCTGGGATTCGGTTCTCGACTTGCCGCTGATGTGGGAGCAGCTCTATCGCATCGCCAAGCCGACGGCAGCAATCGTCCTGTTCTCTGCGCAACCATTTACCAGTGTGCTGGTCGCCAGCAACTTACAGCACTGGCGATCTGAATGGGTTTGGGAGAAAGGTAACGCCACAGGCTTCCTGAACGCCAAAAAGCAGCCGCTGCGCGCACATGAAAATATCGAAGTGTTTTACCGCCGGCAGCCGACTTATAACCCGCAGATGACTGAGGGCCATACCCGCAAAACCAGTAAGCGGAAGACTGTTAATTCTGAGTGCTATGGCAAAGCGTTGACCCTGACCGAGTATGATTCGACAAAGCGGTACCCGCGCGACGTTCAATTCTTCTCGAGCGATAAGCAGATCGGGCATTTCCATCCGACGCAAAAGCCGCTGGCGCTGGTGAAATACATCATCGAAACCTACAGCAATCCCGGCAATGTAGTGCTCGATTATACTATGGGAAGTGGTACCACTGGCGTGGCCTGTCAGGAACTCGGGCGCCCGTTCATCGGGATCGAGAAGGAGTCAGATATTTTTCAGACCGCATGCCAGCGCATGGGGATTAAACAGTGGCAGGCTGCTTGACAATAACCATTTTCGTTGATGTAGCCTGGTTTAGAAGATTCTGTTTGAATTTCGTCAGGAAAGAATTCTACGATGTCAGGAATGATCAATACGTATTTGAACATTGCGTAAGGTTTACGTTCGAGACTACAAATGAAAAATACACCTTTGTTTTGGGAAGACGATAAAAATTTGTACTTAAGCCAAGAGGCTTTAAAACTTCTACCGGATGAAATTAGAGAGCATCTTGAAAGCCAAGTATCATACGGAAACGAGATGTTGGCTAAAGCGTATGAGGACATTGTGAACCTCGAACGTTTGGTAAAAATGATGTCTACGGTCTCCATTCTCAATTTCATTCATCAAAGGCTCCGTAAAACCAGCTTTGAAATCACACTCGACTCTGCTCTAGAACATGAAATGTTAACTACAGCTTTTGTCATTACTTATTCAAGACTTTTTGTAGGTTCCACCGGAGCAAGCTGCATTTCGGAGAAAAAAGTCCCCAAACATCTCAAAAATATCCATAGCGAGCTTATGGGAATCAGGCATCAACGGTATGCCCATAATGGACAACATGACTCTATCAGTAGTTCTATGGAAATAGAGTTTCGGGAGGAAGAGTTTGATATTCGTTTGAAATTTGAATTTGGCATGTATGTTGGTGGCAGAGATGAATGGGTAGGGCTTGTCCAATTTGTTAACGAATATGTGTACGACCAAATTAATAAAAATCTCGATCGTTTACATGAGAAAACGGGGCATAAGTGGAACTTCCCTCAGGGTCCCGATGATGGCTTTAACGAAGCCAAAGGGTGACAACAGGCGGGAGGTTTAGCTGATAAAGCCTGTCTCTTTTTGTACTGTTACATCATCGACCAGGACTTCCGCGGCGTGAAGTACGCGAAGGATAAGCAGGTTGCCCGCTGCGGTAATGCCGTACCGCCGCCGTTCGCCGAGGCTCTGGTGCGTGCCAATCTACCAGGGCTGTGCGAACAGCGGGAGCAGGCCGCATAACCTACCATACAAGCGATGTGGGGGTTCCCATATCGACACAGCCAGGGCCTCTTCGGAGGCCTTTTTCATGAGCGCACTGTGACGCTGTACTTTCTTTTTTTTCAAATTCGACAGGCATTTTGTGCGCTTAAAACATTGATCAAATCAGCTCACAGGTATACTGTATGAATATACAGTTGATGCAGCGGAGGCAATTATGAAAGTTGAGTTAACCATTGATCGTACTAAAGAACTTCCTAAGGGCGCGGTTCCGGCACTGGAAAAAGAACTATTAAAACGACTCCAGAACCAGTTCGATGATTGCAGTCTGGTGATACGTCGCGCAGGCTCGGATGGGTTAAGTGTTTATGGTGGTGAGAAAGAGGTTAAAAAGACGGTTGAAGAAATCCTTCAGCAGACCTGGGAAAGCGCAGACGACTGGTTTTATTAATACAGCATGCAATTAGTTTCCCGGGTGGAGGGGTGCGGTGAAAGAAACAGAAGAATTACCAAAAAAGGGCTATGCGGTCATCAGATGTCACGATGGGGTTATCGTTGCACGACTGCACACATTTCCGGAATGCGAGCGAGCGTTAATGTACAGACGTGGTGACGAAGTATCGTTTATGCCGCTCCAGCCTGATGAAATTGTAGGAACACCAACACTCTTTACACAGATGCTGGAAAAAGCAGGTTATCGTATAATGCCATTTTTGAGCTGAAGCTATCTGGCTTAACTCAGCCAAGCGGTTTATTTATATACAAAGCTGGTTTACACTAAACCGGGTTATTGTATTTAACCGAACGCTTGTCAAGATATATGTTAAAACAAGGGATGCACATGACAAAAAAAACCACCCAAAATTCGGCACCTGAAGAAACCGTTAATTCTGGCGATACCCCAGTTTGTGGAGTCATAATGCCTATCGCTAAAACCGAAGGATACAATGATGGTCACTGGAATGATGTATATTCCATTTTATCCGAGGTGGCGATCGACGCAGGTTTTTATCCTAATCTTGTTAGCTTTGATGATGATGTTGGGATTATACATAAAAGAATTGTCCATAACATTTACTCAAATCCAATTGTGATTTGTGATATTAGTAGTCGAAACGCAAACGTTATGCTTGAGTTAGGAATGAGGCTGGCGTTTGATAAACCGACAATAATTGTTAAAGATAACAAGACTCCATATAGCTTTGATATAGCAGCGATTGAACATTTAGAGTATCCTTCAGACTTAAGATATCAACTTATCAATGAATTTAAGATTAAGTTGAAAAAAAAGATAATCGAAACATTTAAACGTTCGAACGATGACCCTGAGTTCACAACATTCCTCAAGCATTTCGGTACTTTCAAGGTTGCTAAACTTGATGAAAGAGAAGTAACCGGTGGTGAATATATGGCTGCAGAAATGCGTGAATTGAAGGAGTTGGTTTTAAATTCAATTGCCATTACAAATAAAACTAGACCTGATGTGAAAGTTAACTTGCAGCGCTCACGTATAACCAATGGCGTAGAGACGTATGCCTACGCAACTGAATCTAAACTTCCTAAATCACTCAATTTTCATAAATTGACCATGTTTCTGAAAGAAATGGGCCTTGACGTTCTTTCGATAAATAAAGGTGTAAATGATCGGGCATTGTATATAGATTATATTCCCACCCTTTCCACCCCATCTCCCCATGAAATAACTAAACGGTTGGCAGAATACATACAAAGTTTAGAAGGTGATTAACGCTGATTTAGTTTTTTTATCAAAACATGCCTCACTCCATGTTCTATGTTATGCTTTTTTTCGTCAGCCTGAACAACTGACAACCTGCTGCGCCACTGGAGAGAGACCATGGCGCAAAAACCAATCAAACAGACACTTAAGCAAACACTTCAACTGACCTCTTCCGGGGCCAGCGATTTCTTTTTGCCTGCGCGCTACCAGGTGGCGGCATGAAGAAAACGAGCTTCATTCACACGCAACTCACCTCGAAAGAAGTGGACGAACTCGAGGCCCGCTATCGCGCCAATGACGTGCGCACTGTGCGAAGCCTGGATGTCGATCTGATCCACTGGACGCTCACCGCTTATCTGCCGGAGGCTAATAAAGCCCCGCGGCAGGATAAGACCTTCCAGCAGCCGATCTGGAGGTGAGCGTGAAGACCTACAACATCACCCCGATGGGCAAGCCCAGAATGACCAGGGCTGATAAGTGGAAAAAGCGCCCGGAGGTTCTCCGGTACCGCGCGTTCTGCGATCACGTTCGGCTGCTGGGCGTCGAGCTGCCGGAAGCTGGCGCTCACGTTACGTTCGTCCTCCCGATGCCACCGAGCTGGAGCAAGAAGAAGCGCCAGGCAATGGCGGGCAAACCCCACCAGCAGAAACCAGACAAAGACAATCTGGAGAAAGCCCTGATGGATGCCATCTATGCGGATGACTCCCATATCTGGGATTCTCGCGTGACAAAGCTCTGGGGTGAAGAAGGGCAGATCATCATCGGGGAGATCGCCTGATGCGCGCCTTACTGAAACCGGTTATCGCCCGGGAGCTGGGTGTGGTGCTTTTAAAACCCGGCAGCGAGCTGATGAGCATGTTCAGTGGCGGTCGTGTGCTGGTGGAGAGCCAGCCCGCCAGCATGGCAAGCTTCGCAACAGGACGCGTACCCGACGCGCGCCAGCCGCTGGCCGGTAATGCGGCACTGCGCCCGTTCTTCCTTCACGAAAAGGTGATCACCGCTGCTGGTGGGCTGAGTGGCTTCGAATACTGGTTAATGCGCAGCGGAGACACCTGCCAGTACCCGCACAGCGATTACCACTACCACGAAATGACCACCATGCGGCACGATCCCGGGGCAATCCGTCTCTGCGGCCACTGCGACAATCAGCTGCGCGGGCAGCACACCGAGCGCCTGGCGGAACTGGCGCGCCAGAACGTCATCGACTGGGTGCTGGATACGGCCCGGGTTGCGCTGGCGCTTGATCGCTCCCGCGAAATTTCTCTGGCTGAGCTGTGTTGGTGGGCTGTACGTGTCGGGATTGCTGATGCGTTACCAGAGTCAGTTGCCCGCGAAGCTCTACGCCTGCCAGCAGCGAAGGAAACCTTCCGCGAGAGCGAGATCGTGCCGGCGGTACCGGCCACCAGCATTATTGCCGACAAAGCCCGCGCGCTATCTGCACCATCACCTGCGAATAAGCCAGTCGTTGCCCTGCAGGTAGATCCCGAATCCCCGAAGACCCTGATGAAGAGGCCAAAGCGGGACCGCTGGGATAATCCCAAATTTCTGGCATGGGTTAAGACGCAACCCTGCGAGTGCTGCGGAAAGCCGTCGGATGATGCTCATCACCTGATTGGCTGGGGGCAGGGTGGCATGGGAACGAAGGCGCACGATTTCCTTGTGATCCCTCTGTGCCGACAGCACCACACTGAACTACACAACGACCCGGTTAAATTTGAGCGCAATCATGGTGCTCAGCCGGCAATGATAATCAGATTGCTGGACCGGGCCTTTGCGCTCGGCGTTCTGGCTTAAGGAGCAGTACAGGATGACACCACGTCAACGCCGCATTCATGTCGAAGGTCTGGGTAAAGCAGCATCTGCACCAAGAAAAAGCTACCTCGGCAAGTTCACGCCATTAAAGAGCGTTCAGTCTGGCTGGATAAAGTCTTTGCTGACCGTCTGGGGGGAGTGTGTCGGCGGCAAAACCCGGGCGCAATACCGTTTAGAGAACTGCAGCCAGTTCTGGTCTGAGGTGAAGCAATCGGAGTGGTCAGATGCTCAGTTGTCGCGTATCACTGAGGCACTGGGCCAGGCAAGGGAAGAGGGATTCCGTGGCGTTCAGGCAGCGTTACGCGCCCGCGCTATTCTTTGGCCGGTAACTCTGTCTGAACTAATCGAGCAGAGCGAGCGCCGTGATGATGCTGATTTTATCGAGCAGGTCATGCTGAAGACTTTCAACCCTGAGGATCCTGTTTATCTGGTCGGTCTGCAGTTTTACACCACCCGCAAAAAGATATCCGATATCTCCAGAGAGTTGCAGCTGGTGGCTCCCTGGCTGACCACCGGAGAGGCGCGTAAGCGCGTGCGCTGGTGTCTTGAGATATTCCAGGCGAAGGTGTTTCTGGCCGTGCGCCGCCAGATAGAAACCAGGTAAAAGTGAGAGGTCTATTAAATATTTTTAAAAGGGAGTTGAAAACGGGCCAGAAAAATGAATAATCCATTCATGCTTGGCAGAGCTGCGCCACGATGGCAGCGTCGAAAAGCCCTTATCAAACAAATTCTAAAACCTCGCTCCGGCGGGGTTTTTCCTTTTCTGAGGTCACCGTTTGGTGGCCTTTTCTATTTCAGGCTCCCGGAACCCCCCATCACTCGTCTTATCGTTAATTCTTCCGAGGAGCCTGACTATAAACAGATAAGATTAGTCTTATTAAGATTAAGCTATTAGACTGTCTGAGTGGTGAATCCCCCTATGCGGTGGGGCGACTAGTCAGAGCAGGTGAATGACGCGGTTCTGTGGTCTAGCGCAGAATCACCGGGAGGCACCCGGCACCACAATTAATCCACATCTTCTTTGCCTGTAACTGATAAGTCATATAATGTCGGCTGGAATAGTTCTATCAGAACTTTCAGGGGGCGTTAAGTATGGAAGAAGGTTTCTACTGGATACAGCACGATGGCAGGGTTCAGGTTGCGTACTACACAAACGACAAAACCGAAGACCTCGAAACGGGCCGAACTATAACGGGTGTATGGCATCTCACACAGGGCGATGACATCTGCAATAACGGAGAAGCCGAGGTCTTGCAGGGCCCGCTAAAGTCACCTCATATCCGCTAACAGATATTGACGCTTTGCTTCAAATTTGTATAGCTTACACAGTGGTGAATCCCCCTATGCGGTGGGGCGTCCAGACAGGCAGGTGAGTAGCGCGGCTCTGTGGTCTGGCACAGAGCCACCGGGAGGCACCCGGCACCACAACCTCAATATCATCTATTTCTAAGGCTGCCGATTGGCGGCCTTTTCTATTTCAGGCTCCCGGAAACCCCCATCAGGGTCTGTCGTTAATTCATCCGGAGAGCCTGACCCTTCCAGCACAACACCCGCGAACAGCGAGGTGAGAGAAATGTCCCGTATGAGCAAACTTGTCACCGGAGTCGCCCTCGGCACCTCAGGAGGAACCATCCTGAACGGCGTCCTCACAAAACTGAGTCCTGACGAATGGAGCGCCATCGGCGTACTGGCAGGTATTGCCGGGATAATCGTTACCGGACTGATTAACTGGTATTTCAAACGCAAGGTCGCTAATGCGCAGGTTAAGGCGCTGGAGAAATACGGCCCGGCGGTGAAAGTTGGAGAAGACTGATATGCCAATGACCAGCAGCCTTCGCAATAAACTGCTCGCCGCAGCTGGTGGCGGAGCAATGCTGATTGCCTCACTGTTCCTTGGTGGGCAGGATGGCGTCGAAGGGCGGAAGTACGAAGCTTATAAAGACGTCGCCGGGGTGTGGACTGTCTGCGACGGCCATACGGGCCGGGATATCGTGAAAGGGAAGACCTATACCGATCGCGAGTGTGACCAGCTGCTCTGGAAAGACCTCCAGCCAGCGAAACGCACGGTAGACACTCTCGTCAGAGTGCCGCTGGGCGAGTATCAGCGCGCCGCGCTTTACAGCTTTGTCTTTAACGTTGGTTCTGACGCTTTCTCCAAGTCCACGCTTTTACGCAAGCTGAACAAAGGTGATCACGACGGAGCGTGCGAAGAAATGCGACGTTGGGTTTACGCTGGTGGCATGAAATGGAAAGGGCTTCAGAACCGGCGCGAGATGGAGCGCTCGATGTGCCTGGCGGAGAGCAAACATGACCTCTAAAGCCTGGCTGATAATCGGCATCGAGCTGATTTTGTCCCTGCTGGTTATTCACCTTCTGCTCGGTCAGGTAATTGATGAAAAGAAGCGTGCTGACGACGCAGAGCAAAACCTGAAACTGGCAAACGCCACCATCAACGATATGCAGGTGCGCCAGCGTGATGTTGCTGCGCTCGATGCTAAATACACCGGAGAACTGCAGGATGCAAAAGCCACTATTGATCAGCTCGAGCGCGATGTTGCTACTGGCAAGCGTCGGCTGCAGCTCAACGCCAGATGCACCACGAACGGAGCGACCAGTACCACCGGCCTGGATGATGGCAGCAGCCCCAGACTTACTTACGCCGCTGAACGGGATTATTTCACCCTCCGAGAGCGAATAGAAACCGTCACAAAGCAACTGACCGGATTGCAGCAATACGTTCGCATGCAGTGTCTGAAGTAAGTGTAATAAAGTAACATTATGGCCTTATTTCTCTATTCTTATATATCAATAGGTTAAGAGAGAGATGGACAAAACATCACAAATTATGTATGCTTTTTATATGTTGGTATTTTTATACCCGTAATTAATCGTATGCTCTTAATTATCTATCTCTGAAGAAGAGAAATACTCTAAGCCTCGGCAATTGCCGGGGCTTTTTTGTATCCGAATTTCACCGCGCACCGCAGCGCGTTCAACCACGTCGAACCAACCCCTTTGAAATGAGCCTTTGAGGAAGTCAGTTAATGCTGGCGAGCCTCGACGGGCTGATTTCCTATGCGGCAAAGGTTCATCTCAAAGTAAGGTAAACGTTATGAATAATCCGGCAGTTATTCCGGCTTTCGATTTCCGCGAAATGGTTATGCCATCTAACGGGAAGGTCATCACTACATCCATAAAGATCGCTCGCTATTTCGGAAAGGCGCATAAAAACGTTCTGCGCACTATCAAGCGGCTGGAGTTTGATTGTTCTCCTGAGTTCAACCGGCTCAATTTTGAGCCGGTTGAATACCTCGATAAAAAAGGCGAGCTGCGCTTGATGTACAACATTACGAAAGATGGATGGATGATGCTGGTAATGAGTTTCACCGGGAAGGCGGCTACCGTCATTAAAGAGCAATACATAGCCGCCTTTAACTGGATGGCTGAGCGATTAAGCCGTCGTCTGACGATGGGCGAAGAAATGCAGCACCGCTACGCCATCAAAGAAACACGGTCAAAGCTGAAAGGCACGATCGGTAGTCGGTTGATGAACGAACGGAAGAAAGAGAAGCACGTTCTGGCCGTTGAACATGAACACATCATGCAGGTGACTCAGCCTGATTTGCTGATCGGTTAAGCCATTCCAAAGCTCATCAACTGGTGGGCTTGATAATGGCAAAAAAATAGCCCTCGTTAAGAGGGCAGCTGGAGATCTGGATAGTTATAGTTAGTGCTTCTTACATTGAGGTACAGACTTTCCCGGTGTTGACAGAGATTGTCAGGGAATCTTCAGCATGGACCAGGATCCTGATAAAACAAGCGTGAGCGGCATTACCAGGAATATTCTTAATGGTTTGTTTTGTTTTTTGTAGAAAAGGCTGGGTTGAAATAGAACCTCATCCGTGAGGATCTGACACAGTCTCTCCTCTGGACTTTAAGCATAGAGAATTATCAGCCTCGCAATAGCGGGGCTTTTTTATGCGCCTCGTACGTGCTTCAAAGAGAGTCTTTCAGTCGTGAGCTTGGGGAGTCGCTTCTCTCAAACGGCTATCCCGTACGCCAGACCCACACCTAAAAGGAAACAAATATGGACATTCAAAAGTCGGAGCCTTTAGGGGGCTTTATACTTTATGATTGATAGCGATAATTATTATCATTTAAGCGGGTCCTCCCGGAGGGGTGGCCTGCCACGAGGCGGCGGGCACGCGGAAAACGGCTAGTTTTCGTGATCCAGGGTCATCATCATCATGTGCATAACTGTATGATTTTTATCAGTGCCGTTTTGCAATGATGTCGAATCGTTCAAAAAGTGTTCACCATCATGGACCAGGAACTCTCCACCCTGAAGCTGAACATCAATCAGCTGGCAGGGATCACCGGCGTTCACCGCCAGACCGTTGCCGCCAGGCTTAAGCAACTCGAGCCTGCGCTGGGCAGCAACAACAAACTCAAGCTCTATCTCATTACTGATGTGCTCACAGAGTTGATGGCGCCCGTCGTCGCGTCCAGCGCCGAAGATATGACGCCCTCGGACAGGCTCGCCCACTGGAAAGCGGAAAACGAGCGGCTGAAATTCGAGCAGGATACCGGCCAGTTAATCCCCGCTGATGAGGTGGCCCGTGAATTTTCTGTCATGGCAAAAGCTGTGGTGCAGGTGCTGGAAACGTTGCCGGACATTCTGGAGCGTGACTGCGCGCTGAACCCCGCAGCTGTCAGCCGCGTGCAGAGTGTGATTGACGATCTTCGCGACCAGATTGCGCAGCGCGTGCTGGACGCAGAACCGGAGGAGGAAGAGCCAGAGGAGGACTGATGGCGAAGCGGGCATCTGCCCGGGGGATCCGAAAGGATGTCCCTGGAATACTTCGTGCCCCACGCCGCATGCTGGTGGCCGATGCAGTCAGTAAATTTATGCGCGTGCCAATGGGTGCCGGTAACTCAGTTCCCTGGGATCCGAACCTGGCGCCGTATGTACTCGAGCCAATGAACTGCCTGGCGTCGCGCGAGTATGACGCAGTGGTGTTTGTCGGCCCGGCGCGAACGGGGAAGACGATCGGCCTGATTGACGGTTGGGTGGTTTATAACGTGGTCTGTGACCCGTCTGACATGCTGATTATTCAGATGACAGAAGAGAAGGCCCGCGAGCACTCGAAGAAACGACTGGATCGCACGTTCCGGTGCAGTCCGGAAGTGGCAACCCGCCTGAGCCCCCGCAGGAACGATAACAACGTTTACGACAGGACTTTCAGGGCAGGTAACTATCTTAAGATAGGCTGGCCGTCGGTCAATATTATGTCCTCGTCGGATTACAAGTGCGTCGCCCTGACAGATTACGACCGCTTCCCGGAGGATATCGACGGGGAAGGTGATGCATTCTCCCTTGCCTCCAAGCGTACCACCACGTTTATGTCGTCCGGCATGACGCTGGTGGAGAGTTCGCCAGGCCGGGACATCCGCGATACGAAGTGGCGCCGGAGCTCGGCGCATGAAGCCCCGCCAACAACCGGCATTCTGTCACTGTACAACCGCGGCGACCGCCGCCGCTGGTACTGGCCATGTCCGCATTGTGGTGAGTTTTTCCAGCCTGAGATGACAGCGATGACCGGTTACCGGGAAATCACTGATCCGGTAAAAGCCAGCGAAGCGGCCTGTATCCATTGCCCTTCCTGCTCCGGGATGATCACCGCAGACCAGAAACGCGCCCTGAATATGAAAGGGGTCTGGCTGCGTGAGGATCAGCAGATCGACAGCAGCGGAACAATAACGGGCACCGGACGGCGGTCGCGTATCGCGTCGTTCTGGATGGAAGGTCCGGCAGCTGCATATCAGACATGGGCACAACTGGTTTACAAACTGCTGACCGCTGAACAGGAGTACGAGGCGACCGGCAGCGAAGAAACGCTGAAGACGGTGATTAACACCGACTGGGGGCTGCCGTATCTCCCGCGCTCCAGCATTGAGCAACGCAAAGGTGACGAACTGCTGCAGCGCGCCGAACCGGTTGAACGGCGGCGCGTGCCTGCTGGCGTCAACTTCCTGGTGGCGACTGTCGATGTTCAGGGCGGTAAAAACCGGCGATTTGTGGTGCAGGTTGTTGGCTATGGTGCCCACGGCGAACGGTGGGTGGTTGACCGGTACAACATCATGCAGTCGATGCGCACCACACCTGACGGCGAAAGCTATCATATCGACCCTGCCAGCTACCCGGAGGACTGGGATCTTCTGCGTACCGATGTGCTGGAGAAAACCTGGGCGCTTGATGGCGAACCGGGAAAGCGAATGAGCCTGCTTGCAATGGCCGTCGACTCCGGCGGTGAAGATGGTGTTACCGACAACGCCTATGAGTTCTGGCGGCGCTGTCGCCGTGACGGTCTGCAGCGCAAAGTCTGGCTTTTCAAGGGTGACAGCCAGACCCGGGCGAAGTTGATTACCAAAACCTACCCGGATAACACCGGGCGATCTACCCGGCGTGCGAAGGCGGCCGGTGATGTCCCTCTCTACCTTCTCCAGACAAACGCACTGAAAGACCGGATTAACAACGCGCTGTGGCGCGATGTGCCGGGGCCGAACTACGTGCATTTCCCTGACTGGCTGGGAGGGTGGTTTTACGACGAACTGACCTATGAGGAGCGATCATCTGATGGGAAATGGACGAAGCCAGGCAAGGGGGCCAACGAAGCGTTTGACCTTATGGTTTACGCACATGCCCTGGTCATTCTTCATGGTTACGAAAAGATTAAGTGGCCTGACGCCCCTGAGTGGGCGCGCCGGGAGAGTTATCTCGTGGCTGAGCCATCGCCAGACGCGCCTGCAGTGGCAGAGGCGCCGGTTGCAAAACCGTCAGTATCAGAATCTAAGGCTACGAAACCAGCCCGTGAATCGGCATGGTCATCATCATCAGGAGGCTGGGTGTGAATCTCAATGATATTCAGGACATGGTACGCCGTTATACCGAAGCGGAAATGGCGATTCTACAGGGCAAGTCCATCACGTTTAACGGTCAGCAGATGACCATGGAAAACCTGAGCGAGATACGGAAAGGTCGTCAGGAGTGGGAACGAAAACAGGCAACTGCTTTGGCTGCCGCAACGGGCAGGGGCAGCCCCTTTAAACTTGCGAGGTTCCCGCGATGAGCGCCCTGGATAATCTGATAGGCGTGTTTTCTCCTGGCTGGAAAGCAGAGCGCCTTAAGTCGCGCCTGATGATCCAGGCATACGAGGCTGTCATTCCTACCCGAACGCACCGTGCAAAACGCGAGAATCGTTCAGCGAATCAGCTGACGCAATTTGGCGGACGCTCACTGCGCGAGCAGGCCCGGTGGCTCGATTGTAACCACGATCTGGTGATCGGCATCCTTGATAAGCTCGAAGAGCGCATCGTGGGTGCGAAAGGCATCATCGTTGAGCCTCAACCCCTGATGAAAAACGGCGAGATAGCCGCTGACGTTGCCAAGCAGATCCGTGCCAAATGGGCGGAATGGTCCGTTTCACCCGATGTTACCGGCCAGTTTACCCGGCCAGTTCTTGAGCGTCTGATGTGCCGGACCTGGCTACGTGACGGCGAGGTGTTCGCTCAGCTGGTCAGTGGCACCGGGAATGGGCTGTCGCCTGTGGCAGAAATTCCTTTCTGGATTGAGGCGCTGGAGCCCGACTTTGTACCGATGGAGAAGACTGAGACGGGTCAGAAGTTATGCCAGGGCATTTACCTGAACGACTGGGGCCGCCCGACCCGATACATGGTCTACAAAAACCTTCCGGCAGAAGGTATGCGCCAGGGTGACACAAAGGATATCCAGGCTGAGAACATGCTTCACCTGAAGTTCATGCGCCGCCTGCATCAAATCAGAGGTAACTCACTGCTGGCCGGGGTGCTGATGCGTCTCTCGGCATTGAAGGAATACGAGGACGCCGAGCTGACCGCTGCCCGCATCGCTGCGGCGCTGGGCATGTTCATCAAGAAAGGTGATGGTCAGTCGTATCCGGAAGACAGCTCGCAGGGCTCCCGGGAACTGAACATTGAACCTGGCATGCTGTTTGACGATCTCCGTCCCGGTGAAGATATCGGGATGATTAAATCGGACCGACCAAATCCCAACCTCGAAACTTTTCGCAATGGGCAGCTCCGTGCTGTGGCCGCCGGGTCGCGCGGGAGCTTTTCCAGTATCGCGCGTAATTACGACGGGACATACAGCGCGCAGCGTCAGGAGCTTGTGGAGTCAACCGAGGGGTATTTCATTCTCCAGGACGCATTCATCGCGGCGATCACCCGACCGATGTACCGGGCCTGGCTAAAGATGGCGATTGTCTCTGGTGAGATTGAGGTACCGCCCACTGTGGACAAGTCCACGCTTTACAGTGCTGTCTTCTCCGGTCCTGTGATGCCATGGATTGATCCGGTTAAAGAGGCGAACGCCTGGAAAATTCTGCTCCGTGGTGGTGCTGCTACTGAAAGTGAATGGGTGCGCGCCCGCGGTGCAAATCCGGATGATGTGAAACGCCGCCGTAAGGCGGAGATCGATGAAAACCGTAAACAGGGGCTGGTGTTCGATACAGACCCGGCAAACGACAAAGGAGACACCAGTGTCGAGGAAACAAAACCGGGTAAAGAATCGCCCAAAAGCCCAGGCAAAAAATAGCTGGTTCCGTATGCAGGTCAGTTCGGAAAACGAAGCCGAAATCTACATCTACGACGAGATCGGCTATTGGGGGGTAACGGCGAAGCAATTCGTCGCCAACCTTAAGGCGCTGGGCGACGTCACTCACATCAAACTGCATATCAACTCCCCGGGTGGCGATGTTTTTGACGGTATCGCCATTTTTAATGCCCTGAAATTCCATGGCGCGGCGATCACCGTTTATATCGACGGTCTGGCTGCCTCAATGGCATCAGTTATCGCCATGGTAGGAAACCCGGTGATCATGCCGGAAAACACCATGATGATGATCCACAAGCCCTGGGGTTTTGCGGGTGGTGATGCTGATGACATGCGCGACTACGCCGACCTGCTCGACAAAGTGGAGTCGGTGTTGATCCCGGCATACGCGCAGAAGACGGGCAAAAGCACCGAAGAAATTGCGGCAATGCTGGAGGAGGAGACCTGGCTCTCCGGCACTGAATGTCTGGAGCTGGGCTTCGCTGACCAGGTCACACCATCCCTGCAGGCAATGGCCTGTATCCATTCGAAACGTATTGAGGAATTTGAAAAGATGCCAAACAGCATTCGCAACATGGTCACCCCGCCGCGTAATACCGCTACGCGCGAAACACAGCAGCCAGCTGCCACCCAGACTGCTCCGGCTGCAGGTGCCAGCGAAACAGATATCCGTGCGCAGGTTATTGCAGAGCAAAAGGCACGCGTGAACGGTATTCAGGACCTCTTCGCCATGTTCGGTGGCAAGCATCAGGAGCTGCAGGCTAAATGCATTGCTGATCCAGAGTGTTCGGTCAGCCAGGCTAAAGATGTGCTGCTGGCAGAGCTCGGTAAAAATGCCACGCCGTCCAACACCACAACGCAGGGACAGTCCCATGTCTATGCCGGGAACGGTAACTTTGTCGGCGACGGGATCCGTCAGGCACTGATGGCGCGTGCCGGCTATGAAAGTCTGGAACGTGACAACGTCTATAACGGTATGACGCTGCGCGAATACGCCCGCATGTCCCTGACTGAGCGCGGGTTCGGTGTCTCCAGCTACAACCCAATGCAGATGGTCGGTTTTGCGCTGACGCACAGCACCTCTGATTTCGGCAATATTCTGCTCGATGTCGCCAACAAGGCACTGCTGCAGGGCTGGGAAGAAGCGGCTGAGACCTTCGAACTCTGGACCAAAAAAGGCCAGCTGTCCGACTTTAAAACGGCGCATCGCGTCGGCATGGGCGGCTTCCCGTCCCTGCGTCAGGTTCGTGAGGGGGCTGAATATAAGTACATCACTACGCAGGATAAGGGCGAAACCATCGCGCTGGCCACTTACGGTGAGATCTTCTCCATCACCCGCCAGGCCATCATTAACGATGACCTGAACCAGCTGACTGACGTTCCGATGAAGATGGGCCGCGCTGCAAAAGCCACAATTGGCGACCTGGTCTACGCGGTGCTGACCGGTAACGAGAAACTGTCAGATGATAAACCGCTCTTCCATGCTGACCATGCCAACCTTTCAACTGGCGCCATCAGCGTTGACAGCATTGATAAGGCCCGCCAGAACATGCGTAAGCAGAAAGAAGGTGAGCGTGCCCTCAACATTCGCCCGGCCTTTATGCTCGTCCCGGTGGGTCTGGAAACACTGGCCAGCCAGACCATTAAGTCAGCCAGCGTAAAAGGTGCCGACATCAACGCTGGTATCAATAACCCTATTCAGAACTTTGCTGAGGTGATTTCAGAACCTCGTCTTGATTTTGCCGACCCGGCGGCCTGGTATCTGGCCGCCGCACAGGGCACCGATACCATCGAAGTGGCGTATCTCAATGGCATTGATGCCCCGTACATTGATCAGCAGGAAGGCTTCACCACTGACGGCGTCGCGACGAAAGTCCGCATTGATGCTGGCGTGGCGCCGCTGGATTATCGCGGGCTGGCAAAATCATCCGGCAAGTAAATCCCCCCGACACTGAAACGGCCCGACAGGGCTTTTTTTATACCTGCAACATGGCCCCGATGTGGGCCATACGGAGAGCTCATGAAGAATTACGTACAGGATGGTCATACCATTGATTTAACCAACCCGGGTTCTGCGGTAATCGCCAGTGGCACGCCTGTTGCCGTGGGTGATGTGCTGGCGATCGCTATCGCTGATATTGCCGTCGGCGAAACCGGCACAGGGCTAACCACTGGCGTTGTCCAGCTGCCGAAACTGGCGGCTGATGATATTGCCCAGGGCAAAACTGTGTACTTCAAAAGCGGGAAGATTCAGCTGGATGCTACCGGGGCGGCGACGGCCGGGAAAGCCTGGCAGGCCGCAGGGGCTAACGCTACTTCAGTACTGGTCAGGCTGAATGGCTAACCCCTTCGACGCGATGGTGGCCCGTATGGACGCGGCCACCGTCAACCTGATGGCGGATAAGGTCACGATCAACGGTGTCAGTTTTGATGCGGTTGAGAGCCAGTTTGTCGCTGAGATGGGGGCGGTGGTAGGGGATGGGCTGTCCCTGGTGGTGTTCTCCCTTACAGTGTCCCCGCGCAAAGGCGATGCCATTCACTGGAAGGGACAGGATTACATCGTTACCCGCAAACAGTTGTTCAACGGTAAGCCGCAGATCTGGATTGAGTAATGGAGGGTCAATGTCCATTAAAGGGCTCGAACAGGCGATCGCTAACCTGGAAAGCATCAGCAAAACCGCCGTGCCGCGGGCATCCTCTCAGGCGGTGAACCGAGTGGCCACCCGGGCCATTTCCCGCAGCACCCGCCAGGTAGCGAAAGACACCCGGGTGCAGCGCAAGCTGGTCAACCAGCGTGCACGCCTGAAGAAGGCTACTGTTCGTAAGCCGCAGGCGATTATCCGGGTGAACCGCGGCAACCTGCCAGCGATAAAACTGGGTGTGGCGAGCGTGCGGCTTTCCAGGCGTAAGCGTGATACGGCTGGCGTCCGAAGTGTTCTTGTCATCGGACGGTTTCGCTTCCCGGGCGGATTCATCCAGCAACTTAAAAACGGGCGCTGGCACGTGTTGCGGCGAACCACCAAAAGCCGCTATCCGGTCGAGGTGGTGAGCATCCCTCTGGCAGCGCCATTGACTGAGGCATTCAAGAAAGAAAGTAACCGCCTGACGACAACGGATCTTCCGAAAGAACTTTCGGCAGCTTTACGCAACCAACTAAGGATAATTCTGACCAAATGAAACATCCCCTGATCCGCCGGGCGGTGCTGGATGCCCTGAAAGCGGGCATTACTGACCCTGTAACATGGTCTGATGGCCGTCCTGCTGTACTTGAGGCCGAAGATCTCCCGGCTGTTGCTGTTTATATCACTGACGCTCAGTCCACAGAGGAGTCCATCGACGAGGATATCTGGCGCGCCACGCTTCATATCGAGGTGTTCCTGAAAGCGAGCGAAACGGATACCGCGCTCGATACCTGGATGGAAAGCAAAATCTACCCCCGGCTCAGCGAACTCCCCGGCCTTACCCCCTTAATCGAAACCATGTCTGCCCAGGGCTATGACTATCAGCGCGATGACGAGATGGCGACATGGGGATCAGCCGACCTTAAATACACAATTTCATACGTAATGTGAGGTAACTATGCCAACACCAAGCCCGCTTGAGCCCGTTAAAGGGGCAGGCACAACGTTCTGGTTGTACACGGGTACAGGAGATCCTTACGCCAATCCGACCAGCGACGTTGACTGGATCCGCACGGCCAAAATCAAAGATCTGACGCCAGGTGAGCTGACCGCCGAGTCCTATGACGACACCTACCTTGACGATCCGAATGCAGACTGGGCCAATACAGCGCAGGGCGAGAAGTCTGCCGGTGAGGCCAGTTTCAATCTGGCCTGGAAACCGGGTGAGTCAGGGCAGCAGACGCTGGTGGACTGGTTCTACAGCGGTGATGTTCGCGCCTACAAAATCAAATACCCGAACGGGACGATCGATGTCTTTAAGGGCTGGGTCAGCGGCCTCGGTAAAACCATCCCGGCGAAAGAGGTCATCACCCGTAGCGTGAAGATCAGTAACAACGGTAAGCCATCACTGGCTGAAGAAAGCCGCACACCCTCCGTGGCAGTCACCGGGGTGACACTCGATAAATCCACCCTGGCGGTTGCCGTGGGTGCCAAAAACACAGTTACTGTCACGGTTACGCCTGCCGGTGCTACTGACAAAACCTTCCGTGCATCCTCCTCTGATCCGGCTAAAGCCACTGTAACCGCCAGCGGCAATGTACTGACCGTGACGGGTGTTGCTGCAGGCACTGTTCAGATTGTCGTGATGATGAACGATGGTCTGAAAGTCGCGATCTGCACAGTCACCGTTTCCTGACCGGCGGGGCGCTGGCCCCGTCATTTTTAATGGAGTCTTCCATGAATTTTCTGAAATCAGAGCCGTTTATCTTCAACGGTAACACCATCGAATTGTTTGAGCTGTCCGCGCTGCAACGTATCGAGCATTTGCAGTATCTGGCACTGGACGAGAAATCCCTGCCAAAAGATGAAGAAGATGAGGGTTATCTTCCGTTACGGGTTGCCAGCAATATCCGGCGCGGTGCCCGTCTGATCGCAATGTCACTGTGGCAGGGAGATACCTCAAAGCATGTTGATGCTCTGCAGGATGAGGTTTTATCCGGCTGGTCGCCAGCGATGATTGGTGCCGGGGAACAGTTTGTTAAAAAGCTCTCTGACATGCTCCCGCTTCATGATCCCGAGCAGGCCAGCGGCGAGGAAAATACAGACCACGCTGTCGGGGAAGAGGAAGTGAGCGCGGAAAAGCGTTAGCCGGTGAGCTGAGTTTTGTAATGAAACTGGCGCGGGAGTTCCGGCGCCCGGACTGGCGCGCGATGCTTGCCGGCATGTCTTCGACTGAGCTGGCTGAGTGGGGGCGATATTATCAGCAGCAGTATTTTGAAAACGATTTGCTGGATGCTCACTTCTCCCGGCTCAGTCATCTGGTGGTTTCTGTGATGTGGCCGGAGACTGAGCAAACCCCGCTTAATTTCAGCCTTCTGAACCCGCCTGAGCTGGAAACCTTACCGATGGATGACGATGTGATGATGTCTGTGGCGGAAAGCCTGGGAGGAGTGCGCTATGGCACAGTCAGTAGGTGATCTGGTCGTTAACCTTGACGTTAATTCGGCCAAATTTACCGAACAGGTTACTTATGTAAATAAGCAACTGAAAGGAACGGGTAAAGCGGCCAATGATGCTGCCCTTCAGGTTCAGCAGGCATTTTCGAAGCAGGAACTGGCCGCAAAGCGAGCCGGAATTTCTGTAGGCCAATACAGTGCCGCGATGCGAACCCTGCCAGCTCAGTTTACTGACATTGCGACACAGCTGGCCGGAGGGCAAAGCCCCTGGCTGATCATGCTCCAGCAGGGCGGACAGATTAAAGACCAGTTTGGTGGTCTCCGGCCTATGTTCAGCGCTTTGCTGGGAACGATCTCGCCTACGATGCTCGGAGTCGGGGCACTTGCCGCTGGCACCGCGGCACTGATGTATTCTTATTATCAGGGATCGAGCACGCTCTCTGAATTTAATAAAACGCTGACCCTGACCGGTAATACAGCAGGTCTCACTGCTGTTCGCATGCAGACCATTGCCGCTGCCGGAGAGAAAGCGGGTCTTACATTTAACCAGACCAGCCAGGCGCTGACCGCGCTTGTAACTGCAGGCGTACGCGCGGGTGCTAACTTCGAAGAGCTTGCGATCTCGGTTGCGAAATTCACGGATGCATCCGGTCTGCCGGTAGATAAGGTGGCTGAAACATTTGGGCGCCTGGCCAATGATCCGGCGTCAGGGCTGCTGGCGATGGCGCAGCAGTTTCACAATGTCACGGCTGAGCAGATTGAATATGTTGCTGCTCTGCAGCGCGCAGGAAATGAAGCAGGAGCCCTGCAGGCGGCAAACGAAGCAGCAACCGCCGGGTTCGACAAGCAGACTGCCAGTATTCGTGACAACATGGGTACGATCGAATCCGCCGCAGATTCCCTTAAAAAAGCGTTCAAATCCATGTGGGATGCGGCACTGGATATCGGCAGGCCGGACACCTCTCAGGAAATGCTGAGCAAGGCAGAGGCGGCCTTTAAGCGGGCGGATGAAATCTGGAATTTGCGTAAGGGTGATCGTTATGTCAACGATGACGCGCGCGCCCGCTTCTGGAATGACCGTGAGACTGCCCGCCAGGCGCTGGACATGGCTCAGCAGCAGGCCCGCAACTCACAACTCGCCCAGGAAAACGCAACCCGTGAGGCAGGACTCGAAGCCGATCGCCTCAAGTACGCACAACAGGCTCAGGCAAATTACAGTAAAACGCAGACGGCTCTGGAGAAGTACACCGCTCGCCAGAGCGAGCTGAACAAAGCGCTGAAAGAGGGGCGGATCCTCCAGGCTGATTACAACATCAACCTGGCTGCGGCGAAAAAGGAATACGACGACTCGCTGAAGAAGCCGACGAAAATCAGGACGCCGGGCGGAACGAAACTTACCGACAATACCAGCGCTCAGACCCTCGAGTTGCAAACCCAGCTGGAGGTATTACGCCAGCACTCTGTAATCAACGACAGGATCAGCCAGCAGCGCCAGCAGCTATGGAAAGAGCAGGCCAGATTTACGGTTCTTGAGCAGGCCGCCAAAACCCGCAACTTAACAGACGATGAAAAATCCCTCCTCGCAAGTAAGGACAAGGTCCTCGCACAGGCGGAAATTAATGCCAGGCTTGGCGATCAGATCGTCACCCAGGAGCGTCTCAATCGCCTGCAGGATACCTCCCAGAAATATGTCACTCAGATGAGTGAGAAAACGCAGGCGCTGGCTGACAGTGCCGGTATGAGCAGCCGTCAAACTCAGCGTCGACTCGAGGAAGCGCAGCTACTGCAGGGCTGGAAAAATGCCGGAGGCAATGAGGGCGATCGGCAGTACCAGAACGAGCTGGATGCGCTCAGGAATTATTATGGTGAGCAGGATGCCCTCCGGCAGAACTGGCAGGCTGGCGCCAAAACAGCCTGGGCTGACTATGTTGACTCTGCTGACGATGCTTACGGGCAGGTTAAATCGCTGGCTGCCGCCACGTTTGATGGCATCGGCCAGACCATGGCCGACATGCTGACGACCGGGAAAGGCAAATGGTCTGATTTCACAAAATCCATTCTGTCGATGATGACGCAGATCCTCGTGAAGCAGGCCATGGTCGGGTTGGTTGACTCAGCCACAACAGCGCTTGGATTTGCTGCTGGCGGATTTACGGGTTACGGCGGCAAAAATGACCCGGCTGGCGTTGTCCACCGGGGGGAGTTTGTCTTCACCAAAGAAGCTACCAGCCGGATCGGCGTGGGAAACTTGTATAGCCTGATGCGGGGATATGCCAGTGGCGGCCTTGTCGGAGGTGGTAAGGGCATTGCCACGCCTCTGGGGGTGAGTGTTTATGCTCCAGTGACAGTTACCCCGCCTCAGCAGGGCTCAGAAGCAAACCAGTCAAATAATGGCGCAACCGCGAGGGCTTACCAGCAGGTGGTTGACCGATCCATCCGGGAAGGGATCGCCCGGGAAAGCGAACCTGGCGGAATCATCTGGAATCTGAACAACGGGAGGCGCTAATGGCTATCGAGAAATTCCCCTGGCCCATTCAGTCGGCCAGTCAGCCTACCACGAAAAGCAAAGACACCATCCGGAAAGCCCAGTTTGGTGACGGGTACACGCAGGTCAGCGGATCGGGAATCAATGACGAGACGTTAACCTATGAATACTCCTTTACCGGCAGACCGGATAAAGGGCTGCAGATTTACGCTTTCCTCAGGCGTCACAAGACGAAGGCCTTTTCCTTTCAGCCCCCGTTCGGTGAACTGGCGCTGTGGCGCGTTGAAGCTGACAGTCTGCAAAAAGTAGTGAAGGGCAAAACCATAATGTACATCTCTGCCACTTTTGAACAGGCCTTTGCACCATGAGTCTTAATAACGATTATCAGAAGCTGGAACCCGGTAATGAAGTCCGTCTTTTTGAAGTCGACGGTACCGGGTTTGGCGTCTCAGATGTTATGCGTTTTCACGCTCACAATATTGCCCACACGCCAGGGGAGATCGAGTCAGCAGGCGGAGATGAAGCGAAACTGCCCGCAAAATCCATCTGGTGGCAGGGTCAGGAATATAAAGCCTGGCCCTGCCAGATTTCCGGTATAGAAGCGTCCACAAGTGGTGGCAACGCCAAGCCTAAGCTGTCCATCGCTAATCTGGATAGCTCTGTCACCGCGCTGTGCCTGGCATACGACGATTTGTTGCAGGCGAAGGTGACGATTCATGACACGCTGGCGCATTACCTGGATGCAAAAAACTTCACCGGCGGCAATACAACAGCCGATCCGACACAGGAAAAGCTGAAAGTTTTCTATATAGATGCAAAGAGCAGTGAAACCAATGAGGTGGTTGAGTTCACGCTTTCCAGTCCGATGGATCTGCAGGGCCTGATGATACCGACGCGGCAACTTCATTCCCTGTGCACCTGGTGCATTCGCAACAAATACCGCACCGGTGATGGCTGCGATTACGCCGGAACGCGCTATTTCGACAAAAACAACAATCCGGTCAGTGATCCTTCTCTGGACGAATGCAACGGCACTCTGTCTGCCTGCAAACTTCGGTTCGGAGAAAATAACGAACTCTCATTCGGTGGGTTCCCGGGTACGTCATTGATCAGGAGTTAGCATGCGTAAAAAGATCGTCACGGCTATCATGGCGCACGCTGCGCAGGAGTATCCGCGCGAGTGCTGCGGCGTGGTCGCGCAGAAGAGCCGGGTAGAGCGGTATTTCCCCTGCCGCAATCTGGCCTCTACTCCAGAGGACAACTTTGTCCTTTGCCCCGAGGACTACGCCGCCGCCGAAGAATGGGGCCCGGTGACCGCTATCGTACACAGCCACCCCGATGCAACCACCCAGCCGAGTGAAATGGACAAAGCGCAGTGTGACCTCAACGGGCTACCCTGGCACATCGTCAGCTGGCCGGAAGGTGACTTACGGACCATCTTGCCCCGGGGAGAGATCCCACTCATCGAGCGGCCTTTCGTCCTGGGTGTGTACGACTGCTGGGGCCTGGTGATGAGTTATTTCCGGCAGACGCACGGGATCGAGCTGCATGACTACCGGGTAGATTATCCCTGGTGGGAAGACGAGTACCCGGATAATTTCTATCAGGAATGCTGGTACGAATGTGGGTTCCGTGAGTTTGACGGTGCGCCGCAGCCTGGTGATATGTTGATCATGCAGGTTCAGGCCAATAAATGGAATCACGCTGGCGTCCTGCTGGAAGGCAATATGCTGCTGCACCATCTTTATGGACACCTGAGCCAGCGCGTTCCATATGGAGGCTATTGGCAGGAACGGACAATGAAGGTTCTGCGTTACAAATCTCTATGCTAACCTTTCGAAAAACGAAAGGAGATAGGGATATGAAAAAGGCTTTGCTGCTTCTATTCGCTTTAGGCATTGCTGGCTGTTCAACCACGGCGGTTAATTCTAATACTGCCAGGCAGGTATCATCGGAACGTGTCATGCTGCAGGGGGCTGGTGACTCATTAATAACCATTACACGTGATAAAGGATGGTTTGCTGGTGGTGGGTGCTTTGTCGAAGTAACTATTGATGGAAAATCCTATGCAAGAATTGATACGGGTGAAACGATCGACATTAAGGTTAGTCCCGGTCGCCACATTCTAGGGATATCCGGTGATTCAAAAGGCAAAGGATTATGCGGTATGCAGGTTGGGCAGCCGATCAAAGAGACTGCTACACAACTAAGCACTGGTGAACATCAAAAATTCCGCATTACCGGGGATACTAATTCCGGCCTAGATATTAGACCATCAACTATATAGCTCTGATGATTAAATAAATAGCCACCATTTGGTGGCTTTTTTATTGGAGAAAATATGCAGCAAGAGATAATGACCCAAATTGAGTTAGGCGGAATCCTTGGGAAAACATTTGGTAAAACACATCACCGGTTAATTAGCTCTACCAAAGAGGCCTGCCGGGCGTTAGCTGTAACCGTGAAAGGATTTGAAGCTTTCATGAATTCCAGTAGGCAGCGTGGCCTGACATATGCAGTTTTTCGCGGAAAGAAAAATATAAGGGAAGACGATCTTGATTTTCCGGTGACAGGTGAGGTGATAAGGATTGTGCCTGTAGTTATTGGCAGTAAAAAGGCCGGGCTGTTACAAACTATATTAGGCGCCGCCCTTGTCGTGGCTGGCTATGCGCTATCTGGATTTACTGGCGGTGCAAGCATGTCGCTGGTCGCACCAGGTGTCGCTTTAGTAGCTGGAGGTGTTGTCCAGATGCTTTCCCCTCAGCCTACAGGTTTAGCCAGTAAACAGGATGCCGATAACCGGGCCTCTTATGCGTTCGGCGGCGTAACGAACACCGCTGCACAGGGGTATCCTGTTCCGCTGCTTTACGGACGTCGGCGCATCGGCGGCGCGATCATCTCTGCAGGCATTTACGTCGAAGATCAGCAGTAACAATAATCCTTTCATTCAGGCCACCTCAGGGTGGCTTTTTTTATGGGCGCAATATGGTAAACGCAACCGCTATCAGGGGCCGCAAAGGCGGTGGCTCTAAATCACGCACACCCACCGAACAACCCGATGATCTCCAGTCTGTAGCGAAGGCCAAAATTTTGATAGCTCTGGGTGAGGGAGAGTTCTCTGGCCAGCCCACCGGTAAAAATATTTATCTGGATGGTACCGCGCTGGAGAACGCAGACGGATCGCCAAACTTTAGCGGGGTGGTGTGGGAGTTTCGCCCGGGTAACCAGGCACAGAGCTATATCCAGGGCATACCGGGTACAGAAAACGAAATCACCGTCGGTACCGAAGTATCAAGTGCCACCGCCTGGACGCGAACGTTTACCAATACCCAGCTCTCGGCGGTTCGTCTGCGCCTGAAATGGCCCTCGCTGTTCAAACAGGAGAATGACGGCGATCTGGTCGGTAACTCGGTTAGCTATGCGATTGACCTGCAGACCGATGGAGGAGCCTGGCAGACGGTGCTGAATACCAGCGTGACCGGTAAAACCACATCCGGCTATGAGCGCAGCCACCGTATCGATCTGCCTCAGGCGGGCAGCACCTGGACTATTCGCCTGCGCAAGCTTACCGCTGATGCAAACAGCGCGAAGATCGGCGACACGATGACGCTGCAGAGCTTCACTGAGGTGATTGACGCCAAGCTGCGCTATCCGAACACCGCGCTGCTGTACATCGAATTCGATTCAAGCCAGTTTAACGGCTCTATCCCGCAAATCTCCTGCGAGCCGCGCGGCCGCGTGATCCGCGTACCTGACACCTATAACCCGGAAACCCGTACCTACACCGGTACATGGACCGGGGCGTTTAAGTGGGCATGGACCGATAACCCGGCGTGGATTTTTTACGACCTGGTGGTTTCCGACCGGTTCGGCCTGGGTCACCGGCTCACCGCGGCGAATATCGACAAATGGACGCTGTATCAGGTGGCCCAGTATTGCGATCAGCCGGTACCTGACGGGAAGGGCGGCAGCGGTACCGAGCCGCGTTATATCTGCAACGTATACATACAAGAGCGGAACGACGCCTATACCGTTCTTCGTGACTTTGCGGCCATCTTCCGGGGTATGACTTACTGGGGAGGCGATCAGATTGTTGCCCTGGCGGATATGCCGCGGGATGTGGATTACAGCTATACCCGCGCCAACGTAATTGATGGCCGTTTTACCTACGCCAGCAGTACCACGAAAACGCGTTATACCACGGCGCTGGTGTCCTGGTCCGATCCCGCTAACGCCTACGCTGACGCGATGGAACCGGTATTCGAGCAGGCCCTGGTGGCGCGCTACGGGTTTAACCAGCTGGAAATGACAGCCATCGGCTGTACCCGACAATCTGAAGCGAACCGTAAGGGCCGCTGGGGCATTCTCACTAACAACAAGGATCGCGTCGTTTCGTTTGACGTTGGTCTGGATGGCAACATACCTCAGCCCGGATACATCATCGCCGTGGCTGATGAAATGCTGTCCGGCAAGGTCACCGGCGGGCGCATCAGCGCGGTGAATGGCAGGGTGATCACGCTGGACCGCGTTCCGTATGCGAAGGCAGGCCACCGCCTTATTCTCAACCTGCCGTCCGGTGCATCGCAGGCACGCACAATCCAGGCAGTGAACGGAAAAGCGGTGACGGTCAGCACCGCCTACAGCGAAACGCCGCAGGCGGAAAGCGTCTGGGTGGCGGAATCCGACGAGCTGTATGCCCAGCAGTACCGGGTGATTAGCATCACCGACAATAACGACGGAACGTTTACTGTTACCGGCGCTGCTCACGATCCAGACAAGTATGCCCGCATCGATACGGGAGCCGTCATCGACCAGCGCCCGGTGAGTGTCATACCTCCGGGTAACCAGTCACCGCCTGCCAACGTAGTGATCAGCTCGTTTTCAGTGGTTCAGCAGAATATCAGCGTCGAAACCATGCGCGTGAGCTGGGACCAGGTGCAGAACGCCATCGCCTATGAAGCCCAGTGGCGACGCAACGACGGTAACTGGGTCAACGCGCCGCGCAGCTCCACCACCTCCTTCGACGTGCCGGGTATTTATGCAGGACGCTACCTGGTACGCGTGCGCGCAATCAATGCCGCCGAGATTTCCTCCGGGTGGGGGTATTCAGAAGAGAAAATGCTGACGGGCAAAGTAGGCAATCCGCCAAAGCCAGTGGGATTTGCAGCCTCTGACAACGTGCTTTTCGGTATTGAGCTGACCTGGGGGTTTCCGGCCAATACGGACGATACGCTGAAAACTGAAATCCAGTACAGCCCGACCGGGAGCGCGGATAATGCGTTGTTGCTGGCCGATGTGCCATATCCCCAGCAAAGATACCAGCAGATGGGCCTCAGGGCTGGCCAGATATTCTGGTACCGCGCGCAGCTGGTTGATCGGACGGGTAACGAATCTGGTTACACCGACTGGGTGCGCGGCATGTCGAGCGATCAGGCCAGCGATTATCTGGAAGCCATTAAAAACGAAGTGCTGTCGGCGGAGGACGGCAGGGCGTTAACGGAGCAGATCGACTTTAACATTGCAGGTGTCCTGCAGAACACCCTGGCTGGCATTCAGGGGGCGAATATTACCTTCCAGCAGTTCGGCGCTGCGTATGCGGAAATCTCAAACGCGCAGATCCTGATTGCTGATGCTAACCAGGCGTTTGCGCAGTTCCAGGAACTGGTTGCTGTTCAGTTTGCTGGAAACGCAGCGGAAATTAATGAGGTAAAAACCGCGCAGGCTACCGCAGATCAGGCTTTTGCTGAATATAAACTCGTAGTGAGCGCCAGCTTTAATGGCGTGAATACGAGCATCGATGGAATAAATAAAAGCGTTGTTAAAGTGCAGGCCGACGTTGTTACCCTCCAGACGGCGCAGGCCGATGCCAGCAGGGCCTTTGCTGAGTACCAGCAGCAGGTAACGGCTACTTTTGGTCAGCAGCAGGCGGCGATTAACCAGAAGATGACATCTGTGGTTGACGCAACCAGCGCCAGCGCGATTTACACGTTACGCGCGGGGGTGAATTACAACGGGCAGTATTATGACGCCGGGCTGTCAATTGCGACGATTGCCAGTGGCTCCGGTATCGTCAGCCGCGTGGCGATCAATGCCGATCAGTTCGTGATGCTCTCCGGGCAGGCCGGTACGCAGTTTTCACCGTTCGCTGTTGTCGGTGGACAGGTCTTCCTGAACAGCGCCTTCATCCAGGAGGGAACAATCACAAGTGCCATGATTGCAGGCTACATCCAGTCAACCAACTACGTCGCAGGCTCGGCTGGCTGGCGTCTGAATAAGGCAGGCACCCTCGAAATTAACGGCAGTACAGGCGGGGGGCAGCTTAAAATCACACCTGACAGAATTGTATTTTATGACGCTTCCAACAGACCCCTGGTGGTCATGGGTAAGCCGTTATGATGCAAATGTTTATTGAGGGAACCAGCTTCGACGCAACAAACTCTATGGGATTCACTTATGTGATAGATCATATTGTCGTGAATGGGGCCGGTTCGAAAACATATTCCACGTCAGGGTTTAATCTCGACGTGACCGCAATGAATAATACCCTGGCAAACAATGAGCAAAATAACACTATTACCGCCTTAGTCTCAGGCAACACATTGTCATGGAACACCACAATTCCGCTGCGACTGATGGTGACAGCAACAGCGAAGACAGGGGCTGATACGGGATACGCCGGGTTTGCTCTTTATCAGTACCCGGCCAATGTCAAAACCGTAAAGCTTGCACCCGACTTTACGCCATTTGTTCTGACAAATGTTATCGATATTGAGCCAGGTGCCAGAACGGTCGATACCGGTGTCCCGGTGGGGGCAGGGATTATGGTTTTCATGCGGAACCGTAATAACGAAGGGGGAGCACTGAGCCGATCTTTCTTCAATCAGATAGAAAGTGGAGGGACATATCAGCTGCAGTTTGCTAGTGCGGGACAGAATCAGTACCCGACAAGGGCATATGTATTTTCAAAGGTTCTGCCTCCTGTTCCTGCTGCTGGGTTCTATATGTACCGCGACGGGGTAATGGTGTGGCACAACAATTGTCTCCCGCTGGACGCTAAATTTATCACTCAGTCATATATGGAGTCAGATCGGCCAATGGCAGTTACGACCGGGATAACTGGCTTTATGTATATCCCGCAAGATCCAGCAAACCCAAATTATGGATTCTCTAATTACCTCTGCTCAGGCGCCGGTATAGCAAGCAATGGCAAGTGGAGAACGAACAACACTGAGGTTTATCAGTCAACGCTTGGTAGCGTAAGTCTAACAGTGAAGTCCTGGGTCGTAGGTACGAAAGTCATGTATATAGACTGCGATCCCTACGACAACTACTACAGACAATCCCTTAAAAAGTAGTACTCTCCCTCAATTTATCCGAATTACAGAACCCAGCTTAGGCTGGGTTTTTTTATGGAGCAAATATGTCCGCAGGCACAATTAAGCTTACTAATGGCTCTACTGCAGTAGTCGGTACCGGCACTGCGTTTACCTCAGATCTGAAATCAGGTGACGTTATTACCGCAACAGTCGGGGGTATATTCTTCACCCTGTTTGTTAACGCCGTGACGAGTAACACCGCTCTCACACTGACCGATCCATTCACCGGGCCGACAACTTCCGGGCTGGCCTGGGTTGCAGTACCGCAGCTGACGCTCAACCGCATTACCGCTGCGCTGGCCGCTCAAACTGCCGAGTCGGTGCGCCGGGTACTGCAGGAGAACGCGAACTGGCAGGCTTTCTACACTGGCACTGGTGATATCACTGTTACGCTCCCTGACGGAACACCAACCGGGCGTCCGGTTCCCGGACCGTCATGGGCGAAGATCGCTGGATTAACAAATTCGGCGTTGCAATGGCGCGGAGGCATCCCGGCCAGCTCCAACCTGAACAACTTCGGACCCACCTCCGCTTATACGGGGGCGTGGGGACAGTCCAGCGTGAGTGTGACCGCTGCTGACCTTGCGAACGGATACCCGGCGGCAGAGCGCGGCGTGCTGGAGGTGTTCGCTGGTGGCCGTAATAACTGCACCCAGCGGTACACGACTGATGGCGGGCGGTTCTTTGTGCGCTGGCTTGCCGCTGCCTGGAATGCTGCGAGTCCGTCATGGTCTGACTGGATCGAGATTGGCGGATTGAGTTCAAATACAGTTCTTCCGGCCTCAGTCACAACGCTTACTGATGCTACATACTTTGCGCAAAACCAGACTTACGTATTGTCCGGGACGCGTACAGATAGCCCGGCAGGGCTAACCGCGGGGCAGAATAACGCGATCATGATGTCAATGCGTCGCGCTGGCGGGACGATCATGGGTCTGCACCAGACGCTGTTTACCGCCGTAGGAACTTACGAGCGATACGGCGCGCCAAACGCAGCAACTGGATGGACCTCTGTAAGCTGGTACTCTGGCGGTGACGCCAACGGCTGGCGGCTAGTCGGTGCTGATGCAATGGCGGCGCTGGGGATTGGTCTCTCTAACGTTACCCCAAAAGATCCATTCGACTGGCAACAGGCCGATATGGTTACAGGTCAAAAATGGTTAACAACGGTTGGCAACTGGGTTAATCCCCCGCCTGGGATATCAATCGGAGCAACGGCAAACGTTGTGCTGGAGTGTATTACTAACCAGGCAAGCAGGCTTGTTCTTCGCGTCGTGTCCAATGCTGCAGCAAATGGTAATCGCGCTGAATATATCGCTGTAGGTACTGGTGCAAAAGGAAGCAGAACCTGGACAATAACCCAGAGCTTTAACAGCGACTCATCTACAGTGATCCCCATTGCCAACGGCGGCACTGGTGAAGCAACAGCGTCAGCCGCAAGGACGGCTCTTGGCGTTGCTTATGGCTCTGCCGCCGGAACGGTTGCACAGGGTAACGACACCCGCCTGAATACTGTCAATAACAAAACGGGCGGGAATATCATTTCAAGTGTTACTTGTACCACTGGTAGTACGTTGGGCATTGGCGGCGCCAACAATCCAATTTACCTGACAAACAATGCTGGCGATGGATCGCCGATGACTTTTACAAACCAGATTTTCGGGAGATGGTACAACGCCAACTGGGTTCTGGGTGGCGTTCGTGGTGGTGGCACAGAACTTAGCCATGTGCAACTCTCCGTTAACAACGCAAATCAGGCCACTGATTTCACATTCAAATCAACCGGGGTTGCCACCGCTACTCAATGGCAGGATGTATCCGATGCTCGCAAGAAAGAAAACAAAAGGATAATTGAAGACCCCATCGAGAAGATGAAGACCTTTCGCGGCATCACGTTTTCATACATCGAAGGGGGGAGCACGTCAGCAGGTTATATCGCGCAAGAAGTGAGAAAAGTTCTGCCGGAAGTCATCAGCGAAGATCATGAGGGGTTCCTGTCAATGAACGTCGCCGGGGTCGGCGCTTTGCATCATGAGGCGATCCTTGTGCTGGTTAAAAGGGTTGAATACCTGGAAGCTAAGCTTGGTTTGCAGCCAGACGATGTAGAACCTGTAGGGACGGGTGAACAGCCGGATGTTCAGCAGTAATTATCAATAGGCATAGCCTCCTTGCCCTGAACTCTCTTTAAAACTACTGTATAAATACACAGTAATAATAAAAGAGAGGTCACCATGCCCCGCAAATCAGACATTAACGCGGCTTTTACCGCGGCCATACAGCTAAACCCGAAAGGGTATCAGTGCCTTCACACGAATGACTTCATCCGGGAGCTGCGCGCCAGGAACTGGCATTTCACCCAGGCTGATGCGAATGAATGGATCGAGCAGTACCAGACTTGTTTCGTAGACAAGACGCCGGACGGTAGCCAGAACCGCCTATGGATGCTGCGCAATATGGGGAGGGTTCTGTAATGGGATTCCCTTCACCTGCCAGCGACTATATAGAGACTAGGCTCACTCCAGAAAGGATTTGCGGCATAGGTATCGATACCCGCATCCTGGAAACGTCATCCGGGTTCGCAGTTATCGAGCCGTGCACCAAGCTGGTACAGAATCAGGTTCTGCTGATTTTGTCCGGTGGCCGGACTCAGTTTGCAAGGGTGATGGGTCGGGCATTAATTACCGATGATGGTGAAGCAATCGAGGGCGCTGCAACGGAGGAGGTGGAGGTACTGGGGCGGGTAACGTTCTTCATCAACAGCACGGACGATGACATCCCGGTATAAGATGCCGTTCATACCTGTCCGCTAAAAGGCCAACTGATAAATTCTCGTACGAAGTAGCGACTCTTTTTGTGATTTAACATGACTTTAACTGAATAGTTCGAGACATGTATCTTCAAAGCAGAAACTGAATGATGATATTGTGAATAAGATATTTTCGACAATGTTATAAGCGAATTTAAGGGACTTAACCTAAATTGAATTGTGCCAATGTGCAGGTACGCACTAACATATAAACGATAATTAATAGAGCAGCAATTCTCTGGGGGTTGTTATAAAAATGGAAGAACTTAAATCAAATTCAGTTTCAGACCGCGATTATAATCCTGTTTACGCATCTGCCGCTTCGGGCGATGTTGACGCCCAAATTAAACTCGGAAAGATGTACCGTGATGGTAACGGGATTGAGAAAGACGGCAAAAAGGCCGTCGAGTGGTTAACTAAGGCCGCTGAACAAGGTAGCCTGGAAGCCCATTACCTTTTAGGCGACATATATGCTTCGGGAGACGGAGTCCCTCTGAGCTATTCAAAAGCCCTGGAGTGGTTCAAATTTCCGTTAGAACAGGGCGACTCGGATACTCAGGTTTACGTGGGATGGCTGCACGAAAATGGGTATGGGGTTCCTAAGGATAATTCAAAAGCTATTGAATATTATGCACTCGCCGTAGAACAAGGTCATAGTACTGGCCAACATAACCTCGGGTACTTTTACGAACAGGGTATTGGAGTGCCTAAAGATGAAAATAAGGCATTCGAATATTATACCTTATCAGCGCAACAAGGAGATAGTAACGGCCAGAGAAAACTGGGCGAATTGCATATTTTCCGCAAGGATTATGATAAAGGCAAAGAATATCTTCGTCTGGCCGCTGAGCAGGGTAACCAAAAGGCCCTTGAAACGCTAAAAAAAATTGAAGCAGTTCAAGAAAAACACAGAATCGAAGACAGTGTCAGGAAAATCACTTGTCCTTTCTGCGGGAAAAAAAGTGTTTGGAAGGCAAAGTATTGCCACGGTTGCACTGCTCGGATTTTGTACTCACCTGCAAGAAAATATGAATGGATGGGTATAGGTATCGCTATTTTTTCCGCTGTAGTTGGTGTTGCAATGGACCCGAATCATTTAGGTAGGGTACTATTTTTTTCCTTCCTTATTTGGCCTTTGTCTTTAATCCTCAGTAGATTGTTCGGTGAACAACAGGCTTTTTTCCGCAAAGACTAAGTCTTCAACCTTACAAACCGATTTTTATTTTCATATGGTTTGGGCAATGAGTTGCAGACTGGCAAAATTTCTGAAGTAAAATTTGCTGCTCTAAGGCAACAAGTAAAAACTTACTGAGCGTACACGTGCGCCACGTTTTTCGTCGTCACTGTCCCAGCGAGAAAAGATCCCAGCCGTGAAGATTCCCCCTTCGCGGCTTCATTTCAGCAAAATGTCGAGACGCCCGAACAACGAAAATTTCGTGAATAGCAGCTCGTCTTCATGACCAAAATGGAGCGAGACAAACCTTTTCTTGCTGACGTGTATCTTGCATCAACTTCTGGCACAAAACGTCCCACCGTTGGCGCTACAGTTAAAGACCAAATCTGCAACAATCCACATATCGATCTCTTTAAACATCATTTCTAAAATGCGATTCAGCTTTTCAAGGTAGCTTTTGCTGGCATCTCTGTTTAATCCGTTCGCTTGCATCGATTTGTCCGGCGGGCGAACGCAATTTGCGAAGCTCAGGAGAAAGGCATTAATCACGGATGATGACGAAGCGATCGAGGGCGAGGCAGCGGAAGAGGTCGAGGTCATGGGCAGGGTGACGTTCTTCATCAACAGTACAGACGCGGATGACATACCCACTATATGAGGCTGTAACGTTCATCAAATCCAAGAAATTATGTTCTGCAAAACTATTTTTTAACATCCAGAAATCAACAGTTTAAATAGGTGATGTTTATCGATAAATTTCGGGCTGGAATTCAAGGAAAGTTCTTATGTATCAGTCTGATAATTTAATATCAGAATACTACCGGTCTGGTACATGGATATCGACACCGAAGTGCGCTTTAAGGCGGGGGATCAGCAGCAAAATATCAATACCCGTCTGGATCCGTGGGTGTTTATGTTCTCGGCGGGATATCGCTTCTGACGTAAAAAAGGCCCCGAAGGGCCTTTTTTATTTATCTACGACCCAGCAACAGGCCGAGGACAATACCTACTGCGCCTGCGGCAATCAGGCCGGTAAGGGGATTATTTTTCACTGCATCGGTAACATCAGTCACTACGTCACTTGCCTGCGCGGCATATTTGCGCCCGGCACCTTTTAACTGATGTTTTGGCGAATCAACAAATTCACCAAACTGCTGCTGCGCAGCACCAGCCGCCTCATCCAGCTTGTTCTTCGCTTTTTCACCAGCATATTGTGCATCATTATCAAGATTTTGGTCTGACATAACGTTCTCCTTTTGTAGTCAATGTTAAGCATAGACTCAATGGGGATATCCTGAAGAAAATGAGATTAATACTTAAGACCCTACGGTATCAGTCAAATCTAAATAGGTGGGTATTAGCGGGGGGATAAAAAAGGGTGGCCTGTCGCCACCCTGTCGTTATTTCAGGATGAGATAGCGGATCGTCGGTCCATCCTGTTGAATATCCAGCACGGTGTAGCCATGATTTTTGGCATCCAGCGGGATATTGTTGATGGATTGGGGACAGTCGCTCACCACCTCAAGGATCTCACCTTTTTTCAGCTGCGGCATCGCTTCAAGGGTCGCGACAGCCGGGTAGGGGCAAGGCTCACCCACCATATCGAGGCGGTAGTCAGGAACGATCTCTTTCATGCGGCATCCTCACGAAGTTCAGTTTTCACGGCAGCACGACGGAAGAAGCGTTTCTCCTGCGCCAGCACCAGTAAAAAGGCGATCAACAACAAAAGATAGGTCACCAGCAGCCCGCCCAGCGGACCAAAGGTGTTCAGAAGATTGACTTTGTCCCAGTTGGTAGCCAGCGCAGGCGCGAAATCATCCCAGTAGAAGGCCAGCAGCGTGGAACCAATCACGTTACCCAGGCCCACCCACCAGTAGTGCACCTGGCCTTCCACCGCGCGGTACATCCAGCCCGTTTCGCAGCCGCCTGCCAACACAATCCCAAAGCCAAACAGCAGCCCGCCGATAATGGCGTTTGGACCTGCCCACATGATTTTGGGCGCCACGCCCAGTTGAACGTAGCTGAAAATACCGATGGCGCTCACTGCCATTCCGGCGATGATGGCTTTGGCCATCATGGTGCGCCCGGTGATCCACATGTCGCGAAACGCCGAGGTAAAGCAGATCTGCGCCCGCTCGATCAACAGGCCAAAGCCGACGCCGAACAGCATTGCCAGACCAAGTTTAGGCTGATTCAGCGCGGTACAGAGCGCCCAGGCCAGCATCCCGAAGAACACCAGCATTCCCAGACGAAAGCGGCGACGCGCCTGATCCGGCTTCTGGGTCAGCGGCGAAGCGGCACTCACTTTTTGTATTTTGACCGGAATACGGAACAGCGGCAGCAGCGTGAAGCGTGCGCCAAAGTATGAGCCGACGGCGGTGGCCAGAGCAAAGAACCAGGCGTGCAGAGAGAACTGGGGGATCCCGGTAAAGAAGGCGGCCAGGTTACACCCCATCGCCAGACGCGCGCCAAATCCGGCAATAATGCCGCCAACAACCGCCTGGGCAATGCGGATCCGGCTGTGCGGCATACGCAGTTTAACGTTGTTGGCCCACAGCGCGGCGGCGAAACAGCCCCCGAACATGCCGATGATCATCATGCCGTCGATACGGGTGAGCGGGGTGCCTTCAAGGTGGATCAGTTTAAAGTAGCCCCACTCTTCGGTATGAACACCTGCCAGTTGCAGTAACTGTCCGCCCCAGCGGGTGAATTCGCCGGTAACGGCCCAGAAGGTACCGGTGATGCCAAAGTAGTAGGTGGAGAGGATGCCTGCCGCAATGACCGCAGGAACGGGGGACCAGAACTTAATTAAATAAGTCTGTTTAAAGTGTTGCCATGACATAGTTAAGCCTCTGAACTCAGAAGGTTTAAGGAGGAAGCCTTATTAGAGGAGGGGATAATACGCCGGGAAACATATTTGAAAAGGGTTAAATGCAGGAAAGCACGACAGGATCAATTTATGCAGAACGCCGTCTGGCAAAACCAGACGGCGGTTCGGTTATTGTGGACGGGTCGCCGCTTTCATGGCGCTGGCGAAGTTTTTCAGCTCGCTCAGCATTTTCTCAGGTGTATTGACGTTGTTTTCGATAATTTTCACGATTGCCGAACCGGAAATGGCCCCCGCCGCGCCGGCACCCAGCGCAGCAGAGACCTGCTCAGGGGCCGAGATACCAAAGCCCTGCAGCGGCGGGGCAGCATTGTACTCTGCCAGCTTTTCCACCAGATGATGCAGGGGCAGGGCCGCTTTGTTCTCTGCACCTGTTACCCCGGCACGGGACAGCAGATAGGTATACCCGCGGCCGTGAGAGGCTATCTGGCGCAACAGTTCATCGTCGGCGTTCGGCGGACAGATAAAGATCGGCGCGACGTTATGCCGCATCGCCGCCTGACGGAACGGGGCTGACTCCTCTACCGGCACATCTGCCACCAGCACCGAATCGACCCCCACGCGCGCGCATTCGGCGTAGAACTCGTCGATGCCGCGGTTGAAGACCAGGTTGGCGTACATCAGCAGGCCGATGGGGATAGTCGGGTATTTCTGGCGAATGGTCGCCAGCATCTCAAAGCACTGGGACGGGGTCACGCCTGCCGCAAAGGCGCGCAGGGTCGCAGCCTGGATAGTCGGGCCGTCAGCCAGCGGATCGGAGAAGGGAATGCCCAGCTCCAGCGCATCGGCACCGGCTTCAATCAGCGTGTCGATGATTTTCAGCGACTGCTCAGGAGACGGATCTCCCAGTGTAACGAAGGGAACAAAGGCGCCTTCCTTGCGGGCTTTCAGCTCAGCAAACACGTTATCGTAACGTTCCATCAAATTTCCCCTCGTGCTTTCAGAATATCGTGAACGGTGAAGATGTCTTTATCACCGCGACCGGAAAGGTTCACCACCAGCAGTTGCTCTTTTTCCGGGTTGTCTTTAATCATTTTCAGGGCATGGGCCAGTGCGTGAGAAGACTCCAGCGCCGGGATGATCCCCTCTTTGCGACACAGGGTCTTAAACGCGTCCAGCGCCTCATCATCGGTAATCGACACGTATTCGGCGCGACCGATACTATTCAGGTGTGCGTGCTGCGGCCCAACGGACGGGAAATCCAACCCGGCAGAAATGGAGTAAGACTCTTCGATCTGCCCTTCGTCGGTCTGCATCATCGGCGCTTTCATACCGAAGTAGATGCCAACGCGACCATGCTTCAGCGGCGCACCGTGTTCACCGGTCTCAATCCCGTGACCTGCTGGTTCAACGCCAATCAGCCCCACGCGGGCGTCATCAATAAAATCAGCAAACATGCCGATGGCGTTGGAGCCACCGCCCACGCAGGCGATCACCGCATCCGGCAGACGCCCCTCTTTTTCGAGGATCTGCGCTTTGGTCTCTTCGCCAATCATGCGCTGGAATTCACGCACGATGGTCGGGAACGGGTGCGGGCCAGCCGCGGTGCCCAGCATATAGTGGGCATTTTCATAGTTGCCGGACCAGTCGCGCAGCGCCTCGTTACAGGCATCTTTCAGGGTGGCCGAGCCGCTGTGCACCGGGATCACTTCCGCGCCCATCAGACGCATACGGAAGACGTTCGGTGACTGACGCTCAACGTCTTTTGCCCCCATATAGATGCGGCATTTCAGGCCGAGCAGGGCGCTGGCCAGCGCCGAGGCCACGCCGTGCTGACCGGCGCCGGTTTCGGCAATGATTTCGGTTTTACCCATCCGTTTTGCCAGCAACGCCTGACCCAGCACCTGGTTGGTCTTATGCGCGCCGCCGTGCAGCAGATCTTCACGCTTCAGGTACAGCGTGGTGTTCGTGCCCTCGGTCAGGTTGCGGCATTTGGTCAGCGCCGTTGGACGACCGGCATAGTTTTTCAGCAGGTCGGTAAATTCAGCCTGGAAGAGCGGATCTTTTTGCGCGCTCACGAACGCCTCTTCCAGCTGACGCAGGGCGGGCATGAGGATCTGCGGCACATACATGCCACCGAATTCGCCAAAGTAAGGGTTTAATAATGTGGTCATCTTCTCTTCCTTAATATGCACGCAGCGTTTTGAACACCGAAGCCAGTTTGCTGGCATCTTTTATGCCCGGCTGCGACTCAACGCCTGAATTGAAATCGAGACCTGCGCAGCCCGCTTTAGCGGCTTCAACGCAGTTGTCCGGGCTTAAACCTCCGGCAAGCAGGACGTTATCCAGCTTCTCACCGTCAAGTAGCGACCAGTCAAAGCGCTGCCCGGTTCCGCCCTGGCCGTTATCCAGAACATATTTATCGATATGCTGCAGCGTGCGCGGCGGCAGGATCTCGGCCACGCTCAGTGCTTTCCAGATTTGCACCTGGGGTTCCAGCACTGCGCGCAAGGCATTGATATAGTCCTGATCCTCGCTGCCATGCAGCTGTACGGCAGCGAGAGAGAGTGCCCCGGCAGTGGCCGCCACCTTTTCGATGGCGGCATTGCGGAACACGCCCACGTACTGTAGTGGGGCGGCGGCGATCACGTCGCGCGCCTGGGACTCGCTGACGTTACGCGGGGAGGACTCAACAAAAATCAGCCCGCCGTAAATCGCGCCTGCTTCATATGCCGCGGCGGCATCCTGGGGACGCGTCAGGCCGCACACTTTATTCTCACCCAACAGAACGCGACGTACCGCCGCGCTAAGATCTGCCTGCTCCATCATGGCAGAGCCAATCAGGAAGCCATTAGCGAAGTGACTCAGCTCGCGAACCTGGGCATAACTGTTAATGCCGGACTCGCTGATCACCGTCACGCCTGCCCCCAGACGCGGCGCCAGCTGGCGGGTGCGGTTAAGGTCGATAGAGAGATCGCGCAGGTCGCGGTTATTAATGCCCACCACTTTTGCCTCCAGAGCAATGGCGCGCTCCAGCTCCTCTTCATTGCTCACCTCGGTCAGCACGCCCATGTTCAGGCTGTGTGCGACGGCAGCGAGCTGGCGGTACTGTTCATCATCCAGCACCGAGAGCATCAGCAGGCAGGCATCGGCCTGATAAAAGCGCGCCAGCCAGATTTGATACGGATCGATAATAAAGTCTTTGCACAAAATCGGCTGTGGGGCGATCCCGCTGACGATCGGCAGGAAATCAAAACTGCCCTGGAAATATTTTTCATCGGTCAGCACCGAAATGGCCGAGGCGTGGTGCTTATAAATGGCGGCAATCTGTGCCGGATCGAAATCATCGCGGATCACCCCTTTCGACGGGGAGGCCTTTTTGCACTCCAGGATAAACGCGGTGCGCGCGCCCCGCAGGGCGTCATAAAAACGACGGCTGCTCGGTACCACCTCATTCTGGAAGCTGGCGAGCGGTTGCTGCTGTTTACGCGCTTCAACCCAGATGGCCTTATCGGCAACGATTTTCGCTAATACGGTCTGCATTGTTTACCCTCTTGCCGCAAGTGCGGTCACTCGGTCGTAGGCTGCGCCAGAGCGCAACACGTCCATCACTTTTTGCACATTAATCTGGAGATCTTCTTCGCCGTGCAGACGCATCAGCATGGCGACGTTGGCGGCAACAGCGGCCTCATGCGCTGGCTCACCTTTACCTTGTAACAGGCGCGTCAGAATGTCACGGTTTTCTTCCGGGGTGCCACCTGCCAGCTGTGCCTGGTGATAGGGCGTTAAGCCAAAGTCTGCCGCTTCAAGCTGATAGCTTTTGATTTCGCCGTTATTCAGTTCGGCCACCAGGGTTGGCGCATGCAGGGAAACTTCGTCCATCCCACCGCTGTGCACTACCGCGGCACGCTGATATCCGAGTACGCGCAGGGTTTCGGCAATCGGCAGCACCAGCTCCGGGCTGTAGACGCCAATCAGCGCCAGCGGCGGATGCGCCGGGTTGATCAGCGGCCCGAGTACGTTAAACAGGGTGCGGGTTTTTAGCTGTTGACGCACCGGCATCGCATGGCGGAACCCGGTGTGGTATTTCGGCGCGAACAGGAAGCAGACGCCCAGTTCGTCCAGCGCGTCGCGGGATCTCTCTGCATTCATATCCAGATTGATACCGAAGGCGGCCAGCAGATCCGAGGAGCCGGAACGGCTGGAGACGCTGCGGTTGCCGTGTTTCGCCACCTTCAGCCCACAGGCCGCCGCCACAAAGGCGCTTGCGGTGGAGATGTTGATACTGTTGCTGCCGTCGCCACCGGTCCCGACGATATCTGCGAACAGGTAATCAGGACGCGGGAACGGAGCGGCGTTTTCCAGCAGGGCGGTGGCTGCACCGGCGATCTCCTGCGGCTGCTCGCCACGCACTTTCATGCTTACCAGCGCGGCGGCCAACTGCTCGGGTTTCAGCTCGCCGCGTACCACGGCGGAGAACAGCTGATGGCTCTCCTGCTGGCTCAGGGTCTGCGCCTGATAGAGTTTTTCCAGAATCGGCTGAAGGCTGTTGGTCTGCTCCAGCTTCTGCAGCGCCCAGTTGAGCGTTTGCTCCAGCAGACGCGCGCCCTGAGAGGTCAGAATGGATTCCGGGTGGAACTGCATGCCGCAAACCCGGTCAGCATCGTGACGCACCGCCATCACCATCCCGTTGTAATGGGCGTTAATGGTCAGCCCCGCCGGGATATCGCTGCCCACCAGCGAGTGATAGCGCGCCACCGGCAGCGGGTTCATCAGCCCGGCAAACATGGCCTGGCCGTCATGCTCAATGCTGGAGGCTTTCCCGTGCAGGATCTCGCCGGCCTGGCCGACGTAACCACCGTAGGCCTCGACAATCGCCTGGTGGCCCAGACAGATGCCAATGATGGGCAGCTTGCCGCGCATGCGGGTTAACAGCTCCGGCATACAGCCCGCCTCGCTTGGCGCGCCTGGCCCCGGGGAGAGCATCAGCACTGGGTTTTGCATGGTCGCCAGGCGGTCGATTAAGGTCTGGGCCGGGACATGGTTACGGTAAATCACCACGTTGTGACCGTTAGCACGCAGCTGATCCGCCAGGTTGTAGGTAAATGAGTCGATATTATCGAGCAGCAGAATGTCAGCCATCAGAAAATCTCCTGTGCGTGATGGGCAGTCGCAATCGCGCGCAGTACTGCGCGGGCCTTATTGCGGGTTTCGTCAGCTTCAGACTGCGGAACAGAGTCGAGCACGATGCCTGCGCCCGCCTGGACGGTGGCAATGCCTTCTTCGACGTAGGCCGAGCGGATCACAATGCAGGTATCGAGATCGCCGTGGGCAGTGAAATAGCCCACCGCACCACCGTAGCTGCCGCGACGGCGGCCTTCGGCCTGGGCGATAAGCTGCATGGCGCGTACTTTCGGCGCGCCGCTCAGGGTGCCCATGTTCATGCAGGCGCGGTAGGCGTGCAGCACATCCAGATCCTGACGCAGCTCGCCCACCACGCGGGAGACCAGGTGCATCACGAAGGAGTAGCGGTCCACTTTAGTTAAATCGGCTACGTAACGGCTGCCCGGCGTACAGATGCGCGCCAGGTCGTTGCGTGCCAGATCCACCAGCATCAGGTGTTCGGACATCTCTTTCTGGTCGGTGCGCATCTCCAGCTCAATCCGGCTGTCCAGATCGCGGTCCAGAGAACCGTCTGCACGGCGGCCGCGCGGGCGGGTACCAGCGATCGGGTAGATTTCAATCTGGCGGCTGGTGGCGTCGTACTTCAGGGAGCTTTCCGGCGAGGCGCCGAACAGCGTAAAATCGTTATCCTGCATAAAGAACATGTACGGGCTGGGGTTGCTTTTCTTCAGCACGTCGTAGGCCGCCAGCGGAGACGGGCAGGGCAGGGAGAAACGACGGGATGGCACCACCTGGAAAATCTCGCCCGCACGAATGGCTTTTTGCATCTGGCGAACCACCACGCCGTACTCGTCGTCCGTCTGGCTGACATCGCAACGCATCTGCTCCACGCGCTGTACCGGCAGCTCCGGTGGGGCTTCATTCATCTGCTCCTGCAACTGGGCAATGCGCTGCTCCAGACGCTGTTTCTCAGACAGTAACGGCGTAAACAGGCTGGCCTGAATGCGGGTGTATTTTTTCTGGTGGTCGATCACCAGTAAGGTTTCTGCCAGGTAGAAGCAGTAGTCCGGGCAGCGGTTACCTTGTTCAAGCTCAGGCAGCTCTTCGAAACCGGCCACCAGGTCATAGGCAAACAGCCCGCCGAAGAACATTGCTTCGCGTTCATGTTCCGGCACATTCACCAGGTTCTGCAACAGGCGGAAGGCGTCAAAGACCGACAGCGAGCAGAGGCGGGCATCTTCGTCCAGCAACTGGCTGACCGGCGGAAAATGCAGGATCCGCATATCCGGGCGATGCTCATTCTCAATGCCAGCAGGCAGCACGTCATCCAGCAAACAGAGCAGCGCTGCGCCGTTTTCGGACAGCGCTTTCAGGGTAACGGTGTCGCCCAGGGCGGTGATGCGCAGGGCGCTATCCACCAGCAGCAGGCTTTTCAGGTCATCCTTACTGTCGATATCCGCAGACTCCAGCAGCAGCGTGGCAGGGCGCGCGCCGCAGACCTGATGGAACAGAGCGGTAGGGTTGTGGCGATAGGCCGCCTCACGGGTCAGCAGTTCGAGGTTCGGTTTGGCTGTTTGCATTTTTTGTTCTCTTTATTCTGTTCAAAAAAAAGCCCGCTCAGTGGCGGGCCAGGTATCTGTTTGCACATTGCAGACGTACGACACTGCCCGAATTTCAGGAAGTGCGCCACCAGCCATGCAGAGTGAAATGTGCGGTCATTTTCAGATACCTCGTTGAGTGAACTTTCGTACTAGTTAACTAGTTCGATGGTGTAATGTCAACCCCCCGATTTCAGAATTTCACCACATACCGTTATTATGGCGGCGCAGATATTGAAGAAGAGTGACGGGAGCCGCTTTGAGCGACACGAATTACGCAGTGATTTACGATTTACATAGCCATACTCAGGCCTCTGACGGCCTGCTTACGCCCGAAGAACTTGTCCATCGCGCCCATGAGATGCGCGTGGGCACGCTGGCGATCACCGATCACGATACCACCGAGGCCATTGCAGCCGCGCGGGCAGAAATTGCCCGCACTGAATTGCCGCTTACGCTGATAACGGGCGTGGAAATTTCCACCGTCTGGGAAAATCATGAGATCCATATCGTCGGGTTGAACATCGATATTGAGAACCCTGCCATGCGTACGTTGCTGGACGAGCAGAAGGCGCGTCGCGTGCTGCGGGCCGAACTGATCGCCGAACGGCTGGACAAAGCCCATATTCCCGGTGCCTGGGAAGGGGCACTCCGCCTGGCAAAAGGCGGCGCGGTAACCCGGGCGCACTTTGCCCGTTTTCTGGTTGAGGCCGGAAAGGCGAATAACATTGCGGATGTGTTTAAAAAATACCTCGCACGGGGGAAAACCGGATACGTTCCTCCCCAGTGGTGTACAATAGAACAAGCTATTGATGTCATTCATCATTCTGGCGGCAAGGCGGTGCTGGCCCATCCCGGTCGGTATAACCTCTCCGCCAAATGGCTGAAACGTCTGCTGGCATACTTTGCCGAACACGGCGGAGACGCGATGGAAGTCGCGCAGTGTCAGCAGGCGCCCAACGAGCGCAGTCAACTGGCTGAGTATGCCCGCCAGTACGGCCTCCTTGGCTCCCAGGGCTCTGATTTCCATCAGCCTTGTCCCTGGATCGAGCTGGGACGCAAGCTGTGGTTACCCGCCGGCGTCGAGCCAGTGTGGCAGCTCTGGGAACAGCCAACGCCAATTGAAGAGAGGGAAGTATGAGTCAATTTTTTTATATCCATCCTGACAATCCGCAGCCGCGTTTGATTAATCAGGCCGTGGAGATCGTGCGTAAGGGCGGGGTTATCGTCTATCCAACCGATTCGGGCTACGCGCTGGGCTGTAAGATTGAAGATAAAAGCGCGATGGAGCGCATTTGCCGGATCCGCCACCTCCCGAACGGGCATAACTTCACCCTGATGTGTCGCGATCTCTCTGAGCTGTCTACCTACTCTTACGTCGATAACGTGGCGTTTCGGTTGATCAAAAATAACACCCCGGGTAACTACACCTTTATCCTGAAGGGAACCAAAGAGGTGCCGCGCCGCCTGCTGCAGGAAAAACGCAAAACCATCGGGATGCGAGTGCCCTCTAATCCGATTGCGCAGGCGCTGCTCGAAACGCTGGGTGAGCCGATGCTCTCCACATCCCTGATGCTACCGGGTAGCGACTTTACCGAGTCTGACCCGGATGAGATCAAAGACCGTCTGGAAAAACAGGTGGATTTAGTGATTCACGGCGGCTACCTTGGCCAACAGCCGACCACGGTCGTCGATTTAACCGAAGATGCCCCGGTCGTGCTGCGCGAAGGGGTAGGTGACGTAAAACCTTTCCTGTAATTCCTATTTTTATGGGCCATCTCATTAGCGTTTTTTCCTCGCTATAATGGCCCATTACTCATCTCTGCTTATTTACGCCTTCCTTTACTTATTATCTTATTATTATCTGAAAATCTTTCTGTGCACGGAATAGTCTTGCCCATGCCTGAATATGTAGATATATGATAAGCGAATACCATTTTTAGATATGGAAATGTCGATGGCGTTACATGGAAAGTTGATTCTGAACGGGGCAGATTATGTACCTTTTAATCTGTATGGCGTGGGCGTGTTTATGGCTCACTCGGGTAAAGGAACATGCCGTAATAATGGGGGATGTAGGAATATTCCTGACAATGGCCCAATTCCTCCTGGTAAGTATTGGATTGTAGATCGGAAAGAGGGTAACCGGTTATCACAAAAGAAACTGGAAATTATAGATTCAACCCGGAGAGCATTTAACATCAGCCCTTTTGGGAAATCGGATTGGTTTGCGTTGTGGCGAGATGATTGGGGAATCGACGATGAAACCTGGATAGATGGCGTAAAGCGCGGTAGCTTCCGTTTGCACCCCGGTACGTCGTCAAAAGGCTGCATAACAATCGCCCATGCTTCTGACTTTGCGATGATTCATAATGCGCTTATGAATACCTCCCTCGTTCAGGTGCCCTGTATGCGACGGTTGATGGCACGAGGATGGGTGGAGGTAATAGCTGGTGGCTATAACAATACTTGTTCTTAAGTTAAGTAAATTTATTTACTTTATAATACTGTTTGTGATTGTTGGTCGCTGTACGGGTGATCCTGAGCTTTGGTTCAACGATGACATGGCGACACATATTGGTCATGCTATTTATGGGCCTGGCGAAATTGGTGCGGATAATTTTTATGATCTTTATTTTTACATTCATATAACCGCTATCCTGCCTGTCACTCTATTTATCTATGTAATGACAATGAAGTTAATAAAAAAATTAAGGAAAAAATAAAATGCCAATCCCTCCGTATATGTGGCTGAAAGACGATGGCGGTGCAGATATTAAAGGCTCCGTAGATGTCAAAGATCGTGAAGGCAGCATAGAGATAATCGGGTTAAGCCACGGCATTAACCTGCCAGTAGACAGTGCCAATGGGAAAATCACCGGAACCCGCCAGCACTCATCCATGATGATTGAAAAGGAAGTGGATAGCTCAACGCCCTATCTGTATAAAGCAGCCGCTACAGGCCAGACGTTAAAAAGCGCGGAAATCAAGTTTTACCATATCAACGATGCCGGGCAGGAAGTCTGCTATTACACGGTGTTTATGGAAAACGTGAAGATCACCGGCGTGAACTGCGCTGTGCCGAACGTTAAACTCACGGGCAACGACAAAATGAACCATGTAGAAAGCGTCAGCATTCAGTATGAAAAAATCACCTGGCGCATAGTGGATGGCAACATTCAGCACACAGATGCCTGGAATGAGCGCCCTACGGCATAACATAATCCGACAGCCCATCTGTACGAGAGGGTCAATCCGTTGGGTTTACTTCAGGTTAACAGTGCCAGAACGCCGCCGCGCAAAACTTGTTGAATCATTTAGTCTAAAATTCATGTAGTATGTGCGGCCATGAATCACTGGGTGCGACACCTTGTCCGCCATTTTGTGTGCTATGCAATAGTTGCAGATCAGTGAGTTAATGTTTTTTAAACTTAACTCATTGTTTTCGAAAGTATACCAGACGCCTGTGAAGGCGACACCTGAAGGAAGCTCAATGAGCGAGAAATTACAGAAAGTGCTGGCCCGCGCCGGCCACGGTTCACGCCGTGAAATCGAAACCATTATCGAAGCAGGTCGTGTCAGTGTGGACGGTAAAATCGCCACCCTGGGCGATCGTGTGGAAATCGTACCAGGCCTGAAAATTCGTATCGATGGCCATCTTATCTCGGTAAAAGAGTCTGCCGAGCAAATCTGCCGCGTGCTGGCGTACTACAAGCCGGAAGGCGAGCTTTGCACCCGCAACGATCCTGAAGGCCGTCCTACCGTGTTTGACCGCCTGCCAAAACTGCGCGGTGCGCGCTGGATCGCTGTAGGTCGCCTGGACGTGAACACCTGCGGGCTGCTGCTGTTCACCACCGACGGTGAGCTGGCAAACCGTCTGATGCACCCAAGCCGTGAAGTGGAGCGTGAGTACGCGGTTCGCGTGTTTGGTGAAGTTGACGACAGCAAAATCCGCGACCTGTCCCGGGGCGTACAGCTTGAAGATGGCCCGGCCGCCTTCAAGACCATCAAATTTACCGGTGGGGAAGGTATCAACCAGTGGTACAACGTCACCCTGACCGAAGGTCGTAACCGCGAAGTACGTCGTTTGTGGGAAGCCGTTGGTGTGCAGGTGAGCCGCCTGATCCGCGTGCGTTACGGTGACATTCTGCTGCCGAAAGGGCTGCCGCGTGGCGGCTATACCGAGCTGGATTTAACCCAGACCAACTACCTGCGTGAACTGGTACAACTGACCCCGGAAACCACCTCTAAAGTGGCGGTGGAAAAAGATCGTCGTCGCATGAAAGCGAATCAGATCCGCCGGGCAGTTAAACGTCACAGCCAGGTCAGCAGCAATCGCCGCTCTGGCAGCCGTAACAACAACGGCTAAAAAAACAAAACCCGGCATTGCCGGGTTTTTTCTTAATAGTCGATACCGATTTGCGCTTTCACGCCAGCATCGAAGGCATGTTTGACCGGGCGTAGTTCGCTGACCGTGTCCGCCATCTCCAGAATATCCCGATGACAGCCGCGCCCGGTGATAATCACCGTCTGGTGCGCCGGACGGTTGTTCAGCGCGTCCAGCACCTCCTGCAAAGGCAGATAGTCGTAAGCCACCATATAAGTGATTTCATCCAGAAGCACCATGTTCAGCGTGGGATCGGCCAGCATACGCTTCGCCTGCTCCCAGACAGCCAGACAGGCAGCGGTGTCGGTATCGCGGTTTTGGGTATCCCAGGTAAAGCCGGTTGCCATCACCTGAAACTCAACGCCGTGAGGCTCAAGCAGATTACGCTCGCCGTTTGGCCATTCTCCCTTGATAAACTGGATTACGCCTACCTTTTGCCCGTGACCGACGGCGCGGGTCGCCGTACCGAAGGCGGCAGTGGTTTTGCCTTTGCCGTTGCCGGTGAAGACGATAATAATTCCGCGCTCATCCTGCGCGGCGGCAACACGGGCATCGACCTGCTCTTTCAGGCGCTGCTGGCGCTGCTGATGACGTTCATCACTCATTGCGAAATTCCTGGTTTACGGCCGGGTTGGGCATCGAAGGTCATGCCGGTTTTACGGCGGCTGTCATCCCCCATCAGCCACAGATAGAGCGGCATGATGTCGGCGGGCGTTTTCAGTTTAAGCGGATCTTCGCTCGGGAACGCGCTTGCGCGCATGCTGGTGCGGGTGCCGCCGGGATTGATACAGTTTACGCGCAGGTGACGGCTCTGATACTCCTCAGCCAGCACCTGCATCATCCCTTCGGTGGCAAATTTCGAGGCGGCATAAGCGCCCCAGTTGGCCCGTCCCTGGCGTCCGACGCTGGACGAGGTAAACACCAGCGAGCCAGAATCAGATTGCAGTAATAAAGGAAGCAGCGCCTGGGTGAGGAAAAAAGTGCCATTGACGTTCACTTGCATCACCTGCTGCCAGATCTCCGGGGTTTGCTCCTCCATCGGGCGCACCTCGCCCAGGAAACCGGCATTGTGCAACACCCCGTCCAGACGCGGATAATCCTCGGCAATGCGCCGGGCAAGCTGCTGACACGTCTCTGGCGTGCAGGTTAACAGGTCGAGCGTATATTCCTGTGTCGGCGCGCCGCCCTCGCTGGCGATTGTCCTGGCGACGTCACGCAGTTTTTCTTCATTACGCCCCAACAGGATAACGCGCGCGCCATGGCGGGCGTAGGTCAGCGCTGCCTCACGGCCAATACCGTCGCTGGCACCCGTGACCAGGATAATACGGTTTTGCAGTAGATCTTTTTTGGGTTGATAGTGCAAGGTCACTCCTCTGGCTCGCGCTGTCGCGGCCCATGCTGTGCGGTCTCTTTTCGGCTTTATGCCCGAAAGCGGCAAGGATTTCAATCAGTCATCCGGAGAGTTCACTGTAAAATTAACAATTTGCAAATGTTTTTCCGTGAAATTCCCATTCCTGAAGGCGCCTCGCAAGGATATCGTCAGATGAGAGACGCCTGGTGAAGGCTGTTGTACACTGGGTGTGAAAACAAGTGGTTAAACCAAGGTGGACGCGTGGAATTACTTTCTGAATACGGTTTATTTTTGGCCAAAATTGCAACAGTGGTGATTGCCATTGCGGTGATCGCAGTTTTGATTATCAACCAGACGCAGCGCAAACGTCAGCGCGGCGAGTTGCGGATTACCCGGCTGAGCGAGCAGTACACGGAGATGCAGGAAGAGATGTCGGTGGCGTTGCTCGACGCGCATCAGCAAAAGCTGTGGCACAAAGCGCAGAAGAAAAAGCACAAGCTTGACGCGAAAGCCGCAAAGCAGAAAGCAAAGCTTGAGCAGCGCCCGGAAGCGGCAAAACCGCGGGTCTATGTGCTCGATTTTAAAGGCAGCATGGATGCGCATGAGGTTTCATCCCTGCGCGAAGAGATCACCGCCGTGCTGGCGGTGGCCAGAGCCGAAGATCAGGTTGTGCTGCGTCTTGAAAGTCCGGGCGGGGTGGTTCATGGTTACGGTCTGGCCTCATCGCAGCTGCAACGCCTGCGTGACAAGCAGATCCCACTGACGGTAGCGGTAGATAAGGTCGCTGCCAGCGGTGGCTACATGATGGCCTGCGTGGCCGACAAAATTGTCGCCGCACCTTTCTCTATTATTGGTTCGATTGGCGTAGTAGCGCAGATCCCTAACTTCAATCGTTTCCTGAAAAACAAAGATATTGACGTCGAGTTACACACCGCAGGTCAGTACAAGCGCACCCTGACCCTGCTCGGCGAAAATACTGAAGAGGGGCGTCAGAAGTTCCGCGAAGATCTTAATGACACCCATCAGTTGTTCAAAAGCTTTGTGCAGCAGATGCGTCCAACCCTGGATATCGACCAGGTCGCCACGGGCGAACACTGGTACGGCACCCAGGCGCTGGAGAAAGGGCTGGTGGATCAGGTGGGAACCAGTGACGATCTGCTGCTGGGGCTGATGGAGGGCCGTGAACTGGTCGGCGTGCGCTATACGCGACGCAAAAAGCTAATGGATCGCTTTACCAACAGCGCCGCAGAGAGTGCGGACCGTCTTCTGCTACGCTGGCTGCAGCGTGGACAAAAACCCCTGCTGTAAATAAAAACGCGAGGCCAGTGCCTCGCGTTTCGCATCAGTCGACCAGGTGATACTTTTCCGAGAGCGCGTGGGCCAGGTATTTAAACATGTTAAATACCGCCGTGCTGCGTGGGGTGGGTAACCCCTGCTCATCGAGAAAGTACTCGCCGCTGAATACCAGCACGCCGTTGCGCTGTTCCACCCCAGTGGCTTCGATCCCTGCCAGGGTGTCTTCATGTTCCCGAATAAGTTTATTGGCTTCGGCAAGCAAGGTTACGCGGTCGATGGGTTGGGTTGTTTGCTGCATTATCCCCTCCTTAAACAGTGGTATTAGTCTACGCCGCCGCGGTCTCAGGAGCAAATTTTCCCCATTTTTCGGCATGCAGGGCAAGACGGACAGCGCTGGCGTGATTTGCTTTTGCATGCTAATAAAGTTGCGTAACGGATTTTATCAGGTAGAGTGTGCGCTTTCGTCATTCTGGCAATAGATTTGCTTGACATTCGACCTAAATCTCGTCGTGCAGTCACACCGGAGCGAGAAAAAGCCCGTAAACTCAACTACCTGGCTGAGGTCGTTTTTAGCGACTTGCCCGAAAAGGGGTTGATAACCACTGATGGCGTCGTTATATAGATGACTCGTCGCCAGTGGAAGGTGAACTCACGCGACGTATTCCTGGAAGAAACAAATTAGGTAAAGGTGAATATGGGTAAAGCTCTCGTTATCGTTGAGTCCCCGGCAAAAGCCAAAACGATCAATAAGTATCTGGGTAGTGACTACGTGGTTAAGTCCAGCGTTGGTCATATCCGCGATCTGCCGACCAGTGGCTCAGCCAAGAAGAGCGCCGACTCTACCTCCACCAAAGGGGCCAAAAAGCCTAAAAAGGATGAACGTAGCGCGCTCGTTAATCGTATGGGAGTTAACCCATGGGATAACTGGCAGGCACAGTACGAAGTGCTGCCGGGTAAAGAGAAAGTCGTCTCCGAGCTGAAACAGCTGGCGGAAAAAGCCGACCACATCTATCTCGCAACCGACCTTGACCGCGAAGGGGAGGCCATTGCATGGCACCTGCGGGAAGTGATCGGGGGAGATGACACCCGCTACAGCCGCGTGGTGTTCAACGAAATTACTAAAAACGCGATCCGTCAGGCATTTGAAAAGCCGGGCGAGCTGAATATCGACCGCGTTAACGCCCAGCAGGCGCGCCGCTTTATGGACCGCGTCGTGGGTTACATGGTCTCTCCACTGCTGTGGAAAAAGATTGCCCGTGGTCTGTCAGCAGGCCGCGTACAGTCCGTTGCCGTACGTCTGGTGGTCGAACGTGAACGCGAAATCAAAGCGTTTGTGCCGGAAGAGTTTTGGGAAATTGACGCCAGCGTGACCACGCCGGGCGGCGATACCTTGCCGTTGGAAGTGTCGCACCAGAACGATAAGCCGTTCCGCCCTGAAAACCGCGAACAGACAATGGCCGCGGTGGCGCTGCTGGAGAAAGCCCGCTATCAGGTCCTGGATCGTGAAGACAAACCGACCAGCAGCAAGCCGGGCGCGCCTTTTATTACCTCCACGCTGCAACAGGCGGCAAGTACCCGTCTGGGTTACGGCGTGAAGAAAACCATGATGATGGCTCAGCGTCTGTATGAAGCTGGTCACATTACTTATATGCGTACTGACTCTACCAACCTGAGCCAGGACGCCGTCAACATGGTACGTGGTTACATTGGCGATAACTTCGGCAAAAAATATCTGCCGGAGAGCGCCAACCAGTACAACAGCAAAGAGAACTCGCAGGAAGCGCACGAAGCGATTCGTCCTTCCGATGTTGCTGTGCTGGCCGAATCCCTGAAGGATATGGAAGCCGATGCGCAGAAGCTGTATCAGCTGATCTGGCGCCAGTTTGTCGCCTGTCAGATGACGCCAGCGCAGTACGACTCCACCACGCTCACCGTCGGTGCGGGTGATTTCCGCCTGAAAGCGCGTGGTCGTATTCTGCGTTTCGATGGCTGGACGAAGGTGATGCCTGCGCTGCGTAAGGGCGATGAAGATAAAACGCTGCCAGCGGTCAACGCAGGGGATGAGCTCTCCCTGATTGAGCTGACCCCGGCTCAGCACTTCACCAAGCCACCGGCACGCTTCAGCGAAGCTTCGCTGGTGAAAGAGCTGGAAAAACGCGGTATCGGTCGCCCGTCTACCTATGCGTCGATCATTTCGACCATTCAGGATCGCGGCTATGTGCGTACGGAAAACCGTCGTTTCTATGCCGAGAAAATGGGTGAAATTGTCACCGATCGTCTGGAAGCTAACTTCCGCGATCTGATGAACTACGATTTTACCGCGCAGATGGAAAACAGCCTTGACCAGGTGGCTAACCACGAAGCCGAGTGGAAGAAGGTGCTCGACAGCTTCTTCGGCGACTTCACCGACCAGCTGGAAAAAGCAGAGAAAGACCCTGAAGAGGGTGGTATGCAGCCGAACCAGATGGTGCTGACCAGCATCGACTGTCCGACCTGCGGCCGCAAGATGGGGATCCGTACTGCGACCACTGGCGTGTTCCTCGGCTGCTCAGGCTATGCCTTATCACCGAAAGAGCGCTGCAAAACCACCATCAACCTGGTGCCGGAAAACGAAGTCCTGAACGTGCTGGAAGGCGACGACGCGGAAACAAACGCATTACGTGCCAAGCGCCGCTGTAACAAGTGCGGCACCGCGATGGACAGCTACCTGATCGATCCGAAACGTAAGTTGCACGTCTGCGGTAACAACCCGACCTGTGACGGCTACGAGATTGAAGAGGGCGAATTCCGCATTAAGGGCTATGACGGTCCGATCGTGGAGTGTGAAAAATGTGGCTCTGAAATGCACCTGAAGATGGGGCGTTTTGGTAAATACATGGCCTGCACCAACGACGAGTGTAAAAACACACGTAAGATCCTGCGTAACGGTGAAGTGGCACCGCCGAAGGAAGATCCGGTTCCATTGCCGGAGCTGCCTTGCGAGAAGTCCGATGCCTATTTCGTCCTGCGTGACGGCGCGGCGGGTGTCTTCCTGGCAGCTAACACCTTCCCGAAATCACGTGAGACCCGTGCGCCGCTGGTGGAAGAACTGTACCGCTTCCGCGATCGCCTGGCCGAAAAGCTACGCTATCTCGCCGATGCGCCGCAGCAGGATCCTGAAGGCAATAAGACGGTCGTGCGTTTTAGCCGTAAAACCAAGCAGCAGTACGTTGCTGCTGAAAAAGACGGTAAAGCGACCGGCTGGTCAGCATTTTATGTTGACGGAAAATGGGTTGAAGGTAAGAAATAATCCTTAATTACCGTAACTTACCTGTAAAAGGGCCGGACATCCGGCCCTTTTTTATTGCCTGTTTATTATTTTTTGTTACGGGCTATACAGCAAAGATATAAATGATATAGTGGTTATAGTTAATCCTTTTCTTATTATCAAATCGTCTTAAGCGATTGCCCGTGTGCGCTCAATCGGATGGTCCGGCATGAAACTACAGCAGCTTCGCTATATCGTTGAGGTGGTCAACCACAACCTTAACGTCTCTTCCACTGCAGAAGGTCTTTATACCTCGCAACCCGGCATCAGTAAGCAGGTGCGTATGCTTGAAGATGAGCTGGGGATCCAGATTTTCGCCCGTAGCGGCAAACACCTCACTCAGGTTACCCCTGCGGGGCAAGAGATTATCCGTATCGCTCGCGAAGTGCTGTCGAAGGTCGATGCCATCAAATCGGTGGCAGGCGAGCACACCTGGCCTGATAAAGGTTCCCTGTATATCGCCACCACCCACACGCAGGCGCGCTACGCACTGCCTGGCGTGATCAAAGGCTTTATTGAGCGTTATCCTCGCGTTTCGTTACATATGCATCAGGGCTCACCGACGCAGATTGCTGAGGCAGTATCCAAAGGCAATGCGGATTTTGCAATCGCCACCGAGGCGCTGCATCTTTATGACGATCTGGTCATGCTGCCTTGCTATCACTGGAACCGCTCGATTGTGGTGACCCCGGAACATCCTCTGGCGGCTAAAACATCGGTTTCTATTGAAGAGCTTGCCCAGTATCCGCTGGTGACCTACACCTTTGGCTTTACTGGCCGCTCTGAACTGGACACGGCCTTTAATCGCGCAGGCCTGACGCCGCGGATCGTCTTCACCGCCACCGATGCCGACGTGATTAAAACCTATGTGCGACTGGGGCTGGGGGTAGGGGTCATTGCCAGTATGGCGGTAGATCCGGTTGCCGATCCCGATTTAGTACGTCTGGATACCCAGGGGGTGTTCGGCCATAGCACCACGAAAATCGGCTTCCGCCGTAGCACCTTCCTGCGTAGCTATATGTATGATTTCATTCAGCGATTCGCGCCGCATTTAACCCGTGATGTCGTGGATACGGCAGTTGCCCTGCGTTCTAATGAAGACATCGAAGCGATGTTTAAAGATATTAAGCTGCCAGAAAAATAATCCCCTCCGGTATCTTTCCTGCGGGAAAGATACCGTTATTCCCGCCCTCATCTGTATTAAAGCCCGCTTTACGCTGTTTGATCATCAGATTAGCCAGAGCGTTATGACGCTTTTTGCCCGACCCGCTTACAAAAAGACAACAAAAATAGAAAATAAATAGCCGCTACGCAAACACCTCGTTTCATTTATATATTTCCGCTCAAAAGATTAGATATTTCACGGTACAGAGTTCGTAAATTCGCTGGATTTTCAACTAAATTTTCTTTAGGATTTATCTCAACCATGATTACTTATACCAATTGTTTGGTATCTAAATGATAAGTGATATCGATTGTATGAGGTTAGCAATGCCGTCAGGACGTCACGAGCCGCAACGGGACCCAGGACTTAAGCGTAAAGCCTGGCTGGCGGTGTTTCTCGGTTCCACCCTGTTTTGGGTCGTGGTGGCATTACTGGTCTGGAAATATTGGGGTTAAAGATGACGGTACAGGGGCGTAGTGAAGCAGTGAAACCTATGTGTCAGCAACGTGACACTCGCCGCAAAGTCCGTAAAGCCGTGACAGATCACATTCCGGCTTCCTGGACGCTGTCGCCGCAACAGCAAGCTTTCATTGATTCGTTCGCAGAAGACGATACCAAAAAACAATAATTCTGCCGCTCAGGCATAGCGCGTTAATAATCCAGTGCGCTTTTGTACTCTTAAATAAATACACATTAGCAATACCGAACTGAGCCAGACTCAGCCGTAAACAAATAAATAAAGACAGGTGTCACAATCATGAACAATATATCTGGAGCCAAATACTGGTCGTGGATCGCCGCGTTTTCCCTGTCGATTCTCTTCTGGTGCCAGCTGATCTGGCTCACCCTACACTGAAATAAAAGCCTCGCTTAAGCGGGGCTTTTTGTTTTTCACCCTTCCATAAGTCTGCAAATTTGTCCATTTGGGTTGTTATCAAATCGTTACGGTGACGATGTGTTATCTTTAATTACGGCCCTGATAAAGGTCAGGGCATCGCAATCCCGGTAATTAAGGAGGAGCTTATGTCGTTAACCTTACGCGAAGCCAGTAAGGACACATTGCAGGCCGAGAACAAAACTTATCACTACTACAGCCTGCCGCTGGCCGCCAGGGAACTCGGGGACATCGCACGTTTACCCAAGTCGCTTAAAGTATTACTGGAAAACCTCCTGCGCTGGCAGGATGACGTCTCTGTCACCGCGGAGGATATTCATGCGCTCGCCGGGTGGCTGCAAAATGCCCATGCCGACCGGGAAATAGCCTATCGTCCGGCCAGGGTCCTGATGCAGGACTTTACTGGCGTTCCGGCGGTGGTCGATCTGGCGGCGATGCGTGAAGCGGTTAAACGTCTTGGCGGCGATACTGCCAAAGTGAACCCGCTTTCTCCTGTGGACCTCGTCATCGACCACTCGGTCACCGTGGACCACTTTGGCGATGATGAAGCGTTTGAAGAGAACGTGCGCCTGGAGATGGAGCGTAACCACGAGCGTTATGTGTTTCTGAAGTGGGGCCAGCAAGCCTTCAGCCGCTTTAGCGTGGTCCCGCCCGGCACCGGTATCTGCCACCAGGTCAATCTCGAATACCTTGGCAAAGCGGTGTGGAGCGAACTGCAGGATAAAGAGTGGGTGGCCTACCCGGATACGCTGGTCGGCACCGACTCGCACACCACCATGATCAACGGCCTTGGCGTACTGGGCTGGGGGGTAGGGGGTATCGAAGCCGAGGCCGCCATGCTCGGTCAGCCGGTTTCCATGCTCATCCCTGACGTAGTCGGCTTTAAGCTGACCGGTAAACTGCGTGAAGGCATTACCGCCACCGATCTGGTGCTCACTGTTACCCAGATGCTGCGTAAGCACGGGGTAGTGGGCAAATTCGTTGAATTCTATGGTGACGGGCTGGACACCTTGCCGCTGGCAGACCGGGCCACCATTGCTAACATGGCGCCAGAATACGGCGCGACCTGTGGCTTCTTCCCAATCGACGATGTGACGCTGGAGTATATGTGTCTGTCCGGGCGCAGCAGCGAGCAGGTTGCGCTGGTTGAAGCCTATGCCAAAGCGCAAGGGATGTGGCGTAACACGGGTGATGAACCGGTGTTCACCAGCACCCTGGCGCTGGATATGGGTGAAGTGGAAGCCAGTCTCGCCGGGCCGAAACGTCCGCAGGATCGCGTGGCGCTGGCCGATGTGCCGAAGGCGTTTGCCGCCAGCACAGAGCTTGAGGTCAATACCGCGCAAAAGGATAGCCGCCCCATTGATTACGTAATGAACGGCCATCAGTACCAGCTCCCGGATGGTGCGGTGGCGATCGCGGCTATTACCTCCTGCACCAACACCTCGAACCCCAGCGTGTTGATGGCGGCCGGACTGCTGGCGAAAAAAGCCGTTACCCTTGGGCTGAAACGGCAGCCGTGGGTAAAAGCCTCGCTGGCCCCTGGCTCTAAAGTAGTGTCCGATTATCTGGCCCAGGCCCGGTTAACGCCGTATCTGGATGAGCTTGGCTTTAACCTGGTGGGTTATGGGTGTACCACCTGTATTGGTAACTCGGGGCCGCTGCCGGAGCCAATCGAAACGGCCATCAAGCAGGGCGATCTGACTGTAGGGGCAGTCCTGTCCGGCAACCGAAACTTCGAAGGTCGTATTCATCCGCTGATCAAAACCAACTGGCTGGCGTCACCACCGCTGGTGGTGGCCTACGCCCTGGCTGGCAATATGAACATCAACCTGGCGACCGACCCACTGGGACACGATCGCAAAGGGGATCCGGTTTATCTGAAAGATATCTGGCCCTCGGCGCAGGAGATTGCCCTGGCGGTGGAAAAAGTCTCTACCGATATGTTCCGCAAAGAGTATGCCGAGGTGTTTGAGGGCACGCCAGAGTGGAAAACCATTGAAGTGGCGCGCTCGGATACCTACAGCTGGCAGGATGATTCTACCTACATCCGTCTGTCGCCTTTCTTCGACGAAATGCTGGCGGAACCTAAGCCGCTGGAAGATATTCACGGCGCTCGCGTGCTGGCCATCCTTGGCGATTCGGTGACGACCGACCATATCTCCCCGGCGGGGAGCATTAAAGCGGATAGCCCGGCAGGACGGTATCTGCAGAGTCGTGGCGTTGAGAGACGTGACTTCAACTCCTACGGATCTCGTCGCGGTAACCATGAGGTGATGATGCGCGGCACCTTCGCCAATATTCGTATCCGCAACGAAATGGTCCCTGGCGTAGAAGGGGGGATGACCCGACATCTGCCGGGCAGCGAAGTGATCTCGATTTACGATGCCGCCATGAAGTATCAGCAGGAAGGCACGCCGCTGGCGGTGATTGCCGGGAAAGAGTACGGTTCCGGCTCCAGTCGCGACTGGGCAGCAAAAGGGCCTCGACTGCTGGGCGTACGCGTGGTGATCGCCGAGTCCTTTGAACGTATCCACCGTTCAAACCTTATCGGGATGGGGATTTTACCGCTGGAGTTCCCGCAAGGGACATCGCGTAAAACACTGGGGCTGACGGGGGAAGAGCGGATCGATATCGCGGATCTGCAAAATCTGACGCCAGGCGCCACCGTGCCGGTCAAACTGACCCGGGCGGATGGGCAGACGGAGATGCTGGACTGTCGCTGCCGAATTGATACCGCGACAGAGCTAACCTACTACCAGAACGACGGCATTTTGCACTATGTGATTCGTAATATGCTGAAGTAAAGCGCGTTAATCAGCCCGGCACACGGCGTGTTGCCGGGCTGTTATTGTTACTCGCTAAGCAGGTGCCCGAGCTTCGCCGCTTTGGTATCCAGATAATGTTCGTTGTTCGGATTACGGCCCACGATCAGCGGCACACGTTCCACGATGTTGATCCCGGCTTCGGTGAGGATCTCGACTTTACGCGGATTATTAGTCAGCAGACGCACTTCATCCACGCCCAGCAGCTTGAACATATCGGCGCACAGGGTGAAATCACGCTCGTCGGCTGCAAAACCTAACTGGTGGTTGGCTTCTACGGTGTCGTACCCTTGATCCTGCAGGGCATAGGCGCGGATCTTATTCAGCAGGCCGATATTACGACCTTCCTGGCGGTGATACAGCAGGATGCCGCGGCCTTCTTCCGCGATATGCGACAGGGCGGCTTCCAGTTGAAAACCACAATCGCAGCGCAGGCTAAACAGGGCATCACCCGTCAAACACTCGGAATGAACGCGAGCAAGTACCGGCGTCTGCCCGGAGGTATCTCCGTACACTAACGCAACGTGATCCTGCCCGGTTGCCAGTTCTTCAAAACCCACCATCAGGAAATCGCCCCATGGGGTTGGCAGATTGGCTTCTGCCACACGTTTAAGCTGCATGTGATTCTCCAGAAAATGCTGACACGCCTTGTGTCTGTTGCCTGTTTGGCTGTCGGTATTGACTTATTTTGCCACAAGCTGCGTGGGTTCACCTAATCACCGCCAGCTTAACGAACGTTAAACGCACAATCCGACATTTTTACGCAGCCGTAATTTTTCGGTTATGATTGTGGGGCTTACCGAAAAAAGGAGATGACATGCTTTCTATTGCCCGCCGTACGGCGGTTGGCGCAGGAATATTACTCATTATGCCTGTGGCTGTATGGATATCAGGCTGGCAGTGGGAGCCTGGCACAAATAGCGCCTGGCTGAAGGCATTGTTCTGGATCACGGAAACAGTCACCCAACCCTGGGGCATTATTACGCATGCGCTCTTGTGCGGTTGGTTTTTATGGTGCCTGCGTTTCCGCCTGCGGCCCGCCATCATGCTCTTTGCCATTCTCGCTGGCGTGATTCTGGTCGGCCAGGGACTCAAATCCTGGGTGAAAGATCGGGTGCAGGAGCCGCGTCCATTTGTCGTCTGGCTGGAAAAAACTCACCATGTGCCGGTCGACGACTTCTACAATTTAAAGCGTAAAGAACGCGGTGAGCTGGTGAAAGAACAGCTTACTGAACAGCAGGCTGTCCCGACATTCTTACGTAAGCACTGGCAAAAAGAGACTGGCTTTGCCTTTCCGTCCGGGCACACGATGTTTGCCGCAAGCTGGGCATTGTTGGGGGTAGGGCTGCTGTGGCCGCGTCGGCGCACATTAACCATCGCGTTTCTGCTGGTGTGGGCGACGGGAGTCATGGGGAGCCGCCTGCTGCTCGGCATGCACTGGCCGCGGGACCTGGTGGTAGCCACTCTGATGTCATGGCTACTCATCACCTGCGCCACCTGGCTTGCTCAGCGCGTCTGCGGCCCACTCACGCCGCCGGTAGAAGAGAAGCGGGAAATAGCCGACCGAGACCAGGAAAGCTGACAGCGGTTGAAATTCTCATATTTAGTCGCACATCTAACCGTGGCGCGATGCTTTTTCCGTTTCGCGCCCGTCCTGAAAATGGTAGTTTATAAGGCTGGCTACGCTATGTTGAACACTCTTTATTCGCTCAAACCACATAACGGGAAGTAATGTGAAATATTTACTCATTTTCTTACTGGTGCTGGCGATTTTTGTCATTTCCGTCACATTGGGTGCGCAAAACGATCAACAGGTAACGTTTAATTATCTGCTGGCGCAAGGCGAATATCGGATTTCCAGCTTGCTTGCGGTACTTTTTGCGGCAGGGTTTGCAATCGGCTGGCTTATTTGCGGCCTGTTCTGGCTGAAAGTGCGAGTATCGCTGGCGCGTGCCGAACGTAAAATTAAACGTCTTGAATACCAAATTGCGCCCCCGACCGACGTTCCGGTAAGTTCAGGTGTGCCGGTAGCGAAGGAATAATCGAAGATGCTGGAGTTGTTGTTTCTGCTTTTGCCTGTAGCCGCAGCCTATGGCTGGTATATGGGCCGCAGAAGTGCGCAACAAACAAAACAGGATGAAGCTAACCGCCTTTCACGCGACTATGTCGCCGGGGTTAACTTCCTTCTGAGCAACCAACAGGATAAAGCGGTAGACCTGTTCCTCGAGATGTTGAAAGAGGATACCGGGACCGTTGAGGCCCATCTTACTCTCGGTAATCTGTTCCGCTCCCGCGGCGAAGTTGACCGCGCCATCCGCATCCACCAGACCTTAATGGAAAGCGCCTCTTTAACCTATGAGCAGCGTCTGCTGGCTGTACAGCAACTTGGTCGCGACTACATGGCGGCAGGGTTGTACGATCGCGCCGAAGAGATGTTCAACCAGTTGGTGGACGAAACCGATTTCCGTATCAGCGCCCTGCAACAGCTTCTCCAGATTTATCAGGCTACCAGCGAATGGCAGAAAGCAATCGATGTTGCGGAACGCCTGGTGAAGCTGGGTAAAGACAAACAGCGTGTTGAAATCGCCCATTTCTATTGCGAGCTGGCTCTGCAGCAGATGGGCAATGAAGACATGGATAAAGCCATGGCGCTCCTCAGGAAGGGCGCAGCCGCCGATCGCAGCAGCGCACGCGTCTCCATCATGATGGGTCGCGTTTACATGGCAAAAGGCGATTATCAGAAGGCGGTAGAGAGTCTGCTGCGGGTGATCGATCAGGATAAAGAGCTGGTCAGCGAAACCCTCGAGATGCTGCAAACCTGCTATCAGCAACTGGGTATGGTTGAAGAGTGGGTAGCCTTCCTGCGCCGCTGCGTGGAAGAGAATACCGGCGCTTATGCGGAGCTAATGCTGGCGGATGTCGTCCAGGATCACGAAGGCACTGACACGGCGCAGGTCTATATTACACGGCAGCTTCAGCGCCATCCCACCATGCGCGTCTTCCATAAGCTGATGGATTATCACCTGAACGATGCGGAGGAGGGGCGCGCTAAAGAGAGCCTGATGGTGCTGCGCGACATGGTTGGCGAACAGATCCGCAGTAAGCCGCGCTATCGCTGCCAGAAGTGTGGTTTCACCGCCTATACGCTCTACTGGCACTGTCCGTCGTGCCGCGCCTGGTCCACCATTAAGCCGATTCGCGGCCTGGATGGGCAGTAATTTTTAAAAAAAAAGCCATTTTAGTTACAACATACTTATAGGTGTTTTTCGTTCTGGCCGGTGCGCGCTGTGGCCTGGCAGGAATGGAAATGGAACCTGTTAATTTCAGCGATGCACAGGTAGAATGCACGCCGTTTAACATTCCCGCGCCGATGCGGCGCCCATCGACGAGAAGGTCCGGTCATGACGTCTGTAGCTCCCTCTTCTTCCCGCGCAGTTACTGAATCTCCTGTTGTTGTCGCCCTGGATTATAATAATCGCGATAACGCGCTTGCGTTCGTTGATCGTATTGACCCACGCGACTGCCGCCTGAAAATCGGCAAAGAGATGTTCACGCTTTTTGGTCCGCAAATCGTGCGTGATATGCAGCAGCGCGGCTTTGATGTCTTTCTGGATCTGAAATTCCACGATATTCCTAACACGACGGCCCATGCGGTCGCGGCGGCAGCCGAGCTGGGAGTGTGGATGGTGAACGTTCATGCCTCCGGTGGGGCAAGAATGATGACTGCAGCCCGTGAAGCCTTGCTGCCGTTTGGTAAAGACGCGCCATTACTGATTGCTGTCACCGTGCTGACCAGCATGGAAGCCAGCGACCTGCTGGATCTGGGGGTGACACTGTCACCAGCCGAACATGCTGAGCGTCTGGCACGCCTGACCTACAACTGCGGACTTGATGGCGTGGTTTGCTCTGCCCAGGAAGCGGCGCGTTTTAAAAACGCTATCGGGCAGGACTTTAAGCTGGTCACGCCAGGTATTCGTCCTCAGGGTAGCGATGCCGGCGATCAGCGCCGCATTATGACCCCGGAGCAGGCGCTGGCGGCGGGCGTGGACTATATGGTTATTGGTCGTCCCGTGACCCAGTCTGCGGATCCGGCGCAAACCCTGAAAGCCATCAACGCAACACTTCACAAGGGGGCGTAATGCGCGATACCAACAGTCGCCTGGTCTATTCGACCGATGCCGGGCGCATCGATGAAACAAAAGCGGTCGCTGAGCGCCCGAAAGGCGACGGCATTGTACGCATTCAACGCCAGACCAGCGGGCGTAAAGGGAAGGGCGTCTGCCTGGTGACCGGCATTGATGCCGACGATGCCACTCTGGCCTCGATTGCCGCAGAGCTGAAAAAAAAGTGCGGCTGCGGCGGGTCAGTTAAGGATGGCGTAATTGAAATCCAGGGCGATAAGCGGGATCTCATTAAATCCCTGCTGGAAGCGAAAGGAATGAAAGTGAAATTAGCGGGCGGCTGACGCTAAACAATAAAATAAGCCACGGCCGGAGCCGTGGCTTAATATTCTTATATTTTTATAAGACTATAAATAACAATGCCTTATAATTTACTGCGATGGCAATCGGTATTACTTTACTTACTTACCTCGTGACCGATAATCCCACCCACCGCGGCACCACCTAAGGTACCCAGGGCGCTACCATCAGTTAAGACAGAACCACCGATTGCGCCAGCACCAGCACCAATCGCTGTGTTACGACTTTGTTTGCTCATGCCAGAGCATGCGCTCAGTGATAACGCCAGCGTGACAGCCAGCATAGCAGCGGATAATTTTTTGCTGTTAATTGACATAACTCATTCTCCTGAAATAGTGATCCATGGAAATGACTCTGCCTAAATAAGTGTAAAACTATTTAGCCCGTTTTCCATGAAACTGTTCGCGCAGGCGTTACGAAATCACGCAGGTGATAGTTACTTCCTGTTATATCGCTAACATTAATTTTACGTCTTTATCACTGATCCAACAGGTAAATAGTCTTAAAGGATGGTTCAGAATAATCTCAGAGCGAAAGGGCAGTAACACGCCCGACGAACCGGGCGCAGGGAGGGGGATCAGACAGGTTTTTTAACGATGTCGACGATCAGTCCGTCATGCTGCAATTTCTCACTGTGGACCGCTTTAATACCCTCGTCGGTAATTACCCGGCTAAAGCGGGAGGCAGGCCCCATAGTGTAGGGATGCACTGCGCCAAACTTGGTGCTGTCGGTCAGCACAATCGTCTCGCCACCTTTCTCAAGCACCGCGTTCACCACATCCGAGCGCATCATGTCACGCCCGGTAAAGCCGGTCTCCGGCTGCCAGCCATCAATGCCGATAAAGGCCTTGCTGAAATGAACCTGCTGAACATACTGGCGCGTAAGCGGACCCACCATGCTTTCGCTTTTTTTCTGATAAATGCCGCCCAACAAAATGACTTCACTGCGCGTCTCTTTCAGAAGATGAGCAATGTAGCTGCTCACCGTCACGATGGTGACTTCCTCTTTCTGCTCGGCCAGGGTACGTGCGAGCAGAGCGTTACAGCTGCCGTTCTCGATAAACACCGTTTCGCCGTTATTCACCAGGGAAGCGGCAAACTCCGCCAACTCACGTTTCAGGGCGTAGTTGTTCATCATGCGCGTTTCGACATCTTCGCTGTCCAGCGGCACGGCATAGCCATGCGCGCGGCGCAGATAACTCATTTTTTCCAGAAGATTGAGGTCCTGGCGGATAGTGACTTCAGACACGCCAGTGCTTTTAGCCAGATCAACGACGCTTACACGTCCTGTGTCGATCACCATCTGTAATATTATTTGTTGTCGGGAATTCATAGTATCCAAATTAAAACGGCGCAGCCGTTAGTTGAAAACTGACATAACTACGTGAGCTGCTGAGGTCTTTAAACTTCCCACGGCGATTTAGGCGGGACTTCATCGGTATCTTTCTGCGCACCCGCCTGAGCCAGTAATTCTGATTTTAATATTTCGAGATTACGCAGAGCAGAGTTCACATCACCTGCAACCAGAATATCCAGCACAGTATCAATACGTTGGGCAACTTTCAGTGCATCGATATCAGACATAACCTCATCCCTAAATGAAAAGTGAATAAATTCAATGATGCAGAAATTGAAGGCAAAAGAGAAGGGAAAAAGTGTGCAAACGAAAGTCCATTAATGGTAGTGATATTTTGATACTTCTTTATACAGGGGAGTTAGGTAGTGGATTAGTCTAATTCTGCGCGCAAGGCGCTTTTTTCTATGAGGAATTAGACTATGACAATTATCAATCAGGCTACCTGTAAACTGTTTACTGATTCTGCACGATTCACCCAGCTCGCAGGTTACTACGAAGAGGAAAGACGTACTGTGTGGATGATGCTGCGAGCACAGCCACGCCCTTGCTTCAATCATGCTTTGATTGAGGAGATCATGAACCTGTCCTGGCTGGTCAGGCAGTCCGGGTTTGACGTTGATTTTTGGGTGACCGGATCGCTGGTGCCGGATATGTACAACACCGGCGGTGATTTACGCTTCTTTGTTGACTGCATTGAGAATGGCCGTCGCGAAGCGCTACGGGCGTATGCCCGCGCCTGTGTGGACTGTGTTCATGCTGCGTCGCGAGGCTTCGATACCGGGGCGATCACCCTGTCGATGGTAGAAGGCAGTGCGCTTGGCGGTGGATTCGAAGCCGCGCTGGCGCACCACTTTTTACTGGCGCAGCGGGACGCGCGCTTAGGCTTCCCGGAGATCGCCTTTAATCTGTTCCCGGGCATGGGAGGCTACTCGCTGGTGGCACGCCGTTCCGGCATGAAACTGGCCGAGGAGCTGATCTACAAAGGGGAGTCACACACGGCGGAATGGTATGAGCAGCAGGGGCTGGTGGATGTTCTGTTCGAACCCGGTCAGGGCTACGTGGCGACACGTACCTTTATCGACACGTTACAGCCTAAAATGAACGGCGTCAGAGCCATGCTGCGCGCCCGTCAGCGGGTCATGCAGTTGCCACGCAGTGAGTTAATGGACATCACGGAAGACTGGGTGGAGGCTGCATTCTGCCTGCAGCCGAAAGACGTGGCCTATATGCAGCGGCTGGTTCAGCTCCAGGACCGCCACACCGCATCAGGCCTGCGTAAAGCCAGCTAACGCGCATTGCGTGACTGATAACGTTTAAACCATCGCTCGAATGCGACAACGGGCATGGGCTTAGCAAAAAGAAAACCCTGTCGTTCGTTGACGCCATTCTTCGTCAGAAAGGCGTCTTCTTTAGCACTCTCTACCCCTTCGGCTATAACCTGCAAATTCAGCGCCTGGGCGACGGCAACAATCGCGCGCACCAGCGACTGCGAAACCGACTGCTTATGAATATCACGTACAAACGCCTGATCGAGCTTTATGGCATCGATGGGGAAGCGGGCCAGTTGCGACAGCGAGGAGTAACCGGTGCCAAAATCATCGAGATGGATCTGCGCCCCCAGCTTGCTGAACTGCTGAATTACCGATAGCGCCAGCTCTTCGTTCTCAATCAGGCAGCTTTCCGTCAGCTCCACATCAATCGGGCAGTACTCAAAATCAAGGTCCTTCAGGGCCTTTTTCAAATCGCTGAAGATGGTCTGATCGGCCAGCTGGCGGGCCGAGACGTTAACGGCGACCCGCAAGTTGATACCTTTGTCGCGCCATTTAGCGACCTGGCGCACCACATCAAGCATGACCCAGCGGCCCAGCGGCACGATAAGCCCGGACTCTTCGGCATAGGAGATAAATTCAAGCGGCGGGATCAGCCCGCGCTCCGGCGACTGCCAGCGAACCAGCGCTTCAAGGGTCTTAACCTCGCCGCGCCAGGTGATTTTTGGCTGATAGTGGATCACCAGCTGGTCGTTATCCAGCGCCTTGCGCAGGTTGGTGTCCAGCCACAGGTATTCAAAAACACGCTGATTCATTTCTGGCGAAAAGACGCAGAACGTACCGCGCCCGTTCTCTTTGGCAGTGTACATGGCGGTATCGGCATTGCGGATCACGCTTTCACGATCCGTCCCGTGCTGCGGGGCGAGAGAAATACCCAGCGAACAGCCGGTATAGACTTCGATTAAACCAATGCGGAAGGGCTGGCGCAGGCGGGTCAGGATCCGCGAGGCCATAGCCTCCAGCGCGCCCTGCGAGGTATTCGTCGCCAGCACGATAAACTCATCGCCCCCCAGACGAGCCAGAAGCTGGCCCTCTTCCAGACAGCTGAGGATCGCCAGCGCCACGGCCTGTAAAAGCTGATCGCCAAACATATGTCCGTAGGCGTCATTCACTTTTTTGAAATTATCGAGGTCAAGGTAGACCACACCCACCTGGCCCTCGCCACGCGTGTCGATCGCAGCACTGATCAGATCGTGTATGGCATTGCGGTTTGGCAGGCCGGTGATGGTATCGGTATTGGCGAGCACCCGGAGTCGCTCCTGGGCGCGGCGCTCTTCAGTAATATCCGTCCCGGAACAGATAAGGAAAATTTCATTTTTGCCGCTGCCACTGTGCACAAATTTATTGCGAAACAGGAACAGGCGCTGCCCTTTGCGCGTTTTGATCCAGCGTTCCACTTCATAGGAGCTACCGTCACGAAAAAAACCGCTGATATTACGGCGGGATGCGGCGGCTTCGCTACGGCTCATGAACAATTTGAAGACGTTCTGGCCGATAACTTCATGCTCTTTCATCCCGGTATACTCTTCGCTCAGACGATTAAAGCGCTGAATATTGCCGTGCCGGTCAAGGATGACAATGACTGAATTGGCTTCGGAAACCACCTGTTCAGCAAAAGATAAACCTTGCGCCAGGTCGCGGGCAACAGAAGGGGTGTCGTGCCAGGCAGAGGCGGTGCCGGCCCACTCTTTTTTAGTAATCTTGCGGCCCACCAGATGCACAGGTACTTCGGAGCCGTACAGGGAGAGCGTCATGGTAATGCTGGAGGTAATCACCGTCATCTGGCGAATATGATTTGCCTGTTCGTCGGTCAGGGCGACTACTTGCGTCGTATCTGCGCTTTCACTGGCCGCAAGATGAAGCGCATTGCTGTCTGCCGTTAACCGCCACCAGGGACTGTGGGTGCCCATGTAACGAAACAGCAAATTTTGCTCCACATCGTCAATCATGCTCTCTCCCAGGCGCACTCAATTGCACACAATGTGCATTTTCAGTCGGTTTAATCACGTTAAAACGGCGCTGATTCAAGGCTAAACTTATTGTTTTTTCCCAGTATTCTTATATTAGAACGAGAATGGCGAAAAAGGATACAGGCGAATGAATATTCTGAGAACACAAAATGGCGTGAACCCGCCCATCGCAAATAATTGTGATCGCTTTTGGCAAATTTGGCAGGAAAAGATAAGTAAAAGTGATGAGTATCAGGTTTTAGAGGTAATAAAAAAGTCGGACCACCCGGTGGGGTGAATCCGACTTTTTCGCAGCGAACTATCAGACCGCAGGGCGGGCGATAACGCTGCGTGTTTCCATGCGGACTTCAGCGATAGTAACGTCGATAACCTCGGTCACCTTATAAGCCACTTCGCCTTTAATCTGAACAGTGCCGTTCTCCTGGCTACAGACCAGTTCATCACGCACGGCGTGCAGGAACGGTGCCGGAATAAATGCCACGGCGCCGTTATCCACCAGACGAACGCGCATACCGCCACGGCTGATATCGATGATTTCAGCCGCAAAACGGGTGTCAGTCCCGGCTTTGTCTTTCAGGAATCGAGCATACAGCCAGTCACCCACATCGCGCTCCGCCATGCGGTTAAGACGACGACGCTCTGCCATCTGCACGGTGGTCTCGTCCTGCGGACGGGCAATGGTTTCACCTTTGATGATAGCCTTAAGCAGGCGGTGGTTCACCATATCGCCATACTTACGGATCGGTGATGTCCAGGTTGCATAAGCTTCCAGACCCAGACCAAAGTGCGGGCCAGGTTCGGTGCTGATCTCCGCGAAAGACTGGAAACGACGAATGCGGCTGTCGAGGAAGCCAGATGGCTGTGCATCCAGCTCACGACGCAGCTTACAGAAGCCGTTCAGCGTCAGCACTTCCTGTGGATCGACATGCACGTCGTGGGTCTTCAGCAGGGCAGCCAGCGCTTCGCTGTTTGCCGGATCAAAGCCGGTGTGCACGTTATAAATACCGAAACCGAGCTGGTCGCGCAGCACGCGGGCTGCACAGATGTTGGCCGCAATCATTGACTCTTCAACGATGCGGTTAGCAATGCGACGCGGCTCAGCAACGATATTCAGCACTTCGCCTTTTTCACCGAGGATAAAGCGGTAGTCAGGGCGATCCTTGAACACCAGCGCATGGGTCTTACGCCACTCGCTGCGGCTCAGGCAGACGCGCTGCAACAGACGAATCTGTTCGGCAATGGCGTCGTTGGCAGGCTGCCAGGTACCGCTGTTTTCCAGCCAGTCAGAGACTTCGTCGTACACCAGCTTGGCTTTCGACTCGATGGTTGCGGCAAAGAACTCAATGTTCTCTTCGATAGTGCCATCGCTGGCGATGGTCATACGACAGGCGAGGACCGGACGCACGGCGTTGGCTCGCAGCGAGCATAAGTCATCAGACAGCTCGCGCGGCAGCATCGGAATGTTAAAGCCCGGCAGGTAGTTGGTGAAGGCGCGGATTTTAGCCGATTCATCCAGCGGGGTGCCTTCAGCAATCCAGGCCGTCGGATCGGCAATCGCCACGGTTAACAGCAGTTTGCCGTCAGCCTGCTCTTCCACATACAGCGCATCGTCCATATCTTCAGTGCTGGCACTGTCGATGGTCACAAAATTGAGCGCAGTGAGATCGCGACGCGTCAGACCTTCGTCCAGCATCTCCGTCGCCGCGCCTTCAGGCGCTTCTTTTTCCAGGTTATGGCGTGCCAGCGTGACCCACCATGGCACGAAATGATCGTCGCCAAACGTAATAAACTGGGTCAGTTCAGCATAAAAACCGCGGTCGCCCTTCAGAGGGTGACGGCGCATTTCAGCCACGGCCCAGTCACCTTCTTTGAAATCATGCGCGACACCGCGCTCGGCGCGGCAAGGAATGGCGTCTTTCAGCAGGGGATGGTCCGGGATGATGGACAGACGGTCATCTTTACGCAGGACCTTACCGACAAAACGGGTCAGGAAGGGTTCGATCAACTCTTCAGGCTCGGCGGATTCACGATCCTTTTCGCTATGGATCACAGCGGTAATACGATCGCCGTGCATCACTTTCTTCATCTGCGGAGGCGGAATGAAGTAGCTTTTCTGCGCATCGACTTCAAGGAAGCCAAAGCCTTTTTCCGTGGCTTTTACCACCCCTTCAGCACGTGGCGTCTGGGAATGCAGTTGCTGTTTAAGCTGCGCTAGCAGCGGGTTGTCCTGGAGCATAGTGATCTATTTTCGTAGCCATTGAGCGGCTGACAGTTTTACGCGAATCTCACTGCTACAGCAAGCGCTCTTTAGGTAATTAGTATGGTTATTCGCCTCTGCCAATGGCGATCTTCAGACGGTTCAACCAGCCGCAAAAAGCGCTCCAGGTCAGCAGGTTGATAGCCTGAGCCGGGGAAAGCCCCTCATCCGTTAACGGGGTAAATTGCGCAGCGCTGAACTGATCCGGGGAGCGCGCCAGTTGCTCTATCGCGCGTCTCACTGGCTCATCCAGGGCAGGAGATGTCTGTGCGGCATGGATCCCGCTGACCAGAATTTCACCTGTGTAATCGAGGATCGCCGGTTCATGACACAGCGCCGGCGTGAGCTGCTGCAACAGCGGCTCAGCCTGCCAGCGTTCAAGCGACGCCAACTGTTGTGCACTGGCATTGCATTGCTCAACGCCCGGGACAACTGGCTCCCAGGTGTCCATGTTCAGCACATTATCGTCTATCAGAGCGTGCGGCAGGATGTGGTGCCCGGGCAGCCAGCGAACAGGATGCCCGAGCAGGGCCTGGAAGACCGCCACGACTCGCGCCTGAAAGCCAACAAAGCCGATAATCTGATTGATGGTCACAATGTCGTAGACCGTCAGGCCCACGTCGTCCAGCTCCTGCTGTGCCTTGCTGTCGATCACATCGGGTGAGCTGGCAAGCTGGCGGGCATACTGAGTGATTTGGGCGAGGCGGCGATTACTTTCACGGGAGGAGTCAGGACCGGGGAGGGGGGCAAGTAGCGCGGCGTAGTGATTACAGAGCCGCTGCACGCCGCACACCTGCGCCACGGTCAGGGCCGTGCTGAACCGGTCATATGCGCTGAACGTGCGCAGGCGATTTACCGGCACGGCGCGTGGGAAAAAGAGGTCGCACAGCGCCCGGGCCGGGCTCAACCAGCGCTCACAGGCTGCCAGCAGCGAGGCCGGTAAGGCGAGGTTCAACAAAAAACGATCCGCCACCTGTGCGGCTTCGGGAACCAAAGGCAGGACTTCCGTCGGGCTGCTACTGGACTGGGTCTCGTGATACCAGTGGCCTTTGCCAGAAATACGGCGTTGTTCCATGTGCATTCCTTGATCTCAACATAGCGATCAATATCCTGGCGTAAGGCGGATACGCGGAAAAATATTGTTAGGTGATAACAAATAGCGGAACGGAATAACGAGGGGAAAAACAGCGGGAGAAACCCGACACGCAGGTGCAGTCGGGCACACCTTCCCGCCGGAGCGGGAAGGGCACGAACTTATTTGATTTCCAGCTCGTTCATTGCAGCGATGTTGAAACCGCCGTCAACGTGAACCACTTCGCCAGAGATGCCAGCAGAAAGGTCAGAGCACAGGAACGCTGCGGAGTTACCCACGTCTTCGATGGTAACGGTGCGACGGATTGGGGTAACGGCTTCGCAATGCGCCAGCATTTTACGGAAGTCTTTGATGCCGGAAGCGGCCAGGGTACGGATTGGACCCGCAGAGATACCGTTGACGCGCACGCCTTCAGGACCCATTGCGTTCGCCATGTAGCGCACGTTTGCTTCCAGAGAGGCTTTCGCCAGGCCCATCACGTTGTAGTTCGGGATGGCGCGCTCAGCACCCAGGTAGGACAGGGTCAGCAGAGCAGAACCTGGGTTCAGCATGCTGCGGCAGGCTTTCGCCATCGCCACAAAGCTGTAGGAGCTGATGTCGTGGGCAATTTTGAAGCCTTCACGGGTGACCGCGTTCACGTAGTCGCCATCCAGCTGATCGCCTGGTGCGAAACCGATGGAGTGAACGAAACCGTCAAATTTCGGCCAGGTTTTTGCCAGCTCAGCGAACATGCCGTCGATGCTTTCATCTTGCGCAACGTCGCATTCCAGAATGATGCTGGAATCCAGCTGCGCGGCAAACTCTTCTACGCGGCCTTTCAGCTTGTCGTTCTGGTAGGTGAATGCCAGCTCAGCGCCTTCGCGATGCATAGCCTGTGCGATGCCGTATGCGATGGACAGTTTGCTGGCAACGCCAGTCACCAGAATGCGCTTACCGGAAAGAAAACCCATAGCTCTAATCCTTATATTCATTGTTGTGGCGGCTGTCATCTGTTTGGGCAACCGTCGTTAAAACGCGGCGATAATAGCATGTGCCGCGTGCAGTGTTAATCCGACCACTCCATACGGGGCAGGTCAGCGGTCTTTTCGCCATGCATCGGCGGTTAAGGCTTCGCCAAAATGCCCGGCAATTAAACGTTTTGTCAGGTCGTGAAGCGGTGAGGCCAACACCGATGCGGTACTGCCGCGCTCCACTACCGAGCCTTCATGCATCACCATCACCTGATCGCTGATGTGCTTCATCATCCCCAGATGCTGGGTCACGTAGATATACGAAATACCCTGTTTCTCCTGCAACTCCAGCATCAGATTGATTAACTGTGAACGCATCGACATATCCAGCGAGGCCAGCGCTTCGTCAGCGATGATGACTTTTGGCCGCAGGATCAGCGCGCGGGCAAGGCCGAGACGCTGCTTTTGGCCGGGTGCCAGCATATGCGGATAATAGCTGACATGATCCGGCAGTAGCCCAACCATCCGCAGGGTCTCAATTATCTGCTTACGGCGCGCTTCAAACTCCAGATCGGTATTCAGACGCAGTGGAAAATCGAGGATCTGCGAGATACGCTGGCGCGGGTTCAGCGAGGTCGAGGGATCCTGAAAAATCATGCGGATCCGCTGACTGCGGAACGAGTAATCACCAAATTTCAGCAGATGGTCGTCAATCAGTACATCGCCATCAGAGGGTTCGATCATACCGGCCAGCATTTTTGCCAGCGTTGATTTCCCCGAACCGTTCTCGCCGATGATCGCCAGGGTCTGCTTTTCCCGCAGGGTAAAGCTCAGCGGCTTTACAGCTTCGACGGTCTGGCGATGGAACAAACCGGTGCGATAGCGAAAGGTCTTACTCAGGTTGCGCACTTCCAGCAAGGTTTCGACCATGTCACTCTTTCTCCATGTTCAGCGGGAAATGGCAGGCAAAGAGGTGGTTCCTCGGCCCGGCAAGGCGCGGGGTTTCAATGCATTTACGCTGCGCATAGGGGCAACGCGGCCCCAGACGGCAGCCAATCGGCAGATGCTCAAGAAGCGGGATCGCCCCCGGCAAGGTGTTGAGGCGGCTTTTATGCGGCATGGCGCTGCCAAAATCGGGGATCGCCCGGATCAGCGCCTGGGTGTAGGGGTGATGTGGCATGGTAATCAGATCTTCGCTGCCGGCGGTTTCCACGGTCTGTCCGCAGTACATCACGTCAATTTTATCTGCCCATTTGCTCAGCATCTGCAGGTCATGGCTGATCAGCAGAATAGTAGTGTTGTTGTTCTGGTTCAGCCGCGTGAGCAGGCGGAAAATTTGCGCCTGGGTGGTGGGCTCCATCGCATTGGTCGGTTCATCGGCAATCAGCAGGCGTGGCTGGTTGGCCAGCGCAATGGCGATCATCACTTTCTGACACTCGCCGTCGGTCAGCTCATACGGGAAGCTGCGCATGGCGTCTTTGTGATCCTTAATCCCCACCCGGTGCAAGAGCTCGATGGTCCGGCGTTTGCGCCAGCCAAAACGCTGCCACCAGCGGCCTTTATAGGTCCAGCCGGGAATGTTCTGCATCAGCTGCTTACCAACACGTTCGGACGGATCGAGGCAGGACTGCGGCTCCTGAAAAATCATCGACACGTTGTGGCCCACCAGCTTACGCCGCTCGCGGGCGGAGAGGCGCAGCAGGTCGATATCATCAAAACGCATCCGGTCGGCGGTGACGCGCCAGTTATCTTTCGCCACGCCGCATATGGCTTTGGCAATTAAGCTTTTGCCCGAGCCAGATTCGCCCACTAGTCCGCGGATCTCGCCTTCGCTCAGGGTAATGCTGACGCGGTCAACCGCTTTCACCCAGCCTTCGCTGGTTTTTATTTCAATCGTCAGATTACGAATGTCCAGTAATGGCATTATTCCACCCCCGCCACAATGGCGCGACGAATGCCGTCGCCAAGCAGGTTCACCAGTAACACACTTATCATGATCGCCGCGCCCGGCAGCATCACCGTCCACGGCGCCACGTAGATCAATTCCAGCGCGTCGCCCAGCATTGCCCCCCATTCCGGGGAGGGGAGTTGCGCGCCCAGGTCGAGAAAACCGAGCGCAGCGATATCGAGGATCGCCATCGACAGGGCGCGGGTGATCTCGGTCACCATCCCGGAGGCGATATTAGGCAGCACCGCGAACCACAGAATATTTAAGGTAGTGGCGCCATCCAGACGGGCGGCAACCACGTACTCTTTTTCCAGCTCATCGTGAACCAGGCTATAGACCGAGCGCACCATGCGCGGCAGCAGTGCCAGCCACACCGCAAACATAGCGTGGGTCAGGTGCGGGCCGGAGAACGCCACCACGATGATCGCCAGCAGCAGCGACGGAATCGACAGCAGGGTGTCGAGAATGTGGTTTGTCACTGCCGAGCGCAGGCCGTGGGTGGACCCGGCGACAATGCCCAGCACCAGCCCACACAGGGTGGCCGCCAGGGTGACCACAAACGCGCCGCCGACCGTGGGTGCCGCGCCGCTCAGCAGGCGACTTAAGACATCGCGCCCGAGATCGTCGGTACCGAGGAAGAACGAGACTTCGCCGTAACGTGACCAGGAGGGCGGTAACAGCTGATAGCCGAGGAACTGCTGGTCGATACCGTAGGGCGCAAACCAGGATCCCAGGACGCAGAGCAGCGCCAGGCCGCCGCAGCCGTACAGGCCGATCATCGCCGTGGTATCGCCATAAAAGTTACGCCACACGGTGCGCAACGCCCCGGGCGTGCGCTTTTCACTGTATACGCTATCGTAAGGCATACCATTCCTTATGTTTCAGCGGGTTAGCCATAGCGCCCAAAATATCGGATATCACGTTAACAATAATCACCAGCGCGCCAATCACCATCACGCCTGCGGAGATCGCGGCGTAATCCTGCTGGCGGATGGCGTTAATCAGCCAGCGCCCCAGGCCCGGCCAGCTAAAGACCATCTCGGTGATCATCGCCAGGGTCAGCATGGTGGAAAACTGCAGGCCTAGCCGCGGGATCACCGGCGGCAGGGCATTATGTAGAACATGGCGACGTAAAATCGTCAGCCGCGACAGCCCGCGCGTAGCAGCGGCTTTGACATAGTTCTTATCGAACACCTCGATGGTGCTGATGCGCATCAGTCGGATCACCTCGGTGGTCGGCGCAACGGCCAGCGCCAGCACCGGCAGCACCATGTGGCGCACGGCGCTGATAATCATCTCATGCCGCCAGACCGAATCTGAGAGCCAGGCGTCAATAATGGCGAAACCGGTCACCGTCTTCACCTCATACAACAGGTCAAAACGCCCGGACACCGGCAGCCAGCCCAGCGTCAGTGAGAAAAAGAGCGTCAATAGCAGCGCCAGCCAGAATACTGGTACCGAAAAGCCGAACAGGGCGATGGCGCTGATGAATTTATCCTGCCACTTGTTGCGGGTGATCCCGGCGAGCATCCCCACCGGGATCCCTACCACCAGCGCAAAACCGAACGCCAGGATGCACAGCTCCATCGTGGCGGGGAACACCTCTTTCAGCTGTTCAGCGATGGGCTGGCCGTTAATGCTGGAGACGCCAAAATCAAAGTGCAGCACACCTTCAAACCAGAACCACCACGCATTCCACAGGGAGGCGCCCTGTAGCGGCGCATGCGGCGTGAAATAGCTCAGACTGAAGCCGACAAAGGTCAGGAAGAAGAGAGTGATGAGCAGCAACAGCAGCCGACGTAAGGTAAAAATAATCACGGTTTTTTCACCTCTTCTTGGTTCTCACGAGAGACACCGGCAAAGGACGCGTTGCCAAACGGGCTAAGCACCAGCCCTTTAATATCGTAACGGTACGCCTGCAGACGCAGAGAGGAGGCCAGCGGCAGCACCGGCAACTCTTTGGCCAGAATCGTTTGTGCCTCATCGTAGGCATCGATGCGCGACGCCAGCTGCTGAGTTGACAGCGCTTTGCGCAGAATGTCATCAAACTCGCGGTGGCACCAGTGGGCATAGTTGGTCTGTGAATCGATGGCTGCACAGCTCAGCAGTGGCCGGAAGAAGCTGTCCGGGTCGTTACTGTCGGTTGCCCAGCCTGCCAGGGTTAAATCATGGTTCATATCCATCAGGCGCGCCTCCTGAAAACGGCCTTCCACCGGAACGATCACCACGGTGACCCCCACCTGAGCGAGATCGGCTTGCAGCAACTCAGCGGTCTTAAGCGGGCTGGGGTTCCAGGCCTGAGAACTGGTAGGGACCCACAACTGCAGGGTGAGATTATCCGCCCCCAGCGCTTTGAGTTGTTCGCGGGCTTTATCCGGGTTGTATTCGGTAATTTTAGCCTCGCTATCGTAAGCCCACGAGGCGCGGGGCAGGATTGAGGCGGCCGTTTCTGCCGTACCGTAATAGATGGACTGCATCAAACGCTGGTTATTGATCGCCAGCGCCAGAGCGTGCCGCACCGCCGGGTTATTGAGCGGTGGCTTATTGGTATTAAATGCCAGATAGGCAATGTTCATGCCCGGACGCAGGGTCAGGCGCAGACGCGGATCGTCACGCAGGATTGTCAGCTGGCTGGCGGCCGGCCAGGCCAGCACATCGCACTCACCGGTAAGCAGCTTCGACAATCGGCCCGTGCCGCCGGAACCTAAATCCACCACGACCTGTGGCATCAGCGGTTTGCCGCGCCAGAATTTGTCATGACGTTGCAGACGCACATATTGCCCGGCGCGATACTCTGCAACCTGGAACGGACCTGTGCCCACCGGCTGGCGGTCCATCAGCTCCTGCTTATCCTGCAGGGTCAGTTGGGTGGCATATTCAGCGGACATCACCGAGGCGTAGTGCGTTGCAAGATGCCACAGGAAGGAGGCATCCGGGCGCGCGAGGGTAAACTCCACCGTGCGGTTGTCCAGCTTGCGCACGTTTTTCACCGTATCGGCAAACTGCAGGCTGTCGAAATAGGGGAAGCTGCCGCCGTTAACGTAGTGCCACTCATCGTCGCGGTTAAAAATGCGCTGGAAGGTGAAGACCACATCATCCGCATTGAGTTTACGGGTAGGTTTAAACCATGACGTGGACTGGAAGCTCACATCGTCGCGCAGACGGAAACGGTAGGTGGCGCCGTTGTCTAAGACTTCCCAGCTTTCGGCCAGCTCTGGCACCAGGCGGTACGTATAAGGATCTACATCCAGCAGGCGGTCGTACAGCTGTGCGGCGAGGGTATCAACAATCAGGCCGCTGCTCGCTTTTTGCGGGTTGAAGGTGTTGACCTGCCCACTGACGCAGTAGACAAAGCCGCTGTCGCGAATATCAGCGCCATCCACAGACGTGGGGGCAGCAAAAGCCTGGCTACATAACAGGCCGAGCGCAATCAGGGACGAGAAAACCAGACGCATAATTTTTAAGGTTTTTAGTGACGATCTGCAAAGTGTATCGCACTTACACCTGCTTCGTAAAAATGTCTGCGGATAAGTGCTGATATTGTCAGCGCATTTGATGCTTTTTGAGCAATGCCCTTAGCTGGTGGTAGGTCAGCCCCAGCAGTTCAGCCGCGCGTTTCTGATTATATTTTGCCTCCCGCAGACTCTGCTCCAGCAGTTGCTTCTCCTGCGTCTGCTGGAACTGGCGTAAATCCAGCGGCAGGACCGGCGACGCCGCGGAGTGGGGCTTATCGGCGGGAGAGGGGGTGGAACGACTGAACGGATCGATCACAATCTCATCCAGCTCGGTTTCGCTGCTGCCATGGCGATAGACGGAACGCTCAACCACATTTTTCAGTTCACGGATGTTCCCCGGCCAGCGGTAGTCGAGCAGCGTGTCACGGGCGCGCTGACTGAAACCGGGAAACAGGGGCAGCCCCAGCTCGCGGCACATCTGAATGGCAAACTGCCCGGCCAGCAGCATGATATCGCTGCGCCGCTCGCGCAGCGGTGGCAGATTGACGACATCAAAGGCCAGCCGATCCAGCAGGTCGGCGCGAAACCGCTCCTGCTCGACCATCTCTGGCAGGTTGGCGTTGGTGGCGCAGACCAGACGAACATTGACCTGCAACGGCTGACTGCCGCCCACGCGCTCCAGCTCGCCGTATTCAATCACGCGCAGCAGTTTTTCCTGCACCAGCATCGGGGCGGTGGCCAGCTCATCGAGGAACAGCGTACCGCCATCGGCGCGCTCGAAACGTCCGGGGTGACGACGCTGCGCCCCGGTAAAGGCCCCCGCCTCATGACCGAACAGTTCGGTATCAAGCAGGTTTTCGTTCAGTGCGGCGCAGTTCAGGGAGATAAAGGGGCCATCCCAGCGCCCGGATAAGTAATGCAGACGGTTGGCAATCAGCTCTTTCCCGGTGCCGCGCTCCCCGATGATCAATACCGGTTTATTCAGCGGTGCCAGGCGAGAAACCTGCTCCAGGACTTCAAGAAAGCTGTTCGCTTCCCCTAATAAGGTATCTTTAAATTCAGACATGATGAAATTAACCATTTAGTGGTGTGATTCACTAAGCGAGAGTAGAGTGGAACGGGTGAAAAAGCAATCACCTCTCATAAAATCAATAAGATAAAAAACTGGCACGGGATTTGTATTAGCTATGCAGCAGGGCTTAGCCCGATAACAGAAATGTGAGGATTCAATTATGGGTATTTTTTCTCGTTTTGCCGACATCGTGAACGCCAACATCAACTCGCTGCTGGAAAAAGCGGAAGATCCACAGAAGCTGGTGCGCCTGATGATTCAGGAGATGGAAGATACGCTGGTGGAAGTACGTTCAAACTCCGCCCGTGCGCTGGCAGAGAAGAAGCAACTTTCTCGCCGCATTGAACAAGCGACTGCCCAACAGAGCGAATGGCAGGAAAAAGCCGAACTGGCGCTGCGTAAAGATAAAGACGATCTGGCCCGTTCCGCGCTGATCGAAAAACAGAAGCTGACTGACATCGTCGCGACGCTGGAGCAGGAAGTTACGCTGGTAGATGACACGCTCACCCGCATGAAAAAAGAGATTGCGGAGCTTGAGAACAAACTGAGCGAAACCCGCGCCCGCCAGCAGGCTCTGGCGCTGCGTCACCAGGCAGCCAGCTCTTCACGCGACGTGCGCCGTCAATTGGATAGCGGCAAGATCGATGAAGCCATGGCCCGTTTCGAGTCATTTGAGCGTCGTATCGATCAGATGGAAGCCGAAGCCGAAAGCCACAGCTTTGGCAAACAGAAGACGCTGGATCAGCAGTTTGCCGATCTGAAAGCGGATGATGAAATCAGCGAGCAACTGGCCGCGCTGAAGGCCAGAATGAAACAAGACAATCAATAATAATACCTGCGGCGCCAGCTGGCGCCGCCACTCATCGTAAGACAAGGAGTAGACATGAGCGCGCTTTTTCTTGCCATTCCGCTAACCATTTTTGTGCTGTTTGTACTGCCGATCTGGTTATGGCTGCATTACAGCAACCGTTCTTCCCGGGGCGAGCTGTCGCAAGGCGAACAGCAGCGTCTGGCGCAACTGACCCAGGAGGCGAATAAAATGCGTGAACGTATTCAGGCGCTGGAAGCGATCCTGGATGCGGAACATCCGAACTGGAGGGATCGCTAATGGCCGGACTGAACCTGAATAAAAAATTGTGGCGTATCCCCCAGCAGGGGATGGTACGCGGCGTCTGCGCCGGCCTGGCGCACTACCTCGACGTGCCGGTAAAGCTGGTACGCGTGGTGACGGTGCTCTCCATTTTCTTTGGTTTGGCGTTTATTACCCTGGTGGCCTACATCATTTTATCTTTCGTGCTGGACCCTATGCCTGACAGCGCGATGAGCGATGAGAATGCCCCAACCAGCAGTGAACTGCTGGACGCGGTGGATGCCCAACTGTCGGCAGGCGAGCAACGCCTGCGTGAGATGGAGCGGTATGTCACCTCTGACACTTTCTCGCTGCGAAGCCGTTTTCGTCAGCTTTAACTGAGAGAACTCATATGAATCAACGCTGGCAACAGGCCGGACAGCAGGTTAAGCCGGGCCTGAAATTCGCAGGGAAGCTGGTTTTACTGACTGCACTGCGTTACGGCCCGGCAGGCGTCGCGGGCTGGGCCATTAAGTCTGTTGCGCGTAAGCCGGTAAGAATGTTACTGGCTGTGGCGCTGGAGCCCATGCTGAAGAAGCTGGCAAACCGCGTTTCCCGTCGTTACTTCTCCTGATCTCCCTATTACCTGAGCCCTTTCCTTTATATGGAGAGGGCAGGTAGCATTTCTCTGATTTCCTGCTTTCTTTGCGGCAGTTCACAATAATGCGCTGAGCTGCTTTGCGAATCCCTTTTTCTCCTTGCTTGTCCGTTGACAGATATTTTTCATGGGAGTAGATTGCCCTCCGTGGGACCGCTACCATGGAAAACAATGTGAACGCTAAAATTAAGAGTTTAATAAACTTTGTTTACGGAGAGTCTTTTTCTGAGGCGCATTTAAAGATGCTGCTTGAGAAAATTGACAACGCTGGGTCTGTAATTACGGGAAAGCGTAAAGCAGGCTGGGATGAAAAAGATATTGTCCTGATTACTTATGCCGATCAGTTCTCTGCGCCAGGGGAGAAAGCTCTTCCGGTTTTTACCCGATTTTATAATGAGTGGCTCTCTCGCTCATTTTCTCATGTCCATCTTCTGCCTTTTTACCCCTGGTCTTCTGACGATGGTTTTTCCGTCATCGATTATCATGAAGTTGCACCTGAAACGGGTTCGTGGTGTGATGTCGCGGAATTAAAAAAGTCAGCCAGCTTGATGTTTGACTTCGTTTGCAATCATATGTCGGCGAAAAGCCAATGGTTTGAAAATTATATTAACCAGACGCCGGGGTATGAAGATTTCTTTATTTCCGTCGATCCCGAAACCGATTTGTCCGCAGTGACGCGGCCCCGGGCTTTACCCCTTCTGACACCTTTCACGCTTCATGATGGCAGCGTCCGCCATCTCTGGACCACCTTCAGCGAAGACCAGATCGATCTCAATTTCGCCTCTCCTGAAGTGCTGATTGCGATGGTGGATGTGCTGCTGCATTACCTTATGGAAGGGGCTCGTTATATCCGCCTGGATGCCGTCGGCTTTATGTGGAAAATCCCTGGAACAAACTGCATTCATCTTGAACAAACGCATCGCCTTATTCAGCTTTTCCGCGCCATCACGGACAGAGTGGCTCCAGGTACGGTGCTGATTACGGAGACAAACGTTCCGCATAAAGACAACATCTCTTACTTTGGTGATGGTGAAAATGAAGCGCAGATGGTTTATCAGTTCTCTCTGCCTCCGCTTGTGCTGCACGCCGTCCATTGTCAGGATGTCCGGGCGCTCTGTCAGTGGGCGTCATCGCTGAAGCTGCCTTCCATGAAAACCACCTGGTTTAACTTCCTGGCTTCGCATGACGGCATCGGCCTTAATCCTTTGCGCGGAATTTTACCGGAGTCAGAGATCCTCTCGCTGGTAGAGAAATTGCAACAAGAAGGGGCGCTGGTTAACTGGAAAAATAATCCTGATGGCACCCGAAGCCCCTATGAAATTAATGTGACCTATCTCGATGCGTTAAGTGCGAAGGAGAGTGAGGATAATGAGCGCATCGCCCGATTTATTCTTGCTCATGCTGTTCTGTTAAGTTTCCCGGGCGTGCCTGCAGTGTATATCCAAAGTATTCTGGGTTCACGTAACGATTATGACGGGGTAGAGCGGCTGGGGTATAACCGCGCCATCAACCGGAAAAAATACCGCGCCGGGGAAATAGATGCCGAACTTGAGGATAACAAGAGCCTTCGCCATAGCATTTACCATCGACTGACACAATTGATTACGATTCGTCGGACAGAAAAAGCCTTCCATCCAGACAGTCAGACGATTTTCGAAACGTCAGGAACGCATGTTTTCAAAATTATTCGTACTGCGGATAATGGCGAGCGCATTACTGCATTATTTAATTTCAGCAATCACCAGCAAAATATTCATTCAGATATTGAAACCGGAAGGGAGTTAATCGCCGGAGAGGATATTCGTAGTACGACTCTGTCCCTAAATCCATGGCAGGTCATGTGGATTAAAGAAAACTAAAAAGGACCTATAAAATGAAAATGCCCAGAATTGTGCTGATATCAGCACTGGTTTCGTGCGCCCTGTTATCAGGTTGCAAGGAAGACCAACAGTCAAACGTCACCATTGAGTTTATGCACTCGTCTGTCGAACAGGAGCGACAGGCAGTTATTACAAAACTGATTGAGAAATTCGAGAAAGAGAATCCGACCATCAAGGTGAAACAGGTGCCGGTGGAAGAGGATGCCTATAACACCAAGGTGATTACGCTGGCCCGTACCGGCGCCCTGCCTGAAGTAATCGAAGTCAGCCACGATTACGCCAAAGTCATGGATAAAGAGCAGCTGCTGGATCGTGCTGCTATTAGCGAAGCCATTAATGCCGTGGGCGAAAACACCTTCTACGACGGGATCCTGCGCGTCGTTCGCACTGAAGATGGCGAAGCCTGGACGGGTGTGCCGATCAGCGCCTGGCTTTCCGGCGTCTGGTACCACAAGGACGTACTTGCGGCAGCGGGTCTTGAAGAGCCGAAAAACTGGGAACAGCTGCTGAAAACCAGCCAGATGTTGAACAATCCGGCCAGTAAACATTACGGCATTGCCCTGCCTACTGCTGAGAGCGTGATGACTGAGCAAGCGTTCTCGCAGTTTGCTCTGTCGGGTGGTGCAAACGTGTTTAATGCCAAAGGTGATGTCGAAATTAACACGCCGGAAATGGCCAAAGCGCTGGCGTTTTATAAAGAGCTGGCGGCGACCACCATGCCGGGATCGAACGATGTTATGGAGATCAAAGACGCCTTTATGAATGGCTCTGCGCCAATGGCCGTCTACTCCACCTACATCCTGCCGGCTGTCTTCAAAGACGGAAATCCCGCCAATCTGGGATTCGTCGTCCCGACTGAAACCTCCTCGGCGGTCTATGGCATGGTCACCTCGCTGACTATCACTACCGGTCAAACTGAAGAAGAAACCAAAGCGGCAGAGAAATTTGTTACCTGGATGGAACAGGCTCAAACCGCCACCGACTGGGTCATGATGTCCCCGGGCGCGGCATTGCCGGTGAACAAGCTGGTGGTCGGCACCGAAACCTGGAAAAACAACGAGGTGATCAAGGCCTTTGGTCAACTGCCTTATGAGCTGATCGCGCAGTTCCCGAATGTGCAGGTGTTTGGCGCCGTGGGAGATAAAAATTTCACCCGCATGGGCGACGTGACGGGTTCCGGCATCATCAGTTCCATGGTGCATAACGTGACGGTGGGGCAACAGGATCTCAGCGCAACGTTAAGCAATAGCCAGACGCGACTGACTGACCTGATTTCACAACGATAGGAGCGCACTGCGGAAGGGAATTATGAAGACGTTGTTTTCTGGTCGATCAGATATGCCTTTCGCCATGCTGCTGTTGGCCCCCAGCCTGATTTTGCTGGGGGGCCTTGTGGCCTGGCCGATGATTTCCAACATTGAAATCAGTTTTTTACGCTTGCCTTTAAACCCGCGAGTCAGTGCGGTGTTTGTCGGGTTCGATAACTACATCCGTATTTTGAGTGATGCGGCGTTCTGGCATTCGCTGTGGATGACCTTCTGGTATACGGCGCTGGTGGTCATAGGTAGCACCGGGTTAGGGCTGGCCGTTGCCATCTTCTTTAATCGGGAGTTTCGCCTGCGCAAAACGGCGCGTTCTCTGGTGATCCTCTCTTACGTTACACCGTCGATCTCGCTTGTGTTTGCCTGGAAGTACATGTTCAACAATGGCTATGGGATTGTGAACTATCTGGGCGTGGATCTGCTGCATCTGTATGACCAGGCGCCGCTGTGGTTCGACAACCCAGGCAGCAGTTTTGTCCTGGTGGTGCTGTTCGCCATCTGGCGCTACTTCCCGTACGCGTTTATCTCGTTCCTCGCGATATTGCAGACCATTGATAAGTCGCTGTACGAAGCGGCTGAAATGGACGGCGCGAATGCATGGCAGCGTTTTCGCATCGTCACGTTGCCCGCGATTATGCCGGTGCTGGCCACGGTTATCACACTGCGAACCATCTGGATGTTCTACATGTTTGCGGATGTGTATCTGCTCACCACTAAGGTCGATATCCTGGGCGTCTATCTCTACAAGACCGCCTTTGCATTCAATGATCTGGGTAAAGCCGCCGCAATTTCTGTCGTGCTGTTCGTGATCATCTTCACCGTCATTCTGCTCACCAGAAAAAGGGTAAACCTCAATGGCAACAAATAAACGCATCCTGGGCCGGATTGGTTTCTACCTGGGGCTGGCGGTATTCCTGATTATCACGCTGTTCCCGTTCTTCGTGATGCTGATGACCTCGTTCAAGAGCGCGAAAGAGGCGATATCGCTCCATCCGACCATTCTGCCGCAGGCGTGGACGCTACAGCATTATGTCGACATCTTTAATCCGCTGATCTTCCCATTTGTGGATTACTTTCGGAACAGCATGGTGGTGTCGTTAACCTCGTCGGTCATTGCCGTTTTCCTCGGCACGCTGGGCGCTTACGCACTCTCCAAACTGCGTTTTAAAGGGCGCGCGACGATCAACGCGAGCTTTTACACCGTCTACATGTTCTCCGGGATTTTGTTGGTGGTACCGCTGTTCAAAATCATTACCGCATTAGGCATTTATGACACCGAACTGGCGCTCATCATCACCATGGTGACACAGACCCTACCGACGGCGGTATTTATGCTGCGCAGCTATTTCGACACCATCCCGGACGAAATAGAAGAAGCCGCGATGATGGATGGCCTGAACCGCCTGCAAATCATCTTCCGCATCACCGTGCCGCTGGCGATTTCCGGGCTGGTGTCGGTCTTTGTCTACTGCTTTATGGTGGCGTGGAATGACTATCTGTTTGCCTCCATTTTCCTGTCCAGCGCCAGCAACTTCACCTTGCCTGTCGGGCTGAACACCCTCTTCAGTACGCCGGATTACATCTGGGGTCGCATGATGGCGGCATCGCTGGTGACGGCACTGCCGGTGGTCATCATGTACGCGCTGTCTGAACGTTTTATTAAAAGTGGTTTGACCGCCGGTGGCGTTAAGGGCTAAGGCGGCCGATTTTAACAAGGAGTGAATCATGAAGAAGTTAGTTGCGATCGCGCCGCGCGTGGCGGCGCTGGTGGCCTATGAAGATCGTCCTGTGGCGGCACATGAAGTCAAAATTCGCGTCCGTTTCGGCGCGCCGAAACACGGTACCGAAGTGGTGGATTTTCGTGCGGCGAGTCCCTTTATCGACGAAGAGTTTAACGCGGAATGGCAGATGTTTACCCCGCGTGAAGAGGGCGCAGCCCGCGGGATCGAGTTCGGCAAGTTCCAGTTAGGGAATATGGTCGTGGGCGACATCATTGAATGCGGCGAGGATGTGACGGAGTACCAGATCGGCGACAGCGTCTGCTGCTACGGTCCGCTGCAGGAGACGGTGATCGTCAATGCCGTAGACAACTACAAACTGCGCAAAATGCCGCAGGGCGCCTCTTGGAAAAACGCCGTTTGCTACGATCCGGCGCAGTTCGCCATGAGCGGTGTGCGCGATGCCAACGTTCGTGTGGGCGACTTTGTCGTTGTGGTCGGTCTGGGCGCCATCGGACAGATTGCTATTCAGCTGGCAAAAAAAGCCGGGGCGTCAGTCGTCATCGGTGTCGATCCTATCGAACATCGTTGTGAGATCGCACGCCGTCATGGCGCGGATCACTGTCTGAACCCAATCGGTACCGATGTTGGCCTGGAAATCAAAAAACTGACCGGTAAGCAGGGCGCGGACGTAATCATTGAGACCAGCGGTTTTGCCGATGCGTTGCAGTCTGCGCTGCGCGGACTTGCCTACGGCGGAACGATCTCCTACGTTGCGTTCGCTAAGCCGTTTGCCGCGGGTTTCAACCTCGGTCGCGAAGCGCATTTCAACAACGCAAAGATTGTCTTCTCCCGCGCCTGCAGTGAACCCAACCCGGATTACCCGCGCTGGAGCCGTAAGCGTATCGAAGAGACCTGCTGGGAATTGCTGATGAACGGCTATCTGAATTGTGAAGATCTGATCGACCCGGTCGTGACTTTCACCACCAGCCCGGAAAGCTATATGAAGTATGTCGATCAGCACCCGGAACTCAGTATCAAAATGGGCGTCACTTTTTAAGCTAAGGACAGCAAATAATGAAGATCGCAACACAAAACCAGGCCTTTTTCCCGACCAACATTATGGAAAAATTTCAGTTCATCAAAGCGATGGGTTTTGATGGCTACGAAATTGACGGCAAACTGCTGGTCGATAACCTCGATGAAGTGAAAGCCGCAATCAAAGCCACGGGTCTGCCGGTGACGACGGCATGCGGCGGCTACGACGGCTGGATCGGTGACTTCATTGAAGAGCGTCGTCTCAACGGGTTACAGCAGATTGAACGCATTCTTGAAGCACTCGCTGAAGTGGGCGGGAAGGGCATTATCGTTCCGGCGGCCTGGGGAATGTTTACCTTCCGCCTGCCACCGATGACTTCACCGCGCAGCCTCGACGGCGATCGCAAAGCGGTAAACGCTTCCCTGCGCTGGCTGGACGAGGTGGCTGCGCGCACCGGGACCACCGTCTACCTGGAGCCGCTAAACCGCTATCAGGACCACATGATCAACACCCTGGCCGATGCCCGTCGCTACATCGAAGAGAATGCCCTGAAGCACGTGCAGATCATCGGCGATTTCTATCATATGAACATTGAAGAAGATTCGCTAACCGATGCGCTGCACCACAACCGCGATCTGCTGGGGCATGTGCATATCGCGGATAACCATCGCTATCAGCCGGGAAGCGGCAGCCTGGATTTTGCCAGCCTGTTCGATCAGCTGCGTGCCGATAACTACCAGGGTTATGTGGTGTATGAGTGCCGTGTTCGTGCCGACGATCCTGCGCAGGCTTATCAGGATTCCCTCACTTATTTGCGTGAATGCTAAGGATGACGAGCGTGATGAGTGCTTCAACACCTTCGCCCCTGCGCGTCGCCATCATTGGTGCCGGGCAGGTCGCGGATAAAGTGCATGCCTCGTATTACGCCTCGCGCAGCGATGTTCAGATGGTGGCTGTCATGGACAGCCGCCTGGAGCAGGCACAGGCGTTCGCGGAACGTCATGCTATCCCTGCGGCATGGCAGGACGCACAAGAGATGCTACAGGCGGTTAAACCGGATGTGGTGAGCGTTTGTTCCCCCAACCGCTTTCATTTTGAACATGTCATGATGTCGCTGAATGCCGGGTGTCATGTGATGTGTGAAAAACCACCCGCCATGACGCCACAAGAGGCCGATGAAATGCGCGTCGCGGCCCGCCGGGCGGGCAAAGTGCTGGCGTATGATTTTCACCATCGTTTTGCACTTGATACGCAACTGCTGCGTGAGGCGGTGCTGAGCGGGACATTCGGTGAAATTTACTTCACCACGGCGCAGGCGCTGCGCCGCTGCGGAGTACCCGGATGGGGCGTTTTTACCAACAAATCGCTGCAGGGGGGCGGCCCCCTGATTGATATCGGTATTCATATGCTGGATGCCGCGATGTATGTGCTGGGTTTCCCGCAGGTAAAACGCGTCACGGCGCACAGCTTTCAGAAGCTGGGCACCCATAAAAACAGCGGCCAGTTCGGCGCGTGGGATCCTGCGCAGTTTACCGTTGAGGATGCCCTGTTTGGCACGATCGAATTCTGCAACGGCGGCATCCTGCGTCTGGATACCTCCTTTGCTTTGAATATCCGCGAGCAGTCGATCATGAATGTCGCCTTCTGCGGTGAGAAGGCAGGTGCAACGCTGTTCCCGGCCCATATCTATCAGGATGACGCTGGTGTGTTACAGACCCTTACCCAGCGTGAAGAGGCTGACGACCAGCGGCATTTACGCAGCATGGATGCCTTTGTTCGTCACGTGTTGGGGGAGCCGGTCATGATCGCCGATGCGGAGCAGGGGCTGGTGATCCAGCAATTAGTTGCCGCACTGTATGAATCCGCCGAAAAAGGGGAAAGCGTGACGTTATGCTGAACCTGTCTGTATTAACCGATCCGGGCTTCTGCCCGCACAGCCTGAATAAATACGCGTCCATTATGGCCTGCGGTAACGGCTATATGGGCATTCGCGCCACGCATGAGGAAGACTACACCCGGCAAACCAGAGGGATGTACCTTGCTGGCCTCTACCATCGCGCGGGTCGTAACGAGACCAACGAACTGGTTAATCTCCCGGATGTTATCGGTTTTGATATCGAGCTGGATGGCAAGAACTTCAGCCTGTTATCCGGTGAGATCCTGAGCTGGCAACGCGAGCTGGCTTTTGCCAACGGCGAGCTGCGTCGCAGCGTCGTCTGGCGCTCGCCTGAAGGGAAAGACTACCGGCTGGAAAGCCGCCGTTTTGTGGCGCTGGATCCCCTGCCGTTAGTGGCAATGCAACTTGCCATCACGCCACTGGATGCCTCCTCGCAGGTGGGTTTGAAAACTGGCATCGACGCCACCCAAACCAACAGCGGCAGGCAGCATCTGGATGAGATGTCGGTGAGGGTATTTGACCAGCACTATATGCAGGGGATTTACGAAACACAGGACCATGCATCTGATGTGGTGATCTCCGCGTTCTGTCGCCTTTCGACAGAGAGCGACAGTTGCTTCACCGCCAAAAACCGCCGCGTCCAGGTTCACCATGCGCTGACGGTTTCCCGCGGGGAGACCGTCACGCTCGAGAAACTGGTGTGGGTGGCTCACCGTAGCGACAGAGCACTCTCCGTGGAAACCTTCGCCCGTCATGCGCTGGCCGAACTTAAAGCCTGTGCCACCAGCGGTTACGCCTCTTTGCTGGCGCGTTCAGCCTGCGCCTGGGAGAAGGTCTGGCGCGATTGCCGGGTGGAGGTGGCATCCACGGAACACCAGGACCAGATGGCGCTGGATTACGCGGTCTGGCATTTGACAGCCATGACGCCTTCCCATGACGAACGATGCAGCATCGCGGCCAAAGGGTTGACCGGTGAGGGCTATAAAGGCCACGTGTTCTGGGATACCGAAATATTCCTTCTGCCTTTCCATCTGTTCAACCGCCCGCAGATAGCACGCAGTCTGCTGCGTTACCGCTGGCTGAACCTCCCGGGCGCACGCGCGAAGGCCCGTCGTAACGGCTGGCCTGGTGCGCTGTTCCCCTGGGAAAGCGCAGCAAGCGGGGAGGAAGAGACGCCAGAGTTCGCGGCGATCAATATTCGCACGGGGGTACGCCAGAAGGTGGCCTCCGCGCTGGCCGAACATCACATCGTGGCAGATATTGCCTGGGCCGTCGTCGCTTACTGGCAGGCGACGCAGGATGACGCCTTTATGCGTAATGAAGGGGTGACGCTGCTGATGGAAACCGCGTCGTTCTGGATGGGGCGGGCCACCGACGTCAAAGGGCGTCTCGAAATCCATGACGTGATTGGGCCGGATGAATACACGGAACACGTGAACAACAACGCTTATACCAACTACCTGGCCTGGCATAACGTCGCCAGCGCTTGCCGGTTTATGTCGATGTTTAACCGTGAGGATGTGCGCTTTACGGAAAAGGCCGCCGATTTTCTGACGCGCTTATGGCTACCGGAAGCCAATGCCGACGGTGTAATCCCACAGGATGATACCTTTATGGCAAAACCGGCTATCGACCTGAGCCGCTACAAAGCGCAGGCGGGGAAACAGACCATCCTGCTGGACTATTCACGCGCTGAAGTGAACGAGATGCAGATCCTTAAGCAGGCGGATGTGGTCATGCTCAACTACCTGTTGCCGGAACGCTTTACCTCACAACAGTGTGCCGCCAATCTGGCGTTTTACGAGTCGCGCACCATCCACGACTCGTCGCTCAGTAAAACCATCCACGGGATTGTCACCGCGCGTTGCGGGGATACGGAAGGGGCTTACGCCTTCTGGCGTGACGGTGTTGCTATCGATCTGGGTGACGATCCGCACAGTAGCGATGACGGTATTCATGCCGCCGCGACCGGTGCTATCTGGTCTGGCGTCGTTCAGGGATTTGCGGGTGTACAGATTGTGGACGGGGAACTGCATCTGGCGCCGAAACTTCCTGCCCACTGGCAAAAACTCATTTTCCCGTTGCGCTGGCGGAACGCAAACATGCGCTTCACCGTTGAAAATGAGGCGTTAACGGTTGAGACCTCGGCACCTGTCACTTTAACGCTATGGGGCAAAAACCTTAGCGTAACGGAGGGGCAGACCTTTGCTTACGAGGACTTTATGACGTCTGTTACTGGGACCGCTACCACGGAGGGAAATCATGATGCTTAAGGCGGTGATATTCGATCTGGATGGCGTGATTACCGACACTGCGCACCTCCACTTTCTGGCCTGGCGTACCGTGGCGCAGGAGATTGGCATATCCATTGACGAAACCTTCAATGAAGAGCTCAAGGGAATTAGCCGCATGGACTCTCTGCAGCGGATCCTGCGCTATGGCGGGAAAGAGGGGGTGTTTAACGAACAGCAACGCCTGGCGCTGGCGGCTAAAAAAAACGATCTCTATGTCCGGTCGTTGGCCTCGCTGACGCAGGACTCGCTGCTGCCGGGGATCCGCGAGGTGCTTGCCGGGATCCGGGCGGCGAATGTCAAAACGGGCCTCGCCTCCGTGTCTCTGAATGCCCCGGGAATATTGCAGGCGCTGGGTATAGACCATGCGTTTGATTTTTGCGCCGATGCTTCCCGCATTGCCCGTTCCAAACCGGACCCGGAGATTTTCCTTGCCGCCTGTGCGGGACTGAATGTCTCTCCCCGGGAGGCCATCGGTATTGAAGATGCTGCCGCAGGTATTCAGGCAATCAACGCGGCAGGGATGTTGTCGGTGGGGATTGGGCCTGGCCTCGATGAGGCGGGACTACAACTTCATTCAACGCGGGAACTGACCTGGAAATGCCTGACAGATTTCTGGGCCTCCCGGACGGTACTGATAAGGAACTAACAATGGCTCAACTCTCCTTGAAACACATTCAGAAAATCTATGACAACCACGTTCACGTGGTGAAGGATTTCAACCTCGAAATTGAGGACAAAGAGTTTATTGTCTTCGTCGGACCTTCAGGATGCGGCAAATCGACGACGCTGCGCATGATTGCCGGGCTGGAGGAGATCAGCGCTGGCGAGCTGGTGATCGACGGCGTGTGCATGAACGATGTTCCGGCTAAATCCCGTGATATCGCCATGGTTTTCCAGAACTATGCGCTCTATCCGCATATGACGGTCTACGACAACATGGCGTTTGGCCTGAAGATGCAAAAAATCGCGCCAGCGGTGATCGAGGAGCGGGTTAACTGGGCAGCCCAAATCCTGGGCTTACGCGACTACCTCAAGCGCAAGCCTGGGGCCTTGTCCGGTGGCCAGCGTCAGCGTGTGGCGTTAGGCCGGGCGATCGTCCGGGAAGCCGGGGTGTTCCTGATGGATGAACCGCTCTCAAACCTCGACGCCAAGCTTCGTGTACAGATGCGCGCTGAAATCAGCAAGCTACACCAGAAGCTTAACACCACCATGATTTACGTCACCCACGATCAGACGGAAGCCATGACCATGGCGACCCGTATTGTGATCCTGAAGGACGGTATCATTCAGCAGGTTGGGGCGCCAAAGCAGGTGTATAACGAGCCGGCCAATATGTTCGTGGCTGGCTTTATCGGCTCCCCCGCGATGAATTTCATTCGCGGTGCGATAGACGATGGTTATTTCGTGACCGAAACATTACGTATGGCTATACCGGAGGACAAGCTTGCGGCTCTGAATACGGGAGGTTATCAGCGTAAAGCCGTGGTATTTGGCATCCGGCCGGAAGATATTGTTACCCCTCAAAGCGGACATGAAAGCATTAACGCCAAAGTCAGCGTAGCTGAACTGACCGGGGCTGAGTTTATGCTTTATGCCAGCGTCGGCGGGCATGAGCTGGTTGTCCGCGCTGGTGCGGCGAATGACTATGCGGCAGGAGATAATATTGGTATCCAGTTCGATATGAATAAGTGCCATTTCTTTGACGCTGAGACTGAAATGGCTATTCGATAATAAGCGTGTTGGCCGGAAATGCGAATTTCCGGTTTTTTTATCTGTTAATAATGAGGGAATATTTTAATGAGTACTCTACTAAAAAGTGCTGCGCTTGTTCTCTGCGCAGGGGTTAGCTGCGCACAAGCAACCGAAACGGCGAAACAGTGGGAATTTAATATCGGGGCCATGTACGAAATTGAAAACGTCGAAGGCCAGGGCGAAGATAAAGATGGGTTATATGAACCATCCGTATGGTTTAATGCAACCTGGGATGCATGGACGTTCTCTCTTGCCATGTATCAGGAGGGCACGGTTGAGTATAGTAGCATGACCCGCGGCAGTTATTTTGATCGTCCAGAATTCGAATTGCGCTATCGTTTTATTGGTACCGATGATTTGACGCTCGGCCTGACCGGCGGTTTTCGTAATTATGGCTACCACTTTAAAGATGAGCACGGCGCTAAAGACGGCAGCGCGAATATGCAGCGCTATAAAATCCAGCCTGACTGGGATGTTAAATTAACCGATGACTGGCGTTTTAGCGGCTGGTTAGCCATGTATCAGTTTGCTAACGATCTTGAAAAAACAGGCTATGCTGACAGCCGTGTTGAAACGGAAACCGGCTTTACCTGGACCATTAACAATATTTTCTCCGCGAAAATAAATTATTATTTAGAACGCGGATTTAATATGGATGGTTCGCGTAATAACGGTGAATTTGCTACCCAGGAGATTCGCGCCTATCTGCCTGTTTCAATGGGGCAAACCACGTTAACGCCTTATACTCGCCTGGGTCTGGACCGCTGGTCGAACTGGGACTGGCAGGACGATCCTTCCCGTGAAGGGCATGATTTTAACCGGCTGGGTCTGTTGTATGCCTATGATTTCAAAAATGGTTTATCCATGACGCTGGAATATGCCTATGAGTGGCAAAACCACGATGAAGGCAAGAACGATCGTTTCCACTACGCCGGTGTTGGCGTAAATTACGCGTTCTGACAGGCTGCTTACCAGGGGCTACGGCCCCTGGTTTTAACGAACGGAGTCAGCAAATGAAAAGTGGGTTTCAACCAACACTTTATGGGAGGCGGGTTTACCTGCAATACGGTTGAACAGCAGATTGCAACTCTCTTCACCCAGTCTGCGGGTTGGGATATCAAACCCCCCGGGAGCAGGTGTCAAAATGAGAGAGAGCATGGGATCACTGTAACCCGCCACTGCAACCTGTTCCGGGAGGGCCACATTTAACGCCTCCGCTGCACGATAAAGACTGAGCAACTTCATGCTGTCGGTGGCAAATACCGCATCCGGTGGCGTAGCTGATGAAAGTAATTCCCGGGCGGCCGACAGGGCACTCTCGTGAGTATATCCCCCATCAACGATCCACGCCGGGTTAATAGCAATATGATTTTTTTCCAGGCTGGCTTTATAACCTGCCAGGCGATCAATGGAAACGTGGTAATCAAGCGGCGCGTGCAGGCAGGCTATTTTGCGTCGGCCGGCCTTAATAAAGGCCTCTGTCAAGGTGGCACTGTCGTGAAAATTATCGGTATCGACAGAGTAGATATTTTGAAATTCACCCACGACTTTACCGATTACCACCACCGGTACGCCATACGCGTCCAGCGTTGAGAAAAAGGATTCATTTGCCGGAGAGCTTAGCATGATGATCCCTTTAATCATTTTTTGTTTTATTTTGTTCACGCACTTCAACAGATCGTCTTCACTGCTTTTGGACGTTTGCAAAATGACGTCAAACCCTTCCTCTTCTGCTTTTGCCGTAATGGCATGAAGGACATCTGAGAAAAAAGGATTGCCTGCAGTCGTTTTCGTTGAGCGGGTCGAAATAACCATGATGGCGTCAAAGCCAGAAGAGGTGAGGGCGCGGGCAACCTTATTAGGCTGATAATTTAATTCTTCAATCGCCTTCAACACTTTTTCCCTGGCTTCAGGGGAAATATTTGTTTGCTTATTCAGTACCCGGGACACGGTTGATTTCGAAACGCCAGCAACTCGCGCAATATCATAAATGGTGGGTGACATACACCTTACTCGCTCCGATAGACGGCAATGCGGGTCATCTTACTGGAGAAAAAACGGCAATAGCAATAATTATGAATTGATAATCAACGATCTGCCCCAATTTACTGTATTCTGAAGCAAGTTATTCCATACTGGCAGGCAATGAAGGACCGAGATGAAGCGATTTAAAAGTGAACTCAATTCTCTGATCAATCGTGGGGTTGACCGTCATTTGCGCCTCGCGGTCACCGGCCTGAGCCGCAGCGGTAAAACGGCTTTTATTACGGCGATGGTCAATCAGCTCCTTAACCTGCATGCCGGGGCGCGTTTACCCTTGCTGAGCGCCGTGCGTGAAGAGCGTCTTCTTGGCGTGAAGCGTGTGCCGCAGCGTGATTTTGGCATACCCCGGTTTACTTACGATGAAGGGTTGGCCCAGCTGTATGGCTCTCCGCCCACCTGGCCAACGCCGACCCGTGGCGTGAGCGAAATCCGCCTGGCGCTGCGCTATCGTTCGAACGATTCGCTGCTGCGTCACTTTACAGAGACCTCCACCCTCTATCTGGAGATTGTCGATTATCCTGGCGAATGGCTGCTCGATCTGCCGATGCTGACGCAGGATTACCTGAGCTGGTCGCGGCAGATGACCGGTTTATTACAGGGACAACGCGCGGCCTGGTCAGCCCGCTGGCGTGCCCTGTGTGAGGGACTGGATCCACTGGCACCCGCCGACGAAAACCGGCTGGCGGCCATCTCGGAAGCCTGGACCGATTACCTGCATCAATGCAAGAAAGAGGGGCTGCACTTTATCCAGCCGGGCCGCTTTGTGCTGCCGGGGGATATGGCAGGCGCCCCGGCGCTGCAATTCTTCCCATGGCCGGACGTGGACGCCTTCGGTGAATCGAAGCTCGCCCAGGCGGATAAACAGACAAACGTCGGGATGCTGCGCGAGCGTTTCAACTATTACTGTGAAAAAGTGGTGAAAGGGTTCTACACCAACCATTTTTTACGCTTCGACCGCCAGATTGTGCTGGTGGATTGCCTGCAGCCGCTCAACAGCGGGCCGCAGGCCTTCAACGATATGCGCCTTGCGCTCACCCAGCTGATGCAAAGTTTCCACTATGGACAGCGCACGCTGTTCCGCCGCCTGTTCTCGCCAGTCATCGACAAGCTGCTGTTTGCCGCCACCAAGGCGGACCACGTTACGGTGGATCAGCATGCCAATATGGTATCGCTGTTACAGCAACTGGTGCAGGATGCATGGCAAAACGCGGCGTTTGAGGGCATCAGCATGGATTGTCTGGGACTGGCCTCGGTGCAGGCTACCCAGAGCGGATTGATTGACGTCAATGGCGACAAGATCCCGGCGCTGCGCGGTCATCGTCTGAGTGATGGTGCGCCGTTAACAGTCTATCCCGGCGAGGTGCCTGCCCGGCTGCCCGGCCAGGCGTTCTGGGAAAAGCAGGGCTTCCAGTTCGAAGCCTTTCGCCCGCAGGTTATGACGGTCGATCAGCCGCTACCGCACATTCGCCTCGATGCCGCGCTGGAGTTTTTAATTGGAGATAAATTGCGATGACCGAACCCTTAAAACCGCGTATGGATTTTAGCGGTACGCTGGAGCAGGAACAGCAGGAGGCCTTCAAGGCCGCCCAAACCTTCAATACGACTCAGGCAGAACAGTTTTCCCCGGTCGTTTCCGATATGCTCCCCGCCGAAGAGGGGCAAGCTGAAGCCGTGGTCGAAGCGGCGCTGCGTCCTAAACGCAGCCTGTGGCGCAGAATGGTGAGCGCCGGGCTGGTGGTTGCCGGTGTAACAGTCGTCGGGCAGGGCGTGCAGTGGGCGATGAATGCCTGGCAAACCCAGGATTGGGTGGCGCTGGGCGGTTGTGCGGCCGGGGCATTGATCGTCGGGGCAGGCGTAGGCTCCATCGCTACCGAGTGGCGCCGCTTATGGCGACTGCGCCAGCGCGCGCACGAACGTGATGAAGCCCGTGATTTGATGCAGAGCCACGGCACCGGCCACGGACGGGTGTTTTGCGAAAAACTGGCGAAACAGGCCGGGCTGGATCAGTCTCATCCGGCACTGCAACGCTGGTATGCCGCTATTCATGAAACGCAGAATGACCGGGAAGTGGTCTCGCTGTATGCCCATCTGGTCCAGCCGGTGCTGGACAGCCAGGCGCGGCGGGAGATTAGCCGCTCGGCGGCTGAGTCGACCCTGATGATTGCCGTCAGCCCGCTGGCGCTGGTGGACATGGCCTTTATCGCCTGGCGCAACCTGCGTCTCATCAATCGTATCGCCGCCCTGTACGGCATTGAGTTGGGCTATTACAGCCGTCTGCGTCTGTTTCGCCTCGTGCTGCTGAATATGGCCTTTGCCGGAGCCAGTGAGGTGGTACGTGAAGTAGGCATGGACTGGATGTCGCAGGATCTGGCCGCACGTCTCTCGGCCCGCGCTGCCCAGGGAATTGGCGCAGGATTGCTGACTGCAAGACTTGGGATCAAAGCGATGGAGTTGTGCCGTCCTCTGCCGTGGACAGCGGAGGATAAACCACGCCTGGGCGATTTCCGCCGGGAATTGATTGGTCAGCTGAAAGAAACCCTCAACAAAAAACCACAGTAGTTACATCTTCTCGCACAATATTCCGTCATGAGGTTCACAAGCTGTCAATATTTGTTGACAGCTATCTTCCCGATTACCGATATCTGGCTTATCATTTCAGGGTTACTGGCTTATAGAGTGATTTTCCCATGCGTCTGGAAGTATTTTGTAAGGACCGTCTCGGCCTGACTCGCGAGTTACTTGATCTCCTTGTTTTGCGTAGCATTGATCTGCGTGGCATCGAGATCGACCCAATCGGGAAGATTTACCTGAACTTTGCCGAAATTGCATTCGATACCTTCAGCAGCTTAATGGCTGAAATTCGCCGTATCGCTGGCGTTACGGATGTGCGCACCGTACCCTGGATGCCCTCCGAGCGTGAACATCTGGCCCTCAGCGCGCTGCTGGAAGCGATGCCGGAGCCGTTCTTATCATTGGATTTGAAAGGCAAAATCGACCGGGCTAACCTGGCGAGTTGCCAGTTGTTTGCCCAGGAGCAGGACAAGCTCAGCAGCCACAATGCCGCCCAGTTGATCCCCGGCTTTAACTTCCAGCGCTGGCTGGAGAGCAACCCGCGATCCACCCACAGCGAGCATGTGATCATCAACGGGCAGAACTTCCTGATGGAGATCACCCCGGTCTATCTGCAGGGCGACAACGACGACCGCACCTTGACCGGCTCAGTGATCATGCTGCGCTCGACGGTTCGCATGGGGCGTCAGCTGCAAAACCTGTCCAGCCAGGATGTCAGCGCCTTCAGCCAGATCATCGCCGTCAGCCCGAAAATGCGCCACGTGGTGGAGCAGGCGCGTAAGCTGGCGAATCTGACGGCACCTTTGCTCATCACCGGAGAAACTGGCACCGGCAAAGATCTGCTGGCTCATGCGGTGCATCAGGCAGGCCCGCGCGCGGGCAAACCCTATCTGGCGCTGAACTGTGCTTCCATCCCGGAAGATGCTGTTGAAAGCGAGCTGTTCGGCCACGCCCCGGAAGGCAAAAAAGGCTTCTTTGAGCAGGCCAACGGCGGCTCGGTGCTGCTGGATGAAATTGGCGAAATGTCGCCGCGGATGCAGGCCAAACTCCTGCGTTTCCTTAATGACGGCACATTCCGCCGGGTGGGAGAAGATCATGAGGTGCATGTGGATGTGCGCGTGATCTGTGCCACCCAGAAGAACCTGGTTGAGTTGGTGCAGAAGGGCGTCTTCCGAGAAGATCTCTATTATCGCCTTAACGTACTGACGTTGAATATCCCGCCGCTGCGCGATTGCCCGCAGGACATCATGCCGCTGACCGAGCTGTTTGTGGCGCGCTTTGCCGATGAACAAGGCATCCCGCGACCGAAGTTTTCAGCCGATCTCAACACGGTTCTTACCCGCTACGGCTGGCCGGGCAATATTCGACAGCTGAAAAATGCGATCTATCGCGCGCTGACCCAGCTTGAAGGCTATGAGCTGCGGCCGCAGGACATTTTGCTGCCGGATTATGACGCCGGTACGGTGGCGGTGGGCGAAGAGGCGATGGAAGGCTCGCTGGATGACATTACCAGCCGTTTTGAACGTTCGGTATTGACGCAGCTGTATCGTAACTACCCTAGTACGCGTAAGCTGGCGAAACGGTTGGGCGTTTCGCATACCGCCATTGCCAATAAACTGCGCGAGTACGGTCTGAGCCAGAAGAAAGGCGACGAGTAAAAACAAAAAAGCCTCCGCAGGGAGGCTTTCTTTTTGGTCTTACGCTTTCAGCGCTTCCAGCGCAGCAGCATAGTCCGGCTCGGTGGTGATTTCATTCACCAGGTGACTGAACACGACAGTGTCGTTTTCGTCGATTACCACAACCGCGCGAGCAGCCAGGCCTTTCAGGGCGCCTTCAGCGATGCCCACACCATACTGCTCCAGGAATTCCGGGTTGCGCAGGGTGGAAAGGGTAATAACGTTGCTCAGGCCTTCTGCACCGCAGAAACGGGACTGGGCGAACGGCAGGTCAGCGGAAATGCACAGCACAACAGTGTTGTCCATTTCAGTCGCCAGCTGGTTGAATTTACGCACAGATGCGGCACACACGCCGGTATCGATGCTTGGGAAAATGTTCAGCACTTTACGCTTGCCGGCGAACTGGCTCAGCACGACGTCAGACAGATCTTTTGCCACGAGCGTAAACGCCTGCGCTTTGCTGCCAGTCTGAGGAATGGATCCTGCAACAGAAACCGGGTTGCCCTGGAAATGAACGAGTTGTGACATAGTTATCTTCCTGTTTACATATAGTTAACGTCGCCGTTAGTGTATGTCATCAGCCAATATCACAGCAAACCCTATTTACGCGAAGCCGCTATACAGGAGTGAGTGATGAGAACTCTCAAGGTTTATGAAGAAGCCTGGCCATTGCATACGCCGTTTGTCATCTCCCGGGGAGCCCGGAGCGAGGCCTGCGTGGTGGTAGTCGAAATAGAGGAAGAGGGTGTCAAAGGGGTGGGGGAGTGTACGCCTTATCCGCGATATGGTGAAAGCATCGCCTCGGTGATGGCGCAGATCATGGCCCTGGCACCAGAACTGGAGCGCGGGCTTAGCCGTGAAGCCCTGCAAACCCTGTTACCACCGGGCGCGGCACGCAATGCCGTTGACTGCGCCCTCTGGGATTTAGCCGCGCGCCAGCAGGGCATCCCGCTGGCGACCCTGGCCGGAGTCACATTACCGCAAACGGTAGTGACCGCGCAGACGGTGGTGATCGGCGAACCCGCGCAAATGGCCGCCAGCGCCAAAGCCCTGTATGCCGCCGGGGCGCGGCTGCTGAAAGTGAAGCTGGACGATCGTCTGATCAGCGAGCGCATGGTCGCCATTCGCGCTGCTGTGCCCCAGGCCACGCTGATCGTCGATGCCAACGAATCCTGGCACGGCGAAGGACTTGCCGCCCGCTGTCAGCTGCTGGCGGATCTGGATGTCGCCATGCTTGAACAACCCCTGCCTGCGGGTGACGATGCGGCGCTGGCGAATTTTATTCATCCGCTCCCTATCTGCGCCGACGAGAGCTGCCATACGCGCGAAAGTCTGCCCACCCTGAAAGGGCGCTACGAGATGGTGAATCTTAAGCTGGATAAAACTGGCGGGATCACCGAAGCGCTGGCGCTGGCCGCCGAAGCGCGGGAGAACGGTTTTGCGCTGATGCTCGGCTGTATGCTCTGCACCTCGCGTGCCATTAATGCGGCTTTGCCGCTGGCGGGCGAGGTGCAGTTTGCCGATCTGGATGGGCCGACCTGGCTGGCGGTGGACGTTTCACCGGCGCTGCATTACACCACCGGCGTGGTTCATCTCTGAGGCTCCCAGCGCAGCAGATCGGTCATTGCTCTCAGGTACTTCTCGCTGGCCTCGTCGGACGAGATTGGCGGGAATTCGGCGGTGATACAGTGCAGGCTTAAATCAGCGCACCAGCTGCCGAACGACCCCGGTGTTTCATAACCGACGCTGCTAACCAGCGGTAGCGAAAACGCATCCGCCAGCCAGCGCCCCAGTGGGCTGTGGGCCGGATCTTCAATGCAGGCCAGTGGATCGTGAAACGACACCACCCAGGCAGGATGCAGTTTGTGGATCAGGTGGCATAGCGCCGCCGTTTCCGGCTCCGAGCCGGGTTTTTCACCGGTCAATAACACCACATCCCTGTCCTGGGCCGCACTGTTCCAGCGGTAGACCGTCTCACCTTCCCGCCAGTTTGCCGCCGGGAAGTTTCGGTTTAAATCCACGCCGCGGGCATTGGCGCGCAGCCCCAGCTGACAGCCGTCCGGGTTGACGGTGAGCACGACATGGTGGCGACGCAGCTCAGGCGCCAGCGTGCGCAGGGCGCAGGAGAGGGTCACGATCGAGGAGTTTTCATCCCCGTGCGTTCCGGCAATGATCAGGCCGCTGTTACGATCGGCCTGCGGCGCAGGGAACCAGATCAAGGGCGCGCCAAGGAATGAACGGCCATAATGTTCAGTTCCGGGCGGGAAAGCGCCACGTTCCGTTCTTGGGCGAGTGAGGGACATAGACGTTCCTGAATCAGAGTTATACTACTGGCAGTGTTGTGCAAAATACGCGGTTTATCAAATAGTTTCAGCGTCGGGGCAAAATCGGCAGATATCAACTTTCCGACGGAAGTTGTTTGCATTTCCCTGTTCCGAAACAAATAATTACGCATCTGCTCGTTACCCATCATTTCAAAGGGGATCTCATGAAGCATCCGGTTTCGTTGATTTGTTCTGCCCTGTGGTTGTGTGGCCTCTCTTCTTATTCGTTTGCTGCGGATGTTCCCTCCGGGACGACACTGGCGCCAAAGCAGGAGCTGGTGCGTCATATTAAAGATGAACCCGCCTCGCTGGATCCTGCCAAAGCGGTGGGGCTGCCTGAGATTCAGGTGATCCGCGATCTGTTCGAAGGCCTGGTCAATCAGAATGAAAAGGGCGAACTGGTGCCGGGGGTGGCCACAAGCTGGCAGAGTAATGATAACCGCGCCTGGACCTTTACCCTACGCGAGAACGCCAGATGGTCTGACGGTACGCCTGTCACCGCACAGGATTTCGTTTATAGCTGGCAGCGCCTGGTGGATCCGCAAACCACGTCCCCCTTCGCCTGGTTTGCAGCGCTGGCCGGGATTAGTAATGCGCAGGCTATCATCGACGGCAAGGCCACGCCGGACAAACTGGGCGTGACCGCAGTGGATAACAGAACCCTGCGCGTTCAGCTGGATAAACCGCTGCCGTGGTTTGCCAACCTGACGGCGAGCTTCGCCTTTTATCCCGTCCAAAAAGCTAACGTGGAGAGCGGCGCGGAGTGGACCCGTCCCGGTGCGCTGGTGGGTAATGGCGCATACATCCTGAAAGACCGGGTGGTTAACGAGAAACTGGTCGTCGAGCGCAACAGCCATTACTGGGATAATGACAAAACGGTATTGCAGAAAGTGACCTTTATCCCAATCAACCAGGAGTCGTCCGCCACCAAGCGCTATCTGGCGAACGATATCGACATCACCGAGTCATTCCCGAAAAACCTCTACCAGAAGCTGTTGAAGGACATTCCTGGGCAGGTTTACACCCCGCCGCAGCTGGGCACCTATTATTATGCCTTTAACACCCAGAAAGGCCCGACGGCGGATGCCCGGGTGCGTCTGGCGCTGAGCATGACCATCGATCGGCGGATTATGGCCGAGAAAGTACTGGGTACCGGCGAAAAACCGGCATGGCACTTCACCCCGGACGTGACCGCAGGCTTTACCCCTGAGCCATCGCCTTTTGAGCAGATGAGCCAGGAAGAGATGAACGCGCAGGCCAAAACGCTGTTACAGGCGGCGGGTTACAATGCCCAGAAGCCGCTCAAGCTAACGCTGCTGTATAACACCTCGGAAAACCACCAGAAGATCGCCATCGCGGTAGCATCGATGTGGAAAAAGAACCTGGGTGTCGATGTTAAGCTGCAAAATCAGGAGTGGAAAACCTATATCGACAGCCGCAATACCGGCAATTTCGATGTGATCCGCGCCTCATGGGTGGGGGATTATAACGAGCCGTCAACCTTCCTTTCGCTGCTGACCTCCACGCATACCGGCAATATCTCGCGCTTCAACGATCCGGCGTATGACAAGGTAATGAATCAGGCGTCGCTGGAGACCACCGTCAAGGCCCGTAATGCAGATTACAATACAGCGGAGAAAATCCTCGCGGAGAAAGCGCCTATTGCGCCGATCTACCAGTACACCAATGGGCGTCTAATCAAGCCCTGGGTGAAAGGGTATCCCATCAACAACCCGGAAGACGTGGCGTACAGCCGGACGATGTATATCGAGAAGCATTGATAGGCAGGATCGCCTTTTAGACTAAAGTGACCTCTGCTAAAAACGAAACTGGCGCGATTCTTCGCGCCAGTTTCTCTTTCAGTCGCTGAAAAGGACCTGCAGGCCTATCTTGCCAGGCAACATCCACAGGACGCTGTTCGGCTGACTGACTTTATCAGCAGGCTCACTGGACATGGAAGAAAAGAAGAACTGTCGCTGGCAGGCGTCGAAGGTACAGCGTTCCTTCTGCCAGACCAGTATCCGGCTCCCCAATGGTGGAGCCGTGAAAAGGAACTAGCGAGACGCTAACAGCGGTGCGTAATCCATGTTTTGCAAATCCTCCAGCAGGCCGGGGCCAGTGGGGTGCCAGCAGAGTTGCTGGCGGGTCCAGTCAGATGACGCGCGCAGATCCATGGCGGCAAACAGCGCAAACCAGCCAAAATGTGCATCGGCCTCAGCCGCAGAGAGCGAGATCTGCGGCAGACCGAGCTTATCGGCGACCACCTGCGCAATCTTCCGTGTGGCAACGCCTTCTTCCGCGACGGCATGGTAGCGCCTGCCGCGTTCGCCCTGTTCCAGCACCTGCACATACAATCGGGCGACATCGCTGACGTGTGCCGCCGACCAACAAGTATTGCCTTCGCCAATACAGGCGACGGCACCTTTTTCAGCAGCGTGTTGAATGTAGTGTGTGATCAGCCCCTGGCGGGTGTTGTCATGCACCTGCGGCAGACGCACCACCCGCACATCCACGCCCTGCGCCAGTAGCGCATAGGCTGCCACTTCAGAGGCCACGCGAGGATTATGGTTATCAGGTTTAAATTGATCTTCACGCGCCAGCGCTGTGGAGCCGTCATTGCCCATACCCGTGCCGGAGGTGATTATCAGCGGACAATCGCTCCCCTCCAGCGCCTGGCCCAGCGCATGAATAACCCGCCGGTCTTGTTCACAGTTCTCGACGAAACGGTGAAAGTTATGGTCAAACGCGGTATGGATCACCGCATCGGCGCACTGCGCGGCGGCGGCCAGGGTTTCAGGCTCCTCCAGCGTACCGCGATGGACGTCGGCCCCCGCGGCCTTAAGTGCCTGCGCGCTGCTTTCCGAGCGGGCGAGGCCCGTCACCTGATGGCCGGCTGTCACCAGTTCAGCCAGAATCCGCGAACCGATAAACCCGCTCGCACCTGTCAAAAATACTCGCATAATCCACCTCCAGATTGGGTTGCCATCCAGAGTAGCGCTATAGTGATACGGTAAAAGTAGGGACCTTATCAGGGTATAAATCTTAACAGGATAACGATGATGCCGATGACAATGCAGTCGCTGGGCGATTTTTTGCGGACGCGACGCTTACGCCTTGATCCGACAGCGTTTGGTTTTATCGGCGGAAGACGGCGCACGCCGGGTTTGCGCCGTGAAGAGGTAGCGCAGCTTGCCCATATCAGTCCCACCTGGTACACCTGGCTTGAGCAGGGACGCGGCGGTGCGCCGTCGCGTGAGGTGCTCAACCGTATCGCCAGCGGGCTGCGCCTGACGGGGCCCGAGCGCGAGCATCTGTTTATTCTGGCATTCGGTCATCCGCCAGAAACGCATTTCACGCTCTCCACGGATATCACGCCGCGTCTGCAACGGGTGCTGGAGGCGTTCGGCGTTCCGGCGCTGGTCAAAACTATCACCTGGGATGTCATCGCCTGGAACCGCGCCGCCGCCTGCGTGTTGACCGACTATGGGCAGCTACCGTATTCACAGCGTAACGTGCTGCGTCGGCTGTTTCTCGACCCGCAGGTACGTGAAATGCAGGCCGACTGGCAGACGGTGGCCCGACTGGTGGTGAATGCCTTTCGTGCCGACGTGGCGCGGGCAGGGGAATCGGCAGAAACGGCGAGCCTGATTGGCGAGCTTTGCAGTCGGAGTCCCGAATTTGACCTCCTGTGGCGCAGCAACGATGTCGCCAGCCACGGCGAGGGTATAAAGCGCATTTATCACCCACAGGTGGGGGCGATAGACCTGGAGTTTTCAACCTTCATGGTAGAGGGGCGGCCAGATCTGGCGATGTTAATTTTTAACCCGGCAAATGACGAAAGCCGCCATAAAATTGACAAGCAGGTAAAACAATCCCTGTCTTATGGCGGCGCGTCAGACCGCCATAATGCCGCCGTCCAAGAATAGCGCTTCACCTGCAACGAATCGACTCTCGTCAGAGGCCAGGAACAGCAACGCTGTAGCCACTTCATCCACCCCACCGAGCCGCCCGAACGGCGTCATATTTTGAACCCCTCTCGATACCGTCATTGCCATGCAGATAAGATTGCATGCCGGGGTGAAGATCATCCCCGGCGATACCACGTTCACCCTAATCCCGTGATCTTTTAGCTCGGTAGTTCAGGAGCGGGCAAACGAGCGGATGGCGGCTTTACTGGCGGCTGTGTGGAGCGCGCGGTTACTCGCCTTTGCTGAAGAAAGTCGGGCAGAGGATCATGATGGCGATCCGTTCAGCGCCATCCAATCGGAATGTGCCATACCTTCGCCCGTGCGCGGGTAAGGAGCGCAGCACCCGCGGCCCGCATGAAACATGAAGCGCGGAATTGGGCGAGTCGATAGCGCTCATCATCGGAGTAATGACGCCGCGATGCGCGTGGGTAAAGATGAGGGGTTCCTGTAGCCACTATATTAAGGCGGCGGTGTTAGGGCCAATCGCGCCCTTGTACGATGCAGACATCAGCGGTGGTATTATGGTGAATGGCGTTGCGCCCGGTAGCCCTGGTCTGCCAGATGATATCGGCCCGAAAATCGCCTTTAAGACTAAGATAGTCTCGGCTAAATCGAGTTAAAGAGAAAATGATAATGCATGATAGCGTGGGTTATCATGTCTGCACAGGTATCAATACATTTCATCCATTTCCATTGAAGTAATACAATCTAAATATGATATTTTATTCCCGAATAGGATTGGCTACATTTTATTAAGGCACGAATGATCATGGCGATGAATATATATCGGTTGTTTAATAAGGTTCACCGCCAGTTATTAGTGGTAATATTTAAAACAATGTCTACTTTTGGACTGTGAGTGAGTTGATTCATTGTAATCACTTGTTCTAATATCACCTGCGCAAAAATGAAGTTTTACTTAATAACTATTCCTTAAGGAAAAGGGACTGCTATGGCTGATACATTTCAGAATGAAGTGCCCAAGGCACGTATAAATCTCAAGTTGGCTCTCCATACGGGGGGCGCGCAAAAGAAAGTTGAGCTACCGCTTAAGCTCTTGACCGTTGGTGATTTTAGTAATGGCAAAGAAAACAGGCCGTTATCTGAACGCAAAAAGGTTAACATCAATAAAAATAACTTCGACAGTGTACTTTCAGAATTTAACCCGGAAATTAACCTGGCCGTGCAGAACACTCTGGCTGGCGAGGGGGTAGAAGAAAATATCCGCCTACATTTTTCCAGTATGAAAGATTTCGAACCCGAACAGGTTGCCCGTCAAATTCCTCAGCTTCGCGCGATGCTGGCAATGCGCAATTTATTACGCGATTTGAAATCCAATCTTCTTGATAACGCCACTTTCAGAAAAGAGCTTGAGAAAATCCTTAAGGACCCGGCGCTGTCTCAGGAATTACGTGACGAAATGAGTGCACTTGCCCCGAAATAAAATTTGGGCATCTCTTTTAATGGATTAACCGGGAATATGCTGATGTCTGTAAATACTGAAACTGGCTCTGCTCAGGGGCAAACCACCGTACTGGAAAAAGAGGGCGTTTACGCCTCCTTGTTTGAAAAAATCAACCTCACCCCGGCATCGAGCCTCGGGGATATTAATGCGTTTCTGGATGATGCTGCGCTCGCTGATGCTTCTGCAGGTGAACGCCTGACGGCCGCGATGCAGGTATTTATGGACTGTATCCGTAAATCCGGTCAGCCAGTGGAAAAGCTCGACAAAACGCTGATTGATCACCACATCGCGGAGCTGGATTATCAAATCAGCCGCCAGCTGGATGCGGTGATGCACCATCAGGAATTTCAGAAGGTGGAGTCCCTGTGGCGCGGTCTGAAACAGCTGGTCGACAACACTGACTACCGTCAGAACGTCAAAACAGAAATTCTGGATGTGTCGAAAGACGATCTGCGTCAGGACTTTGAAGATGCGCCTGAGCTTATCCAGAGCGGTCTTTACTGGCACACCTATACCGCCGAGTACGACACCCCAGGTGGCGAACCGATCGGCTCGGTCATTTCCTCCTACGAATTTGACGCCAGCCCGCTGGACGTTGCGCTGCTGCGTAATATCTCCAAAGTGTCTGCCGCGGCGCACATGCCGTTTATCGGCTCCGTCGGCCCGAAATTCTTCCTGAAAGAGTCGATGGAAGAAGTGGCTGCCATTAAAGATATCGGCAACTATTTCGACCGTGCCGAGTACATCAAATGGAAATCCTTCCGCGATACCGACGACTCCCGCTATATCGGGCTGGTGATGCCGCGCGTGCTGGGACGCCTGCCTTATGGCCCGGATACCGTGCCGGTGCGTAGTTTTAACTATGTTGAACAGGTAAAAGGGCCGGATCACGAGAAATACCTATGGACCAGCGCATCATTTGCCTTCGCCTCTAACATGGTTAAGAGCTTCATCAACAATGGCTGGTGCGTGCAGATCCGTGGCCCGCAGGCCGGTGGTGCAGTGAAAGACCTGCCGATCCATCTGTACGATCTGGGTACCGGCAACCAGGTGAAGATCCCTTCTGAAGTGATGATCCCGGAAACCCGCGAGTTTGAATTTGCTAATCTCGGCTTCATTCCGCTGTCGTACTACAAAAACCGCGATTACGCCTGCTTCTTCTCAGCCAACTCAACCCAGAAACCAGCGCTGTACGACACCGCCGATGCGACCGCCAACAGCCGTATCAACGCGCGCCTGCCGTACATCTTCCTGCTGTCGCGTATTGCGCACTACCTGAAGCTTATCCAGCGCGAGAACATCGGTACGACGAAGGACCGCCGCATGCTGGAACTGGAGCTGAACACCTGGGTGAAAGGGCTGGTGACGGAAATGACCGATCCGGGCGACGAACTGCAGGCGTCACACCCGCTGCGCGATGCGAAGGTAGTGGTAGAAGACATCGAGGACAATCCTGGCTTCTTCCGCGTGCGTCTGTATGCCGTGCCCCACTTCCAGGTGGAAGGGATGGACGTGAACCTGTCGCTGGTCAGCCAGATGCCGAAAGCGAAAGCATAAGGCAGGAGCAGGGATGAAAATCTTTCGCCCGTTATGGGAAGACGGGGCCTTTCTGGCCCCGCAGCAGTTCCAGCAGCAGTCACGTTGGGATGCACACGTTGCGGATACCGTTGCGCGGATGGTGTTGGCGCACCCTTGGGGTGTGCTGTGTGCGGAGTTTGATGACAGCGCGCTCACACTCGCAAGGCTTAATGCCGTCCGTATGGCGGTACGCTTTGCGGATGGCACGCTGATAGATACAGACCTGGCGGATAACCTGCCGCCGGTCTGTGATTTATCCGCGACAGGGCTGGAGAGTGTTGAGGTGCTGCTGTGCCTGCCGCTGCTTAGTGCGAATGGCGGTAATCTGGACGACGGGTGCGACAGTGCCCGTCCACGTCGCTGGCAGTCAGAGCGAGTGACAGTCCAGGAGCTGGCTGGCCATGAGCGCAGCGATCTGGCTGTACTGCGTCATGCGCTGACGCTGCGTCTATCCACCCAGGAAAATGCAGCCTATCTGACCTGTCCGGTGGCCAGAGTCACCCGTAATGTGCAGGGGCTGTGGAGCCTGGACAGAGATTTCATTCCTCCAATGCTTTCGCTGTCGGCAAGTCCTGCGCTGGTCAGCGAACTGGGTGAACTCTTGCACCGCCTGCAGGCCCGCCGCAAGCGTCTGATGGCGATGAGACGGGAAAGTAATAAACGGATGGCGGACTTCGCAGTGGCGGATGTCTCCCTGTTCTGGCTGCTGAATGCGCTCAACAGTGCGGAGCCGGTGCTGACGGAGCTGCACCAGACACCATCCCGCCATCCCGAGTTGCTGTACCGTGAACTGGCAAGGCTTGCCGGTAGTCTGCTGACCTTTTCTCTCGAACATAACGCCGACGATATCCCGCTCTACCGGCACGATACCCCGGAAGATGTATTTCCGCCGCTGTTTACCCTGCTGGATCGTCTGCTGGAAGCTAGCCTGCCGTCCCGCGTTGTTGCCATTTCGCTCGAACAGGGCGAGGACAGAGAAATCTGGCGCGGCAGACTGCACGACGCGAGGCTGCGTGAAGGGGCAGACTTCTATCTCTCGGTGCGCTCCTCCATGCCAAACCACGAACTGCAGACGCGCTTCCCTCAGCTGTGCAAGGCGGGTAGCCATGACGACGTATCTGAAGTCGTTAACATTGCACTGAGTGGGATGGTGATTAAACCCCTGAGCCACGTCCCGGCAGCCATCCCGGTGCGTCTGGAAAACCAGTATTTTGCGCTCGATCTTTCTACTGCGGCGGCCCGCGCGATGCTGGATGCCGGAAACTGTACCTTCTATACGCCGGAGTCGCTCGGTGACGTGAAGCTGGAACTGTTTGCGGTGCTGCGCTCATGAACATGATGAATCTGGATTTGATCAATAAAACGTTTTATCCGGGCTGGCTGATGGTCAGCCAGTTGCGCAGCGGGCAGGAGATTCAGGACGGTGATGCGCTTTACCGTCGCGCCTGCCGCTGGGTCGCGGAGGCCCGCGAGGCTTTAACGGACGGGGGATACAGTGCTGGCTCTTGCGATCGCATGCTTTACGCTTATTGCGCCCTGCTGGATGAGAGCGTGCTGAACCGCGACAGACAGGACGATGGTTACCGTAAGTGGCGCAAGGATCCGTTACAGGCGCGGTTCTTCAGCACCCTGAATGCAGGGGAAGAGCTGTGGGAGCTTATCCGCACCGTTCTGCGTGAACCCGCGCCAGATAACGCGGTGCTGACCTGCCTGTACCGGACCCTGCAATTGGGCTTTGTCGGCCAGTACCGTGATCAGGACGACGAACGGCGGGAGGACGTGGTGCGTGCACTCAGCGAACGCGTGCCGCCTTTTGCGCTGACTGAGGACGCACCGGTAGTTGTGCGGGCATCGCGCCTGCGCAGCGGACGACGGCTGTACTGGCTGGGTTGGGCTGCAGGTATCGTGGTGCTTGCCGCGCTGTGGCTTATCTTCTCATCATCCCTGGCTCAGATGGTGGCCCGGATTGCAGGGCAGGGCTAGCGAATGCGTGAACTCTCCCGTGGTTTGCTCACGGCGTTAGCCCTTCTTCTGGCGCTGTGGTTGGTGCTGGGATTCTGGCCACTTTCGACCAGCAGTCGACTCGCGTTGAGCCTGTGTATTCTGCTGGCGGGCGTTGTGGCTTTCTGGCGTCAGTGGCGGCTGCATCTGCAGTGCCGGGCCATCAGTGAAACGATAACGGAGCACAGCCTGCCGCCGGAAGATTTTCAGGGTGCGGTGGTGCTGGTATGCGGCGATACCACCTCCTTGTTTTCCGGTAACACGGTCTGGCGTGAAACTCGCCACGGCTGGTATCTGCAGGTACAGAGTGCTGAGGCATTGCCGCTGCTGGCGCAGCATCTGGCTGCTGTTCGTCCGGCGCTAGTGTCACAGGTTTCGGTAATGCTGGCGATGACACCGGAACAGCACATTTCAGAAGAAACGTGTGCGCAGGCGCTTCGCCACTGGCGACGTAGTATCGTCCGGTGCCGAACCTGGCTGAACGGCCTGCCGCCTATCTGGGGTGTGGTCTGGGTGTCACCGCCTGTTCAGCATTCGGATGAGGTGCTGTGGTTTACCGTCACGCCTGACCTGCCTGGCATACGTGCTCGCCAGAACGGCCAGGTTGCCCTGCCGGTAACTGGCTGGCAGCAGGAAGCTGTGGGGGATGACGTCCGTCTGGCTAATGCGCTATGGCTCGACAGCGTGCTCAGGTTGAGCAACACGCTTCTCTTTCGGCCGCTTCGCACGCGTCAGGAGGAACTCCCCGCCTGCAATCTCTGTGCTGTTGGCATCTGTCTGACTCCTGTAGTCGGGGTATCGGAAAACCTCTGGTCGCGTCAGATAGCAGGAACAACCACATTACCTCCGTCATGTGGCGCAGCGGATGACTTGTTACCGCTGCCTGATCTGTTACTGGCGTCGTTGCCACGCCATCACGGCGTGAGCCGTCGGATGCAGGATACCCGGCTGGCCGGTGCTATCTGTTTTGTTTTTCTCGCGCTGGCAATGCTGGCCTCCTTTATTAATAACCAGCGCCTGGTACGCAGCGTGGGTGACCACCTTGCCGTCTATCACCGTCTCAGCGGCACGCCGCCCGCACCGAAACTGCAGGCTCAGCAGCGCCTGCGTGCGGATAGCCGTCTTTTGGACAACTGGTTACGTCGCGGCGAACCGCAGCGTTACGGGCTGGGTTTGTATCAGGGGATGCGGCTGATCCCCCCAGTTGAAGCGGCCATTAGTGACTGGGCACCGCCACTGCCACCGCGTCCGGTAATTAAGAAAGTCGTGCAGGGCCCGCAGACCGTCCGCCTCGACAGCATGTCGCTGTTCGACACAGGCAAATGGGCGCTGAAACCTGGCTCGACAAAACTGCTGGTGAACTCGCTGGTGGATATAAAGGCGAAGCCCGGCTGGCTGATTGTGGTGGCTGGTCATACCGACAGCACCGGCGATGACAAATCCAACCAGGTACTGTCCCTGAAACGCGCTGAGTCTGTCCGGGACTGGATGCGCGATACCGGTGACGTACCGGAAAGCTGTTTTGCAGTACAAGGCTATGGTGAAAGCCGCCCGGTCGCAACAAATGAGACGACGGAAGGCCGGGCGCTTAACCGCCGTGTCGAAATCAGTCTGGTGCCACAGGCAAATGCCTGCCAGTTACCGGGCGAAACCCCCGCGTCATCTCAGGATGATGACGTATCAAAACTTAAAATGGAGTAATTAACATGGCAATTCCTGTCTATCTGTGGCTGAAAGACGACGGCGGTGCGGACATTAAAGGTTCCGTAGACGTTAAAGACCGTGAAGGCAGCATCGAAGTGGTTGCACAGGAGCATAACCTGTACATCCCGACCGACAATAACACCGGCAAGCTGACCGGCACGCGTATCCATACGCCGTTCCTCTTTACCAAAGAAATCGACTCCTCCAGCCCGTACCTTTACAAGGCTGTGACCACAGGTCAGACCCTGAAATCGGCCGAATTCAAGTGGTACAGAATCAACGACGCCGGCCAGGAAGTGGAGTACTTCAACACGAAACTTGAGAACGTGAAGCTGGTGAAGGTGAATCCGAAGATGCACGACATCAAGGATCCGGCTTTCGAGAAGCACAACCATCTGGAACAGATTGAGCTGCGCTACGAAAAAATCACCTGGACCTACAAAGACGGCAACATCATTCATTCCGATTCCTGGAACGAACGCACCACCGCGTAATGACCCGGGCAGACGGTTTTCCGTCTGCTTTTTTTGCTGAGCGCCTGTCATAACGGGCGTTCAGCAAAAAACACACAATCCGCCTGCCTGACCTGATGCGCTTTGGTAAGTAAACAGCGAGGGGCGGTAGCGTGCCCGGAACTGATTAAGAGAGAATCTCATGGAAAATCCAGCCGTTCTGTTACGTCGTCTCAATCCTTACTGCGCCCGCGCGATGGAAGGCGCAGCCTCCCTGTGCCAGACCCGCGCGCATGCGGAAATTCTGCCCGAGCACTGGCTGCTGAAACTGCTGGAACAGGGCGAGGGGGACATCACAGTGATTGCCCGTCGCTACGAGTGGGATATGGATGCAATATGGCAGGATTTGCTGGCCTTTCTGGATAAACTCCCGCGCTCGGTGCGCAGCCGTCCGCAGCTCTCGGACAGTCTGCAGACACTGATGCAGAACGCTTGGCTGCATGCCTCGCTGGCGGGTGAAACGCAGATCCGCAGCGTTCATCTGCTGATGGCTGTGGTGGAAAAGCCGTCACTGGTTCGCTGCGACGGCCTGTGGCCGCTGACCACCACCGGGCAGAGTCAGCTGGATCGCCTGCGTGGGCTGCTGGACGCACAGTCCGACGAACGGGAGGAAATGCAGCAGGAAGCGGCGCTGAGCAACAGTGATGACGTGGCGTTTGTGGGGCGTCCGGTCAATGCGGAAATAAAAGAAGGAGAGCTCAGCCCGGCGCTGCAGAACGCCCTGGACAAGTTTACCCTCGACGTCACCGCCCGCGCCCGCGAAGGCAAAATCGACCCAGTGTTCGGCCGCGACAATGAAATCCGCCAGATGGTGGATATTCTCTCCCGTCGCCGCAAGAACAACCCGATTCTGGTGGGCGAACCGGGTGTGGGCAAAACCGCGCTGGTGGAAGGCCTGGCGCTGCGTATCAGTGAAGGCAATGTCCCGGACGCGCTGAAGCCTGTCTCGGTGCGCACCCTCGACCTCGGCCTGCTGCAGGCGGGCGCGGGCGTAAAGGGCGAGTTCGAGCAGCGCCTGAAAAACATCATTGAAGCGGTGCAGCAGTCGCCGCTGCCGGTGCTGCTGTTTATCGACGAAGCCCACACCATCATCGGGGCAGGTAATCAGGCGGGCGGCGCGGACGCAGCCAACCTGCTCAAGCCCGCCCTGGCGCGCGGGGAACTCAGAACCATTGCCGCCACCACCTGGAGCGAATACAAGCAGTACTTCGAGCGCGACGCCGCGCTGGAGCGGCGCTTCCAGATGGTAAAAGTCGACGAGCCGGACGACGACACCGCCTGCCTGATGCTGCGCGGCCTGAAGTCCCGCTACGCCGAACACCACGGGGTGCATATCACCGATGAAGCGGTAAAAGCTGCTGTCGCCCTTTCAAGACGCTACCTGACGGGCCGCCAGTTGCCGGACAAGGCGGTGGACCTGCTGGATACCGCCTCCGCGCGCGTGCGCATGAGCCTCGACACTATCCCGGAGCCACTGACCCGGCTGAAGGCGCAGCTTACTGCGCTGAACATGGAGAAGCAGGCGCTGCTGAAGGATATTGCGGTGGGAAACCGCACCCATGCTGAACGTCTGACAGCGATTGAGCAGGAGGAGATCCGCATCATCCTCGAACTCGACGCGCTGGAAACCCGGTACGGCGAGGAGCTGAAAATCACGGAACACTTGCTGGCCTGTCGGCAGGACATCTCCCGCCAGGCAGAAATCGCGGCGTTGCAGGAACAGCTCAGCGTCGTGCACCAGGGCAATCCGCTGTTGGGGCTGGATGTGGACACCCGCACCGTGGCGACGGTGATCGCCGACTGGACCGGCGTGCCGCTCTCCTCATTGATGAAGGACGAGCAGACGGAGCTGCTGAGCCTGGAAAATAATCTGGCGAAACGCGTGGTTGGCCAGGACGCGGCGCTGAACGCCATTGCGCAGCGCCTGCGCGCCGCCAAAACCGGCCTCGCGCCGGAGAACGGCCCGCAGGGCGTGTTCCTGCTGGTCGGCACCAGCGGCACCGGCAAAACCGAGACCGCGCTGGCGCTGGCGGACGAGCTGTTCGGCGGCGAAAAATCCCTGATTACCATCAACCTCTCCGAGTACCAGGAGCCGCACACCGTCAGCCAGCTGAAGGGGTCCCCGCCGGGCTACGTGGGCTACGGTCAGGGCGGTATCCTCACCGAAGCGGTACGCAAGCGCCCGTACAGCGTTGTGCTGCTCGATGAAGTTGAAAAAGCGCACCGGGACGTGATGAACCTGTTCTACCAGGTGTTTGACCGCGGGTTTATGCGCGACGGTGAGGGGCGCGAAATCGACTTCCGCAACACGGTTATCCTGATGACCTCCAACCTCGGCAGCGATCATCTGATGCAGCTTTTACAGGAACAGCCGGACGCCACCGACGGCGATCTGCACGAATTACTGCGCCCGATCCTGCGGGATCACTTCCAGCCTGCGCTGCTGGCGCGCTTCCAGACGGTTATCTACCGCCCACTGGGCCAGGCGGCGATGCGTACCATTGTTGGCATGAAGCTGAACAAGGTGAGCAAACGCCTGGCGCGCCACTATGGCATGAAAACCGTGATTGCCGACAGCCTGATGGACGCGCTGACGGACGCCTGCCTGCTGCCGGATACCGGGGCGCGCAACATCGACAGCCTGCTGAACCAGCAGATTTTGCCGGTGCTGAGCCAGCAGCTGCTGACGCACATGGCGGCGGGGCAGAAGCCACAGTGCCTGACGCTGGGCTGGGATGAAGATGGGGGGATTGTCATAGAGTTACGGCAGGCAGGCGAATAATGACCATCCACGATAAAGAAAAGGACAAAGAAAAAAAGGATAAGAAAGAAGGAACGCTGCGGTTACTGACTTCAGGAGAGATCGCGCTAGCGAAGTCTGTATTCAGATCAACGATCCCTTATCATAAAGTTTGGATCCATTTTGACAGTTATCTTCCTTTTGGGTTGCAGGATCAATATACGGCGATGGCTCCGAATGGAGAAATTTATTTCCGCGAGCACTACCGGGAAGATTATTCACACACTGTTCCTTTCTATCAGCATATGTTTATCCATGAAATGGCACATGTCTGGCAGCGAGAAAAGGGATTGAATGTCATCGGGCGGGGCCTGGTCAGTTGGGCAGTAAGTTACCACTATGTACTGGATAGCCGTTATTTGAGTGAATACCCTATGGAGCAGCAGGCACAAATTATCGCTGACCATTTTATTCTGAATGCTGAAGGATACACTAAATGGTGTGATCTCAGAGATCAGGATGTCATTACGCTTGATGGGAATATCAGCGAGCCGATTATCCGGCAACTGTATCAAAATACGTTGCGGGGGTTTCCATGGTAAAAATTGGCCGGCAACATCATTTTTCAGCATTTCTTTTTTTATTCTCCCTCCCTTTACTGACGGGATGTCCTGGGGATCGATGGCGATTCGACGAAGAAACAACAGTCAGCATTATGGGGGGGAATATCTGTTTTGCTGTGCCGGATGCAGAAGACTACCAACCGGTCAATATTGCAATTAATCCAAGAGGGACTCTGCCGAGCCAGGAGAATATTATCTTTCGCCCGGCTCTAAGAATAGAAAATAGCTATCTGTGTCTCCCCCCATCTTTTTATCTTTTTCCGGATAAGGGGCAATATATAATCAGCTATGTCCTGCGTTCAAAACGTCATGAGGACACGCCGCGCAGAATGGTCGCCGGGATAGAAATTCATAACAAATGTATTTTCGCTATTCCGCTTACTGACATGGAAGCGGTGAGGCCTTATGGAGAGTTGAGCAACAATAATGCTCAGGATGATCAGCGCAGGCATTATGGTTCCTGCGAGCCCCCTTTTGAATCTGTTCATGGAATGAATAATAATGAATCTGACTGATGCGCTGCAGAGCGTTTTATCTGCATCAGGAACACTGAATCGCTACCGGCTTGATATTCCCTCTTGTTCGTCGCCCCTGGACGTTGAAGAGTTCAGTGGAACTGAAAGTATGAGCCGGATGTACAGTTACGACATTATTTTTACCAGTACAAACAAATATCTTGATGCCAGCCAGTTGCTGCGTAAGCCGGCCACTCTGACAATGGGCGGCGGTTTACTTGAGACTCTGACGGAGCAGAAAAAAGTACACGGTGTTATTACTGATTTCCGAAGATTGTCCGGCTCTGCAGACCAGACGCTATACCGTATCACGCTAAAACCTTTTCTCTCCCTGTTGGACAAGCAGCATCGCTCCCACCGTTTTTTCGTCAATAAATCGGTGCCGGAGGTGGTGGAGCAGGTGTTGCAGGAGCATGGCCTGCACGATTGGGAGTACGAGTTTAACCTGAAGCAGAGCTACCCGAAGCGCGAGCAGATAAACCAGTACCAAGAGAGCGACCTGATCTTTATTCAGCGCTTGCTGGCGGAAGTGGGGATATTCTACTTCTTCACTTTACAGGAAGATGCCCAGACGGAAGTGGTGCACTTTGCCGATGCGCAGCGGGCGCTAATTTTCGGCAAGCGACTTCCGGTGAACAGCCCGTCCGGGATGAGCGACAGCGGCGCGGAATCGGTGTGGGGGCTTAACGTCGCCCACAACGTGGTGGAAGCGAACGTCACGGCGAAAGATTACAATCACCGTGACGCGCAAAGCGTGCTCCAGTCCGCCCCGGCCGATATGACGCTGGGCGACGGCGAGGGGATGACCTATGGCGAGGTGTATCACTACCGGCTGCGCCACCTTGAGCGCGGCGACAAGTTTGAGCCGCAGGCAGAAACGGCCAACTTTTATGCCCGCCTCGACCATGAACGTTTTCTGGCGGAGCAGGTTCGCATCATCGGTAAAAGCACGGATGTAATGCTTGCACCGGCTCAGGTACTGACCATCACCGACAGCCTGCCACCGACGCTGCCAGAAATACTCCAGGAGCCATTATTGCTTACCGCCGTCGGGTTCACTGCCAGCCGTAAGGACGCACTCCAGGTAACCCTACTGGCGGTTCCCTACAGCGAGACGCTGTGCTGGCGTCCGCCACTACTGCCGCGCCCGAAGGTGACCGGCACCATGACTGCGCGGGTCACCAGCGCAAAGGCGAATGATATCTATGCATGGCAGGACGCATCCGGTCTCTATCGGGTGAAATTTGACGCCGACCGGGATGACAAGTCCCAGGGCCAGGAAAGCATGCCGGTGCGCCTGGCCAAACCTTACGGCGGTGACGTGTACGGCTTCCACTTCCCGTTAATTCAAGGGACAGAAGTAGCGATTGCCTTCCATGAAGGCGATCCGGATCGTCCGTATATCGCCCATGCCCTACACGACTCCCGCCACGTTGACCATGTGACTGAGAAAAACAGTACCCGCAACGTGATCCGCACGCCGACGAACAACAAGCTGCGGATGGAAGACAAGCGGGGCGAGGAGCACATCAAGCTCAGTACCGAGTATGGTGGCAAGACGCAGCTGAATCTGGGACATAACGTGGATGCCGGGCAGAAACTGCGGGGGGAAGGATTTGAGCTGAGAACTGACTCGTGGGGAGTTATCCGTGGTGGAAAGGGTGTTTTTATCAGTGGTGATGTGCAGCCAAATGCACAAGGTGAAACCCTTGATATGGCCGCCGCTGTTGCACAATTACAAAGTGCGTTAGAACTGGTTACTGCGCTGGCTCAAAGTGTCGCGGTGTCTGGGGCTCTTAATGCGGACCGTTCATCACAACATCAGCTCAACCAGGCTCTGAACCAGTTAAAAGAGGCGGGGATTCTGGCATCAGCACCAGCAGGAATTGCATTAACAACGCCCAAAAATATCCAGTTGTCGTCCGGGCATACATTGACGGCTACAGCAGGCGAAAATATAGATATGAGTATTTTCAAAAGGCTAACCGTCGCGGCAGGCGAGGCGATAAGTTTATTTGCTCAGAAAATGGGTGTAAAGCTATTTGCTGCCAGAGGCATTGTAGACATACAAGCACAAACAGATGCGATACGTATTCAGTCTGATAAATCTATGAATCTTAATAGCATTAATGATGAAATAGTATTGAATGCTGCGCAGGGAATAACCCTGACCAGTACTGGGGGGGCATATATAAAAATTAAAAATGGCTCTGTTGAAATTGGTGCGCCCGGAAAAATTGATCTAAAAAGCGCCAGCATATTATGGGGGGGAGCATCTTCACTTGAAAAAACCCTTCAACCTATGGTGGTTGAGGATCCTCAATTTAAATATCCTATGAATGAACGATTCCAGATTTTAGATAAAAACACAAACCAACCAAAAGCGTTTATATCCTATCGCATAGAAACTAGTGAAGGCACAACCCTTCGTGGTATGACTGACGAAAATGGTTACACACAATGCCATTATGGATTTGATTCTAAATCTATTAAATTGTTTTTTGAATAAATAAGGACGTTTTAACTATGAATGAGCAGGAAGCTCCAGTTGCCGAAGGTACGTTAAATAAAAAAGAAGAGAGTGCTGTTGTAGCACATCACGAATCAACATTGATTTATTTTAGTGCTGAAAAAGAAGACCTCATCCTTCTTAATGAAAAAATTGCATTTGATCTGGAGCAACATGCCAAAAAGCTAATGATATTGGTGGATAAAGTTCATAAAGCAAAAGAGATATATTCATCGGCAATTGAAGCTTATGGGAAAATGATGTCTCATCCTGACAGAGTTGCTGAACTTCCTCAGCTTGAAGCTAATATATCAGAAGCGGAAAAAAAGTTAGCAGATAAGAAAGAAGATTTACAAAAAGAGCTAGGAGATTTTGAATCAGAAGGTGCTGGTTACAAAGATATTGTCGAGCTGATACCGATAAAAACAAAAAAACAACAAGGAGCCCGTCAGGGTATCGGGAGTCGTTATGTATATGTAAAAAAATCTTACATTGACAATTTGGGTACTGGAAATATACACCGGGTCAGTATACGCGGGCGTGACCGTGCTTCTGCGAAAGAAAGCATATTTAATCGTGATCAGAATGGAAATATAAAAAGTATAAATACACAAAAAATAAAAGAACAGTTAAGGAAAATTGAAGCTGAAAATAAAGGGGTTGTTTTATTTGAAGTCAAAGATATTGGTAAGATAGATAAGACATTATGTGAATGGGCTGATTCCTGGAACAATAGTTTGCTAATGGAAAAGGAAATCGGTCAGAGCATTGATGTATCCCTTGGCGCACAATTTTTGCGTTTTACATCTAATACTGGCGCATCAGGAGAATGGGATCCCTATAACGGAAAACTAACAATTAAAGGTGAGCATAGCACAGTTCTGTCAGTTGCATCAGGAACGGCCAGTGCAAAATTTTTTATGCCGGATCGTATTGGTTGGGCTTTGAAGATGTTGCCTCCTCCCGGAAAGACTAAAGTTCTCAATATGGGCATGTGGCGAATGTATCTGGAGACATCTCTTATCGGTTTTGCGGGGGCATCACTACAGGTTGAGGCACAAGTCCAGGTAACAACCATTGGCGCAAAACAGGTAATTATAGGGGATCGTGAAGGGCGCCTGCCTCGATTCAGTAATCGACATTCTTCTACAGGCGCCGCGTTTCATCGAGCCAGAGAAAAAAACGAAGAAGGTGCATCTGCCAGTGCTGAAATATTTGCCGGGGCCCGTGCAGAATTTAAAATGAAAGGTGGGGTTCAGTGGTTGCAGCCTGTAGAGCTAACGGTCCATCAGGGAAAAACAGGAGATGATGCCAAAGAGGCCGCCGAATTTGTTGACTTTTGTTCCATTACAGAAGCGATAGTCGGAATGGTGGGATTTGGTGCCGGCGGTAAGTTTCAGTGTGACTTTATCAATGGACGCTTCTGTTTCAGCATTGCCGCCAGCCTGTGTTTAGGCGCAGGTGCCAAAGGTGCTTTTGAAGCAGAAGTTGACTACGATAAACTTTACGATTTTGGGGCCTGGTTGGTTTACCAGCTATATGGCCTTGATTATTCTTTTTTTGAGGTGATTTCAGAACGTGCATTTGAGGCTTTTACAAAGATAAGTGTTTTATATTTAACCGAGGTAAAAGATAAACTCGAGGCAGAATTGAAAACTTTTCAAGCGGATGTGGATAACATTAAATTGGAGTTCGTTGAATTTGTCACTTCGTTCGAAAAAGGTATGGTTGAATCGAAAAAAAGGAACGAAATTGCTAATCGTATTTTATCTAATCCTAAGTATTTATTAAAAATAACCCCTGAGGCTAAGGGTATCTTAATTTATTTACTCACGCGTCATGGCTTTAACGATCACAGGGATTTAGATAATCGGGTTATGCTTGATATTTATCATGATCGTAAAGAGGCTATATTAACCATCCTGGATAGCATCCAAACTCAACGTGAATGGTTTCAGGTTTTTAGCCATTGTAACGTAGACGGGAGTGATTTAGCTTCAGGTAATGCTGCATTAAGATACATGGTTGCTCAAAGGAAAATAAATGAGCTAAAAGAGTTTCTGCAGGAGGGAGTCAACAAGGATAAAGAAATGGATAAAATATACAAAAGGTTAAAGATGAGACCTTCCTGGGGCTATGCGCTTGCCATGAATAATACTGCATTTTATAACTTATACAGGATGAATAATCTTTTTACCCTAAATCCATGATATTTAGCCCTGTAAGCGACAGTAACGTTATTGAAATTTAAAAAGGTATATATGAAAGATGCAATAAGAGCAGGTTTAATGTTGCTGGCAGTTTTGCCGCTGATTTCATGCGACCAGCAGAAACAGGCGGCAAAAGTTCCGGAGAAGCCTGGCGCAGAACTCTCAAGTTTTATCGCTGAGATCAAAGAAAATCTTGTCTATGTTAAAGGCGGTGAATTTCTGATGGGTGATTATGGTGAGCAATACGGACCGGAACATTTACCCTATGACGCCAGACAGCACAGTAAACCGTTACATAAAGTCGAACTAACAGGCTATTCGATAGGTAAATTTAAAACAAGCAACAAAGAATATCAGTTCTATCTGGCCTATAACAATTTACCCGGAAGAGATATTAATTTGAGTTCCGGAATCAGAAAACTCTGGCGGGAAGTGAATATGACGCCTGAAACACCGGCGCATGTTGACTGGTTTGAAGCGGAAAATTATTGCCGCTGGCTGGCGACCATTACAAAATTACCTTTTTCGTTACCTACAGAAGCACAGTGGGAATATGCTGCGCGTAGCAGGGGGAAGTTTGTTATTGTTCCCACTAACGATGGCACTATACGTATTGAACAAGGTGATAAAAGTAATGTGGCCTGGGAGAGCGATAGCAAAGAGTATGCAAAAAAAATGGGTACGTCATTGGGTGTATTTTCTCCGTTGCCCGGTAATCTTTATCCGCCAAATCCTTTAGGTATTTACGACATGGCCGGTAATGGCTGGGAATGGATAAAGGACTGGTACGATCCTGATTATTATAAATACTCACCGGTAAAAAACCCGCAGGGGCCGGAAAAACCCATGTTTAAAGACAGTCGGGGTAATTATACCAGAGTGATACGTTCTCAGGATTATTCCGGGCCAAGGCGTGGCGCAACTATTTTCCGTTTTTTTTCAGATCCTGCCAACAAGGGATATCTTCCCACCAACAAGACGGTACGTTGCGTGGTAAACAGCGCAGATCCGATTAAATAACGATGCGGATAGCAGCTTAATGAAGTAAGGAAACTGAAATGAATGCTTTTTACAGGGCTGGATTAATTCTGATAACTGTTTTGCCACTGGTCTCCTGCGACCAGCAGAAACAGGCGGCAAAAGTTCCGGAGAAGCCAGGGGCAGAACTCTCAAATTTTATCGCTGAGATTAAAGAAAATCTTATCTATGTTGAAGGCGGTGAATTTCTGATGGGTGATTATGGTGAGCAATACGGACCGGAACATTTACCTTATGACGCCAGACAGCACAGTAAACCGTTAC